>OGXN01000001.1_pt1 | contig 381624 bp, 281 predicted proteins | sample 1576281 | NCBI WGS metagenome assembly OGXN01 (sample SAMEA3541494, study PRJEB24748) | human gut metagenome | biome: human gut; feature: human-associated habitat; material: faeces | place: China | collected 2012
GTAGCAGGGGTAGCAGGGGTAGCAGGGGTAGCAGGGGTAGCAGGGGTAGCAGGGGTAGCAGGGGAGTCCGGCATGGAGGAGAAAGGGGGTTTCCGGTTAGACCCCCTGATGCCGGGAAATGCTCAATGCGGTGCGTTTTCAGGACACGGAAAATTTCCCCCGTCCGTAGCCGTTTCAGATCAGGACTACGGCCATCAGCAGCATGCCGGCAATGATGCCCATGATGGAGATGTGATGGTGGCCCCAGCGTTCCGCCATAGGCAGCAATTCATCAAAGGAAATGAACACCATGATGCCCGCCACGGAGGCAAAAAGGATAGCCAGCAGGGTGGGCGTGAGGAAGTGGAACAGGAAGAACATGGCGATGGCCGCTCCCACCGGTTCCGCCAGCCCGGACAGGAAGGAGTAGAAGAGGGCCTTTTTACGGTTGCCCGTGCCGTAGTAAAGGGGAACCGCCACGGCAATTCCTTCCGGAATGTTGTGAACGGCCACGGCCAGGGCTATGGACGTGCCCAGCGTCAGGGAATCCAGCCCGGCGGCAAAGGTGGCGATCCCTTCCGGAAAGTTATGGATGCCGATGGCCAGGGCAAAAAGGATACCGGACCTTTTAATCTTGGCGGAGGAAAATTCCCCGCTGGCCTGGCCGTGGATATCCTCCGGGCCGCGCGCTTCGTGCGGGTTTTCGTCTTCCGGCACCAGGTAGTCGATCAGGGCCGCTACCGCTATTCCTCCGAAGAAGGAGGCAATGGCGATCCAGGCTCCTGCCGTGTGGCCTTCAAATTCCATCAGCCGGTGCTGGGCCTGCCCCAGCAGTTCCACCAGGGAAATATATACCATCACTCCCCCGGAAAATCCCAGGGCGAAGGTAAGCGTCTTCGTGTCCGTCCTCTTCATGAAGAAGGCGATGAAGCCTCCTATCCCGGTAGCAAGGCCTGCCAGCGTGGTGAGCAGGAAGACGGTGAGGATGTGGTTGGTGGAAAGATCCATGTGCGGACCCGCCGGGCAGGGAGAACCCGGTACCCGGCAGGAAAGGATGGGTTATTTCTTTGCGGGAGCCGGGGGAATGATCATTTTAGTAGCCCGTATGGCTCCGGGGGGAAGCGGGGGCTCTTCCCCCGGTTTCAGCCGGCCCCGTTCCTTCTTGATCTCAGGCAGCTTTTCCAGAAGCCTGCCGCACATTTTTCCTTCAAAGCTTTCCGGAAGAAGAGCGATGGCCTCTTTAAGGGGCTGTTCCAGCTCATTCACCCTGTTTTGCTGCATGAGCAGGTTCACCTTTTGCATAAGAACGGCCTGTTTGACTTCCGGAAGGAGCCCGTCCTTCTTCAGGTAACCGTCCATGATGGAAAGGGCTTCTCCAGGATTTTGCTCCGCCAGGATGTGGATGTTTTTCTGCCGGAACGTATCGGCCAGTTCCTCTCTCTGGGTATTGAGCAATTCTTTCCTGTTCAGTGCGGCGCGGATGCCGGAAGAGTCCTTGGGGTCCAGTTTTGCCAGTTCTTCCAGGGACGGCTTGTAGAAGGTGGGGATGCTGGACTGGGGAACCGTTTTCAGCAATTGAACCAGGGCGTCCCGGCGCTGCTCGTCCGTGAGGCGGCCCGCCAGCTTCTCCGTCAGGGCCTGCTGGGTTTTTAGGGCTTCCGCCGCCGTAGCCGCGTCTTTCATAACCTGGTCCGGGTTGGCATAGCCTACGACGGTGTGGACGGGGCGTCCCTGGGCGTCTGTATAGACCAGGGTGGGGAATCCGGTGATGCCGTAGGATTTCTTGTAGGTTTCCAGCATGGCCTTGGTCTGTTCGTCCTGCTGCTTTTTACGCGGGAAATCCAGTTCCACGGGAATAAAGGCAGCGGTGATGCCTTCCTGCACCTTGGGGAGGGAAAGGGCCTGCTTCTTCTGCATGATGCAGGCGCCGCACCAGTCGGAACCGGTGAATTCCAGCATAACGCCCTTTTTCTGGGCCACGGCCTGCTGCATGGCTTCCGCAGGATTGGTGCTCCACGCTTCGGAAGCTCCGGCAATTCCGGCAACGAGCGCGGCCACGACGGGGATGATGATTGTTTTCATGATTTGGAGATAAATCAGTTACATGGGGGGTAGCGGAGAATGGGCCGGAGGCACCCACATGCCGCCGGAAGAGGAGGAGTCCGAATCTCCCGTATGGGTGGGTGTTTCAATCTGAGGCTTGCCGGAGGGCGGATCCAGGTCTTCCACCACCACTTTCTTCTTGCCGGGCTGGGGAGCCGGGGCGGGAGCGGGAGCCGGGGAGGGAGTCCGGCGGATGACGGGAGCCTGGAGGGAGGCGTCCGCCTGGTTCATGGCCGTGATGTTCAGCGGATCGCCGTAGGCCAGCATTTCCCGGATGTCGTCCGGGAGGTCTCCGGCGGGAATGGAGGTGCTGCCCTGTTCGTGCATGATGCGCACGAACTCGTTCTCCACGCGGGTGATTTCCACGTTCAGGTAGGTCTTTCCGGAATGGGCCGTTCTCAGGATGTCAAACTTGCGGCCGCGGGCCTTTGCGCGGGCTCCTTGGCGGTAGCGTTCAAAGTAGGAGCGGATTTCCCCCCGGATGCCGGCGACGCGCATCTTTTCCTTCTCAATGGACTTTTGCGTTTCATCCAGGTCGGACGTCGTGTTTTCAAAAATGTCCAGCAGGCTGAGAAGCTGTTCCTTGGGGGCGGTCTTGTTCCGTATCTCCCTGAGTTGTTCCTGTTTTTTCAGGAGCCCTGCATGGTTGGCTTCCAGCGCTTCCCGCGCGTCCCTCACCGGATCGGGAAGCTGGGAGAATTTTTCATAAACAATGTACCCGGCCCCGATGACGATGATGCCGAACAGTCCCAGGCACAGGTTCCAGAACAGGGCGTCCCCCCTGGCTTTCTTTTCCGCCTCCTCCTGCTGGGCTGATTCTTCTTCCGCAACGTGTTCGGAGACGACATCCATGGACGTTTTCAGGCGTTTTTTAGGAGCGGCGGCGTCTTTGTTTTCTCCGTCGCCGTTCCGGTCCTCTTTGGGGGCGAAGCGGGTTTCATCTTCGGAAGGAGGGAGCGTTTCGCCGGACGGCTGTTGCGGGGAAGGTGAGTCAGTCATGGGATGTGTCAGGGGGATGGGATTAATCTACCGGGTGGGACTGCTTGAATTCCGCCAGTTTGGCGGCGTACGCGTTGTACTGGTATTGCAGGGCGTGAAACTCCTGCTTGCGCTGCGCCAGCGTCTTGCGCATGTCTTCAATGTCAAAGCACAGGTGCTCAAAGTCGCGCCGCTTGGACGGCAGGACGTCAATATCCTTCACCGTGAAGGGGGTGGTGATTTTGCCCGGATTGGAAAGGCGCTTTTGAAGATTGTAATTCACGCGGGCGTCATGGGATTCCGCCTGGCTGATCTCCTGGTCAAGCTGGGCCAGGGCATCCTTCGTCTGCTGGAGCTGGGCCTGAAGCTGCTGGTGCTCCGAGGAGGAATTACCCGTAATGAAGGAGGTCAGGGCTTCATTCGTACCGCTGTCGCACGAGGTAAGGGCCAGCGCAAGGGCCAGCGCCGGACAGGTACGCCTGGTAAATCGCACGATGTTGAACATGCCGGGGATTATGAACATTAACGGGGGGGAAAGTCAAACTGTTCATGCGCCCTGCCAAACAATGATTTTTCTCGCATAAAACGCGCATGTGGTTACAATGCCCGCGGCATGATGCAATTATCGGAGATCGGAGGCCACCTGACGGCCAGAACGGGTATTGATGATTTGATGGAGGATTTATTCAAGGCCCTCCATTCGGGGGATGCCGGCCTGTGCCAGTTGAACGGCGGAAGCCCCGCCGTCATTCCGGAAGTAACGGAACTCTGGCGCCGCAGCATGGCGGAGCTGGTGCGGAATGGAAAATTTGACGTGCTCGTAGGGAATTACGCCCATCCGGGCGGGGACCCCGGTTTCATCCGCGCCCTGGTCAGCTTCCTTAATGAACGCTGCGGCTGGGACCTGAAGCCGGAAAACGTGGCGATCACCCAGGGCGGCCAGATGGCATGCTTCACGCTCTTCAACATGCTCGCGGGTCCCTGCAAGGACGGCTGCGTGCGTGAAATCCTCTTCCCCCTGTGTCCGGACTATGTGGGTTACCAGTCCCAGTCCCTGTGCGGCGGCGTGATGTTCCGGGGCATCCGGCCCGGCATCCGCATGCTGGACGGCCATACGTTCAAGTACGTGATTGACTTTGACCGCCTGGACATCCGCCCGGAAACGGCCGCCATCTGCATGTCCCGCCCCACCAACCCCACCGGCAACGTGGTGACGGATGAAGAGCTGGACCGCCTGCGGGAAATGGCCGCCCGCGCCGGGGTGCCCCTCATGATTGACAACGCGTACGGACCGCCGCTGCCCAACATCTGCTTTGTGCCCGTAAAACCTGCGTGGGACGAAAACATGATCCTGACCATGAGCCTCTCCAAGATCGGGCTGCCCGGCACGCGCACCGGAATTGTGATCGCGCGTCCGGACATCATTCAGGCGGTGGTCAGCATGGTCACCACCTCCTCCCTGTGCCCGAACAACCTGGGCCAGGCGCTGGTGACCCCCTATCTGGAAGACGGCACGCTGGAACGCGTGTGCCGTGAAACCCTCACGCCGTTCTACCGCCGCCAGGCGGAATTCGCCCTCTCCCTGCTGCCGGAACTCTTTGGAGAATCCATCCCGTGGCGCGTTCACAAGAGTGAGGGAGCCATGTTCCTGTGGCTCTGGTTTGAGGGGCTGCCCATCACGTGCCAGGAGCTCTATGAACGGTGCAAGGCGCGCGGCTGCTTTGTAAACCCGGGCCATCACTTCTTCTTCGCCCTCCCGGAGGAGGGGGAACCCTGGCCGCACCGGCATGAATGCATCCGCATCAGCTTCACCCAGGCGGAGGACCTTCTGCGCAAGGGCCTTTCCATCGTGGCTGACGAGGTGAAGAAAGCCTACTCCCATTCTTAATCCCAATCTGAACCGTATCCATGAACAGCATGACCGGCTTCGGCAGAGCCGTTGCCCAGACAGACCGTTACAACATTCTTGTTGAAATCTCCGGAGTAAACCGCAAGCAGACGGAAATTGCCGTCAACGTGCCCCGCAGCTATGCGGAATGGGACGCCTCCGTGCGCTCCATCGTCCAGGGGGCCGTATCCCGCGGCCGCGTAGGCGTTTCCGTCTCTGTGGAACGGCTGGAGGAGGCGGACGGCACCCTTCAGCTTGATGAAAAAAAGCTGGCCTCCCTGGCGGGGCTGCTGAACCGCGCGGCTGACCTGGCCGGGCAGCCCGTGCCCCTCCAGGCGTCCGACCTGCTGAGGCTGGAAATCATCACCTCCGCTGTGGAAACCGCCCTTTCTCCGGAAGAAGCGTGGCCGGTGGTGGAAGAGGCTCTCAAGGGAGCCCTGAAAGATTTTATCGCCATGCGCGCGGCGGAAGGCGCCAACCTGAAAACGGACGTGCTGGGCAAGCTGGATACGCTGGAACAATTCCGTCTTAAAATTGCGGAACATGCCCCGTCCGTTCCCGCAAGACTGCGTGAAGCCATGCTCAAGCGCCTGGCGGATGCGGACTTGTCCGTCTCTGCGGACGATGAACGCATCATCCGGGAAGTGGCCCTGTTTGCGGACAAGTGTGACATTTCCGAGGAAATCACGCGCCTTTCCTCCCACTTTGACCAGTTCCGCACCCTGTGCGCTTCCTCCGCTCCCGCGGGCAGGCCCCTGGACTTCCTCTGCCAGGAAATTTTCCGGGAATTCAACACCATCGGTTCCAAGGCGAACGACTCCACGCTGGCCCATCTGGTGGTTTCCGCCAAGACGGAGCTGGAAAAAATCAGGGAACAGGTTCAGAACATCGAATGACAGCCATGAAACAGCCATTGGGATCTTTGCTGGTAGTGTCCGGACCTTCCGGTTCCGGGAAAACAACCCTGTGCCGCCGGGCGACGGAAGACGGGCTGTGCGTGTACAGCATCTCCTGCACCACGCGCCAGCCCCGGCAGGGTGAGGCGGACGGGGTGGACTACCACTTCCTGACCCATGAAGAATTTACGGACAGGGTGCAGAAAGGGCACTTTCTGGAACATGCGGAGGTGCACGGCAACCATTACGGAACGTTGAAGGCAGATATCCTGAATCTCCTGGAACAGGGGAAAAGCGTGGTGATGGACATTGACGTGCAGGGGGCGGAGCAGATCCGCGCCTGCGTGGACGGCATTCTTCCCAAATGCTATACGGACGTCTACATCTACGTGCCTCAGGAAGAGCTGAGAAACCGCCTTTGCGGCCGCCAGACGGATGAAGACGAGGTGATCTCCCTGCGCCTGCGCAATGCCGCGCAGGAGGACGCCTGCCTGCCCCGGTACCAGTATTGCCTGGTTTCCTCAGACCGGGAAACGGACTACGCCGCTTTTGCCGCCCTGCTCAAGTGCCAGTCCATGCGCGTGGCGCTGATGAGGGAGTAGGACTCCCGGGTGCTGGATTTTTAAGGGGCTGTCTTTCTTTTTACAGGAGAGACAGCCCCAAATAATGAAATGGGTCCACATCTGAATCACCACGGAAGGTAAAATGTACCGTGGGATCAGGCTCCGGATTCCGGATTTGCCGGACCAGCTCAACATTGATAGATACTTCTCACTGAGAATGTTCAAGAGTGGGATTGTATTGGAAGGCCTTGATGATCGTGCCATATTTTTCCGGTTAGTGGTTGAGAAAGCCTGAAGTGTAAGGATAGGCTGATTAGCGGTAATGTTTTGCCCATTTTTAATTTTCCTATTTCTTTTATTGGACAGATGAAAAACGGTAAAACATTGACAGGTAACTAAATTTTTCACTATATTACATATACTCAATGAAAAGCTGTATCCATTTGAGTTATTTGTTGATTGCCATGTTCGCCTATGGTGTTTGTGGGGACAAGGGGATCTGTGCTATTTCTCCTAGCACTTCCACATCTCCCCTTACTCCTGTGGCCCTGTTGAAGGCTCTGAAGGAAGGAACAGGAACGAGGACACAACTAAAAATAGCTCTTTTTCGATATATGAGCCAGGAAGCGGAAAAGGCGAATGATCAAGTAACATGGTACACTCCGGAAGCTGGACGCAACAAGGATATCATCAAATACGTCGGTTTTGAGAAGGATTGGGCCGTCATCAACAGACGGACCCTTGTCGTTCTCAAGACTATTCTCAAGAAGCTGAAAGATCAGGATTCTTCTGTACGGCTTGACGGCCTTGACGAGCTCACGAAGCTCATGCTGGCACTTGAAATCACTGCTACGCCGCAGAAAGAACAAATCCGGGCGCTGAGGCTTCTGATCGGCCAACTTTATTTTTTCCCAAGCCTCTATTTCAAGGAATCCAAAAACATGCCCTTTCTTTCGGAACGCATGCTGCGGATAGGTTTTTTTCATGCTAGCTCCTTTTTCGATATGGGAAAAGAATTTTATCCATTGGGTATAGAAGCATACAAGCACCTCTTGAAAACTCATGCTACCCATCCGTCGTCTCAGAGCCATTATGTTTACTGGATTTCCTGGGGATATCTTCAACTGAAACAATATGATGAAGCCATTGCATGGGCCAGGAAAATGCCTCCATGCATTGGCATGACGGACGCCCCCGCTCGTTTGGAAAAATGGGCCAGGCAAGCCAAGGCCAGGCAGAAAAAAAAGAAGCGATAAACTCTTTCCATCATGACTACTCTAGACAAACTATTTATTTCCATGTTGTCTGCAGGATTCCTGCTGTCTCTTCAGGAAGCAACAGCAAATGATGATGTCAAGATTGATGACATCTTCTCCAAGCAAGACAAAAGTGAAATTGTGAATGTTATTGAACATCCTGCAGATCAAGTTGCAGAAACCGTTATTCAACGGGCTTTGGAAGGCCATGTCAAAAAACCTAACTCAACCATTGTTGATGATCCTCGAAAACCTCACAAGGAGAATTATTCCGTCTCCTTCACTTTTAAGGAGGCTCCCAATTCCCGTAAACGCCCTGAATATGACGACGACAAAAACAACGATTTTTCTGGTCAGCCTTGCGGTATCGGTTTCGTGACTCTGGTATCAGATGACGGTTGCACTATTTCCATTACGGACGATAAGGGAAAAAAACAGGAATGGCTGAAAGAAAGCGGCAAAGGTCATGATATTTCCAAGGGAAGAAGGGATTATCCCCGCATTTTGATGCCCGGCACCCATACGTTTGACATTGAATATTCCCAGACCTATTACAATCCGGCTCCGGGGAAAAAAGATCTAGACGGAATTACCCTTTTCGTCACTCCTGTTGTGGTGGACATTTCCGTGCGGAAGCAAAATGCGCCTACGGAGAACAGTAGAGTATTGCTGATTAAGGGAGAATGCATAGAAATGGCGTTGAATAAGGATATGCTGGGACAAAAAAGCAAATTTAAAGATATTATCACATGGGAAATATGCCGGCTTCGAGCATCAAAGACACTTAATTTTGAAACCCAATGGGTTGAAGTTGGAAATGGAACAACATGTACCTACCAGTGCAATACTCCGGGAATTTACCGTGTGCGTTCTAAAATCAATGGTAAAATTTTTACATATACTCGGCGGGAAGATGCGTATGGTGGAAAAAAATCTCCTTTTTTGTGTAGGGGAGACCCGGATTGCGTAGGGGTAGTCAACAGTCAGCATGAGAAAAACCTTATTAATAGTGCCATCGCAGATTTGATGAAAAAGACTTATGCCAAATTGACCCCGTGGTATGATTTTGACAAATTGGAAGATGTTTTCCGTAACGCTTCTCCTCCATTGGATACCGCAACAAAACAGCTTTATACGGAAGCGGCTCTTCTTAAAAAAGAAGTAAAGAATTACGGGCATAATGCCTTTGGAATGAATAATTTTTATAATCAGAGCAAATGTAATATATTTGTATTTTACCACTGCCATTCCTGTGGTATTGATATTCCTACCTTCACCATCAACCTCGTCCAATCACGGGCCCCCATAGTTGCAGAATGGATATCACCAAATACAACAATAAAAGGGTGGAAATGGTTCAAGGCTTCCACTGTTTTACCTGAGCCTGGATGGCTTTGTTTCGATGATGCCCACTGTGCTATTATAGACTATGACGGTGCAGGAATTAGCGGCGGAGTTTCTGATAACAATAAAATTCTCTATTTAATATTCCCGAATTATTTTAGAAAACATGAATAAACTATTATCTTATTTCTTGCTGAGCCTGCTTTCCTTTCCGGCTTTTTCCAATAATCAGGAGAGTCCGGATTATTGGAAAAAAATAAAAATTGTTCAGCAACAGAAAAGTCAATGCATCAAGGAGAAGCAATGGAAGGCCGCGGCAAAGGCGGATGCCGAATGCCGTCAGCTTATTCTTAAGAATATTCCCTTTATCTTCAATGATCTTTCCCGGTTTTCCAGGGTGGAGCTTACACAGATGGCTGACTACATCAGAAAATTTCCGGATGAAGACTATTTGCAGGCAGTTCAAGAACTGGCCAGGCGTGCAAAAGCCACGGATCCGCTTCATCAAGGTTTTCTTGAAAAAATCATTTTTGATCCTTTTGAAGGTCCCAGGGACAATTTTTTCGCCCTGAATTGGAGAGACCGGCAAATCAGAGATATTTGTAAGGAGTTGGACTCCAAACTATCTCCGAACAGCCCCTCCCGGAAACAGATCGCGGACATTCTCAACGGCCAGCAGTTCCAGGCGATGATTGCCGAGGGATTGGAAGGCGCAACCCTCCGCATGCCCTCCCGATTATCCAGAGAGGGTTATGATCCCCTATTCCGTGACAAACACGCGGGCGCTTCTGAAAAACAGCAACGTCAAGTCATCCTGGACCTTCAAAAGGCATGGAATGCCGCGTGCGCCCTTACGCTGGCCATGGATGGGGAAAAAGATATGTCCAAGACAGTTGACGCCTGGAAAGCCGCTATTAACGCCGGTCAGAACGTGATGTCTCTTCAGCCACCCGCCTCAGAGAAGGAACAGCAGGCTTTGGGTCAATTCTTTTATAAATCAGTATTTCTTCAGTACAGTAACTTGTCACCTGTGATTCACCAGCCTGATTCCCTGTATGTTCAGGTAAGTGAAAAGCTTGCTTCGTTAACAGAAAAGAAGGAATTCACGCCCCTGATTGAGACCATTCTTTCTTTTTTCCATACGATGGCTCAGCCGGATTCCTACTTGAATGAGGAGGCACTTTATCTTCATTCAGAGCCCATGCGTCAGAAGATACGGAAAGAACGCCTTTCCTGTGATCCGGATGAATCCTGACTTTTTACACGGAAGAGCGGGTTGCCCGCCGGGAAGCCTTTTCCGCAGAATCGTCTTTTCTACTTGAGGGGGTACAGCCAGCCGACGGTGCAGGTGAAGATGATCCACAGGAGGATGTTGAGGGGGAGGCCCACTTTGACGAAGTCCTTGAATTTGTAGCCGCCGGCGTTGTAGACGTAGGTATTGGTCTGGTAGCCGATGGGGGTGGAGAAGCTGGCGCTGGCGCCGAACATGACGGCCAGAATAAAGGGGATGGGGTTGGCGTCAAATTGCAGGGCCATTTCATAGGCCAGCGGCCCCATGACGGCGGCCACGGCGTTGTTGGAGATCATTTCCGTCATGATGGAGCAGATCAGGTACAGGCCGGAGATGGCCACCAGGCACCCCATGGGGCCTATGTTGTCCACCACGCCGAAGGCGATGGCCTTGGCGAGCCCGGTCTTGCTCATGGCGTCCCCCACGCAGAGCATGCCCAGAATCAGGAAGATGATGCCCCAGTCCACGGCCTGGTATGCTTCCTTGGGTTTGATGCAGCCGGAGATGACGACGATCAGGGCGCCGATGAACGCCAGGTAGAAGGGGTTGAAGCGGGCGAAGAATTTGAAGAATTCCCCGTACTGCTCAAAGGAGCCCAGCAGGCCGATGAGGATGAACAGCCCCATGGCGAAGATGGCCCAGCCCTGCTTGTTGCGGTTGTGCGCGTCCGCGGGGCGCTGGCTCAGGGGGATGATACGCTGCTTGGTCAGGATGCGGTTCATGCCTTCCTGCGGTCCTTCCAGCAGCAGGGTGTCCCCGGCGGCCAGCTTGGTGTCCGGCCCCATGTCCGTGATGTTTTTCCCCTGCCTGTGGATGGCGAGCACGAAGATGTTGAACCGCTGGCGCAGTTTGAGCTCGGACAGGGAGAGCCCGGCGAATTCCGAGTTGTTGGCGATCATGCCTTCGACAATTTGCACGTCGCGCTGTTCCAGGGTCTCCAGGCCGCGGCTGTCGTCCCAGCCCAGGTCCACGCCCTTGGCCTCACGGACCTGGTTCACTTTCCTGGCATTGCACAGGAAGAGGATGCGGTCGCCTTCCTCCAGGTTGATGTGCTGGAGTTCCTCCTGCATGGAGAAGCCCTTGCGGCGCACTTCCACGATTTTGGTGCCCAGCAGTTCGGATTGCATGAGGCTGACGGGAGTGGCGCCGATGTGGGGGGACCCCGCGGGGATTCTGACCTGGAGCAGGAAGTCCCGCTGGATGCCTCCCGGAAGCATGGTGGACAGGGTGGGGCGGGAGGGCAGCCATTTGCGGCCCACCGTCCAGAGGTAGAGCAGCCCGGCCGCCGCATAAATCAGCCCCATGGGCGTGACCGTGAACATCTGGATGCCTTCATAGCCCAGTTTCTGAACCTGGCCCAGCACCACGACGTTGGTGGAGGTGCCCACCACGGAGCAGGTGCCTCCCAGGATGGTGGCGTAGGAGAGGGGGATGAGCAGCTTGGAGGCCGCAATGTTGTGGTCCCGGCAGAAGGCCAGGACAATGGGCATCAGGATGACGACCACGGGCGTGTTATTGACGAAGGGGGAGACCATGAACGCTCCCAGCGTGATGACCAGCAGGGCGGTCAGCTCCCTGCCTTTGGCTACCTTGTTGAAAAGTTTGGAGAGGTCTCCGATCAGCCCCGTTCTTTCCAGGGAGGCGCTCAGGATGAACATGCACACCACGGTCAGCGGGCCGCTGTTGGCAAAGCTGGACAAAACGTCGCTGGTGCTCAGGATGCCCGTGAGCATGAGTACGGCGGTTCCGGCCAGGGCGGTGATTTCCACGGGCATCCATTCCTTGATGAAGCAGATGAAGAGGAGCAGCAGCAGAATACCCACAATCCATTGCTGGGTGGCTGCCGTCTCCATCCAGCCCATGACGGCGGCGGAGTTGAAGTTGAAGAGGGAAGGCATGTAGTGAAAGTGAATTTACCGGGAGAGGGCCCAACTCTCCTACTTTCCCGGCCCCTTTCTGTCAAGCCGCAATAATTTTCCGGAAAGGGTTTGAAAAGGCGCCCGCGCTTTTTTATGGTGGAGCGCGCCGCATGGAATCCCCCATAGTAACAAGGTTTGCCCCCAGCCCTACGGGGCGTCTTCATCTGGGGCATGCCCTGGCCGCGTGGGAGGCCCGTTCCCTGGCGGACCGTTTTTCTGGAAGGTGCGTGCTGAGGATGGAGGATATTGACCAGACGCGGTGCCGTCCCGGGTTTGTGGAGGGCATTCTGGAAGACCTGGATTGGCTGGGCATCCGTTTTGACGGCCCCATGATGGTCCAGTCCTCCCGCTTCAGCGCTTATGAGAACGCCCTCCAGGTGCTGAAGGACCGCGGGGTGCTTTACCCCTGTTTCTGCACACGCCGGGAGATTGCGGAGGAGGTGGCCGCCATGGGCGGCGCGCCGCAGGGCGGGCAGGTGGATATTTATCCGGGAACCTGCCGCCGGTTTGACAAGGGGCGCAGGAAGGAGCTCCTCAAGTCAGGCAGGCCCTTTTCATGGCGGCTGGACTGCCGTGCCGCCGCGCGCATTACAGGGCCGCTGTTGTGGAGGGACATGCGGTTTGGCGACCGGATATGCCGCCCGGAGGAACTGGGGGATGTGATCTTGGGGCGCAAGGATTGCCCGGCCAGCTACCACATTGCCGTGGTGGTGGATGATGCGGCGCAGGGGGTCACCCATGTGAGCCGGGGGGAGGATTTGCTCCCCGTTACCGGCATTCACCGTACGCTCCAGGCCCTGCTGGGGCTGCCCGTGCCGCAGTGGTACCATCACCGGCTGGTGAGGGACGCCGCCGGAAAGAGGCTTGCCAAGAGGGACCGGAGCCTGAGCCTTCAGGAGATGCGCGCCGCGGGCATGAAGCCGGAGGATGTGTTCCGCCTGATGCGGGAGAGCTGAGGATGCCGCAGCAGTGTTTCCTTTGCCGGGACACCGTGTTCCGGAGGGGAGGTCAGGCGCGGGATTCCGGCCGTGTTTTCCCCGCAACAGGACGTATCCCCCTTTTTCCCGTGCAGAGAAGGCACGCGCAGGCCGTAGCCAGGGTCAGCAGGAGAAGCGCGCAGAGGGAGACCAGCAGGTTCAGGTGCCCCAGCGGGATGATCCACGCGGGCGGCATCACTCCCGTTCCGGCCAGGACCTCCGGCAGCCAGGTAAAGGCACTCTGGGAAAGCAGGATGACAGCCGTGAAGGCCAGCCCCGCGGCCAGCGTGAGACGCAATGCCGGAAGAACCGGGCGCAGCGTTTCACGGACGTTTTTTTTCATGGCCCATATGGTTCCGGCAAGCAGGGCTGTGAAAAACAGCGGGGCCAGCAGGGCTGCGGAGGGAATGCTGTTCCAGTATTTCCACGCGCAGAGTGGGGTGGCGGCCACCAGGATGCCGGCGCTTTTAACCAGAAGGATGCCCCGTTGCGGCGGGGCGGATGCCGCGGCGTGGTTCATTTCCGTTTAATCAGGCCAGACGTTGCCGGGCGTGCTGCCCTGCGTGATGACTACTTCCTGGCCTATTTTCAGGGTGAAGGTGGGCGTTACTTCCTGCTGGACTTCCACCAGCTCGTTCGTGTCCTTGAGCTTGACGCGCACGCGGATCATTTTGGTGGCTTCCACCCTGCCGTCCACGATGGAGCCGGTGGCGGAAGCCAGCTTGGAGGTGCCCATGCCGATGATGCCGGGCGTCATGGCTTCCGCAGCCGTGCCCGCCATGTTGGCGAAGGTGCCGTCATCCGCGGAGGTCAGCACGTTGATTTCCTTGATGCGTACCACGTTGCCCAGCTTAATTGTCGTCACCTTGCCAGTGGCGATTTCCAGGGTGCTTTTTTGAGTGCAGGAGAAGAAGACGGGCAGAATGAGAAAAACGGGAATGAATTTTAGCAGATTCATGAATACGCAGGTTACTACGTTGGAAAAAGGGGGGCTTTTTCAGTGTGTGGGCAGAATTGTGTATGTAGCCAGGTACAGGAGCAGGTGCACGGAGGAGAGGGCCAGCACCTTGTTCATGCGTTTGTCCGCGGGCGTTTTACGGATCAGGAGCATCAGATAGCCGCCGAAGAGGATGGAGGGAATCCACATCCACCACGTGTGGGACAGGTTCAGGTGAAGGGCACGGCTGGACGTGGGCAGCGTGATGTACGCCGCCAGAATGAAGGCCTGGGCCATGGCGCGCGCCTTTCCTTCCCCCAGCCGCACGGCCAGCGTGCGCTTGCCCGTGGTGAGGTCCTCCTTTCTGTCGCGTATGTTGTTGACGGCGATCATGACGGCGCACAGGAGGCCGCATTGAATGCCTACCACGATGCCGGCGTTGTACACCGCCAGGGTGTCCACCAGCGTGCCGGGGACGACCGGGCCCGTGCCTACTTGCACCAGGATGGTGCCCAGAACGGCCACCAGGCCGAAGAAGAGGATGACGAATATTTCCCCCAGCCCCTTGTATGCCAGCGGCCACGGGCCGCCCGTATACCCGTAGGTGAAGTAGAGGGAGGGAATGCCGATGGCGATGATGGGCCACCCGCGCAGTTCAATGAGGGGGAGGGCCAGCAGGCAGGCCGCCAGCAGGAAGGCGCCGCCTGTGAGCATGACCGTTCCGTGGGAGAGCGCCCCGCTGGCCGTCATGCGCACGGGACCGGTGCGCTTGTCCGTGTCCGCGTGCTTGGCGTTGTCAATGGCGTCATTGAAAAAGTTGCAGGCAATCTGGAGGCACAGGCAGGCGGCAAAAGTCAGGAGGGCCAGGCGCAGGTCCCAGTTACCGGTCAGTTTCTGCACCACCATGCAGCCTGCCCACACCGGAATCAGGGAGGCGGTGAGCGTCTTGGGACGTGCCGCCAGGAAGGCGGAAGTAATGATGTTCATGAGAGAGCGGAAAAAGAGGCGCAGGGGATCAGCGGAGAATGGGGCCAAGGTGGCGGAGGGTTTCCTTGATGAGGGAGACGTGCCACTGGCCCGGAGCCGTTTCCCGGTCCCCCAGGTAGCCGTATACCAGGCGGCTGCCAAGCTGGGAGTAGAGCAGGCGGGAGACGGGCCCCATGGGTCCCATGCCCATCACGGCAATCGGCCCCTTCGGCTTGGTGAACAGCTGCACGCCCGTCTGGATGTCCGAGGCAAGGCACGGGGTGAACGCAAATTTGACGATGTCCGCCTTATGCGCGCGCGCCCTTTTTTCCAGCTCGCGCAGGTAGTCCACGCCGGGCGTGATCTGGAAGTCATGGGTGGAGCCGATGACGAGCACTTCCCGTTCCCCTGCTTCCATAATCAATTCCCTGGCGTGGCGCATGGCCTTGATTTCAATGTCAATGGCGGTGGCGTACGGCAGGTACGCACGGAGCAGGGAGAAGCGTTCTTCTTCCGGAATGCGGCGCAGCCCCCCTTCCTCATGGCAGCGTACGGTGACCAGCAGCGGCATCTGGGGCCTGAACTTCATGACCTCCTCAGGCGTGAGTTCCGGAGGGAGGCCGTCCACACGCAGTTCCACACAATCGCACTGGTCCGTTAAATCCTTTCCTTTCAGCGTTTTCCATAACTCCCAGGAAGTGACGGACGCAACGATTTTCGGCGGATAGGTCTGATGTTCACGTAGAATCTGCTGCATACATCCTACTATCCCAGCTAAGGAAGGAAGGTCAATCTTCTATTAATGACATTACCCCATTTTGGCGTCCGGAAAATGTCAGCTTTTCCGGGGGAGCCGCCGCGTTCTGCGTCCGGCGCGGAAACATGGGCGGGTTCTGCGTTCAAATGCGTGCCCGTTCAGGGGGAAGCCTGCTGGAGGAGGAGACGGGGGAGCGGGCGCAGGGACGGTTTTTCCCGGTCCGGAAAATCTCCGGGAACGGCATAGTGGACCGGTTTTCCCGCCAGCCAGTCCAGGACGCGGAACAGCAGTGTCTGGAAGGCGGCGCATTGAATCCCCTTCAGGCTGGGGTCTCCTGGCCAGACGTGGCCCAGCGTGGAGGTGTATACGCGCCCTTTTCCGTACTGGACTGTCCATTCCACCGGGAAATTGAGGCCCGTCAGCGGGTCCCGGGCATAGGAAAGCACCTGGACGTGTTCCGCCGGACCGCGTACATAACGGTATACTTCAATGTCCGCCGTTCTCCAGCGGCGCGGCAGTTCGGCATGAATGGGGTGATCTCCCAGGCGCGTGACCAGTGCATCCAGCCGTTCTCCGTGGGACGTGCGGCCCCCCTCGCCGGGAGGGAGGCGCAGGATGGTTTCATCATCCGTAATGACCAGGGAGGTGCCGTAATCCTGGGGCCTCCACCCCAGCCCGATCATGCGGTTGTATTCCGGCCACCGGGGAAAGGCATTGTTGGCGGAGTGGAAGGCCAGCATGCCGCCCCCCTCCTTGAGGTATTGTTCCAGGGCCTTTTTCGCCCCGGCCCCCCATTCGGGACCGTTCGTTCCGCCATTGGTATTCTGGATGACCACGTCGTAGCCTTTGAAATCCGGATTCCACGCCTTCCGTTCCGCCTCCGGGGCGTGCGCCGGAAAGGTGCTCACGTCCACGGAATAGCTGCCCTCGTTCTCCAGCAGTATCCGGAGGCAGGCGGTGGTGCGCTGCCAGTCATGGTTGGAAAAGCCGTCCACAATCAGAACGCGTGTTTTCTCCCCGCGTGCCGTGGCGCATGCCGCCAGCAGGAGCATGCAGAGTACCAGGTGAAAGCGCTTCCAGTTCATCAGGGTAATGTATCCGGTATGCCGGGAAAGTCAAATTCCCGTTTTGGAGCGTGTACGCGTACCGGGGAAAAACAAAAGCCCCGGACCGCAGGCCGGTCCGGGGCGCCTCCCTTCATGGAAGAGGGGAGGGGTTCAGGGTTAAACGGGTGTCCGGGATTAACTGGCCCCCTCGTCACACAGGATTTTGACAAAGCCTTCCTCCTGAAGGCGGGTGGCTCCGCAGGCGAATTTGGCGCGGATCTGGAGGGCTTCCTCCATGTCGTCACGCACGGAAAGCTTCACCTTGAAATCATTCCAGATGCCGAACTGCGCCTTGCTCTTCACCCAGGCCAGGCAGGAACGGGTGCCGTTGTCCGCCTTGGGAAGCCGCTGGGTGCGGATGAACTTGAAGCCCATGAAGGTATCTATCTTCCCTTCCACCAGGGCTTTCACGTTATTGAAGTCATAACTGCTGACCTCCGTTTCCCGCAGCAGGCTCATGATCTGGGAACTGGTGACCGCAATGACGAGCTGGTCGCCGAACTGCGGGGCGTCCTGGTTCCAGGCTTCATTTTCCTCAAAAAGCTGGAGGGCCGCGCGCAGCTTGGCTACGGTGAGGTTGCTGGCTCCCTTGGTGCCGCTGTCCACGTGGTCCACGGGGATCTGCTGGCTTTCCTTGAACGGAACGGCGGTCATGCCGTCTTCGCCCACGTAATTCGTATCCAGGAAGCCGGAGATCATCACGTCGTCCATGCGGCGCCCGGCGGCGGCCTGGAGGCCTTCAATCGTCTTGCTGACGGGAAGGTCCATGTCTCCCAGGCGGGTTGCGTCAAATTCATCGTAGCCGATGGCCTTGGTGAAGGTGCGCGGACGCATGGATCGGCGCGTGGTGGGCGCCTCGTTCAGAACGGTCTGGCCCACGCGGGTTGTTTTTTCCGTGAAATCCAGAACGCCGAATTGGTCCAGAAAGACCACCTTGCCGCTCAAGTCGCGCATGACGCTGACGTATTTGTCCAGCCGGGAGGCGTGCTGCTGGAGCAGGGTGCCCCATTTTCTGGTGTATTTTACCTGATAGTTGTCGCTGATTGTTACTGCCATGATTGCAAATGTAATGATGTTTGAATGCGGGAACGGCAACTCGGATTGTCGGGTCCGGCGTAACCGGAACGGTCCTGCCGCGGCGGGATGCGGCCTTGTCCCCTGCGGGATTGCGCGGCCGGGCCCTCCAGCGCCAACGGGTATGGGGCACACGAAAAAAAAACGCACCACGGCGGAACCGTGATGCGCTGGATAAGAGGGGAGGGGAAGGCCGGGCCTTCCCGCGGTTAAAGAATGATCGGGTGCGGGCGCGTGGCGTGGTCCGGACCAAAGAGGGCCAGCATGCGGCCCGTCTGGCCCTTTTCCACGCGGTAGGAATAAAAGCGCTTGGTATCGGACGCCGTGTCCAGGCCTGAGTCATGAATCTGGTCTTCCGGCACCCCTTCCTCCAGAAGCTGGGCCTTGATGGCCGTGGGGATGTCTTCCTCATAATGGGGGGGGCGGATGCAGGGGGAAATGACGGCGATCAGGTTGGCCGGGTCCACCCCCAGGCATTTCTTCATGGACTTGATGGTGTTGGCCACGATGTTGCCGGCGGTCCCCGCCTTGCCTGAATGGATCAGGGAGCGGTGGCAGTGTTCCTTGTCGTACAGCCAGACGGCGGCGCAGTCCGCCACGTAAATCGCAAGCACGCAGTCGGAAACCCCGGAGCAGATCAGGCTGTCCGCGCCCTCCACGGGGTAATTGGAGCCGATGTCCCCTACCAGGGCCGCCTTGGTGCCGTGCACCTGTTCGGCGCGGCGCAGGTCCTTCCACCGCCAGCCCAGGGCTTCCACTTCCGCCCGGTGGTACGGTTCCAGCCGTTCCAGCACGGTTTCCCGGTCTCCGGTTACGTCCACTCCCGGAATTCTTTCAATGAACTGGACGATTTCTCCAGGGTAGGACTGGATGGGCTTCAAGAATGCAGGCGTTTCCATAATTGATGGATCAATAGATGTCGTTGGGCACATCTTGTCGTTTTGTATAACCTAGTCGAGCAAAATCGGCGCAAAATGTCATGGACGCCGTCCGGTGACTGAGAAAAGGTTTTTTTCCGCGTTTCCGGAGTGATATGAGCAGTTCATGCTGAGCAGACATTCTTTATTTTCCGCTTTCCTCGCGGGGATGGCCGCCGTGGTCCTTTCCCTGGCTCCTTCATTCTCCCAGGAGGCTGCCCCGGACGCCGGGCAGCTGCTGAAAAGGGTGCGCCAGGGGGCGACCCTTCAGGAAAACAAGGACGTGAAGGGGCAGATACGCAGGCGCAGCGTGAAGGTTCCCTTTTCCATGAGCCTGCGCGGCAACCTGATTGCCTTCCAGTACCAGCTGGACAATGTCTGGAACAGGTTTGACCTGAAATTCAAGGACCGCGGCCAGGAAATCCTTTCCTGGAAGGACGGGAAATCCGGCGTTCTGCCGGTCTCCCAGTACGCGGTTCCCATTGCCGGGACGGACGTGACGTATGAAGACCTCTCCATGCGCTACCTGTACTGGCCCAAGGCCAAGATTGTCCGGGACGACGCGGCGAGCACGGTGAAGGGCCGGGACTGCTGGATCGTCCAGATTCCCAACCCGAACCCCAAGGTGGGGCAGTATGCCTGGGTGCGCGTCTGGATTGACAAGGAAAACGGCGCCATGTGGCAGGTGGACGGCATTGACGGCCGCGGGGAACTGGCCAAGCGGTTCATGATTGATTCCGTGATGAAGCTGAAGGACGGCTCCTGGTTCTTCAAACGGATGAAGGTGGAAGTGAGGGACCCCTCCAACCCCCGCAGGACGGTATCCGTCAGCTACATTGACATGGACAGCCCGGAGTAGGCCTTCCCCCCCATTCCGGAGGTGTTCCCGTGCGCATGGCGTCTCTCAAGCCGGGGGACGCCTTTTTTCATGCCGCACAGATGGATGATTTAGGACGTGACAAGCAGGCGGGATGGGCGTAAATCCTCCAAAAACCTGTTATGAAGAAACGTTTATTCCTTGCATGCGCCCTGGCGCTTGGGCTGTCCGCCTGTTCCCACCAGGACCGGACTGAGCAGCCGGTCCAGCCCGGCGCTCCGGTGAAGACCTCCTTTTCCCCGGTGACGGCCCCCGGAAAAAAGCCGGACCGCCCCGCCGTGAAACTGCCTGACAAGTCCGTGCCGGTGCCGTCCGTGAGCCCGTCCTACAATGACACCCCCCTTTCCCCCCGCATTCCCGGCGTTACGGTGAGCCGCGTGGCCGTGCCGGACAAGGTAGTGGCCCTCACCTTTGATGACGGCCCCCACGGGACGCTGACCCCCAGGGTGCTGGACATCCTCCGCGCCAATAACGTGAAAGGGACCTTCTTCATGCAGGGCTGCAACGTCAAGGCCCATCCGCAGGTAGTGCAGCGCATGGTCAATGAAGGCCATGAAGTGGGCAACCATACGTGGAACCACGTTTACCTGAGCAAGGTTTCCCGTGAAAAGGCGGAATCCCAGCTCCAGAGCACCAATGAAGCCATCCGCAACGCCTGCGGCGTGGTTCCCGTGGTCATGCGCCCCCCCGGCGGTTACACGAATGCCGGCGTGGCCTCCTGGGCGCGCCAGCGCTTCGGCTTCACCACCATCATGTGGGATGTGGATACGAATGACTGGCGCAAGCCCGGTTCCTCCGTGGTGGCCGCCCGCGCCGTGAACGGCGCCAAGCCCGGCTCCATCATCCTGGTGCATGACATCCACGCCTCCACGGTGGCGGCGGTTGACGCCATAGTGAAAGGGCTGAAAAACCGCGGGTATGAACTGGTGACCGTCTCCGAGCTCATGCGCCGGGGCCGCGCGGCCTCCGGTCACGCGCCTTCCATGTCTCCTTCCCCGGCTGTTCCGGATTCCGCCCCTCTTTCCGCGCCCGTGATCGTCACTCCCGTGACGCCCGCTCCGGTTCCCGTGGAAACGGTGGCCGGCATGTAATTTCAGCGTTTCCGGTTTTCCCTTTAACCCGGTTTCCCTGTGGAAACCGGGTTTTTCATATCCATGGAGCGGCGCCTTTTCCGGCGTTCCGCGGGGGCGCCCTTCCTCTTAACGGGTACACGCACAGAAGGCTTGACCTGCTGGTGAAATTCTCCACAATCCCTTGCCGTATTACTCACACCCAATCCGGATTGAAATGTCTATGAATCTCCTGGCATCTGCCGATACTCTACCCGCGGCCGGCGGAACGTCCGCTCCTCTCGCGTTTATTTACGATCTCTTCAGCAACCCTCTTTTCATTTTCATTGGCGGTCTGGTATTGCTGGGCGTGTTTTTCTGGTACCTGGGTTCCGACCAGGACAGGGTCAAGCGCAACGCCGGGACGATTTTCATCATCGGCATCGCGTCCTTCTCCCTCTTCTCCCTCTTCCAGCAGGGCCTGAAGTACGGCATTGACATTGCCGGGGGCGTCTCCTTCACGCTGAGCGTGGAACCGAACATCGGGGATGACGGCAAACCCATTCCGCTGACGGACCAGGCCATGGAGCAGGCGTGCGTGATCCTGACGGAACGCCTTAACAGCACCGGGGCCAATGACGTCATCATCCGCCCGAAGAAGAAGGACAACCTGAACCTCATTGAAGTGCAGATTCCCGCCGCTGACCCCGCCAAGCGCGAGGAAACCAAGGCCATTCTGACGAAGGTGGCCAAGCTGCAAATTCTCCCCGTCCATCCGCGCAACAATGAACTGGTGGCGGAGGGCCGCATCCGCGTTCCCGGCTACCGCCTGTATGAATACACCTTCAAGAACGGCAAGGGAGAGGACGTTAAGGAAAAAATCTTCCTGGAAAAACGTGAATCCCTGACGGGCAAGGACATTGTCCGCGCCGGGGTGGACCTGGCCCGTCCCGGCCATGTCAACGTCACCCTCAGCAACGAGGGGGCGGACAAGATGTACAACCTCACTTCCCGCATGCAGCTGGGCCATGACCGCATGGCCATTGTGCTGGATGACGTGGTCAAGAGCGCTCCCACGGTTCAGGCTATTTTGTCCAAGAGCTTTGAAATCAGCGGGCTGGATGCCCCCGGTGAAGCGGAAGCGCTGACGAAGGTGCTTTCCAACCCCCTGACCAACAAGCTCAACTTTGAATCCGCCAGTGAAATCTCCGCCTCCCTGGGCCGTACGGCCCTGCTTCAGGGGGAATACGCGGGCATCACGGGCCTGATCCTGTGCTTCATCATGATGATCATCTACTATCGCTTTGCCGGGCTGGTGGCCATCATGGGCTTGACGATCAACGCCCTGCTTCTGCTGGGGGCCATGTCCATCTTCGGCTTTGAGCTCACGCTGCCGGGTATTGCGGGTATCGTGCTGACCCTGGGCGTGGCGGTGGACGCGAACGTGCTGATCTATGAACGCCTGCGGGAAGAAAAGGAAGCGGGGCGCCCCTTCCGCGTGGCTATCCGCAACTCCTTTGACAAGGCCTTCTCCGCCATTTTTGACTCCAACATCACCTCCCTGATCACCGCCGTCATCCTGTACTGGATGGCTACCGGCACCATCAAGGGCTTTGCCGTCACGCTGACGGTGGGTGTCATTACTTCCATGATCGGGGCCATCCTGGTCACCCGCGTCCTGTTCTACTGGGCGGATACGGTAGGCCTGATGAAGGACGTCAAATTCCTGAACCTCTTCAAGAAAAAGAGCAACATCAACTTCATGGGCCAGAAAATATGGTCCTGCTCCCTGTCCGCCATCCTGCTGTTAATCTGCCTGGTGGTGGGCGCCATGAAGGGCAAGGACTGCCTGGGCATGGACTTCACCGGCGGTTCCTCCATCTCCTATCTGGTGAACAAGGATGAAGTTCCCTTCCGGGAAGCTGAAAATGTGGTCAACAAGCTGGCCCTGACCCAGAAGGCCACGGTGCAGGAAGTGGCTGAATCCACGGACAGCAGCAAGGTGAACATCCTGGTCAACTTTTCCGACAACGCCCAGGACAAGACGGCCATCACCGACGCGCTGAACAAAGCCTTCCCCGTGCTGAAGGATGCTCCGTTCAGTGAAGAAACCATCGGCCAGTCCATGGGCTACGACACGCTCATCACTTCCGCCTGGGCCCTCTTCTTCGGCATTCTGGGCATCATGATTTACCTGACGGTCCGGTTTGAATGGACCTTCGCCATTGGTGCGGTCATCGCCCTGACGCATGACGTGCTGCTGGTGCTGGGGCTGGTGATCATCAGCGGGACGGAACTGAACGTCATCCACATCGGCGCGCTGCTGACGGTGGCGGGCTACTCCATCAATGACAAAATCATCGTGTTTGACCGCATCCGTGAATTCCTCCGGTTCTCGGACCCGAATGAAAGTGCGGAAAACATCATGAATGAGGCCATCAACCAGACGCTCTCCCGTACCCTCCTGACCTCCCTCTCCACGCTGTCCGTGCTGGTGTGCCTGTACTTCTTCGGCGGTCCTTCCATGGAAGACTTCGCCTGGACGATTTCCGCGGGTATCCTGATCGGTACGTACTCCTCCATCTTCATCGCCTCCCCGGCGGCCCTCCTGTTCTCCAGGAAGCATGGGCTGCACGCGGAAGTCAAGGAAGCCATGAAGGCCGGCGCCTGACCCCTGGAGGGAAATTGATTTGTTGACCGGGGGAGGCGTCATGCCTCCCCCGGTCCGTTTCTTGGAAGAAGACGGCAGGGGGGCACAGGGGAGAAATGTCCCAGTGAATACGGAGAAGGGCACGCCTTCTTCCGTGTTTCGTGCTGCCAGCCGTATCACGGCATCCGCAGGCTTGCCGTGAAAACCCTGTCTTCCCTTGTTCCGGAATAAGGAAAAACCCCGCCTGCCGTAAGGCAGACGGGGCCGTCTCTCTGTTTCTGCTATGCGTTGCTGCGGGTAAACTTATTCATCATCCCCGTCTTCCTGCACCGGGGCGGGAGGGGGAGGCATGTCGTTATTGCCGCGGGCTGCCTTCCTGGCTTCCCTGCGGGCGGCGCGGCGCGCTTCCAGAGCCTTGGAGGCGTCCGCATTAAGCTGTGCCATTTCTGCTTCATTCAGCTTGCCGTCCTTGTCGGCGTCATACTTCTCTTCAATCAGGATCCAGCCGGCGGCCATGATCGGGGCGCGGTTGGGGTCCAGCTGGGGACGGGGACCGTCCGGACGGTTGCCGCGGGGGCCGCGGTCTCCGTCTCCACGGCGTCCTTCACCACCTCTGCGGCCTTCCGGTCCTCTGGGGGCGCGGGGGCCTTCAGCCCTGGGGCCTCCGGGACGGCGCGGACCGTCCATACCGGGCGCTCCCGGTCCCTTGGGGCCACGGGGGGCCGCATGGTGCGGACCGGGTTGTCCGTGATGGGGCGGAATGGCCTGAAGCTCTTCCGGGGAAAGCTTGCCGTCGCCATCCTTGTCAAACTCCTTGACCATTCTGGCGGCGTGGGCTTCCTGGCGGGCCTTCATCTCCTCCATGCGCTTGGCGGCTTCCGGATGGTCCTTGGCCCAGTCGTCACGCATGGCTTTCTTTTCCTCGTCGGAAAGCTTGCCATCTCCGTCCTTGTCATATTTCTTCAGCATTTCTGCCTTGCGGGCTTCCTGGCGGGCCTTCATTTCCTCCATGCGCTTGGCGGCTTCCGGATGGTCCTTGAGCCATTCGTCCTGCATGGCCTTCCGTTCCTCCTTGGAAAGTTTGCCGTCTCCGTCCTTGTCAAACTTCTTCAGGATGGCGGCTTTCTTCGCTTCCTGGGCTTTCTTGACGTCCTCCTGCAGAACGGCTATTTCCTCGTCGGAAAGCTTGCCGTCCTTGTCGGTATCGTACTTGGCCATCACCAGTTCTTCACCGATGATCATGATGCCGGGATCAATCCTCTTCAGCCGGAGCTCGGCCTGTTGCGGACGGGGGCCCTGGCGGTTCGGGCCTCCTGCCCGGTTGCGGGGGCCTCCCCTCCTTTCAGGGGGCGGCTGCATTTCCGGAGCGTCGGAAGGAGCATCCGGGGCCGGAGGGGGCGGTGCGTCCTGGGCGAACGCGGAGCATGCGGCAAAAGCCGCGGCGATAATCATTTGCTTGGTCATATCTTTGAGTGGTGAGGTTAATGCGTTTCGGAAAGGAGCGCTGCCCTGCGGCGGTTTGAACGGCGGAGGCGCCTCCCTTTGCTAGGATGAACACCCGGTTTCCGTCCTGGTTGCAAAATAAAAACGTGCGCGCCCCCGGCAGGGACGCCGGAACAGGCTGCGGCGTTGCCGCCATTCCGGCTTGGGCGCCGGCTGAGAAAACGGCTGAAAGTGAAGGGGATTGATAAAAAAATACCGCAACCCCGGAAGGTTGCGGTTCCAGCCGTGTCATGCGGGAAAAATTATTCTCCGGAAATGAAGCGGATATAGGCCAGCCACCACCGGTCGCCCCCCAGCAGCCAGATGAAGGCGGCGCTGAGCAGGGCGGGGCCGAAGGGGAGGTTCCGGCCAAAGCCCATGCGTGAAATGACCGCCTGCACAATCCCCAGCAGGGAGCCGATGAAAAGGCAAAACACGGCGCCCTGCCAGCCGCCCACGCATCCGGCCATCATCAGGATCCACGCGTCTCCGGACCCCATGGCTTCCCGTTGCGCATGGATATCCGTCAGGCTTCCCTCCACGCTTTCCAGGTCTTCCAACTGGAAAACGTCACCGTTCTCCAGCTCTATCCTGTCCTGGCGCAGGGTGACGGCGCCGGGCGGAAGAGCTTTCCCGTCAATGGTGACGGAGCCTCCGGAAATGACGGCCTTATCCGAGGCGCGGTGGAAAAGCATGGACCAGTCATGAGGCTGTCCGTCAATGATGAGCTGCAATTCCTCCTGCTCTGATTCCGGCTCCTTCAGGCTCCACGGGGCCGGAGCGTCAAAATGCTGCTTCCAGGTTCCGAACAGGAGCTTGCCCAGTTCAATCACCAGCCTGATGGCGGCATACCCGGCGGCGCCGCCCAGCACCGCCGCCGTGAAAGCGTCCGTCCAGGTCATGACATCATTATCCGGCAGGAGAAAAGGGTAAAGGGAGCAGGCCCCCACCCCGGCCGCGGCGCCGATGAGGGTCTGGGTACGGAAGACGATCAGGTGTTCCGCGTCAATGAAGATGATGACGATGGCCATGGCGCTCCATACGCAGAGCAGGACGGCGGCCCCCGCGGAGGCGTCCGCGTACTTCCACCCCATGGCGGCGAAGAGCAGGGCCGTGAGCAGCTCCACCAGGCAGTAGCGGAAGCTGATGGAGGTTCCGCAGCAGGCGGATTTTCCCCTGAGAACCAGCCAGCTCAGCACCGGGATGTTCAGGTACCAGGGGATGGGCTCCCCGCATTCCGGGCAGAAGGAACGCGCCGGATCATTCACGGAGATGCCCAGGGGCGTCCGGTAAATGACCACGTTCAGGAAGGAGCCTATGCACGCCCCCATCAGGCCGAAGACCAGGGGAAGCAGCCACGCGGGAAGGGCGTCAGACATGGGACGGGTGGGAATAAGTCCTGCTGGGCGTCTGGTTGATGCGGTCGATCAGCAGCCTCAGCCTGCCGTAATTGCCGCGCTTGATGGGGAAGACAAGGCGGGGCAGGCGGTTCAGATGGGGCTCGTCCGCTTCGTCGGGCAGCGCTCCGGTCTGCACCATCTTTCCTCCGGGCAGGATCAGGTCTGAGAAATCCCGTTCCAGATGCTCCACCCACTGGGCGGGCAGGTGCGTGTTCAGGCGGATGACGATGGTATCCTTGATAAAACGGTAGGAGTGGAAAATGCGGTAAAACCGGTCAATGTGCTCCATGGCCTCCGCCGGATTCTTGGTGACGTGGATCAGGTGCAGGTCATCCTCGGAAATCAGGCCGGAGTCCACCAGCTCCACGCGGATGAAGGCCAGCCAGTTCAGCCAGAAGGTCTTGCCGGGGGAGTCCAGCAGCACCACGGGGTAAATGGTGGCCTTCCCCGTCTGGATCAGGGTCAGGGTTTCAAACACCTCGTCCATGGTGCCGAAGCCGCCGGGGAGCGCCACCATGGCGTCGCTTTCCGCCACGAAATTCAGCTTTCTGACAAAGAAATAGTAAAAATTAATCAGCTTGTCGCTGTTGGCTACCACGTGGTTGGAGGTTTGCTCATACGGCAGGGTGATGTTCAGGCCGAAGGAGCGGTCCTCCCCGGCGCCTTCATTGGCCGCCTGCATGATGCCGGGGCCGCCTCCCGTAATGACCAGGTAGCCCTGGTCGCTGGCCTCCCTGGCAAAATCCCGCGCCGTCTCATAGGCGGGTTCGTCTTCCCTGATGCGCGCGGAGCCGAAAACGGAAATCTTGCGGATGTGGCGGTACGGCGCAAAAACGCAGTTGGCGCGGTACATCTCCCGTCCGGAGCGTATCAGGACGGTGAAATCATGATCGGAAGCGGCGGACTGCGCCATGTTGATGCCCGTCTTGATATACTCCTGGAGGTAGCGGGGATCGTGCCGGGTGGAGGCTATCTCGGAGAGCTTTTTGACGATTCCTTCCAGAGCCTGGTAGCTGGTGTCCATGGACATGGTGGACGGGCGCCGCTGGTCTTCCCCCGTGAAATCCCTATTGTCCAAAAAATCAGGATGCTTCATGCAATTGTTATATAGGTTTGCGCCCACTATGCCAGATGACGCACGTTAAGTCACAGAAAATTTGCGGGAGGACATGAAAAGAGTTGATTGTTGAAAACAGATCGTTAAATTGCTCCCCGCACGGGCGTTTCCAAAACATGCCGTAGGTCCTTCAGGCGGGTTGTCCGCCGTGCCCGTGCTGGGGGGAAACCCGGTACATTACATACGATTATGTCGGAAAACGAAACCACTACTGCAGAAGAAACGGCCGTGACCACGCTGGCCCGCTTTGAAGTCCCCAGCCGTCTGGAAAAAATTGAAGACCCGAATGATGCGAATCATCTGACCTTCGTCGCGGAACCGTTTGAAAACGGTTACGGCCACACGCTGGGCAACTCCCTGCGCCGCGTTCTTCTGGGCTCTCTTGAAGGCGCCGCCATCACCTCCGTCCGCATTGCCGGCGCACAGCATGAATTCTCCTCCCTGCCCGGTGTGGTGGAAGACGTGACGGAAATTGTGCTGAACCTGAAAAAAGTCAAGTTCAAGCACAACGGCAAGGAACCGCGCCTGCTCTCCCTGCGCGTGCACAAGCAGGGCGTCGTAACCGCCGCCGACATTGCCGACGACACCACCTACCAGGTGGTCAACCCCGATCAGATCATCTGCACCCTGGACCAGGACACCCTGTTTGAATGCGAATTCCAGGTGCGCGTCGGCCGCGGCTTCTCCACCGGCGACGAGAACAAGGTGCCGGACATGCCCATCGGCGTGATCCCGATCGACTCCATTTTCTCCCCGGTCACCCGTGTGAAGTATTCCGTGCAGAATACCCGTGTGGGCCAGATGACGGACTATGACAAGCTGACGCTTGAAGTCTGGACGGACGGCCGCATTGCCCCGGCAGACGCCATGCTCCAGGCCTCCGCCATTCTGCGCCACCACCTGGACGTGTTCGTCAACTATGACGACAAGCAGGTCAACTTTGAAGAAGCGCCTTCCGCCGTCCAGGACGAGGAAACGGCCCGCCTGCGCAAGCTACTCAACATGAGCGTCAACGAAATCGAGCTTTCCGTACGCGCCGCCAACTGCCTCAACAACGCCAACATCACCACCGTTGGCCAGCTTGCCATGAAGAGCGAGAGCGAAATGCTCAAGTACCGCAACTTCGGCAAAAAATCCCTCAACGAAATCAAGGACAAGCTGCTGGAACTGGGTCTTTCCCTGGGCGTCCAGGTGGACCCCTCCCTGCTTACCGGCCCCGTGCCGCAGGCCAAGCCGCGCCTGGGTCTGGAAGAGGAAAGCCCCGTGGGCCTGGCAGACCTGATTGCCGCCAACATCGAAGACGACGACGACTAAATCTCACAAAACCAACACACATAGAAAAATATCATCATGAGACACGGTGTAAAAACCTCCAAGCTTCAGCGTAACGCTTCTCACCGCAGGGCTCTGCTCGCCAACCAGGCATGCAGCCTTATCCTCAACGGACGCATCACCACCACCCTGGCGAAGGCCAAGGCTCTCCGTCCCTACGTGGAAAAGCTGATCACGCTTGCCAAGCGCGGTGACGTGCATTCCCGCCGCCTGGCTACCGCCACCATTCATAACACGACCGCCGTCAAGCGCCTGTTTGATGAAATCGCTCCCCTCTGTGCGGAACGCAAGGGCGGTTATACCCGCATCATCAAGCTGGGCCAGCGCCTTACGGACTCCGCTCTCGTGGCCATGATCGAAATCATTGATCTGCCCCGTGAAACGGCTGAAAAGGAAGAAGCTCCCGCTACCACGGAAGCTACGGCCTAAGGCCGTTCTCCTGACCCATCCGGTTTAACCCTCCGCCCCGGCCTCCTGTTGAGACCGGGGCGGATTTTTTTCGTATTGGTCGTAAGGCATTTAAGCCGGAATTAAGGTATCAAGATCGCTCTTGCTTCTTTCTCCCTGGAACGGTATAATTCAGCCCTTAACTATGGACGCAGTACTATTGTTTTCCGGACAAGGTGCCCAGAAAGTGGGCATGGGTAAAGATTTGTATGACCAGTATCCTGCCGCCAGGGCCCTGATTGAGCAGGCGGACAAGGCGCTGGGGGAATCCCTCTCCTCCATCATGTTTGAAGGCCCCGGCGAAGAACTGACGCGCACCTGCAATTGCCAGCCCGCTCTCTACGTGCATGGCCTGGCCTGTCTGGCCGTCCTGAAGGAACTGGTGCCTTCCCTGAACCCCGTGGCCGCCGCCGGTCTTTCCCTGGGTGAATTCACGGCCCACGCCGCCGCCGGAACCTATTCCTTTGAAGAGGGGCTGCGCCTGGTCCAGAAGCGCGGCGCTTTCATGGAGGAGGCCTGCAACGCCACGAAGGGCACCATGGCCGCCATGATCGGCGGGACGGATGAAAACGTCATCAAGCTTGCCCAGGAATGCGGCGTGGACGTAGCCAACTTCAACTGCCCGGGCCAGACGGTCGTTTCCGGCACGGAGGAAGGCGTGGACAAGGCCATTGCCGGAGCCAAGGCCGCCGGGTGCAAGATCGCCAAGAAGCTCAACGTGGCGGGCGCCTACCACTCCCGCCTGATGCACAGCGCCATGGTGAAACTGGCGGAGGAGCTCAAAAATGTCTCCTTCGGCACGCCCGCCATGCCTGTTTACTGCAACTATGAAGCCCGCGTGGTGGAAGGTCCGGACGACATCCGCAACGTGCTGGAACACCAGGTGTGCGGTTCCGTTCGCTGGACGGCCTCCATGCAGAAGCTGGTGGACCAGGGGCACCGCCTGTTCATTGAACTGGGGCCGGGCAAAACGCTGGCCGGCATGATGGGCCGCATCTGCAAGGATGCTACCGTCATCTCCATTGAAGACGTGCCCAGCCTGGAAGCGGCCGTTGCGGAGCTGAATAAATAATTCTCCTGCACAGTATTTTTAAACCGCCGGGGCCGTTGGGGTTCCGGCGGTTTTTTATTACAAGTCATACAGTTATCCGTCGGCAACTGTAGGAAGCGGCGCCTCGGCTCCGGTGCAACGCGGTGACGGATGTTTCGGACGGCTCTTATTCCCTGTCGGGAGCAGCGGTGATGCTGCACTTTTCCACAAGCGTGTGGGCGTAGCATAAAAGCTTGCCCATGAAAACGAGGATGCAGGGAATCAGGATGATTACTTCCAGTTCAGCATGGTTCGTCAGGAAAAAGATCACGATGCCAAAGCAGAAAAAGAAGGCTGCCGCTGCATAAAACAGGATGCGGATGGAAGGCTGCTCCTTCTTTGAAGGTTGGAGCGCCTTGAATTTGATCCGCCGCTGCAGAATGGCGGAAAGGGGAACCCAGTTCTGGGAACCTTCTTTTCTGACCATGGTGGTGGAAAACGGAAGCTTGCCGGCTGCCGCCAGCGTGTCGATCACTTCCTTGCTGACGGGGCCGACGGTTTCTTCATTGGTGCGGTAATGGTAGAGCGTTGCTCTGGCGGGTATCGGGTCCATAAGTTAGAGGGAGAGAGTAGGGAAACGTTTGCGTCCGGTCAGTGTTCCGGCTCCTCCGCCGGCATCTTTCTCATGCCCCCCGTAAGAAGGTGCAGGTACATCAGAACTTTCCCCATAAAAAACGCCATGGCGGGGACGAACAGCACTTCCATGTAAAGAATGGAGTGGAGCATGATGGAATGCGCCACGCCGCACGCCAGAAGGAGAAAGGCAATAATGTAAAACAGAAGGCAGCATTTGGGAGGGCGGCAGGAAAGCATGAACGCAGATGCCCTGAGGCGCGCCAGGCGCTCATGCCGGCGCAGTTCCGCCGTGAGCGGCATCCAGCCCTGGGAATGCTCCTCCCGGATCATGGTATCAGGGAGAATCTTCTTGGAAGTAAGCAGGGCATGGAGGTCTGCCAGGGAGACGGGGCCCACAATCTTGTCTTTGACCCGGTAGTGATATAATGGAATGCGTTGGGAAGCCATCCTCCTTACATAAGGCATGGAGGGAATTCCGTCAAGAATCAAGAGTTGCGGAATGAAAGAACGGATTTTTAAAGGAGCTCTTCCAGTGAACGGATTTTGCTGGTTGCCAGGGAAAAATCCGCTTGCTCCGTCACCCGGTTCGGGATGGAGATGACGGGAATGCCTGCACGGGACGCAGCCGTGGTGCCGTTCTGGGAGTCTTCCAGCACCAGGCATTGCGCGGGCGGAACGCCCAGGTTTTCCGCCGCTTTCAGGAACAGGGCCGGGTTCGGTTTGACGGGAAGGCCGTCGTCACGGCAGACGACGGTTTGGAAACAGGGCATGATGCCCAGCTTGTTCAGCCAGCCGTCCACCCAGCGGTGGGATGAACTGGACGCCACCCCCATGGGCGTTCCGGCTGCCGCCAGGCGGCGGATGAGTTCACACGCGCCGGGCAGAAGGCCGGCGTGCTCCAGGTCGCGGACGATTTCCTCCTGCCGGCGGCCGTTGATGCTGTCCCAGTCGTAGGTACGCCCCGTCAGTTGTTCCAGATGGTCTCCGGGGTTCCAGTGGGTGTAGCCGCTGCCCAGGCACTGGTTGAACAGGTCCAGGGGCAGGGAATGGCCGCAGGATGAGAACACGCGTTCCCAGGAGGAATAAATGGCGTATTCCGTATCCACCAGCAGCCCGTCGAAGTCAAAAATCACGGCTTGCGCCTGCCGGAGCAGTTCGCGGGCTTTTCGGACGGCGGCAGGATGGTCATTGGTGGTCATGGACGGGTGTCTTTTTCAAGCCTTTCAGCATCTCCATGAAGCTTCTGTGGGCCAGCTTGGTCTGGAACAGGCGGATGGCGATGATAGTGTAGATGATGTTGGGCATCCACGCTCCCAGCCAGGTGGGAAGGTAGCCTGCGGAGGCCAGGGTGGGGAAGAACTCATACAGGAACAGCATGGCCGCCGCCAGGAACAGGGCAATGCCGATGCCGGACATGGTGGACCGCCTCTGGAACGTGATGGCGGAGGGGATGGCGATGAACGTCAGGATGATGCAGGAGAACATGCGTGCTATCCTGACGTGCCATTCCGTTTGCAGGCTTCTGAGGTATTTGGCGTTCATGGTGCCGGCCTTGAGGATTTCCTGGAGAGCCGGAGTTCCCTGGGTGTCCACGCGGACGTTGGGGGAAATCAGCTGCCACGGGGTTTCAGGGTATTGCTCTTTCAGCGTCCGGTACTCCAGGCCGTCAAAAACGGGCACGTCGTTCAGTTGCCGGGGCTCTTCCTGGGAATAATTTCTCTTGATGGCATGGCGGAACGTCCATGTCCTGGAAGCCGGGTCCCAGGAGGCCTCATCTGCAAACAGCTCGTATTCCATCTTGCCGGGCGCGCTGAACTGTTCCACGCGCACCTGCCTGAACGGTTCTCCGGGGGAATCGATGCCGGGAGGATTGCCCAGGTACCAGATGCGGGACTCCGCATCATTCTTGTAAATGGAGCTGCGGGAGGAGTCGTTATTTTTGTTCTGGCTCAGGGAGGAAAACATGAGTTTCCTGTACAGCGTGGAATTGGGCGCCCAGTGGAACCCGAAGATGCCGAAGTAGATGGCCGCGAATACGGCGCCGGTGATGACCGGGGCGTTGATTCGGAGCAGGGACCTTCCGGATTGCAGCATGCCCGTGATTTCCGAGGAGGAGGAGAGCTTGGTGAGCGCCCAGAGCGTTCCCAGGAGAAGGGTATAGGGAAGGATCAGGTTCAGGATCATGGGCAGCTGGCTCAGGTAAAAGCGGAAGGTGCCCGCGAGGGGGGAATCCAGGTTCATCAGGTCCCCCACGTTGTCCGCAAAATCCCCGATGATGTAAATCAGCGTCAGGATGGCCGTGCACATGATGAAGGCCGTGAACCAGGTGCGCGCCACATACCTGTCCATGATGCCCGCCCGGTTGTACAGGAACATGCCCAGCGCGGGAAGGAAGCACCCCGCCAGGATGAGCCAGGGGCGCAGGAGCTGGGCCAGCGGATATTCGGACGGCGTGCCGGGAATCTCCCACTGCATCTGGGACCACTCCCGGGGCATCAGGAACCAGGCCGCCGTTCCTCCCAGCGCAAGCAGGAGGAGGAACGCGGACCATTGGCGGAAATGTCGGGCCTGGATTGCCATGAAAAAGGAAGGTGGGGCAAGGATGCCAGATCGGGGGAGGGAAATAAAGCGTTATTTGGCCGCCGGGAGGGCGGTGTAGGACGGCGGAGGATATTAGCCTGATAGAAGTTGAGGGTTGTCAACGTAAGCAGGATGGGATAGAACCTTTCCGATAACTGCCTTGCAGGCACCGTTTTTCCATGTTCAAACGTCTTGTTCAACTGTTTCTTCTGCTCATTCTTGCGGCGGTGGGCGTCCTGGTGTGGTTTGCCTGGTATGTGTCCACCCCCCTGCTCGTTCCCGTGGGCGGGGATGAAGGCGCTGATTCCCCTGTGGCGGATTCCCTGGCGATGGAGCCTGTGGAGGCTGTCTCCGCGGACGGCACGGCCATTGAAGGCTACCTGGTGCGCCCGGGCCGTCCGGAGGCCCTGTCCCCGCGCCAGAGCCGCGTGCGGGATGCTTTGAAAATGCGTGGCAACATGCCGCATCTGGAGGCAAAGCCGGAGCTGGTCGTGATAGCCACTGCCTGGGATCAGGGGGTGAAAAGCTCCCTGCCGCTGGCGGAAGGCCTGACCGGAGCCGGGTACACGTGTCTGGTATGGAATCCGCGCGGGAAGGACAACGCCCGGAAATTCTGCACGTACGGATTGAAGGAATATGCGGACGTGACGGCGTTGCTGGACGCCGTTTCCCGGAAAGAGGGGGGGCTGCCGCCCGTGGCCGCCGTGGGGCAGGGCTTCGGCGCTGCCGTGCTGCTGAAAGCCGCGTCTGAAGACCCGCGCATCCGCTGCATGATCAGCATGGACTGCTTCCCGTCCCTTAAAACCGTGGCTGTCCGGGAGATGGAGCAGGACTGGGGCAAACCCCTCTGCTACGCCGCCTACTGGCTTCTGGACGCCGGCGTGGACTGGAGGGCCAATTTCAGCACGTTTGACGTGGCTCCGGTGGATGACGCCCTGAAACTGGACTATCCGGTCATGGTGGTCTGTACGAACCAGTATTTCTTCTCCACGCTGGAGGACTGCCTGAGCATTTACGATTCCCTGAAGAACGAGAAAAAGCAGCTTTATGAATCCATCCGGGAAGGGGAGCCCTACGGCACCCGGGAACGGACCTTCCTTCACTCCATTGAAGGAAAGAAGGGGGAAAAATTTGAGAAAACCTACAAGGTCAATGTCTACGCGGGGGATGACGAGCTCCAGGCTGGCATTGCGGAATGGATTCACGAGAATACGCGCATGCCCATGCCCAGGGTGTTGTCCCATGAATCCTACAGTGCACCCGCTACGGGCACGGCGCCTTCCGGTTCATGAACCGGGCCTCTCCCTTTGTTGACTATCCCGTGAGTGCGAATCAGGACAACAGCCGTGAATTCCGCGAAAACCGCCGCAGGCGCAGCCGTTTCATCCTGCCTGCGCCGCGCCATCTGGCCGCGGTGGCGGTGGGCGCCCTTCTTGCTGCCGTGCTGGTGCATTACCTGGGCTTCATCGTCCTGAGCTGGTTTGACCTGGGCATCCATGTGCATAAGGCGCCCGCACTTCCGGAGGACCGGATGCCGCTGCCTGAAAAAATTGTGCTGAGGGCGGATGACCGCCCGGCTCCGGATGTGGCGGAGGCCGTTGAACCGCCGGACATTGAGCAGCTGGAAGACACTCCCCCGGAATTGCCGGACCTGGAGGACATGGTGCCGGAAGAGGTGGTGATCGCTCCCGGGGAAACCAGCTTCTCCGCTGATCCGGTGGCCCCGTCCCCGCCGGAATCCCTCTCCCCCAAAATGCCGCAGGTGGATATGAAGGCCGTCGCGCAGGGACTGCCGGAACCTTCTCCCCCCGAAGCATTGAAAACCTCTCCCAGCCCGGCGACGATCAAGACGGCGGAGCCGGACATGGTCAATCCGGACGAATGGTATAACAACAAGCTCAAGGGTGCGGGCGGCCAGGATGATTCCCACTTGCCGGACGGCAGCAAGTCCCTCTCCCAGTTGATGGCCCAGTCTTCTTTGGGGAAAGACAGCGGATACAGCAGGCTGGGCGCGGACCTTCTGTTTGAATACAACAAGGCGGTGATGAAGAACTCCGCCCGTCTCAGCATGCTCCAGCTCGCGGGGCTGATGATGAAAAATCCGGATACGATCTTCATTGTGGAAGGGCACACGGACAGCTTCGGTTCTGAAGAATACAACGCCGTGCTCTCCCTGATGCGGGCGAATGCCGTGCGCCAGTGGCTGAAGGATAACGGCATTGCCCTGACGCGGCCGAACGGGGAATGCAGGCTGTATATCCGCGCATGCGGGGCCTCCCGTCCGGTGGTGTCCACCAGGGGGGACCAGAATGCCCAGGCGGCCAACAGAAGGGTGGAAATCCACATGCGCAAGCCGGGAGAGGAAATCCCTGCCGGAAGCCTGCCAGTCACGTATGCCGTGGACATGAACACTCCCATTGCCCGCCAGGTGCGTGCCGGAGCGGGGGCCCGGGCTAAGATACCCGCTTCCTCCGCAGAAAAGAAGGCGCCCCCCGCCGCTCGGCCCCCGTCTCCCGCTCCGGCAGTGCGCCCCGCTCCTGCGCGTCCGGAGAAGCCTCAGCCGCGGCAGGAAAACATTCCCGAGGCGGAACCGGTTCCGGAAACCATTCCGTCCGCGGAACCCGTGGATGAGCACATCCCTTCGGCGGAGCCGGTGGAGGATGATATTCCCCTGGCGGAACCCGTTGTGCGTGCGGAAAGCCGTGCCGGGGTGAAGGGAGGGCTGGCCTGACATGGAATTGATGCGTTTTCTGCCGGTCCGGGCGCTCCCCTTGCCGGAACGGCCCCGGTACCTTTTTTCCTTTGACTTTGACGATACCCTGTTCACGATGGGCGGTCCCGCAGGGGAAAGGCGCATGTTTTTCAGCATCATGCGCGGACTCCGGACACGGTACGGAGCGCTGTGGGGCATCAATACGGGGAGGGATACCGTTTATCTGAGGGAAGGGCTGATGGACCTGTTCCATGATGACCCGGAAGCGTTTGCCCCGGACTTTACGGTGACGATGGAGCGCAACGTCCATCTGGCGGATGCGGAAGGAAGGCTGATGCCCGGCCTTCCGTGGAATGATGCCTGCGCGGTGGCGCATGATGACCTGTTCAGCCGTTACGGCGGCATGCTGGAAGAACTGATGGCGCATCTGGAATGCCGTTTTTCCGGCCTGGAGCTGCGGAGGCAGGCCAATGACGCCTTTTCCCTGGTGGTGAATGACGCCTGCGGGCTGGACGACGTCTCCTGCGTCATTCAGGACAGGGTGGGCCCGTATGAGGAAATCGTGACGCAGCGGGCCGGCCCCTACCTGCGCTTCAGCCACCGTGATTATAACAAGGGAACCGCGCTGGCCTTTGTGGCCTCCCGGTTCCGCGTTCCGCCCGTCCATGCCGCCATCTTCGGCGACGGGCACAATGACCTGGACGCCATGCGGCATTTGCCGGAGGCGTTCCGGTGCTGTCCCTCCAACGCGGCGGCGGAGGTGAAAGCCATGGTTGCCTGCGGCCACGGATACGTCAGCACGGAGCCGCGCACCCGCGGCGTGCTGGACGGCCTGGTGCATGGTGTGCTCCCCCATTTCCGCATGAACACGGATATTCCGAAGGCGGATTTCTGAGGACCGGGCGTGGGAGGCTGATCCTTGACAGCACGCTTTGGCGCGTTCTTCCGTGAAAATGCCTGTGGAAAAGGAAGAATCGGATTGACAAGGAATGTTTGGAATGAGGAAATGATGAGGATTCATTCCAAATTCTGATCACATGAACAATCCTCCTTTCTCCCGTAATGTACTCAGGGGTTCCGCCGTGGGGTGGTTTTTAGTGCTGCTGCTGGTTTGCGGGGCCGGAGCCGGGTATTATCTGTACCGGGATAACGTGCAGAAAAGGGAAGCTGCCCGGGAACTGGCGGCGGAACGCAAAGTGAAGGAAAAGACGGTCCGGGAAGCTGCTGAAAAACAGAGGATAAAGAGGGAGCGGGAAATCCGGGAAAAGAAGGAAAAGGAGCGGCTGGCGGCGCAGAAGGTCAGGGATGCGGCACAGGAGAAAAAAGCCCGGGAGGCCGCGGAAGCGGCCCGGAAGCTCCGGGAGCAGGCGGCACAGGACGAAAGGGAAAAACAGAGGAGGGAGGAGCTGGAACGGCGTGAGCGTGAGGAAGAAGCCCGCAGGCAGGAGGAACCCGTTCCGGCGGAGGAAGAGGAGCCGGAACCGGAAGGCCGCTTCCCCCAGCCCGTGAAAAACGTGATGCCGGAACTTTCCGTCTACGCCACCCCCAGCAAGGATGAAATCCCCATGGATGCGGACAAGCCCCTGGAAACATGGTCGTGGGACAAGGCTGAAAAAATGGAGGGGATGGAGGAATTCCCCACGGGCGCCGCGCCGTGGAAAAGTGGAAATGACGCCCGGCGCATGCGTGAGCTTCTGGAAAAATGCCGTGAGTGGAAGGATGCCAAGCTCTCCGGACTGAAGGCGTGCCCGGCGGCAAAGGATTTTCCCGGTGTTCCGGAGGATGGAGCCCAGCTCGTCCGGCGCACGGTGGAGATAGACTCCAACATAGGCGGCTGGCACAGCACGGGACTGTATGCGCCCCCCGGAGCGGAAATCTCCTGCTCCCTGTCCGGCGCGCCCAAGGACAGCTCAATCAGCGTCCGCATAGGATGCCATACGGACAGCCTGCATAAGCTGGAAGAGTGGAAGCGTGTTCCGGAAATAACCATGCAGGTTCCGGCGGACCGGGGCCGCGTGAAAATGGTGAATCCGATGGGCGGACTGGTGTATGTGAATGTGGGCCAGCGCTCAAAGCGCGGGAAGGTCTTCAAGGTGCAGATATCCGGAGCCGTTCCGTCGCCCCTGTTCATCATGGGGAAAACCACTCCGGAACAATGGGCCGCGCAATTGGAGAACGCCAGGGCGCCGTGGGGTGAAATCTGCATGCCCCGCCTCATCGTCACGATGCCCGTGGAACAATTGAAACGGTGCCCGGATGTTCAGAAAACGGTTGAATTCCTGCAAAAAAACATGGGGCTTCAAGACTGGATCATGGGATGGGACACCAAGCCGGACCGCCTGCACCACCCCATGCGCTTTGTGGTGGACAGGCAGATTTCCGCCGGAGCCGGGCATTCCGGGTACCCCGCCATGGGTACGAAAGACTGGACGGACTCCATAGCCAGCGGCTCCATCATCCAGTCCGGAAGCTGGGGGCTGTGGCATGAACTGGGGCATAACCACCAGTCTCCCCCGTTTACGATGGAGGGGCAGACGGAAGTCTCCGTCAACATCTTCTCCATGGTCTGTGAAGTCATGGGAACCGGGAAAAACTTTGAATCCTGCTGGGGCGGCGGCATGGGGCCGTACGGAATGAGCGTGGAGATGAAAAAATACTTCTCCGGTGCCCAGACCTACAATGAAGCGCCCAACAAGGTTCAGCTCTTCTTCTGGGTGGAACTCATGTACTATCTGGGCTTTGACGCCTTCCGGCAGGTGGCCCTCCAGTTCCATGACAAGCCGTACGACAACGGCAAGCTGAGTGATGAAAAGAAATGGGAATGGGTCATGAACGCTTTCTCCAAAGCCACGGGCAAGAACATGGGGCCTTTCTTTAAAATCTGGCGCATGCCTGTCTCCGAACGCGCCATGGACAGGATGAAAAACCTCCCCGTGTGGCTGCCCTCCAAGGACTATCCGGCCTGTTACACGGCTGAGGAATAAAACGGGACCGCAGGGAAGAGCTTCCGTTGCCGCACTCGCGTCTGGACGGTTCCGGCGGCGCGGGCTAGGATGGGGGAGCTGATGAAATGGCTGAATGACTGGCTGGGCTTCTTCAAGCCCCTTCAGGTAAGGAACCTGCAAATCTTCTGGTCCGGACAGGCAGCCGCCCTGATCGGGATGTGGCTGCAGGTCACGGCCATGGGCATCCTTGTCTATGAAATTTCCGGCGGCTCCGCTACGGCGGTGGGGCTGCTGGCGGCGCTCAATGCGCTCCCCTTCTTCCTGGGCGGCATGCTGCTGGCCGGGCTGGGAGACCGCTTTGACCGCAGAAAATTGTTGATCGCCGTGCAGTGCGTCCAGTGGCTGGTGGCGGTCGGCCTGTTTCTGCTCACTATTCTTGGCATGCTCCAGCTATGGCACCTGTATGCCGCCGGGCTGGTGATGGGCGTCAACCAGACGGTGGGCTTCCCCACGCAGCAGGCTTTTGTGGGAGACCTGATCCCCCGCAGGCAATTGCAGGAGGCCGTGGGCATGTACTCCCTGGTATTCAATACGTGCCGCGCCATAGGCCCGGCGCTGGCCGGGTACATCATTGCGGAATGGGGGGCCGGAACCGCTTTTGGCGGCAATGTGGTGGCAAGCCTGCCGTTGATCGGCTGCCTGGTTTCCCTGAAAGGGCGCATCACGGATGCCTGCACTCCCAGAAAGCAGCGCGGAGCCGGAAGGAAAGCCTCCGGCCTTAAGGCGGTATTCTCTTCGCGCAGCCTGCTCTTCATCATGATCAGCGCGCTGATTCAGAACATCTGCGGGCAGTCCCTTTACCAGATTGTTCCGGCATTGATGCATGGCAACCCCCGGAATACCGGCCTCATTCTGGGTGCGGTAGGGGCTGGGGCCATGGTCAGCATCCTCTTCGTCCTGCCGTTTGCGCGGAAAAGTGACAGGGTGGGGGCCAAGCTCTCCTCAGGCACGCTGTGGATGGGAAGCGCGCTGTGCGTGGCAGGCATCATCCCCGTGGTGGAAATACAGGCCGTATGCTTCTTCTTTGCCGGGCTGGCGACGTCCTCCCTTTTTGTGACTTCTTCCTCCGCCGTGCAGCTTCTGGCCCCGCCGGAACGCAAATCCGCCATTCTGGGATTATTCAGCATCGTTACCATCGGAGTACAGCCCCTGGCTGCCATGGGCTGGGGAGCGGTGGTGGATGCCTGGGGCGTCTCCACGACAATCATCATGGCGGGAGGGCTGGAAGCCCTCTTCTCCGTCTGGATGCTGGGCGTCCCGTTCTGGCGCAACTTCAGGTTCTCTCCGGAAGAAAGCCCCGGAACAACATGATTTCTCCCTGCCATTGGCGGGGAGGGAGAAATTCCCATGGGCTCCTGGCTCCGTGCGCCCGTCAGTGCCCGGGGTTTTCCTCGTGCTCGGAATAGCTGATGCCCAGCATGCAGATATCGTCCGCCTGATTGGTGCAGCCGGTGAATTTGGCCACGCAGGTGAGCGCCTGGTGCACGAAGTCCTTGGTGCTCCTGGGGGAGGAACTGTTGAAATAATCAATCAGCCTGTCTACGCCCAGCTCTTCCCCTTCCGGGTTGGCGGCTTCCGTCAGGCCGTCCGTGTACATCAGGACGCGGGAACCTGCCAGGAGCGGGAACTGGGCGTTCTGGTAGGTGGCGTCATCCAGCAGGCCCATGGCGATGCCTTTTGGCAAGGGCATCTTGCGGGCAACGCCGTCCGGCCCCAGGATGATGGGGTGCGGATGCCCCGCCGTGGAGGCGGTCATGACGCCTGTTTCCAGGTCCAGGTAAACATAGACGGCGGAAGCGAACATGGTGGTGTTCGCCCGTTGTAGAATCTTGGCAAGCTGGTGGTTCAGGGACGTAAGGAACGCCGCCGGATTGTCTGCCAGATGGGACAACTGCTCCATCAGGCCGCGGAGCATGGAGGCGATGAGGGCGGCGCGGATACCGTGGCCCATCACGTCGCAGACGATGGCCCCTACGCCGGAATTGCCCACGGGAAAGGCATCAAACCAGTCGCCCGCCACCCCCTCTGAAGGAGTGAAAATGTGGTGGAAATCCACATGGCGCGTCAGGCCGTGCTCCGTATGGGAGCGGGAAGGAATCTCATACGGAAGCAGGGCGAACTGGATTTCCCGCGCCAAATCTATTTCTTTCTCCAGGGACTTGTTCCGTTCTTCCAGAATGCGGGCTGTCTCCGTGGCCTTGATCTCCGTCTTCACCAGCTTGGTGACGTCGCTGGAAATGCCCACGATACCCTTGAGGTCTCCGTTGCGGCCATACCACGGGAACTTGCTGATCTGGCTCCAGGAATCATCCTTGTGGAGCCATGTCTCATGGTGCAGGCGCGCGCGGATGGGCCGTCCGGTCGCCATGATGTCCAGCTCCTCCTTGCGGGAAATATCGGACATCGTCTGATCGAAAAAGTAATCATCCGTCCGTCCCGTCAGGTCCGCCGGAGTGGGGACGCCCAATTTATTGGCTGTGGCCGTGTTTGCCAGGACGAAGCGCGATTCCCGGTTCTTGAAATAAATGCTGTCCGGGATGTGTTCAATCAGGGTGTGGAACAGGTCCCTGTCCTCCGCTGCGCGCAGCTCCGCCGTTTTCCGCCGGGTAATATTCACCCATACGCCCACCAGCATGACGGGGCGGCGCTGCTTGTCCCTGCGGGCCAGGCCGTTGATGCGGACCCAGCTCCAGCTCTTGGAATTAAGCTTCTTCATCCGGATCTCAATGCGCATGGGCATGTGGGAATGGCCGTCCAGATAGCGGCGCACCTCCTGGGAAAAGAACGCCTGGTCCTCCTCATGGATGGTCAGCTCCGGCTGGGTAAAAATATTGGGAGCCTTCTCCTTGCGGCTGGCCCCCATCATCGTCAGGCAGCGGTCCGTGTAATGGATGACGCCCGTCTTGATATTCCAGATATAAAACCCTTCTTCCGCCGCCGCCAGGGCCATCTTGATCTTGTCCCAGGTAAAAACCTTCTGGGCGGAATGTCTGTTGCGTGAGGGCGGCATTGCAGTTGCCGTTATCTAACGACAAAACGCCTGCCTTGGCAAGAGGCAAAATAAAGGAATCATTCCTGAAAAGGCGGACGGCAGGGGAAAAGCGGGGAATGCTCCAATCCCGGCGCAGGCGCTCTCGGCTATCTCTCCTTCTCTTCTTCCTGGGATTGAAGGAATTGCAGCTCTTTCTTCAGCGCGCTCCCTACGCGGTGCTTCGCCAGGTACACCTGGGCGATGGTGACGCCGAGCTGCCTGCGGACTTTGGCAGCATCCCACTCCCGCAGCACGTAATAATCAAAAATCTGGAACTGCTTGGGGGACACCTTCGCCTTGACGCGCTCCAGAGCCGCCTGCAGCAGGTTATTCTGCCACTCCCGTTCCCACACCTGGTCAAAATTATTCTTCCCTTCGTCCGGAATCTTGTCAATGGGGTGTTCCTGGGTCTCCGTGGCGTCCGGACTCATCAGCATAGCCGTATCCTTCTTCCGTTTGCGGAACTGGTCGTTGATGCGCCAGCGGGTCATGTTCCAGAGCCAGAGCTTGAAGGAGCCCTGTTCCGGCTTGTAAATATTCTTCTTGCTCTGCTTGGCGATGGAAAGGATGGTCTCCTGCACCACGTCCCAGGCTTCGTCCTCCCTCAAACCGGCCTTCAGGGCCACGGAATAAATCAGCCGCCAGTAGGTGCGGTAAAATTCATCCCACGTGCGCTGGTCCTCCCAATTCTCCAGGCGCGCAATCAGGCTTTTCCTGGTATGTTCCGCATATTGGGAAAGTGACTGTTCGTCAGGCTGGGACTCGTTCTGGGGTTGCAATGGAGGCACATTCATGGTTTATCATGAATTACGGATGAAAGTGAAGTGAAAGCCGAGTAATAAGCTGAAAATTTTACGAGGCCGGACCTGTGTACTCACTACGTCCTTCATGGAGAAAATCTTTCAAGGCAACGGGCATGATCAGGAAAACGTCAAAACGCAGGGGATCCTCCGTCATCGCCGCCCTGATTGTGCTATGTGCGGTGCTGGGCTACGGGCTGACGGAATGGAAGCCGCTCCTGGACATGCCGGAGGCCGTCCCTGCCCAGACGGGGGAGGCGCGTCAGTCATCTGTTCCGGAAAAAGTGGAAATCCCGGACAAGGGGGAACCTGTCCGGATGCTGGCCATGAACGCGGGCAACTACTTTGTTCCGGAAGACCCGCGGAGAAGCAACTTCCAGGTAAAGTACAAGCCCGTGGAGGCTCGGGAAGCTCTGGCGGAACTGGTCCGGCAATCCGGGGCGGAAATAGTGGGGCTGTCTGAAATGGGTGGAGAAGCCGCCGTGCGCGACTTGCAGATGCGGCTGAAAAGGAAAGGCGTTCAACTGCCGCACAAGGTGCTGGTCATGCGGAACGGGGAAGACCGGGGGCTGGCCCTCCTCTCCAAATATCCCATCGTGGACAACCGCTCTGTGACGGACATGCCTGTACCGGGAGAATCCAAACGGAAGAAGACGATGCTGCGCGGCATCCTGGACGCCACGGTGAAAACGCCTGATGGCCGCCTCTTCCGCCTAATGGGCATTCATTTGAAATCCCGCCTCAGCCGTGACGGCTCCGCGGAAGACACGCGGCGGAGGGAAGCCTACGCCCTGCGGGACTACCTGAATAAAGCCATCGCCTCCCAGGACGGAATGCCCCTGCTCCTGTACGGTGACTTCAATGACGGCCCGGCGGACAGCGCCGTGCAGGTTATCCAGGGCCCGGCGAAAACGGAATACCGTTTAAACCGCCTGAAACCCAGGGATTCCCGCGGGGAAACCTGGACCATCTACTACGAAGACGGTGACACCTACCACTCCTTTGACCATCTCTTCATCAACAATACCCTGAAAAAGCGCCTTGGCCGCAAGCCCCCCATGGGCATCCTTGACTCTCCCCCCTCCCGCCAGGCCAGCGACCACCGCGGTGTTTGGGTGGAATTGAGGTAGATATATTTTAGTATACTTATTCACATAGAATTATTCATAATGATTCTCAATATGTTAGATTATGAATAATATTGAATATAAGAATATAATTGGTATATTATTTGATTGTAAATAAATTATCAATGCCGATAATGAATAACTGATAACTAACTATTATGGCTAAAAAAAGTAAAATATCCATCCCTTTTGAATTTATTTTAATAATATCAGGTATGCCTGGAGTTGGGAAGAGTACTCTTGCTATAAATTTGATTAAAAAATATAGTGAATTCCGTTCTATAAATCAAATGAATTTATTGAGATTTGCCATTAGATATTTTAACGATGAAGCTGAAAATTCAGGTATTTCAGAAGAATTACATGAAGGACTTAGATTTGTGAGTCATGAGGAGGGAAAACTACATATGTTAAAACTCGTGCCAGTCATTAAGGCATTTATAGAAAGACAATTAGAAAAGAGAATACCAACCGTAATCGAAGGCGTGGATTTTTATCCTCCGTGCTTATTTTCATACAATAAAGATAAAGTTTTATTTATAAATTTATATTGCAGCGATGAATTTGTTCATTATTCAAGATTAACTGAAAGAGAATTAAAAAGACAACAAAATGCATCTAATGTTAATGCATATTTTGAGAACATAAGAGAAAAGAATGATTTATTACACAAAGATATATTGGAGCTTGAAAGCGATAATATAAAAAGTATCGATATTATGAATCTAAACGAAAAACAAGTGCTAAATTTAGTCGAAAATATAATAAAAAATTATATAAGAAAAAATGAAAACTCCGCAAAATAAATTGTGTCATGCTTTGGCTATCCCTTATACCCTTGCCTATTATTTTGACAACTTTAAGTCATAACGGTTCTCAACGAATTTTTTGGAGCCATGGGACAAGTCTGCTCGAAGAGTTATGAAAGAGCAAGAGTCCCCGAGAATTTAATGTATTGACAAAAGATTCTGTAAGTATATAATTTTTAATTTAAATGGACATACTGTGAATTTGAAAAAATATTACATTATTTTACTTGGGGACACGCGTTTTCAAGAAGAATTGAGGGAAGAACTCCATATCCTTTTTTTACTTTATGGCCTTGATCCCCACGAATCTTGTATTTCAGTAACATGCTATCAAAAAGAACTACCCACTGATGGTCAAGGTTGTGTAGGTATTTTCTTTTGTAGTCCAAATCGCAAAGATTTTTCCTTAGAAGAATCTTATATTAAAAAAGAACTAATTAAGAGAAATATCCCTATTCTGGCAATTGTTCCGAATGGTTACGCGTTCGAGGACATGGCTCCTCAGATTTTGGAATTGGATAATGGTGCAAAAATCCATTATCCGGATAATCTTTGTGAGATGCTTGGCGATTATGCTTGCCAATTGGCTGATAATATCCAAGAGAAAAAAAAGTTGCATGATCTCATAGCAAAATACGAAAAGCAACAAGAGCATGAACGATCAGAAAAGAATATGCAGATTAAAGATTTGGCGTATCGAATTATGGAATTATTCGGTATAGCCAAAGAACATCGCAATATATTTATCAGTTATTTTCAACATGACTCTGCGGCCATGGCTGAACAGCTTTTTGATGAACTGAATCGCCGTGGATACCATGTGTTTTTGGATAGATATTCTATGAAAGGAGGTATCTTATTCCAAGAGCGGGTTAGAGATGAATTGAGTAATACGGATATGGTCTTGCTAATTGACAGTGATGGAATTTCTCAATCGCATTGGTGTTTTCAAGAATTATTGCAGATAGAACTGCAGAGTAAGCCAGTCATTTTTATTAGTTGGAATTATCCAGGGCGAGAAATACAAAAAAATAAAGCGCAAGATTTATTCAACGATTGTCTCACAGTCGATGAATCCATGAAAATTCCAGAATGTGATCTTATCCTGAGTATGCGGAGGATTATTGGGAGAGAAGAGAATATTTTTTATGAACTTAATGAAAAGCGTTTGTTGAAAATTTGTAATTGGGTCAGAGATTTACATCCCCAGCTCATTTCGTCTCTGCTCAAAAGACGATCCATGGCTGTTGAAACAAGTATTCCAAAAAATACTAAAAAAATAGGGATATTTCGTGAAGGAATGTTATTAATTGATGAAACTCAAGAAGAGAATAAGTATTTAGTATTACCTTATATTCCTAATTCTGATGACATCTTCACATTCCAAGATACATATCCGGCATATTCGTCGGCGAAAATTTATTGTGATACTTATGCCATAACGCACAAGCACAGAAAATATCTAGAAAAAATTCTAAATTCATTTTGCATGTCATTGATTGAAGTAAATGCACGTAGATCAGGGTCTATTTTTATTTCAGCAAGTTATGTTGACGATTCTCAGCTCGGGGAAGGAGGCTACAAAAGCATTGATCGTATAGCTCTAAAACGCTCTATACAAGCTCTTGTATATTGTTATAGTATTTTTTACACAGAAGGATATATTATCTTTGGTGGACATCCATCTATAAATCTTTTTATTTATACGATAGCTCGATCTTTGAGTATTACTTCACGTGTTAAAATATATCAATCTGAGTTTTTTGATGGATCGATACCATCTGATGCCTATCTATTCCGTGATACTGGTGGTCAAGATTGTTTCTGCAAGATTCCCGTAAATAAACAACAACCGAATAATAGGGCTGCTGCTTTATTAGATATGAGAAAGGCTATGTTAAAAGACTGTGACAATTATGTTGCCGCATTTTTTATGGGAGGAAAACAAGGTGTAGAAGAAGAATATGCTCTTTTTCGAGGACAAGAAACAATACCTCTTATTCCTTTGAAGGTGACAGGAGGCGCTTCGGATAGGCTCACATCATATAATATAAATATGGAACATGATTCTATCGAAAATGATAACGGGTGTTTTTCAAAACAAATAGATTTCTTTGTTTATTTTAAAAATGTTTTCCAAGCCATAATGAATACACATGAATAATATTCATCATAAAATGACGTTATCGGGGCATACCAATGTTTCTGACAAACTTAAATTTGACGCATTGCATAATCGAGCAGTGTGTTATGAAGAAAAAGGAGATATTGAAAAGCTCTATACGATTATAGAGCGATCGTTCTTTCTCGGGAAGCAACAGATGATGCACGCTGCAAAGCATATATAAATATTGCTAATAGCAAACATGCAAGAGCATTATAAACCTGCTAGATTGTGTTCCCAGATGGCGCTCGATCAAATTTTCGCGTCTGAGGAGGATCTGCTTTTAGCTTCTTTTAATCATTTTTTGTCATTAACTCTTGAAAATAAATATAAAACAGCTTTTGGGAATTCTTATCGATTCAAGAAGATTGGCATCCTCAGCCTCGTGAAATGTGTGCTTGAATTTTTCTTTAATTTACCCTATTGTTGTACAGAAATGAGCAAGACTGATCAAGCTCTTGAATGGTATCAGAAAGCTATTGAATGGCAAGATATTTGTTATCAGGATTCTGTGAGATCGAGGCTAAATATGATCGTTTATATATGGAATCCAATCAGTATTTCTATGATAAAGGAATTATTGAAATTAAATGATTATGTAACTCTTAATCTTTTGGCTGGCAATATATCCCAACTGGCAACTCAGAGTTTACCATACGGCATTCCTACAGATGAACAATAGTACGATAATGCTCGATCAGCCCCATTGCAAGATAATGAAGCGATTGGATTTATTACCTTCATGATGAACAAATGGCATAATCTGGATTCCTCGAAATTATCTTATCCGTTAATTATCAATTGAAAGCATTTGAACTTACAGGAAATGATTCCTATTCAATTAAAGATAAAGTAGCTTGAATTATGATGAAGTATTTTTATTCATTATCAGTATCGTGGGATAAAAAACCAAATATACAAACAAAATCTGAGCGCATTATATCTAAAGAAATATTGTGCAATGCATTCATCAAAACGGATGCGGGAACAATAGGACTTAATGGTGATAGGATTGCCGAAAAAGTGTTTCCTCTGTTAAAAGGGCATAAGATATTTATTTCTCATTCCCATCGGGATGAAGCGCTTGCTATAGAGGTTGCAAAAATTATAAAAAAAACATATGGGGTCGATTCTTTTATAGATAGCCAGCTATGGGGGAATGTCTATGATCTTGCTCATGAAATCATAATAATGCATCATGAAAAAGAAAGTTCAATATATCAATACAATATTTGCGAATCGGTATTTGCGCACATATTTAATATGTTGAATATTGCTCTTTCCGAAGCCATGCTACAGGCTGATGTTTTTGTATTTCTCAATACTCCAACATCAACAGAAAGAATAGATGACGAGCTATGGGTTGCTTCTCCATGGTTGTATCATGAACTGAGCTTTACATCTATATTAGCTTCTTGTCAGAATTCATTTGTAAAAAGTGCCAAACAAGAATTGTTGCTAGAAAATTTTTCTATTTTCAGGAAAATGCCTAAATATCATTTGACAAAAATATCTTGGGAAAAGTTTAAAAATGTACTAGAACAAATATTATAAATAAGATAAAAATCTCTCATTTCGAAAAGTGTGCATTACTAGATTTAATTGTTTAAAAATTTTATTCTTGATACTTTGTGAAAAAAAATCACGTGGAAATTTATCTTAATTTATTTAAATAGCCAATAAATTCAGCTAATTATTTATAAAACAACTTTCTTTTATATATTTTATGAAATAGCTCGTCAGACAAGGGTTCAGATTTTTTCCAAATCTTTTCAAATTCCTTAATGAGCGAGTAACCTTTATTTTCAGTATTTGTTTCACTTTTTAATGCAGAAAAAACGGAAAATGGACTTTCTGTAAAATAATTTAAAACTCCGTTAGTATCGTATACAGGTCCTGAACTGAGCACAGAATTATCGCTTCTTACAATTAGACAATCTCTAATATTTTCATACAATCTGAAATATTTACTTGGTGTTAACCCAATATTTTTTAGGTTCAAAGCATATTCTATTGATTCTTGAAGTCCTAAATTGAATTTTTTTACTTGCCCTCTATCAGCTTTCTTTGCGCCTATACTATTTGGCATAACTAAAAGACAGCGAAAATCTATTCCCATGCCACCTATTTTTTCAGATTCTGCGATATATTTAAAAAAACTCATATATTGTCTTTGGAGTATTTTACTCCCTTTACGGCCATAAAGCCAAAAGTATTTTCCACCATTTTGTATATTGTCTGTCAAAATTTTATATAATGGATCACTATGGAATCCTCTATGAAAAACAATTTTGTCACCTTTTATTTCGGGACTATCAGGAGTGAAATAATTATCATTTTGATTTTTTAATTTTTCAATTAAATCCTTACACTCAATTGGAATTGATTGATATTGGTATAATATTTGATTGACATTTTTAAAAAAAACATCCCAATTTTTATCGAAATTCGACGATTTTGTATTAAACTCATTTTCTACTTTAGATACTAGTTTTAAGAAATCATTCCGTCCCTTATTCTTATCATATCTAACTGGCACATACCTAATTAATGGTTTGTCTATCCAAGAGTGCCAATCGGGAATTTCTTCAAAGAGTATAGGGATGACAATTCCTCCAGAACCAAATACAACACCTGCCTCATACATTAACCAAGGAGATTTAAGACTTTCGCTTGTGATGCAAACAAGGCAAATTTTGCTTTTTAAAAGTTCATTGTGAATTTCCACATCAACAAGTGAACCTTTTTCCATTCCAGATGAAATAAATATTTCCACATTATTGTGAAACATGTTTTCAAAGAAAAGTTTCATCTCTTTTGCTAAATTTTTACTCTTAGGTTTTGACCAGCTCAAAAAAATTTTGCCCTTCATATTATTTTTGGGATATTATAATTAAGCGTATTTCTCATTTTTAGCCATAATAGTTAGTTATCACTCTTTCCAAGGAAGATTTTTAATCTTTTTCTTGGATGAAAATCCTGAAGGATAACTTTCTGTTTGGCAGAACTTACGTGGGTGTATATCTGGGTAGTGGCGAGGGAGCTGTGGCCGAGGATGGTTTGGATGTATTTGATGTCTACGCCTTCTTCCAGAAGGAGGGTGGCGAAGGTGTGGCGGAATGTGTGAGGGGTGACGGGTTTGAGGATGCCGGATTTCAAGGCCAGTTTTTTGATCATGATTCTTACTGACTGGGAGGAAAGGTTATGGCCCAGGCGGTTGATGAAGAAGAACGTGTTCTGACGGGAAGAAGGCAGACAGAAACGCTGGTATTCGTGCAGGGCTTTCAGAATGGCGTCCTGGCATATTTGAATGACGCGTTCCTTTCTCCCTTTGCCATAGACTTTGATGAAGCCGTTATGGAGGTTTACGGACGCAAGGCGCAGAGCGCATAGTTCGGATACCCGGATGCCCGTGCCGAACAGGAGTTCCACTACGGCAATGTTGCGGACGATTTCCTGATAACGATACCCTGTTTTGCTTGAACAGGCGTTTTTCTCCCGGTACAGGGTGGTCAGGATGGAGGCCACTTCCATGGAGTCCATGACGGGAGGGAGCAGGAAGGGAACCTTGATGTTGATTTTAAGTTTCCGCATGGGGTTGATGAAGTCATCGTCTTCCATTTCAATGAAGTTCAGCATGGCTTTGAGCGTAGCCATTTTTCTTTTCATCGTTTTGGGCTGAAATCCTGACAGCGATTTAACATATAGCTTCAAGTCTTCCGCAGAGATGGAGGGCAGGGAGCATATTTGCCGTTGATCCATCATGAAGCCGGCAAACTGCCTCAAGTCGGTTGCATAGGCTTTCAGAGTCTTTTCGCTAAGGTTTTTTTCATATTGGGAATGAAACAGGAATCGTCCGATGGTTTTTTCCAATAGGGATGAGTGTGATGTTGATGTATTTGGCATGGCGGAACGGAATAATAAGAGTGCACCATGGGTGCAAGGTCCTTTTTGTGCCTCTGTCACCAGGAATGCCGGGAGCATGGAGTCTTCTGTGGTGCAGGAGTATCGTCCGGCATGGAGGGGAAGAGTGACGGTCCTCTGTTCTTATTATAAGAATGAAGTCCCTTTTCCGGAGAATGATGGAATGCTAGTTCCATTCCATGCGCTTCCGGAATTGTTCCTTTGTACATTAACCGGGAATTTCGTTCTCCAACGAGTAGAGGGTTAGATAGGCTTTCAGGCCCGGAGAAAGGATAAACCGTTTAAACAGCTGGGGACATTATGGCGGCATTGACTGCCCTCGGATGCAGGAGGAGTGGTCGGGAACTCTGGAAAAGCGGCCTTCCAGAGGCGTTTCAAGAGCTTTTTCCTTCCTATGCTTCTTGAAATGTGTGGATTGAATCAGCCGGAAGTTCCGTTCTTCCGGATGGTTCATGGCGCCGGGGATGATCCGGGGGTGAAACCCCGCCGGATTTTTATTTGGACGGGAGCATATTCGGCCTTCCCGTTTCTCAAAAAATGATTGCCGTGCCCGTGTGAAACGGGTAGCATGCCAAAAATCGTTGTTCAATCCTGCATAACCTGTATGAGAAATTTTTCCAAGCATTCCGGAGCGGCGTCACGCTGTTCTTCGTCGGGGAGCAAGGGGTTTACCCTGGTGGAACTGATTGTCGTCATCACCATCATGGTCGCCATGATGGCCTTGGCCGCCAGCATGTTGAGAGGCGGGGGCAGGGGGCAGGGCCTTCAGTCCGCCGTGGAGATGGTTGACGGCATGGTGCAGGAAGCCCGGCTGGACGCCATGGGAAAAGGGACGTGGAGCCGCCTGATTATTGTCAGCACCCCTGAGGACGAGGCCCGCAACATGCGCACCCTGGGCGTGATGTCCAAGAATACGCGCACGGGAAAGTGGCACCTGGTCAACCGCTTGCAGACGCTTCCCGCCGGGTTTTACATCAGTCCCACTTACAGCACCCTTTTGGAAGGTTCCAAAAGGACCAAGGGCGGTAAGTCCGTGGCCCGCGGCTTTTCCAGCCGTGACGGGCAGGATACCGTCAATCTCCCCGGCAACAGGATGACGGATATTTATTTTATTGAGTTTGACGAGGAAGGCCGCATGTCTCAGCCGAATGCCCCCACCCGCCTGGTGGTAGTTTCCGGTTCCGCCGGTAACGGCAAGGAGGAGAAGCCGACCCCGATGGTGGACGGCAAGCCGGGCCTGGCAGGCGGCATCGTCATTTATCCCAAGGGGAATATCAGCCGGCTGAGAACGACGGAGCAGGTGATTCCCAATTAATTAGTATTCTAACGGATTTCCCATTTTATGTTGACCCATTCTATGAAACAGTCTCGTGCCAAGGGGTTCACCCTGACGGAAGTGGTGCTGGCGATCGGCGTGGTTGCCGTGCTGATCGTGGTGTTCATGGCCATGTTCATTCCTGCCAGAAGGACGGTGCAGGCCGCCCTGACCATCCGCGAGGCGGACCGCATTGTTCACGCCCTGACGGCGGAACTTGGTGAGCTCCGCAATTCGGAGCGCGCCGCGCCCAATGCCAGAAAGTCTTCCTCCACCAGGTACATTTCCGCTTTTGACAAGGCATTTTACTGGATGGAGTTTACGTCCAAGCCCGCTACGACCATCCTTGTCTACAATTACAGGGCAGACCTGACCAAAGGCGCCCGCAAGGACGGAACGCCCCAGCCTTGGCTGGAGGAAGGCGGCAGCATTCCCGGCAGGAATACGGCGGTAGTGACGGGCGTTTGCCTGGCGAACAACAAGGACCGCTGGGAGGATTTCAAGGCGCTCGTGGGGCCTGTCTTCGCCGTGCGCATGACCCAGCTTGTGGTGGAGCGCATGGATTCCAACGCTTACGGGTACAAGCTGGCTCCCAAGTACGGAACGATTTACAATCCCTACAACCGCGGCAAAGTGATTACGGAGCCTTCCCTGTACGTTTATACGCCGGAAAAAGGCGGCGGCCTGAATTTGCCCTGGGGGGCGGAAGTCCTGTACCAGGCGGAGTTTTTCCAGCTTCTGAATACGGACCCCGAGCGTTTGCAGAACGTGACCTGGGAGAATTTGAAGACTCCCGTCTTTACGCGCAATCTAGCTTTCCGCCGCTAATGGGAATTATCCGAGACATCTGAAAAATCATGAAGACATTTGCCAAAATCAAATCCGGCGCGTTTACCCTGATTGAGCTTCTGGCGGCCATGACCATCACCACCGTACTGGTGCTGGTGATTGTGGCCCTGACCTCCCGAGGGGTGGATATCTGGAGATGGGTGCTCCAGGATGTGCGGACTACCACGCTTGCCCGCACGGCCATGGATACCATGACCAAGGATTTTGAGAGCATGCAGTTCCGTCCCGGCAACCCCTTTGAATGGATGCTGGTGCAGCGGGACAGTGATCTGGTTTCCCGTGCCGGAAAGACCACCACATCCAAGAAAAAAGGCCGTTCCTCCGGGTTGGATGAAGCCCGCGTGAACCTGATGATCATGGGGCCGGAAGGCGCCAAGATCACGAATGCCTCCCAGTTGATTTTCTTTACCACCCCCACGGACCGCAACCCTGCCAAGTCCAGCATGGATATGAGGAGTGACCGCATCATCGGCGACATCAACTGCGTGGGCTACAAGCTGCTGTACCGTGACCAGATTCTGGACCAGGACGCCACGGCGGAGTCTGACGGCTTTCCCGTTTATTCCCTGTACCGCAACTTGATCAACGCGGAGGATACCGTACAGAATCTTCTGGGCCAGCAGGACCTTTGGTCCGCTTATACCCGTTATCAGCAGGATGAAACCATCCCTGCCAATTTCCTGGTGGAAAACGTGGTGGAAATGACGCTGATTTTTGAGGTGGATTACCAGAAGAAAATAGGCAATTCCGGCAGCAACAAGTCGGACAAGGATGCCACGCAGCGCGCGTCCGTGCTGGTTCCCGTCATGACGACCGGAGCCAACCGGCTGGGCTCCTGCACCCAGATGGATGTGTACGGCAACCGGCTGAATATCATCGGAAGCAGCGTGAATATTGACGATTTGAAGTCAGGCCGCGTCACCGCCGTGACCATTTCCATGACGGTGGTTACGGATGAAGGCATGGCCCTGGTGGACCAGATCCGGCAGAAGAAGCGGCCCGCCCCCTCCCCGGAGGAGTTCTTTGAACGTTACACCCGGTCGTTCACCCAGCGCGTCGCGCTGCCCGTGAGCCATTAGACCCGTCCTTGAGGACCGGAGGGCGCGGAGTTTTCCGGCGCCCGCTCCAGTCCGGACCACTCTTGCCATTATTCACGCGTCCATTACAACATGTCGGGCTTCGCAAATGTCGTCGGTAATTTGTCCCCCCTCCCGGAGCTCGTGCTGTGGCGTGATCCGGTAGCCAGATGCGGGGAGGAGGCTATGGCCGTAGATGAGGCCCTTCTGGAGTGGGGGGAGAAGCCCGTGTTGCGGGTGTACCGCTGGGCGGAGCCGACCGTGACCTATGGCTATTTTGACGCGGAAGCCACGGCGCGCGGCATTTTTCCGGCGCAGGAACTCCATTTTGTCCGCCGCTGGACAGGCGGGGGCATTGTAGACCACCGGAATGACATTCCTTTCACTCTGTCCATGCACCGCAGCGACGGAACGGAACGGCCTTCCAGCGCCACGCTTTACCGCTGGATTCACGGGGCGCTGGCCCGTGTCCTGAAGGATTGCGGCGTGAAATGCGTGATGCTGGACGGAGACGCCCCTGACGGAGGCCGCGCCTGTTTTTCCAGCCCCGTGACGAGCGATCTTGTACTTCCCGGCGGGGAGAAGCTGGCCGGAGGCGGCCAGAGAAGAGTCCGCGGCGGCGTTCTCCACCAGGGCAGCATCCAGAATTGCGTCCTCCCCTCCGGTTGGGACGAGCTGCTGGCCTCCCGCCTGGCGGAGGAACATTCCCTGTCCGGGGAAGCGGAGCTTTTTCCCGGCATGAACGCCCGTGTGGCGGAACTGCTGGCATCCAAATACCGCACGGAGGCATGGCGTTCCGGCGTACGGCATGAACGACCGTCCCATGCGCGTCAATCTTCCACTCCTTCCTGATGATGAGTTATCTTCCCGATCCCGGCCGTTACAGCCATCTGGACTACCGCCGCTGCGGTCACAGCGGGCTGCTGCTTCCCCCCGTTTCCCTGGGGCTTTGGCACAATTTCGGCTCTGCCGATGACTTCGAGAATGCGCGGCGGCTTATCCATGGCGCCTTTGATGCCGGAATCACGTATTTTGACCTGGCGAATAATTACGGGCCGCCCCCCGGTTCCGCGGAAGAGTGCTTCGGCCGCATTTTCATGCAGGATTTGTCCCCCTTCCGTGATGAACTTGTCATTGCCACCAAGGCGGGGCATCTGATGTGGCAGGGGCCGTACGGGGACTGGGGTTCCCGCAAGCACATGCTTGCCAGCCTGAACCAGTCCCTTTCCCGCATGCAGCTGGATTACGTGGATATTTTTTATGCGCACCGGTATGATCCGGAGACACCGCTGGAGGAAACGGCGGGTGCCCTTGTCACGGCGGTGCAGTCCGGCAAGGCCCTGTATGCCGGCATTTCCAAATTCCCGGCGGAACAGACCAGGCAGATTTGCGCCATGCTCCGGGAGGCCCGTGTGCCGTGCCTGGTGCACCAGCTCCGTTACAACATGTTCAACCGTGAGCCGGAGGAGTCCGTTTTCCAGGCTATCAGGGAGACGGGCACGGGCTGCGTGGCTTTTTCCCCGCTGGCCCAGGGCATGCTGACGGACCGTTATCTGGAGGGTATTCCCGCGGATTCCCGCGCGGCAGGTTCCTCCGTTTTTTTAACGGAGGAACGCGTACGGCAGCATGAGGGTAAAATCCGCCGTCTGGCCGGACTGGCCCGGACCCGCGGGCAGAGCCTCGCGCAGATGGCGCTGGCCTGGGTGCTGAGAGACCCCGTGGTGACCACGGCCCTGATAGGCGCCAGCCGTCCTGCCCAAATCAGGGATTGCCTGAAAGCGCTGGAACATACCCGGTTCACGCCGGAAGAGCTTTCCATTATTGATGGAATGGCGGACAGGTAACCGCAGTTCCTGCTGATGGAAGACTTTTTCCTTCCATGCTTCCTTTTGCTGTTCCGTTTTCCGGCGGGAGCACGCTTCCTGTCTGTTGCCATCTGCAGTGCAGGCGTGTGTGTAGGAAGGTGGGGCTTCCGGACGTATTCACATCCGGGAAGGGGGAGCGGGGAAAGAGCCGTAGAAAGCTTTTCCCGCCTGTCCGGAGCAGGCCGCACGGGGTTTCGGACAGGGAATTGGATTAATCGGGGCGTCCCTTGTTTCTTCCGGAAATACCCCCTGGTTTTCCCGTTGGTCTGGTCTTTCCGCAGGAAGGTGAATTTTCCATCCTGAACGGAGGTTTTTTCTTGGAGTAAAGTGGAGCAAGTGATATGATTCTTGCACTTTAATTTAAAGTGTACTGACAATGATAACCATCCAGGATTTATTTTGGCTCATTCCGTTGGCTTCGGTGCTGGCTCTCGTTTTTGCGGGCGTCTTTTTTTACCGCATGAAAGCCCAGGATGAGGGGAACGAGGTCATGAAAATGATCGCCAAACACGTTCGCAGCGGCGCCATGGCGTACCTGCGGCAGCAATACAAGATCGTCGCCATTTTCTTTGTGCTGATTACCGTTGTATTCGCTTTTCTGGCGTACTGCCTCCACATCCAGAATCCCTGGGTTCCGTTCGCTTTCATTTCCGGCGGCTTTTTCTCCGGCCTGGCCGGTTACATCGGCATGAAAACGGCCACGTACGCCTCCGGCCGCGTGGCGAACGCATGCCGCCATTCCCTGGACGCAGGCCTTCAGATCGCCTTCCGTTCCGGAGCCGTGCTCGGCCTGACCGTTGTGGGCCTTGCCATGCTTGACATCGGCGCGTGGTACTGGGTGCTGGACTGGTTTTACGGAGACATGGAGCTTTCCATGCGCCTGGTCGTCATCACCACCACCATGCTGACCTTTGGCATGGGGGCTTCCCTCCAGGCCCTGTTCGCCCGCGTGGGCGGCGGCATTTTCACGAAGGCCGCGGACGTAGGGGCTGACCTGGTCGGGAAGGTGGAAGCCGGCATTCCGGAGGATGACCCCCGCAATCCCGCCACCATCGCGGATAACGTGGGCGACAACGTGGGGGACGTGGCCGGCATGGGCGCGGACCTTTACGAGTCCTATTGTGGTTCCATCCTGGCTTCCGCCGCCCTTGGCGCGGCGGCTTACATGGCCGTGCCGGAAATGGCCATCAAGGCCGTTCTCACGCCCATGCTGATCGCGGCCCTGGGCACCATTCTCTCCCTGCTGGGCGTATATGCGGTGCGGGTGAAGCGCGGCGCCTCCCAGACGGAGCTGATGGCCGCCCTGAACCGCGGCATCAACCTGAGTTCCTTCCTGATCGCCATTGCCTCCGCCTTCCTGCTCCAGCTCATCGGCCTGGATAACTGGGCGGGCATCTGGGGCGCCATCGTCACCGGCCTGGCAGTGGGCATCGTCATCGGGAAGAGCACGGAGCATTACACCTCCCATGATTCCTACCCCTGCCGCAAGATTGCCCACAGCGCGAAGACCGGGCCTGCCACGGTCATTATTTCCGGCATCGGCATCGGCATGATTTCCACCTGCATCCCCGTCATCACCATCGTGGTGGGCACCGTTCTGGCTTACGGCATGGCCTCCGGGGACTGGCACTTCACCGGAGCTGAAATGAGCAAGGGCCTGTACGGCATAGGCATTGCCGCCGTCGGCATGCTTTCCACGCTGGGCCTGACCCTGGCTACGGATGCCTACGGCCCCATTTCCGACAACGCCGGGGGCAATGCGGAGATGAGCAAGCTGGACCCGGAAGTGCGCCGCCGCACGGACGCCCTGGACGCCCTGGGCAACACGACCGCCGCCACAGGCAAGGGCTTTGCCATCGGTTCCGCCGCGCTGACCGCGCTGGCGCTGCTGGCCTCCTACATTGAAGAATTGAAGATTTCCATCCTCCACTGGAGCGAAGCGACGGGCAACACCGTTTACAAGATTAATGACGCCGTGAGTGTGGAGGTCTCTAAAATCACCACCGCTTCCCTGGCGGATTTCATGGGCTATTTCCAGGTGACCCTGATGAACCCGAAGGTGCTCATGGGCCTCTTCGTGGGCGCCATGATGTCCTTCCTGTTCTGCGGCCTGACCATGAATGCCGTGGGCCGCGCCGCGGAGAAGATGGTGAAGGAAGTGCGCCGCCAGTTCAAGGAAATCAAGGGCATCCTGACCGGAGAAGCGGAACCGGATTATGTGCGCTGCGTGGAAATCTCCACGGCGGGCGCCCAGCATGAAATGATCTGGCCGTCCGTGCTGGCCGTCATTACCCCCATCTGCATGGGCCTGGTGTTCGGCGTTCCCGGCGTGTTCGGCCTGCTGGCCGGCGGCCTGGCCTCCGGCTTCGTGCTGGCCGTGTTCATGGCCAACTCCGGCGGCGCGTGGGATAATGCCAAGAAGTACATCGAGCAGGGCCACGTGGGCGGCAAGGGTTCGGAAAGCCACAAGGCCGCCGTCATCGGCGACACCGTGGGCGACCCCTTCAAGGATACGTCCGGCCCGTCCCTGAACATCCTGATCAAGCTCATGAGCATGGTGGCCATCGTCACCGCCGGCGTTAACATCGCCGTGACGCTGTTCTAAGGCCTGGCAGTTTTCATGTGCAAGGCCCGTGGATTCAGTGGAATCCGCGGGCCTTTTTTCCCGGAGGCGGGAAGTGCGCCGTGGATTTTTTTCGCCATTGACGGAAAGTTTTTTTGACAAGCCCCGGCTGGAGGAGTAATAAACGCGCAGATGCAATTCAGCACTGGACAGCCCTTTTTTAGCACGACCCGTTATTATGGCAACGGCTATTGGTGGCGTGTACCCATGTCCGGACGGGGGAATCCCGATGTGCAGTAGTAGCATCCAGCTATGACCGTTTTTCAAGAACTGCTTTGATTCCTCCGAGAGTCAAAGCAGTTTTTTTATTTTCAACTTACATAATGAACCATTCATGCAACCACCATCCATCATCACCCTCCAACAGCGCAGCCGCCGCCTGAGCGCGGACCTGGAGACGCCCATCAGCCTGTTCCTGAGCCTCACCCAGGAACAAACCCCCGGCCTTCTGCTGGAAAGCGCAGAGGTGGACGGCAGATGGGGCCGTTACAGCGTCATCGCCTGCGATTACCTGATGACCGTTTCCTGCGTGGACGCCAAACTTTCCCTTTCCATCAGCGACGACCGCCTGGCCTCCCTGAAGGAGCTGGAAGGCATGCCTTACCTGGACGGCCTGCGCTCCCTGATGCAGCGCCTGGAACTGGTGGGGGACGACATGAGGCAGGCTCCCATCACGCGGGCCCTGTACGGTTACTTCGGGTATGAAACCGCCGCCCTGTTCCAGCCCAGGCTGGCGCAGGCCATCAGTCCTTCTTCAGCGGAGTCCTGCCTGGTACTGGCCGGAACCGTGATCGTGTTTGACCATTTGTACAACCGCCTCACCCAGATCAGCCTGGGGGAACACAGGGACTTGTCCCATGCCGCCCTGCATGAGACGGAGGAGCCTTCCATCGGTGAGGTTTCCCGCACGCCGGACCAGGCGGGCTACATGAAGGGCGTGGAGCATATCAAGGAACTGCTGCATGACGGGGAGGCCATCCAGGTGGTGCTTTCCTCCCAGGCCTCCGCGGAGTTCCACGGGGACGCCTTCACGCTGTACCGCCGCATGCGCAGCATCAATCCCTCCCCGTACATGTTTTTCATGCGGCTGCCGGAGGTCACGCTGTTCGGTTCCTCTCCGGAATTGATGGTGCGCTGTACGGACGGCAAGCTCCAGCTTTCCCCCATCGCCGGGACGCGCAAGCGGGGCAGGGATGATGAGGAAGACGCCGCCCTGGCCGCCGACCTTTTAAAGGATCCCAAGGAGTGCTCGGAACACGTGATGCTGGTGGATCTGGGCCGCAATGACCTGGGCCGTGTCGCCAAGCCCGGTTCCGTGAAGCTGGAACGCCTGATGGAGATTGAACGTTTTTCCCATGTGATGCACATGACTTCCCGCGTGACCGCCCAGGTGAACGACGGATTGGACGCCCTGGACATCCTCGGCGCGGCCTTCCCCGCCGGAACGGTCAGCGGCGCGCCCAAGGTGCGAGCCATGGAAATCCTGGCGGAGGAGGAACCCCTGCCGCGCGGCCCGTACGCCGGGTGCATCGGCTGGCTGGGCCTGGACAAGGGCGGCGTCCACATGGATTCCGGCATCACCATCCGCAGCATGTGGGTGAAGGACGGCCGCATCCACTGGCAGGCCGGCGCCGGCATCGTGTATGATTCGGATCCCGCCGCGGAATGGCAGGAGTGCATGAACAAGGGAAGGATTATTGACGTGATATTGAAAGGAGAAGACCATGTTTCTGTTCATTGATAATTACGATTCCTTTTCGTGGAATCTGGTGCAGGCGTTTTACGCCCTGGGACGCAAGCCCGTGGTGTATACGAATGATGATACCCGCATTCTGGACCTGGCGGCCAGCCCGGACCTGGAGGCCGTGTGCATTTCCCCCGGTCCCAGCCATCCGCGCAACGCCGGGCTTTGCCTGGAATTCCTGGAACGCCTCCCTGCGAACATCCCCGTGCTGGGCGTCTGCCTGGGGCATCAGCTTCTGGGCTGCTTTGCCGGGGCGGAGGTTTCCCGCGCTCCGTACGTGATGCACGGGAAAAGCTCTGACATCATCCATGACGGCAAGGGGCTGTTTACCGGACTTCCCAACCCCATGACCGTAGGCCGCTACCATTCCCTGGTAGTCCAGTCCAAGGAGGATGAGCCCAATCCCCGCTTTACCGTCACCTCCCGCGGACCGGAAGGGGAAGTCATGGCCCTGCGCTACAATGACCGCCCGTGGGTGGGCATCCAGTTCCATCCGGAATCCATCCTGACGCCGGAGGGCCTTCAGCTCCTGGGGAATTTCCCGGACAACGTCGTTCCGTCCGGACAGAAGGAAAAGAGGATCAACCTCATTCTGGATGCTCTGGCCGCCGGGCAGGACCTGACGGCTGACATGGCCGCCGCCGGATTTGCGGACATTATGGACGGCCGCATGTCTCCGGCCCAGGCCGGGTGCTTCCTGATGGGCCTCCGCATGAAGGGGGAAACCCCGCTGGAAATGGCCCACGCCGTAGGCATCGCCCTGGGCCGCGCCAACCGGGTGGAAGGGCTGGAAGGGGACTGCATAGACGTGGTGGGCACGGGCGGCGACGGCCGCAGCTCCTTTAACTGCTCCACCGCCACATCCCTGACATTGGCAGGAATGGGGTACAAGGTGGTGAAGCACGGCAACCGCGCCGTGTCCTCCTCCTGCGGTTCCGCGGACGCCCTGGAAGGCCTGGGCTTCCCGCTGGACGTGGCTCCGGAGGACGTCCAGCACCTGCTGGACGAGCGGAACTTCGCCTTCCTGTTCGCCCCCAATTTCCATCCGGCATTCCGCAATGTGGGCCCCATCCGCCGGGAGCTGGGCATCCGCACGCTGTTCAACCTGCTGGGGCCCCTGATCAACCCGGCGCGCCCCACGCACATTCTGCTGGGCGTGGCCCGTCCGGAACTGGTGGAATTGCTGGCGGAAACGCTCCGGCAGTCCCATGTCCGGAAGGCGGCCGTGGTGTACGGGGCCGGCGGGTATGACGAGGTGACGCCCCTGGGGCCCACCAAGATGATGATTGTCCATAACGGGAAACTCACCCCCATGGCGCTGGACCCCGCGGATTACGGCATCTCCCCCTGTGATCCGGAGGAACTGGCCGTCCATTCCAAGCCGGAAGCCGTAGCCGTGCTGAAGGACATTCTGTACGGCAAGGGCCCCCGGGCCATGATGGACATGGTGGTTCTGAACGTGGGTGTGGCCATGTTCCTGCTGGAGGACCACATGGACCTCTCCGTCTGCATGGCGAAGGCCCGTGAGGCCGTTTGCGCCGGAGTAGGAAGGAGAACGCTCCATGTTGCTTGACCGGTTCAGGGAAGCCAAGGCGGAGGAAATAGCCCTGCTCACGGACATGGCCTCCCGCCGGGAGCTGCCGCGCCCGTGGAAGGGGCGCAGGCCGGACTTCCTGAAAGCCATTGCGGAGCCCCCCGCCGGGCAGCCCGTGGCCGTGATTGCGGAATTCAAGCAGTCCTCCCCGTCGCGCGGCGTCATCGCCACCGGGCTGAAGCCGGAGGAAGTGGCGGAACAATACGCCGCGGCGGGCGCTTCCTGCATCTCCGTGCTGACGGAGGAACAATTTTTTGGCGGCCGCATCGGGTATCTGGAGCGCATGAGCCGCGCCGGGCTCCCGCTGCTCCGCAAGGACTTCATCTTCCACCAGCTCCAGGTGATGGAGACGGCTTCCACGCCCGCTTCCGCCCTGCTGCTCATCGTGCGCCTGACGCCGGATGCCCGGACCCTCCGCATCCTGCGGGAACAGGCGGAGGCCTACGGCATGCACGCCGTGGTGGAGATTTTTGACGAGGCGGACCTAGCCCTGGCCCGTGAATCCGGGGCGCGCATTATCCAGGTGAATGCCCGTGACCTGGATACCTTGAAGACGGACAGGCAGGCTTGTCTGGAGATGGGCAGACTCCGCCGGGAAGGGGAAGTGTGGATCGCCGCCAGCGCCATGAGCACGGGGGCGCATCTCAGGGAAGCCGCGGAAGCCGGCTTCCAGGCCGTACTGATGGGCACCGCCCTGATGGAAGGCGGAAAGCCGGGTGAAACCCTGGCTGCAATTTTAGAAGAAACAAGATGAAGAAACATTCATTCGCAATCAAGGTGTGCGGGATTACCCGCCAGAGTGACTTGTCAACCGCCATGGGGATGGGGGCCCACTTCTGCGGGTTCGTATTCCATCCCGGCAGTCCGCGCTACATTGCGCCGGAACGCGCCGCCGCGCTGGATTCCGCGCTGGTGCGCCGTGTGGGCGTCTTCGTGAACCAGGATGCGGAGGAAATCATGGAAACCATGAAAACGGCCCGTCTGGAATTCGCCCAGCTCCATGGCGCCCAGTCCCTGGACTGCGCCCGCCGCATAGGCCCGGAAAAGGTCATCCGCGTGCTGTGGCCGGACCGGTATGAATCCCTGGACGCCCTTCAGAAGGAAATGGAACTCTGGGCGGACAGCTGCGCCTGGTTCCTGCTGGATGCGGGCAGCCACGGCGGCGGCCATGGCGTATCCCTGGACTGGAATGCCCTGGCGGCCCTCAAATCCCCCCGGCCCTGGTTCCTGGCGGGCGGCCTTTCCTCCGCCTCCCTGAACAAGGCGCTGGAACAGTGCACCCCGAACGGCATTGACCTGAACTCCGGCGTGGAAGCCATCCCCGGCCAGAAAAGCCCGCAGAAGCTGCTGGCAGCCCTTAAACCCCTCATCTCCTACACCCCTTACCACATCGCATGAACAAAGAAGGATATTTCGGCAACTTCGGCGGCCGCTTCGTACCGGAAGCGCTGCGCCCCCCGCTCATGGAGCTGGAGGAAGCCATGGCCACCATCATGCCGTCCCGCGAGTACCGGGACGCGCTCCAGGACCTGCTGGTCAACTACGCGGGCCGTGAAACTCCCCTCACGTTCTGCCCACACCTCTCGGAAAAGCTGGGCTTCCGCCTGTGGCTGAAGCGGGAGGACCTGCTGCACACCGGAGCCCACAAGATCAACAACGCCCTCGGGCAGGCCCTTCTTGCCAAAATGATGGGGAAAACGCACCTCATTGCGGAAACCGGGGCGGGGCAGCACGGCGTGGCTACGGCCACGGCGGCGGCCCGGCTCAAGATGGACTGCACCATCTTCATGGGGGCGGAGGACGTGGAGCGCCAGTCCATGAACGTGATGCGCATGAAGCTGCTGGGGGCGACTGTTTTCCCGATTGAGAGCGGTTCCCGCACCCTGAAGGATGCCATTAACGAGGCTTTGCGCTACTGGATTTCCCATCAGGAGGACACCCTGTATTGTTTTGGCACGGCGGCGGGGCCTCACCCGTTCCCCACGCTGGTCAGGGAGCTCCAGTCCGTCATCGGCACGGAAGCCCGCGCCCAGATGCTGGAGCGCGCCGGAAAGCTGCCGGACGTGGTGGTGGCGTGCGTGGGCGGCGGTTCCAACGCCATCGGCATGCTCCACCCCTTTGTGGAAGATGAAGGCGTGCGCCTGGTGGGCGTGGAAGCCGGAGGCACCGGGGAGCCCGGATGCTATAACTCCGCCCCCATCAACCTGGGCAGCCCAGGCGTGCTGCACGGCCACGTGACCATGCTTTTACAGGATAAAGACGGGCAGATACAGCCGTCCCACTCCATCTCCGCCGGGCTGGACTACCCCGGCGTGGGGCCGGAGCACTCCCACCTGGCGGAAATCGGCCGGGTGCATTACGGCGTCATCTGTGACGCCTCCGCGCTGAACGCCTTCCAAACCCTGACGCAGGAGGAAGGTATCATCCCCGCCCTGGAATCCTCCCATGCCGTGGCATGGGTGCTGGACCATGCGGACGAGCTGCCCGCGGGGGGTGACGTGCTGGTGAACCTCTCCGGCCGCGGAGACAAGGACCTGGGCATCGTTAAAAAATATCTGAACCTTTAAGCAGCATCTTTCCATGAACAACATGCAGAAATCACCGTTGCAGGAAGCCGTGGAGCACGCCCATGCCCTCGGCAGGCGCGCCGTCATCCCCTTCATCACCGCCGGATTTCCGGACAAGGAATTCTTCTGGACCCATCTGGAGCGGATTGACGGAGCCGGGGCGGACATCATTGAAATAGGCGTTCCCTTCTCGGACCCCGTGGCGGACGGCCCGTTTATTGAACAGGCCTCACGGGACGCCCTGGCCCGCGGCGTCAGCCTGAAATGGATTCTGGACGGGCTGAAAGCCCGCAAGGGCCGCTTTTCCGCCAAACTGGCGCTGATGGGGTACGTGAACCCCTTTTACCAGTACGGGCTGGAACGTCTTGCCCTGGATGCGGCGGAAGCCGGAGTCAGCGGCTTCATCATTCCGGACATGCCGCTGGAGGAATCCGGTATCTTCAGGGATGCCTTTGACCCCCTCGGCCTGACGCTCGTCACGCTGGTGGCGCCCAATACCTCCGTGGAACGCATGCAGGAATACAAGCCCCATACCTCCGGCTTCGTTTACGTAGTCTCCGTGCTGGGGACCACGGGAGGAAAGGTGGACCTGACGCAAAGCGTCACGGAAACCATGCGCCGCGCCCGGTCCGTATTTGACGTGCCTCTGGCGCTGGGCTTCGGCCTCCAGACGCCGGACCAGCTGGACGTCCTGCCGGAAGACGCCCGTCCGGATGCCGCCGTTCTCGGCAGCGCCCTGCTCAGGCACATTGCGGAAGGGAAGGATGCGGCGGAATTCCTGGGCAAATGGACCGGAAAATAAAATAACATTTCTGTTAACGTTAAAAAGAGGCTGTGCAGAATAACTGCACAGCCTCTTTGCTGCTGGCCTTCGTCAAACAGTATAGTAATTTTGACGGTTTTCCGGCGCCTGCAATCAGGTTCTGTCAATAGGCATAACTGACCCCGGCGTTAAACCGGTGCGCCGTGGCCTTGCTCCTTCCCTCAAACTCGTACCCCGCGTATGTCCTCCAGCGTGCGTTCAGTTGAAGGGAGCTGTTCACATTCACCCTTACCGCATTACGGTCAGGCGCCGTTCCCTTTGCTTCCCAGCGGTACCCGTTGAGCAGTCTTTCCGCCTGCGCGGCCGGGTTTTCGCGGTACACGTCCGGCACATAGCTCACGGAAACTCCGGCAATCCATTCCCTGCCTTTCAGTTCGCTGCGGTGGGTGAAGCCAACTCCCACCGGTACGGACAGGTTCTTTAAATGCCCCTTCTCAAAGCGCCTCGCGTCCCAGCCCGTTTCCGTAAACGCTTCCTGCGTGACGTCCGTGTATTCCAGCCCCAGCATGAAGTCCACGGCGAGGGTTCCGTTCACGCGGCGGCTCCACTTCCCGTTGAATGTTCCGAACAGGGTTTCATTGGTCCACTTGCCGTGGGACCAGTTCCCCGTGTGGGAGGAATTCATCTTGTTGTCCGTCCAGCCGTAACCCGCGGTTCCCGTCACCAGTAACGCATTGTTTTTGTCAAGATTCTTGTACCAGCCGCCATAGAGCATGCCGATACGGGTCTGCTGGCCAATGTCCCCCGCAAAGCTGCGCCCGCGCATCCTGCCGTACAGGTCTCCGAAGCCCAGGCCCAGGATGGCGTGGGAGGTGATTCTCCTGTCCGCTCCCACGGAATAGCCGCCGCCGTGGTAGTCAAAGCCGTCCCGGGCTCCCTCGGAGGCGTGGTTGAGGAAATCCCCCATGCCCTTGACCCAGTAATTATTTTCCGGTCCGGTGATAAAGCGCGGGGCGTCCAGATTACCCAGGGCGGCTGTGGACATGCCCTGGGCATTGGAGGCGGAGGACCACAGGGAATTCATCGCCAGGGCTCCTGCCAGTTCCGGCAGAATGTCCCGGATGGCGGCGTCTTCATCAGGCGACCAGACAAGCTGCAGCTGTTCCGGAAATCCGTCACCATCCGCATCCACCCACTGGTGGCTCCAGGAGCCCGTGTAGGCATAGGGGCTGTCCACCTGGCCGGAACCGGTAGCCAGTGAATGGGCGCCGGAAAAGTCATCCGTGTGAGTCTGCTCCGAGTCCGTCAGCACAATGAAGGTACGCTGCTGCGCCCAGGAATTGTCTGCATAGAAGTAGTCCGCGGTAGTGCCCGTGTCCATGACGCCTATGGAGCCGCCCAGAAGGAAGGAGCCGGAGGCGGAAATGGATAGTCCGTGCCCGGCGTTTGCCCGGGTGGCGGTTTCCTGGGCCTGCTTCTGCATGTCAAAGACGAAGCCGTGGGAGAGATCGACGTCTTTGGCATTGATGAAGGCGCTGGTTCCGGGCCGCAGGACGACGTCACTGTTGGTGATGGAGAATGAGGCGGCGTTGATGACGCTGCCCCCGGTGATTTCCAGAGTGCCGTGTTCCAGAGTCATGGAGGTATCGTCCCGCAGGCCGGCATTGCCGAAGACGACATTATGTTCCAGGATGAGGGCGCCGCCGTAGAGGGTGGTTTGCCCCTTGAAGTCGCTGTAGCGGCTGGCGGCGAGGTGGGCGTCGTCTCCCTGGTAGAGTTCCCCGCTGAAGATGACGGAGCCGTCCGTAGCGTGGGAGTTGCCTTCGTCGTCCGTGTATTGGTTGAGGGAGAGGGTGACGTTTTCCTTGATGGTGCTGTAGGCTGAACTGGTGATGGGGTCATTGAAGCGAACCTCCCTTCCTTGGGCGGCTGCCAGTTGAAGATGGTTGGTTCCGGATACATGAATGGAGTTGGCAATGCCGTTTTCCACGGAGAAGGAGCCGTCATCGTGTTGAGTGAACGTTCCCCCGGTCATGTTGCCGCTGAAGAGAACGTCATGGGTGAAGGCCAGGAACCGGCTGAACTTGTCGGTATTATTCCCATCCAGGAAAATAGCTCCGCCATTAACGAAAGCATAATTATTGGTGAATGAGGCTCCGTTCCTGATGGTTAGGGATATGTTGTTTCCTTTCATATAAATCGCTCCGCCGGCGCCATCGGAGGAGCCGTAGGCGTAATTGTCTGAAAAGGAAGCATGGTCTCCAAAAGTCATTATTGTTGAATTGTTTCCACTCATATAAATCGCTCCGCCGTAGCTGGTGTCGTAGTTGAAGCCGTAGCTGTAGGCATGATTGCCGTGGAAGATTGCGTGGTCTCCCAGGGCCATTATTGAATGGACTCCACTCATATAAATCGCCCCTCCAGCATTGAGGCCGGTGCCAGATAAAACGCTATTATTGAGGAATTGAACATGACCGGTGATTTCCAGGGATATATCGCCGCCTTGCGCCTGAATCACCCTTCTGTTGCCATTGGCCCAGATGACGGAGTCCATATCCAGCGTATACTCGCCCTCTGCAAGATTGTACATGGGATTGTTCCGCAGTCCGGATAAGTCCACCGTGCACGGCATGTCCGGATCATCCGAACGGAAGTTGACAGGAACGGTCAAGCTGGTCGTCAAGGAAGCGTCGTCATTATTCAGAACCACCGTATCCCCGGCAGCCAGGGAGCCGGAGGAGGCCAGATCATTCAGAGTGGTGTAAATGTTATGGGCCGGGTCGGAAGTCTGGGCGGCGTCTACCATGAAATCCGCAGCGGAGGCGGAGAAGGACAAGGAAACGGGAATCAGCACGGAGGTCATCAGGATGCGGCGCAGCGGCAAAGGTATGGTCATTCTCATAATAATAATCAGTAGTGAATTTGTTGTAACAGAGACACGAACTCAGTAGCGGATTTGGAATCCGTATTTTTTCTTCAGTCGTAAAGAGAGACTGAAACAGGTATCAACCGGAGAAATAGGGGTAGTATGATTGATGCTTGGAAAATATTAATTTCTCTGTAAGTAATTATTTTTAAGTTCTTAAAAAGTTTGTCGCGGCAAAAAAGAAAAGATACGGCATAGGGCTCTGAAAGGGGAGAGGAGTGTCGTTCAGTGTTTTATTTTAAAAGAGGAATTTACCTTAAAATAATCCCTATCATAATAGTAGGATTGACATCGGATTCCAAATCCGTCCCATGGGGCAGCAGACGGAGAAAATGGTCCTTGGCCCCCGGAGGGGGTGAACATATAAGTTACTTATGTTGAGATTTTTAAGAGATTCATTGATGGAGGCCGGAAAACGTGTTCATCCGGTTGAACGAAAGCGGATTTTGAAGCCCGCAGGGTGAGTGAATCTGAAAGTGGCACGAATCAAGCCTCCGTTCCTTGCTGGCTGTATTCCATTCAAGCCGTGGCATATTGACCCCGCCGCACCCTTTGACGGGTACGCTGCCGGGCACAAGGTCTCCCGGCCCTTGTAAGAATTCGTTCGGCTTCATCATCATTCACTTTTCGTGCGTTTCAGACGGATGCCGGTTCAGTGGTCCCTTCGTGCGGAGCCGTGCTCCGGAGTCCTGCGCAGACGCTTTACAAAGCTGCGTGAATGGGAAATTTTGGAAAATGGACCATAGGCATATCCAGCCATTCTTCCTCAATCCCCAAGCAGTGTCCTTCATAACCTGTTGCAGGGCATTTTTTTATTTTATCCTGCCATTAAAAGGGCAAATGCGAATTCGCAATCCGCCGGCTCTTTATTCACATATTATTCAAAATTCAATTATTAAATTTGATTAATAATCAATGTGTTATATATTTAAAAAATAATCCCTCCAGAGAAAACCGGGAAAATCTGGTTAACGGGGATAGTTCCTTTCTGTTAGAAAACCGTTGCAGGTGATTCTTTTCCTTTGACAGCGGATTGCGAATTCCTTATTAATATCCACAATCATATTCCCCTTGCCGTGTTGTGGGAAAGGTTCTTTTATGATTCAATAACCCATTAATTGTCAAACGTTACATGAAATTGCACCTCCCCTTGAATCTGCTGGCCGCCCTGATAACCTCCTTCTCCGGGGTAACGCTTGGAACTGCCACCTTTGCAGGAGTTTCTGGTCTTTTAATAACAGTATCACAGGCTTATGCCGCGGATGTCGCTTTTAACGGGACACAGGTGAATGTGGCGGCGGGAGGCACATCCACTTATGACGTGGGCACCGTTACGGCTTCTACCACCTTGAATTTTGCCGGGGCGGGCAACGCCACGATTACGAACCTGAACGGGGACGCCCCGGAAGCCGTGCTGACAGTGAGCCGTGCCGCCAATGGAGGAACGGCCCTCTCCACCCTCACCCTGAATGGGGCGGGTACCTTCAACGGCATTATTTCCGTTTATTCCAACACAACAGGGGGAACGCAGAACAATATTCTGAACCTTAACCACGCGCTGGCGGCCCAGAACGCCACGATCAAGCTGGGGGGCTATGGGTATGCGACCGGGGCCTCCGTTCTGAAAGCGGGCGTGAACACCTCCATCAGCAAGCTGGAGCACAACAACACCGCGGCCCTGATTACCGGGGAGGGAACCACGCTGACCATCACCGGGGACTCTTCTTCCTACGGCGGCAGCTTTGGCGGCACTGTGACGGTTGATTATACGGGGGGCGGCACGTTCACCCTGGGCAATTCCGACAAGACCGTGGCCCTGACCCCCGCCGCCGCCGCGGATGCCACTCTTAAAATCAGCAGCGGAACGCTTTCTCTGTTTTCCGGCAATGTCAACTGGTCCCAGAAGCTGGTCATGGGGGACGGCACAACGCTCACCGTGCAGGACGGCCCCGCCGTTTCCGGATATTATAACTATGACGCCACTTCCATCAATGGGGACGGCTTTACCTTCTCCGGGGCAACCACGTTCGGCACCGGAGTGAACCTCACTACCCAGTACGGCAAGAACATTAAATTCACGGGCGTGCTTACGGCTGCCTCCGGCTTTTCCATCAGTGGGGCCGATAGCGAGTACACGTATTACACCCTGACCGGCACGGAAAACCAGATCGGCGGGACCATCGCCATCACCCGTAATTCCACTTCCCTGGGCATCAACGCTTCCGGTTCCCTTGGCACTGCCGCCGTAACCACTTCCTCCGGCAGCCAGTACCTCACTTATTACGGTACGGCGGGAGAAGCGGCGGACGTCATTGACAACTCCATCACCGGGGCAGGTAACTTTGTCGCCCAGTCTGGCTGGGTGCATCTGTCCGAGAACGTAGCGCTTACGGGGACCTATACCGTCAATTCCGGCGCCGTACTCTCCAAGACAGGCGCCATCACCGCCGCGCTTGCCGGAGGCAGGCTGGATGCGGGCAATGGAACCATGAACGTGACGGGACTGACGGGGAATGGAACCATCTCCGCCTCCGCGGGGACCATGAATTTCCAGGACGCCTTCACGGTGGGGGAAACGATGGGCATCCTCGCCAACGGTTCCGGAACCATTACGGGCAATGTAACGGTGGACGGCGGCCGCCTGTACTACACCTCCATGGACAACGTGGGCAGCGTGCTTCAGAACGTGACGCTGACTTCCGGCCTGATTGATTTTTCCGGTTTCCAGGAATTCCAGGACCTGTTCGGTTCCGAAGCCCTGGTGAATACCTCCTACAACCTGGGCGTTGACCTGGGGACGGGGTTCACGCTGGCGGATATTGACGAGTCCCTGTACACCATCACCACCGTTGACGGGAAAACGGTTATTACTTTCACGGGGTCCGGCGCGTATGATACCGCTTGGGATTCCGCCTGGGGGCTGGGAAGTGCCCCCACCTCCGGCGCCGGAACGCTGGCGGACCAGCAGGCGCTGGCCCTGTACAACATCCGCGCCGCATCCATGCAGGAGGGCTTCGGCTCCGTGAACGTCGTGACCGGAACGGGTGACCTGACAGGAGTGACCCTGGCAGGCGGCTATTACGACACTGCGGCCAACGCAACGGCCACGGAGATTACTACCGGCATCTGGACGGATGTGCTGGGGGGCAATTACGGCCTGATCATCGGCGGCAGTTATGCCAACAACTGGAACGGCACCGGCAAATGGAACATCACGGGTGACGTCCATACCCAGATTCAGGGGGATACCTCCGTCAACTGGGTGGTAGGCGGCAACTACAAGGACGGCCAGGCGGCCGGCATCACGGGGAACATTTACGTGTCCGTAGACGGAAACGCCGTGGTCAAGGGGAGCGTGATAGGCGGCGGCACCGCGGCCCACAACTCTACCAACAACATTGACGGCAGCACCTTCGTCGTGGTGCGCAGCATGCAGAGCGTAACGGATGAAACCGTCTCACTCAATTCCGTAGCCAGGGGCTTCATCATCGGGGGGAGCGCCTATGAGGCCAACTCCACTTCCAGCGCCGCCATCACCGGAAGCACCAATGTGACGATTGACCTGGGCGCTGCCTCCGGCACCTTCGTCAAGAGCATCGTGGGCGGTTCCTACTCGGGCAGCTCCGGAACGTATACGATCAACGGCGACTCCAACGTCAGCATCACGGCCGCCAGTGACGCCATCTTTACCGGGGCCATTTACGGCGGCGGCTACGGCACTGCCGGAACCTCCACGGTCAAGGGCAATTCCAGCCTGACGCTGGACGGCGGCGCTTACACGGGAGCCCTTTATGCGGGCGGCGGCGGCGCAAGGTCTGCCGTGAACGGAAACGCCACCCTCACCGTTAAAAAAGCCGCGTTCCGCACGGGCAGCACGCTGAATGTGTCGGGAGGCACCGTGGGGGGCACCTCCTCCCTGCTTCTGGGCGGTTACGGCAATACGGTGGACCAGGCCATCTCCTTCTCCAATACGGTCATTACCGGATTCGACATCGTGACCATGTTCCAGAATTCCTTCTTTACGGGGAACCTGAACGTGGACGGCTCCAGCACGCTGGCCCTGGCGGGGGGCGCCGGAACGGGAATCAATGTGAATGGCACGTTCGCCCTTTCCGCGGAAGGGGAATTGAATCTGGACCTTACCGGGTTTGGCGCCTTGACGGACGGCATGTCCGTGCTTTCCACCACCGGACTGACCAACATCTCTTCCATCAAGGCCGTCTTTGCGGACGGCGTGGCGGGAACCATCACCCTTTCCGGCAATGGCAGGGACCTGGTTTACACGGCGGAAACCCTCCTGCTGTGGGCGGGCGGTGAAAACGGGGTCTGGAGCGCGGAAAACATCTGGACGGACGGCGGCACTCCCGCCACGTATGCGGATGGCCTGGCGGTTTCCTTTGCGGACCAGGCCGGAGTCGCCACTTCCGCGGTGCAGCTTGATTCCGAGGTTTCCCCCGGTTCCATGCTGGTCCGCAACACCACCACCCGCTATGAACTGGCGGGAACCGGCGGAATAGCCAATACCGCCGTTACCAAGGAAGGCACGGGAACCCTGGTGCTGGGCTCCGCTTCCATCCTCGGTACGGGAACCACCGTAGCCGTGAACCAGGGTGTTCTGGCGTTCGGGTATGATACGGACCTGCCTGCCACGGGCATCACCTGGGGCGCGGGTTCCTTCCTGGGAGCGGCCAATGGCGCGACGGTTACGGTGAATCTGGGAACCGTGACCAACCCGGCGTTCTCCCTTGCCGCGGATACCAACTCATTCATCAATCTGGTAACGCCTTCCGACCTTACCTTCGGCAATAACATCACGGGAGCCGGATCCGTCCGGAAAACCGGTACGGGGCTGCTGAAATTGACGGGGGCCAACTCCGGCCACCTGATCGTGCAGGAAGGCAACGTCCAGATAGGGGGCGGCTCCACTGCCATCAATTGGGGCAGCGCCGGCTCTTCCGTCACCCTGCAGAACGGCACGTCCCTGATCATTGCGGGCAACAGCGCCCACCACACCATCGGTTCCGATTTGATTCTGGGCACAGCCGCATCTGACGCGGTCTCCCTGAAATGGGTGGACGCCTCCCAGGCAAACGCCACCAATTACCAGCATAACTTTACGGGAACCGTTACCGTCAACGGGGCGGCCACCCTGGTGGGCCGGGACAACTGGGCCAAGGAAATGGGCTTCACCGGAACGCTTACAGGCGCAGGCTCCCTGACATACAGCCGCGGAGGGGGCGACGGCAGGTACAACTCCAACGGCAAGCTCATCATCGGCGGTGACGCCTCCGGATTTACCGGCATGATCACCATGAACGCCTCCAACGGGTACAGTACGGGGCTTGACATGCGCACCTCCATGGCGCAGGGCGGGGTCACCCTCACGTCCGGCACGGATACCACGGGATTCGCCTTCATGCGCGTGCTGGGGGATATTGAAATCGCCTCCCTGGACGGCACGGTCAACTCCCAGGTGGGGGCCGTGGGGGGAGCGCGTACGCTTACGGTAGGTTCCGGCACGTACAACGGCACGATCACGGACAAGGGCGTTGCCGTTGCCTACGGAGCCACCACCATCTCCTATGACACTACCGGAGTCCTGTCCCTGACCAAGGTCAGCGATGAAACGCTGACGCTGGGGGGCACGGTCAGTTATACCGGGCTGACAGACATCCGCGGAGGAACGCTGGCCCTGACTTCCACCGGAGCCACCGCGCTGGGGAATATCACGATGGCCGCCAACACCCGCATGACCACCGCCGGCGCGCTGAATCTGGCGAACAACTCCACCCTGACGATGGACATCAGTTCCTCCATGGGTGTGGGCGGAGCCTTTGGCGCCGGGACCTTCACCCTCACCCTGAACGGCATTGAAGGGATTACGGAAGCCGGGGAATACACTCTCATCTCCGCGGCAAGCGGGCTTGACGCGGCAAGCGCCATCTTCAACTGGGCCGGATACACCGGAGACGAAACGCTGATTTATGAACTGGTCCAGACGGGCACCACTCTCAAGCTGGTGGTGACCTCCGCCGGGGACGTGTGGATCTGGCAGGGAACGGCAGGCATGACCTGGAGCGACACGAACACGGGCGCCCAGTGGGGCATTGACGGCTCTGCGGATACGGCCGCCGGGCAGAACCTGGTCTTCAACAGCTCCGGAGCGGGCACCGTCACCCTGTCCGGAGCAGTGAATCCGGCCTCCATCACGGTGAATAACGCCGCGGGCAGCGACTATGTCTTCGCCTCGGACGGTACCGGGAAAATTGCGCAGGGCACGCTGACCAAGCGCGGCGAAGGCAAGCTTACGCTGAACCTGGACAATACGGGCTGGGCGGGTGCCATCTCCCTCCAGCAGGGCGAGCTGGTGGCCCAGGTTGCCAACTCCCTCGGTTCCGGGGCCATCACCATTACGGGCGGCACGCTCACGCTGGCTACGGCGGATGTCCAGCCGGGCATGGGCATGCTCAACCTGCAGGGCGGGAGCCTTAATCTGGCTTCCGGCGACTTCGCCACGGCGTTCACCGCAGACAACATGACGTGGACGGACGGCTCCCTGATCCTGGGTGAAAATGTGACGGCTACCGCCGCCAAGGCCCTGGCCAACGGAAAAACAGTGGAGCTGGCGGACGGCTCCGTGCTGACGGTCAGCGGCGCCAATGACAACACGGCGCTGAACCTGAACGCCTCCGGGACCGGCACCATTTCCGTGGGCCTGGGAACCAACTACGGAGCCAATGTCCTGAACATGAGCACGGAATTCCAGGGAACCCTGTCCGTGACAGCCGGGTATTTCCAATTAAACAACGTGACCATGGGAACGGACGGCACCGTGAATCTGGCGGACTCCAATGTCCGTACGGAATGGAACGGCACGGCCGGGGGCACCTTTGCCAATGACATTGTCTTTACAGGCAACCAGGTCTTCGCTACCAAGGACTTCACCCTCAGCGGCGATCTGAGCGGCACGGCGTTTTCCACCCAGGGCGCGGGCAACATCACCCTGACGGGCGGCGTCAACCTGGACGGACAACTCAAGGTGCACCGCGGCACGGTCACGGTGAACTCCGCCAATGTGACCAAGCTGGGGGACAGTATTGACATCCAGAACAACTCCACGCTGGCCTTTGCCCGCGACTTCTCCTATGGCGGCGTCATCAGCGGCACGGCCGGCGGCTCGGTATCCGTGAACGCCGGAACGCTGGAACTCACCGGAGCAAACACCTTCCTGGGCACCCTCTCCATTGCTGGCGGCGCTACGGCGCGGCTGGGTGACGGAAGCGCCTGGGCCGGAGCCCTCTCCGGAGCCGGTTCCCTGGTCATTGACACCACGGGAGACATCACGCTGGCGGGCGGGAACACCGCTTTTACCGGCGCTACCACGCTCTCCGGCACCGGAACCGTAACCCTGACGGATGCCAGCTCCCTGGGAACGGGCAAGGTAACCGTGAACAACGGAACATTGGACCTGGCCTCCCAGGACGCGGCGAATGTCATCCTGATCACGAAGGGCAGCCTGGCAAACGCGGGCGCCAAAACCACCGGAAACGTGGAAGTGGCAGCCTCCGCCGGAGCGCAGGGCGCCCTGAACACCATCAATCTGGGCGGTTTGTCCGGCAGTCTCGTCAGCTCCATCGTCATGGAGGACTTCTCCCGGCTTACCGGAGTTTCCGGCCCTCTGGACATGACGGGCAAAACGGTGACGCTCAAACTGGACAGCGGCAGCCTTACCGCGGGCGGAACAACCGGGCAGGGCGTCATTGACGCGGACAGCCTGACGCTCTCCGCCGCCACCACGACTATCAACCTCAGCAACCAGGGCGTCCTGGACTTGCTCGCCGCCAACCGGGATTCCGCTGACGGCGTGGGACTGGTGCTGACGACGGGAACGCTGACGGTGGACAACTACAAGCAGATCGGCTTCTCCCCGCTGCTGGCCTCCCTGGGCTATGCGGTGACGGAAGTCCTGGGTGCGGACGGAACGCTGATGGTCAGCGGCAATACGGACCTTGTCTACCTGGTGGACACCTCCCCCAATTCCGACAATCCCAACATCACCGACTACGCCGCCCTGGACCCCTACAAGGCCGTGGGCATCAACGGAACCACGCTTAATATAAGCCTGAACGGAGCCCCGGACGCCTCCCGGAACGGGGACGGCCTGAAAGTCAGCAACCTGATCGGCAGCAACGGCGCCCTGGTGGTGACGAATACGGCGGCGGATGCGGCAGCCAACCATGCCGTGGTGGACCTGATCCAGAACGTGGACGCCGGCGGCAACAGCTACGGCGGCACCATCAGCGGGGACCATGTGGACTTCGTCAAGAAAGGCGCGGAAACCCTCACCGTGGAAGGCAACTTCACGGGGAATGACTCCAAGCTGAGCTCCACGGAAGGGAACATCGTCCTGAACGGCACAGGCAACAGCCTCACTACGCTGGAACTCGCCGGCGGAGACATCACGCTGGATGGCCGGAATGACGGCGCCTCCCGTGTGACGACGGTGGAAAACCTGGCTTCCGGCACGGGCGGCGGAACCCTGGACCTGGGTAAAGGCGCCCAGCTCGTGGTCACTGGCCAGCAGGCCGGCAGCCATGTGACGGACGTGACCATCTCCGGGGACGGCACGCTGACCCTGGGCGGGGAGGGAACGGACTCCTCCCTGACGCTGGGCAACGGCTCCTCCCTGGACGGCGTTCTGCTGGATATCCGTGAAGGTTCCGCGCTTTCCACCGCGGCTGGTTCCGTGAACACGGTCTCCGGCCTGGCGGGCGGTGGCGCCTTGAAGCTGAGCGGCGCGGAAATGACGGTGGACTCCTCCGCCTCCCATACCTTCACCGGTACGCTGGACGGGGCTTCCGGAACGCTCAACTTCAAATCCGGCAACGGCAGCGTGCAAACCCTCAAGGGCGCGGGCAACGCCGGCTACAACCTGAACGTGACTGACGGCGGCGCGCTGACCCTGGCCGGAGCGCCGGCGGAAGGCGGCAATCCGGCGCAGGCCGCCTACAAGGGCATCACGGTAAACGGCGGAACGCTTAACATCGGCAGCGCGGCTGATCCCAAAACCCAGCTCACGCTGGGAACGGACGGCCTGAGCGTAACGGGGAACAGCACAGTGACCATCACGACCTCTTCCACAACAATGGAGGGGCTGGGGAATCCGTTCGTCACGTCCAGCGGAAACATTACGCTGGGTGACGGAACGGGAGAAGTCACGCTGGTCATGAACAACCTGGATACCCTGGTCACCGGAAATACGGAAACGCTGAACATGGAACTGTTCAAGACGACGGACGGCGCTCTGGTCTCCCTGGGGGACAACGTCACCCTTCAGGACATGATCCTCAGCTCCCTGTATGAAAACCTGCACCTGGCCACCAATGACAGCATGACGGCCATCATCCTCACCGGGACGGCGCGCACGGAAAACATCTTCCGTGACTCCTCCCTCACGCGGAACGCATCCACCGGGGCGGACCTGCTCTGGAACTCCCGCTACCACATGGAGGAAGGCACTACCCTGCGTGACCTGTACACCTCCGTGCTGCTCTCACAGAACAGCGGGGATTACTCCGGAGCGGCCCGCAAGCTGGCCGCCGCTGCGGGTAGTACGGTCACCAGCCTGGGCATCGCCCAGCGGGACTCCCTGCGTGACCAGATGGGCTGGATCCGCAACCGCGTGGCGCAAATGGGCGTAAACCCCGCATACATCAATGAAGACATGCCTTACTTCCACATGTGGATGCAGGGCACCGGGTCCTACGCCAAGCTGGACGCCAAGGGAGACGAGAGCGGCTACAAACTCTCCACCTGGGGCGGAACGGTGGGAATGGACGTGGATATCAACGACCACCTCACCGCGGGCGCGGCGTTCACGGCCAACTACGGAAGCCTGACCGCGAATGCGGCGGATACGGCGGACGGAGACCTGGACAGCTACTACGTCAACCTGTTCGCCCGCTACCAGACCCGCAAGTGGTCCCACCTGCTGGTTCTGACGGGCGGCTGGAATGATGCCAAGCTCACGCGCACGGTGGACTACGGCACGGGCTCCTACCAGGCCCACGGCAGTACGACCGGTTCCGGCTTCGGCGCCATGTATGAACTGGCATATGACATCGCCCTCAATGAAGACAAGAGCGTGATTCTCCAGCCCCTGTTCAACGCCTCCATCGTGACGACGCGCATGGACGGGTACAGTGAAAGCGGTTCCGCCGGAAACGCCGGACTGAGGGTGGAAGAGCAGAAGCTGACCACGGCGGCCGTTGCCGTGGGCGCCAGGCTCTCCGGCCTCCTGGGCTCCAACCTCTTCGGGCGGGAAGCGCTGGGGGAAGTACGGGCGAACGTCTCCCAGGACATGGGCGACCGCCGCGGGCAGGCCAATGTGGGCTTCCTGGCTGACCCCTCCTACACGCGTCCGGTATACGGCGCCAAGGTGGGGGCTACGGCCTTCCAGGTTGGCGTGGGCCTGAGCATCCCGGTAGGCACGCAGAGCATCATCTTTGCGGACGGGAATGCGGACATCCGCAGCGGCTCCAGCTCCATCAACGGAAGCATCGGCTACCGCTACAACTTCTAAAGGAAGGAAACCCCGGCTAAAAAGAAGGCCGTTCCGGAACTCTCCGGGACGGCCTTCTTCGTCATTTTTAGGAAGGATGCTGAATATTAACTATCAGAACTTCCCGTTACTTCCATTCCCATTCGATGGGCGTTTCCAGGTCCGGGCGGAGCGCCTGGTGCACCGGGCAGCTCAAGGCCGTCTTTTCCAGCATGGCGCGGAGGGGATGGGTGCCTTCCAGGGGCATGATGGCCTTCAGTTCAATCTTTTCAATCCCCTTGGAGGATTCCACCGGACGCGCGAGAATGCGCATGCCTTTCAGGTCCACTCCCTTTCTGGCCGCAACTACGGAAACCAAGCTGATCATGCAGGAGGCAAGCGTGGAACCGAGCATCACACCGGGGGAGGGGAACTCTGCGCGGCCTTCAAAGGAAGCGGGCAGGTCGGTGGCAAAGGTGATATTGGAGGGAATATAGGTGCTTTCACAGCGGAACTGTCCGACATTCTCCGTTTCGGAGGTGTAATGAGTATCAGTCATAGGAGTGGGACAGCCCAACCCCGGTTTGGGTTCACCGGAATTTGGTTATTTTTTTATTTAGGACCCTGTGGGAAAATATCCAGCATACCGGAGGGCAGGTGTGACGCGATCGTTCCGGCAAACAGGGGATTCCTTAAAAATCTTTCCATGCCCAGCTCCGTGCAGATTTGACTGGTCAGCGTGGCCCTGTTCGCCGCGGGCCGGCTGTTTATTACGGCATCCACTCCCCTCTGGATATCTTCAATAAGGTCCAGCGCCCGGGCGATGGCTTCCGTGCCTTCACGGCCCGTGTAAGCCTTGTCCCATGCGGGGCAGTAAAACCGTACCGGGGAAAGATTCGCCAGGCGGTGCAGGGTGTGGACGCTCCAGTCCTTGTTGATGTAAATGGGAACGTCATTCTCCGTGGGAATGGCGTCTCCGGTAAACAGGGCCTCCCGGTCCCGCAGCCAATAGGAGACCCCGTCACAGGAATGTCCCCGGGACCCCACAACCTTGATTTCCATCCCCGGTTCCGGCGTGATGACGTCTCCGTCCCGGACTACGGTGTCCACTTGGGTGGATGCCCCTGCCAGCGTGTGGAAGTTGGGAATGGGGCGTTCCTTGAATTGCAGGTCAATATTCTCAATCCACCGTCGCTCCCCCTGGCTTGCATAAACGGTGCAGCCCGTGAGTTCCCTGATGACGGATGCACTGCCGATGTGGTCCGGGTGCGCGTGTGTCAGGAAAATCCCTTTAATCTCCTCCGGTTTCCGTCCTATTCCCTGCATGTAGGAAAAAATGGCCTTCTCGCTTCCGCCAACGCCGGAATCAACCAGGTAGCAGGCGGCCCTCTCAATAAGGTAGATATACACAAACCGCTTGATTTCAGGCGTCACCTGGAAATCCACCCGGATCTGGTGCAGCCCTTTACAGATCTTCATCACCATCCGTTCCCTTCACGATGATGGCATGGCTTTTCACGGAATCCTCACGCAGGGATTTGATCTGCCGGTACTCTTCTGAGGAAAAGCAGCGTTCCAGCTTTTCCCTGGAGGGAAACCGGATGATAATCACACGGTCCGGGTTCCAGCCGTCAGTCAACGGAATGACCTCGTTGGTCCTGGCCAGGTATTCGCCGCCGTGCTTTTCAACAATGGGCTTCACTTCCCTGACATAGGAATCATACGGGGAGTGGGCATCTCCGGTTAAAGAAACCGTGACAATAAAATAGTAACTCATATTCTTTTTTCCTGGTAAGCGGCGGACTTGGCAGGTCCTGCTGGTTCCCATGACGCCCGGAAGCATCTATGGCCGTAAGGCACAGGCTAAAGCCGGGAATGGCGCCTGTCAATCCGTCTTCCAGGCTTGTTTGGATGGACACGGCGCTACAGAAAAGTAGGGAGTTTCACTTTTTTTGAAGCTTTCACAAGGGCCGTTCAACCGCAAACGGATCGCCTGCTTTTGCGCCTGATCTGCAGCCCGGAACGTTGCGGAGGCTATTTTGAACCACCCGGCAAGGATGCGTTTTCTGGATGGAAACTCTTTCCTCACCCCAGAACCCTGCGGATAGGTTCCGCATAAAGCTCCGGTTCCAGCAGGAAGGAATCGTGCCCCTTGGTGGAAACAATGGCGTGGAACTCCACGGGAATGTCCGCGGCCTTGAACTGTTCCACAAAATCCTTCTGTTCCGCCGGGCGGAAACAGCAGTCCGTATCAATGGAAAAGACGAGCGCGGGAATTCCTGCGCGTCGGAAGCCTGCCAGAGCAGTTTTAAACATTCCGTCCGGAGCGTGGTCGCGGATGTCGAACTCCGCCCACATGTCCGCAATGCGGATGTAGGCGTTGGCGTCAAATCGCTCCGCAAATTTGGTCCCCTGGTGAAGCATGTAGCTCTGCGTGCTGCGGGTGGGCGTCATCCACGTAAGCAGGCCGGACTGGCCGCCCACTTCCTTTCTGGCGCGCTGTTCCAGCCCTTCCTGGTATACGAACGCCTTGTGGCCGATGATGCGCGCGAACGCCAGCCCCTTTTTGGGGGCGGGACCCTGGTAATAATCCCCGCCGCGGAAATCCGGATCAAGTTCAATGGCCAGGATTTGTTCAAACAGGGACAGGCGGTGTTCAATGGAAGCCCGGTATCCGGAACCGATGGAAATGAAGCTCCGGACCCGTTCCGGGAATTGGCACGCAAAGCTGAGGGCGATCAGTCCGCCCACGGAGGGCCCTACCAGATGAGCGCGGTCTATTCCCAGGCTGTCCAGCAGGAGTGCCTGAAGGCGGGCCTGGTCCGCCGCCTCCACGTGCGGAAAGCGGGAGCCGTAGGGCAGTCCGTCCGCAGGGCAGGGGCTGGCGGGGCCGGTTGTGCCGTAGCAGCCGCCCAGGTAATTGGCGCAGATGATGCAGAAGCGGTCCGTATCCAGCGGCCGGCCGGGGCCGATGATGCTGTTCCACCACCCTTCATGATTTTCCGGTTTCCAGAGGGAGCCGGTGCCCGGCACCTCCGGATTATAGCCATAGGCGTGCTGGCTGCCGGAAAGGGCGTGAAACAGGAGGATCACGTTATCCTTTTCCGGCGTCAGGGTTCCGTACTGCTCGTAGGCCACGCGCACCTTGTCCAGAACGGTTCCGTTCCGCAGGGAAAAGGAGCCGGGGAGGTCCAGAAATCTGGTTTGGACGGAGGGAAGCTGCATGGACGTGTGGGAAGGTGTTCTGTCAGCAAAAAAAGACCGGCACCCGGCGGGCGGCGGTCTTCTTGAAATCTGTGTTGGGCCAGGGGTTACTTGACGCCCTTTTTGGAAAGACGCGTACCTGCCGTGGCGCCCTGGCGGGCTTTGAACTTGGGATTGCTCTTGCAAATCACATACAACGTGCCCTTGCGCTTCACGATCTGGCAGTCTGCGTGGCGGCGCTTCATAGAGGCTAAGGAAGAAAGAACTTTCATGGTGTGTAACTCCGGTTTGGTGTTCGGTTCGGGAGACGGAATATACCGTTTAGTTAAGAATTGTAAAGTCATTTCTTTTCCGGAAGTGAAATTGCTGCGTTTTCCGGAGGGAGCCAAACGCAGGATGGCAGGCGGAAGGGGAGAAGGGCCGGACGGGGAAGGGTGGCTCAACAAAGACCGTACCCCGGATGACGGATGTTCAGATTTTTCTGGATGGAACGCAACTCGCGGGTATGCTCCATTTATCCTCAGTCCTTAACGGCAATCAAAATGGCACGGTGACAGTGGGCGGAAACACCAGTGAGGGGAATTCTTTCCAGATAGCGGATTTCAAGGCGTACGGCTCCGTATTGACGGAAGACCTGGTCCGGTAAGCGTGGGGACTGGCTTCCGTTTCCTGAACCTGCGGCGGCTTCGCTGGGCCTGCTGGGCCTGGCGGTGATGATGATGCGCCGCCGGGTTTGAGCACTCTCCGGATTAGGTTCCTTGCGGCTGGAAATAAAAATAAAGACCGCCCGCACGGCGCACAAAGGGTTTGTGGACCGGAAGGGATTCGTATAAAATCCGTTCCGGTTTTCTTATGACTAGTTCCCCTTCATCCGATTCCTCTCCGGCTCCCCGGAATACGTTTGCCCATCATCTGGGGATGAGAGGGTTTCTGCTGATGGAGGGGCTGCTGAAGCTCATCGGCATGAAAACGCTTTACCGTCTGGGGCGCGTGGCGGGCGGAGCGGCATGGCACCTGCTGCCGCAGAGGCGGAAAATCGTGGAGAGGAACCTGCGCATTGTGCTGGGGCCGTCCTTGCGCGGGAAGGAATTGCAGCAGTTGAGCCGGGAAAATTTCAAAAGGACGATCGCCAATTTCCTGTGCTCTGCGAAGACGTCCACCCTGACGGATGAGCAGTTGAAAAAATGCGTTACCCTTGTGGGTCATGAGGAATTTGCCGCTCCCGTGCTGGAAGGGAGGGGGCAGGTATGCGCCATCGCCCACTCCGGCAATTGGGAGGCGCTGGCGAGGATACGCGTGTTTTTCCCGGAAGTGGAGCGTTACGGGTCCATGTACCGCCAGTTTGACAACCCGCTGATGGAGGAATACGTGTACAGGCGCCGTACGGAGAGGGGAACGCAGATGTTTTCCAAGGAGGGGGGCATCAAGGCGCCCATGAAGCTGCTTAAGGAGGGCGCGGCCCTTGGCGTGCTGAGCGACCAGTTTGTCTGGGAGGGGGTGCACGTCCCGTTTTTCGGGAAGGTGACCGGCACCACTCCGTTGCCGGCCCTGCTGAAAAAAAGGACCGGAGCGGGCATGGTCGCGATAGCGGTACGCACGGATTCTCCGGGGCACTGGATATCCGACATGGGGAATGTGGTGGATTTTTCCCGTTCCGACGGTTCTCTGGCGGGAGACACCATGGAAGTGAACCGGGCCCTGGAAACTTTGATCGGCAAATCCGTGCTGGACGTGTTCTGGATGCACCACCGCTGGAAATCCATTGACCGCTTTCCTCCCCGGGATGAAAAAACGTCCCGGCTTCTGGAAAACATGAAGCTGCAGCCGTACCGCATCCTGGTGGCCATGCCGAAGGCTCTGGATGAAGCCCTGGTGACCGCTCCCCTGGTCCGGGTTTTGAAGGCCGCCCGGTGCGACGTGCAGGTGAACGTCATTTGCCCGTCCGCCCAGGCAGGGGTCTGGAAGGCCATGCCGGAAGTCAGCCATGTGCTGCCGCACGACTCCCTGGACCAGCTCCGGGAGGCGTTGGAAGCGGATGAATTTTACAATGATGGCCCGCTGGACATGGGCATCATGCTGGACCAGGACATGGAGACCCTGAAGGCCCTGGAGCCGTACGGGCCCATGATGTTCTCCGGGCTGGATACGCACCCCGGAGCCCGGAAATACAAATTCCGGGTAACGGCCCCCGTGCTGCGTGCCGCCCCCCCCATGCACCGGGTGCAGTCCTATCTGGAACTGGGAAGCCTGCATGGGCTGGATGCGTGGCAGCCTGCCGTGTTCCCGGTGAAGAAGGAACAGGTCCCGGACGAAGCTCCCATTCTGATTGCTCCGTTCTCCAGCCTGGGGCCGGCCAATGAGTGGAGTGAAGAGCAGTGGGCGGAACTCGTCCCCCTCCTGCCGCGCAGGGCCGTACTGGCAACCCTGGAGGAAGACCGTGAACGCGCCGCCGCCCTGGCGGAGCGCCTGAATGTGGAACTGGCGGCGGGAACGCCGGAAGCGCTGTTTCCCGTGATGGACGGCGCGGCTGCGGCCGTGGCGGTAGATGGAGACATTCCGGCTCTCTGCTCCTTCCGCGGCCTTCCGGTGGTGACTCTATTTTCCACCCGCCTTCCAGACGTTTACCGGCCCATGGGCCTTTTCAACCGCTCCCTGTACAGCCACCAGTGCTGTACTCCGTGTTTCCTGAAGGAGTGCGACCGTGACGTTCCCTGCAACCGTAATATCTCCATACAGCAGGTGTTGGAGGCGGTAAGGGAAATTTCCGGGAAAAATTGACCTGTGGGATAAGGCGGGGTATTTGGAGTGGAAGAAACGTGGATGGGCTTGGTAATGGCCTGGGCTGATACACGTATCCGGGTTAATGCACGCAGGCCGGGAACCCTTCCCGGCGGAAAACATGGCGGACCTGTTCCGTCAGTTCCACGGACGGTTCCGGAACGTCCTTCAAGGTATACTCCAGATTCAATTCATCCCACTTGAAGCGTCCCATCTGGTGGAAGAGGAGCACGTCCACGCGTTCCACGTTGCCCAGGCGCGCCGCATAGCGGGAGAGCTCCGCGATGTCTTCCATGTTGTCCGTAAGGTCGGGAACCAGCACGTACCGGAGCCAGACGGGTTTGCGGAGGGCGGCCAGGCGTTCCGCGAATTGCAGGGTAGGGCGCAGTTCCCCGCCTGTCAGGGCCTGGTACTGTTCCGGGTTCCATGCCTTGATGTCCAGCAGGACCAGGTCCGTGTCCGCCAGCATGTCTTCATCCGCGTTCCGTCCCAGATGGCCGGAGGTGTCCAGGCAGGTGTGCAGCCCCAGGCCTTTGCATCCCTTCAGCACGGCTTTGGAAAAGTCCGGCTGAAAGAGGGGATCGCCTCCGGATAGGGTGATGCCTCCGCCCGCCGCCAGCAGGAAATCCCGGTAACGGGCTATTTCTTCCAGAACGTCCGCCGCGCTTCTGTTCCGGCCCCGGCGCACGCAGGAGGTGTCCGGATTGTGGCAATAGCGGCAGCGCAGGCTGCACCCGGACAGGAAGAGGACGAAGCGGATGCCGGGGCCGTCCACCGTGCCGCAGGATTCCACGGAATGGACCAGCCCTGTGACGGCGGATTCATCCCCCGGGACCGGGTTCTGGGGAAAAGCCTGCGGCATCCGCTTCCTGGCTTGGGTTAACGGGTATGGAAGGTTCGGTTGAGAACCTCCTGCTGCTGTTCGCGGGTGAGCTTGATGAAGTTCACGGCATAGCCGGAAACGCGGATGGTCAGCTGCGGGTATTTTTCCGGGTGGTCCATGGCGTCCAGCAGGGTTTCCCGTTCCAGCACGTTCACGTTGATGTGGTGCCCGGTGGCGGCAAAGTAGGCTTCCAGCAGGGAGACGAGTTTGGCGCGGCGTTCCCCTTCTTCCTTGCCCAGGGCCTGCGGCACGATGGAGAAGGTGTAGGAAACGCCGTCCAGGGAGTCGTCATAGGACAGTTTGGCTACGGAAAGCATGGAGGCCACGGCTCCGTTTTTATCCCTGCCGTGCATCGGGTTGGCCCCGGGCGCGAAGGGTTCCCCGGCGCGGCGTCCGTCCGGCGTATTGCCCGTCTTCTTGCCGTAAACCACGTTGGAGGTAATGGTCAGGATGGACTGGGTGGGGAGGGAGCCGCGGTAGGTGTGGAGCTTGCGCAGCTTTTCCATGAACCCGGTGACCAGGCCGCATGCGATCTCGTCCACGCGCGGGTCATTATTCCCGTAGCACGGGAATTCTCCTTCCGTCCTGAAATCCACAATGAGGCCTTCTTCATTGCGGACGGCCTTCACCGTGGCGTACTTGATGGCGGACAGGGAGTCCGCGGCCACGGAGAGCCCGGCGATGCCCGTAGCCATGGTGCGCAGGATTTCCGGATCATGCAGCGCCATTTCAATGCGTTCATAGCAGTACTTGTCGTGCATGTAGTGAATGATGTTCAGGGCGTCAATGTAGGTCTTGGCAAGCCAGTCCTGCATCTTGCCGTACAGGGCCATCACTTCATCGTACTTCAGAATTTCCTCCGTATAGCGCGGGGAGGGCGGGGCCACCTGCTTGCCCTTGAGTTCATCCATGCCGCCGTTCAGGGCATAGAGCAGGCACTTGGCGAGGTTGGCGCGCGCGCCGAAGAACTGCATCTGCTTGCCGATGCGCATGGCGGACACGCAGCACGCGATGCCGTAGTCGTCACCCCAGTGCGTGCGCATCAGGTCGTCGTTCTCATACTGGACGGAGGACGTCTCAATGGAGACCCTGGCGCAGAAGCTCTTAAAGGCTTCCGGCAGGTTCCCCGCCCACAGTACGGTCAGGTTCGGCTCCGGAGCCGGACCCAGGTTGTACAGCGTCTGGAGCATGCGGAAGGAGCTGCGGGTGACCAGGGTGCGGCCGTCTTCCCCCATGCCGCCGATGGATTCCGTCACCCAGGTGGGGTCTCCGGAAAAAAGGTTGTTGTAGTCGGGCGTGCGGATGAAGCGGACGATGCGCAGCTTCATCACGAACTGGTCCATGATTTCCTGCGCTTCCTCCTCCGTAAGGAGGCCCTGTTCCAGGTCCCGGGTGAAGTAAATGTCAAAGAAGGTGGAGACGCGGCCCAGGGACATGGCGGCTCCGTTCTGTTCCTTCACGGCGGCCAGGTAGCCCAGGTAAGTCCACTGGACGGCTTCACGGGCATTCGCGGCGGGACGGGTAAGATCGCAGCCGTAGGAGGCGCCCATCCGGGCGAGTTCCTCCAGGGCCCGGATTTGTTCGCTCATTTCCTCGCGCAGGCGGATGACCTCGTCCGTAAGGGGGATATTCTCATGCCGTTTGAGGTCCTTGCGGCGTTCGGCAGCCAGTTTGTCCGTGCCGTACAGGGCCACGCGGCGGTAGTCCCCGATGATGCGCCCGCGGCCGTAGGCGTCCGGAAGCCCGGTGATGATGCCGGCGGAACGGGCGGCGCGAATGTCTGACGTGTAAGCGTCAAAGACGCCCTCGTTATGCGTCTTGCGTATCTTGTTGAAAATATCCGCGGTCTTTTCGCACATCTTGAACCCGTAGGCTTCCAGGGCCTGCTGGGCCATGCGCAGGCCGCCGAAGGGCATCAGGGCGCGCTTCAGGGGGGCATCCGTCTGGAGGCCCACGACCACCTCCAGCTCCTTGTTAATGTAGCCGGGCTTGTGGGAGACGATGGAGGAAACCACTTCCTCGTCCGCGTCCAGGACGCCGCCGTTGTCCGTTTCCTGTTTCAGCAGGACTTTCAGTTCCTCCCAGAGCTGAAGCGTGCGCCGGGATGGGCCGGAAAGAAAATCTTCATTGCCGGAATAAGGCGTGTAATTGTTCTGGATGAAATCCCGTACGTCGATGGACTCCGTCCATGCTCCGGGCTTGAATCCCTGCCATTCCTGCGGGAGGGCGGGGGATGCCTTCAAGTCTTTTGCCATGCTGATCATAAATAGGATATGGTGTGGAAAAACGGAGAGGACGGTCCCAGCCTCCGAAAGGCCGGAAACGGCGAAACTCCGCGCCGCTTAATTATACCCGGAATTTGCAGGGGCAACAAGGCCAATTCTTCCGGGCCCGGTCTGTTTCAGGCATCCGGCTGTTCCGGAATAGGAATGAGGAAAAAATCCGGCGGCGCGGAAGCGGGGGAAAATAGTTTTTTTACTTTCCGGGGCACAGCCACAATATTTTCACAATGCCGGGCTCTCATTTATTAAGATGTTTATTGCTGGCGGGCGTTTCCTGGATTGCCTTGTTTTCCGGAGTCTGCGCGGGTGAGCTGTCTTCTACGCTGAAGCCTCAGGTGAACGAGCGCGCCGTTTACGGCTGGAATGCACGCCATCAGGCCGTGATGGAGCGGAACCGGACGGTTAAGCCGGAATATGTCATCTTTGGTGACAGCATTACCCACCGCTGGGGAGGGGAGCCTTCCGGTGATAAAAGGGCCCTGGGGACGGGAAAGGCGGCATGGGAGAATCTTTTTTCTCCGCATACGGTGACCAATATGGGTTTTGGCTCCGATTATGTGGACAATGCCTACTACCGTGTGCAGCTTGGTGAACTGGACGGAATCTCCCCGCGCGTGAGCATCGTGCTTTTGGGGATCAACAATCTTTGCGGCAGGACCCGCCGTCAACGCAGTGGTCTTTTTCATCCGGGAAAGGCCGCCGCCGCATGTGGTCTTGATGCGTGGAAGGATTTCCTTACACTGGTTCCAATTCCCCCGTTCCGTCATGAATTTCCTGTTGTATACGTACGCCGTGCTGCTGGGCGCCGTTCTGGCGTTCCCTGCATCTTCCGCGCCGGAGCGCGCTCTGCCTTCCTCCCTGAAGCCGGAACCCCACCAGCGGGATCCGTATGACTGGAATGCCCGTCATGAGGCCGTCAGGAAGCGGAACCAGTCCGTCAAGCCGGAGTACGTGATGATAGGGGACAGCATCACCCATCATTGGGGAGGGGAACCCTCCGGAGACAGCAGGAAGGCGGGGGAGGCATCCTGGGATCAACTGTTCGGACCACATGCGGTGACTAACATGGGCTTTGGTTTTGATTATGTGGATAATGCCTATTACCGCGTGCAGAACGGGGAACTGGACGGCATCTCCCCACGGGTCATCATCGTGCTGCTGGGAACCAACAATCTGGGCCACCGGAAGGATACGCCGCAGGCATGCGCGGATAACATCAAGGCGTTCGTGCGCCTGGTGCGCCAGAAATGCCCCTCCTCCAAAATCCTGCTGCTGGGCGTTCTGCCCAGGAAAGAGAAAAACCTGGCCGGTCCGGTGAAGGAAACGAACAAACTGCTGGCAAAGCTTCAGAATGGGAAAAACATCTTCTTTGCCGATCCGGGGAAGGCGCTCCTTTCCGCAGACGGCTCTTCTCCAAAGAATGAATTCATGAAAGATGTGGTGCACCCCAATGCCAGGGGATACGAGGTGCTGGAAAAAGAATTGGCCGTACTGCTGAAAAAAATGGATGCGAAGTACCGCGGCGGAAAACCCGCGGGCAAGCACCCCTGACGGTGGTCTTTTTGTGGAAGGAGGGAATTGTGCTTGAAGGGGAAGTCCCGTTTGGGGAAAATGTACCGCCTTTAGTATTTGATTTATGAAAAGCCTGTTGTTTGCGTTGTTTGCCGGTTCCGTCTGCTGCTGTTATGCCCAGGAGAACGCCGCTCCCGCTCCGGAGCCTGAAATTGTCGCTACGCCGCCGTCCGATGCCGGGCGCGGCCTCATCCGCGTGAATTCCCGTGAAATCCGCCATTACTCCGGCACCCGCAAGGAACCGGACTACCTGGTCAGCAAGGATAACGGAAAGACCTGGGAAATGAAGGCGGCTCCGAGCGGCTACCCGCCCAACTACGGAGGCATTCCCAAGGAATCCCCGGCGATTGCGCGCAACCCCGTGACCAAGGAATTCATCCGCGTGCAGCCCATCGGAGGGTTCATCTTCCTCTCCAAGGGAGGCCTGGACGGCAAGTGGTTTGCGGTCACGAACGACGGCAAGCTGGAGGAAGACTGGAAAAATCCGGAGAAGCAGAAGAATCTGAAAAAACTGGGCGGCATCATGCGCACGCCCACCTTTGTCAACAAGGGCAAGAGGGTGATTGTGCCGTTCCATAACATGGGTGGGGGCACCAAGTTTCACATTTCCGACGACGGCGGCCTGACCTGGCGCGTGTCCAAGAATGGAGTTACCTCTCCCAAGCATGAAGCCAGGCCGCCCCACCAGGGTGTCAGGTGGTTCAACAATGCCGTGGAAGCCACGGTGCTGGAAATGAAGGACGGCACCCTGTGGGCGCTGGCCCGCACTTCCCAGGACCAGGCGTGGCAGGCTTTCTCCAGGGATTTCGGTGAAACATGGAGCAAGCCGGAGCCGTCCCGTTTCTTCGGCACCCTGACCATGAATACGCTGGGCCGCCTGGATGACGGAACCATCGTCTCCCTGTGGACGAACACGATGGCCCTGCCTGAAAATGCCACGGCAGGCAACGGCACGTGGGAGGACGTGTTCACCAACCGTGATTCCCACCACATTGCCCTTTCCAATGACGAGGGCAAGACCTGGTACGGATTCCGGGAAATCATTCTGGACGAACACCGCAACCATCCCGGCTATGCCACCTTGGACGGTCCGGAGGACCGCGGCAAGCACCAGAGTGAAATGGTGCAGCTTGACAAGAACCGCATCCTGATTTCCCTGGGGCAGCACAAAAACCACCGCCGCCTGGTCATCGTGGACCGCCGCTGGGTAGCCGCCAAAACGCGCGCCACGCAGACAGGCAGGGATTTGGACGCCCAGTGGACCATCCATACCTATATTCCGCAGAAAAAAGGCCATTGCAGCTACAACCGGAAGCCCTCCGCGGAACTGGTTCCGGACCCCTCCGGCGGGGAAAAGAAAGTGCTGCAAATCAGGCGCCTGAATGATCCAGAACTGGTTAATGAGAAATCCAATGTGGATTACCAGAACGGGGGCGCTACCTGGAACTTCCCGAACGGGACCACGGGGCTGGTCAAATTCCGCTTCCGGGTGGCGGACGGAGACCAGGCGGACGATTCCGGCCTCCAGGTTTCCCTGACGGACCGCCTGTTCAATGCCTGTGACACCACCACAAAGGATTACGCCCTGTTTACCTTCCCCATCAAACTGAAACCGGCTCCCCATTTGTTGCTTGGCATGAAAAAAGTGCCTTTTGCTCCCGGAGCTTGGCATGAGGTCTCCATCCTCTGGCAGGGCTCCCAGGCTGTGGTTTCCCTGGACGGGAAAAAAACGGGTACGCTGAAAATGGTGAACCAGTCTCCCAACGGGGCCAGCTACATCCATTTCATCAGCACCGGTTCCAAGCCGGATGCGGGTATCCTTCTGGATACGGTAAACGCCCGGGTGAAATGAAAGGCGCCCGCGCAGGGGGGCTGGGTCTAGCGGCTTCCGTTCTGAGGGAGCGGGGAAGAGCTCAACTCCGGCAGGTGTTTCAGGACCTGGTGCAGGTGGTCGTTTGACCGGTTGCCGATCTGCTGGAGGGCCGTGCGACCGTACTTGTCCCGCAGGGCAGGGTCTGCCTGGTGGTCCAGCAGAAGCCGTGCAATGCCCAGTTTCAGCCGGTCCAGGGTATCATCCCCCAGCAGCATGTCCCGGCAGCACAGCATCAGGGGCGTTTCCCCGGCTGCGTTTTGATGGTTGACGTCCGCCCCTTCACTGATAAAGAGATTGACCAGTTCCCTGATTTGAGGGAGGTGGGATACGTCAATGAAAGCCAGTTGACGGCACAGGTTCAGCAGGGCCGTGTCTCCCCCGGAATCCGGCGGCGCTGTGGCTATGGGCATGGCGGCATTGACGTCCGCCCCGTATTCCAGCAGGGTATGGGCGATTTGCAGCGCAGTTTTCGGCGTGTTCAGGTTCAGGGAAAGAAGGGGAGGGGTCATCTCCCCGCGGAAATTGGGATCATACCCGGCCTCGCAAAGCTTGCGGACCAGAAGGGGGTATCCGGCGGCGGCGGCCCAGGTCAGCAGACTGGTTTTTTTACCCCTCAATTCCGGCTGGAGGGAAATATCCGCCCCGCATTTGAGAAGAAAAAGAGCCGCCTCCTCATACGGGGCCCCTCCTATGCCGGCCACGCAGGTCATGACCAGCGGAGGCCAGCCCATTGGGCCCGGTTTGTCCACATCCGCGCCGTACTGAATCAGCAGATTGAGGCAGGAAAGCCTGTTGTGCACCGGGAGGGGCCGGGAGTCATCCATTCCGGGGTGGCACGCGTAGGTGAGGGGAGTGTCCCCCTGCTCGGACCCCGGCATGGATGGAATGGCCTGGTGCGGCAGGATGATCTGGAGGTTCGGGTCCGCATTGCGCTGCAGGAGGCGGTTCAGTAGCTGTACCTGTCCCAGCCCGGCAGCCAGGTGCAGGAGGGTTTCATGGGAGGATGTGCGGCAGCGGCCGTCTGCTCCCTCCGCCGTATTCCGGATCATCTGGAGCCTTTCCTTGATCTCCTCCTGCATGTACTGGCGCATGGAAACCTCGGAAAACATATGCCAGTCAATATGGCGGGAATTGGGAGAAAGCCCGCGGAGGATAAAACGTTCCGGACTGCGGTGCTCCGTGAAGTCCGCTGCGGTAAGAATCTGTTCCTTTTCCGCTTTTGACCACAAGGGGTTGAACTTCCACTCTGCGGGAGAGGGGTCATTCCTGAGGAACCAGAAAATAGTGGATCCCGCGACAAGGGCGGCAAAAACGCTCAAAGCTCCAAAAAACCAGAGAGTCTTTTTTCTTAATGTCATGTGTATCATAAGCAGGGTAACTGCGAAAAGCTATGATGCAGGAATCCGTAACTTCGGGCAATGAAAAAATGGTACGCGCAAGTAAGGCCCGGAGCGGGCCGTGCAGGAATTTGAATGGCGGATTGTGAATCCGGCGGAAGATTTTTTTCCACCCGGTAGGGAAAAGAAGCCCATGGATAAAGCCAACTACAGGGACGGGAGGAAATATGGTGTCATGTCTTAACCGCCCTGGCCTGCATGGGTTATTATTATATGATTTATTTAAATCCAATTGGTTGAATTATGTCCGGATTCACAATCCGGTATGACGCGTTAGACATTGCGGGTGTGCGGCTGACTTTAAATTGCCCTCATTTGCCTGTTGCCGGCTCCGTCATGGAAAAATGCAGGAACCGCCAGTTTTCCATGGATGCATGGAAGAGGGAAATTTGCCGCCGCGCAGGTGTTTTCCGCCCCGGTTCTGCGCTGTCTGAAGCCGGTCTTGCCTTGGAAGAACCGGGGAACGATGATCCGTTCAACGTTATGGATTCCGTCAAACTCATTGCGTCCGATATGGACGGCACGCTGCTCAATGGAAAGGGGGAACTGGCCCCTGCGTTTTTCAGCTTGTTTGAAAAGCTTGAACGCCGCGGCATCCGCTTTGCCGCGGCCAGCGGCCGCCAATATGACGGACTGCGCCGGATCTTCGCCCCCGTGGCGGACCGGATGCTGTTCATCGCTGAGAACGGCGCCTATGCGGCATCCGGGGAAGAGGAATGGCTGGTGCTGGACATGGACCCGGAAACGGTAGCGCGGGTGATAGTCATGGTCAGGAACATTGAGGGTGCGTGCATCGTCCTCGCAGGCCGGGATTCCGCATATATTGAAGACAAACAGCCGGAATTTGTCCGGGAAGCCCGCAGGTACTACACCCGGTGCAGGGAGGTGGAGGACCTGCTGGACGTGCGGGGAGACAGGCTGCTGAAAATTGCCGTGTATGATTTCCGGGGAGCAAAGAAAAACAGCTATCCGCGCCTGAAGCATCTGGAACATGGCTTCCAGGTGGCCGTCTCCGGAGAAAAATGGATGGACATCAGCCGGAAGGGGGCGGACAAGGGAAGCGCGCTGGAACTGATCCAGCGGAAACTGGGCGTTTCCCCGGAGGAGACCATGGTCTTTGGCGACCAGATGAATGATGCGGAAATGATGCGCCAGGCCCGGTTCAGTTATGCCGTGGCGAACGCCGTGCCGGAAATCCGTGCCATGGCCGCGTTTAAAGCTCCGTCCAATGAGGAAAACGGAGTCATGCAGGTACTTGGAAAGGTATTGGACTCCCACGCTCCGCACGGCGGCTGAACCCTGGCTGGATAAAGGGTTGCAGGGCGTGGGGATGATCAATCGTCATACCGTTTCCGGTTCCGGGAAGAAACGGGAGCGCCTGCCAGCGGGAAGCGCCGCTGCCCTTTTTAGTTTTGCTTTTCCGGGGTTGATGTGGTATACCCGTGCCAGACGTCATGAATCAGGAATTCTTTTCAGTGCTTGTGCAGGTGGTGGCAGCCCTGGGGCTGTCCGGCATTATCTTGTTGCTCAGTATCTTGATGGGCAAGCGCTCTTCCGTGCGCAAACCCGCGGACATTCCTTATGAATGCGGGATGATTCCCATGGGGGAAGGCGCTCCGATGTTCTCCGTGAAATTCTACATGGTAGCCATGCTCTTCGTCATCTTTGACCTGGAAGTGGTATTCCTCTATCCCTGGGCCGTCAACTTCCGGGACTATGTGATGATGAATCCGGAATCCTTCACGGCCATGTGCATCTTCATCGGCATTCTGCTGGTGGCCTACCTGTACGCGCTGGGCAAGGGAGCCCTGAACTGGCACCACGATCCCCGCTGATCCTGCCTTATTCCATTTTATTAAACGCCGTGCTCCGTAGGGAACGCGGCGTTTTTTATGTGGAAGAAGGGGGACGACCCCGGGAAATTCCATGGCGATGGGGAAATCTCCTTGAGTCTTATTCCTTGCCTGTATGCCCCTTTTGCGGATGAATTCTTATTGTATGAAAGATGATTTCTCTTGCCAGGGGAAGGGAATGGGGCTAGCGTTTGCGTGACCAGGAAATCCAGCATGAATCTGCCTCTTCCCAAAACGACGCAGGGCGTCTACCGCCTGTCGGTCAGCACCTTTTATTTTCTCCAGGGCCTGGTATTCGCCAGTTGGGCGTGCCGCATTCCGGACATCAAGAATGTGCTGGGATTGAATGACGCCGACCTAGGCTCCGTGCTCTTTGCCGTTCCGGTGGGGCAAATGTCCGCCATGGCGCTGTCCGGTTATCTGGTGGGCCGCTGCGGCAGCCGGAGGATACTGATGGCGGCTTCCGTCTTTTATCCCGCCGTGCTTGTGTATCTGGGCATGGCAGCCTCCTTCTGGGAACTGGCGGCGGGACTGTTCTTCTTCGGGGTGGCCGCGAACCTGACGAATATCTCCGTCAACACGCAGGGCGTGGGGGTGGAGCGGCTGTACCAGTGCAGCATCATGGCCCGGTTCCATGGCTTGTGGAGCCTGGCGGGGTTCTTCGGCGCTCTGCTGGGGGCGGTGATGGTGGATTGGCAGGTTTCCACGGAAACGCACTTCATCGCCATTTTCCTGATATGCATGGTCATTCTGGCCGTCTTTTCCCCCTCCCTCCTGCCGCGGGATGCACGCCGTTCCTCCACCCAGGGCGGCGGCATGTTCCGGAGCATGGATACCTATGTCTTGGTGATCGGACTGATCGCCTTCGGGAGCATGGTGAGCGAAGGAACCATGTTTGACTGGAGCGGCGTGTACTTTGAAAGCGTGGTGCAGCCCGGCCCCGGACTGGTGCAGGTGGGCTACGTGGCGTTCATGAGCACCATGGCTCTGGGGCGCTTTACGGCGGACCGCATGGTGATGCGCTTCGGCCCCGTGCGCGTGCTCCGCGCCAGTGGCATTCTCATTGCCTCCGGACTGCTGGTCTCCGTCCTGTTCCCCATGCTGTGGTCCGCCACGCTGGGCTTCCTGCTGGTGGGCTTCGGTACCTCCTCCATCGTTCCCCTCTGCTACAGCATGGCGGGAAAATCCAAAAAAATGATACCCAGCGTGGCCCTGGCCTCTGTCTCCACCATCGGCTTTCTGGGCTTCCTGCTGGGCCCTCCGGTCATCGGCCACATAGCCCATGCTTTCTCCCTCCGGTGGTCCTTCTCCCTGATTGCCCTGGTTGGACTGGGCACGGCCTTCATTGCACCCTTCCTGAAAAAGTTCAGGTAGCCTCCCGGAAAAGGGAATGAAAAATTCAGGGTTGCCTGTTTGCCAGGGAGAAGGAAATGAACATGCGGGTGCGTCAATCAACGCAGCCGATATAGCCATTATTATCTATTCCGAAGCTACCTGTAGGCAATTCTTCGATTTCCACGATGTTGTCCAAGAGAATGCCGCATTCCAGCAATTTTTTGATTTCATCTCCGTACAAAACGTTGCTGGTGGGGTGTGCATAGACTACATAGATTTTACTGGGGTCGGGTGGATAGGTTGAATTATCCGGGTAAAGGGACTGGATTGCTTGATAAATATCAGGTGGTTCCAGGGTGCCGCAATTGGCGTGATGAACATGGGCGCATGCTTGAGCGTGTATGTCTGTCGATGTGTAAATGACCGAAGCGCACGACAACAGGCCGATGGAATACAGTATTGCCGGATTGGCGTCAAATGTTAACAGACCTTTTTGATGTGTAGTCAAAATATTGCGTTTTTCTCCCTGTCTTTCCGGAATATATGGAGTCGGGCCCTGATAGCGGCGGGGGGACAGATGCTGACCGTATTGTTGGGTGCGTGGTATGAAATTTCCGATATTAACGGGTTCGATTTTCCCTTGGGTACATGTATAAATGGTATGCATGATTATTTTTTATGTTGATAATAAGGATTTTAAATTAATTTTTAAGGAGGATTTTAAAATATTCTCTTTGCCGGGAGTACGAATTGACTTCCAAATGTACGGACAGGGCAGGCGAGTGCGAAGGGCGGCCGCCGGCTTTTCTGTTGGGAGTCGTCAGCCGGGTACTTCTTGTCATTACTGCGGAGTAATTCATCCAATCGCCTTATCTGGTGGTAACAAGCGTAAATAATGATGAATAAGGCACTGGATTGTTGTTTTACATGGCGGCCAAATATCCGTGCATGATGTAGTTTGCATGGCGCAAATACCTTGTCAAATAGGGGCGAAAGCGGCGTGAAAGGGTCCAATTTTTCACCATAAACAAAAACCCCTCTTCAAGTTGTTTACTTAAGGGGGGTATAAATGGTGCGCCTGGCAGGACTCGAACCTGTACGCCTTTCGGCACCAGATCCTAAGTCTGGCGCGTCTACCAATTTCGCCACAGGCGCGACGAATCGTGGGCGCACTCTGCCATACCGTGACCTGGCGTTCAAGATTAAACAGGAGGGGCTTTGTCTTTGACATGCCCCAGGGCTGCCCGTATGGTGGCGGCCTATGAAACTGTTAATTACCCTGTTGAGTGTCTGTCTTCTGGCCGCGTCTCCCCATTCACGGGCGGATGTCAGGCTGCCCAAGAGCGCTTTCACCACGGACCGGATGGAAGAGGCGCTGAAAACGGCGCAGGAGCAAAAGAAGCCCGTGGCCTATCTTTATACAAACACGGCCACCACCTGCCCGCTGGCCGCCGGAGTGACGGAGGGGTTTCTTGAAGCCGTGGGAAAACGGTGCGTGCTGGTTTATCTTCCGGTGAAGGGAGGCAAGTCCCTGGTGGCTGCTCCCGTGAAGGAGGCCCTGAAGAAGGGCAAGTTTTATCCCAAGCTGGTGCTGACCGCCAGCGACGGTTCCGGGGCGCAGTGCTTTACGTATGAGGCCTACCAGGCGGATTCCAAAAAAGCGGCGCGCGAGATCAAGAGGCAGATTATTGCCTTGGCTAAAAAACAGTCCTGAACCGGAGGACGGAACATTCCGGGCGTTCCGCAGGGCAGTTCAGCCCATGATTTGCGCCGGAAAGGGGAATATTTTCACAAATAGGAAATCCAGCATTCCCACGCACAGGGCGATGCAGATGGCTTTTTTGGGCGACAGGCGGGGAGCCGTCTTCAACCAGATGACGATTCCCGCGTGGACCGCCAGGGAGATGCCCACGGACCACCAGAAGAACGGAATGCCGGTCATGGCAAAGAGCGCCGCCAGCGGGTAGGTGAACGCCAGGAAGATTTTCATGATGGCTTCCCATTCATGCCCGCGCACCATCATCAGTTGCTTGGACAGGAGGGAGACGTACAGGCAGGAGGGAACCACGACGCACAGGATGAGGGAGATGAACCCTTTTTTTGCATACCGTTCTTCCTGCGTGGGAATGTACATGCCGCATATACTGGGTCAGCAGGGGGGAATTGTCAAACATTGTCCTAGCCCGGCGGGGTGGGGGGATTATACTGGCGGTACAGCGTATGTCGTCTTTTGAATTAAATTCCTCCTTCAAGCCCTCCGGGGACCAGGAGCAGGCCATCGGCAAGCTGCTCAAGTCTTTGGAGGCGGGCAACAAGCACCAGGGCCTGCTGGGGGTGACCGGGAGCGGCAAGACGTTCACGATGGCGAATCTGATCGCCCGGATGAACAGGCCCACGCTGGTGATTTCCCACAACAAGACGCTCGCCGCGCAGCTTCATTCGGAGCTGAAGAGCTTTTTCCCGAATAACGCGGTGGATTACTACGTTTCCTATTTCGACTATTACCAGCCGGAGGCGTACATCGCCAGTTCCGACACTTACATCGAGAAGGATTCCGCTATTAATGACGAGCTGGACCGCCTGAGCCTGAACGCCATGAATTCCCTGATGACGCGCCGGGACGTGATTGTGGTGGCGTCCGTCTCCTGCATTTACGGCCTGTCCACGCCGGAGGATTACCGCAACCTGACGCTTCGCATCCGCGAAGGGGACATCATGGACCGGGACGTGTTCCTGCGGCAGCTGGTGGAGCGCTTGTTTGAACGGCAGGATTTTGATTTTACCCGCGGCACGTTCCGCGTGCGCGGGGAGGTGGTGGAGGTGTTCCCCGCCTATTCGGAAGGGGAGGCGATCCGCGTGGAGTTTTTCGGGGACGAGGTGGAGCGTGTTTCCCTGATTGATTCCAATTCCGGGCGTGTCCGGGAACGGCTGGGGAGCTATACCTTTTTCCCGGCCAAGCAGTATGTGGCCGCTCCGGAAAAGCGTGCCGCGGCGCTGAAAGCGATCCGGGAGGAGCTGGAAGACCGCGTGGGCTGGTTTGAAAGGCATGGAAATCTTATTGAGGCGCAGCGCCTGAAACTGCGTACGGATTACGATCTGGAGCTGATTGAGGAGCTGGGTTTCTGCAAGGGGATTGAGAATTATTCCCGCCATCTTTCCGGCCGCCTGCCGGGCAGCTCCCCGTCCACCCTGCTGGATTTCTTCCCCAAGGATTCCCTGACCCTGATTGATGAAAGCCATGTGGCCGTGCCCCAGCTGGGCGGCATGTACGAAGGGGACCGCAGCCGCAAGAATATCCTGGTGGAGCATGGCTTCCGCCTGCCCAGCGCCCTGGACAACAGGCCGCTGAAATTCCATGAGTTCATGGAGAGGCAGAACCAGATCGTGTACGCCTCCGCTACGCCGGGGCCGTTTGAGCTGGTGAACTGCCGTGCGGACAACAAGACTTACATCCCCGTGCGCCGCGCCGCCAGGTCCGGGGAAAAGGCTCCGGAAGGCTTCAAGGGGATTCTGTTCACTTCCCCCAAGGACATCCGCGTCACCCCCAGCCCGTCCACGGAACCGGTGGAGAAGTTTGACCCCACCAAGCGTTCCACGCCCCTGATTGTGGAGCAGATTATCCGTCCCACCGGCCTGCTGGAGCCGAAAATCACCATCCGCCCGCTGAAAGGGCAGATTGACGAGACGATCGCCCTGTGCAACGAGCGCGTTGCCAAAAATGAACGCGTGCTGGTTACGACGCTGACCAAGAAGACGGCGGAGGATCTGACGGAGTACCTGAAGGGGGTGGGGCTGAAGGTCTCCTACATTCATGCGGATGTGGACGCGATTGAGCGCGTGGAGATTCTGCGCGCCCTGCGTGCCCGGAGAATAGACGTCCTGGTGGGCATCAACCTGCTCAGGGAGGGGCTGGATTTGCCGGAAGTTTCCCTGGTGTGCATTCTGGATGCGGACAAGGAAGGGTTCCTGCGCAATGAAACGTCCCTGGTGCAGACGGCGGGCCGCGCCGCGCGCCATTTGAACGGGGAGTGCGTCCTGTTTGCGGATGTAATGACGGATTCCATCAAGCGGCTGATTGAGCTGACGGACTACCGCCGGAGCATTCAGGAGAAATACAACATGGAGCACGGCATTGTTCCGCAGACGGTGAGCCGGTCCGAACAGGGGCAGTTAAAGTTGTATGCGGAAGAAGATGAAGAGTCCTTCCGCGTAGCGGAGGATGAGGCCGGGTACGGGCTGGAGGAACGCATAGCCAGGCTGGAGGCGGAAATGAAGGAGGCGGCCTCCCATCTGGAATTTGAACGCGCCGCCCTGATCCGGGATGAAATCAGGCAAATGCGTGAAGGCGGTAAAAAAGAGCAGGGCATTCCTTGAAGAATGCCTTGTCTTCCTTGCGGAAACGTAAATATCCCGGTGTTCCGGACCGGGAGGGGATGGGAGGTATCCTTTTCCTGAACGTCAGTGTGTCCTGACAGGACGCAACGGCTTGCGGGCTCCGAGTGGCGCCGCGCCATTATTATTCCCTCGGCTGTGCGAGAAGACCGGATAAACGCAGGGAAGGAAAAGCGCGGTTCTTCCGGAACCGGGGTGTTCCGCGCGGAGCCGGAGTGAAATCTGCCCGCCGGAAAAAGAGAAGAAGGCCATGAATGAATTGCCGCCCGGCGGGCGTATATCTTCCATGCGGTTGATGATGATTTCCACGAATTGCTGTAACCTGTGTGCAGCCCTGGTGGCCGGGGCGGTCATGCTGGGTTCTTTTTCCATAGCGGCTCCTCATGCGGATACGGTCGCCACGGAATGGAGGGCAGAAATTCCACTGCCTGTTTATCCCAATGCCGAATTGGTGGACCTGTACGAGAAAACGTGGGAGATTGCCGCAGGCAGGGTAAGGAAAGGGCCGGAGGGGCTGCCCGCCTCCCCCTATCTGGATGAAAACTGTTATGAAACGGATATCTGGATTTGGGATACCTGCTTCATGGCCCTGTTTTCCAAATATGCTCCCAAGTCCTTTCCCGGCAAGGAGAGCCTGGACAATTTCTATTACCCCATGTACCGGGGGCAGCCTACGCCGCTGCGCATCCATCTGAGGGATAATCCGCCCCTTTTCGCGTGGCTGGAATGGGAAAACTACCAGTTTTCCGGAGACACGGACAGGGTGAACGCCATTCTTCTGCGGGAGCGGTTCCTCCAGAGCCACTTCCACTGGTTCAACACGGTTCCCAAAGGGGAGCGGGTACCCTACAGCAGCAACGCCATTCACCGGGGCGTGGTAGGACGGGAGGGCTTCACGTGGACAGGGGGAGCCAGCGGAATGGACAATACGCCGCGCGGGCGTGATTCCGGCGGCTATGATAAAATCCTGTGGGTGGATGCCATTTCCCAGCAGGCTCTGTCCGCCCGTTGCATCGGAAAACTGTATTCTTCCCTGGGGAAAAGGGAAGAGGCCCTGGCGTGGGAAAGGGAGTACCGGTCCCTGATCGGAAAGATCAATGAACTTTACTGGGATGAGGAAGACGGTTTCTATTATGATGTGGATATTGCCTCCAAAAAGCCATGCCGCGTGAAAACAATCGCCTCCTTCTGGCCGCTGCTGGCCGGGGCGGCCACCCCGGAGCAGGCCGCCCGCATGGTGGAGCATGTAAGAAAGGCCGGCGAATTCGGCGGGGATTTCCCCTGGCCGTCGCTGGCAAGGAGCGACAGGGATTTTGACGCGGAGACCGGCAATTACTGGCGCGGGGCCGTCTGGCTGCCTACCGCCTATATGGCGACCAAGGCGCTGGAACGCTATGGCTATACGGACCTGGCGGATGAATTGGCGGAAAAGGTCCTCATGCAGCAGTTGAGAACTTATCATGAAGTCGTGCCGCATACCATCTGGGAGTGCTACAGCCCTTCCGCCAACCGTCCTTCCATTGAGCACGGGCGCCGCGTCAGGCCGGATTTCTGCGGGTGGTCCGCGTTGGGCCCCGTTTCCCTGTTTATTGAAAACGTGCTGGGCTTTCATGAAGTCAGCGCCGCGCGGCGGGAAGTCCGGTGGAGACTGCGCCCCGAGAAAGGAAGGCATGGAATCCGCCGCCTGGCGTTTGGCCCCGTCACCACGGATATTGTCTTTGACGGGAAAAGGAGCATCGCCGTGCGGAGCACGGTTCCCTATACCCTGTATGTCAACGGAAACGCCCATGCGGTCCCGGCAGGGGAAAGCGTCATCCCCTTTCCTTCTTCCCCGGAGCCGGGCAGGCAGGGAACAGGCGGTTTTTATCCGGAAAAATGATTCAGGCCCATTTTCCACTTGCCAAGAGCGGATTGGCGCCTATACTCCTTCCACCATGACCCGCAAAGGTGGTATCAATAAAACCCGCAAGGCAGTCGCCAAGCGTTTCAAGGTTACCGGCACGGGCAAGGTACTGCGCCGTAAACAGGGTAAGCGCCACATCCTCCAGAAGAAATCCAGCAAGCGCAAGCGTCAGCTTGGCAAGGTGGCTCTGGTGGACGAGACGCAAGTCTGGGCAGTCAAGCAGAACCTGCCTTTCGCCTAAACCGCGGAAACGCTCGACCAACGCCGAGCTTTCCCCCCGCTGAACGGGGGGCCTTCATGCAGCCTTCTTCCGATGAGAAGATAAGAACAGGCGAGACTGCAGGGAGGTGAGGAAGAACAGTCTGTTCAAGATAGAAATAGAAATAAGCTATGCCACGTGCCACTAATGGACCGGCCTCTCGCAAGCGCCGTAAGCGCATCCTCTTGCGTGCCAAGGGTTTCCGCGGTTTCCGCAGCAAACTCTTCCGCTACGCCAAGGACGCCGTTTACAAGGCTTGGCAGTATGAATACCGTGACCGCAAGCGCCGGAAGGGACAATTCCGCCGTCTTTGGATCGCCCGTATCTCCGCTGCCGTCCGCGACCGCGGTCTGACCTATTCCCGCTTTATGGAAGGCCTGAAAGCCGCCAACGTCGATCTGGACCGCAAGGTTCTTGCCGACCTGGCCGTCTCTGACGAAAAGGCTTTTGACGCCATCTTCGCGCAAGCGAAGAAAGCCATTGAAGCCAAGGATGGCGCCGCTCTCCGCGCCTAAAACGCGACAGAGTCCATCTGTTCAGTAAACATTAACAAACAGCCCCGGAAGGTTAACCTTCCGGGGCTGTTTACGTTTTCATGTCCGGAGGCGGGAAAAAGCCGTGGAAATTCCGGCGGGAAGGCTTCGTTATTCAGGTTCGGCTGCCGTCTGCTTTTCCTTCTCCGCGCTGGCCAGTTCTTCCACCTTCCGTACCAGTCCATCCATGCTGCCGGAAGCGATTTTGTTCCCGTTGGCGTCCACCAGCACCAGGGAGGGGATGGGGCCGGGATAGTTTTTGCGGATCAGGGGGCTTTCCTTGGAGAGGTTGTCCAGGTAGCCGAACAGGAAGACCGGCCACGGCATCTTGTTGGAAACGGCCCATTTCTGGGCTCCTTCCAGCGCGTGGTCCATGCTGCACAGGACTACTTCCAAATCCTTGCGGGATGCGATTTTATCCCGATACACCTCCAGGTTGCGCGGGAGGGAGGCCCTGCACGGCCCGCACCAGCTCGCGGAATAATACAGGATAAAATACCTGGCGTTCCATTTGCCGTCCATTTTAATGAACCTGCCGTCTTTTTCCCGGTAGGTCAGCCCTTTCAGCTGTTTGCCCATAATGCCTTTCGGGATGACCATTTTAGCCAGCTCCGCGTCCGTCTTGCCGACCAGCTCCTTGTGGAAGTCAATCCATTCCAGGTCCTCCTTGGAAAGCTTTTTCAGGGGGAAGGGGATTTTCTTTTTTGTAAAGATATTCTGCATGATCGCGTTGACGCTGTTCAGCCCGGCCAGCCTGGCCTGGAAGGTGGCGCCCGTCTCCTTGTTCGTCCAGGTCCGGGTCATGGAAGGGATATCCGGCTCTTCCTGCTGAGCCGCGGGAAAAGAAGGGGCGAAGGCCAGGAACATGGCCGTCAGAACGCCCGGCATGAAAAATCTGGAGACAATCATATTCTGTTGTTATGGTGTTTTCTGCCGTTTGTCCAGAATTAACCCCGTCCTTTGTCATTAGGACATCCTTGAAGCTTGTTCGCCGGGAAGCGTCATGATACACTCACCAACAAAGCACTACCATGGATAACGTACTTTCCGTTCTTACCACCATCGGCATTATTTTTGGCGTGGTGATGTTGTTTAACTTCATGATTTTCATTCATGAACTGGGGCATTTTTTCGCCGCCCGCTGGCGCGGCCTGTATGTGGACAGGTTCCAAATCTGGTTCGGGCGTCCCATCTGGAAAAAAACCATTAACGGCGTTCAGTGGGGACTGGGCTGGATCCCCGCCGGGGGCTTTGTCTCCCTGCCGCAGATGGCGCCCATGGAAGCCATTGAAGGGAGTGTGGAGCTCCCCAAGGATTTGAAGCCCGTCACTCCTCTGGACAAGATCATTGTGGCCGCCGCCGGCCCCATCGCCTCTTTCCTGCTGGCCGTGTTTTTTGCCGTGGCCGTCTGGATGGTGGGCAAGCCGGATGTGGAGATGGGGGTGACGACGGTAGGCTTCGTTGCTCCGGACAGTCCTGCGGCGCAGTCCGGCATTCTGCCCGGTGACAAGATTGTGAAGGTGGACGGCCGCCCGGTGGATAAATGGGCGGGCAATATGGAAGGCGTGCGTGAACTGATCATGCTGGGCGAGCATGACCAGGTAGTCTTTACGGTGCAGAGGCCGGGCCATGAAGGAGAGATGGATATTTCCTGCGGGTTCCGGATTCCGGAAACGTCCTGGTGGCAGCGCTCCGGCATGCGCCAGGTGGGGCTGATGCAGGCCATGCCCTGCGTTGTGGGGGAAGTGCTTCCCAACTCTCCCGCGGCCCAGGCCGGATTGAAGCCGGGCGATACGGTGACGGCGGCCAACGGGGTGCGCATCTGGAGCCCCGCGGCGCTGGATGTCCTGCTGAAAAAGAATGAACCGCTCCTGCTGGACGTGACGGGCAAGGACGGCGCTGCAAGGCAGGTGAACATCCAGGGAAGGCTTCCGGAAAACTGGCACAACGGCGCGGACGGTTCCGTGCTCAAGGGCGCCCAGCCCATTCTGGGCGTGACCTGGGACCTGAGCTCCGTGGGGCGTGACGTAACCGTGCATCCCACTCCGTGGGCTCAGATCAAGCAGAGTTTGAAATGGATGGGGGATACCCTGGCTAAGGTGGTTGCCCCCGGCAGCAGCGTGGGCGTGGAGCACCTCTCCGGCCCTGTGGGAATTGCCAACCAGTTTTACAAGATGTTCTCCCTGGAGGAAGGCTGGAAGCTGGCCCTGTGGTTTGCCGTGGTGCTGAATGTGAACCTGGCTATCCTGAACATTCTACCCCTTCCGGTGGTGGATGGCGGCCACGTGGTGATGAACACCATTGAGCTGGTCTTCAGGCGTCCCTTGAATGTGAAGGTGCTGGAGTTCGTCCAGTTCGGCTTTGTCTTCGTGCTGATGGGCTTCTTCCTGTTTGTGACATTCAAGGACGTGGGGGATTTCTTCGGCAAAAAGCCGGATAAGCTGCCCACCCCGGTGTTCAAGGCCGTGACGGATTAAATGCGCCCATCTCCGGCTTGATTCCATGAAGCAGTCACTGGCGGTGCGTTTCCTGTTCCGGGCGGTGGTGCTGGCGCTCCTTGCGTACGCCATGCTGCTTACCTGGTGGACTCCCTTCACCGGAGACAGCTTCATGCATGCCGTCTTCGGGGCGGACCACCGTCTGGCCCTCCAGCCCGTGCTGGAGCGGTGCTGGTGGTCGTACATGAACTGGAATCCCCGGCTGGGGGAATTCCTGGCTATCTTTACGGCCACGGCGGGAAAGTGGCTTTTCCTGGCCGTCAATCCCTTCGTGGTTCTTTCCTTGGCGCTGATGATGTTTTATCTGGCGCGGGGAAGGAGGGTGAATTCCGGGGACTGGCGGGATGTGCTGCTGTTTTCCGTGGGGGCCCTTCTTCTGCTCACCTCTTCCTCCAGGCCCGGCATTACGATGTTCTGGCTGTCCGGCGGAACTAATTATGGCTGGTCCGCCGCTGTCTGGCTGGGGTTCCTGTGCCTGTACCGCGGCCTGTTGGCCGGAACGTCCCGGATACCGGACAGGCCTCTTTCCTGGCTCTGGATAAGCCTTGTGGCTTTTGCCGCCGGAATGACTAATGAGAACCAGGTGCCCGCGTCCCTGGGCCTGCTGTTCCTGTACTGGGTGCATGCGCGCTGGAAGAGGGTGGCGCTTCCCCGCTGGTTCTTCTTTGGCTGGGGTTTTCATGCCTTGGGCGGCGCCTGCCTTCTGCTGGCTCCCGGCAACGCGGCGCGTCTTCATTCGGAAACGGCGGGCGGCGCCGCCGTCCTTCATTCCTGGCCGGAACGTTTCAGCGCCATCCCGGAGCTGATGAACGCGTTTTATGAGTTCATGCTGCTGCCCAAATTTCTGCTGGCTGTGGCGGTGGCCGCCCTGGCTCTGCTGACGTGGAGGAGAGGGTGGAGTTGGTGGAATGGCGTTTCCGGACGGCGCATGTGCGTCTCCCTGCTGTTTATTCTGGTGGCGCATGCCATGGCGGTCAGTTTTTTTGTGCGCGTCATTCCCGCCTGGCATGCCATGTTCTCCGCCACGGTGCTGATGATGACGGGTATTCTGGGGCTGTACGGAGTGTGGCTGGATGCCGTGCGGTGGCGCTGGGTTCCGGCCTGCCTTCTGGCTGCGGCGGGGAGTCTGGCCCTGTGGGTATGCTCCGGGTATCTGGACGCTTTCCCGCGCATCCACCGCCAGTGCGAGGAACGGAAAATGTTCATCCGCCATGAACTGGAGAAAGGGAAGAAAAATATTGCGGTTCCCCCTTATGAGCCCGTGCCGCTGGCTCCCTATGTTTCCGTCATGTGGCGCATGGGCAGCAGTGACCCTGATGAATTCATCAACCGTTCCGTTGCCCGTTATCTGGGGATTGAATGCATCCGTGTAGCTGTGCCGGAGCATTGACCGTCCTTTTGAAGGATGGCGGTTTTTCTTGAAGCGGCTTTGGTCCGGAGGAGCCGGCGGCGCAGAAAAAATCCCCTGGCTTCCTGGACCGCCTGTCCTATTATTTTTACTTGTTTGAATACCGGTGAATACGGCGCTCATGCGGATCAATAATCCGGTGTCTGGACTAGTTGTTTAAATAAATATTTATTTTGCTCATATTAAATAAATTATATATATTTATAATATTGATAGTGTTCTTCCATGCATGGAAATTAAAAAAGATATATATTTAATTTTTAGCATTTTCCATTGACACCGGATTATTGATCCGGTTTACTTCGTGTTACCATGAAGAAATCCTTGTTTTCTTTGGCTCTGATCTCCAGTTCCCTGCTGGCGGTGCAGGCGGCGACTGTGCAAATTGATTTCGGGCGTGATGACGCCACGACGGACGGAGCCCTCAATATGAATTACGACCATTCCTCCGCAGCCCTGGGCACGATGCCGGGCGACGTCACTCTGGGATGGAGCACTGCCGCATGGCCTGTAGGGGATGACGGCCATACCACGACCAAGACGCCCGGCGAAGAAAACGGGTGGAAGAACGCTTTTGGCGGCAGCATGCCTTTCTCCCTGGGGGACAGCTTCCGGGACGGCCTGTTAACGCAGACGTCAAACGGTTCCGGTTCCTTTACCGTGACTTTCAGCGGTCTTGCCGCCGGGGAATACACCTTGTCCCTTTTTGGCGGGTTCACGGGTAAAGACGTTTTTGCGGGACAGACGTGGACGATTGGAGGCGCCGATGCTTCCAGCGCGACCTGGACAAATTTCGGAACAAACGCCGGCGGTGACTGGAACGAACTTTCTACGGTGACGGGAGACAGCTCCGGCACCCTGGCTCCCGGGAATGCCGCAGACGGCTCCAACCCCTCCGCCAACAAGGGCCTTTATTCCACAGTGGAGCACATTGTGGTAGGGGAAGACGGCACGCTTACCCTCACCCTTCAGGGAGACGGTTCCAGTGATTTTGGCCGCACGGCGCTCAATTACCTTTCCCTGACCCAGGTTCCGGAACCCGCTACGGCTACGCTGAGCCTGCTGGGTCTGGCCGCTCTGTGCCTCCGCCGCCGCCGGGCCTGATCCGGAGGATTCTCAATTGTTTTCATTCACAGCTGCCCTGCATTCGTGCCGGGCGGCTTTTTTATTTAATGGGTTCACCCTTTCAGCTTCTCCGGGCCCGGTGTCCTTTTCCTCCCCGTTTTCCGGGCAGCGGCAGGGAGGTCCCGTATGGAAATGCACCGGGATTAACGCCAGAGGCGTGAGGGAACAGCAGGGGAAGACGGAAAAAGACGTCGGGCCCGGCCCTGAGGAAGCGGGGTTTTAAACGCGGATGGTTTCCTTCAAGTGTGTGGAAACGATGATGCACGTGATACGCTCCGGCGGTATTCCCGTAATTCTGGATACGATGCGGGCATAGGCGTTCAATTGCCCGGAGTGGCGTTCCTTCAGTTGTTCCGTGGAATCCGCGTGGTCCGTTTTGAAGTCCACGATGCGGGCGCTTCCTTCATGGAGGATCAACCTGTCAATTACGCCGGAAATCCAGCTGTTCCCGTCAATGGCCTCAATGCGCTGTTCCTTCATGATGCACGCCGTTTCCGGGGGGGTGAAGAGCTCCCTGATGGAGGGCACCTCCATGCAGGCGGCTACGGTGCGTTCCGCTTCCGTGGCAGGATGAAGGGCCCATTCCGGCTTGCCCTCCTCATTCCAGCGGGTGATCCGTTCAAAGACGGCGTGGACGGCTGAACCGAATGCGGCGGATTCCACCTCCGCGGCATGCTTCCCTCCATGGACCGCATTTTCCGGCGCAGCCGGACCGGAGGGGGATATCCGTTCCCTGATGACCGGTTGCTGCATGGGCCATTCAGGCATTTCTTCTACTATTCTCTCCCGTACTGTTTCCGTGAACTCCCCGTACCATTCGGGATGCCCGCAGGAATACAGGCATTCCGCTCCGGATTCCGGAAGGGTTTCCTCCGCGTCTTTTCCACTGGCCCGGGCCGCGGAACGGACAATCTTCCACATGGAGTCCGCAACCGTTTCCCCCTTGTCTTCCTTGTAAGGAAGAATGACGTAAGTAGCCCGTTTGGCGCGGGTGAGAGCCACGTACAGCTTGCAGAATCCGTCAAACTGCTGCCGGGCGCGCCATTCCCGGTAAAGCGTCTCAAGCTGCGGGACATTAGTGTAAACGTGCCTGGAAGGGGCCAGCACAATGCCCTCTATTTCTCCTTCCCGGTTCTTTTTGACAAAGTGGGTCAGGTGCCTTACGTCCGCAAAAGGAGCGTCCCTGCCGATCTGCGGCAGGATGACGATGTCAAACCCCAGGCCCTTGGATTTGTGAATGGTCATGATGCGGACGATGCCGCCGGCGGGGTCTTCCCGGCGGGTCAGGTCTTCCATGTGCCTGATCCATTCATCCAGGGAAATGCCCTTTTCATCCACCTGTTCCGCCTCGGTCTTCCAGACGGCAAGGCGGTCCCGGTGGAATTCCGTCAGGACCGTGCCTCCCAGGGCCAGCCTGCGTTCCACCTCTTCCATGACGGCGGCATAGCCGTCCCGTTCCAGCAGAAGGCGCCAGCCCTGCCAGTCCATGCCTTCCGGGCGTTCCGGCGCGGCCAGGGGGCGGAGGGGGGAATGAGAGAGCAGCCCTGTGGTAAAAGGGTCTCCCGGCATGAGCAGCCAGCGGAAAAAGTACAGCAGGTTTTTCCCCAGGGGGGAGTCCACGCCCACGGGAACGTCATCACATACCTCCGCCGGAATGCCGTGGTCCGCCAGCCAGGTTTTAATGGCCAGAGCCTGGTTTTTCGTGCTGACCAGAATAGCGGTCTCCAGGCCGCGGCGCAGGGCTCCCGTGCGGTCGAGAATGTCTGCCGCCGCCTGGCACACCAGGTCGTTGGCCGTGGAGGTTTCCGCCTTGGGCGTCTGCCAGATTTGGGCGGCGCCCGGCTTTCCCTCCAGGTGCGGGGCGCTCCGGTGCTCCGGATATTCCCCCCATTGTTCCAGGGCGGCGGGTTCGCAGTCCGGCGCCGTCCGGGCGTAGTCGCAAATGTCGTTTACCAGGTCCAGCACGGGCTGGACGGAGCGGTAGGAGGTGGACATGCCGCGTTCTTCCAGTTCAAGCTGGGTGGAGACGGAGCGGAAAAGCTCCGGGTCCCCGCCGCGCCACTGGTACACGCTCTGCTTGACGTCCCCCACCACGAAGATGCTGCCTTCATTCCCGGCCTTGGATTCCGTCAGGTCTTCCAGAAAGGGCTTGATGACGCGCCACTGGGACTGGGACGTATCCTGGAATTCATCCAGCATCCAATGGTCATACCGGCAGTACATGCGGTATTGCAGGTCTCTCTTCAGCTCCGGCGTAATGGCTCCGTCCCCCAGCATGCGCGTGACGTCGTGGAACAGGAATCTTCCCTTGCTGCGGACCAGTGAGGAATAGTTGCCTTCAAAAAGACGCAGCAGCCCGTGCGTGGCGCGGGTGCGGCGCAACGCCTGCAGCACCTCCATGCGCAGCCAGCTCTGGATGAGCTCTTCCAGTGGGGGAGACCAGAAATCCCGGAATTTCTCACGCGCCTCTTCCATGGTGATGTTCCAGGCGGACCCTCCGTCCGTGCGGTAGCGCACGCGGCCCAGCCTGGCGTACCGGGAGAAACCGTTCAGGAAGCGCAGGAACATCTCCTTGCTTTTGGCTCCGTTTTTTCCTTCCGGCGCGGGGGCTTCCTGCGCCCTGCAAGCCAGAGTATGCAGAAGGGTATCAAACTGTTCCAGAGGAACGGGAGGGACCAGTTCTTCCGGCGTAAAGCCCAGCGTGGCGGGGTTTCCCCAGGTTCCGGCGTCCGGTTCATCCAGAAAAAGTTCGTGGTAGGTGTTGAGACGCCGCATCATGGAATCCTCCGCATCCGCGGCTTCCGCATCGGAATCCGCTCCGGAGAGGAAGGCGTCTTCAAAGTTCTGCCTCCGTTCCCGGTCCGCAGAGCATTCGCGGTACAGGGAAAGCAGGGCTTCCCGGCGCGCCAGTTTTTCCGCCGTGGGGTCAATCATGCTGAACCCGCTGACGCCCAGTTCAAAGGTACTGGCGGAGGCGATCTGGGCGAACAGGCTGTCAATGGTGCAGAGGTTGAGGCGCGCCAGGTTCTGCACCAGAATGTGCAGCAGATGGCGGAAGCGTTCTCGGTGCAGGTTTTCCGCCTTCCATGCCTCCGGCGCTCCGGGCCAGATGCCGGGTTCCCCGGGCGTTCCCTTGATGACCGCCCAGAGTTGTTCTTTCAGGCGTTCCGCTCCCGCCCCGTCCGTGGCGCCCGCCGCCAGGTCCGTCAGGATGCGGTCCTTGAATTCCCCCGCCGCCTTCCGGGTGAACGTGATGGCGATGAGCCGTTCCGGATGGTTCCCGTGGTTCAGGGCCAGCAGACCCAGGAAGCGCAGGGAAAGCTGGTAGGTTTTTCCCGTTCCGGCGGATGCGGAGATCAGCATGTTGGTCAGGGGGGGCATTTCAGAAGGGAAGGTGCGGGGTGAAATTAAGGCCCAGCAGGTCCTGAAGGTTTTCCCGCCGGGAGGCCATCAGGTCCTTGAACACGTCATAGGTGGGCGGGGTCCAGCCCAGTTCCTCCGCCGTGATAAGCCCGCGGCCTTCATGAAGAAGCTTCATCAGCTCCGCCGTCCAGGAGCGGGCGCTGTCCAGCGCGCATTCCTCATAGCCGGGCATGGGATCGTGAAGCGTGTCCCAGGCGGAAAGGCCTATGTCCAGAGGGTTGGCGGGAAGGGCGTAATACGCCGCGGAGGGCTGGCCGCCGTAAGTCTCCATGGCCCACAGGACGTAGACAGGCAGTTGAAGGTCCTTCCAGCGCGCGTGCACCATCCTGCCGTTTTTCTGACGCCTGGTGTAAGGGCGCAGGGCGGGGGAAAGCAGGGACAGGGCGTCCGGGCGTCCGATGGTTTCCAGATGCTTCTTCTCACAGGAGGAGGCTGCTCCCGTCTTGTAGTCAATAACGCGTACGCGGCCGTCCGCATGGCGGTCAATGCGGTCAATGCGGAACTTCATGGGGAATCCGCCCAGGGACCAGTTTTCCACCTGGTGCTCAAAGGCGGTGCAGGACCAGCCGTCCTGAAGGTCCTGCAGGTGCTGGACCGCGTAAACGGAAAGCCTCTGCTCCATGGAGCGCTTTTGCAGCAGCAGGGGCATGAGGGGATTGGAGCCGTATTGCTTCCGGAAGGTTTCTTCCAGCACCTCCGTGACGGCGTCCTGAAGGGCGGCGGCGCTCATGCCGTCTTTCAGGGAGGCATGCTCCCGGCAGAAGCATTCCAGCACGTCGTGAAGCATGGTGCCCAGTTCGTTGACGGCCATGTCCTCCTTGTCCGGCAGGAACTCTTCCTCATTCATGTGCAGGGCTTCCCTCATCCAGAAGCGCATGGGACAGGCCAGGAACCTTTTAAGGACGGAGGGGGAGAAGGGCAGGCCTTTCTCCTTCCAGGGATTTTTGTAACCGGGAGCCATCGTGCCGATGTCCGTGGCGGCTTTCCATCCTTCCGCGGGCTGAAGGTGCCAGTTGCCGCGCCGGTAGGGGAGCGGGGCGGGAGAGTCGCTTATTTCCCGGAAAAGCAGTTCCACGCGGCGCGGCAGTTCCGCCTCCGGGCAGCGCATGAGCAGGGAGGAGGGCGTCAGCGGATCGTTTTTGCTGCTGGTGCGGGAGAGGATGACGGTGAGGCTTCCCTCCCGTTTACGGGAATGGAGCAGGGCGGTCAGCAGGAAACTGTCCCGGGCTTTTTTCCGGTTGAAAGAGTCAATGCCCAGGGCTTCCCGCAGTTCCTCCGGCATGAATTGGTCGGAAACGCCGCCTTCCGGAACGGTTCCCTCATTCAGGCCCGTCAGGATGAGGTGTTTTTCCGGGCGGAAGTGAACTTCCATCCACCCCAGGGAGTCCAGCACGGCGTGCGCCTTCCTCCTGTTTTTGACGCGCAGGGGCTGAAGGCACTTCATCAGCAGCTGGAGGGCCGTTTCCGGCCTGGAAAAGGCAGTGGAACGCTGCTGTAGCCGTACGAGGCCGGAAAGGCAGGAATGGAGCATTTCCATGGCTTCCGTTTCCGGACCGTAGGCGTCCGCCAGGTCCGGGAACCATTCCATCAGCCTTTCCCCCAGCGTGTCCGGTTCCGCCATCCGGTCCCGCCATGCCAGAATAGCCCGGATGGAGGGGAAGGCGGCGGGGTAAAATTCCTTCAGCCTGGAAAGCAGGTACTCTTCCGATTCAGGAAGAAACTTCTGCTGGATTTTATCCAGCGCGGCGCAGCAGTACTGCTGGTTGCAGATGCCCAGGGAGGCGCACAGCAGGGAGGAACGCGCCAGGCTGAAGACGGGGCGTGCCGCTCCCTTTTCTTCCAGGGCCTGCCGGAGATGGCGGAGCAGGTCCATGGCGCCGGTTCCGGCAAAGGGCTTTCCTTCCGGATTGTGGAGTCCCCACCCGTATTCCCGCAGGCTGGCGTCCAGCGCTACGTTCATGTCCGGATCACACACGCCCAGGGCCACCTCCGGCGTTCCTCCCGCCGCCGCGCTGGCGATGAGCCGGCACGTTTCCCCGGCCAGCCGGGAGGGATTGGCCGTGATCCTGATCTGGGCGTCAAGGATGGGAATGGGGCAGTGGGACCAGAATTCCGGAAGGGGGGAGCCCCATGAATCAAAGGAGGAGGCTTCCTCTTCCGGCGCGTGTACCCATATCTCTACGGGCACGCCGTTTTGTTCCGCGTGCTGAAGGGCCTGGCGCAGGGGGCGCGGAACGTCCGCCACGCATGCCAGGATGATGCGGCCCCCCGCTTCCCGCAGGGTGGCCAGCAGATGGGCCGGAGCTTGCGCTGCCACGGCGGTTCTGTCCGCAAGCTGCCAGTCTTTCAACTGTTCCGCGCAGAGTTCGGACAGGCGGTCCATGTCCGTCCAGCGTTCGTCGCGGCCCGCGCAGGAATCCTGGGCCATGCCGCAGGAAATGCCCTGGCTGGCCATGGCGTGTTTCAGGCATTGCAGGCTGCCGGCCATTTCCAGCATGCTGGAAAAGTCCTCCGGCATGTTCCGGGGAAACAGGCGGGGATAAAGGCGGTGGGGAGAGTTTCCGAGCGCCTGAAGGCACGCCGCCAGTTCTTCCAGGCCGGAGGCCGCTTCTTCCTTTTCCTCCATCCGGGGAAACTGGTCCGCCGGAATCACCTGGGGGGAGAAAACAGCCTGGGCGGCGGAAATGGAGGCAAGGTATTCCCTCAACTGCCTGCCGGATTCCCGCGTAGGGACCAGCACCAGATGCCGGTGGAGATGTTCTCCCAGGGAAAGCAGGCGCTCCGCTACGCTCCGGCAGGCCGGTCTGTCCCAGGATAAGAAAAGTCGGTTCATGGTATAAAAGCTGGACTCCCCGGAGACCGGGGAAAGAGCGGAGAATACGGGGACATGCTACATCACCGGGACCGGTTTTCCCATACATTTTTTCATGACTGCCGGGGGTGGGGCATGACGGTATCCGGATTCAGTACAGTGGAAGTGGCAACAGGCAGGGAATAACTCCTTCTCCCTGTCTGTAACTTATTCCCCGGAAAGAGCGGAATCCAGTAATCCGGACATCCAGTCCCTGACGTGGGAGAACCGGAATCCGGATTTTTCCGCACGGTCCAGGCAGAGGCTGTACGCTCCTATCCCATTGTAGGGCGCCGCGTCTCCTTTTTCATGAAGAACGGGGGCCTTCCCCGTCCGCGTCTCCATATAAGCCAGCATTTCCCTCAGGGAAACGGTTCCTTCACTGGCGGCATTGAGAGTTCCCTTCACCCGGTTTTCCGCCGCAAAGGCCAGCAGGCGCGCCGCTTCCTCCACATGAATGAAGCTCATTTGGCTGTCCGGGTTGTCAATCATCATGGGACGTTCCGCCAGCAGGTGCTCCGCATAAAATGGCAGTCTGCGGGTGTTGTCTTCCGGTCCCATGATGACCGGGAAGCGGACGGCGAGGGTTTTCCGGGAGGCATATTCCCGCGCCAGGACGCTTTCTGCGGCGCGTTTTCCCTCCGCGTAAGAGGTGTTTTTACGCCCGGGCCGGGAGGGTGAATACATTTCAGCACGGAAGTCCTCTTCCCGGAGACCGGGGCGGAGCGTATAAACGGCGGCGGAAGACGCCATCACGTAAAGGCCGCAGGAGACAGCATCCAGAACCGTGGAAACGTCCCGGGCTCCATAGGCCAGGTTGTCGTAAACCACATCATAGCTTGTTCCCCGGAGTGCCGCAGCCATGGAACGCTGGTCCGTCCGGTCAGTCCGTATCCGGCGCACGCGGTTTCCAAGAGCGTCACGGGTGGTCCCCCGTGCGGCGATGGAAACCCGGTGCCCGTTTTCCAGCAGGGCATTCACCAAACGGGTTCCCAGGAATCCCGTGCCTCCCAAAACAAGGATGTTCATTTCTGTGTGTCGGTGGACGGTTGAGGAAGACTGTTTTCGTGCCTTCCCGGTCTTTACGGTTCCTGAACGGCGGCTTTTTTCCCGGTTCTGGTGACCAGAAGCACGCCCGTGAACACGAGCAGGACGGAGAGGGTCTTCATCCACCCGAAGTGGTCCATGCCCCACAGCACCGCCACGGAGGAGGCAATCACCGGCTGGCAGTAGTTGTACATGCTGACGGCGGTGGGCTTCAGACGCTGCTGGGCGAAGGAAAGGCAGATGTAACTGACGAAGGTAGCCAGCGCCACCACATAGGCGATGCCCAGCCACGTTTGCACGGGCAGGGCGGAATAATGGATGGACACCACCTCCCGGAAGGTGAAGGGCAGGCAGACGGCCACGGCATACGTGAACATCCATTTCATCAGGGTGACGGGAGAGTATTTGCCAATCAGGTTTTTAAAGAAGACAAAGTACACGGCCACACTGCACTGGGAGGCCAGGCAAAGGATGTCCCCCAGCAGGTTGTTGTCTCCCGGCAGGGCCGCCGCCCGCGCTCCGCTGCCGGAAATCAGCAGAATGGCCCCGACGGCGCTGGCGCATACGCCGATGATTTTTTTCCCGGTAATCATTTCCCGGAGGACGAAGGCAGCCAGGATCATGGTCAGCACCGGGGTGATGGTGGTGATGATGGCCGCGTCCGCCGGGGAGGTGAAGCCCACGCCCACCGTGAAGGCCATCTGGTTGAAGATGATGCCGAACAGGGAGGCGTAAAACAAGGTGAGCCGGTCCTTCCGTTCAATGGTTTCCGCGGGCACGAAGGCGGAGGCCAGCCAGAACAGGATGGCCGCGCCCAGCAGGCGGAATGTAGCCAGTGAGGCGGAGCTTACTTCCCCCGGCTGCATCACCAGTTTGCTGACGGGGGACATGAGGCCCCAGATGACGGCCGCCGTCCCCATGGCAATATGTCCCTTCAAGGTTCCGGATTCCATGGCATGGCCCGCTGTGCGGCGGGCAACGCATTCTCCGCTTCCGCAAACGGATTGCAAGCGTTTTTCATGTGTGGACGGAGGGACGGAGACGAGGAGCCAGGGAATATTTTTTCAGGAAGGCGCTCCTTGGAATGCCGTAGTCAGGAGTAATTAAAAAGCGCCCGGAACTTTTCGTTCCGGGCGCTGGGGTAAAAGGCGGGATGGCCGGGATTGCTATTCGGCGGGCATGGAGATGCCTATCTTGTGCTCCCGGCTGTTGCCGCGGAGTTCCGGAGCGTACATGGCTTCAATCACCGCGGGCAGCGCGCTGAAACGTCCCGGGCGTTCCGCGCGGAGGCGGTGGCTGATCTGGTAGCTGCCCATCGGCAGGGAGGAGAGGAAAATGCGTATTTCCTCATCCCCTATTTCCTTGTAGCCGGAGACGGTTCCCAACCAGGCGTATCCGCTGGCGGTTTCCTGTGATTCGCATCCCGCGGGCTTGGGGTCCAGGAGCATAAGGTATTCCACGTCGTTCTTCGTTTTCACGGTCATCACCACTTCAATGATATCGCCGCTGGCGATGACGTCTCCATTGTTCAGCAGGGCGCGGCGGGTCACGTCCTTCCCCTGGGAGACGAGTTCTCCGCTGTCCGTCTGGGTATCCCTGACCGCGTCATTCTTCACGGTTTCCTTTTGGATGCGGTAGTAGGAGCGTTCCACGGTGACGGCATTCCCGGCGGCGGGGATGGGGTCTTCCAGGGAAAAGTAGCTGAGCGTGGAGTTGGCGTAAATGTTTCCCTTGCCCTTCTTCCTCCGGATGGTGATGACGTGCCTGCCGTCCGCCAGGTCTTTTCCGCTCATCCGGAAGGCGTTGTCAAAGGTGAACAGGGTCTCCTTCGTGCTGGAGATCGTTTTGACCGGAACGCCGTCATAAAGGATTTCCGCTTCCATGTCCTCCATGCCTTCCCTGGTCTGGAAAAGATAGGCTGACAGGGCTTCCAGACAGTCCGCCGTATCCTTGGTGGAGTTCCAGTAGGAGCCGTTGGCGCGGTTGTTGAGCAGCCATTTGGCCAGGCGAGCCGTGACAGGGTTGCCGGGGTCGCTCTTGGCCATCAGCTTCAGGTAGGCCGCCTGGGTGGCTACGTCGCTTCCGTACCAGCGCCACCAGTAACCTTCGTTCGGAAGGCGCAGCCAGGCGGTTTGCAGGGAATCGTCTTGTTGCAGGAACTGGGAGATGATGGGCATCACCTTCTTGAAATCGTCCATGCGGTGGGCGTCCAGCAGGATTTCCGCCAGCTGGATCTGGCTGATGACGGGGAGCTCCAGCCTGTCACGGAAAAGGTAGCGTTCCATGGGAAGGTTGATGACGCCCCCTTCCACCAGAACGGAATAGACCAGGGCGTCTGTTGCGGAAGCCGTCAGGCGGTAATCTCCCAGTTTGCGGATGGCTTCCTTCTTCCCGGGGCCGTCCGGCAGTTTTTCCAGCTTCCGGTACTCGTCTCCCTTCGCCAGAAGGCTTACCTGGCCTGACTGGTAGTTTTCCAGCCAGCGGACGGCGCCGGAAAGCATGCCCTCCGGAACCTTGACCGTGTTTGACGCCAGCTTGAGGCCATGGGCCACATGGGCCGTCATGACGGGATCCCCCTCATCCGCTCCTCCAAACCATCCCCAGGAACCGTTGGAGAGCTGTTTTTCCCGGAGGGAGGCAATGCCCTTGGCCGCCAGCTCCTTCAGCGTGGCTTCATCATACACGGGGTTGCGTTCCAGCCTCTTCATGACGCCGTCATAAAAAGCCTTGTCCCGGATAGTCTGGGGATTCAGGTTGCGGTGGTTTTCCAGCGCCGCGCCGGGATTCAGCCCCAGCTGCTTGAGCGTGTTCGTCACCACGAGGGCGGGAAGGAAGCGGTTGAGCGTCTGTTCCACGCAGCCATAGGGGTATTCCGCCAGGTAGGGCAGGGCCTCCACCATGCTCAGGGCGATGCTGGGGGAGACCTTGACGACCAGCTCGCTTTCCTCCCTGCGCCGCTGCTGCGGCAGGGTGATGGAGAGCTGCTGTTCCTGTTCTCCGGGAAGCACCACGGCGCTGCCCGCGTGGAGCTGCTTCATGCCGTGCACCAGCACGGGGAAGTTCATCTGCATGGCGTCTCCGGCGGAACCCGCTGCCGCTTCCATGGCGACGGTGGCGGTTCCCTCCCGGATGGCGGCAGTCCACCAGTTGACGACTGCCTGGCCCTGTGCGGGAACATCCACTTCCCGCACCGCGGAGTTGTCCGTTTCCGCGGCGAGTCCCTTCACCGCCGGAGCGCCAGCCGGGAGAAGTTCCAGGCAGCCGTCTTTCAGGGAAATGGAAACGCGGGCGCGGACGGCTTTGTCCGTCCGGTTGCGGACCAGGGCGCTGAGCATGACCACGTCTTTTTCCACAAAGAAGCGCGGGGCCTGCATGCTGACCATGAAATCCTTCGTCGTCAGGAATTCCGCGGAGGCCTGTCCTACCTGCAGGCTGGACGTGATGACCCAGGCGGCGGCTTTCCAGGTGGTCAGGTTGTCCGGCATTTCCACGGGTACGGTGACGTTGCCCTCCTCATCCGTCTTGAGCGTGCCGCACCACTTGATGCAGTCCGCAAAGTTGGTGCGCAGTTGAATGGCGGGAGAAGCGTTTTCCGGCGCATCCCCTTTTCCCTGTCCGGCTGCAAAGGAATCCTCCGCGCTTTCCTCGGCTGCGCCCATAGCCTGCACTACCGGCGCCGGCGCTGCTGCGGCAAAGTCTGCTCCCTCAGCCAATACGCGGCTCGCCGACTTGCTGAGAACGGCGGAATTTCCGGACCTGAGGCCTGCCGTAGCAAACCCGTTGACAGCCCCGATTTTATCCCGTGTCATATATCCGTATCTGCCGTAAAACAGCAGGGATTGGAAATAAGGCTGGTCCGGCCCCCTGTCCTGGGAGGTTCCCGAGGCCGTCATTTTTTTCAGGTTGAGGAAGGTGGTTCCATTCAATCTGCCCCAAACGGTTTTGGCTATATCCGTGATGTTGGGGCGGGCGATGTATTCCAGCGCCTTGTCATAAACGGCCAGGGTCACGATGCCGTTTTTAACGGGCTTGCCGTCCGGCCCCTTCACCTGGACCGTTACGCTTCCCTGTTCCGCGGGCTGGTATTGAGGCTTGCCCGGCGTGACGGAAGGAGAAAGTATCTGGCTGTCCGGAGGCAGCAGCAGTTCCGCGGAGGCCTGGTGAAGTTCCCCGCTTCTGACGGTGAAGGCGTTCACGCCCATGTTGGGCATGTCTTCGCGGGTGAGCGGGCACTCCACCAGGGCGGTCTGCCTGTCCAGGGAGACCAGGCGGCGGGATTCGTTTTTCCAGGAATTGCGCAGGAAGGTCCAGACGCGGGCGTCCGGATAGTCCGACGTGACGAGCAGTTTGGCCGTGTCGCCCGGAGCGTATTCCTTCTTATCCGGAGTGATGGTAAGAGGATTGATTTTAAAAGGGTTCTGTTTGCCTGTGCCGTAGGAGAGGAACTGGAAGGATTCCTCCACCTTGTTCCCGTGTCCGTCCTCCAGCGTGGTGGAGAGGGCGTACAGCCCTGATTCCCTGGTCTGGAAGGAGAGGGAGGCCTCCCCTTCCTTTCCGGTGGTGATATTCCAGGTTTCCAGGGCCTGGCGGCTGCCGTCCGCCTTGATATGCTGCAATACCGTCGTTCCCGTGGCGGCTCCTATCTTGACACCGTCCGCCGTGGCCGCGGTGATGGTGGCCTGCACCGGGGTTCCGGTGGGGGCGTAGCCGCGGTTCAGGGAGGTGAAGATGTTGAACGGGCGGAACGTGGCGATCACCTGTCCGGAAGCGGAAATTTCCCGCAGGGAAGCGTCCGTCACGCTGGCGGAGACGTGGTAGGTGATGTTCTGGGAGGCGAAATCCCGTGCGTCCTGTGCCGTGGAGAGTTCCACGGATGCTTTTCCATCCTTGTCCAGCGGCACCGTTTTTTCCAGGACGGTGAGAGGAGCGTCAGGGAAAAAGGGGATATAGTACGGGCTGAAGGAGCGGTCATACAGCCAGCTCCATTTCCAATAGGGAGTCCAGACGTCCGCTCCCAGCGTCCGGGTGATGGTGATGGTGGCCTTCCCCTCACTCACGGGACCGCCCGCATAATAATCCGCCTGAATGGAAACGGGGACAGGCTGTCCCAGGCGGATAGGCTTGGAGGGAGCGTCCATCTTGACGGAGAATTCCGGTTTCTTGTACTCTTCCATCCGGAAAAGCGGGGCATACAGCCTGAAATCAGGGTCGGCGGAATCTTGCAGCTGCAGGCTGGCGGAATACTGCCCAAGCTGGGCCCCTGCCGGAATGAGCAGCTCCAGTTCAAAGCAGCCCGTGGAATCCGTGGTGACGGTTTTTGGCGGAAAAACGCTCTCATCCCCGGTTGGGGAAGTAATGGTCAGCGTCAGCTTTTTTCCGGCGCAGTCCTGCGTTCCGGGGTTCGCGATGTCCGGGCGGAAGAGGACGCCCTTGAACCGGGCCGTCTGTCCGGGGCGGTATACGGGCTGGCTTTCCAGGAAGAAGCAGGAGTAGGGATCGGAAGCTTTGTTGTCCGTACCCATGAGCCGGTTGCCGGATTCCCAGCCGTAATCCTGGAGCCCTGCCAGCACGTAGCTGTTTCCCCTGGAGGCGATGCCCAGGAACATGGAATAAAAGGGGTTTTTCTTATCCGGGGCCGGGATGGTTTCTATCATGGCACCGTCCTTGTCCGTGGTACCCTTCACCTGATGCTTGTTAAGCGTTTTATCCTCCCGGTAACGCAGGAGGCGCAGGTCTGCCCCTTCCACGGGCGTTCCTGTTCTGGCGTCCGCCAGGAACCAGAGGTTGCCTTCCGGGACGGAACGGCGCACCAGCACCATGTCTGACAGGGTGAGGAAGCGGTGGAAGCGGTAGCCGTTGTCCAGCGTAACGGTAAGCAGGTACCAGCCGGGCTGCTCCGCGGGAACGGGAATCTGGGCAATCCGGTTCAGGTGCCGGTCTCCCGGCTCCAAAGCCACCTCCGGCCCCTTGATTTCTTCTCCCAGGTAACCGGCGTATGACTTGTCATGCAGTAAATTGAAAAGAAGTGTCCCCAGGCTGGAATACTTCTTTCTATAGGCCTTGCCCAGCGTACTTGAGGCCTGCACCTTGTTCATCCGTTCCTGCTGCCACCGCCGCATATCCACGGAACGGGCCGTAACCCGGGCATGGGAGGCGTTACGGTAGGAGAAGGCGACCGTAACCGGCTCTCCGGATAACAGGGTTCTCTTGTCCGTGTCAAAGGTCCCGTTGGGTTCCGTGATGGCGGCGATGCGTTCCTTCAGGTGATCCGCGACGCGCAGGAACTCTTCCTTGTCCTGTTGGTCCCAGGACAGAGTGTTCCAGTTTTTCAGGGTGTTCACTAATATTTCCGCTGCTTCCGGCCTCTGGTTGCGGGACAGGAATTCATCGGCTTTCAGATTGCCGGCGGCAACGTAATACTCCGGGCAAGGGGTGGTTTGGACGGTGGAGGCAATCCTGATGAAATCGTAATCCGGGGGAAGGGTGACGAGCATGAATTTTCCCTTGCCTGTCCGGTCCGTTTTGACAACGGTCTGGTTTGTTTTCAATTCCGCCGGGTTGATGCCCGCCACGGCTCCCGCGTTGCCGGGGCCGTACACGAATTCCTGGGAGGGAGCCGTATTGGAGTAGGAAAACAGTTGCTGGCACCAGGACGCTGTATAACAGTTGATCTGGTTGGCCATTTCCGGGGCTGCCTGAATGGCCGCATCCAGCAGCCAGCGCATGCGCTCGCCGTCGTTCCTTGCTGTCTCCCAGGAGGAAGAGGCGTGGTAGAAAACCACCTCCGGCTTTCCCGTCTCCGGATTAACCGTGACGGGCACCGTTCCGACGTTCCGGAAGGGGGAGGCTTCCTCCCTGGAGACGTAATCCGGCAATTTCTTCAGGCTGGTCAGGTTGCCCAGGGCGGCGTAAGCCTGGAAGGGGGAAAGAGAGTTATAGCGTTCCCCTCCCTGCAGGAACGCCTGTGCCGTCAGGAAGCGCAGCTGCCCCAGAAGCTTCATGTTTTTGTCCTTCTCCGCCAGTTGCATGGCCTTGAAAAGGCACCGGAGGGCTTGTACGCGGTCCCGCGCTTCTCCGGAATATTCCCCGTCCCATGGCTCGCTGCCGCGGATGTAGGCGCCGTCCACCAGCTTGAACGTGTGGCAGGCATCCTGATACAGGCGGGCGGCATCCATCAGGAACCGGGGATTATCCCCATGGCGCTTCATCTGTTCTTGCAGGATGGTATCCAGATTCAGGGAATCATCCAGGGCGTTCAGGCGCGTCAATGCCCGGTAGTAAAGAAGAAGGTCCGCGCCGCTGTATTGGTCGTCGTACCCGTTGAGCTGTTTTAAGGACTGTTCGGCCGCCTGCTTGAACAGCCTCTTTTCCAAAAGCTTTTCAATGGCCTCCATGGACTGCTTCCTCTGCTGCCCGGAAAGGGATGGAGCCTTGTCCTCAACCTTGGCGGCTTGTCCTTCCTGTTCCTGCGTGGAGGTGCCGGAGGATGCGGCGGAAGCCATTCCGGAAGCCAGCATGCCCGCCGCCAGAAAAAGCGCGGAAAAGATTCTGTTCATTCAGCCAGAATACTTCCCCGGAAAATATTTGGCAAGTTACAAGTAGGTTACAAAATGCGTGAAATTGTCTTAATGCCGGCAAATGGCCGGGCGCCCGTCAATCAGGCAGCGCATCTTTACACGCCAGGCGGTAAATGGCTTCCACATCCCGGGTGTCCAGCTTTTCCAGTCCGCCGATGGGGCCGCGCACGCTGATGGCCTGTTCAGCCATCAGGGGGAAATCCCCGGGACGGATGCCCAGCTCCTCCATGGTTGCCGGAAGCCCCAGCTCCCGGTAAAAACGTTCCAAGCGGGAGATGCCTTCCCGGATGAGGGCTCCCGGCTCCCGGAAGGAGCCTTCCACGCCCATCACATTTACGGCGAACTGCACGAACATCTCCCGGTGCTTGGGTGAGACGTACTTCATCCAAGCCGGGGTGACCACGGCCAGGCCCGCGCCGTGGTCCACATGGTACAGGGCGCTCAGTTCGTGCTCCATGGCATGGCACCCCCAGTCCTGCTCACGGCCCACGCCCAGCAGGTTGTTATGGGCGATATTGCCGGAAAAGGCGATCTCCGCCCAGGCGTCGTAATCATGCAGGTTCCCGTTCAGGATGCGGGCGTTCCTTATGATGGTGCGCAGGGTGGCTTCACACAGGCCGTCTGAAAGGTCCGTATGCAGGGTTTTGGTGAAATAGCGCTCAAAAATGTGGCTCATCATGTCGCTGACGCCGTTGGCCATCTGGTGGTGCGGAAGCGTGAAGAACAATTCCGGATTGATGATGCTGAACACGGGGCGCAGTTGGGGGGAACCGTACCCCAGTTTGCGCCTGGTCTCTTCATTGGTGATCACCGTATTCGGGCTGCTCTCGCTGCCCGCGGCGGGGATGGTCAGCACGGTGGCGACGGGAAGCGGGTCCGCCTGCGGCTGTTTCTTGGAAAGATAAAGGTCCCATACGTCTCCTTCATGGGGAACGCCCAGCGCAATCGCCTTGGCGGAATCAATGACGCTCCCTCCTCCCACGGCCAGTATCATGCCCAGGCCGTGTTCCCGGCAGAGGCGGATGCCCTCATATACCAGGGGCAGCGTGGGGTTCGGCTGGACGCCGCCCAGCTCCTCATACTCCACCCCGGCGGCTTTCAGGGAGGCCGTAACGGCGTCGTAAAGGCCGGAACGCTTGATGCTGCCGCTGCCGTAGTGAAGCAGGACTTTTTTGCCAAACGGTTTGAGAAGGGCGCCCGCTTCATGCTGGGTTCCTTTTCCGAAAATAAGCGTGGTTTTGTTGTCGTAAACGAAGTTAAGCATGGCCGGAAGGCGGGGGATGGCGCCTTTAACGCTACGGCTCTTCCTTTCCCGGCTCAAGGCTTTTGTGCGCCCCGTTCCGCTTCTGATGGAAAGGTGCGCCCGTTTTCTGGAGCATGTTCCTCCGGGTGCCGTTCCTGTTGCTTCCAGTTTCCCGCTTTCTTTTGTTTGGCCAGGCATGGAGCGGTAAATGGGCGTATGGAACAGCTATACATTCGGCAATTTGTTGCGGTCCATGCTGTTGGCGGAATAGGCAGGAAAAAGTGGCGGCAGAAGACCCGGAAGGGGAAGGAGCACAGTAATGAATCATGGGGAGTAACGCTTCAAAATCAAGGTCCATGGCGTAATCGCCCCGCTTTTTGCTTGAGCGTGGGTATCTTCCCGTTTATTGTCCTGCACGGACAATGTCCGGTCCCCGTAGTTCAATGGATAGAACGGGTCTCTCCTAAAGACTAGATGTAGGTTCGATTCCTACCGGGGACGCCATCTAAACCTTTCCAAGGCCTTGCATGAGTGTTGAAAATGCAAGGCTTTTCTATTTCTTGCTGCCCGCGTGGCGTTATCTTGCGCTACTATGCCAAGATACATCGGTAGGTACATTTTCTGGTTTCTGTGAGGTAACCTCATGAGATCATTCATTATTTAGCCGGGCTGAAAAAGAGAAATAATACATGAGCTGCTTCCTATTATATCGCAGGAAATCAGATTGTGAGAACAATGGGAACATTTATTATTTCTCCGGAAATACTAAGGCGTCCATGATGAGGCAGAATGAAGCAAGCACATGTCTTGTAACACTGAAGCTCGTTCAATTACTTGGCAAACTGCCCTAATTACGCGTTACCTATAAGAAAACACGGACTATGACTTTGAACCTTGATCCCAATATCTACGGATTATATAGCGGAGTGACATCCGGACATCCTTGAATGCGGTGGTATTAACGAAAGAGCTGTGATTAATGGGAAGGAATGTTAACCCAGAACAAGATTATGAGAGATGGCTCAGTCGTTCAGTTCGGCAGCACGGATTTCTCCAAGTATATTACTAACGTGCCGGATTATACTGGAAATATTTACGCTGTTATTTCCACCTATTATGGTGGTACCAATTATGTTTATAGAAATATAGAAGCTTTCGTTTCTATTTATCTGATTTAATCTATTAATGTGCAATTCTGAATGGAGTTTTGTCTTTTGGTAGTCCTTTTTGCTCGTTTTCTGTCTGCCGGATAAATTTAACACCTCATTAAGATTTTTATTATGTTATTGCCAACGTGGAATGGTTATCTTGAGGTCGGAGTTGTTAAACTGCTACAAACGCGGGGAATAGTGCTCCCGTCTTTGATCCATCCACATCAGAATTTCTCCGGTGCTTCTTCATCATTATTTGATATCACTTTTTAAGGGTGTTTAATCGTGTTTTTGTACTGAAAGAGTGAATATAAAAGAAGATTTCTCGATCGCTTACAACGGAAGGGAGAGTAATGAAAAGGGCTGTCCCCTGATGGGGACAGCCCTGAATGCCCACAAAGTGTGGCATTACCAAATTCCGCCTTCTGTCTCCACAACCCCTCTAGCCGCTGCAATGAGCTGGGAAGAGGCATGGAGGCTGTCGACGTTTTCATTAATATAAAGCGTGGAGTCACCTTTCCTGCACACAATGGAGCAATTTTCTTCGGTAACAGTGAATCCTGCGTTTCTCAATCGGTTGATTACTTCTCTTACTGTCATAAGCAGGGAAGAAAATATTAACAGAAACGACGTTTTTCAATGAACATTAAACGAACGGAGAAATCGGCTTTTTGATTGTTCCAAAGGAGGGATTAAAGGATGGGTGTTACATGATTTTATTTAAAATTCCCTTATTTCCCTGCGTTTTGCGTTGATGGAGGTACTGGTACGTTCCGGCTCGAATGTTTCACAGTGCCCGGGAAATCGCAGACGCCGGGAGTCCGCGCAGAAGCCATCTAGGCATAATCATTGCGTCCAGCTTGTTTTCAAGGTGTTCCTTTTTCCTTGCGCAGACGTTAGTGTTTGTTAGATTGCCCCCGTCGCTACCTCTATGAAGTGTTTTTCCGCGTGTTTATTTCTCGTGTGTTCAACTATCCATCCCGTTGCTGCGTCAACGGATGTTCCGCTGCTCCGGGAGGCGGTATTGAATTTGTCTTTCCTGAGAGTCCTGATTGAGGATTCTGTGGAGAGAGTTATTCCCCAGTTGCTGGTGGGTCTTTCGTGCTCGTATGAGGATCAGTTGGGAGGCCCCGTTTTTTATGAAGAGGTTCCGGAGGAGCTTTTCTGTACGGATTCAACGGGAAAGGTTTTGAACATATACAGGGTTTCTGCTGATGCAGACAGGGCATTTGGCGTGGGGCATGGCGATCCCGTCTGGATCACCATGGCCATCCAGCGTCCCGATCCCGGTGCGGAGTGGGTCCGCATCCGGGGATTTCTGCTGTGTGCTTTTGCGGATGACCTCGTGGAGCTTTCTCCCGTGGTTCTTCCGTTGCAGGAGAAAGAGACTACGGTGGAACTGCCTCTTGAAAAGCCGCGGAAGGACAAGGTGGCCCTTACCCTGAAAAAGTCTTATGAACTCTGGAAATTGCAGGTGGAGGGGAAGAGTGATTTTTATTTTAATTCCTTCCATGTCAGGGATGAAAACGGCCAGGCCCTGAAGGGCCAGGGCACGTTGAGCAGCCGGGGCAGGAAGATGCGGCTGTGGGGAAGGAGCTACCGCGTATCCCCCCGCAACCGTTCCGTGCGCGTGGTGGTCTCCTACTGGAATAAGCGCATGTTCCGCAAAGTGCCTGTGGATATGAAAATCGGCCTGGGAGGTTTTGCCTTTCCCGGCTGCTAATCCGGAATAAGTAGATGAAAAGGTTTATTATAACCGCCTGCTGTTGTGCAGGAGTGCTGATGGGTGCGGATATTCTCGTGAAGAACGTCCCTTATGCCGGAACCGGTTTGAAGGAGCCGTTCATCGGGCTGTCTTCCATGTCCCTGGTGATGGGGGAGCCTTTTAATTTTCTCAAGACGCATATTGACCTGTATTGCGTGTTTCCCGGCCCGGAGATGCTGGTGCCGGAACAGCCTGAACAGGAATTGACAGTTACTGATTCCAATGGCGTTCGCCTGAGAGTCCGTTCCGTCCGGCTGGAGGAAAAGCGGATCAGGGACAAGCGTTTGAGGAAGGCGGCCATCCGCATTAATTTAAAGGATGTTCCGTCCCGCGGCGCGCGCTGGATCCAGGTGAGCGGCACTCTTTTTCTCCCTTTGTGCCGTGGATTGGAGTCCCTGGATTTTGGAAAAGTGGAGTTGAAGAAGAGCGGCGTGTCCATTCCTGCTCCGGACCCCATTGCCGTACGGAGGGCTCTGGAAAATAACCGGGTGGAGATAGCGGACATGGCCCAGATGGAGACGGTGACGCTGAAAGTGACCAGGCTGGAAGGGAGCAAGCGCCATGCCCCGGCGAACGAACCAGGGGAGGAGTGGAAGTTCATGGTTTATTCCGAGGTGTATGCGGAGAATATGTTCCGCGCGCAGGATTTTGTGTTTCACGATACGAAGGGCAACAGGCTGAAACCTCTTCTTACCTGCGACTATTCCCATAATGAAGACAGGGGAAAGTCTTTCCTGTTCAAGGGAGCGCCCAGGTTCATGGAGGTGGCTGTGCTGTACCAGGGGCCTTCCCGCATCAGGCCGGTTCCCGTGGATATTAAAATAGGGGTGGGCGGCGTGATGCCCGCGGCCCTTCCGGCTCCGCAGGGGGAACCCCGGCAGGATTCCCGTTCCCGCTGATTTGCCTCCGGCTGCGGCGGGGCCGCATTACCATTTCAGCAGAGTATTGCCTCCCTGGGCAAAACTTGAGAGCAGGGTGCCTGCCGCCGCGGTTTTCTGGGCTCTTGCGTTGGCCCGGCCCAGGTATTGTTCCATGTTTGCGCGGTTGTGCAGGGACTGCGCGTTTCTCATGGCTTGCGCGGCTTCATCCTGAATCCGGGTTTGCAGGCGCGTGGCCAGGGCCTGTTCCGTGACAGGTACGGACCCCTCCCTCAGCAGGGAGGACTGGGCGGCGTCCAGACGGGCTTCACCCATCTGCCGGGCGGCGTCCTGCTGCATGCGTTTGGCGTTTTCCATGCCCGTCTGTTTCTGGAGCTCCGCCTCGTTCCTGAGGGTGGCTGCATTGGCCTCCGCTGCTTTTCCGGTAGCGTCCGCGCTTTTTTTCTGGGCGGACGCGGAGGCCGCGCCCGCTGCCGCCGATGTGGCGGCCAGCGCTATCATTCCCAAAGATGCTGGATCAAATCCCATGCGCGCATCCTGATATGAAAAACGGTTCAGGCGCAAAACGCCTGAACCGTTTGACATGAATCAGGGTTTGGCACAGAAGAGGTATTATTCCACCACGATGCTTTCAATGTTCAGCACCGGATTTTCCGGGGTGGAATGGGGGTCAATGGTCCCGGTAATGATGACGGCGTCACGTTCCTTCAGCCCGTTCACGCCTTTGGCGGAGTGTTTGATGGGCTGGCCCTGGTCATCCACAAACTGGACGGTCATCGTGTTGTTTTTCCGTATTTCCACCGGTACCGTACCGGTGGACCACACTCCCCGCTCCTTCATGTTGGTCAGAAGCTGGGCAGGGTCTCCAATGGTGAAGGAGGCAATGTTTTTTGAGAAGACCGGCTCGTCCCCAATCACCGCCCCCTTGACGGTGACCTTGTCCCCCGGGGCCGCTTTTCTGGCGTCTGAAACGACGAGGGCCCGCGGCAGCCCGACCATGTTTTCCGCAAATCTCACAGCCATTTGCTGGGTGACGTTTTGATCCGAGGTGAGGGCGTTGACGGTTTCCTTGGGGTTGCAGCCCATCAGGGAAATTGCTGCTATGGTCAGGGTAATCAAATGTGCGGTGTGCATGGGAACTCCTTTTTGCTGAAAGGTTGGATTCCTTTCCACCTTCTGCCGTTCATCATTCCCGGTAAGGAAAAGAATATTTTTCACAGGAACAGCCCGGCAGCCAGCATGGCGAGGTCCCTGAGCGCATCCCAAAGCCTTTCCGCGTTCTGGACGCAGTCCGCCAGAAAGCGGTGAAGGCTTACGGCGTTGAACAGGCGCAGCAGCACCAGGAACAGAAGCAGGTTGGCAAAGTAAACCAGGATAAGGGAGAAGAAAGTGCCGTTGTCCGCCAGGTCCGGCTGGTCCTTGGGGATGATCCATGCCGTCCAGAACAGGTGGAAGCACCACCAGAAGCCCAGGCCGGCGTAAAGCAGCGCCTGGCAGGTAACCGTGGGCCAGAAGATGTACGTCACCCCCCATACCAGCCCCCACAGCATGGCCCAGAGAGGCAGGAAATACGGGGAAAGGGAGATGAACAGGTTGTTTTTATCCGTCTGGATGTAGCCCCCGTCCAGGTCCGCCTTGAAGCGATGGACGGAGCCGCGGCTGCAAAGGACCGCCAGCACGTGCGTCAGTTCATGGCCCAGCACGTACAGGTACAGCAGGGAGGAGGTGAACAGCCTGCTGCTGCCCAGCACCACCCATACGGACGCTCCCAGCAGGGCATACCAAACGGGGATGGAGAAGAGGATGTTGAGGCTGCCGGAGGCATGGGCCAGCTGGTCGCACAGGGACATGGCCGTAATCAGGGCCAGAGGGAGGAGAAGGAAGGTGGCCACCGCATGCCTGATGAACCGGGTTTTGCGTGGAAGGTCCATGAAGGTGAATTCCTGGCATTCATCCTCCCAGCATTCGGAGGAGACCTGGGCGCGGTAGGTCTTGTCCCAGGCGTCACGGTTGCATTGCCTCATCATGTCGCCGAGGCTTGCCGTGGAGCGCGGCTTCCGGGCGGTTTCTGCATACCGGCGCCAATCCTGGCGGGGCGGTGTGTGTTTGGGTGCCTTGGGCATGCGGTGAGGAGGTGCGGAACCAGCATAAGGGGGCTTTTGGAGAAATGCGAACCAAATTTGCTCCTTCCGGGAACCGGAGGAAAAAATGTTTTATGCGCGACGGAACTTTCTGTATAATCCGCCGCATGCAAGATGCCCTGCTGGTTCTGGAAACTTCCTGTGCGCTGTCTTCCGCCGCGGTATGGAACGGAAAGGAACTGCTGTGCCGCGTGGACTGGAGAGCTGAGCGGAACCATTCCTCCGCCATTTTTGAGGCGGTCCGGCAGGCGCTGGATTCCCTGGAAGGCCGGCCTCTGAAGGAAATAGCGGTGGGCTCCGGTCCGGGCGCCTACGGCGGAATCCGCGTGGCGCTTGCCGTGGCGGACGGCCTTTCCCTGGTGCATGGTTCCCGCGTGGCGGCGTTCAGTTCCTGGAATGGCCTGGGCATTCATGATGATGAGGCTTTCGTGATGTCGGACGCCCGGCGCGGCGGGTGGACCTGGGGCAGGCTGGAGCATGGTTTTCTGATGGCTCCTCCGGAGGTGCTCCCCGCGGAACAGGCGCGTGCCCGTGTGGCGGAATGCCTGAAAAACGGCATCTCCGTTTATTCCACGGAAACGGCGGAAACCCTGAACGCCAGGGAGATGGCGGGCATCGTTCCGGCAGTTCCTGATGCGGAGGCTCTGGGAACCGCATGGCTGGCCCTGGCCCCGGACCGCCGGGAGGAATTTCTGAAGGGGCCGGCGGAACCTCTGTATGTAAGGGCTCCCCACATCACTTGCGCCAAACGTCCCGCCTGGGCTGTGAAGGCGTAATTAAGGTTTGACTTTCTGGAAGATTGTTAGACTTTTAATCGGTAATCCTCATCACTAGTAGCATTTTTAACCATGACCAATGACACTTCTCCGCAACAGCCCACATATCCCAAAGGTTTAAAAGGAATCATCGCCAATGAATCCGCCTTGAGTGATGTGCGCGGTGAGGAAGGACGGTTGCTGTATCTGGGCTACGATATTGATGATCTGGTGGAAATGTGCTGTTTTGAGGAAGTGGTTTACCTGCTTCTCAACAAGCGCCTGCCCAACCGGCAGGAGCTGGAAGCCATCAAGAAGCGTTTGCGTTCCGACCGTGACCTTCCCCAGCCCATTCTGGATTTCTTTAAAACGGCGACCAAATCCGCCCGGCCCATGTCCGCCCTCCGTACGGCGGTTTCCATGCTCGGCATGTATGATGACCGGACGAAGGACTCCGGCCAGTTGAAGGAAATAGGCCTCAGCCTGATTGCCAAGGTTCCCGTGATGGTGGCGTACTACTACCGTTTGTGCCAGGGGCTGGACCTTCCGCCCGTGCGGGAGGATTTGAGCGAGTCGGAACATTTCCTGTGGCTGCTGAAAGGGGAGGAGCCTAACCAGGATGAAGCCCATATTCTGGACGTGGCCTACATCCTGCATGCGGACCACGGCATGAACGCCTCCACCTTTGCGGCGCGCGTCTGCATCGCCACTCTTTCAGACATGTATTCCGCCATCACGGCGGCCATCGGCACGCTGAAGGGGCCGCTCCACGGCGGCGCCAATGAAGGCGTGATTGAAATGCTCAAGGAAATAGGCACGGAGGACAAGGTGGACTCCTACATTGAGGACAAGCTGGCGCGGAAGGAAAAGATCATGGGCATGGGGCACCGCGTCTACCGCGTGCTGGACCCCCGCGCCCCGCACCTGCGCCGCATGGCCATCCGCCTTTCTTCCAGAATAGGGGAACCCAAGTGGATCCGCATGTCGGAACGCATCGCCAAGCTGGTCCGCGAGCGCAAGGGACTTAATGCGAACGTGGATTTTTATTCCGCCACGGTTTATTACAGCATCGGCATTCCCACCAGGCTGTTCACGGCCATTTTCTCCATTGCCCGCTGCTGCGGCTGGGTGGCCCAGGTGCTGGAACAGATGGAGGACAATACGCTGTACAGGCCGCTGACTCTCTACACGGGCCCCAAGGACCGCATTCCCGTTCCTACTATTGATATGCGGTAACAAGGTTTTTAACGGAAAAGGCGCTGGATGTTTATCTCCGGCGCCTTTTTTGCATCATCCTCTCTCCCTTTCTCTCCCATGAAAAACTATCCGTTCTACCTGCTGTCCGTATTCTCCCTGTTGTTCATTGTTCTGGGTATTTCCCCCAGCTCCCGTTCCGTCTGGGTGGCGGAGGTGATTCCCGTGGTGCTGGTGGTGGTTTTCCTAGCGGCGGGATTCCGGAAATTCCGTTTCAGCAACTGGTCCTATACGCTGATGTTTTTCTGGCTGGCGTGCCACACGGTGGGCGCGCATTACACTTTTGCGGAAGTGCCCTTTGAATGGTTCCGGGAACTTGTCGGAGCGCACCGGAACCCCTTTGACCGCGTGGCTCATTTTACAGTGGGGTTTTATGCCTTCCCCGTGGCGGAATACCTGGTGCGCAGGCAATATGCGGGGAAGGTGCTTGCTGGGATTTTCGGGCTCTTCTTCGTGATGGCTGTGGCTGCTTCCTATGAGATCATTGAATGGCAGTACGCGGTCATCGTGGGAGGGAATGACGCCAATGACTTTCTCGGCTCCCAGGGAGACATCTGGGACGCCCAGAAGGACATGTTCTGCGATACCTGCGGAGCCGTGGCCGCCCTGGTGCTCTTTTACCTGGTGCGCCCCTGGCGCCGGAAGGGCGCGGATTCCATTTCCTCCTGATCCGGGTATTCATATCCCGTGACCGCCAGGGGGGGCGCGACAATAGGAAGGCCCTTCCGTTTTACGTATTAAATGCGGGCCTGGCGCAGCCCTTCATAAAGGACGATGGCTACGGCGGTAGAAAGGTTCAGGCTGCGGGAGCCTTCCCCGGGCATGGGAATGGTCAGGGCCGTGTCTGCATGTTCTTTCAGCAGGCTTTCCGGCAGGCCGCGGGATTCCGGGCCGAAGACAAGGTAATCCCCCTCCCGGAGTTCCGCATCCCAGTGGGAGCGGCGCGCCTTCGTGGTCAGGTACCAGAATCGCGCGCCGGGGTCCGCCGCCTGCTGGAGCTCCTCCAGGCTTTCCCATACGCAGAGGTCCACTTTGGCCCAGTAGTCAAGGCCTGTGCGGCGCACGTGCTTTTCATCCAGGCTGAACCCCAGCGGCCTGACCAGGTGCAGCCTGGACCCCGTAGCCAGCGCCAGACGCCCGGCCGCCCCCGTGTTATGCGGAATTTCCGGATGGAACATGACGATGTGGAAACGGGGCTGCATGCGCCTATTCTCACCACAAACGCGCCTTCCGTTCAAGTGAGACTTGTCCAAAAGTGGCAAATCATGTACGTTTTCTTCCGATGAGAGACATCGTGTATTTTGACTTGGAAACCCGTCATTCCGCGGCGGAGGTGGGCGGCTGGCACAATACGGCGGACATGCGTGTTTCCGTGGGCGTGACTTACTCCACGGCCTCCGGCAAGTACACGATTTATTCCGAGGAGATGATTGATGACCTGATCCTTCAGCTCCGCCAGGCCGACCTGGTGGTTGGGTACAATCACGAGCATTTCGACTACGGCGTGCTTCAGCGCTATACGATGTGGAACATGGTGGACATCACCAACAATCTGGACCTTTGCAAGGACATCGAACAGCGGGGAGGCGTGCGCGTCAAGCTGGATTCCGTGGCGGCCGCTTCCATCGGTTCTTCAAAAACGGCCGTAGGCACCCAGGCCCTCAAGTGGTGGGCGGAGTATGTGCAGACGGGCAATACGGATATACTGATGGAGATTGCCCGCTACTGCTGCTTTGACGTGAAGGTGACGCGGGACGTGCACTGGTACGGGGCAGAGCACGGTTTCATCCGTTATGATGACAAGAAAGGCGGTACGGTGGAACTGTCTGTAGACTGGAAGCTGTAAGGAACGCCACCGGAAAGAGGGGACCGTTCAGGCGCCGTTTGAATTAGCGGCGGTTGATGCGCGCCACTTCCCGCTGGGCTTCCCGCATTTCCACGCGGGCTTTCAGGTCATAGCGCTGGTCGCGGTGGGTCTTGCCCTTGCCCAGGCCCAGAGCCAGCTTTACCTTGCCGTTTTTCCAGTACAGCTTCAGGGCTACCAGGGAGCACCCTTTCTGGGAGGTCTGTTGCTCCAGTTTGAAAATTTCCCGTTTGTGGAGCAGCAGGCGGCGCGGGCGGCGGGACTGGTGCTGGAAGAATTCTCCGGCGGTTTCCCACGGCTGGATGTCACAGCCGTACAGGAGCATCTGGCCGTTTTCCACCCTGGCGAAGGAATCCGCTATGTTCACCTTCCCGGAGCGGATGGATTTTACCTCCGTTCCCTTGAGCTCCATGCCGCATTCGTAGGTGTCCAGGATTTCATAATCCCGGCGGGCTTTTTTGTTGGTGGAGATGTCGGAACTCATGGTTGAGGGGGGGGGAGGGATGAAAAGGCCCCGGACTGGAAGAGCCGGGGCCTGGTTGAAATGGGATGTTCCGTGCGGAAATCCGGGCCGGAACGGCAATAGGGAGAGGAGGTTTTTTACTGGTTGCCTTCTTCGAGACTGTCTGACTCTGCATGGTAGACGAGCTTGCCTTCAACGATTTCCGTCAGGGCAATGTTCGCGTTACCCATGTGGGGGGTGGTGGGAACCAAGGGAGCGCGGCCATTATTGAGCTGGGCGACGCGGCGGGAAACCACGTTGATCAGCATCTGGGGCTCGGAAATGATTTTGGAGGCTTGTTCGACGAGTTCGGCTTTCATGTAAAAATGTTTGGATAGGATCTCCTGATGCGGAAAGACATATAAAGGCTCCCCCTGCCCATAAGCAAGCCTATATTACGGCATGAGCTCCCTTCGTTCACGGGGAGTCAGCTCCTTCCATGAGCCTGGTTCCAGTCCGTCCAGCGGGAACCCGCTTATCCCGGCGCGCAGAAGCCGGAGCGTGGGAAAGCCGATGGCGGCGGTCATGCGCCGCACCTGGCGGTTTTTACCCTCCACCAGAGTCAGTTCCAGCCAGGAGGTGGGAATGGCGGCGCGGTAGCGCACGGGGGGATTCCGGGGCGGCACGTCCGGCTCCCGGTTCATGAGGCTCACCCGGCAGGGGAGCGTGCGGTAGCCCCGGATGGAGAGCCCGCCGCATTCCAGAGGGAGCAGGTCCGCGGCGGATGGGATGCCTTCCACCTGGCTCCAGTAGGTTCTGGGATGACGGTTGGCGGGGTTCAGGAGGCGGTCCACCAGGGCTTTCTCATCAGACAAAAGGAGCAGGCCTTCAGAATCCGCGTCCAGCCTGCCGACGGGATACACGCCGGAGGGAAAGCCGAATTCCGCCAGTGTCCGGTGGTGGGGCGCTTCCCTCGTGAATTGGGAGAGGACCCCGTAAGGTTTGTTGAATGCCAGAATCATGCCGTGCGGGGCAAATATAACATGTGCCTCCGTCCCTGGCACGAGAAATTGAAGCGGCTTGACTTGTCCCCGCCGGGAAAGGAAAGTACCTCCATGCATGTAAAAATGGCAGGTTGTCTTCTGATGCTGGCGTGCTGCGTGCCCGGCTGGGTTCAGGCAGCTCCGGATGCGGGGGAGGTGAAGGCGAAAATCGCGCGTAAAATCTGGCAGAACGAATGCGCCGGAACCGTCAGGGGGCTGGTTTCCTGGAACCGGGGTGAGGCATTCCCCTCCCTGGGCATCGGGCATTTCATCTGGTTCCCCGCCGGGGTCACGGAAAGGTTTGAGGAAAGCTTCCCTTCCTTTGTCCAGTTTTGCCGGAAAAGGGGCGCCCGCGTGCCGGAATGGTTTTCCGGCGCGGCCCCATGGCGCACCAGGAGGGAGTTTGAAGCGGCGGACGTCCGCGGCGGCCTGCCGGAACGGATGCGGCAGTGGCTGGCCAGCCCCGCGGCCCTTCAGATGCAGGCGGATTTTATCATCAGCAGGTCCGTGGCCGCCCTGGGCCGCATCAGGAGCCAGTCCCGGCGTCCGGCGGAGATGGCGGCACGGTATAATGCCGTGGCGATGGCGCCCAACGGCATGTACGCGCTGATTGACTACGTGAATTTCAAGGGGGAGGGGACCAATCCCGCAGAAAGGTACCGCGGCCAGGGCTGGGGGCTCATGCAGGTGCTGGAGGAAATGCGCCCCGCCGCTCCGGGGCAGCCTGCGGCGGCGGAGTTCGCGGAGGCGGCCAAAAGGGTGCTTCAGCGGCGCGTGGACAACAGTCCGGCGGGGCGCGGGGAGGCGCGCTGGCTTGCCGGATGGAAGAACCGGTGTGATTCCTACAAGAGAAACCTGTGACGAATTCCTTGCCCGGCGGAAAAGACCAGCTGCGCAATTATCCTTGACCTGCCGGAGATTAGGGTGTAATTCCCTCACTTCATCCTGAAACTTCGCTAATTTTATGCCAAACACTCAAGAAGAAACAACGCTGGTTCTGCTCAAACCCGATTGCGTGCGGAAAAACCTTTCCGGCACCATTTTAAAACGTTTTTTGTCCGAAGGGTTTCGCCTGCGCGGCATTAAGATGATCCAGCTTGACGAGCCCGTGCTCCGGGAGCATTACTCCCATATTCTGGACCTTGTGGTCAACGGGGAACTGCTGTTCCCGAAACTGCTTGATTTCATGACCAGCTCCCCGGTTATCGCCATCGCCCTGAAGGGGCCGGGCGTGATCGTGCGCGTGCGTGAACTGCTGGGGCCCACCAACTCCCAGAAGGCGCAGAAAGGCACCATCCGCGGTGATTATGGAACGGACAGCATGATGAACATCTGCCATGCTTCCGACAGCCGCGAATCAGCCGCCGTGGAACTGGTACGGTTCTTCCGTGAAGAAGAGCTGTTTGACAGCCTTAACTGAGGCTTTGCCCTTTTTTACCTCCGGTTTGCAAGAGCCGCGGCTTGATAAGGCTGCGGCTCTTGCCGTGCCGGGGGATAAACCCCGCAGAAGGATGGGGGCCATGGGGCAGGCATGTCCTGCGGCCGCAGGGAAGGGAGGGGGAGACCGGAAAAAGGCAAATTACTTTTCCCAGGGAGTGGCCAGGTACAGGAAGGCTTTTTTCATCCGGTAGGCCTCCCGCATCAGGCCATCCAGGATATTGTTGCAGCTATGCCTGGAAAAGGAATAACCGTAAACGCGCTTGATGGCTGCGTCCTCGCTGTGCTGCTTCTGGCGCTTTAACTCGGCATCCATGTCCCGGAGTTCCACATTGGGGGCGCTCAGGTTGCCGCCGTGCCAGCGGAAATCCGCCAGCAGCCTGTTGTAATGGACAAACTTCTTTCCGGCGCGGCCCAGGCGGGCGTAATACTCCCCGTCCATGTCGTAGCGGAACCGTTCGTCCAGCAGGAATCCTTCTTCAATCGTGGTGCTCCTGCGCAGGAACAGTGCGGTGGAGGCCAGGTACGTGCCGTACCAGATATGCATGTTCAGGCTGTAGGGAAGGGCTTTCATGGGCCGCTGGACGGTCCCGTCCGCATCAATGAAGTTCCAGGCCCCGTGCACGATGTCCGCCTCCGGGCGGGAATCCGCGAAGGCCTTGACAGCCGCCAGGGCGCCAGGCAGCAGCCTGTCGTCCGTATTCAGCCACATGACCCACTTGCCGCGCGCCCTCCGGAAGCCGCGGTTAATGCCCTCCGACATGCCGGAATCCTTCTCCACATGCAATTTCAGGTGCGGGTAGGAGTTCAGGATGTCCAGCGTTCCGTCCGTGGAGCCGGCGTCCTGGATGATGTGCTCAAACGTGGCGCCTTCCTGGTTCCTGACGCTTTCAATGCACTCCCGCACATAGTCGGCGTAATTATAGCTGGGCGTGACGATGCTGAAATCCGGCTCGGTATCCATGGAAAATTTTATTTGGAGGGACTGATGGAGCGTTCCCTGGCGATGTAGATGGGGCGTTTTTTGACTTCCGTATAGGTCTTGGCCAGGTACTGGCCCAGGATGCCCAGGCACAGCAGGACAATGCCGCCCATCAGGCAGAAAACGCAGACCATGGAAGTCCAGCCATAGGCGGAGTGGGGCCAGATCAGTTCCCGGACCGTCAGCGCGATGATGGCAAGGAAGGAGATGAAGGAAAGCATGACCCCCATGATGGAGGCCAGGGCCAGGGGGGCTGTGGAGAAGGCCACAATGCCTTCAATGGAGTACAGGAACAGTTTGAAGAAAGACCATTTGGTCTCTCCCGCCACCCGTTCCACATTCTCATATTCAAACCATTTGGTACGGAAGCCCACCCATTCGTACAAGCCTTTGGAAAAGCGGTTGTACTCCTTCAGGGAAAGCAGGGCTTCCAGCACGGGCCGCGTCATTAGCTTGTAATCCCGGGCACCGTCCACGATGTGGGTGTCCGATATCCGGTGAATCGTCTTGTAAAAGGCGCGTGCAAAGAAAGAGCGCAGCGGCGGTTCCCCCTTCCGGGTGACGCGGCGCGTTCCGGCGCAGTCGTACCCTTCCTCGGCAATGGCTTTCACCATCTCCGGAAGCAGGGACGGGGGGTCCTGAAGGTCCACGTCCATGACGGCTGCATAATCCCCCGTGGCCGCTTCCAGCCCCGCGTAAATGGCCGCTTCCTTCCCGAAATTGCGGGAAAAGGAAATAAACTTCACCTCCGGGGAATGTTCCGCCAGCTCCTTGATGATCTCCAGGGTGTGGTCTGTGGAGCCGTCATCCACAAAGATAAGTTCCGGGGCATATCCCTCCAGGTGCTCCTTGAAAACCCGGTCCACCTCTTGTTTGAACGCCGGAATGGCCTGTTCCTCATTCAGGCAGGGAACGATCAGGGAAATTCGTTTCATGGCAGTGCCCGCATCATACGCCAGAGGCTTTCCGGATGCCAGAAAATAGTGCCCTGTACGCAGAGCAGCCTTTCCTCCGCAAGGGCGGGAGGGAAGGCTGCTGAAAAAGGCGTGGCACGCGGAAAAACGGAAGGATCAGAACTTCGGCAGGTTGCCTATGTCATCCTCGTTTTCAGGGGCGTGCGGGTCTTTCAGGTCACTGTCACTGTCCTTTCCGAAGGACCAGAAATCGTAATCCGGATTCATGCCGTTCCCCATTTTCAGGTTCTTTGCGCTGGCGGATTTGGAGGGAATGGCCTGCTCGCTGCCCAGGCGGTAGCGGTAGGGTGACCCCCACGGGTCCGCCAGGATGTAAAGCGTGACGGGCCTGCCGTCCTTGCCCTTCACATGGACCTCCCGGACGGTCGGGTTGCTCTTGGGCTGGGTGGCGGGATTCAGCTCATCATTATAAATGGTGGTATCCCTGGAAGGCATGCCTTCATTCTTGTGGTCGCCGAAGAGGGCCATGTACACGACGTTGGAGCTGTACTCCTCGCCGTTCGCCACAGCTACTCCGTGGTTATTGAAGGGGGCTTCCGTACCGTAGGGGTAGCGGTCATGGTCGCTGTGGTAGCTTTCCAGCCCCATTTCAATCTTGCGGACAATGGATTCCGTGGCCTGCTCGTTCTTCCTGGTTTCAAGCCAAGTGTAGATGGAGATGGTCAGCGTGGCAAGCACCACGATGATGACCATCACCACCAGGATTTCCATGAGGGTGAAGCCCTGTGCCGCCCGGAGGCGGCTGTATGCGGAGCGAATCTTCATCTGGTCTGCTTTGGAGGAGGGTTAACCCATTTTCTCAATGACCTGCAGAAGAGGCAGGAACATGGCGAACACGATGCCGCCCACAACCACGGCCAGGAATACGATCATGATGGGTTCCAGCATGGAGGTCATGGCCCCCACGGCGTTATCCACTTCATCATCGTAAACGTCCGCAATCTTGAGGAGCATGTCCGGAAGCTGGCCGGTTTCTTCACCCACGTCCACCATGGAAATCACCATGGGCGGGAAAAGCTTGGAGGAGGACATGGGCGTGACGACGGATTCCCCTTCCTTCACGGAATCGTGGATAAGGCCGATGGCGTCTCCCACGATCATGTTTCCGGCAGTGTCCTTGGTGATGGTGAGGGCCTGGAGAATGGGAACGCCGGAAGTGACCAGCGTGCCGAAGGTACGGGCGAAGCGGGCGATGGCGCTTTTGCTCTGCACGTTGCCGATGACGGGCATGGTCAGCAGGGCCGTGTCAATCTTGCGGCGTCCGTTGGGCGTCTTGCTCATGGCCGTGAAGACGGCGTACAGGATGGCGATGACGGCGGCCAGAATAACGGCATTCGGCACGAAGAACGGAGCGGCCATGAACCAGTCACTGAGGCCGAACACGAACTCGGAAATGGCGGGAAGCTCACTGCCCTGTTCCGCGAACATGGCTTTGAACTTGGGAACGATGACCAGCATCAGGAAGATCACGATGCCTACCGCAATGAACAGGACGATGGAGGGGTACACCATGGCGGTGATCACCTTGCTCTTCAGTTTCTGCGCCTTTTCCTGGTATTCCGCCAAGCGGTTCAGCACGACTTCCAGCACACCGCCCAGTTCCCCGGCCTTTACCATGTTCACGAACAGGCGGTCAAAGATCCTGGGGTGCTGGGCCAGGGCTTCCGAGAAGGTGGAGCCCCCCTGAACGGAATCGCCCAGGGCTTCAATGGTCACGCGCAGGTTGGGGTTGGCTTCCTGCTTGGCCAGCACGTTCAAGCTTTGGAGCAGGGGGAGCCCTGCGTCAATCAGGGTGGCCAGCTGGCGGGTGAAAATCATCAGGGCCTTCGCCTTGATCCTGCCGCCCAGCTTGCCTTTTTGTCCTTTGGCTCCCTTGGCCTTCTTCTTGGCGGCGGGCGTTTGCTGGATCTTGCCCTTGCCCGCTTCTACGATCTGGGTGGGGTACAGGCCATGCGCCCGGATGGATTCCATGGCCTCCGCTTCGGAATTGGCCTCCAGGGTACCCGTTTTCTGGTCGCCTTTATGGTCAAGTGCTGTATATTGATATTTAGGCATATATGTGGTGTTTTAAGTGTTTTCTGCTTGGTGGTTGAAATGGGGGGTGCGGTGCAGGTCTGTCCATTAAGTGTACTTCAGCACTTCTTCAATGGTGGTATTGCCGCTGTAAATGTTTCTCAGACCGTCTTCACGCAGGGTGGACATGCCCATTTCAATGGCCTTCTGCTTCAGCACCACGGAGGGAGCGCGGTCCGTGATCATATCCCGCAGGGTATCGTTGATATCCAGCAGTTCGTAAATCCCCTGCCGGCCCTTGTAACCGGAATTGGAGCACTTGTCACAACCCCGGCCCGTGTAGAAGTGCTTGTCCCCCAGTTCATAGGGAGAAACGCCCAACTGGGAGAGGATGGTGGAGGAAGGTTCATACGGCGTACGGCAGTCCGGGCAGATGGTGCGCACCAGGCGCTGGGCCAGCACCCCTTCCAGGGAGGCGGCCACCAGGAAAGGTTCGCAACCCATGTCCACCAGGCGGGTCACGGCTCCGGCGGAGTCGTTCGTGTGCAGGGTGGAGACCACCAGGTGACCCGTCAGGGACGCCTGAATGGCGATCTGGGCAGTAGCCATGTCACGCATTTCCCCCACCATGATGCGGTCCGGGTCCTGTCGCAGGAAGGCGCGGAGAACCATCGGGAAATCCAGGCCGATGGCTTCATTGATTGGAATCTGGATAATGCCGTCAATGTCGTATTCCACGGGGTCTTCCGCCGTCAGAACCTTGGAATCAATAGTGTTGATTTCCCGCAGGGCGGCGTACAGCGTGGTGGTTTTGCCGGCGCCGGTGGGACCGGTGACGATGAAAATGCCGTTCGGCTTATGGACCGTATCCAGGATATATTCATGAATATGCTTGGGCAGGCCCAGGTTGTCCAGGTTCAGGTTGACGGAGGAGCGGTCCAGCACGCGGAGCACCACGGATTCACCGTACTGGGTGGGGAGGGAGGAAACACGCATGTCCACCGAACGGTTGCCCACCTGCTTGACGATTCGCCCGTCCTGCGGAACGCGGCGTTCCGCGATGTTCATATTCGCCATGACCTTGACGCGGGAAATGACCGGCACGGACAGGTGCACGGGCGGGGGCTGCATTTCATACAGGGAGCCGTCCACGCGGTAGCGGATCTTGAATTCCTTTTCAAAGGGCTCAAAGTGAATATCGGAAGCCTTTTCCTTAATAGCCTGCGTAATGACCAGGTCCACAAAGCGGATGACGGGAGCCGCGGCGGAGTCTTCCGTCTCATTGTTGACCTGCATGCTGTTGAGTTCCTGCATCAGGTCCGTCATGGCGGCGGATTCCCCGCCGTACAGCTCATTGATGCGTTCGGATATCTGGTAGTCCGGAGCGATCAGGACGTGGATATCCTGGCCCAGGGCGAAGCGCAGGTCTTCCACCGTCTGCGGATTCAGGGGATCCACCAGGCAGACGTACAGGCCTTCCGGACCGTGCCGCACGGGCAGGGCTCCGTGCAGGCGCACGAGCGTGGCCGGCATCATGTTCTGCACGTTCGGGTCCGGTTTGAAATTGTCCAGCGTAATGAATTCCGTGCCCAGGTCGCTGGCGATCATCTGCCAGATGTCGTCCTTGCTGCCGATGATGCCGAAATCCGCGAGCACTTCCGGCAGTTCCTTGCCGGAGACGGTCATTTCCTCCTTGATATCCTTCGCCAGGGATTTGTCGATCATTCCCCGGCCGATGAAAAGTTCCAGTGTAAGATTGGTGTCCATAATAATCAGAATGAATTGCGGGGAAAAATCAGTTGGCGTCTCCCATGGTGACATTGAGAACTTCTTCCGGAGAAGTGAGCCCGGCCAGCACCTTGCGCACGCCGTCTTCTCTCAGGGTTCTCATGCCGAGTTCCCGGGCGCGTTTGCGCAGCTGGGGGGAGGTCAGGTTCTCGTTGATCATGCGGCGCACTTCGTCGTCGATCTCGAAAATTTCAAAAAGGCCCATTCGTCCCTTGAACCCGCCGCCTCGGCAGAAGTCACAGCCGTGGGGGGCCTTGATCTGCCCCGGAGTAAGGCGGGACATGTCAATGTTCAGCGTATGCGCCTGCTTCTCCGTCAGCACGCCGTCCACCTTGCAGCGGTCGCACAGCTTGCGGACAAGGCGCTGGGCCATGATGGCGCGCACGGCGGAAGCGATCAGGAAGCGCTTGATGCCGATGTCCGCCAGACGGGCCACGGCGCTGGGAGCGTCATTAGTGTGAAGGGTGGAGAACACCAGGTGCCCCGTCAGGGAGGCGTTGATGGCGATGCTGGCCGTTTCCATATCTCGAATTTCCCCGATCATGATGATGTTGGGGGCCTGGCGGAGCATGGCGCGCAGGGCTGCGGCGAAGGTCATGCCGATGTCCGCCTTCACCATCACCTGGTTGATGCCGGAGAGCTCGTATTCCACGGGGTCTTCCACCGTGATGATCTTTTTATCCGGGCGGTTGATGTGGTTCAAGCACGCGTAAAGGGTAGTAGTCTTACCGGACCCGGTGGGGCCCGTTACCAGGATGATGCCGTCCGGCAGGGTGATGAGGCGGTCAAACACGGCTTCATCATCCGAGAAGAACCCGAGCTGGGGAAGGCCCAGCACCAGGGCTGATTTGTCAAGAATACGCATGACGATGCTTTCCCCGTGGTTGCTGGGGACGGAAGACACACGGAGGTCAACCTGCTTGCCGCCAATGTTCATCTGGATTCGTCCGTCCTGGGGCATGCGCTTTTCCGCAATGCTCATGGTAGTGCTCATCACCTTCAGGCGGGCGATGATGGGACTGAGCAGCTTCTTGGGGTGGGTGGCTACTTCCACCAGCTTGCCATCCACGCGGTAGCGGATGCGGAGCCGGTTTTCCATGGGCTCAATGTGAATGTCGGACGCCCGCATCTTGAAGGCGTCCGTCAGCATCTGCTGCACCAGGCGGATGATGGGGGCGTCACCGTCTTCCCCCTCAATGCCGGCGGCGTCTGCCGGAACGGTCAGGTCACGGTAAAATTCCTTCAGGCGGCTTTCCACCGCGCTGTGGGTGGCTACGCTGAAAATAATGTCGCGCCCCATCAGCTGGGGCAGGCTGTCCATGGTCTCCAGGTTCAGCGGGTCGTCAATGGCGATATTAACGGAAAAACCGTCGTCGGAAATGGGAATGGCCCGGAACCGCCGCGCCAGCTCCGGCGTGATCAGTTCACGCACTTCCTGGGGAATATGCATGGGCCCCAGGTCCACGACGGGCAGCAGGGAATTGGACGCCGTCACCTGGGCAATGACGTCTTCCGTAAGATAATTGGCCTGGATAAGAAAATCAACCAGGTCCTGGGTGGGAGATTTTTGACTGCGCGCGTATTGAAGAATCTCTTCATTCAGATAGCCGGCCTGCGTAAGAAGTTCGATGAGATATGATTCGTTGGAGTACACGTCGATCTCTGGAGTCTATGGTTGGAAGTCTGCCGAAACGGAGCGGCAGGATACTCCCCTATTTCTGACAGGTTCGGGCCGTAAAGTCAACTTAGCTTCCCTCAAAAGGGCATTTTTTTTCAGGAGGAAGCGGAGGAAGGGAAGAGGAAATTCCAATGCACGCCGCTTTACAGGCTGTAGAATATCCTGGCGGGCAGGAGTTCCCTTTCCCTCAGGACCGCTGGCGCGGCATGGCGGAGAGCAGGTCCTCCAGTTCCGCCATGCTGGAGACGCGCACCAGGCGCGCGCGCATTTCCTTGGCGCCGGGAAAGCCCTTGGTATAAGCCAGGATGCGTGACCTCATGTGGCGCATGGTATGCAGTTCATCCCCGTAATGGCCGGAATCCAGGGCCATGCGGGTATGGCGCAGGATCAGGGCCGTTTTCTCCTGCGGGTCCCTGGCCGGGGGCATGGCTCCGTGCAGCAGGTAATACCTGGAGTCTCCGAAAATCCATGGGTTCTCCATGGCCGCCCGGCCGATCATCACGCCGCTCACGGCTGTGTTTTCCTTCACATAGGCCACCCCCTGCGGGGTGGAAATATCTCCGTTTCCGATAACGGGAACGGAGATGGCCCGCGCGCATTCGTCAATAATGTCCCAGTTGGCTGTACCGGAATATTGCTGGGAGCGGGTGCGCCCATGGATGGTCACCATGGAAATGCCCTCCTCCTCCAGCAGGTGGCATGCGTCCATGGCGCACAAATTCTGAAAATCCCAGCCAATGCGTATTTTGGCTGTGACGGGAATGCGGTCTCCTACCGCTTTTACCACCCCCGCAGCCACAGAGGCCAGCAGGGGCAGGTCTTTCAGCAGGGAGGACCCTCCATTCTTGCCCACTACCTTGGGAACCGGGCAGCCGAAATTGATGTCAATGAAATCCGGCTTCTCATGGTCCAGAATGATCCGGGCGGCTTCTCCCATGTGCTCTCCGTCCGCGCCGAAAAGCTGAATGCCTATGGGGCGGTGGGCGTCCTCTATCTTCGTGTACCGGCGGTTTCTTTCCCATGCCTGGAGAATGCCTTCCGCAGAGACAAACTCCGTGACCATCACATCAGCCCCCAGTTCCTTGCAAATAGTGCGGAAAATAGGGTCCGTCACCCCGGCCATCGGGGCCAGGAACAAGGGAAAATCCGTCTTAAAAAACGGAAGGGAAGTTGTGCGGCTGGAAAAAGTCATGATTCCTTAGAATGAGGCTACCACGCCCCCATATCCCGTTCAAGCGTCTTGCCCGTCCTGACAGAGAAAGAAGGATGTTCTGAGGCAGCTCCGGAAATAGAAAAACGGCTTCACTCCGGGAGTGAAGCCGTTTGGCGGCAAATTGAAAGATCGTCGTTTTAGTGGTGGCCGCAACCGCAGCCGCCGTCCTTGTGATCGTGGTCATGATCGCAATTGCCGTCGCAGTCGCAGCTATCCTTGTCGCAGCTGCCGCCGCAGGAGCAGGAAGATTCGGAGCTCATCGCGCGCTGGCGGGCTTCTTCAATTTCTTCCGGAGTGGGGGCGTGGCCGAGATCAATGGACATGCCCAGGTACTGGTTGATGGTATTCAGGAGTTCGTCGATGGTCTGGCGCGCTTCCAGGAAGCCGCGTGCTGCGTCGTTCTTGATCACATTTTCACGCAGGGAATCAAACTTGGCAATTTCTTCTTCCGTGGGCGGCATGCCGGCCAGGTGCTTGTTGCGCAGTTCTTCACCGTAGGCGTTCACTTCTTCAAAAAGCTTGGTTGCCTCCGGGTTCTGGAAAAAGAGGCCGATTTTTGCCTTGGCGGCCACAACCTGGTCTTCCTTGGCAAGCATGTTGCAAAGGGCTTCCGTGGCAGTACGCAGGTTGTCATTGAGAACGGGGGTATTCATATGAAATCCATTCAATCATGGCTTTCAAGGCAGGGCAACCCGGTTGCGAGGCATGGCGTGCATTTTCGTGTCAGGGCGTCCGCGGATTAGGAATCCGGATGTGATAACCAACGACGTATAAAGTAAGCAAAAATATATTATATTCAAGAAATTGTGTGTAGTTTCTAACAAATATTTCATTCGATGGAAATATACGGGAAAATAATGGAGAGGATTGGAGAAATGTATTTGTTATGAAAAAGTAATATTGACTTCGGATTCCTAATCCGCACAATCCCGTTGTTGTTCAGCCTATGACAGGAAAAAATGATCCCGCAGCTACCTTGGGGTGGAACATTCCGTTAGCGCTTCTTATTTGGTCCGTTATAGTGGTGGGAGCGTGTTCGGATACGTCCCCCTTGTACTCCTTTTATCCTTCTCCGGACCCTTCCATTTTCTTCATGTTCGGACGCGGACTTCTCCACGGTCTTCTCCCCTATGTGGAAATGGCGGACAGCAAAGGCCCCCTGCTGGTTTGGATCTATTATGCCGCCGCCTGGATTGACGGACACTCTTTTGCCGGAATATTCCTCATCCAGTGCGTGACCCTTTTTACTACGCTTTTACTGGCTTGCAGGACGGCGCGTTTTTATCTGTCACGGCGCGGCAGCCTGCTGGCTTCCATGCTGTTGTGCCTGTTTCTGTTTGATTCATTCCCCTTCCAGCGCGGGGGCGGGGTGGAGGAATTGTGCTGGCCGGGGATGGCCGCCGTGGTTTACGGGCTGGTGCGGTATTTCCGGATGCGGGACAGGCGCAGCCTGCTGTTTCTGTTCGGTGTGGCCGGGGTATTTGCCGGGGCCGCCTTCATGATGAAATTTTCCATAGCCTTTCCCGTGTGCGCCTTAGCCGGGGTCTTGTGCCTGTGGCTGTGGTGGAACGGGCGGAGAAAAGAGGCCGCGGCGGCTCTGGGGATGACGGCAGCGGGGTTCCTGGCCGTGGTGGTTCCCTGTTCGGCTTGGCTGGTATCGCACGGCGTTTGGAAAGAAGCGATGAATGAGTACCTGCTGTGCTCCGTGCGTTATGGAACGGTGGCCCAGGAGACCACGTGGTGGGCCAAACTACTAAGGCCGGCTCCGGTCCGCTGCCTGTCCGACGTACTGATGTGGGCAGCCATCATCTGGGCTCTGGCGATAGCGGGCTGGCGTCAATTAAAAATGCAAAAGGCGCTCCTGTTCACGGCCCTGCTGTATATCTTCTTTAAGGTGGAGATGTTCAGCGTGTACAATTACTATTATAATTCCATCCTTTCACCCATGATGATCTGGGTGGCTATCTTCTTTGTAGCTCAGGCGGAACGGCGCTTTTCCCTGCGCATGCCGCGGATGGCGGCCGCAACGCTGGCAATCGTCTGCCTCACGGGGGCCGGAGTGGCTGCCGGGCTGACGGGCGCCGTCCGGAAAGGAGACTTTGTCTGGAATGGCAGGGAGCTGCATTCCCCCGCCGTCCGGGAACGGCTGGCCTCTTTTTCCGGAGCCTCCGTCCTGTATCTGGGCTGGCTGGACAGGGGCTTCGGCATTACCTGGGACTGGAAGCCGTGCGGAAGATACTGGTTCCTTCAAAACTTCCCGTCAGAAGAAATGGTCAGGGAGCAGTATGATTACATTGAGCAGGGCATACCGGATATCATCCACACCAGTTCACGGGATGATGAATCTTTTCTGCGGCAGCACGGTTATAAGCCTTTGATGCCGGAACTAGACGGGGGATTCTGGTGCCGGGTGTCGGAAGAGGAAAACGGGCCGTCCTCCAAAGAATAAAAGGACCGCTCTGTGAATGAGGAGTTCCTTGTGGAATGGATAATAACTTATTCCAGCGGCTCATGCTTTTGGTATTCCGATAGAAATTCCTCAAGACGGAAAGTTTTTCTACGGTACGAGAATCGAAAAGTTGTCGGGATCATGTAGAAGAGGCATCTCCATCCCTTGGTTTAGGCAAGCCCTTGTACAGGTAGGCGGCTTCCGGCGCCCTGTCCGGCAGAGCCGGAATATTCTTGTCTCCGTGTGTCAGTTCCTGGGTCGTGACGTTCTTTTTCAGATAGCGTCCGGTTTTTTCCGTATCTTGGTCTAAGCCCGGGTCAATTTTGAATTCCTTCCCCAGGAAGAGATGCGTTTATGACGACGCCAATGACTTTTCTTTCCCTTTTGCTTTCATTGTTTCTTTCTGCTTAAGTGTTGAAACTGATGTCTATGAATCTCACAACCAATTATTTATATGAAAATCGGATTTCCAATCCGGAGACAAGCTATAAATTTGAAAAAAAGCATTTAATACAAAATTCCTTGGACCATAGGCAGAAAATTTGAATGAACGGAAGACATGCAATCCGGGAAAAGGAACAGATGGGAATTTTTCTATCCTTCCTGTTGCCATCAAGATTTTTCAAGGAACAAAAAAGCTTGTCATCAAAATGTTGTGGGTTAGTTGCATTGATATTATTTCCCGTTCCGGGGATGGAGCCTCCTTTCAGACTGTTGACGCATGGACCCTGCCTCCGGATTGGAAATCCGCTAATTTGCATTCATTCCCTACTGGAAAACATGCATTTATATCCATGAATCACTCAGCGTCACGATTTTATCTCCTGTTAAACTTATCCTGTTTTACTGCGTTTGCAGCTCCCCTTCCTGAAGAACATACCTCCTCCATGACTACTTTCTCCCGCGTGCAGCTGCCGATTTCCCGGCCGCAGCCGAATATAGCCTTTCAAGCGTATAATTTCTGAAAATTGCTCCAAATCGACTAATCCGTTTCCAAATCCATTCAATACCATGAGACTACATCTTCCTTCCTCTTTGCTCCGCTACGTGCTTGCCGGCCTGTTCATCTGCGCCTTCCCGGCCGCATCCGGGGCGGACTATACTGTGAACAACACCCAGTCCACCATGCCGGGCAGCAACCTGTACGGCACATTGGAAGAATTGCGGGCATCCGGTTTGCTGCGTGCCAAAGACACGGTTGTCCTGCATAACGACGACTCCACGCTGACCGGAGGCCTTAATCTTCTCATTAACGTTCAGTCCGACAACACGGCGGCAGCGCGCACGCTGGATCTGGCTGGATTGGGAACAACTCCCATGTTTTTCCTGAAGAAAGGAGATCATGGCGCTGACATGAATTCCATTATCTGGGAGAATGCGGGCAACCGGGTTCTGCGTGTGGAGGGATTCGGCAGCAATGCCACTCTGAATCTTACCGGAGCGGTCACGTTCCGCAACAATACGGGAATTTACGATGATTCCACCGCTCCGGGCGGCGGCGCGATTGCCATTCAGGGTCAAGGTCTCGCTTCAGTCTCGCTGGATGACAATGCCGTTTTCATCGGAAATTACGCATCTTCCGCAAGCGGAGAGGTTAGAGGAGGCGCAGTTCTGGCGTTCTCCAACGACGCCCGGATCACTCTGGGCAACGGCGCTGTTTTCCATGCCAACTATGTTTTGGCTTCAGACAAAGCAGGCGGCGCGGGCGGCGCAATGTTTACCAAGGGCGGTTCTTCCTCCATTGAAATAGGCGATGACGCCACGTTCACCGACAACTATGTCCAGGCCGGCAAGTCCAGCTACGGAGGAGCGATAGGAGCCGATAGAAACGCCACCTCCATTACCCTGGGGGACCGCGCGGCTTTCAGCGGCAACCATATTTCCACTTCGGCAGACGGAGCAGCCAGTGAAGGCGGAGCGATCAGTACCTACATCACGATCGGAGACGCCTCCGTCACGCTGGGAGACAGAGCCGCCTTTACCGGGAATTACATCTTGGCCGCCGGAACGGGAAAAGGAGCCGGCGGGGCGATTGCAGTGCGGGCAAATGCAGGCCCTGCATCCCTCACCGTTGGAGCGGGTGCAAGCTTCACGGGCAACTATATCTCCGCGTCATCCGGTGACGGAGGTGCAATCTGGATGTCTTCAGGGGGGGCCTGCACTCTGGGAGCCAACGTTTCCTTCATCGGAAATTACATTCAGGCGTCTTCCGGAAGTGGCGGAGCGATTTACCTGAAAAATCAGCAGCTGACTATTCAGGACGGGGCGAATTTTACGAACAATTACGCGCCCACGGCAGGGGGAGCCATCCTGATCAACAATTTCGGCACCAACGCCACCCAGCAATTCCTGGCGCAGACCCACGACGTTCTTTTCAGCGGCAATATGACAGGGGGAACCTTCACGCGCAACGATAACGGAACATTTACCGTAGACGGGGGAACAGCCAACGCCATCCATGTTGAAAGGTTAGGCTCTTTGCAATTGGCGGCCGGAGAAGGACGGAACATCCAGTTTGACGACCCGATCACCTCAGGAACGGACTACGCAATAACACTCGCGATCAACCGGTATACGGATGACGACGGGACTGATCACGACACCTCCGGCACGGTCGTCTTCAGCGGAACACGCTATCAGGGTACGGACGCCCATCTGGTTGCCAGCCGTTACAACAACTTCCGGGGAAAGACCACTGTATACGGAGGCACGCTGGAACTCAGGGACGGAGTCGTTTTCGGCCGCACGGGGAGCATGACGGACACGGGAACCTCCTTTACGCTTAATGCCGGAGCCACTCTTCGAAGCAAAGGCGCCGTCAGTGAGATCAACGCCGCCTCGATCGTTCTCAACGGCACGGTAGACACCGAAGGCACGCTCCTGCTGAACGGAAACGCCACAGCCTCCGACGCAATGCTCAAAACCGGACAGGGAGCCCTTGACCTGAGGAATACCGGAACCAATCTGTTCACGAACGGAGTTGTGCTCAACGAAGGCAGCATCCTGATTAACGACATGGAACAGATTCGGACCGGCCCAGGCGCGCACATCACAGGTTCCGGCACACTGGACATCCGGTCCGCAGGTTCCGTAACCCTCTCGGATTCGCTGGCCGGATTTGCCGGAACCATCGCCTTGACAGATACCCGGCTCCGTCCGGACACCACAGGACAAACCGTGCTCGGCACCGCAACCCTGCGGCTCGGAAGCGGCTCCGAACTCTCCGTTACGGAAAATTTTTCCATCAGCAAGCTGCATCTGGCCGGAGGAACGCTCACCGTCCAGGTGGACGGTGACGCTTCCCGGCTGGAGCACCAGCTCTCCGTCTCCGGCAGTCTTGACATCACGTCGGCATCCACGCTGGCCGTCTCCGGTCTGAAAGACAGTCTGGACAACATAGCTCCCCAGCCGGGCTTCCTGGACCGCGATCTTCAGGAATTGGCTCTGGACGGCACCATCAACGCGGACGCCCTGCTGGTGGTACAAGCCGGAAACGTCGCGAATACAACTATTCTGGACTTGGTGGACGCCGATACGGGCGAGGCCATCACCGGTGGCGAGGAACGCGAAGTTACCTACCAGGATACCGTTACCGCGACCTACAGCTATATTGCCGTAGCCGGCACCAATGAGCACAACGGCCAGACAGGTATCCACCTCACCTACGGACTCAAGGAATTGAACATCCATGATGGGAAAACCTGGGTTCTGGACGCTCCGACCGATCCGGACAGCGACCGGACGCTCATCGCCCGGATTACAGGCGGCGGCGCGCTGCAGCTGAATAGCGACGCGGCCGGCATCACCATCACCTCCGCTGCGAGCCATACGGGGGGAACACTTATCAACTCCGGCCTGGTCACTGCCGGAGCGGACAACCTCTTCAGCGCTGGAATCCTGGAGGTCAAGGAAGGTGCAACATTCGACACGGCCGCCACCGCACAAACCAACAGCAAAGGATTTATTCTGCAAGGCTTGCTCAAGGGCGACCAGGCATTCTCCAACACGGACGCCATGTATGTCTTCACCAGCGCACAGGTGGAATCGGCGCTTGCCAACACCGGAACGCTCCTATTGGCCAATACAACGGGCACAGGGCAGGACTTCCAGCTTTCGGGAGGCCTGGAGGGCGACGGAGGGCATGTAGCCTTTGAAGGAAGCGGCCGTGACACATTGAAGCTCGGCTCCCTCTCCGGATCGCAGGCCTTTACAATGAACATCAACCTGGCCGCCGGAACAAGCGACCGCATCGCCATCGCCGGGGAGGCTTCCGGCACGCACACGGTTCATTTCATCCTGCAAGGCGGCGTTCCCTCCTCTCCGTCCTTCATACACGACATGATTACATGGGACAGTCTGGCGGAAGACAGTAATGCGGCCACGCTCTTTACCGGAACGCTGGATGCGGGTTTTTACTCCTACAGCCTTAAAATCAACGCTGCAGGCAATGGATACGACCTGTCGCCGGAGGGCTACAACAACCTGGGCGGCGTACTGCTCAATGTGCTTGGCTGCATGAGTACGGGATGGTTTGAACAGCTTGACACCCTCTCCAAACGCATGGGAGAGCTGCGCATGGGAGCGGACTTTTACAGGCAGCAGGACCAACAGGCCAGGAACGCCGGAGAGGCGCCCAGGGGGCACTACTGGGCGCGCACGGCTTCCGGACGCACGGACACGGACCTGGGCATCGCCGGAGTATGCGGCTTTACGGAATACCAGTATGGGGCAGACAGCGGCGCGGACTGGATTGTTGCATCCGGGAGAAACAGCATGCTGGCTGCCGGCCTCTTCGGAGGATATCGCCGGAGTGACCGCCGCTTCCATGACGGCTGGGGAAGCAAGGGCAGCACGGACAGCGGTTACGGAGGCCTTTACGCCTCATGGCTGCACAGCAGGGGGTGGTTTGCGGACACGGTTCTCAAGGGAATGAGCTACAATGCCGCATGGACCGCGGTCCAGCCCGGGGGCACGGAACGGGGCAGCTATGACAACTGGGGATTGGGAATGAGCATGGAAGCCGGGCGGCAGTGGAGCAGCGCCGGAGGATGGTTCCTGGAACCATCCGTGCAAATCGCATGGCTCCATTCCGGTTCCACGCATATCGTCACGAACCAGGGCCTGGAAGTGACGGGAAGCGCAGCCGACATCTGGCAATTTGCCGGACGCCTGCGAGCCGGACGCACATGGAGCGTCAACGGAGGCAGGCAGCTGGTGCAGGGCTACGTGAAAACCGGTGTTACGCAGCAGGCGAGCAATGGCGGTGAAGTAAAGGCCGCCGGCAACCAGTGGCGTCCGAATACGGATGGAACCCGCGGCATGGTTGGCTGCGGCGTGGCATGGCAGCTCAGCGCCCGCGATCAGGTGCACCTGGACTACGAATATGTCTACGGAGACAAATACGATCGTCCCTGGACGATCAATTTGGGGTATACGCGGAGCTTTTAGGCCGAAGGAATTCATGTCTCTTCCTCCACCCGGCAAGTTCACTCTTGCCGGGTGTTTTGTTTCTGTCAGTCCTGCCGGAAAGTCTTCTCATGAAGAATAAAAAAGACCGCTTCATGAATGAAGCGGTCCTGAAGATTGGAAAAATCAGTATTTGACGCTTAGTGCGCCTTGCAGAATTCTTCAAAGCGGTCCAGCGCTTCCTTCAGAACGTCCAGCGTGGTGCAGTAGCTGATGCGGATGGCCTTGTCATTGCCGAAGGCGATGCCGGGGACGGCCGCCACCTTGTAGCGTTCCAGAAGCTTGTCGCACAGGTTCAGGGAGGTGAGCCCCAGCTTGCTGGTGTCCACAAAGAAGTAGAAGGCTCCCTGCGGTTCCACGACGCTGACGTTCGGGATGGCGTTGAGGCGGGACAGGACATACTGGCGGCGCATGTCGTATTCGTCGCGCATGTCGCTGATGAAGCTCTGGTCCCCCGTGAGGGCCTCAATGCCGCCGTACTGCGCGAAGGTGCAGACGTTGGAGGTGGTGTGGTCCTGAATCATCTGGATGGCCTTGGCAATGGGGGCCGGAGCGGCGGAGTAGCCCATGCGCCAGCCGGTCATGGCATAGCCCTTGGAGAAGCCGTTGATGGTGATGGTCAGGTCGTACAGTTCCGGGCTCAGGGAGGCGATGCTGACGTGCCTGGTGTCTCCGTACACGAGGTGTTCGTAGATTTCGTCAGCCAGGATGAGGATGTCTTCGCTCAGGGCCACTTCTCCCAGGGCGCGCAGTTCTTCTTCTGAATAAACGGCTCCGGTCGGGTTGTTCGGCGTGGTGAGGATCACCATCTTGGTGCGGGGGGTCATGGCTTCCTCAAACTGTTCCGCAGTGAGCTTCCAGCCGTTTTCCGGCGTGGTTTCCACAATGACGGGAATGCCGCCGCACATGCGGACCATTTCCGGATAGCTGACCCAGTACGGGGAGGGGATGATGACTTCGTCCCCTTCGGAGACGGTCGCCATGATGGCGTTGAAGCAGGCGTGCTTGGCGCCGGCTCCCACGGTGATCTGGCTGGGATCGTATTCCAGGTTGTTTTCCCTCTTGAGCTTGTCGGCAATGGCCTGGCGGAGTGCGGGCAGGCCGGCGGAGGGAGTGTACTTGGTAGCTCCGTTATTCAGGGCCGTGATGGCTGCCTGCTTGATGTTTTCAGGGGTGTCCATTTCCGGTTCACCGCCTGCCAAACCGTAAACTTCTTCACCGGCGGCCTTCATAGCCTTGGCCCGGTTGGTCACCTTGAGGGTCAGGGAAGGGGTCAATGCAGCAATGCTGGGGGAAATCATGTCCATTGTTGTGGTGCGATCGTAGAATTTTGAATGCCCTGGCGGAAAACAGGCTATTCCCCGCACAGGCGGAAAAACTTTACTAAGTGAGCGCACCCCTGGCAAGGAGAATGCTTGTGGAGGCCATTCTTTTTCTTTCAGCGTGCGTGTCTCCCCTTATCAAGGGGAAATTCCGCCGTCAGCGTCTCATGAATTTGACCCGTATGGCGTCCAGTTCCGGCGTTTTCAGCAGGAAAGCCGCGGCCAGGTAAACAATTCCGGCGCAGCCGCAGACCAGGGAGATGCCCAGTATCCTGGCCGGGAAGGACCAGTCCAGAAAGCCCTGGAGGAACCACGTTTTACCCGCCCAGCACACGGCTCCCAGCAGGACTCCCGCCGCCAGAATGCGGCCCAGGCCGGAAACCAGCGTCCGCCCGTCCACGCCGCCCAGCTGGCGGCGCAGGTAAAGGAAGTAGAAGAGGAAATTGAAGGTGGTGACCACGGAGGTGGTCAGCGCCAGCCACGCCGCGTTTTTATGCAGGCCGTAGACGAAGTAGTAGTTGAGGCCGATGCTGATGGCCAGCGCCACGGCGGCGGCAATCAGGGGGACCCAGCGTTTTTCCAGGGCCAGGAAGACGGGCTGCACCACCTTGGTTCCGGCATAGCCCAGCAGGCCCAGGGAGTAGGCGCCCAGCACCTCCCCGGTGTAGCGCACGGCGTCCTGGTTGAAGCGGCCCCACTGGTACACGGAGGAGACGAATTCCGTTCCCAGGATGAAAAGGATCAGGAACGCGGGCACCGCAAAAAACGCCACCAGCCGAAGCCCCTTGGCAATGTGGACGGCTACTTCCTTTCTGCCGTCCCCCACCATCATGCGGGAAACGGCGGGGAGGACCACCATGCCCGTAGCCACGCCGAAGAGACCCACGGGAAGCTGCCAGAGGCGGAACGCCGTGGTCAGGGCGGTGACAGAGCCTTTCTGGAGGTCCAGGGCGAAGCCCGTATTGATGAAGATGGTGAACTGCGTGACGCCGGAAGCGAGCACGGAGGGAAGCATGAGCCCCCAGATTTTGCGCACGCGGGGATCGTCCCAATGGAAATTGGGCTTCCACCGGAAGCCGGTTTTGCGCAGCTTGGGGAGCTGCACGGCAATCTGGGCCGCCCCCCCGATCGTGACGCCGCAGGCAAAACCGTACAGGGCCTTCGGGCCGAAGGAGGGGTCAATGAAGTACCCGATCAGCAGGCCGAACAGGATGGAGGTGACGTTAAAGGCGGCGGAAGCCAGCATGGGCAATCCGAAAACCCCCACCATGTTCAGCGCCCCCATGACGAGGGCGGACAGGGAGGCGAAGCCGATAAAGGGCCACATGATGCGGCTCAGGTCCGTGGCGAACAACTGGTCCGTCAGGGAATGGTCCCCGCTGTAAAGGGCCTCCATGACGGGGCCGGCAAACAGGATGCCCACCGTCACGATGGCGACCATCAGCGTGGAAAGCTGCGTGGCTACCTTGTTGGTCAGCTCCCAGGCGGCTGCGTCGCCCTCCGCCTCCCGTGTTTTGGAGGCCACGCTGGTGTAGGACTGGGAGAGGGCCCCTTCCGCAAACAGGTCCCGCAACAGGTTGGGGATACGGAATGCCGTGTAAAAGGCGTCCAGCACCCCCGTGGCCCCGAACAGGGAAGTATATACGATCTCCCGGACCATGCCTGTCAGACGGCAGGCGAAAATGGCGCCGGAGGCCACCAGGCTGTTCCGCATCAGGGACATGAGAGAAAAAGCTTACTTGAACAGTTGGCGGCAGTACGGCTCCACGCGCTTCATGGCCGGGTTGTCCTTGACGGCCTGGTCGCGGTCGTCCCGGCAGGGGAAAAGGTACAGGGCGTAGCCTCCGTAGCCTCCGCCCAGGTATTTTTTGGCAAGGGCGTTCGGGATGTCCGGCAGGGGCTGCATTCCTTCGTCAAGCTGAACGCTGTAGTACAGGGCCACGCCTGCGGCCAGGGTATTGATGTTGCGTTCCAGCACTCCGGTGCGGGCAATGAGGGAGGATTGGGAGATGCGCACGTAATCGCGCTGTTCGTCCGCCATTCCGGGGGTGTCATGTTCCTCCCCCGTGTACAGGATGGCCATTCTTCCTTCCAGGAAGTCGCCCGTGCCCTTGACGTCCAGCACGGGGGAACTGCCGGAGCGCCACACGCACAGTCCCGTTTCCGCAATGACGGCGGGGTCCTGCCAGCCGACGCCCAGAGCGAGTTCGGAAGCGACCGGGTCGCGTCCTTCCAACATGGCCCACGCGCCGCTGCCGCCCAGTCCGGAACGTTTTTCATACGGCCATTCGCAGAGGGAGACCATGGGGGTGATGGCGCAGTTGACCACATAGGAGCCTTTTCTGGCGTAGCGGGGAACATCCAGCCATCCTCCGGCAAAGTCCACGCGTAACGGCACGGAGGACGGGGCCTTGATCCGGTTCACCAGCATGGTGGTGGAAACGGGGGCGAATTTGGGGGGCGTCTTGGGAAGCACCACGTAATTCGCGCCGACGCGGGCGCACAGCTCCTTCTTGATGCCGCTGTAAAGGTCGTCCTCCGTCACGGCCAGGACGTCCGGTTTTTCCTGAAGGAATTCCTCTTCAAAATCCAGGCCCTTCTTCATGCCGGTGCCCAGAATGACCTTGTCCACCATGCGCAGGCTTTCCAGCAGTACTTTCTTGTGTTCGTCCGGAATGGACGGTTTGCGCTGCTTGTGGTGCCACAGCACGGGTTCCGAGGCAAAGGAGACGATCAGATAGTCGCCCAGGGAGCGGGCTTCTTCAAAAAACTGGATGTGACCGGCGTGGACGATGTCATAGCAGCCTGAAACGAAAACTTTTTTCATGCGCGTGGTGGTAGATAATTAGTCCACGGCAGTATGCCTTATTGCCCTGCCGGATGCAAGAGCGGGGTGGGAGGAGATGAAAAACGCGTTGAGTGCCTGCCGATGGGGGCTGGCGTATGCATGGAGGGAAGGAGTTCCCGGAGCTGTCAAATGACAGGCTCCGGCATCAAGAAATGGAAACGGCGCGGACCGTGAAAAGTCCGCGCCGTTTGTAGGAAAATCAATCCTTCCGGAACCGGTCAGGAAGCCATGGCGTCCTGATAGCGCTGTTCCACGTCGTCCCAGTTGATGAGGCGGCAGAAGTCTTCAATGTAATCCGCCCTGAGGTTCTGGTGCTTCAGGTAATAGGCGTGTTCCCATACGTCGCAGACGAGGATGGGGACGAGACCGGGGATTTCCAGGTTCTGGTGCTTTTCCGCGCCGCAGATTACCAGCGTCTTGCTCATGGGGTCTACTCCCAGAATGCCCCAGCCGGAACCTTCCACGCCCTGGGAGGCGGCCTTGAATTCCTTCATCATGGCTTCCAGTGAACCGAATTTGGCCTTGATGGCGTCCACCAGGGGGCCCTGCGGTTCCTTCTTGGGATCGGGCGTCATGTTGGTCCAGTAAATGGTGTGGAGGACGTGGCCGGAAACATTGAAGGACAGGTTGCGCACCCAGTTGGTGGTGGCGGAGGCGTCCAGCTTGCCGTCCGCGATTTCACGGAGTTTTTCAGCCGCGGCGTTGGCGCCGGCTACATAGGCGGCATGGTGCTTGTCGTGGTGGATGCGCACGGTTTTTTCATCCAGCATGGGTTCAAGCGCGTCGTAGGCGTACGGAAGGGGCGGTAACACGTACTTGCCGTCGGCATAGCCGACCGTGGAGGGATCTTGCTTTTTAGTCATCTTGTGCTGTGGTTGTATAGACGGCCCTGTTGCCCGGGCCTGGCTGATTGTTCCCATGGCCGCCAGTGAAGAAAGTGCAATAAAACGCCTTCTGCTCATGTTCGCACCATGGGAATTCATGGAAGTTTGGACATGGATGGATTTTGTATTGTTCAAAAAACTTAGAGCATCGGGCATTTTTTACTCTTTTTCACCGGAAGGGCCGGAAAAGGAAGTTTTTTATCTCCTCGCGGCCGCTGCGGGGCCCTGGGCTCCGTAGGCGCTGATGCCCCTGACGGCGACGGACTCCGCATCCCCCAGGAAGGATTTGGGCAGCGTCACGCGGGTCTGGCTGCCCGGCAGCAGGATGCGCGTGGCCCACTGGCTGCCGTAGCGCGCCTGGACGGCCCATTTCCGGGAAGGACTGCCGGACGGCTGCCAGGAAAGGGTAACCGTGGAGCCGTTGTCCGCCACGTAAAAGTTCCGCGGCTGTCCCGGGGCGCCGGTCCCGCACCAGGGCATGGCCGGGGGAACGGCCATGGAGGGATACAGCCTGTTCAGGTATTTCTGGATGCCCCCGGCATTCCGCATGATGGATTTGACGCTCCAGAAGCACTGCCCGGGGGCGCTTCTGGCCAGGGAGCGGGAATAGTTGACTTGCGCGGCTATTTCAGAGGCGGGGCGCCCCGGGTCCTCGCTGCTCATGATGCGCGCGGTGGCGATTCCGGGCCACACCGGGCGGCTCGTGTTCTGGGCGGCCCACCACTGCATCAGGGCCGGAAAACTCTGCTTGGGCGGGCTGCACCGCCAGTAAAGCTGCGGGGCAAGATAATCCACCCAGCCTTTGGAAAGCCACTTGCGGGCATCGCAGGCAAGGTGTTCGTAGGCGTCCACCCCGGCCTCAATGCCGCCGGGAACGCCGGGGCGCCAGATGCCGAACGGGCTGATGCCCACGCGCACCCAGGGCTTGGAGGACTTGACGGACTTGTACATGTCCTCCACGAAGTCATCAATATAGGCCCGCCGCTGGGAGGGCGTCTTCCCGTCGCTGAAACTGCGGGGGGACCAGGGATGGCCGGGGGAGGGGTAGGGGTAGAAATAGTCGTCCAGGTGCACGCCGTCAATATCGTAGCGGCGCACGACGTCCAGAATGACCTTCAACGCATGGTCCCGTGAGGCGGAGGCGCTGGGGTTCATCAGCAGCACGGAGCCGTTGCGCTTCATCAGGTCCGGGCGCGTGAGGGAAATGTGGTTGCGTCCCACGGCGTGCTTCACGTTGGCCTTTGCCCGGAAGGGGTTGAACCAGGCGTGCAGTTCAATGCCGCGGCGGTGGGCCTCCTGGATGGCGAAAGCCAGCGGGTCATATCCCGGATTGACGCCAGGACCGGAGAGCCACTGGCTCCAAGGCTCCAGGGAGGATTGGTACAGGGCGTCTGCGTTCGGTCTCACCTGGAGGAGCACGGCATTCAGTTTCAATTGAGCGCAGGTGTTCAGGATGGTCAGCAGTTCCGTACGCTGGGCCGCGCCGGAAAGTCCGGAACGGGAGGGCCAGTCAATATTGTGGACGGTGGAAATCCACGCGGCGCGGAATTCCTGGGGAGCGGCGGGAACGGCCTCTCCGGAGGGCTGCCACCCCAGCGCCTGGGAGGCCAGGGCCAGCAGGGAGCAGGAAAGGGCGTGGAAAAGGGGAAATCTGGTCATGATGGGATGGTGAGGGATGCTTCCGGGCCATTTAACCCCCATTGGGGGATTCTGTCCATGGCGGATGCCGGAGGTTCCGTCATGGAGAGGCGGCTATGTGCGGCATTCAATGGGAGGAGGAAGCGAGGCTGTTCACCAGGTGGGCGTTGAACCCGGCGCCGAAGCCGTTATCTATGTTGACCACGGACACGCCGTTGGCGCAGGAATTCATCATGGCGAGCAGGGTGGTGACTCCGCGGAAATTGGCACCATACCCCACGCTGGTGGGCACGGCGATCACGGGGGACTTCACCAGGCCCGCCAGCACGCTGGGCAGCGCCCCCTCCATGCCCGCCACGGCCACCAGAACGGTAGCCCGGCGGATGGAATCCAGGTGGGAGACCAGGCGGTGCAGCCCCGCCACGCCGCAATCCCGGTACCGGAGCACGCGGCTGCCCAGAAACTCCGCCGTCAGCGCGGCTTCCTCCGCCACGGACTGGTCCGAGGTGCCCGCGCTGACGATGCCGATGAAGCCTTCCGTCTGCGGTGCGGGCCGCAGGATGATACGCATGAGGCGCGCTTCCGGGCGCATGTCCGCCTCCGGAAAGGCGCGGCGCAGGTGGTCCTGGGCTTCTCCGCTCAGGCGCGTGGCCAGCACGTTCTGCCCGGCGGCAAGCAGGCCGCGGGCTATCTCCTCAATCTGGCCCGGAGTCTTTCCGGCGCCGTAAATCACTTCCGGGCATCCGGTGCGCGCCAGCCGGCCGTAATCAATATCCGTATGGGCGGCCGCGGGGGCTGTGGCGGTACGGATTTTTTCCGCCGCTTCCTCCAGGGAAAGCCGCTCTTCCTTAAGCTGATGCAGGATGTAGGTAATTTCATTCATGACGGTTCATTCATGCTGCCCCTGGAATACCCTTCCAGATCCAGGGTAATGTGGCGGAAGCCCAGTTCACGCAGGCGGTGCGCTACGGGCCCGGCAAGCTCCGCGTCCCGGAACAGTTCGCGTTCCTCCTCCGGCAGTTCAATGCGGGCCAGGTCGTCCCCGTGAACCCGGACGCGGCAGCCTTTCAGCCCCAGGGAGCGGAGGAACGTTTCCGCCATGTCCACGCGTCTCAGCATGGCTTCAGTCACGTGGCGGTTGTGCTCCAGCCGGGTCAGCAGGCAGGCATAGGCCGGTTTTCCGCTGACGGACTCCGGCAGGCCCAGCTCCCGTGCCAGTTGGCGGATGTCCGCCTTGCCCATGGCGGCTTCCAGAAAGGGGGTCAGGATGCCCAGCTCCTGCAGGGCCTTGCGTCCGGGGCGGTAATCGCCCAGGTCATCCGTGTTGGAGCCGTCCGCCAGAAGGGGGAAACCCGTTTCCCCGGCTCTGGCTTTCAGGGCGGAAAACAGGGCGTGCTTGCACAGGTAGCAGCGCAGGGGCGGATTGTCCGTGATGGAGGCGGGGATGGGGAGGGTGAGTTTTTCCTGCCTGACCTTCAGGCTGAGGCACAGCTCCGTACTGTCCCGCATTTCTTCCTCCATTACGTAAGGCGTTTGTGCGGTCAGGGCCAGGCAGCGGTCCGGACCCAGCACCTTTGCGGCGGCGGCCAGCAGTACGCTGCTGTCCAGGCCGCCGGACAGGGCGACGGCGATGCGCTCCTTGGGAAGCAGGACGGACCGCAGCCGTTCAAACGGAGTCTGTGGAGGAGGAGTCATGGGAGGAAGGGGGAAAGAGCCCCATTAACTGGCACTGTTCCAGCGGCAGTCCGGTGTTTTCCGCCAGGGTTCTGCAATCTTCAAATTCCGCCTTCCTGTGATGGGGGCGTCCGTTCATGAATGAGGTCTTTACGTGGACCGTGCCGTGCGGCGTGCCCACGGGGGCGCTCTCCCTCCGCAGAATGTGGCGGCTTGCCGCGTGCTGGCGTATCCCCGGCGTGCTGCTGTGCAGGAAGAATGCCTCCCGCACGCGGTCCGCCTGTTCCGGCAGGCACAGGGCGCAGACTTTCACCGCCAGGCGCCCCTTCTTCATGCAGATGGACTCCTGCCAGGCGTCCAGCGCACCGGCTTCCATCAGCTTTTCCGCCAGGTAGGCGGTCTGTTCCGGCGTCATGTCGTCTATATTGGCGCACAGCTCCGTCAGCAATTCCGGGGAACTCTCCTGTTCCTCCGTTTCCACCAGCATCACCCGGAGAATATTAGGCAGGGGGAGCCCCTGGCGGTGGCCTATGCCGTAACCGGTTCCTGAGATGCGGCCCGCCAGCGGGGCAGGGACGGGCTGTGCCATGGCGGCAATGAAAGCGGCTCCGGTGGGGGTGGTGGCCTCATGGGCGGTCCCGTTCAGGGTGGCCTGGAAATGACGTGCCAGCAGGGCCGTGGCGGGGGCCGGAACGGGCATCATCCCGTGCTGGCACCTCACGGTGCCGGAACCCAGCTCCACCGGGCCTGTGAAAATGGAGTCCACCCGGAGCAGCTCCAGGCAGATGGCGGCGCCCGTGATGTCAATGATGGAATCCACTGCACCCACTTCATGAAAATGGACTTCCTCCGGCGTGGTGCCGTGCACCTGCGCTTCCGCCTCCGCCAGCAGGGTGAAAATGGAAAGGGCCGTCCGCTTCACGGCGTCTGAAAGGCCGCTTGCCTCAATAAGTTTGCGGATATCCGCCATGGTCCGGTGATGGTGTGCGTGCCCGTGGCCGGAATGGCCTTCCTCCTCCGTCACCACGTCAACCCGCGTTCCCTGGATGCCGGACTGTGCGGCCCGGCGGCACTCCAGTTTCCATTCACCGTGCACGTGCAGTTTGGACAGCTCCCGTTCCAGGCTTTCCCGGTCCACGCCCAGATCAATCAGGGCGGCCAGGTTCATGTCTCCGCTGATGCCTGCGCTGCAATCATAGACCAAGGCTTTCATGATTGGGCCAGTGTAGGGGGAAAACCTCCCGGCTCAAGGTCAAAGTGAGCCTTATCGCCGGAGAGTTCCCGGCATCCGGCGGCACTGCTTTAATGGCCTGGCGCGCAGCCATGCAGAGATGGCCTGTGAAATACATTGCTAGAGAACTCCAAATATGCCACACTCCCTGCGGCGCTGACCAGCGCCGGCCCTCGTTCCATATCATGTCCATCCCGTTTTTTTCCAAATTACGATCCCAGAAGCACTATCTTCAACTGGTCAAACCGGAATTGAAGCAGGTTTCTGAGTTTGTGGAAGCCCAGGCATCCTGTTTTGACCCGGAAGTCACCGACTACATGGAAACAGTATGCCAGTCCAAGGGGAAAATGCTCCGTCCGGCCCTGGTTCTGCTGGTAGCCGGCGCCACGGGCGGCATCAAGGAAGCCCACATCCGGCTGGGAGCCCTGCTGGAAATGGTGCATCTGGCCTCACTCGTGCACGATGACGTGATTGACGAGGCCGACAAGCGCCGTGACGAGGCCACCGCCAATGCCCTGTGGGGCAACAGCCTGGCCGTACTGCTGGGAGATGTTCTCTTTTCCCATGCCATGGTGCTTGGTACCGAGTTCGGCAGCACGGAATTCTGCCGCAGGCTGGCGAACACCGTCAGGGACGTATGCCAGGGGGAAGTGGCCCAGTCCAGCCGCCTGTATGACCTGAGCATGACCCGCGAGGAATACTTTGAAATCATCCGGAAAAAAACCGCCTCCCTGTTCTCCGCCGCTACGGGCGGCGCGGCGTGGATCTCCGGAGTGGCCCCGGAAGTGGAAAAATCCCTGTACCAGCTGGGGGACCTGCTGGGGGTGGCCTACCAGATTTACGACGACTGCCTGGACATGGTGGGCGATGAAGACGATGCCGGCAAGACGCTCCACACGGACGCCACCAAGGGCAAGCTGACCCTCCCCATCTTCAACCTGCTGGAATGTGGGGACAGGAACGTGGAAGCCACGCTCAGGGACGCCATTGAAAACCGTGAAGTGGTGGATTACTCCGCCTTTCAGGACAACCCCGTTTTTGCAGAGGCCCTGGACAAGTCGATCCAGGTGGCTCTGGAGAAAACCGAGGCTGCCCGTGAAATCCTGTGGCTCCTCCCCCAGACGGAATACCGTGAAGCCCTGGCGGAGATGACCTTCTACATGGACGAGCTGCTCAACGACTGCCGTGTCTCCTGAGCTTCATTCACATCCTTAAAAAAGGGAGGGAGGTTTCCGGAAATGGACTTCGGCAACCTGTCTGGAATCCAGAACGCTGTTCACGAAGGCAGGCTCCGTGGTATTTTTTTTAACCGGGACCGTTTCCCAAGGCTCCTTCCTTATGAAACGGTCCCTCTATCCGGGCCTGCATGCCCCCTGCTTCACTGGACGGAAAATCCGTTTCCATGGGCTGGCTTTTTTAGAGCGGGAGACCGATGAAGATGCCTTGCAGGTCAGCAGGCGCAGCCTCTCCGGCGGCCTGGCGAAGCTTGTGCGGGCAGGATGGCGATGATTTGGTTCTGCAGCAACTGCACTTTGGAGGCGCGCTGTGCTGTGATGTTATTGGTTTGCTGGAGGGGATAACACCCTTGATTGCTGTTACCGAGTTCATCTATATCAAATAACCGGTTTTCTCCCCAGTGCTTGGCGAGCAGTTTGGAGTTATCCGTTGTTGCATATCCGGCAATAACGCACCAATGTGCATGCGGAAGGTCCGTCCACTGGACGCCAGTCCGGGGGAAACCGTGTTTTTCGTTTTGCTTATCATTGATAACTTGAAAAGGAACGAGGGCATACCCTCCCTGATCAATGGTGTCCCGGATGGTTTGTTCATGAAATAACTGGCAGGCGGCGGAGCAGCTTCCGTTGGCTCTCGCATGGATGAAACGGGCAAAATCGTGGGGATGGAAAACTTCCCCCACCTCGCTTAAACAGCCCTCTGCACGATTGGTGAGGGGATATTGAACGGCCAATTTTAAAAGTTCCATATTCCTCCATGCGGCATCAGGATTGAAGCAATTGAGGACATAGGAGGCTGCGTAAAAGCCGCAGGAGGGGTGGGACGTTTGCCGGTCCATCTCCTCCCGATAGGTATTGGGAACGGTACACATGACGTAGCCTGCGTAATGGGCTGAGGAGAAGGCGAGTATATTTTGGTCCCGTGTCATCTTGATTACCGGGGTTCATGGAGCCGGTGAATGAAGATATACGGCTGGAGGAAAATGCCGGAAAGGCTGGCTTGGCGGGAGGAGGCGTCCGGTTTTTAAAGGCGCCTAAACCATGTTGGAAAAGGGCCGCCGTATTCAGGATTCGGGGTGTAGCGGTGGCTCGTTTGGAACTATACGGAGGGAACAGGTAGATAGCAAATGGAGAGGGGCAGCGCGTGTTTTGGCGGCGGCAGGGAGCATCCGGAATGGTTTTACGTTTTTCCGCAGGCGTTAGCCGGGCCTGCGAGCATGCGTGGAGGCGGGACGGCTTGCAGGCAGTCAGCTTTCATGCTAAAAAGCGGGAAAGGGAGGTGAAATGATGCGGCGGTCATGGAAGGGATTTTTTTCTGCCTTTTACTTCCCGGAAAACGGTGATTCCGGACCATTGAAACAAGCACGGCGCGGCAACTTCCATCAACATGATATGACTGAAAACGAGACCTTTGAAAAAGTGGATTTCCATGAAATGGAGCTGGATGATGAATACTATGATTGCGTATTCGTCGCGTGTGATTTTTCAAAGCTGGTCATCCGGAATACCGACTTTGAAAAGTGCGAGTTCAGGGCGTGCAATTTCACGTTGGCCAGCTTCAAGGAAGCCCTCCGGGATGTTACCTTTGCCGACTGCAAGATGACTGGCGCAGACTTTACGGACATAGACAGGTTTTCGGACGGCCTGGTCTTTGAAAACTCGCGTCTTGATTATGCCAGTTTTGTAGAAGCCAGGTTGCGGAAAACCGTTTTCCGCGGCTGCAAGATGTATGAGGGGTACTTTAATGACGCGGACATGGCGGAATCCGTTTTTGACCGCTGTGACCTGGAACGGGTTTCTTTCGTCGGAACCAATTTGGAAAAGGCCGATTTTTCAACCTCCTTCAACTTTTCGATCAATCCTGCCATGTGCAAGCTGAAAAAGGCGGTCTTTTCCCGGCACGGGCTGGAGGGGCTGCTGGCCCATCTGGACATTGACATCAGGGGGTAGGCCTGCGGCCACGGTTTAACTGGAATACGGAATAGGCCGTTATAGCGGGTAAAACAAGAGTGCGGGCATTCCCGTTTCAGGAATGCCCGCACCGTTTCAACGCAAGTTAGAATTTGGAATTCCGCTTCTTCACTTCCTCTACAAGCTTGGAAAGGGATTTCCCCTTGTTGCGCTTTTCATGTTCCGAAGCGGAAAAGTATTCCGCTTCCCGCCGGAGCTTCAGGTAGCTTTCATAAACTTCACGGTCCAGCAGGCCGGTGTTCACCGCTTCCAAAACGGCGCAGCCCGGTTCATGGATATGCCCGCAATCCTTGAAACGGCACGCGGCCACGAAGTCGGAAATATCCAGCGCTTCTGCAAGGGAACCGGGCTGGCCGATCGCCAGGCCGAATTCCCGGACGCCCGGAGTGTCTATTAAAACGCCTGAACCTTCCATTAATACCATTTCCCGGCGGGTGGACGTGTGCCGTCCTTTACCCGTGGAGGAGCTTATATGGGAGGTAGACAGGAGCGGTTTTCCGCACAGCGCATTCACCAGGGAACTTTTCCCGACGCCTGAAGAACCGACAAACACCACTGTTTCCCCTTCCGGGATGGCTTCCCGGAGCCGGAGAATCGACTGGGGTTCATGAATGCTTGTAAAAAATACAGGCATCCGGCGCTCCAGGTGTTTGACCTGTTCTTCAATGCCCTGCCGGTCAAACCCTAAATCAGCCTTGTTCAACACCAGTACGGGTTTGATTCCTTCTTCCAATATCTGGACCATGAAACGCTCGGCCCTGCGGATATTGAAATTATCATCAAGGCTTTGCACAATGAATGCCTTGTCCACGTAAGAGGCGATCGCCTGCCTGTCGGAAACCGTTCCGCTTTTCTTGCGGTACAGGGTCCGTTCATGGGGCAGCACATCGACGATGATCCCTTTCGTTTCATCAAAGGGCTGGAAAATCACCCAGTCGCCCGTGCAGGGCAGTTCAAAGGCTGATTGCTCATACATCATGTTTCCCCTTAATTCGCACTGGAACACTCCGTTCTCGGAAACGACCTCATAACACGTCCTGTGCACGATGGCGATGCGGCCATGAGGCAGGGCGCTGTATGCTGATTCCCGTTTGAGCCGGCTCAACTTCTCATTCCAGCCGTAAGCATTTAAATGAATCATTGTTCCGTCTTTTTTGCGATGTAAAACACGTAGCCGTAGAATTCCTTGTACCTGCGGTATAATTCCGCTTCATGGCGCAGGGATGCGACTAATTCCGCAGCGGCTTCATTTCCCGGATATTGATGGAGGAAAGCCTCCTGAACGGGAAGCTGCGGGGCGTAATAATGCTCCGTCCAGCAGCTTTCCGGCAGAATGAAGGAAGCGACAGGCACGTACCCGGCCCCCTGTATCTGGGCCATCTTGTTGGGTATGGTGTCTATCTCCGGATACATGTCCATCCAGAAGCGGTGAATCTCTTCCGGACGTTCCGCGGTAAACCACGAGCTTTCGGAAACGGCCAGGTAGCCTCCCGGTTTCAGGAACTTGCGCCATTCGTCCAGCCCCCGTTCAAAGCCGATGTTGTAAATGGCCCCTTCCGACCAGACCAGGTCCAGTTCTTCTTCTGCAAAGGGCAGGTTGTCCATGGATCCGACGATGCCTTTTACCCTGTCCTGCAAGCCTGACTGCATTGCCTGGCGGTTGAAGATGCGGATGAAATCCGGGAACAGGTCAAGCCCCGTAACGCTTCCCTGAACATGTGCGGCAAGCGTCCTGGTCTGTCCGCCCGTGCCGCAGCCGAGGTCGGCGATGCGGGATTGCCCGGTCAGATTGTCAATGAAGCCGAGGGCCTTGAGGGTGGCCTCCGGGCTGCCGGGTCCCTGCCGTTCCAGGCGGGAAAAATAATCGCAGATGAAGTTGAAATCGAAATCGTGAATTGTTTTGTTTTTATTGCTCATTAATTTAGTAAATGTTGTATGCCATGAGGGCACAGGGGCGCCGTCATCGTGGCAGGTAGATTAACGTTGAAATTCCTATAATACGGAACTTCCTCCCGGAAGGGATCATCCGGGAGCAAACAAAAGGGGACAACCAGTACGGAAAGTACCGGTTGTTTACAAGACCGAGGCCGATTTAAATGAAGGATTAAACATGAAGCAAAGATATTTCATCTTGTGCCGGACGGGATGTGCGGGCCGTGTCCAGATTTCGCACGGTCCGGCTGTCTTTTTCAAGACATTATTGCGTCCGCTGTCCCCCGGAGCTGGAAAAGCTCCGTCATTTCCCGCGTGGCGGGATGCTTCCCCCTATTCCGTTTTCCCGTACCTGCGCGCCCGGAAGGAGTAAGCCACCGCCACCACGGCGGCGAGTATGGCGTACAGGATGAAGCGGTCCGTGGAGATGGCGTTGGCGGATTCTCCGTTGGACAGGAAAAAGGTAATGGCGGCCACTAGCATGTTGCCTGCAAAGATGGTGAGGTTCCAGAAGCTGGTGATGACGCTTTTCAAATGCAGCGGGGCCTGCGTGTAGGCGAATTCAAGGCCGGTGGTGCTGAGCAGTATCTCGGAAATGGTGAGCACGCAGTAGGGAATCAATTGCCACGCGATGGACATGGAGGCGCCTCCCTCCAGCCTGTATTGCAGGAAAGCGACAATCAGGAATGTCACGGAGCTCAGGGCCAGCCCTGTTCCGAGACGCACCAGGGGCCGCGCCAGCGTCACCACCTTCGGATAGACGAATACGGTGATGAGGGGGATGAACACCATCACGAAAATGGGATTGGCCGCCTGGATTTGCGCCGGTCCGATGGACCAGGCGCCGCCGCCCGGGAGCGGGATGGAGAGGGGGATCATCCTGCTGCCCTGGGCCACCCAGGAGGAGGCCGTCTGCTCAAAGATGGACCAGAAGGGGATGATGAAGACAAAGATGGAGAGGATTTTCAGGATGTGCCGCGCGTCCTCCACGGCGGAAGCTCCGCACCGTTGTTCCGCATTCTTCCAGCCTCCGTGGAACAGGACGATGAAGAGGACTTTCCAGAAGCCGGCGCGGCCGTTGTTGCGTTCAGGCGGCGTTCTGTGGTACTTCTTGCGGCCCAGCCAGAAGACGAAGGTGGCGATGCCCATGAAAATGCCCGGAACGGCAAACGCCCAGCTGTACCCGTAATGCTGTTCCATGGCCGGAATGACCAGGAAGGAGAAGAAGGAGCCCAGGTTGATGGCCCAGTAAAAGGCATTAAAGGCCTTGGTCATCAACTGCGGGGATTTGTTCGGAATCTGGTCCCCCATGAAGGCGGAGACGCAGGGCTTGATGCCTCCCGCGCCCAGCGCGATGATGAACAGGCCCGTCATCAGGATGTAGCGGCGCGCTTCAATGGTATGGAAGAGGTCCGCTGTTGCCAGGACGCCGTGCCCTACGCAGTAAAGCAGGGAAATGTAAAGAATGGTCTTGTACCGGCCCCAGACCTTGTCCGCCAGCCATGCGCCCGCCAGGGGAAGCAGGTAGACCATTCCCGCGAAGACGTGGAGGGTGGCGGTAGCCCAGTTTTCACTCATCAGCAGGTGGCCCGTCATGTACAGCATGAGGATGGACTTCATGCCGTAGAAGCTGAAGCGTTCGCAGGCTTCCGTTCCGATGATGTACCTGGACTGGGAGGGGAGGGCGCTCATGGATGATGAAAATGGAGGTGGTCAGGGATGGCGGAACAAGGGCAATAAAAATGATGGCCCCGGGGAGAGGCCATCATAGGAAGGCATTTTGGAGGCATTCCGCCCCTGTGCGGCGGGACACGGGCGGAATGACGGCTGCCATGAAAAGGAATGGGTGTTAGCGTTCCTGGTTCAGGATGGGGGCAATTTCCACCTTGTACTGGGTGATGCATGCTTTCAGCCAGTCCAGCATGATCATGGATTTGGCCTGGGCTGTCAGGGCCGGCGCAATCTGCTGGGTGGCCTTGATCTGGAACTCCGGGGTATCTTCCAGTTCGCGCTTGACGAGCTGGGTCAGCAGGATGCCGTCCCCCGTGTTGATGGGCCGGGCCATCTGGCCGGGGTTGATGACGGAAGCCGCCTGGAATACCTCTTCAGGAACCGGGAGTTCCTTGGGCGGAGCCAGGCGGGAATTCATGGCCCGGTCCAGCAGGGCCTGGAGTTCTTCCTGGCTTCTGGCGTTTTGCAGGTTGGCTGTGCTCAGGAGGGAGTTCGGATTGACAAAGGGACCGTAGGTAGCGGTTTTGGCTCCGGCTTTCCCGGCGATGGCATTGAATTGTTCCACGGGTTTCTCCGCCTTCTGCAGCTCCGTATTGAGTTCTGCGGCAGCCTTGTTCATGGATTCCACAGTCATGCTTTCCAGCAGGTCGGCGCGTGCGCTGTTGCGGGCGGTTTCATAAGGAAGGGCCTTTACCGGGGTAATGCCTTCCAGGCGGACCAGGACCACCTGGCCGTTTTCCAGAACCTGCATGGTGCTGATCTGTTCGGCTCCAGTCCTGGCGCGCGCTTCTTCAATGTCCTTGGCGCCCGCGTCCGCGTTCAGGGCCGGGGCGTCCGCCAGGGAAAAGGCTACGTCCAGCAGGGTGGCGCTGCGTCCGTCGGAGGCGGACTGGTTGATCGGCTGGTTGATTTCCTGGGGCGCGTTTTTGCGAGTCACGGCCGTGTAGGACTTCTTCTCCATCGTGCAGACGCCGGGAGTCTTGGCCAGGGCCTCACTGATGGCCTGGTCCATGTTCCTGCCGTTGGTGGCGTTCAGCGGTTCCCAGATGTCATTTTCCACCAGGTTCATGGTTTCCATGGTGGCGTTGGAAATGTCTCCGGACTTGGGCGCCTGCGTGTCGCCGGCGGGGGTGAAGGTATAAACGGTGAAGAAGCGGGCTTCCTCATTCTTGTAATTTTCCTTGTGCTTGTCCCAGAAGGTCTTGATTTCCTCTTCTCCCGGGTCCGTCTTGGGACGGAAGGCGCTCTTTTCCAGGAAGGCGGTGTTGACCGTGATCTGCTGGTTGTTGGACTCCGCCACGGCTTCGGAAAAACCGGCTTCCACGGAGATGCCCCCGGTCAGCACGTCCTTGATTCGCACCAGGCTGATGGTGTCTTCCATCAGGCCGCGCAGAAGTTCCTCCTGAATCTTCTTGCCCATATTGCCGCGCATGGAAATGAAATTGTCATACTTCCGGGGGTCAAAGACGCCTTTTTCATCCTGGAATTCCGGGATGTTGCAGATGGCGTCGTCAATTTCCGTAGTGTTGGGCGTCAGGCCCAGGCGGCTCGCCTCCCTGCGGATGATGCCGCGGTAGGCCAGGAAAGCGGCGTTGGGATTATTCGTTTTCAGCAGGTGGCAGAGTTCGCGCAGGCTTTCTTCCGAGCTGAAATTGTCCTGAAGCAGCGGGCCGAAGGTGGAAGGGAAGGAAAAAGCCACGGACAGGCCGGTCTTGCCCATGTTGTTGTAATCCTTTTCTCCGTAAGACTTGCCGTCCACGGAAACGAAGGTTTGCTTGAACATGCCGGTCACGGAGCCGCCGCTTACGTCCCCGCCGATGAACATGAGGCCCACAAACACCAGGGCCATGGCTGCCATGATGACGATTGTATGTTTACGTAAGTAATCTAACATGGAATGGTATGTTGAAGATGCGCGTGTAGCCGGTCCCTGACTGACGGCAGCCTGGACAGCCCGGACCTTTTACACCTTTTCCCGCCGCTAGGCAAGAACGAAGCTTTACGCTTCCGGCGGCTTTTCCAAAACATTGCGGCATGCGCTTTCCTGTCATGAAGGGCGTTTCCAGCCGGGGCAGAACAGTTTTTGACCTCGACGGTGATGCAAATACGCCTTATGTTGCTCCTGCGCGGAAGATTCCGGATGCCGGGGGCGCACTGCTTCCCCCGCTGCCGCTCCTTCCGGCGCGTGTCCGTAGCCAAATGCTCCTTTAATCACAAGGATTTATGCTGAACCAGGTAGTAGAACTCAAAAGAGAAGTGACGGCGGTGCAGATCCCCAGCGGGGATGTGCTCACGCTGCCGGAGGGGGAACGCGTGTACATCACCCAGATACTGGGCGGCTCCTATACCGTGGCTACGGACCATGGCCTGGCCCGCATCTCCAGGGAGAATGCGGACGCCCTGGGTGCGGAGGCGGCGGAAACCTCTCCGGAGACAGCCGAGCTGGATGAAAACGCCACCCTTGAAGAACGCGTCTGGGACACGCTGAAATGCGTGTACGATCCGGAAATTCCCGTGGACATCGTCAACCTGGGATTGATTTACGACGTGACCGTGATTGAACTGGAAAACGGCCTGCATCACGTGGCGGTCAAAATGACCCTGACGGCTCCCGGCTGCGGCATGGGCCCGCATCTGGTGATGGAGGCCAAAGACCGCATTGAAGCGCTGGAAGGCGTGGAAGCCGCGGATGTGGAAATGGTGTGGGACCCACCCTGGAACCAGGAGATGGTCAGTGAGGAAGGCAGGATGAAACTCGGATTGATCTGATTCCATGCCGCTGACATTGAGATTCTCCGACGACGAGGCGCGCGATCTGGCGGAAATGCTTTCCATGGCCGCCGCTGTGGCCGCCGCCAACCAGCAGGACGGGGCGGAGGCGCGCCTGGCCGCATGGGGGAAGCTCATCTCCCGCCTGATGGAGGAACTTTCCTCCACGCCCAAATTGAAAGGCCGCATTGCCTATGCGGACGATCTGGGGGGCTATGCCTTCACCCGGCAATATGAGGAAAACGCCTTCTACCAGGATTGCCTGGACGAATACCGTGACAACATTTTCTGGGCTGACCTGGTGACGCGCATGGCGGACAAGGCCATCAGCGAACATCTGGGGCCGGAATATTTTGAGAACATGCCGGAGGAAGACCGCCGCCAGACCGCGGAAGCCCTGGAAAAATCCCTGTGGCAGGAATGCGCCAGGTACGGCATTGACCGCCTGGGATTCATCCTTCCTCCGACTGACGGGTAACAGGAAAAAAGCGGGCAGGGAAATTCCGGGCCTTTGGCAGGAATGCTCCGCCTGGGCGGATTGGGCGGTTCCGGAGGACTTCCGGTGACGGGAATTTTATTCTCCCTCCTCTTCCGGCATGGGCGGCGAGGGGCTGCCCAGGTGCTCCGTCTCCCTGGGGGTAGAGAGCACCTTGTAATACGCCCATGCGGCGACGGCCAGGACGCCGCCGATGGAAATGATCATGGTTAGCCAGCCGGTGAGGGACATGATTATTTGGTGTTTTCCTGAACGAGCCGGGTGACCTTTTCATCAGGCTGGACAGGCTTTGCATCCTGGGGCAGGGGGCGGTTCTGGAACAGTTTGAAATCCGTCATTTTCGTATCCCCTCCCGTCTGGAGCAGCACGGAGCCGTTGGGCTGGATGTCCGCCATGACGTTGGTGGAGGGGGTGGGGTCCCCCGTGAATGTGACGCTGGTGTTGGGGAACCATTTGCCGTCCTTGTACGCGAAGCTGGGGCCGAAGAAGGCGCCGCGGGCTTTTTTGGCGGATTCAAAGTTGCGCATGAAGTCTTCCACGAAACCGACGGAGAAGGAGAGTTCCTTTTCCGAGGAATGGGTTTTCCATTTGGAGATGAGGTTCCAGGCCTTGTCCTTGTTGTTATAGTAAAAGCCGCTGATTTCCTTGAATTTCCCCATCTTTTTGACGCAGACGAGAAAGCGCATGTTCTCCCCGACGGTCCAGGGATAGTCCACGAAGCTCTGGCCTCCCGTTCCCTCTCCGCCAAAGCGGCCTGCGTGTGCGTTTTCACCCAGTTTCACCAGCTTGGTGCGTTCCTCTTCCGGCACGCTGTTGGGGTTGTCCCCATGGGCCACCGGGTCCCAGATGGAAAAGATGATCACTTTTTTGCCGTTGGACTGCTCCTGGAAGCCGATGTAGCCGTCGTCAAAGTTCATGGCGCAGAAGTAGGTGCCGGGAACGGATGTCTTGGCTTTTACTTCATTGTACAGGGCACTTGCCTGCGCGGGGTGGCCCTGCTGCATGACATGGACGGAACGGCACTGCCGTTTCATCAGAAGCTCCGGGTCCTGGGCATGCAGGAAGGAGGTGCCGGAGAACAGGGCGGCGCAGATGACGGCTGTTGCGGAGAAAAGGCGCATGGTTTTTGAATGGTTGTTTAATGGTTGGCCGTGCTCCGTCCGGTGGAAGGGGCAGGCGAATGATTAGTACGGACTAATTACGTCCCGGACGGAGGGAATCTCACATGGGAGCGGTATTTTTTTCAAGATTTTTTGGCAGGAATTCCCCGGGAACGGGATAAGACCAGAGGAGCGCACCGGAGCTATTAAAATGGTCACGTCCGCAGGACTGCTCTTTTATCCGCTGCCATTCACTTTCTTTCAGCTGCCGTAAGGGTTTTCGCCGCTCCGGGAGACGGAGGGGAAGAAGGAAGGCCGCCCCTGCGGGATGCGGGGACGGCCTTCGGGATGATGAACGGAAAGGAAGTTTTCTTTACCGGATGGGATTCATGAAAAGGGGCATCAGGCCGCCCAGCACGATGAAGATGGAAAAGGCGGCCAGCATGACGCCGGAAATGACGGGAACCTGTACGGGGTCCGCGTCTTCTGCGGGCTTGTCCCAGTACATGGAGCGGATGACCTTGAAGTAGTAATAGAAGCCGGAGGCCGCGCAGATGATCATGACGGGGAGCATCCAGCCCAGGTACAGGCCCGTGTTGATGACGTGCACGAAGGAGATCATTTTGGCGAAGAAGCCGGCCGTCAGCGGCACGCCCGCCAGGGAGGCGAACATGATGGTGATGGCCAGCGCCAGCCGGGGATTGGTCTTGCCCAGGCCGCGGAAGGCGGAGATTTCCTCGCTCCCGCGCTGGATGCGGATCATGGCGAGGGCGAAGAAGGCGCCAAAGGTCATGACCAGGTACACGGCCAGGTAGAACGGGGCGTTCGGGGCAAGCCGGCCGTCCACAGTGCCGATGAAGAGGGGAAGGATGAACCCGGCCTGCGCGATGGAGGAATAACCCATCATGCGCTTCAGGTTAGTCTGCGGAATGGCGCCCAGGTTGCCCACCAGCAGCGTAGCCGCAGCCATCAGGGCTATGACGAATTCAACGGGAGGCAGGGCGGCGAAGGGGGCCAGGATGATGCTGAGCAGGGCAAAGCCGGCCACCTTGGAGGCTACGGAAAGGAAAGCCGTCACCGGAGTGGGTGCGCCCTGGTATACGTCCGGAATCCACAATTGCATGGGAACCGCGCCGATTTTGAAGGCCGTGCCGAGCAGCAGCATGGCGAGGGCCAGGTACATGGCGGGGGCCGTCTGGCCCGCCAGCGCATGGCTGACGATGGCTCCGTCATAGATGAAGGTTCCCGTGACGCCGAAGTACCAGGCCAGGCCGAAGACGAGGAAGCCCGTGCTGACGGCGCCCAGAATCAGGTACTTGATGCCCGCTTCCGTAGAGCCCAGGTTCCGGCGGAAGTAGCCCACCATGATGAAGGAGCTCAGGGTAAGCACTTCCAGGGAGACGAACAGTTCCACCAGGTTGGATGCCTTGCACAGGGAGGTGATGCCCACGCAGGCCAGCAGGGGAAGGATGTAGAATTCCCCCGTGCCGTCCTGGGACTTGGAGTCGTTGGAAGAGAGGTTGATGACGGCCCGGAAGTCCACGGACAGCAGCAGGGTGACTGCCGTGGCGACAAGCGCCAGGATGATGTAGACGTTGTCATAGAGCCCCCCCATGTAGAAGGGGAGCATCGCCAGGGCACCCGCCGCGCCAATCAGCCCGAAGACGAATTTGGGCGTCTTTTTGCAGAAGGTCTCGGCCAGGAGCATAAGCATCGCCAGGCCGGCCAGGATGAATTCCGGAATATACGCTTGCATGGGTAAAAGAAGATCGGGTTAAACTTGAATTGTATTCGGAAGGGAAATCAGGAGAAGAACTGGAGCACCAGCGTGGGGAAGAAGCCGAAGACCGCCAGGGTGATGGTAAGGAAGTAGTTGGCCGCCCGTTCGGAAGGCAGCAGTTCCGTGGCGTAGGCTGCGGCCTTGGAGAGGTCCCCCTGGAAGATGTTGCGGTAGGCCCTCAGCATGTACACCGCGCCGATGACCAGGCCCCAGAGGCACAGGATGGTGGCGATCTGGACGGGGCCGAAGCCGTTGGTGAAACCGGCGAAGCCGGAGAAGAAGACCATGAACTCCCCCGGGAAGTTGGCAAGGCCGGGGAGGCCGATGGAGGCCATGCCCGCCAGGCCGAAGACGAAGGCCATGCGCGGCAGCCTGGTGCTCAGGCCGCCGAGGGAGTTGATTTCCAGCGTGCCGGTCTGCTTTTCAATTTGTCCGCAGAGCAGGAAGAGCAGGGCGATGGTCAGGCCGTGGGCCAGCATCAGCAGGGCGGCCCCTTTCAGTGCCCAGGGGTTGGCTTCCGCGGAACCGGAGGCCACCAGGGCGGCGAAGGCCAGGAAGATGTAGCCCATGTGCATCACGGAGGAGTTGCCCAGGAGCAGGTCCAGCCTCTTCTGGTTGACGGTTACGTAACCCACCCAGATGACGTTGCAGACGAGCAGGACAAGGAGGATGTTCGTCCAGGGAAGGAAGCCTGTTTCCATCAGCGGCTGGAACATGAAGAGGCCGTACAGGCCGAACTTCTTGAGCACGCCCGCATGCATCATCGCCACCGGAGCGGGGGCGGAGGCATACGCGGGGGCTGCCCAGGAGTGGAAGGGGAAGAGGGAAATCAGCGTGCCGAACCCGGCGATCAGCAGGGCGCCGATGAGCTCCGCGTGGGCGAGTTCACGTCCGCCGGCCATGAAGTCTTTCAATCCGGAGAAGGTGAAGCCCGCCTGCGTGCCGATCATCAGCAGGGCGGCCAGCAGCACCATGGAGGCAAGCCCCAGGTAAAGCGTGGCGCGCCAGGCCGTGGTGCGACGGTCGCCCCGCCCGTACAGGCCGATCATCACGAAGGTGGGGATGAGGGCCAGTTCATGGAAGGCGAAGAAGGAGATGATATTGTCGGACAGGAAGGCCCCGGTGGCGCCCGCGGAAATCAGCAGGGCGGAGTTGTACCAGGAGGCTTCCCCTCCCTTGGGCGGGTTGGTGCCCAGCACGGTGGCGAAGGTTACCAGGATGGTCAGCAGCAGCATCACTTTGGCCAGGGCCGGGGCCAGCGTGAGCTGGAGGTCCATCCCTTCAAAGCGGGACCAGCAGGAGGAGCAGCCGTCAAAGCTAACCAGGGCCCAGATGCCGAGGGCCAGCGTCAGCGTGGCGCTGAGCAGGGCTGTCGGGCGTGCGGGCGCCTTGCACAGACCGATGAGGGCCGTGGCAATCAGAGGAATGAGAACAAGCCAGATAAGCATGGTGTGTGATTGGTTGGTAGGTTAGCAGGAATAGAAGACGGTGAAGTAGATGACCAGGAGCAGGCCGATGCCGAAGAGGGCCGTGTAGGCGGCCATGCTGCCGGACTGGAGGCGGCGCAGCAGGGACCCAACGGCGGCGGTCAGCCGCGCCAGGCCGCCCACGATGAGGCCGGAGATGATGAACTGGTCCATGAAGTCGATGATGGCGGCCAGGGAGCCCTGGATGCCCCTGACCAGCACCTTGTCATAGAACCAGTCAATGTAGAGGCGGTTGGCGAGGGCGCGGGAGACGGCATTGCCGGAGAGCTTGTCGGAGGCCGGGGAGCCCGCATAGAAAACGGCTGCCAGCAGGATGCCGAGCACCAGAGCCCCCATGGAGACGTAGAAGGGCATGCCCATGTGGAAGCTTTCGGAAACGAACCCGTTGAAGGGCACCAGCCTGTCGGCGATGAAGCCGTAGCCGGAAATGAGGGCCAGCACGGCCAGGATCAGCAGGGGAACCAGCATGAGGCCGCCCACTTCCGTGGCGTGTTCCGAGCTGTGGCTGCGGCTCTTGCCGAAGAAGACCACGAAGATCACGCGCATCATGTAGAAAGTGGTCAGCAGGGCCACGCCCGCGCCGATCCAGAAGAAGACCGGGTTTTTGTGCAGAGCGGCTTCCAGGATGGCTTCCTTGGAGAAGAAGCCGGACGTGAACGGAATGGCGACCAGCGCCATGGTGGCGATGATGAAGGTGAGGGAGGTCAGCTTCATGCGCTTCATGATGCCGCCCATTTTCCAGATGTCCTGTTCATGGTGGCAGGCGAAGATGATGGCGCCCGCGCCCAGGAAGAGCAGGGCCTTGAACCAGGCATGGGTGAAGAGGTGGAACATGGCCGCTTCCCCGGCCAGCAGGCCCAGGGCCATGACCATGTAGCCCAGCTGGGAGAGGGTGGAGTAGGCCAGCACGCGCTTGATGTCATTCTGCTGGGTGGCCATGAAGGCGGCGATGACGGCCGTGACGGCGCCGATGACGGCAATGACGTTGCAGGCCAGGGCGGGGAAGGCTTCCACGCCGATGGAGTACTGCACGCGCACCATCATGTACACCCCGGCGGCCACCATGGTGGCGGCATGGATCAGGGCGGAGACGGGGGTGGGGCCTTCCATGGCGTCCGGCAGCCACACGTGCAGCGGGAACTGGGCGGATTTGCCCACCACCCCGCAGAAGAGGCACAGCACCGTGATGTTCAGCAGGGTTTCACTGAGGCCCGCGGGCATTTCCATCAGGCTGAAGTCCAGCGTGTTGGTCAGCGCCCAGAGGGTCAGGATGCCGATCAGGAAGCCGAAGTCACCCACGCGGTTGCAGATGAAGGCTTTTTTGGCGGCGTTTGCGGCGGCGTCCCTGGTGTACCAGTGGCCGATGAGCAGGTAGGAGGAAAGGCCCACCAGCTCCCAGAAGATGAAAGTCATGGCGATGTTGTTCGCCAGGACGATGCCCGTCATGGAGAACATGAAGAGGCTCAGGCACGCGAAGTAGCGCGTTTTCGCCTTGTCCTCCGCCATGTAGCTCAGGGAGAAGATGTGGACCAGCAGGCCGATGCCCGTGACCACCAGCATCATGCGGGTGGAAAGGGGGTCCAGCACAAAGCCCAGGTCAACGGAAAAGACGTCGGAGATCGGAAGCCAGGAGAAGGAGGCAGAGCCGGTCTGGTCCAGCAGGCCCAGGGAAAGAACGAAGGTCGCCAGGCAGGAGAAGGTGGAGGTGAGCGCCGCGATGTTCGGGCGCCGGGTCAGCAGGAACCAGTCGAAGGCGGCTACGACCAGCGGCAGGAAGAGCAGGAGCCAGGTGTATTGAATATCAATATTAAACATGTTCGTGGAGTGGTATGTTGCTCTTAGTCTTTCAGCGTGTTGAGGTCCTGCGTGCTGGCCGTGCGCCTGGCTCGGTACAGGGAGACGATGAGGGCCAGCCCGATGGCTACTTCCGCCGCGGCGATGGTCAGGATGAAGATGGAGAGGGACTGTCCGTCATAGTTGGGCAGGCCCATGGTGCCCTGGGCGCGTGAAAACGCCACCAGGGACAGGTTGGCCGCGCTGAGCATCATTTCCAGGCACATGAAGATGACGATGATGTCACGCCGGACAATCACCCCCATCAGGCCGATGGCGAACAGGACGCCGGAGAGGATCAGGTAATGCGTAAGAGGTATCATGATGATGGCTGTGGTAAGGGGGTTCAGGTTATTTGCCGGAGGGGCGGCGGCTCAGCACGACGACGCCGATGGAGGCCACCAGCAGGGCCAGCCCGGCGATGACCAGGCTGCGGTTGTATTTGTCAAACAGGGTGCGGCCCAGCAGGGCGGTATCCGGGAATTCCCCGTTGTCTATTTCCGCGCGGATGGTGGTGCCTTCCGGATAGAGGTGCGCGGAACATTGGGGGGAGAGGGGGGGGAGGGTGATGGACGGTGCTATGCCGCAGGTGGAATGGAGCAATTGGTCAAGAGATGCCTTGGTGATGGCATAGTCCGATCCTCCCCTGCATCCGCCGGAAGCAACGCAGAGTTTCTGCGCGCATTCCCCGGAAAGGCCGTTGGTTCCCGTTTTCCCGGAATTGGCGCTGTCCTGGCCGATCTTCAGATCGTTCCACGCCTGTTCCGCGGTGGCCATCGGGCAGCGGTGCGTTTCCTTCGCGCCGGGCAGGGAGTAGATGATGCCGATGAGCTGGCCGAGGAAGAGTCCGGCTATGATGACGCCGATGGCGACGGAAACGGGACGCCGGAAGGGGGAGGTTTCCCGCTTCACGTTCAGCAGCATGATGATGAACGCGAAGAGCACCATGATGGCTCCGGCGTACACCAGAATCTGGAGAATGCCCAGGAAGTGGGCGCCCAGTCCGATCATGACGGCGGCCGTGGCTCCGAAGGAGAGGGCCATCATCATGGCGGAGGAAACGGGGTTGCGCATGAAGACGACCATCAGGGACAGGATCACGGCCAGGGCCCCGAAGATGTAAAAGAGTATGTCACTGGCAAAAATGTTCATAACGTACGGAAATTGGAGTGAGTGTTTCGGGGTAAGTTATTTGTATTGGTTCCACTTGTTGACCAGCCCCTTGCGGGTGCCGCCCATTTCGTAGAGCTTGGCCTTGTTGTGGATGGCCTGGGCCTTGTCCGTGGGGGTGAACAGGTAATCCTGGCTCATGAAAATGGCCTGTTCCGGGCAGGCTTCCTCGCACATGCCGCAGTAGATGCAGCGGAGCATGTCGATCTGGAATTCCCTGGGCGCTTTTTCCACCTTACCCCAGGGGCCTTCCTTGATGGCGCCGGGGGTGATGGTGATGGCGCGGGCAGGGCAGATGAATTCGCAGAGCTGGCAGGAGACGCAGCGTTCGCGGCCGTCTTCCCCCTTCACCAGGACGGGAGCCCCGCGGTAGTATTCCGGCAGGTGCTTGTCCCAGCGGAATTCCGGGTACTGCATCGTGACGCCTATGCCGGAGCCGGCCAGTTCCTTCTTGTTGCGGGATTTGCCCAGCAGAGCCAGAACGAGGTGCTTGATGGTGATCCAGAGACCGCCAAGGATGGATTGCAAGTAGAACCGCTCTCCGAGGGAAATCTTCGGGCGCTTGATCGTTTTGAAGGCCATAATAGTGATGTTGTCGGGATGAAGAAGGTTGATTACTTGACGAAGTACAGGATGGCGGCCGTGATGAAGATGTTGATGACGGCCAGTTCAAAGAAGACCATCCAGCCGAGCTTCATCACCTGGTCGTAACGGAAGCGGGGGAGTGTCCAGCGCACCCAGACGAAGAAGAAGACGAAGAAGAGGAGCTTGAGCACGTACGCGATGAGCTGGCAGATGACCGCCACCCAGTTGGCTACGTGTTCATTGAGCCAGCCGTCCAGGCCGAAGCCGATGGACCAGCCGCCCAGGAACAGCGTGATGACCAGGGAGGAGCCCACCACCATGGCGGCGTATTCACCCATGAAGAACTGCGCGAATTTCATGGAGGAGTATTCCGTGTGGTAGCCGCCCACGAGGTCCGTTTCACATTCGGACATGTCAAAGGGCGTGCGGTTGGCTTCCGCGAAGATGGAGGTCAGGAAGATGATGAAGCTGATGGCGATGGGAACCAGCAGGATCCAGCGCTGCCAGCTCAGGCCCTCGCCCCACACGGGGAGCATGAGCCAGCCGTTGGCGGCCTGGTATTCCACGATGTTGGAGAGGTCCAGCGTGCTGTAAATCATCAGCACGGGGATGATGGACAGGCCCATGCTGATTTCATAGGAAATCATCTGGGCGGAGGAGCGCACGCCGCCCAGGAAGGGGAATTTGGAGTTGGAGGACCAGCCGGCCAGCACCAGGCCGTATACGGAGAGGGAAGAGATGGCGAACATCCAGAGGGGGCCTACGCTGAGGTTGGCCACCGCCATGTTTACGTTGCCGTAGGAGGTGTGAAGGTCTCCGGCAAAGGGGACCACGGCCGCCGTCATCAGCGGGGGGGCCAGCACCAGGATGGGGGCGATCCAGAAGTACACGCGGCGCACGAAGGGAGGCGTGAAGTCCTGCTTGAGGAACAGCTTGCCGCCGTCCACCATGGGCTGCACGAGGCCGAAGATCGGAATGTCGCGGTCCAGGCGGAAGAAGCGGCACAGGTTGGCGATTTTGCCGTCGTGGGGAAGGCCGAAGTAGTCCAGCGTCTTTTTGAACGGGAGGTCGGACTTAGCCCCGAAGCGGCGGAAGATGCTCAGCGGGATGCCGGCGCGGTTGGGCCCCACGCGGTCCTGAATCCAGGCGGCCACCCGGCGTTCAATGTACACGCAGACCGGAATGAACAGGATGGTGATGGCGAAGCAGATGACGATTTTGATCAGCAGGGTGATGATGTAGAACCACACAGGGTTGCTGAGCACTTCGTCGCAAAAGGTTAGAATCGAATCAATCATGGCGGATTAACAGGTTGTGTGCGTGTGAAGTGTGATTAGCGGCCCTGGCTTTTTTCATGTTCCACCACGGGAATGGTGACGCCGGTTTCCAGAATGGGCTGGCCCCCGTCTCCGATGGAGCCCCAGGTGACGCCGTTAAGGGCGCCGTATTCCGTGCTCATGACGGTGAGGACGTCCAGGGCGGAGTTGAAGTCTTTCAGCGCGGGGTTGCCGCCCAGCAGAAGGGTGATGTCCCGGAGAATCTGCCAGTCGTCCCTGGCGTAGCCCACGGGCTGGATGGCGCGGTTCAGGCGCTGGATGCGTCCGGTGATGTTGATCATGGTGCCGAATTTCTCAGCAAAGGTGACGCCCGGCAGAACCAGGTCCGCGTGGCGCGCCGTTTCATTAGCACTGTGGGCGGTCATGAACAGGTAATCCAGCTTTTTCAGGTCTTCTGCGGTGAAGCCGGCTTCCGGAGCGGTGAGGTCTTCCCCCAGCGTGAGGATGCCCTTGATGGAGCCGTTGCGCACGCCTTCGCGGATGGCGGCCAGTTTGGAGCCGGGTTCAATGCCCAGCACCAGTCTGGCGCCGTTCGTGTTCGGGTTGCGGTCCGCGGCAATCAGCATGCCGTCGCTTTCACCCATGCGGGGGACGATGTCCACCTTGTCCGTGCCTATCTGGGCGGCCAGGTGGCGGGCCATGTAAAGTTCTTCGTTGGTCATGCGCCCGGAGGCGATGACGGCGACCTGGTCCGGCGAGATGCGCTTGACGGCTTCCGTGACGGAGGCCAGGGCGGGTTCCCAGGTGGCGGGGCGGTGGGGCGCTCCCGCGTCCGTGCGGATGACGGGCTGGGGAATGCGTGTTTCCGCGTTGATGTATTTGTAGTTCAGGCGGTGGGAGTCCGGCATCCAGCAGGAGTTCACGGCGTCGTTCGGGCGCGGGGTGATGCGGTACACCTTTTCTTCACGCGTCCAGAGGATGATGTTGGTGCCCGTGCCGCAGTCCACGTCAATGGTCTTGGTTTCCTTCAGGAACCAGACGCGCATTTTGAAACGGAAGTCCTTGGAGGTGAGGGCGCCCACCGGGCAGAGGTCCACGGTGTTCAGGGAGTAGTTGCTGTCCAGCTCGCGGCCGGGATAGACCGTGATGGCGTTATGGGTGCCGCGCTGGGCCATGGTGAGCACTTCATCATGCATGATGTCCCGCATGAAGCGCACGCAGCGGCCGCAGAGCACGCAGCGCTCCTGGTCCAGGTTCACGCGCGGGCCGATGCTGAGGTTCTTGCCCTTCTTGGTTTTCTTGCCGTCATAGCGGCCTTCCACCTGGCCGTAGTCATTGGAGAATTCCTGGAGCTTGCATTCCCCTGCCTGGTCGCAGATGGGGCAGTCCAGCGGGTGGCTGGTGAGCAGGAATTCCATCACGCCGCGGCGCGCCTCGCTGGCGAGGGGGCTGTCCGTACGGATGCCCATGTTTTCCGCCACCGTGTTCGCGCAGGAGATGATGGGGCGGGGCATCCACTGGATGTTCTGGTAGCCGCGTTCATCATAGGAAGGCGTCTGGCCGGGAGCCAGCCGGGGGGGCATCCCCTGTTCCACCAGGCACATGCGGCAGGAGCCGACGATGGCCAGCTTGGGGTGGTAGCAGAAGCACGGAATGGGTACGCCCACGGAACGGCAGGCATCAGCAATCCGCGTGCCGCGCGGGAACTGGTGCCACGTTCCGTTGATCTGGACGTTCACCTTGCCTTCCGCGGCGGCAATGTCTTTGGGGAGTTTGGAAGCTTCTTCACTCATGATGACGGATGGGAGGGAAATGGAATTGGAAACTGGTGTTGCGTTCTGCTGTTAGCGGGTGAGGTAGCGGTTCTGCTCCCTGCCTTCCTCGGAATGGGGCAGGCAGGCGTTGAAGGGATCCGTCAGGGCCACGAATTCCTCCTTGAACTTGGAGACCATGGCCTGGGTGGGCCAGGAGGCGGCTTCACCGAAGGCGCAGACCGTCTTTCCTTCAATCTGGTTGGCCACTTCAATCAGCAGGTCCACGTCTGACGGGGAGGCCTTGCCTTCCAGAATGCGGGTGCTGAGCTGGACCATCCACGGGCAGCCTTCCCGGCAGGGGGTGCACTGGCCGCAGGATTCATGGGCGTAAAAGCGGTTGATGTTGTTCATGGCCCAGGGCATGGAGCGGGAATCATCCATGACGATGATGGCGCCGGAGCCGGACATGGAGCCGTACTGGGCGATGCTGTCCAGGTCCAGCGGGATGTCAAAGAAGGAGATTTTGCGCATGGAGCCGTCCGGATTCTTCGTCTTGTATTCCACGTCCGTGCGCATCACCTTGGAGGAGGAGCCGCCGGGAATGACGGCCTTGAATTCACGTCCGTCGCGGGGGCCTCCGCAGACGTCGTAAAGCAGTTCGCCGAAGGTCATGGAACCGGAAATGATTTCATAGAATCCCGGGCGCTTCACGTCGCCGGAGACGCCGAGGATGCGGGTGCCGGGGGAGCGCTTGGCTCCTTCCTGGCTGTAGGCTTCTCCGCCCATGGCGATGACGTGCTTCACCTGGCAGAGGGATTCCACGTTGTTCACGATGGTGGGGCAGCCGTACAGGCCGATGGCGGCCGGGAAGTAGGGGGGCTTGATGCGCGGATAGGGGCGCTGGCCTTCCAGGGAGTTGATCAGGGAGGTTTCTTCACCGCAGATGTAGGCGCCCGCGCCGCGGTGCAGGTGGATTTCCAGGTCATAGCCGGAACCCAGGATGTTTTTACCCAGGAAGTTGTGTTCCCGGGCTTCCTGAAGGGCCTTGAGCATGGTTTCCGCGGCCAGGGGGAATTCCTCGCGCATGTAGATGTAGGCCAGATGGGCCCCCACGGCGTAGCAGGAGATGATCATCCCTTCCAGCAGCTGGTGGGGGTCCTGGTGGACGACGAAGCGGTCCTTGAAGGTGCCGGGTTCGGATTCGTCACAGTTGCAGATCAGGTAAACGGGCTTGGTGTTGTTCGGCGGAATGAAGGTCCACTTCACGCCGGTGGGGAAGCCCGCGCCGCCGCGGCCCCGCAGGCCGGATTTCTTCACCTCGTCAACGATAGCCTTCGGCTCCATGCCGAGCGCCTTTTTCAGTTCTTCATAGCCGCCGTCGGCCAGGTAGCAGTCAATGGAAGTGTTCCAGCCTTCGCGGTTGACGTTTTTCAGGATGCGGCGCGTTTCCCTGGGGTGGGGTTCTTTACCGGGAAGATAGGTGATGCTCATGGAGAAAATCTGGTGCGGGGTGGAAAGGGTTAGGCGTTCTGGTGCTTGGCGATCACTTCCTCCAGCAGTTCCGGAGTGACTTTTTCATACAGGAGGTCGTTGACCATCATGTTGGGGCCGAAGCCGCAGTTGGCCAGGCATTCCACGCCCTCCACGCTCCACAGGCCGTCCGGGCTGACGCCGATGGGGTGGTGGTGGTCAATGCCGCTCTTGTCAATGCCCAGGCGCGTGCAGATGGCGTCAAAGAGGCTGTCCGCTCCCGCCATGGCGCAGGAAAGGGTGCGGCATACGCGGAAGTGGGTCCTGCCGGGGCACATCTGGCGCAGGCCGGGATAGAAGGTGACCACGCCCAGCACGTGGGCGGCGGAAATGTTCAGTTTTTCCCCCGTCCAGGTGATGGCGTCTCCGCAGATGAAGCCGAACTTTTTCTGGATTTCATGCAGGATGGGGAGCACGGCGGACTTCTGCTTGCCTTCCGGATAATGCGTGATGTATTCGCTTGCGGCGGCGTCAAGTTCCGGCGTTACTTCAAAAGGAGGGTAAAACCGTTCGCCCGGGCTGGGCTGGTGGGCGATAGTCGCGTCGATGGCGTTTTCAGCGTAATCGGACATGGGGAGGAAATTTGGTGTTTGAGTTGGAAAGGAAAAAGGGAGCGTATGTTTAGCGGTCGCATTCGCCCATCACGAAGTCGAAGGAGCCGAGAATGGCCGGAACGTCGGAAACCAGGTGGCCTTTCAGCAGTTCCGGCAGGATGGACAGGTTGCAGAAGGAGGGGGAGCGCATGCGCAGGCGGTTGGGAAGTCCGCCTCCCTTGGAATCCAGGAAGAAGCCCAGTTCTCCCTTCGGGTTTTCCGCGGCAAAGTAAACCTGTCCGGCGGGAGCGTTCACGCCCATGGTAGTGGCCATGAACTGGCGGATCAGGGATTCCATGTCCGTCATCACCTTCTTCTTTTCAGGCAGGGTGCCCTTGGTGTCCACCATGTTGATGGGGCCGTCCGGCATGGTTTCAATCACCTGGCGGATGATGCGCAGGGACTGGCGCATTTCTTCAATGCGCACGGTAAAGCGGTCGTAGCAGTCGCCGTGTTCGCCCACGGGGACGTCGAACTCGTAATTCTCGTAACCCAGGTAGGGGTTGGTCTTGCGCAGGTCGCGCTTGACGCCGCTGGCGCGCAGGTTGGCCCCGGTAAGGGCCCAGGAAAGCGCCTTTTCACGGCTGATGGTGCCCACGCCTTGGAGACGGTCAATGAAAATCTTGTTCCGGAGCAGCAGGGCTTCCGTTTCATCCAGGGTTTTGGCGGCTTCATCACAGAATACCAGCACTTCCTTCAGCATTTCATTGGGGACGTCGCGCGTCTGGCCGCCGATGCGGGTGTAGGAGGAGGTGAAGCGGGCCCCGGTAAGCTGTTCGTAGAAGTTGTGGATTTTTTCACGTTCCTCATAGCAGTACAGGAAGACGGTCATGGCGCCTACGTCCATGCCGTACACGCCCACGCCCAGGATATGGGAGGAAAAGCGGGAAAGCTCCAGGGCCAGCACGCGCAGGGCCTGTCCGCGGGGCGGCAGTTCCCAGCCCAGCAGTTTTTCCACCGCGCAGGCATAGGCGATGTTGTTGGAGAGGGGGGCCAGGTAGTCAAAGCGGTCGGTGTACGGGACGAACTGGTTGTACTGGATGGTCTCCCCGATCTTTTCCATGCCGCGGTGCAGGTGGCCCAGGACGGGATCACACGTAATGATTTCTTCACCATCAAGTTCCAGCACCAGGCGCAGCACGCCGTGGGTGGCGGGGTGGGAGGGGCCCACGTTCAGGGTCATCGTTTCTCCGAGCGGTTCGGAAGTATTGGTGAGATAGTCTGCGTTAGCGGCTGTATCTGCAATGGCGAAAGTTTTAGTGCTCGTCTTCATGTGGATGTCCGTGCCTGGCTGAACCTGATAATGGTGCCGAATGATTATGCCACTTCACACCATGCGGGCAAGCCAAATGTCAGTTTTTTTGGCATTCCGGGGGAGCTTTCCGTGTTGATGCGGAAGTCTCCTCAACTTATGAATGTTAGTTGATTCTAACAATGAATGCCGCAGGGGATGGTAATGGATATGGTGCGGAGGATTTGGAATCCGAAGGCAATTTGCGAGGGCGCGGGAACCATGAGGCGGGGAGATGCTTCTCCAGTGGAAAGAGCCTGAAAGGCGAGAAATCACCTCCCTTTATTTTACGACATTCTGGGGAATGAAGTGCATTTCCTGCTCCGCGATGCCGAATTGCCAGGTGGCCGTCTGCCAGAGGCTGGTGGAAAGGTTTTTCCACCGTACCTGCACCGTTACGGGGCTGAGGCGCAGGGGGCGGGAGGGCGTCCATTTCAGTATTTTCTCCTTGGGGTCAAACTGGGCGTTGACCAGTCCGAAGCCGGAGACGCGCATCTCCACCTGCTTGGGGTCAAAGGCGGATTCACGGGCCAGGGAAATGGAGATGTCCGGGCTCTGGCTCTTCACCACGGTATTGGCCGCCGGATAGACGGGCTGGGCTGGCGCGGGATAGGAATCCAGCGTGTTCCCGTGATTGTTGCCGGGTGTGGCCGCCGGAGTTTCCGGAGCGGTGGGGACATTAAAGTTCAGGGCTCTGGTGAAGGTCTTGGGATCCTTGCCGAAGACCATGTAGCGGTGCACGCGCCAGCGGTCCGTGTCCTTGGTCACTTTTTTGGGAATGACGGTGAAGGCTGCCTGGAATCCGGCTTCCTCCGCCTTCGTAATCATGTCCGGCAGGACGAAGCCGCCCGGATAGCAGTAAGCCTCCACGGCGGAGCCGGGAAACCTTTCCTGGAGGATTTTCCGGGAAGCGGCTATCTCCGCCTCCGCCAGGTCCAGCACCCCCTGGGTTCCCTTCCGCTGGGCGGCGCGCCAGGATTTGGGGTACAGGTGGCTGACGGAGTGGCTGCCCAGCGTGGCGCCGTTGTCCAGCATTTCCTGAATCTGGTCATGGCTCATGGCGGAGCCGCGGCCCGTGATGAATTTGGTATAGGGAAAAACGGTGAACGGGAATCCCGTTTCCTTCAGGATGGGGTAGGCGTCCGTGTAAACGCTCTTCCAGCCGTCGTCAATGGTGATCATCACGCATTTGGCGGGGAGCTGCCTGCTGCCGAGTTTCCATTCCAGGAACTCCTTCATGGAAATGACGGGCACGCCGCTGGCTTTCAGCGCCTGCATCTGGGCGCGGAACACGTCCGTATTCATGCGCATTTCCGTGGCGGGCAGGGTGCGGCTGAAGTCATGATAGCCCAGGATGGCGACGCGGGTTTCATGCTGGGGAACCGGAACGGGGGAGAAAGCCGTGGGAGGAATGACCGGGCCCGCGTGCTGCACCGGGGCGCGCAGGCGTGTTTCTCCGGGGATAGGTTCCGCATTCGGGATGGGCTCTGCGGAGGGAATGGAGGCGCCCGTTTCTCCCGGAATGGGTTCCGCCATGGGGATGTTTTCATCCCTCCGGTTGGCTTCAATCAGTTCCCGGACGGGAACGACGCCGGCAGCAGGGTCCCCCTTGATGGTGCCTCCGATGACCGGTCCGGGCGCCAGGGGAAGGGGTGCGGCAGGTGGCAGGTCAGGGGGGAGTTCGGCCCATGCGGCACCGGCTGCAATCATGAAAATGGAGAGGAGGCCTGAGGCGGAGCGCATACCTGCAACTACTATTTTTAAGTTTCCTGTTCAACCTTAAACTCAGGCAGGCATGACAGCCTTTCCCTGCCGCATGCGCTCCCTTTCAGTTCCGTACGGATTTTTCCGGACTGAACCCGTTCCCGTTAAAAAGCATACAGACTCATTTTCCGCTCGCCGAAAAATGGGGAGGTGTTTAGTCTGTCCGCAGACATGAGCTGTATTTGTCATTTCTTCAAAGTTCTGGCGCGCCGTGCGGGGCTGCTCACTACCGTGGCCGCCGCCGCCTTTTTTCTGGGTGCATCGGCTGCCGAGGCTTCTGTACAAGTGACGGAACCCGCCTATCCCGCCACGGAAGCGGGGGGGGAGTCCCAGTATAGCCATTTTCCCATTCCCCTGAACCAGTACAAGCCCGCTCCGCCGGACGCCGGCCTGATGCAGGTGCTTACGGAACGCAACGAGCAGTCCGGCGGCTTCAACCTGGCCGTGACGCTCGTCTTTCTGGGCGCCATTATCCATACCTTCCTGGCGGGGCGCTTTGAACGCTATTCCCACAAGCTGGCCCTGCGCTACAAGGAAAAGCTCAAGGAAACCAACTTCCGCGTGATGCACCCGGAGGAGCGTCTTCCGGTCTCCTTCGCGTCCGCCATCTTCCATTTCCTGGGGGAAGTGGAAGCCGTGTTCGGCATCTGGATCATCCCCTTCATGTTCGTGTGCTGGAAGTATTATTCCTTTGAGGACTTCTCGGCCTACTTGAATTATGACTGCTCCTTCACGGAGCCCATGTTCGTGATGATCATCATGATCATCGCCTCTTCCCGCCCCATCTTCAAGCTGGCGGAATCCGTAGTCAACTACGGCGCCAAACTTGGAAAATCTTCGCCCGGGGCCTGGTGGATTTCCGTGATGACCCTTGCCCCCCTGCTCGGTTCCCTGATTACGGAACCTGCCGCCATGACGATCGGCGCCCTGATCCTGAGCAAGAAGTTTTACGACCTCAAGCCGAAGAAGACCCTGATGTACGCAACGCTGGGGCTGCTCTTCGTGAACATCTCCATCGGCGGCACCCTGACGCACTTTGCCGCCCCGCCCGTGGTGATGGTGGCGGAAAAGTGGGACTGGGGTCTTGCGCACATGATCCAGCACTTCGGCTGGAAGGCCATTTCAGCCATCATCATTTCCAACCTGGCCTACTTTTTCCTCTTCCGCAAGGAGTTCGGTCGCCTGGCCGCCCAGCAGCGCGAGTTCAACGAGTTTGACGACGCCGTTCCCCAGTCCTGGGAAGACCGCAATGACAAGATTCCGGTGTGGGTGACGCTGGCGCACGTCTGCTTCCTGACCTGGACGGTCCTCTTTGCCCATGAACCGGTCATGTTCATCGGCAGTTTCCTCTTCTTCATCGGCTTTACGGTGGCTACTCCCCAGTACCAGAACCAGATGTCCCTGCGTGTTCCCATGATGGTGGGCTTCTTCCTGGCCGGCCTGGTCATTCTGGGCGGCGTGCAGGCCTGGTGGCTGGAACCGGTGCTGACGCGCCTGGGGGATTACGCCATGATCGGCGCCACGCTGCTGACGGCATTCAACGACAACGCCGCCGTCACCTTCCTGGCGTCCACGGTGCCCAACCTGCCGGAAGCCGTCAAATACTCCGTGGTGGCCGGCGCCGTGACGGGCGGCGGCCTGACGGTCATCGCCAACGCCCCCAACCCGGCGGGGCAGGCTATTCTGGGCAAGTACTTCAAGGGCATCAATCCCCTGTGGCTGTTTGCCTGGGCGGCTTTCCCCACGGCTGTCGTGTTCATCTTCTTCACCTGCTTCGGCCATTAAGGGGCGGAGCCGGACGTTACTTTTATGTTTACCGGACTCGTTGAAACAACAGGAACCGTGGAAGGGTTTACGCCCATCAACGGCGGAGCCAGGCTGACGCTGGTTATTCCGTTCGGCCATGAACTTTCCTTGGGTGATTCCGTCGCAGTCAACGGCTGCTGCCTGACCGTGGACGCGCTGGACGGGGAGCGGGTCTCCTTTGACCTGCTTTCCCAGACACTCCGCGTCACCAGCCTGGGGAACCTCCAGCCCGGGGGGCTGGTGAACCTGGAACGCGCCATGTCCGCCATGGACCGCTTCGGCGGCCACTTCGTGATGGGGCATGTGGACAATACCGGGACGATTACGGCCCTGGAGCCCGTGGGTCAGGACCACCGCCTGGAAGTGCGCATTCCGGATGAACTGGCCCGCTACTGCATTGACAAGGGGTCCATCACCATTGACGGCATTTCCCTGACGATCGCCAATCTGGACGGCTCCCGGCTGGAATTCTGGATTACGCCCCATACCTTCGGACGCACGAACCTGCAATGCGCCGTTTCCGGCCAGCTGGTGAATCTGGAAGTGGACATGCTGGCCAAGTATGTGGAGAAGCTGTTTACTGCCCGTGAAAAGGCGGAGGGGTGAGGCTTTCCGTCAACGAGGGCGAAGTGTGAAACCCGCAGGGCGGATTGATTTTTGTGGAGGGGGAAGGCGTATTCCGCGGGCTTGTGAAAACATGACCCCTGTTGGAAGGGGCACGCCGGGATAACGGAAAGAAGCCGGCAACGGCAAATACCAGGACCGGAGGTCCTGGAGCCCAGGTGGGTGTTGATTGATATGCCGTGGGGAAGCACTGTTCAGTCCTCCCCCCGTGTAAGAATGCCTTACTTTGCCATTCCGCCTTTGGCTGTGACCCATTTGCCGCGTTTGATGACCCGGTCAAAGGAGAGTCCGTTGCGTTCAGCCGCGGCTTTCGTTTCTTCCCATTGGGAAGCCAGAATCCCGGAGATGACCAGAACGGCATCTTTCTTCATGGCCGTGATGATGTGCGGGAAGGCTTTTTGCAGAATGGTGGAAAACAGGTTGGCGACGACCAGGTTGCCCTTCTGCCGGGCTGCGGGCGTCCATTCAAAGACGTCCCCTACAAATAGATCCAGCTGTTCCGCCGTGACGGCGTTGCGTTCCATGTTGTGACGGGCCACTTCAACCGCCATGGGGTCAAAGTCGAAGGCCGTGGCGTGTTCCGCCCCCAGTTTCAGCGCCGCAATCGCCAGTACGGCGGTTCCGCAGCCGATGTCCGTCATGGTCCAGGCTGTTTCTTTGCGTGATTGGGCGAAGTCGGCAATGAAGCGCAGGCAGGTGGACGTGGTGGCATGGTCTCCGGTGCCGAAGGCCATTTCCGCCGGAACGCTCAGGATCCGGCGTCCGGGGAATTGTTGTTGCAGGGCGGCAAGCTTTTCTGCGGAGCTCTGTTCCGTGATGACCAGGGAATTCCTTATCCTGAGCGGGGCGCGTTCCTCCCGGTTCTGGGCCGCCACCCAGTCACGTGTCTTGATTTCCCGGACAGTGCCGCCAAAATACTGCTTCAGGGTCAGGGCGTCTTCTTCCCGGTCACAGTAAACGGTAATCCTGATGGTTTTGCCTCCCTTGATGATGGTGATGGAGGCATTTGGATTTCCGGCAATGCGCTCACTCCACGCGTCTTCCCATTTGGCGGGGGACAGTTTGTTCCAGCTCCAGGTCATGCGGGGAGTATGGAAGCTTTTCCGGCAGGAGGCAAGGACGGATGCAACGGAAGGAAAAGTTGAAGAAAGCTGCAATGGGTTATCCATTCCAGGGGGTTATTCCCATAAAGGCCATGAAGCGGCGCAGGGGCTTGCGGCGCTCCGGAAACTGGCCGGAACTTACAGGGATTTTCCGTTGGGCCACATCAGCGTCCGTTTCAGGAAGCGTTCATTGTTGACGGTGACCTTCGGGAAGAGGCGCCTGCTGGATTCCTTGAGCGCCCTGATGGCGTCTTCGCCCTGCAGCGGCGTGCGGTCCGAACCGCCGATGACGGTGCGCAGCCATGCGGTCTGGGGCATGTCATAAGCTTCCACGGCCTTGAAGGGCATGCGTTCACGCCAGTTGGCGCCTCCCGTGGTGCCGGGAATGTTCAGGCGCTTGTTGACGTCAAAGAGGGCGGGCCAGAGGATGGCCGCGTAACGGGAGTTGGAACGGAACAGGGCATTGTACATGGCCGTCTTGATTTCCAGGTTCCAGCAGGAGAGCCATGTTTCCGGCTGCATGCCGGCGAAGTCCGCAAACCATTTCAGCAGGCGCGCTCCGTCTTCCGCCTGGTGCACAATGCTTTCCTGCTCCGGGCCGGACGGCGTTTTGGGAGAGGTGCCCTCCCACAGGCCCAGTTTCTGCGCACGCTCAATCTTGGCGTAGCTGTCATTCCAGGTTTGCATGATGGTTTCAAAGTCATGCGTGCCGAACGCCGCAAAGGAGCATTCATGGTATTCCTTTCCGGGGGTGATGGTGCCGTCCGTCCTGATTTCCCAGTGGGGGATCTTGAAGCCGGGAATGTTAAGCTGGCGCATGTTCGGGCGCACGTAATCCGGCACGCAGCCCAGGTCTTCCCCCACCACGCTGACCCCGGGGGCGGCGGAGAGCAGGAGGCGCAGGTACAGGTCTCCGTCCGTCAGGTTCAGGTTGCGGTCCACGGCGTTGTCATCCCCGCGGGGCTTGAAGCCGGGAAGCCTGCCGCCCGTCCTCTGGGCCGCCTGCTCAAGGGTAAGAGGCAGGAAAACCTCGTTTTCCGTGGGTTTCCACGGGAAGGAGTAAATGCGGTAAAAGCCCAGGATGTGGTCAATCCTGTACATGCTGAAAATCTTGGTGCAGTACTTCACCCGGCGTCTCCACCAGGCAAAGTTGTCCTGGGCCATGACGTCCCATTTGTACAGGGGAATGCCCCAGTTCTGCCCCCATTTTCCCGTGAACGGGTCCTCCGCGTAATTGCCTTCCGCCGGGGCGCCGCCGCACCAGTCCGTATCAAACAGGTAGCGTTCAAAGAAGACGTCCGCGCTGCTCAGGGAAACGCCGATGGGGATGTCCCCCATCAGTTTCACGTTGCGTTCGTCCGCGTAAATCCGGATGAATTCCCACTGCTTTTCACAGAGCCATTGAAGCCAGCGGGTGAAGTCCTTTTCCTCCTCGTAATCGGCGGCGATGGCCTTGGCCCGTGCGGGGTCCTGCTCCGGCCAGTGCCACCAGATTTCCGTGCCGAACAGGTCACAGAGGACCTGGAAGCAGGCAAAGTCTTCCAGCCAGCTTCCCTGTTCCCTCACCCATTCCCGGAACTTGGGCATGATGCCTTCATATTCCGGCTTGGTCTTAAAATTGTTCCATGCATCCCGCAGAATCCACATTTTCCAGAACCTGACCTTGGGGTAGTCCACCAGGTTGGGGCCGGAGGGCTGTTCCCACGGCAGCGTATCCCCGGTTTCATTGAAAACGCGTTCTTCCAGGCCGGGAATGGTCCAGGGTTCCAGGGAAAGGTACAGGGGCTCCAGAGCGATGGAGCTGATGGCGGAATAGGGGGAAGGGCATTCGTCCCGCCCCAGGGCATTGACGGGCAGGAGCTGGAGAAATCCCACGTGGGCGTCCGCCGCCCAGTCAATCCACTGGCGCAGGGCCGTCAGGTCCCCGATGCCGTGGTCGTTGTTGCGGCGCAGGGAGAACAATGGCAGAACTACGCCGGCTAATCTCTTTTCATCCATATCAGAACGCATGCTTGAACGGTTTCCCGGATGGACCTGTGCCAGCCGTGGAAACCGTGAGCGGCAGAATAGCATCCCCCGGAGGAATGCGGCAAGCCTAATACGTTGCCTTTGCGCCATGATTCGGGGTTGGCGCAGGAAAAACGCGCGGTAGTTTTCCCGCCTGTCCGGCATGAATGGAAGGCGCTTGGACAGGAAAGACAGGATTTTTCTTTTTGAAATGGCATCCTGAATAAACAGGCGCAAATTCTGCTTCCATCCGCAATCTGTGCCAGTTAAAATCATACGCAAATGAAATTGGCACTTCTCCCTTCCGCCCTGCTGGCGCTTCTGGCTTCCTGCGGTCCCAACAAGCATATGAATGCCTGGGAGCGGCAGAGTTCGGCGCTGGATCCCGTGGGCATCACGTCCAAGAAAATGGCGGCCAAACACAGGGCGGACCAGGCGTCTTACAAGCCGGGGGAATCCGTCACGTTCAAGAAGGAAAAGTTGATGGTGTTCGAGCAGAATCCGGAGAATAATTTTTCCACGAGCGGAACCGTCAAGGGGGGCGTGAAAACAGCCAAGGTGCTGGTTTGCGGAGATTTGTTCGCCAAGGTTGAATTTGAGGACGGCAGCCAGGGATACGTGAGCCTGTCAGAAGTAGTCAATCCGCAGGAAATGATGGGCTTTTATCCCGTCACCGCTCCCGACATGGCAGGGCCGGACGGGGCCCTGCTTCCGCTGCCCGCCAATATGGGCGCCGTCAGCCCGGAAGCCGCAGCGGCTTCCCGTGAGCTGGATATGTCCCGCATGAACACCTCCCTGGTTCCTGTGCCGGACTCCGCTTCTCCGTCATCTTCGGGAGCCGCGCCGCAAGAACCCCCTCCGGTTAGTGCGCCCCTCCCGGAATCAAGCGTGAAACAATAAGCGCCTTTGGCGCAGATGCCGGGGAGCAGGGATGGGACGATATATTTCGGCTTGCGCTGTGCTGGTTTCCCTGAATCCTGTTTCCTCCCTGTCCGACCAATGGCGGCAGCCTATTCCGCCGTCAGCTCATACGCCACGGCGTCCGTTACGGTGACCGTGGCGAATTCACCCACGGGCAGGGTGAGCGGGACGGAAACGGTTCCGTCAATGTCCGGGGCGTCCCACTCCGTTCTGGCTACGCCGGGCGCGTCCACCAGCACGCGTATTTTTTTGCCGATCTGGTCCTGGCCCGTTTCCGAGGCAATGCGGGCCAGCAGCAGGGTGGCTTCATTATAGCGGCGCGCCTTGGTGCGGTGATGCACCTGGCCGGACATCTTGTAGGCCTTGGTGCCCTCCTCCCGTGAGAAGGTGAAAATACCGGCCCGTTCAAAGCGGAATTCTTCAATGAACTCCATCAGCTCCTGGTGGTCGTCCTCCGTCTCTCCGGGGAATCCGGTGATGAAGGTGGTGCGGATGGCGATTCCCGGAACGGCCTTCCGGATGTCCCGCAGGAGGCTGCGGATGTAGTCCCCGTCCGTCACGCGCTGCATGGCGCTGAGCATGTTGTCGGAAATGTGCTGGAGGGGGATGTCCACGTAGCGGGCCACCTTGGGGCTTTCCGCAATGGCGGCGGTCAGTTCGGCGCTCCAGTGGGCGGGATGGGTGTAAAGCAGGCGTATCCAGAATTCCCCTTCAATGGCGTTCAGGGCGCGTATCAGGGTAGCCAGGGATTCCCCGCGGGAGGAGTCCACCGCACTGCGGCGGTTCGGGCGCGCATCCGTCCATTTGTCCATGCCGTAATAGGTGATGTCCTGGGCAATCAGGCAGATTTCCTTTACTCCGGACTGGATGAGGGCTTCCGCTTCACGCACCACGTCCTGCTGGGAGCGGCTGCGGTGGCGTCCCCGGATCATCGGGATAATGCAGTAGGCGCAGCCGTGGTTGCATCCTTCCGCTATCTTGATGTAGGCCGTATGGGGAGGGGTGAGGCGGTAGCGTGGCGTGTCCCAGTCCGGCACGTACTTGCACTTGCCTTCAATAAAATTTTTATCCGGAGCGGTCCGCTCCATCACCTCCGTGATGATTTCCGGGAGTTTGGTGACCTGGTCCGGGCCGATGAAGGCGTCCACCTCCGGCAGCAGGGCGGGAAGTTCCTTCTGGAAGCGCTGGGACAGGCAGCCCGCTACAATCAGCTTCTGGTTTTCCGGATAAGCTCCGCTCTCCCGGGCGCGCACGACGTCCAGAATGGCGTCGATGGCTTCCTGCTTGGCCTGGTCAATAAAGGCGCAGGTGTTGACCACCATCACGTCCGCCAGCTCAGGTTCCGGGGTCATGGTCATGCCGGCCTTCTGCATGTGGCCGATCATGATTTCAGAGTCAATCAGGTTCTTGGGGCAGCCCAGGGAAATAAGTCCAACGGTGAGAGGCATGGCAGTGAGTGAAGAGCGTGGTGAAGTCAGTCCCCGGAGGGGGAGTCGTCCCTGACGACGACGAGGTCGAACGGACGGATGTCCACGACGCGCACAGGGGTACCCTTAATGAGTATGCCTTGTCGAGAGAAAACCTCGCATATTTCGCCATGGATCATGGCCTTGCCGTTGGGCTTCAGCTCCGTCACGGCGTTGCCCCGGTCGCCTATCTGCACGCGCGGAATGTTGACGGCCTCTCCGGCGGGGCCGCCGCTGACCGTGGCGTTCGTAACGCGGCGCATCAGGATGGAGTCCGGCAGGTACTTCATCAGCACGGCGATCAGGATGGCGCCTCCGGTCAGGCCCAGGGCCAGTTTCAGGAGGGGGATGCCCAGGACCATCGCCAGCGTGTTGACGTCGTCCCACTGTCCGTCCCGGATGATGTGGTCCCATTCCCAGGAGCTGATCATGCCGCCGAACAGGGCCAGGAAGATGCAGATGCCGCCGGCAATGGCCGCAATGAAGGTGCCGGGGATGATGAAGAATTCTACGCACAGCAGCACCACGCCCAGAATGAGCAGGGCCGCCGTTTCATACCCCGCCAGGTTCCCCGCAATGTTATTGCCGAAGAAGAAGAGGGCGAAGGCCGCAATCGCCACGATGCCGCCGATGCCGAACCCCGGAGTCTTGAATTCCATGTAAATGCCGCCGATCCCCAGCAGGATCAGGACGGGGGAGGCCCACGCAATCCAGAGGCCGATGCGTTCAAAGGCGGTGGGCTCCGCCGTGACCATGGGGGCGTCCACTTTCTCCTGGGCCAGCAGGTCCGTGACGGAGGAGGCCGTTCCCTGCGCCAGCAGGGGCTTGCCGTCTTCCAGCCGCGTGGCGGCCTCCTTGCCCGTCAGGGTCAGCAGGGCGCCTTTTTCCAGTTTGACGGGGCCGAACTGCTGTTCCTTGTCGGACGGAATCATCATGGCTTTCACCACTTCCGGGCGGTAGCCCTTTTCCGTGACGACGGAGCGGGTGAAGGCCCAGAAGGCGCTTTCCGCCTTTTTGCGCATGACGGGGTCCATTTCCTCCCCGGAGGAGGTGATGATGCCCGCCGCGCCGATGGAGGAGACGGGCGCCATGTAAATCTTGTCGCACGCCGCGGAGATGAGCGCTCCGGCAGACATGGCCTTGGGGTTCACGTAGGCATAGGTGGGAATGGTCAGCGGCTGGATGCTCTTCATCATCATCTCGCTGGTTTCCCAGGCCAGGCCGCCTGGCGTGTTCAGGTCAAACACCACGGCCCGCGCCTGTTCCTCCTGCGCCCGCTTCAGGATGCGGTTCATGAAGCCGAAGCTCTGCTTGCTGGTCAGGGAGTCCTCCCCCACGGGGATGACCACTACCCGGTCGCGGAAGGTTTCCTCCGCGGCCGCCCGGAACGGGGATCCGGCGAACAGGGCCAGCAGAGCCAGCAACAGAAGGTGAATGTGCTTCATGCCTGCAAGCTAACACGTTCCTCGCCCGCGCTCAATGGGGAAATGCGTTTCATGCCGCCCGTGCCCGGCGGTATCCCCGGATGGTATCCTGATTCTGTCTTCTTGTGCATGCGTCGGGGCTGTGATAAACTGGCCGCGCCTTATGGGAAGGATTGATGAAGACAGCATCCGGCGCGTTCTGGAAGCCACGAACATTGTAGATGTGGTGGGTTCCTACCTTTCCCTGAAGAGGGCGGGATCACGCTGGAAGGCGTGCTGCCCGTTCCACAATGAGAAGACGCCTTCCTTCATTGTGGACCAGACCCGGCAGAACTTCAAATGCTTCGGCTGCGGGGAAGGGGGGTCCGCCATCACCTTCGTGATGAAGATGGAGAACCTGGGCTTTGCGGATACCGTGCGGCGCCTGGCGGAAAAAGCCGGAATCACCATTGCGGAAGAGGTGTATGACGCCGCGGAGGAAAAGCGGCGCAAGGCGCGCACCGCCCTGCTGGTGGCCCACAAGAAGGCGGCTGAATTTTTCCACAAGCTTCTGCTCCGTTCGCCAAAGGCGGCGGAGGCCAGGGCCTACCTGAATTCCCGCGGCTACGGGGCGGACATGGCCAAGCGCTGGCAGGTGGGCTGGGCGCCGGATTCCTCCCGGGAGTTCCTGGCCTGGGCGCGCACGGAAGGCCTGCCGGACCAGGTTCTGATAGATTCAGGCCTGGCCAACCGCGGGGAGCGCGGGGACCTGTACGCCCGTTTCCGGGACAGGCTGATGTTCCCCATCAACAACGTGTACGGGGAGTGCGTGGCGTTCTCCGGCCGTATCCTGCGGCCACAGGAAAACGTGGGCAAGTACGTCAACTCCCCGGAGACGTCCATTTTCAAGAAGGGGGACGTGGTGTTTGCGCTGGACAGGGCGCGCGGCCCCATGGGGAAGACGGGAAAAGCCCTGTTGTGCGAAGGGCAGATTGACGTCATCGCCTGCCATGAAGCGGGGCTTTCCTTCGCCGTGGCTCCGCTGGGAACGGCGTTCACGCCGGAGCACGCCAGGATTCTTTCACGCTATGCCTCCCGGATTGTGCTGTGCTTTGACGCGGACAAGGCGGGCATTGCGGCGGCGGACCGGGCGTTCCGGGAACTCGCCCCCTTCGGCAAGGATATTTTTCTGGTGAATTTGCCCGCGGGGGATGATCCGGACTCCTTTATGAAGAGGGAAGGGAAGGAGTCTTTCTCGGAAATGGTGGAGAAGGCGCGTTCCTTCTTTGAAGTCCGCATTGAACGCGCCCGGGAACGGGGATTGCTGAATGACGCCGGCTCCAGCGCCGCCTTTGCCCGTGAGCTGACGTCCCTGCTGGCCTGCATGAGCGATCCCGTGGCGCGTGACCTGGCCACGGCGGACATCGCCGCGCGAATGCGCATGACGGTGGAAAACCTGCGGGGCGCGGTGAGAACGGCGGGCAGGCGCCAGGAGAAGGAAAAGACCCAGTCCGCGGCCCGTTCCGCGCCAGCGGAAGAGGTTCCGCAGGTGCTGCCGCCCGTGAAGATGAACCGGGCGGTGGCCGTGCTCTGCGAGTTGTCCCTTCAGAACGCCCGTGCGCAGAGCCTCATTGTGGATCGCATTGAGGAGTTGCTGGAACCCATGCGGATGCTGCAAGGCGGAGGGATCCTGAAAAAAATCCTGGCCCGGCTGCCTTCTCCGGACAGCCCCGCGGCCATCCAGGCCTTTCTGGCGTCCCTTCCCCAGCCGGAACGGGACGCCCTGCACCTGCTGAATCTGGACCCGGTGCCCATTCCGGATTTGGACAGGAGCGTTCAGGAGGCCTGTTCCGGCATCGCGAAGGCTGCGCTGGAAAGGCACATCGTCTCCCTGAAAGCGGAGATTGCGGACCCCTCCACGGATGCCGCCAGAAAGCTGGAATTATCCAAACTTAGTGTTGACTTGAAGCGTTTGCTGGGTACAATGTAATGCTTCGATACCTCCGGGTATTGTATAATGGTGAATTGTGCCCTCTTCTTTTCAAGATATGTCCAAATCCGGTGACCCATCCTCCTCTTCTCCCAAGAAGACTCCCGCCAGCAAGAAAGCTTCTGAATCCAAGGAAAAAGTAGCGGCCAAGCCCGCCGCAAAAACTTCCAAAACCACTTCGAAAACTACTTCCAAGGCAGCACCTGCCAAAAAAGCCCCCGCCAAGGCCGCCGCTCCGGCGCCCAAAAAGCCCGCAGCCGCCAAACCCGCTGCGGAAAAGAAGGCCCCGGTGAAAAAGGCAGCTCCGGCCCCTGCGGCCAAGAAGGCCGCGGAACCCGCCAAAAAGGCCCCCGCCGCCGCTCAGGCCAGGAAAACGGCTGCCCCTGCCGCCAAGAAAGCCCCGGCCACGCCTGCGGAAAAGAAACCCGCGGAGAAGAAATCCGCCAAGGCGGAAGCCCCCAAGAAATTGAGCGAAATCCTGGAAGAGGAACGCAAGAGGGCTGCCAGCCGCAAGATCACGAATCCGATTGACGCTCCGGAAATCCAGGAAAAAATCCGTGAACTGATCAAGCTTGCCAAGGAGCAGGGCTACCTGACCTTTGACGACATCAATGACTCCCTTCCCAACGACATTGTTGACCAGCAGGATTACGAGGCCATCATGGACCGCCTGCGCAGCATGGCGTTTGACATCATTGACGCGTCCGACGTGGACAGCTACACGGACCGCACCCGCATCAACACGGAGGAAGAGGACGAAGAGGAAAAGCTGGAAGCCAAGATGGACATTCTGGACGATCCCGTCCGCATGTACCTGAAGCAGATGGGCCAGGTTTCCCTGCTCACCCGTGAAGAGGAAGTGGCCATCTCCAAGAGGATTGAGGATGCGGAACAGAACGTCCAGCGCTGCGTGCACCGCTTCGGCTTCATTGCGAACGCCTATCTGGACGTGGCCTACCGCCTGCTTGACAACGAGGAACGCTTTGACCGCGTCATCCTGGACAAGAAGATCGACTCCCGGGAACGCTACATGAAGGGCCTCGCCCAGCTCTGCGCCCAGATACAGCAGACCCACCAGGACGCTTCCAGCGCCTTCCGCAAGCTGTACCGCAGCCGGGAAGCCGCCAAGTCCGTGAAGGCGCGCCAGGCGGAGTTTGACAAGATTGCCGGCGTGCTGGTGAAGCTCTTCGGCCGCCTGTACTTCAAGCACAAGGTGATTGAGGATTTCTGCTCCATGATTGACGAGGCCCGCGACCGCGTGCTCCGCATGCAGAAGAAGGTGGCCCAGGACCCGGAAAACAAGGAGCAGAAGGAACACCTTGCGGAACTGGAACTGCGCATGTGGATGACGGCGGATGAAATGACGGAAGCCTACCAGGAGCTCCGCAAATGGCTCCGTGAAGCCCGCAGGGCCAAGGACGAGATGGTGGAAGCCAACCTGCGCCTGGTCATCTCCATTGCCAAGAAGTACACCAACCGCGGCCTTTCCTTCCTGGACCTGATTCAGGAGGGCAACATGGGCCTGATGAAGGCGGTGGAAAAGTTTGAATACCGCCGCGGCTACAAATTCTCCACGTACGCCACCTGGTGGATACGCCAGGCCATTACCCGCTCCATTGCGGACCAGGCCCGCACCATCCGCATTCCTGTGCACATGATTGAAACCATCAACAAACTGATGCGTGTTCAGAAACAGCTGGTGCAGGAATACGGCCGCGAACCCACGCCGGAGGAAATCGCGGAGGAAATCCACCTTCCCGTGGAGCGCGTGCGTTCCGTGCTGAAGATGGCCCAGCAGCCCATTTCCCTGCAAGCCCCCGTGGGGGATTCCGATGATACCTCCTTTGGTGACTTCATTGAAGACAAGGCGGCTGAAAACCCCATGGAGGAAGCCTCCTTCTCCTTCCTGAAGGAAAAGATCAAGGACGTGCTGGACACCCTCACGGACCGCGAACGGGAGGTCATTGAACAGCGCTTCGGCCTCAGGGACGGCAGCCCCCGCACCCTGGAGGAAGTGGGCCGCCAGTTCAGCGTTACCCGCGAACGTATCCGCCAGATTGAAGCCAAGGCCCTCCGCAAGCTGCGCCACCCCACGCGCATCAGCAAGATCAAGGGATTCCTGGAAATGACGGAATCCTGACCGGATTTGCGCCGCATGCCGTGCTACGCTCCGTGGTCATGAAGACCTGCGTGGCCGCGGTATGCGGCATTTTTATATTACTGGCTTCCTGTTCCGGCACCGGGGAATTCAAGCCCGCGTTCAACCAGCCTCTCCAGCCCGTGATGCAGCCGGGCTTTGTGTATGTGGACCAGGTGGCCCCGCTGGTGAAAACCAATCTGAAGTATGCCGGGTATGACAATTTTGTGGGGCGTCCGCTGGACGGCTACCACGGCAGGCGCGCCATCCTGCGCACGCAGGCGGCGCATGCCCTGAAAAAAGTCTCGGAAGACCTGTACAGGCAGGGTTATGTGCTGGAAATTTATGATGCCTACCGTCCCCATACTGCCGTGCTGGATATCTGCAAATGGGGAGCAGACGCCGGGGACCAGAAGATGAAGGCCAGGTATTACCCGAACATTGACAAGGCCAAGGTGTTCGGGGACCACTACGTGCGCGATTTCTCGGAACATTCCCGCGGCGTGGCCGTGGACGCCTCCCTGCTGTACGCCAAAACCGGAAAGCCCGTGGACATGGGCGGCCACCATGACCTGCTGGACCCCAGTTCCGCCACGGACACCACGCTGGTGACCCCGGCCCAGCACCGGAACCGGATGATTCTGAAAAAGGCCTTTGAGAAGCAGGGCTTTGCCAACTATTCCCCGGAATGGTGGCATTACCGCCTGCTGAATGAACCTGCGCCTTCCCTTCATTATTATTTCCCGGTTTGGGACGGCATGGCCGCGCGTTAGGCGCTGACACATCCGCTGTCACGGGTGCGCATTTTATCCTTTGATTTTCTTCCTGTGGAAATAGGATAACGAAATACCGTAAAATTTGACCGGATGAAAGAAGAACGCTCCCATGATTCCTCCCTCCAGCCTGAGGCCTACCGCTGGGCTGCGGTGATAGCCCTTCCTCTCCGCCTGGTAGTGGGATGGACGTACTTTTCCGCGTTCTGGCGCCGCCTGGTGCTGGAAAACAAGTTGGTTCCGGATGATCCGGGGTACATCGGCGTCAAATTCAACCATTTTCTTCCCAATGCGCTGGGCATCAAGCCGGTCATTGAGTATCTGGTGACGCATCCGTCCGAGCTCTGGTGGTCCATGGCGGTGTTTACCATCATTGAATGCCTGGTAGGGCTGATGCTGATGCTGGGTCTGCTGACGCGTCTGGCGGCCGTAGGCGTTTTTTCCCTGGCGTTGGGGATTCTGCTGGGGTCCGGCTGGCTGGGAACCACCTGCCTGGATGAATGGCAGATAGGCATTCTGGGAATGTGCGCCGGGCTTCTCCTCTTCCTGACGGGGGGCGGTTCCTGTTCGCTGGACGGCAAGCTTTCCAAACTTCCGTGCTGCGCGCGCCGTTCCTCCCTGTTTGCCTGGGTGGGTTCCGGTCCTCTGCCGCTGGGGTACGGGAAGCTGGCGAAGGCCTCCATCTGGTGCGCCGTGTTCATGATGTTCGTTACACTGGGAACCAACCAGTTCTTTCATGGCGGCGTTTGGGGGCCGCTCCATAACAAATCCGTGAAGCCTCTGCTGGAAGTGAGCGGGGCTTCACTCACCGGGGATGGTCTGCGCTTCAACATATACCGCACGGAAGGCGTAGATACCTACGGCTCTTTTCTCGTCCGCGTCCGGCTGACGGACGGGCAGGGAAATACGCTGTGGAAGATGGAGGCGGACGAGCTTTCCGCCCTCCCCCTTTCCGCTATTGAAAATAGTTATGTCGCGCGGATCAAGCCGGGAGCTTTCGGCCTGGTGGTTCCACTGGGGGCGAAGGCCGGCGTGACGCTTCCCGCCGCGTTGCCCGTGGTTCCGGAAGGTCCGGTTTCCGTAGTGCTGACGGATGTGAGCGGCAAGGAATGGTCCGCTCCGGTCCGGAAGGCTGGCGGCGTATGACCGGCCCCGTAAGGCGGAGAAAGGCAGAATAAAGGGGAAGAATTCCCGGAGGGGGGGATTGTCTCCGGCGGTGACTGTGGTTGTCCGAGCCGCGTTGTTTTTCTTCTTCCAGAGCTTCTTTGGTTCAAAGCGATAGGTTCCTTTCCATCTTGACAGGGTTAAGGTGGGGAGTAAAAGGGGAATGATGAAAACTACCCTGATCATACTTTGCCTTGCCTGCCTTTCATCCGTTTCTCCGGCGGAAGAAACCTTGAAATCCCTTCTCAAGGAGAGGGAACAGCTTTTGTCCAGCATGGCTGAACTGGCGCAGGAACAGTACAAGTCCGGCCTTGCCCACTGGGATGCCGTAATCCGGGCCAATGTGAATTTGCTGGAATTCCGCCGTGACAATGCCGCCTCTCCGGAAGATGCCATTGCCATCCAGAAGGAACTGGCCAAGTCTCTGGAACAGGCCTTCCGGGTGGCGGAAAAAGCCTGCGCCTCCAATACGGGCGATAGAATGGCGGTTCTCAAGGCCCAGGACGCATGGCTTGCCGCCAGATGCACCCTGCTGTCCATGGAAAGCCGCCTGGACGGGGAGGGTAAATAGCCCATTTCCCTATGGCTTGCAGTGGCGTTTGTTCATGCCGGATTGCTCCATGCCGTTGAAAGGAGCGCATGGCTGTTGCGGATGATGGTTCCCCGTATTGGGAAAGCCCCTGTTTTCTTTCCGGACGCAGGAGGCCAGGGTATCCATGCTGCGTTTGCCGTTGGACGCGTCCCTTCCGGGATGCGGCGGCAAACTGCAACCCGTGTTAAAACATCATGTCTGACGAGAAAAATAAAGATTCATCCTTCCATTTTCCGGAATCGGATGAAAAGCAGTTCCTGGAAAAAATGGAACGGTTGGAAGGCAAGCTGGATGATCTGGAGCAGCAAGTGCTCCAGGCTCTGGCTGAAGTGGAAATCCCGAATACCTGGCTGGAGGAGTGGGAAAAGTTTGCGGACTCCGCATCTGAACCCGATGAGCGGAAAATCCGGGAGTGGGTGGAAACCCAACTGGGCAAGCTGAAGGGGTTTGAAGCCCTGGACCAACTGGAACAGAACCAGATCGCGTCCCTGTATCAGGATGTTCTCCTGTTCTCCCGGGAGATTTTGTCCAGAAAAGAGCAACTGGGCGGCACGTTCACGGATGAAGAACGTGATGTGCTGAATTATGTTCAAAATTCAATTCGATAAGTGCCATGACTCCATTACTTCATCTCAGGCACCTGCTTGATTTTATTGCGACCAGGTATTTTTCCCACCGGGATGGGAGACGCAGGCTGGATGCCTTTCTCGTTCAGGAAGGCCATGCGGCGCTTCCTCATTATAATTATATCCTGGAAAGACTTTCGGGGTTGCCTCTGACCCGGCATTCCGCTCTGGTCCAGATATTGGCCGGCATTATGACGGCCAGGATAAGTTGCCGCCTTCATTACAGGGACAATACGCATTATCCTGCCCTCATTCCCACTTGGATCACTTTTTCCCGGTATGCCTACCTTGATCCGGAGAGCGAAGAGGACCTGATGGGAATGGCGCCGCACCCTGACGCAGCCCTTCTGCCAGGCGTTCCATTGGCCTCCCTGGATCATGCCTTCTCTCCCTTTGGCGATGCAACCGGCTATGATCCCGCCAGCGGACATGTCCATGTGCGACATGGCTTCAATGCCTATATCAAGTGCTCGGGCAATAACATTCATGTTGCCTTCCGGGGGACGGATACGGGACATTTGCGTGTCTTTGTTCCCAATGTATTGACGGATATTTTCCAGTTGTATTCCTGTGACATTTGCTACATTAGGGCGGCGGGACTGATTCGCCATTTGTTGAATCATGTGCCGGGAATAGTGTCCTTGCAGGCCACCGGGCATTCCCTGGGCGGCGGCATGGCCCAATTCGGAGTGGCGGCCAATGCAGAGTCTTTTCCCTCGGTTAGCGGCGTTGAGGTCAATGAAGAGTTTTTTCCCTCGGTTAGAGGCGTCGCGGTGAATGCTGCGGGATTGTCCGGTAATTCCTTGCAGGCGCTGGGTGCAGTCCATTTGAGGGCAGCCGCCGGCGTGCTGGACCATATAACCACTTACTCCGATCCGGTCAGTACGCATGGCGGAGGATTGGTGGGCGGCCGGTACCGCATCCCCAGGCAGAATGCGCCTCTTTCCAACGGCCACGGCATTGCTGATGTAGCCGCCTGTTATATGGCAGCTACAGGGGGAGGAGGAAACATTCCGGCCGATCCCCGTTAGCAGAGCGCTGGGTGCCGGACCGGAAGGCCCTTTAATGAGTCCCCTCCCGTTCTCATTATTCCCATGAAAAACGCAAGCCGTCCCATTGCTGGCAATGGGACGGCTTGAACGTGAAAGGCAATTCTCTTAATGAGGCAGGCGGAAGTTGCGGTTGAAGGCGGAGACTTCCTCCTTAAGCTGGGCAAAACCGTCCGGATTCGGGCATACCTGGTCGCCCACGTACAGAGCCAGGGCGCGGGCGATGAATTCAGCCACTTGTTCCACGTCCTTTTCCTTCATCCCGCGGGTGGTCACGGCGGGCGTGCCGATGCGGATGCCGGAGGGTTTCATGGGGGAGCCCGTGTCAAATGGGATGGCGTTCTTGTTCACGGTGATGCCCACGCGGTCCAGGGCTTCCTGGGCGTCCGCGCCGTTGATGCCCTTGTTGCGCAGGTCCACCATGAATACGTGGTTGTCCGTGCCGTTGGAGACGACGCGGAAGCCGAGTTCCGTCATCTTGTCCGCCATGGCCTTGGCGTTTTTCACTACCTGGGCGGCGTAGTCCTTGAATTCGGGCTTGAGCGCTTCGCCGAAGCAGGCCGCCTTGGCGGCAACCACGTGCATGAGCGGGCCGCCCTGCATGCCGGGGAACACGGCCGCGTCCAGCTTCTTGGCGTATTCCTCCTTGCAGATCACGAAGCCGCCGCGCGGGCCGCGCAGGGATTTGTGCGTGGTGGAGGAGACGAAGTCCGCGTAGGGGACCGGGTTCGGGTGCTGGCCTCCGGCCACCAGGCCGGCGATGTGGGCCATGTCCACAAAGAGGTACGCGCCGCAGGCCTTGGCGATCTGGCCCATGCGTTCAAAGTCGATCGTGCGGGAGTAGGCGCTGGCGCCTGCCGTAATCATCTGGGGCTTCACTTCCAGGGCCAGTTTTTCCAGGGCATCGTAGTCAATGGCTTCCGTTTCCTGGGAGACGCCGTAGTGAACCACGTTGTACAGCTTGCCGGAGAAGTTGGCGCGGTGGCCGTGGGTGAGGTGGCCGCCGTGGGAAAGGTCCATCGTCAGGATGGTGTCGCCGGGCTTGAGCACGGAGAAGTAAACGGCCATGTTGGCCTGGGAGCCGGAGTGGGGCTGCACGTTGGCATGGTCCCCGCCGAAGATTTTCAGCACGCGGTCAATGGCCAGCTGTTCCACCTTGTCCACCACTTCACAGCCGCCGTACCAGCGCTTGCCGGGGTAGCCTTCCGCATATTTGTTGGTCAGCAGGGAGCCCTGGGCTTCCCGGACGGAGGGGGAGGCGAAGTTTTCAGAGGCGATCAGCTCAATGTTGTTGCTTTCACGGCGGCCTTCCTCCTGGATGAACGCGGCCAGTTCCGGGTCCGTCCACTGCAGGGGGCTGCCGGAGGATTTGACGACGCGGCGCTCATGGCGGCCGCCTTCAAAGTCCGCGTGCAGCCACGCGTCCAGAACGTCTTCCACGCTTTCATTATCCACATAGGCGGAGGCCAGGCACAGCAGGTTGGAATCATTGTGCTGGCGGGAGAGGGCCGCCGCGGGGGCCGTGCGGCAGAGGGCGGCGCGCACGCCCACCCAGCGGTTGGCGGCGATGCTCATGCCGATGCCGGACCGGCAGATGAGGATGCCGCGGTCGTTGGTACCGTCAGCAATGCTGCTTGCGACTGCATTGGCGTAGTCGGAATAGTCGCAGGAATTCTTGGTCATGGTACCCATGTCGGTCACTTCATGGCCCCATGCCTTGAGGAGTTCTATTACGGTTTCCTTGAGGTCGACTCCGGCGTGGTCTGCGCCGATGGCAATTTTATATGTCGTATTCATGGTGGTGCTCATTGCTGACGGGCAAGGATACTGCCTTATTTCGCCCCGGCTGGCAAGCCCGGGATTCACTCCGGACCGTTTCAGGATGTGCCGGGCCCGGTATTTTTCCCGGAAAAAAAGGCGCCCTGGTTTCTGGAGAGAACCTGGGCGCCTGGAGAGGAGTGGGGAATGGCCGTTATTTTCCGGCGGATTCCAGCTTCAGCATGTCCTGGACGATGTTGATGCCTTCCCGGAGTTCGGGGTCCAGGCCGGACGGATATTCCGGGGAATCATCCAGTTCCGCCGTGGGGTCTTCCGCCAGGTGCATGAACTGTTCATTGTCCTTTTCCGGGTCCGCCAGGGGGAGTTCCTTGGCGTTGACGTCGTCCAGCGTCAGGCGGTAAATCTTGTACTTGGTGGCGTCTTCCTTGGCCATTTCCGCAAAGCGGGCCTTGCGTTCCTTGTTGATGGATTTGCGGCGCGCTTCCAGGGTGGCGTTTTCCTGTTCCCTGGCCTTCTTGTTCAGGGAGAGCTTGTTATCCTTGATGCGCTGTTTCATCATGGAGATGTCTTCCTTGGCAAGCTGGAGGTCGCGGTCTTTTTCCACGCGCTTCGCGCTGGCTTCCTTCAGCGCGGGCAGCATGGCCGCGATGGCCGGGTTTTTCCTGTAGTTGGCGCAGGGCGTGATCTGGTCATAGGGCATGGCATAGTCCAGAATGTCTTCTCCCAACTCAAACGCCGCCGTAGCGGTGGGAAGCTGGATGTCGCTTTCCACGCCCTTGAGCTGGGTGGAGCCGCCCGCCACGCGGTAGAATTTCTGCGTGGTGACTTTCAGGAGTCCGGCACGGTCCCTGGCCGCAAAGAAGGGCAGGTACTGGCCGATGTCCACCGGCTGCTGCACGGACCCTTTCCCGAAGGTGGATTCATCCCCCACGATGACGGCGCGGCCATAGTCCTGGAGGGCCGCAGCCAGAATTTCAGAGGCGGAGGCGCTGAGCTTGTTGATGAGCACCACGATTGGGCCGTTAAAGAGTTTCTGGCGGTTGTGGGCGGATTTGATGTCCACGTTGCCGCGGGTGTCCTTGATCTGCACCACGGGGCCGTTTCCGGTAAAGAAGCCCGTCATCAGGCGCACTTCTTCCAGGGAGCCGCCGCCGTTGCTGCGCAGGTCAATGACCAGGCCGTCCACGTTTTCCTTGTTCATCCGTTCCAGGATTCTCTTGACGTCCTTGGCGCAGCGGCGGTCGCCGCCTTCCATGTCCGCATAGAAGGAGGGGAGGCTCAGCACGCCGATGCGGTTCTGCCCTTCCGGAGCTCCGGAGAGTTCAATGATTTCTCCCTTGGCCAGTTCATCCTTCAACGGCACCTTGGACCGGGTCATCGTGATGATCTTGGCCTGTCCGGGGGCGTCCGCAGGTTCCACCTTCATGCGCATCTGCGTATTTTCAGCCCCGCGGATCATGTCCACCACCTTGTCCAGCTTCAGGAACAGGATGTCCACCATTTCCCCGGAGTTGTTGGAGTCAATGGCCACGATGCGGTCATTCAGCTTGATTTCCCCGGATTTGTCCGCCGGGCCGCCCACGACGATGCCGGTGATTTTGGTGGAGCCGTCGTCCTCGCTGCCCAGCAGGGCGCCAATGCCGGTGAGCTCCGTGCCCATGGAAATCTTAAAGCGGTCCACCTGGCGGGCGCCCATGTAGTCCGTATGGGGGTCATAGGTCATGGCCACCGCGCTGAGCAGGGTTTCCGCCACGTCTTCCAGATCCGTTTCCTGAATGTTGCGCTGGATGCGTTCATAACGCATGAGCAGTTTTTCCTCCGCGGGCTTTTCATTAGCCAGGGGGTCCGGCTTGTTCTGTTCCTTGGCCAGGCGCGCCACGGTTTCACGGCGCAGGATTTCAGACAGGAGCTGTTCCTCCACCATGTCTTTCCAGACCTGCTGCATTTCCGCCTCATCCTTGGGCCAGGCGGCCGTCTTGCGGCGGGAGCGTTCAATACTCCTGTCCTTGTCAAAGGTAAAACCGCCCTTTTTCAGCAGGTCCCGCGCATAGGCGATGCGCTGCATGGCGCGCTGGCGGTACAGGGCGTGCATGGCCTGGGCCGCATCCATCATCTGGCCGGACATCAGGTAGTCGTCCAGTTCCTTGCCGTATTTCTTCTTGAGGGCGTCCACGTCCTGCTGGGTGAAGAAAATCTTGTTGGGGTCCACCTTGCGGAGGTAGGTTTCCAGGAATTTGCCGGACAGTTCATCGCTGAATTCCTTGCGGGAGAAGTGGAAGTTCTGGAGCAGGAGGGACATTTGCTTGCCCACCTGGTTGAAGTCCGTGGCCGCAGAGGCACAGGAGGTGATGGCTGCCGCGGCCAGGGCCGAGAATGCTGTGAGTCGAATCCAACGGAATGAGTGCATGTTCATAACGGAAAATGGTGCAGTTTTCCCCCCTCAGGAAGAAAAGCTATTGCTGGGATGTAATTTTTACTGATTTGGAGGTGTTTGTCTATCTTATAAAACGTCTACATGACGCTATTTGATACGCCGGGTTTCCGGATGGGGAAAAGGGGAGGCCGGACAGGGGAAGAGGTTCCATCCGTCCGGGAATAACGGGCCGGGCCGCGCCGCGAACCTTCTGGGGGAACGCAGGGAAAGAGAGGGGAAAAGGGGTAAATTCATTGGAGAACCTGTACACCATAAAGTTTGAATTTCTGTGAGGAAGTCCGGCATTTGTCATATTAAGGCTGTCCGGGAGGCGGGGCGGCGTTTTTCCGCGTGCCGGGGAGTTTTTAACAGCGGTTTCCTGATCCCTCCCGCCATGGCGGTGCCGGAGGAAGGGAGAGGAAGGCGTTTTCCCCATGTTTGCGGCGCGGCTGACAGGAAGGGGAGCGGGCGTTTCCTGCCGTGGATGGGGTGGAAAGAAGCATTTCAGTGTTGAGGTCATGGAGGTTTTCTGTACACTTCGCGTGAGATGAGAACACCAAATCAGGACAAGAACCCTTCCGGAAGCAAAATGGGCGTTCTGCTGAAGCGTTCGTTCAGCACCGTGATTCTGCTGGGTTTGCTGGCGGGCGCCCTGTGGTGGGACAGTGAGCTTGGATATTACGGGCTGGTTTGCATTTTCTGCATTTTGTCCGCCTGGGAATGGCGGCATATGCTGCTGCGTTCCAGAAAGGCCTCCCAGCCGAATTTGAGTTTTTTCTTTGGCGCGGCGTATCCCGTGCTCCTGTCGCTGGCGTGCTGGATGACCAAGTTCAGGGCGACCGCCACCTTGCAGGAGGGGCCTTTCCTTATTCCTTTCCCCCTGATGCTGGCTCTCGGCGCTCCGGTTCTCCTGGTGGTGATCTCCTTCATCCGTGAGATGAAGAATCCGGTGGTGGGCAGCCGTGCGCTCCGTTCCGTGGCCACTACGCTGCTTTCTTTCATTTATCCCGGCTGGCTGTTCGCTTTTACCATCCTGGCCCTGCATCTGGCTTACATGAGGGTAGGGTATGTTTATCCGGCCATCGTCATGTGCGTGCTGTGGGTCATCCTGGTGACGAAGCTGGCGGACATTTTTGCCTATGTCAGCGGGTTTCTGCTGGGGGGGCGCTTTTTCTCCCGCAGGCTTATTCCCCACATCAGCCCCAAGAAGACTTGGGAGGGCATCCTGGGTTCCTGGGTGCTGACGAATGCGGCGGCCATCGGGCTGGTTTTCCCGATGTTCAGGGTCTCCACCCTGTCCACGGCCCAGGTGCTGGTGCTGGCGGGCTGCACCTCCTTCATTTTCCTGCTGTCCGTTTACGGGGACCTGGCGGGCTCCCTGGTCAAGCGCAGCCTGGCTATCAAGGACTCCGGCTCCCTGCTTCCGGGGATAGGCGGCATGTTTGATCTGATTGACAGCCCTTCCTTCACCGTTCCGTTCTTCTGGCTCCTGCTGGCCTTCATCGGCTGAACCGTCCCGGCGGAATGGATTCCCTTGTAAAAGCCGGTATGGTTCCCCCCTCCCTCCCCATTGAGGAAATCCGCGGAGAATTGCTGGATGCGCTCCAGGCCGCCTCGCCGCGCGTTCTGCTGAAAGCGCCCACGGGCTCCGGTAAATCCACCGGCGTTCCTCCCATGATGGATGACGCCGGGCTTGGGGAGCGCGGCCTCATTGTGGTGGTTCAGCCGCGGCGCATGGCCGCGCGCCTGCTGGCGCGCCATGTGGCCCGTCTGCGCGGAGTGGAGCTGGGGAGGGAAGTGGGGTATGTGGTGCGCTTTGAACGGCACATCTCCTCCAGCACCCGCATTGCCTACGTGACGGACGGCATGCTGGAGCGCTGGCTGACGGAGCGGCCCGGCCTGGAAGGGGTGAGCGCCGTGGTATTTGATGAATTTCATGAACGGAGCCTTTCCGGGGATTTGTCCCTGGGGCGCGTGCTGGATTTGCAGGAAGGGCCGCGCCGGGACCTGGCCGTGGTGGTGATGTCCGCCACGCTGGAAATATCCGGCCTGCGGGAGTATATGGGGGATTCCTGCCGCGTGCTGGAAGCGCACGGCAGGCAGTATCCCGTGGAAACCGTGTACCGCGCCCCGCGCCTGGTCAGCGACGGCAGGGGCAGGGTGGCTCCTCCTCCCGTCTGGGAGCAGGCGGCGGATGCCGTGCGGGAGGCGGTAAAGGCCGGGGACTGCGGAGACGTGCTGGTGTTCATGCCGGGGGTGTATGAAATCCGGAAAACGGCGGAGTTGCTGGCAGGCAGGCCGTGGATGGCAGGCCGGGACGTTTTCCCCCTTTACGGAGCGTTGACTCCGGAACAGCAGAACCGCGCCGTGGAGCAGGGGGAGAATCCCCGCGTCATTGTTTCCACCAATGTGGCGGAAACCTCCCTGACGATTGAGGGGGTGCGCACCGTGATTGATTCCGGGCTGGTGCGCCGGTCCGGCTGGGACCCGTACCGGGGCATGGATACGCTGCACTTGACAAAGATTTCCAAGGCGTCCGCCGCCCAGCGTACGGGCCGTGCCGGGCGTGTGGCCCCGGGCCGCTGCTTCCGGCTGTGGAGTGAGGCGGAGCAGGCGAGGAAGGCGGATTTTGACCCGCCCGAATGTTTCCGGGTGGATTTGGCGGGGGCCGTGCTGAATCTGGCCGCATGGGGCATAACCGCGCCGGAAGGGTTCCGCTGGCTGGACACGCCGGATGAACTGGTAATGCAGCGGGCCGTGAATTTGCTGGCCGCCCTGGGCGCCACGGAGGATGACGGCAGCCTGACGGACGTGGGAAGGAGGATGACGGCTTTTCCCCTGCCGCCGCGGCTGGCGCGCCTGATTGTGGCCGGGCAGGATGAACAGTGCGTGGTGGAGCTGGCCGCCATTGCGGCCCTGATGCAGGGTGAAGGCGTGGCGATGAAGGGCGGTTTGAATGATAACCTGCGGGATTCCGCGGATTATACGGATTTTCAGGCGGAGTGGCGCGCGGTGGAAAAGGCCGCGGCCGCCGGATTTGATGCGGGAGCCTGCACTCGCTGGGGCGTTTCCGCCCGCGGAGCGCGGGAGGTGTGGATGGCGTACAGGCAGCTTTTGTCCATCGGCAGCCGGGGGAAGTTCCGTGACGTGCCGGAGCCGGATTTCACGGCGGCGCGTTCCGCCGTGGTCCGCGCGATGATGGAGAGCTTTGCGGACCATGTGGGCGTCCGGAACGGCGTGGCCGCCAACACGTGCCGCATCACCGGCGGCGTGGGGGGCAGGCTGGCGGAGGGCAGCGTGGTTTTCCACGGGGAGCATTTTGTAGCTGCGGAGGTGGCGGAATTGTCCGGAAAGGCGGTGGAAACCCGCGTGGGCCGCTGCACGCTCATTGACCCGGAGGAATTGCGCGCCGTCTGGCCGGAACGTTTTTCCGACGGGGAGGAGGCCGTGTTTGACGCCGTGCTGCGCCGCGTACGCCTGCACCGGAGGCTGATGTATGAGAACCTTGTGCTGGAAGACCGGGACCGCGGGGACGCTCCCCCGGAACTGGCCGCCCCCATCCTGGCGGAAAAGGTGGTGGACGGCACCCTGAAGCTGGTGAAGTGGGATGATTCCGTGGAGCAGTGGATCCGCCGCCTGAATGGTTTGAGCGTGTGGATGCCGGAGCTGGAACTGCCCAGTTTTTCAGAGGAGGACAAGCTGGTGGCCATCTCCCTGGCTTGCGAGGGGGCCGTGGGGTACAAGGATATCAAGGAGAGGGAGATTCTTCCGGTGCTGCGGGACTGGCTTTCCGGCTGGCAGGCGAAGGCGCTGGAGGATTATGCCCCGGTAAGCATTACGCTGCCCAACGGCCAGCACGCCAAAGTCAGGTACGGTGAGGATTCCACGCCGGTGATCGGCCTGACGGTGCAGCGCCTGTTCGGCGTGGCGGAATCCCCGCGCATCGCCAACGGGGCCATGACCGTGAAGGTGCAGGTGCTGGCTCCCAGCCAGAGGCCGTGGCAGGTGACGGGCTCCCTGGAAAGCTTCTGGCGGAACGGCTACGGACAGATGAAAAAAGACCTGGCGGGGCGTTATCCCCGGCACCGCTGGCCTGATCCCGGGGAGCTGGATTTCCTCCCGCGTTCCCGTTAAAAAGCCGAAAGGATTTTTCTGTAACAAAACAGTGGCAAAATCGTCCGTTTCCGTGTAAAGAGGCGGTGGTGCAGCTCGCGGACGCCCTCCGCCCACCGTTCACAAGAGACAGTTATGGACTCAATTTACTGGATTATCATCGTAGCCCTGCTGCTTCTGGCGGCATTTGACTTGATCAACGGCGTAGCAAATGACGCCGTCAACTTCCTCAACTCCGCCATTGGTTCCAAGGCTGCCCCGGTGCGGGTAATCCTGACCGTGGCCTCCATCGGCGTGCTGGTGGGCGCCTGCTTTTCCGGCGGCATGATGGAAGTGGCCCGGAACGGCATCTTCCACCCGAACATGTTCAGTTTTCACGAGGTGATGCTGCTCTTCCTGGGGGTGATGATCAGTGAGGTGATTCTCCTGGATACCTTTAATACCTTCGGCCTCCCCACGTCTACTACCGTTTCCCTGGTATTCGGCATTCTGGGGTCTGCGGTGGCTACCGCCATTTTCAAGATTTCCCAGTTCCACATGACGCAGTCCGTGTGGGACTTCATCAACACGGACAAGGCGTTTGAAATCGTCACCGGCATTCTTCTTTCCGTAGCCATCGCCTTCACGGTGGGCACCATCGTCATGTGGATTTCCCGTCTGGCGTTCACGTTCAAATACCAGTCCCGGTTCAAGTGGTTCGGCTGTTTCTGGTGCGGCATCGCCATGACGGCAGTGGCCTATTTTGCCGTGTTCAAGGGTTTGAAGGAATCCACGCTGATGGAACCTGAATTCATTCAGTATGTGGACCAGAACCTGGGCATGTCCCTGCTGGTTGCCTTCGGCGGTTTTTCCGTGCTCATGTTCCTGCTTCAGCACCTGTTCATGACGAATATCCTGCGGCTGACCGTGCTGGCCGGCACGTTCTCCCTGGCCCTGGCGTTTGCGGGGAATGACCTGGTGAACTTCATCGGCGTATTCATGGGCGGCCTGGATTCCTTCCAGTACGCCAGCGGCGTGGTGGCGGCGGGAGGCTCCACCTCCTCCATCACCGCCATGGATTGCCTGATGCCCGGCCAGGGCGTCCCGGTGAACCATTATATTCTTTTTGCCGCGGGCTGCATGATGATCTTCGCGCTGTGGTTCTCCAAGAAGGCCAAGACGGTGATCGCCACCGGAGTGGAGCTTTCCCGGCAGGGTGAAGGCGGCATAGAACGCTTCGGTTCCGTTCCTCCGGCACGCGCCATCGTGCGCAGCGCCATTGCGCTGGGGCGCGGGGTGAAGAAGCTCATACCCGCCCGCATGCTGGTGCGCATGAACCACCAGTGGGATGCGGCCCCCCAGCCTCTTAATCCCAAGGACCGCGTGGCGTTTGACCTGATCCGCGCCACGGTGAACCTGACGGTGGCCTCCCTGCTGATCGCCTGGGCTACCGGGAAGCAGCTTCCCCTTTCCACCACGTATGTGACGTTCATGGTAGCCATGGGTTCCTCCCTGGCGGACAAGGCGTGGGGCCGGGAAAGCGCGGTTTACCGCGTGACCGGCGTGCTGACGGTAATTTCCGGCTGGTTCATGACCGGCCTGGCCGCCTTTACGCTGGCCGCCGTCATGGCCACCATCCTGCACTACGGGCAGGTGTACGCCATCTTCGGGCTTCTGGCCCTGGTAGTCGTCATCCTGGTGAAATCCACCATCATGCACCGCAAGCGGGAGAATAAGCTTTCCGTGGAGCGTTTTGACCAGATTACGGAAGAAAATATTCTGGACGTGTGCAGCCACCAGGTGGTGGACAGCACGCTGAAGCTGCGGGAGATTTATAATGATACCATGGAAAACTTCTTCCAGGGTGACCGGAAGGCCCTGAAGGAATTGGCGGACGCCGCGGAACGGCTGGCCCTTTCCAGCAGCGAGCACCACAAGTACGACATTCTCCCCATCCTGTACAAGATGCAGTCCCGTTCCCTGGACATGGGCTACCATTTCGTGCAGGCCCTGGAGCATTTGAACGAAGCCACGCAGAGCCTGGCGCAGTTTTCCGGGTCCATCTTCACTTATGTGGACAATAATCATACGCCGTTCACGATTGACCAGGTGGATGACCTGAAGGAAGTGCATACGGCCCTGATGAAGCTGCTGGATGAGTACTGCAAGATGCTTCAGACGGGAACGTATATCCAGTTTGATTATACGATGGTGGCGCAGGAGCAGCTTCTTCAGCTGGTGGCTAAGGCCACCAAGCGGCAGATCAAGCGCGCCCAGCGCAACCAGACGCGCACCCGTTCCTCCCTGCTTTATCTGAACATGCTTAATGAGATGCGGTTTATGGCCGTGCAGGTGCGGGCCCTGACGAACGATGAACGGAACTTTGTTGCCGCGTAGGGCGGCGGGTATCCGGAATTTTGCGTGAAAAGGAAAGAAAAACCTTGAGCGTGCGCCGGATGCAGGTATGTTTAAGGGACAGGGATATTCGGCAAGGGAGGAACGAGAGCCTTCCGGGCCGCCAGGAATAACCCTGATTTCATAGGTAGTTAGTTGGAGCGGCTGCGGAAGAGATTCCGCAGCCGCTTTTTCATGCTCGGCAGAAGGTGGGGCGGCCTTGTGTCATACAAAAAACGGAATGTTTGAACGTATTTGCCTCCCGGCTGTCTCACCCATAACGGTTATAATCCGGGTGCAGTGAAAGAGAGAGCACTTCATCCATTAAAGGATTCAACCGTCTTCATAGGTAGTTAGTTGAACAGCAGCCCCGGCGAAGGGATTCGCCGGGGTTTGTTCGTCTTCAAATAGCGCGTTCCGCGCCGTAAACGGCTGGAAGGAAGAATGTTTGAGGGTTTGCCGCGGGGTTTGATTGACGGGAGGCGCGCGTCAGGGCATAGTGGCCCGGTATGAAAAGAGCGTTTTGCGTGATAGCCGGTGCATGCAGCCTGCTTGGATGGGCACCGGCGGATGAGGCGGGCATGAAGAATGCGCTGGCGGATTGGCAGATGAGGCAGTCCGACTGGGAATCCGCGTTCAAGACGGCTGAAAGCGACGGCAAAAGGGAGGAACTGATGAAAAGCCGTCCGGACGCCGTTCCGGTGGCGCGGGAATTGTGGAGGCAGGTAGGCCGCGACCTGCAAAAGCCGGAGACTCAAAAACCCTACCTGCTCCCGGCCGTGATCTGGTTTCTGGACCATCCGGCCGCCGTGGCGCAGGCGTTCCCCAACGGAGAGACAGCCAGGAAGATTGTGGTGCTCTGCCTGGATGCCCTGGAAAATACCCTGTTCCGGGAAAAAGGGGCGGGGAAGGCGGCTTATGCGCTGAGCAGTTCCCGTGAGTTGCGCTGCCGGGTCATTCTGGAACAGATCAAGGACTACAGCCAGTTCCCGGAGGACCAGGGGCTGGCAGCCCTGGGGCTGGCCATGGTGATGAAGGAAACGACGGGAATGCTCCAGGATGACGTCCGGCTGGTGGCGGCCCGCGGAAAGCTGTTGAAGGACGCCATCATCAAGTGCTATGACTCCAGCTTCGGCCCGGTTCCGGTCCGGAATCTGGTGCAGGAGGAGCTGTATGAAATACGTAATCTCAATATTGGGCAGACCGGGCCTGGAATCAGCCTGCCTTCCTCCGCCACCGGGGCGCAAGTGACGCTGCCCACCGGAGACAAGCCCGTTCTGGTGGTGTTCTGGGATCCGCGGGATGCGCGTTCCGTCCAGTTTCTGGGAAAAGCCGCTTCCCTCCGGGGAGAATTTCCGGGCCTGATGGTGATGCCGGTGGCTCCGGGGAGCAGTGAGAACGTGAAGAAGGCCCTGTTGAATTTGAATTTGGATATCCCCTCCCTGGTTGATGAGAAAGCAGCGGCATTCAAGGATTACCGCGTGAGGCTCACGCCGCAGGTGTACCTGCTGGATCCCAAGGGGAAAATCCTGATGCGCGGCACGCCGGACATGCTGTTTGACGCCAATCTGTACGCCGCCATGGGCAAGCTTGAAGGGAAGAAGAATGGAAAGGCGGAGGAGAAAAAAGCCGCCGCCGCGCCGCCCGCCGCCGGGCCTGCGCCGCTGCCGGCTAAAATCAATTCTCCGGAGACGCGTGTTCCGGCTGCGCCGCAACCTGCCGCCGCGCCGGCCGCTCCTCTTGCCCCGCCGCCCCTGCGACCCATGCCCGAATAGCCCGCTTCATGGAGAACCTTCCGTTGAGAAAGGCAGCCGAGGCTGTGGCGCATGTTCTGGCCGGGGCCGGGCATACGGTGTACTTTGTGGGGGGCTGCGTGCGGGACCGGCTGCTGGGATATCCGGTAAAGGATATTGACATTGCCACTTCCGCCCGTCCAGAGGAGGTGCTGTGCCTGTTCCCCGGAGCCTGGGAGGTGGGCGCCGCCTTCGGCGTGGTGCTGGTGCGCCGTGACGGCTTTTGCTTTGAAGTGGCTACGTTCCGCAGGGACGGCCGCTACCGTGACGGAAGGCGTCCGGAATCCGTCTGCTTTACGGACGCGGAGGAAGACGCGCGCCGCCGTGATTTTACCATGAACGGCCTGTTTGAGGATCCGTTTTCCGTTCCTCCGGGCCGCGTGGTGGATTATGTGGGCGGCGTGGCAGACATACGGGCCCGGGTGCTGAGGTGCATCGGTGAGCCGGACCTGCGTTTTGGGGAGGATTCCCTGCGCCTGATGCGCGCCGTCCGTTTTGCCGTTACCAGGGAAGTGCAGGTGGAAGAGGAGACCTACGCCGCCGTTTGCAGGAACGCTCCGCTGCTGGCCCGCATTGCGCCGGAGCGCATCCGGGAGGAGCTGGACAGGATTCTTCTGTCTCCCGGAAGGAAGAGGGGCGTGGAAATGCTGGTGGAAACGGGGCTGATGAAGCATGTCATTCCGGAGCTGTACGGCATGGTCGGCTGCACGCAGCCTCCCCAGTGGCATCCGGAGGGGGACGTTTACACCCATACGCTGATGATGCTGGATGAGCTGGGGAAGGACGGCGCCCCGGTTTCCCTGGAACTGGCCCTGGGCGTTCTGCTGCATGATGTCGGAAAGCCTCCCTGCCGCCAGGTGGATGAAACGGGACGCATCCGTTTTTCCGGTCATGATAAGGCGGGAGCTGCCATGGCACGGGAGATTTTAAGAAGGCTGAAGTATTCCAATGCCGTAGTGGATGCGGTGAGCGCCATGGTGGAGCGCCACATGCGCTTCATGAATGTGCAGCAGATGAAGAAATCCACCCTGCGGATGTTCATGAGCTCCCCCCGTTTCCGGGATGAACTGGAGCTTCACCGCCTGGATTGTCTTTCCTCCAACGGATTGATGGACAACTGGCAATTTGTCAGGGACTCCATGGATTCCTACCGGGACGCTCCCCTGGTGCCCCCTCCGCTGGTGACAGGCCGTGACTTGGTGAACCTGGGCCTGTCCCCGGGGCCGGATTTCAAAAACTGGCTGTCCCGGTTGCAGGAACTTCAGCTGGAGGGAACGCTCCGGACGCGGAAGGAGGCTCTTCTGCTTCTGGGGCAAATTGCCCCGGTGGAACAGAATACACTTGCAGAGTACCTGGAAAAGTTAGCATTATAGGCCGCAAGACCTCATCCTTTCAGCTCATGCGCCCGGTCATTTATCAATTGTTTGTCCGCCATTTTTCCAACATGGAAACCCATGGAGTGGACTGGGGGAGCCGGGAAACGAACGGATGCGGCACTTTTAACGGCGTGACGGACAAGGCCCTGAGGGAAATAGCCCGGATGGGTTTTACCCATGTCTGGCTGACCGGTGTACTGCGGCATGCCACGCAGACGGCCTATCCCAAGCTGGACGCCCAGCCGGAGTCCATCGTGAAGGGGCTTGCCGGCAGTCCCTATGCGGTGCTGGATTACTTTGACGTGGACCCGGACCTGGCCTCCGTGCCGCAGAAGAGGATGGAGGAATTCAAGGCCTTGGTGAAACGCTGCCGCACGGTGGGGCTGGTGCCGCTGATTGACTTTATCCCCAATCATGTTTCCCGCGCGTACCTGGCGGACTGGGACGGGCATGACGATTTTGGGGAAGGGGATGACCACCATACGTTTTTCTCTCCGGAGCAGGGGTATTTTTACCTGACCTCCAACAGTCCCGGGGACGGTCCGCCCCTGCATCTGCCGGACGGCCTGTTCGAGGGGGAAATGACCTTCGGACGGGTGACGGGGAACAATGCCGTGACATGGAACCCCACCAAGTATGACTGGTATGAGACGGTCAAGCTGAACTACGGCTATAACTTCCTGGCCGGATTGCCGGCCCTGCGCCTGCTGCCGGACTGGACCAGTCCCAAGCAGCGCGTTCCCAAGACCTGGCGCATCATGGACGACATCCTTTCCTTCTGGCAGGGACTGGGCATCGGCGGGTTCCGGTGCGACATGGCCCACATGATTCCCATGGCCTTCTGGAAATGGGCTATTTCCCGGTCCCGCGTGCGCCTGCCTGACGTGTTTTTCATGGCGGAGGCGTACAACGACCACATGAAGACCACCCCCGGGGATCCCTGCGCCGCGCTGCTGGAATCCGGCTTTAACGCCGTTTACGATTCCGCCTGCTACCGCCTGGCGCTCCATGTGTACACGGAGAAGAACTGGGCCAACGACTTTGACCGCCTTTTCCGGAGTGATCCCAAGTACATGGACAGCGGCGTGCGCTACGTGGAAAACCATGATGAAACGCGCGTCTGCTCCCCGCTCTCCTGGGGCGGCGTGGGGCGTACCGTCATGCCGGCCATCATGACGCTGGTTTACATGTCGGGCCGCGGCCCCGTGCTGGTGTACAACGGGCAGGAGGTGGGGGAACGGGCGGAAAGCCCCGGCGGTTACGGCGGCCATGACGGGCGCACCAGCATTTTTGACTATACCTGCCTGCCGCAGCTCCAGCCATGGGTGGCGGACGGGCAGTTTGACGCCTCCCTGCTGCCGCAGGATTCCGCGGAACTGAGGGACTTCCATCGTCTCCTGCTTCCCCTGATCCAGCATCCGGCGCTGGACCGGGGTGACTTTTACGGCCTGAACTGGGCCAATATGAAAAATACCACGTTCGGCAGGGAACCTGCGGAGGATACCTCCGGGCACTGGGTGTACGCCATGCTCCGCCATGATGCCCACGCGAAGGCCACCGTCCTGGTCGTGGGGAATCTTTCACCGGACATCAACTTCTACAATCTGCGCATTTCCATTCCCCAGCACGCCTTCGGCTGGTGCGGCATCCAGACGGACCGGGTGCGCGTCAGGAACCTGATGGACGGGCAGGCGCAGGAGAAGGAGTTTGACCGGAAGGAACTGATGGACCGCGGGCTTCCGCATCCCCTGAAACCGGGGCATGTGGGCGTGCTGGAACTGTCTCCCGTTTAAAGGGGCATCCTCATGGAAGAGACCGTGCGCCTTTTCCGATATTTTTTGCTCTGCTGGGCGTTTTTATAATGACGGGCCGTTTTTAATTCGGTATAGTCCCGGAAATTCCTATGACTAGACGTTTTCCTCACTCCATGTCTGCCATTCAGCAAATTGCTCTGGCTCTTGCCGTGGCCGGTATTGGCGCCGGCCAGGGGCTGGCGCAGGAAGGTGCAGGGGCCTCCCGCCGTGCCGCGGCCCGGATGGAAGAACAGGCCCAGGCTTCCATGCTGCTTCTGGGGCAGGCGCGCCAGCAGTATTCTGAAGGCAAGTATCAGGAAGCTCTGGAAAATTACCGCAGGAGCCTTTCCACGCTGCCCAAGTCCCCCAACATGGAGAAACGGCGCCGTTTTCTGGAAACCAGCATTGCGGACGCCAGCGTGGCGGTAGCCCAGGAATACATCAAGGTGGGGCGTTATGATGAGGCTGTCAAGCTGTTGCAGGACGCCCTGAAAACCACCCCGACGCATGCGCTCGCCAAGCTTACGCTGGAGATGGCCCAGGACCCGGTGCGGACGAATCCGGCCCTTTCCCCGGAACATGTCAAGAAGGTGGAGGAGGTGTACCGCCTGCTCCATCTGGCTTACGGTTATTATGAACTGGGCCAGTATGATGCGGCCTTAAAGGAATTTACCTCCGTCCTCCAGACGGACCCTTACAACACGGCGGCGCGGCGCGGCATGGAGCTGGTGAACCGCGCCAGAACCACCTACTTTGACGCTGCCAGGGATGAAATGCGCAGGAGCGCGCTGGCGGAGGTCTCCCGCCCGTGGGAGTGGCCCGCGCCCCTGACGGAAACGCCGGAGGAACCCTCCTCCTTTTCCGAGCCCTTGGACAATCCCGTGGTGAACGTGGACCAGAAGCTGGGCATGATCCGCCTGCCGCGCGTGCAGCTGGACGGCGCTACGGTGGAAGAAGCCGTGGATTACCTGCGCAGCCAGGCCAGGACGCATGACACCACGGCCATGACCACGGCGGAGCGCGGAGTGAACATCTCCGTGGACCCGGGTCCGGCAGACAGCAGTTCCGCCAGGGAAGTAGCTGAAAAGAAAATTACGCTGAATCTTCAAAACGTGCCGCTCCGCGACGCCCTGGAATATGTGGCGCGCGCTTCCGGCCTGCTGCTGCGCACGAACGCCTTTGGCGCGGAACTGGTATCCAGTGCGGACGGCACCTCCTACATGGTGACCAAGTCCATCACCCTTCCGCCGGGTTTCTTCTCCGGCTTGTCCGAATCCTCCAATACGGAAAATGCGGACCCCTTCGCCTCCGGGGATTCCGGCTCCTCCGGCATGACCCTGAAACGGGTGGACCCGCAGAAGGCCCTGGCCTCCCTGGGGGTGAAATTCCCGGAAGGCAGCTTCATCAAGTATAATTCAGGCAACTCCACCCTCCTTTTCCATGGCACCCCCCGGGACTTGGGCCTGCTGGAGGAGCTGGTGGCCTCCAAGAGCGCGGAACAGCCCCTGCAGGTGGTCGTCAGCGCCACGTTCCTGGAAGTAAACCAGACGGACCTGGAAGAATTGGGCTTCAACTGGATTGTGAACCTGAACCTGGACCCGTCCAAATGGTTCATGGGCGGTGCGGGAACCAACAAAAATGACTATAATAATACCGTGCTGGACAGCGCCGCCCGGGTGGCGGGAGCCGCCGTCCCCGGAGGAGTGGTGGGCGGTCTCAGGTCCGGCAACCAGGTTTTCACGGAAGACAGTATTGACGGCATGATTGAGCGCGGTTCTTCCGCCAGAAGCACGGGCGTGGCCTACGTTCCCGGCGGCGCGCCCAGCATCCTCACCATGCGCGGCATGTGGAGCCAGGCGGATGTCACCATGATCATGCGCGGCCTGAGCCAGAAAAAGGGTACGGACATCATGCAGCATCCTTCCGTAATTGTGCGCCCCGGTGAAAAAGCCACGTTCTTCAGCGGCAGGGAACTGATTTATCCCACGGAATATGATCCGCCCGAAGTCCCCAACAGTACGGGCAACAATAATAACAATAACGGCGACGACTGGGGCAACTATGATGACGATAACGGGGACCGCCTCCAGGTCATGCCCATGACCCCCGCGCATCCCTCCGCCTTTGAAACAAGGCAGCTCGGCACGCTGTTTAACGTGGAAGTGACCGGCATCAGCGATGACAAATCCATCGTGGAAATGACGGTTGTGCCTGAAATCGTGGAATTTGACGGCTTCATCAACTATGGCACGCCGCTCTTCATTCCCGTGGCCTCCCGGGAGAAGAACCCGAAGGAAGACATCGTCATGGTGAAGGCTTCCGACAACTTCATCCTGCAGCCCGTATTCTCCACGCGCCGCCTGACCGCTCCCGTGCGCATCGCTACCGGCAGCACGCTCGTCATCGGCTCCTTGAAAAAATCCACATCCATCACGTATGAGGATAAAATCCCCATTCTGGGCGATATCCCCTGGGTGGGTCGCCTGTTCCGCTCCAAGGGCGCCAAGGAACAGCGCAAGGCCATCATCATCATGGTGAAGGCGGAAGTGGTGGACCCGGGCGGCAAGCAGCTTTACACGCCGAGCACTTCCGTTCCGGACGGGGATGCCCCGGCAGGTGTGGCGCCCCTTCCCGCCCTGAGCAATGCCCAATAACCTTTAACCGGATTACAATCATTGAAGAACAGCGATTCCGATCCTGAGTCCTCTTCTTCCTCCCAGGGGACCGACAATATCATGCGCCAGCTGCATGCCTCGGACTCCCGGGGCGTGGAGCGGAGAAGGGAAGTGGTGGTGCGTCCGGACGGCACCAAGGTCATCCGGGTGGAAAAGCGCCGCCGCACCTATCATGACGACCGTAATGAGTCCGGGCAGGCCGTACTGAAAAACAAGCGTTTTCTGATCGCCCTCTGCATTGTGGTCCTGCTGGCCGTGGGCGCTCTGGCGGGAACCTACATGTACCGGCTGACGTCATTCAATACGGAGGAATTCACCAGCCGCCTGCAATCGGACCTTTCCGCCGCGTGGGGGGGGGAAGTGGAAATTTCCGGGATGGCGATGGACGGCCTTTCCATGAAGGCCTCCCGCATCAAGGTCTCCTTTCCGGAGGATTCCTGCCTGTCCTTCGCAGTTCTGGAAGGCATCTCCGGGGAAATATCCGCCACGTCCCTGTTCATGGGGAAAATCAAGGGGGAGAGCATGAACGTGGCCAAGGCCGTGGTTGCCCTGCGTCCCGGATTTACCAAATTTGCCGTGCCGCAGACGGGCAGGGAGCTGCCCTTCGTCTTCCGGCGTTATACCGCTCCGCGCCTGGAAGTGGGTTATGCCCACCAGAAGGAGGAATTCACCCTGGAACGGAATGACGGGCCCTTTTTCCTGACGGCGGAAGCCTATATCCGCACATCCGGAGCCGGCGCGGAACTGGAATATGTGCTGGACCTGTCACAGCAGAAACTGAAAATCAAGGGCTGGCCGCTGATGAGCATGGATGCCGGTTCCCTTATTTTAAACGGTAACGGCATCAGGCAGCTTACCTTTTCCGGTTTTCTGGACAAGGGTCGCCTGCTGAACAAGCCTGCGGAGCTGAGTACCTTCATGATTACGGGGAATTTCCTTCTCGGCACTGATTTCCGCCACCCGGCGTGGACCCTTACGGGGAGGAATTTTGAACTCCTTTCCCTGGTGGGGAACGATTTTTCCTCCTTCCTCAAGGTGCAGATGGGGGAACAGGAGGTGGATGAAAAGCATGAATTGAAGGTAGACTTCGGGCTTCCCGTGGCGGCAGAGCAAAAAAGGCCTTCCGTGAAGGGATACAGCGGTTCCGTCGTCAAGGCGACCATGCTCAGGCTGCCCGTCTTCCGCCTGCTGGCGGCCATGACTGCCCAGAACTCGGAAATAAGGCTGCCTTATTCCTCCCCTGTCTTTACATCCGGCTCCTTCCTTCTGGAAAGCGACGGCACGGACCGCTCCGTTTCCCTGACGGAAATTTCCCTGTTTGAACAGGGCTTCCTGGGAGTGACCGGGGTCCTGAACAGCAACGGCACCGAACTGGAGGGAAACCTGGTCTTCAAGATTCCCTCCTACATGGTGAACGGGGTCCGCATCCCGTCCGGCGCCACGCAGGAAGGGCGTGACATCGTTCTTTCCGTAAAAATTTCCGGTTCCCCATCATCCCCCCAGGACAGTTCCGGCCCCATGCTCCAGGAAGTGGAACCGCGTGCGGAACGTCCGGGAATGCAGGCCGCCCCCTCCCGCGGGATGGTCCACCCCGCTCCCTCAACTCCCTCTCCGTCCCGGATTACGGTGGACGGCTTCATGTGATATTGCCGAGGATTCATGTTCATACTTAAACCTATTGTCCGCAAAACGTCCGAGAAGCGTTCCCGCTGGTGGACCAAGCTGGCCGGCTTTGGCCTGTGGTCCGTGCTTCAGCCTCTTTGCATGAGCCTTAATATCCGTTCCATCAAGGAGGAGCACGACGATGTTTACACGACGCCCTTTCTTGTGGCCCTCTGGCATAACCGCACGACCGTGCCGGGCTATGCCTGGTCCCTGGCCCAGAAGCCGCTCAAAATGTGCGTGCTGACCAGCGCCAGCAAGGACGGCGCCCTGGTGGAGTCCATCTGCAGGCACTTCGGACTGGATTCCGTGCGCGGTTCTTCCGGACGGCGCGGCGCCCTGGCCTATATAGAGATGATGCGGAAGCTTCAGAAAGGCGACGTCTGTTTCTGCCTTACTCCGGACGGCCCCCAGGGTCCCATTTATGAGGTGCACCACGGCATTATTAAAATGGCCTCCCAGTCCGGCCTGCCCATCGTCCCCGTGTGCATCGAATATGAAAGCTGCTGGAGGCTGAACAAGGCCTGGGACCGTTACGCCATTCCCAAGCCGTGTTCCAACGTGAACATTTTATGGAAAAAGCGCCTGTTCATTCCTCCGGACATAACGGAGGAGCAGGTCGCGGAATATGCGCGCCTGCTGGGAGGGCTCATGCATCAGGGACTTCCGGATTTCCCACCACTTAAAGAATCATTATTATGCAAATCATCGACGGAAAACAAGTAGCCTCCCAGGTGCTGGAAGAGGTCGGAAGGGATATTGAGCGGCTCAGGGAACAGGGAATTACTCCCGGCCTGGCCGTGGTGCTGGTGGGGGAAGACCCCGCCTCCCAGGTGTACGTTAATTCCAAGGTGAAGAAATGCGCGGAACTGGGCATGAATTCCCGTAAGATCGTTCTGCCTTCCGACGCCTCCCAGGAAGAATTGCTGCAGGTGGTCCGTGACTTGAATGCGGACCCATCCATCCATGGCATTCTGGTGCAGAGCCCGCCTCCCCCCCATATTGACGAGGCGGCCGTGGTGCTGGAAATTGACCCCGCGAAGGACGTGGACGGCTTCCATCCGGAAAACGTCGCCAAGCTGGTGCTGGAGGATGAAACCGGTTTTGTGCCCTGTACCCCTCTGGGCTGCATCCGGCTGCTGCAAGCCGCGGGCATTGAAACGGCCGGAGCGAATGCCGTGGTCATTGGCCGCAGCATGATTGTAGGCAAGCCGATGGCCCATCTGCTGATGTCCAAGCAGGCGAACGCCACTGTGACCGTAGCCCATTCCCGCACCAAGAACCTGCCGGAGCTCTGCCGCTCTGCGGACATCATTGTGGCTGCCATAGGCAGGCCCGCTTTTGTGACGGCGGATTTTGTGAAGGACGGCGCCGTGGTGGTGGACGTGGGCATCAACCGCGTGGAAGACGCCGCTGCCAAGCGCGGCTACCGGATTGTGGGGGACGTGGCCTATGATGAAGTGGCACCCAAATGCCGGGCCATCACTCCCGTGCCCGGCGGCGTGGGACCGATGACCATCGCCATGCTGATGGCTAACACGGTCAAGGCCTGCCGCCAGCAGACGGGCGCCTGAGGAAGAACGGGTGACGTCCGTTTTTCTTGTCAAAAGCAGGAAAATAGGCCAGTATTCACTTACCATTATGTCAAGTAAATTACTCGAAGGCAAAGTTGGTGTCGTAGTCGGCGTGGCGAACAAGCGCAGTATCGCGTTCGCAATTGCCAAGGCATGGCATGAAGCGGGCGCAAAGCTCATCTTCAACTACCAGGGTGAACGCCTCAAGGACGGCGTGCTCAAACTGATTCATGAAAACTTCGGCGAGGATGCCCCCGTCTACGATCTGGATGTCAGCGATGATGAGTCCATCAATGCATTCTTTGAAAATGTCCGGAAGCATACGGACAAGGTAGACTGCATGCTGCATTCCGTGGCTTTTGCCCCGAAGGAAGCCCTGGGCGGCAGTTTCCTGGAAACAGGACGCGACGCGTTCAAGATTTCCCTGGATATTTCCGCTTACTCCCTGGTGGCCCTTTCCCGCGCTGTGGAGCCCATGATGTCTGACAACGGCAGCATTCTGGCGATGTCCTACCTGGGTTCCGAAAAGGTGGTGCCGAACTACAACCTGATGGGCGTGTCCAAGGCCGCCCTGGAAGCCTGCACCCGTTATCTGGCGTATGACCTGGGCCGCGCCCGCGGCATCCGCGTCAACTGCATCAGCGCCGGCCCCATGCAGACGCTTGCGGCGCGCGGCGTTTCCGGTTTCAGCACCATGTTCAAGGTGTATGAGGAACACGCCCCCCTGGGCCGTTCCTGCACGGGCGAGGAACTGGGCGCCACCGGCGTGTTCCTGGCCAGTGATGGCTCCGCCGCGATCACCGGACAGGTGATTTACGTGGACGGCGGCTATCAGATCATGGGCATGTAACGTTTTCCTTCCGGAAGATTTTCCGCTCCTTTCAGGCCGTACCGCTTGCGGTACGGCCTTTTTGCCCTGTATCCGCGGGTATGACAGGGATGCCCTGTTTCTTCTGTCAAAAAATCTTGCGTTGCGGGGTCTCATTTTTATAAATAAAAAAATGACAGCCTCCCATCGTTATCTGTTTAACGGAGAAACGTGCGGCAGCTTGGATGAAATGTTCCTCCGCTACGGGGACGCTTCTCATAACGCACATATTTCCCTTGATGGCAGGAATGGAATGCACATACAATCCGTTCCCGTGGGCAACGGATTGTATTATTGCGAAGTGGGGGATGCCACCCATGGATTTGTGTGCCCCCATGAAATGATGGTTGAGGAATTGAAGGCGCTGTTCCGCCGTTTTGATTCCGGGGAGGATTTTTCCTTTGTGGCGGAAGAGTGGAATGTATATGAACCCTCCCTGTCGCCCTTGCCGGCCATCATCAAATGGATTGCCGTGGCGGGGCTGATGGATATTGCCATTATTCTGGCCTTTACCGGATTTCCGGCGAGCCAGATTGACCGCCTTTCCTGCATTCTGAATACGTTTGCCAACTTTTTGCTAAGTTGAAGCGAAACAGGAAACAGCCGCCCGAATGAGGCCGTTTCAGGGTACGAGTACTTTCAGGGTGCCGTGGCGCGTGATCCGTACCGGCGCGTTTCCCGCGTAATCCCCGTCCAGTTCACAGGCGGCCTGCCCGGCAGAGGTAACGGTTCCCCCGGTCATCTGGATGTATTCAAAGTGGCCGTGCCTCCGGGAGTGGAAGCCGCCATGGGCAGCGGCCATCAGGCATTCCCCGATGATGGAGGGAATGGAGCGCTGGAATACCACTGCGTCCAGGAGTCCGTCATCATTTCCCGCTTCCGCAAAGAAATTCAGCGGTCCGCCATACCTGCGCCCGTTGCCGAAGAGGATGGCGCCGCCTTCCAGCACCCGCCCGTCATCCGTGGACAGCGTCAGGCGCGGCTGCCGTTCCGTACAGGCTCTGGCTCCGGCAATCACGTAGGCGAAGGCTTTCCATTTCTTCTTCATCTCCCAGGTGGTCAGTTCCACGGCGCGTGCGTCCGCGCCGATGCCTGCCATTTGGAGAAAGGGGCGTCCGTTGAAGGCGAACAGGTCCACCTCCCTGGAACGCCCCGTGTTCAGAACGTGCAGGGCGTGGTCAAAGTCCTGCCGTATTCCTATTTCCCGGGAAAAGACGTTCATGGTTCCCGCAGGGAAGGGGGCTAGCGCCGTTCCTGTATTGCAAAGGGCTTCCGCGGCCACTCCCAGCGTGCCGTCTCCTCCCGCTACGGCAACGACGGCGGCTCCGGAAGCCGCCCGGGCAGTCAAATGGTGCAGCATGTCCGCCCGGCTTTCCGGTTCAATGACGTCAAAAAAGTCCCGGCGCCTGTCCAGCCAGCGGCGGAAGCGTTCTGCCCTGGCGCTGCGCGCCGTGTTATTGAAAAAGAGGGGGATCCTCATCGGGCGTTTACGGAGAAATTCAAAATCTGCACCGGAGCTTCCGTATGGGCCACGGGTTCATTGCGTACCGTTCCGTCCGGCATCATGAATTCCAGAAAACCCCGGGAAACGGTTTCCGGCAGGCGTATCTCCAGGAATTTCCTCATATCGTCAGACGGTCCGGGAGTGGTTCCCTCCGCCAGGATTTTTCCTTCTTCCGACTTGAGGACCACGCGCAGGGGCAGACGGCGGGTTTTGGCGCCGCTTTTTTCCCTGATGTCCAGCATCAGTTTGCTGCCCGGCACATATTCCGGCTGGGCGGCCACCCAGTTGGACGCCAATTTCATGTAGCGGTCCGTGATCCTGACGGCGGGGACAGTCCGGCTTTCCGGAGGGAAGGTCAGGGCGTGCCGTTTTTCGTCGTAACGGGCTTCCCAGACCAGGGGGAAAAACTCTCCGGAAGGCTCTTTTTTCCATGATGTGGCGTAAATGGCGTTTTCCGGCTTGCGGGGGTCCAGCATGCTGATGGCGGACATCACCCACGGGGTGTTGAAATCCTTCTCATTATATTCCAGCATGTGCCATTCCCCGTCACACCAGGCTTCCACCCAGTTATGGTTGCCGCGCACGTGGTTCCAGGTAAGGACCCCGGCCATGCGGGCCGGAATGCCTACGGAACGTAGCGCGCAGACGAGTAGGATACTCTGGCCCGTGCAGGAGACTTTGCCGGATTCCAGGGATTCCTTCACGCCCTGGTGGGGGATTCTCCTTTCCGTGGAGTAGCGGACATTCAGGGTATTCTGGATGCTGGAGGCGATGGTGAGGGCTGCCTCCCGGCCCGTTTTGCATGCGGAAACCAGCGGGGCGAACAGGTTGTGGAACTGCTCCCTCCATTCGTCCCGCGGTTCGTTGACCACGGCATACGGGAGTACGTCGTTCTCATAAAGCTCCCATGGCACCTTTCCGGCCCAGGGGAACTGGGCGCGGACCGCCAGCGCCAGCCGTACTTCCCGGTCCAGCCGCTCTTCCGTGATCGTGTCCCTGTCTTGCGCGGGCATGTAGGCGCGCAGAAAATCCACCCCGTCCGGGATGGCGTCATGGGCGGCACAGAGGGCGGCGGTCAGTCCCAGGAGAAGGGCGGAAGGCAGCAGGTTCATGAACGCTGGCATTCATACCTGAATTCCGGGCGGGAGACAAGCTTCCTCTTGCGTAAGCAGGGTATGGAAATGGGCAAACAGGTGCGTGTCTTCCGGCGGCGTGGGGGTGAAGGGCGTGTCGTTGTCCAGAATATCCTCGCAAAGGCGCATGAAATCATGGGAATTTTTGGCCCTCTTCATGTGGTGGTCAAAGGAATCCGGAAGGCCCCGGGCCGTGTAAACCAGGTATTTTTTCATGCGGTGGATGTGTTTTTCCTCCACGTAATGCTCCTGCATTTCCAGCGTGCGTTCGTAAAGGCGCCGGATGTAGTGCAGCAGGTCCCGGAAGGTAAGGGATACACCGGGTGTGCCCCGGAAGCGGGCGTGAAGCTGGGAGAATATCCAGGGATTGCGCAGGGCCGCGCGGCCGATCATCAGGCCCGCGGGGCGCGCCAGCCGCACCCAGGCGTCCGCCGTGGCGGCATCCACAATGTTGCCGTTGGCGATTACGGGGCAGTTCAGGACTTCCACGGCCCATTTCACCCATTCCGGATGGACGGGGGAGCGGTAGCCTTCCCGCACGGTGCGGGCGTGGATGCACACCCTGTCCGGAGAGTGCGCGGCAATCACGGGAAGGATGCGTTCAAACTCATCCGGAGTCTCATACCCCAGGCGGCATTTGACCGTGAAAGCCCCGGCGGGCAGGGCGTCCCGGAGCGCCCCCAGGGCCGCGTCCATATCCTTCAGGGAGCGCAGCATGCCGCCCCCGGCGTTCCTTCTGCACACCAGGGGGGCGGGGCAGCCCATGTTCAGGTCCACCCCGGCGCAGGCGTGCTTCATCAGGTTCAGCGCGTCCCTTGCCAGGTACTCCGGTTCATGGCCCACGAGCTGTCCGTAAATGGGGCGCCCCGTGGGATTTTCATCAATGGAGCGCAGGATGTATGGCGACATCTTTTTATGGTGGGCCACCGTTCTGAAATATTCCGTGATGAAGTAATCAGGCAGGGAATTCAAGTCCTTCAACGTCTTGAGGAAAGCCAGATCCGTCACATCTTTCATGGGGGCCAGCGCCAGCAGCATGGGCCTGTGCATACCGTGAAAAGCCCCGGATGGCAAGCTGTGATTGTCTTGACGAAAGAAGGAAAGTGTGGAAGCTGTGAGCATGAATCAGGACTCAACCCGCAAAGCCAGAGTGAATGTGAGACGAGCCGAGGTAATGGAACAGGTGGAGAAGGAAATCCAGGAGCATTACCAGAGTGAATTGATTTCCTACATCCGGTCTGCGGGCAACGTGTACAACCTGGGCCATACGGAATTCTTCCTGGCCCGTGAGTTCGGGTTCTGCAACGGCGTGCGCCGCGCCATTGACATTGCGTATGCGGCGCGCAGGGTGTTCCCTGACCGGAATATCTACCTGATCGGGGATATCATCCACAATCCGGAAGTGAACCGCCAGCTGGAGGAGATGGGTATTCAAAAACTCCCCTGGAAGCAGCTTGATGCCTCCTATGACCGGATTGCCGCGGATGACGTGGTGATCATTCCGGCCTTCGGCGTTCCCACCTCCTTCATGGAGGCGCTGGAGGAGAAGGGCGTGCAGATTGTGGACACTACCTGCGGGGACGTGATGAAGGTCTGGAAAAGAGTGAAGAATTACGCCGCCATGGGGATTACCTCCATCATTCACGGCAAGGCCACCCATGAGGAAACCAGCGCCACGGCCTCCCGCGCCCTGGGAGAAAAGGGAAGGGGAAAGTATCTGGTGGTTTATGATCTGGAGGACGCCCGCATCCTGTGCGACTATATTCTGGGCCATGGAGACCGCGAGGCGTTCCTGAAGCGGTTTGAAGGCAGCTATTCCCCCGGCTTTGACCCGGACCGGGACCTGGAAGAAGTGGGCATCGCCAACCAGACCACCATGCTGAAGACGGAGACGCAAACGCTCCAGAGGATGGTGAAGGACGCCGTCGTCCAACGGGACGGGGACGATGATAATTTTTATGTGTTTGATACCATTTGCGGCGCCACCCAGGACCGCCAGGACGCCCTGTACGAGCTTCTGAAAAATCCGCTGGACGTGATGTTCGTGGTGGGCGGCTACAATAGTTCCAACACCACGCACCTGGTGGATATTGCCAGGGAGCATATACCCACATATTTCATTGAGTCTGCGGAATGCATCAAGTCCATCCAGTACGTGGATGCTTTTGACACGAAGACGCGGGAAGTGCGCCGCATGACCACGGAACCGGTGGTGCAGAATCTGGGTAAATCCCTGAAGGTGGGGATTACGGCGGGCGCTTCATGCCCGGCTAATCTGATTGAGGCCACCATCCTGCGCATTGCGGACCTGCGCAAATAACGGGGAACCATGCCGGGCGGCGGGGGCCGGAAAAGGGAACGCGCATGGCCTCCGTAAAAGCGGAGGCCGCTTTTAGCATCAAAACGGTTCGGCAGGTAAAACTGTGGAAAAAGGAGGGGGCGCCGGAAAACGGCGGGAGCAGGGCTCTTCCTACTTTTCCAGGTCTTCCGGAGTGACGGAACGCTGTTCCCGGGAAGCGAGAAGCACGGCTTGCTCCACCACGTATTCCGCGTTGGCGTCAAAACGGTAGGCGTTGCAGTTGGGGCACACCGCAGTAGTCAGGGACACGATGGAGCCGCAGGCTTCGCAAACCTTGAAATCCCCGGGGCGGTCAATGATCAGTTTGGCTTTATCCAGGCGTGATTGCTGCATGGGAGGGGAAAATAAAACAAGCCGCTCAGCAGAACAGAGCGGCTTGCCATAAAGATCGTCAGAAAACCGAAGTAAAAACTTAGGCGATTTTTGCGATGGCCTTGGCGGCCTTGCTCTTGTAGTTGGAGGCGCGGTTGGCGGGAATGGTGCCCACCTTGGCAGCCTTGTCAACGGCGGAGGAGAACGTGTTGTAGGCAGCGGTGGCGGCTTCCTTGTCAGACGTTTCAACCGCAGTGGCAATCTTCTTGCGGAGGGTCTTCAGCTTGGAGGAGACGGCGCGGTTGCGGGCGGTGCGGGTTGCGGTCTGGCGGATGCGCTTGAGTGCAGATTTGGTATTGGCCATGTTCTAAAGAAGGTTCGGTTTCCGTTTCGAGGTGGCAAAAACATTAGAATAACAGGACAAAATGTCAAGCTCAGGATATAATTTTTAAGGCATTCCTCCTAAGTGCGGGCAGACTGCGGACTTTACCGCAAAAGGGGGATGTGGCATAAATGCCTCCGACATGAAGAAACGCGTGGATTTGCCTGAAAAAAAATATGAAGGGTATATCTTTGATCTGGACGGCACCCTGGTGGACAGCATGCCGCTCCATTACAAGGCCTGGCGGAAGGCCCTGGCCCGCGCGGGCGCTCCGGATTCCGTGTTCCGGGAAGATGAATTCTATTCCTGCGGCGGCAAGTCCGCCAATGATGTGGTAAGTTTTTTAAATGGCCGTTACGGCCTGGTGATGGATGCCGCGTCCACAGCCGCGGACAAGCGCCGCATTTATCTGGAAATGCTGGAGGAGGAAGGGATGGAGCCTATCCGTGAAGTGGTGGAATTTGTCCGTTCCCTGGGGGATGCCCCCAAGGCGATCGCCACGGGCAGCGCCATTCCGGGCGCTTCCCGCACGCTGGCCGCAGCGGGGCTGTCCGGCCTTTTTGACGTAATTCTGACGCCGGAGGACGTGGAGAACGGCAAACCCGCGCCGGACATGTTCCTGAAGGCAGCGGAATTGCTGGGAGCCGCTCCCGGACGCTGTGTGGTTTTTGAAGACGCCGTGCCGGGCATCAAGGCCGCCGCCGCCGCCGGAATGGACTGCGTCCAGGTCCGGCGTGCCTCCCTGGCCTGACCTCCGTCCGGAATTTCTGGACGGGGGCCGTTTTCGGGGCTTCCGGCCTTGGCGGGACATGCTCCCGTATTTCAATGAAAAGGCTTCACATTGCGCGCGGAATGCGCTAGAACCTGTTTTCCTATTGAACAAATAAAATATTATTTGCACATGAGTACAAACGACAAAACATCATCCGCCCCGACGAAAACCCGCATGACAGGAGCCGAAGTGCTCGTGGAATGCCTCGTGCGTGAAGGTGTAGACGTCGTCTTTGCCTATCCCGGCGGCGCCAGCATGCCGATTCACCAGGCCCTGAGCCACCAGCCCAAAATCCGGACCATCCTGCCCCGCCATGAACAGGGCGGCGCGTTCGGCGCGGAAGGCTACGGCCGCGTCACGGGCAAGGTGGGCGTCTGCATCTCCACATCCGGTCCCGGCGCCACCAACATGATCACCTCCATTGCGGACGCCTATCTGGATTCCACACCGCTGGTGGCGATCACGGCGCAGGTCATGCGCTCCCTGATCGGCCGCGGCGCCTTCCAGGAAACGGACGTGTTCGGCATGACCGCCCCCATCGTGAAGCACAGCTATCTGGTGACGGACCCGGAAGAACTGCCCCGCATTATCAAGGAAGCCTTTTACATCGCCTCCACAGGCCGTCCCGGCCCGGTGGTGATTGACATGCCCAAGGATGTGCAGGAAGCCGTGTTCTCCCCGGACTTTGACATGGAAATGGACCTGCCCGGCTATAATCCGGTGCTGCCCGTTCCCACGGAAAAGCTGGAAGAACTCCTTCCGCTGATTGAAAGCGCCAGCCGTCCCGTCATTTACGCCGGCGGCGGCATCATCTCTGCGGAAGCTTCCGCGGACCTGCTGGAATTTGCGGAACGCACCCAGATTCCCGTGGCAACCACCCTGATGGGCATCGGGGCCATGCCGGAAACCCATCCCCTCTCCCTGCGCTGGCTGGGCATGCACGGAGCCGTGTTTGCGAACAACGCCGTGAATGAAGCTGACCTGGTCATTGCCCTGGCCGCCCGGTTTGACGACCGCGTGACCGGAGCCGTGAACATGTTCTGTCCGGACTCCACCATCGTCCACATTGACATTGACGCCAGTGAAATCAACAAGAACAAGAAGGTGGCGCACCCCATCCGCGCGAATGTGAAGGACGCCCTCCAGGTTCTCAACGCCGCTCTGGCCGCGAAGGGCTGGGACCGCAAGTCCGCCGGATTCTCCCGCACGCCGGAATGGTTCCGCACCATTGAAGACTGGAAGGCGCAGTACCCCTTCACTTATGAAGACCGCAAGGGATACATTTCCCCGCAGGCCGTCATTGAAGAACTCTACCGCCAGACCGCGGACAAGGACCCCGTCATCTGCACGGGCGTGGGCCAGCACCAGATGTTCGCCGCTCAATTCTTCAAATTTGACAAGCCCCGGCGCCTGGCTACCTCCGGCGGCCTGGGAACCATGGGCTACGGCCTTCCCGCCGCCATGGGCGTGTGCCTGGCCTGTCCGGACAAGCTGGTGGTGAACATTGACGGGGACGGCTCCATGCTCATGAACATTCAGGAGCTGGCTACCATCCACGTGGAGCGCCTGCCCGTTAAATGCATTATTCTGAACAACCAGCATTTGGGCATGGTGGTGCAGTGGGAAGACCTGAAGTATGACTCCAACCGGGCCCAGACCTTCCTGGCGGACCCGCACGACAGCTATGATCCCACCCACAAGACGGAAGATGTCATCTATCCGAACTATCCGCTCATCTGCGCCGGATTCGGCGTCAAGTGCGAGCGCGTGCTCCGCATAGAAGAACTTCCGGCTGCCATCACCCGCATGATTGAATCTCCGGAAGCCTACGTGCTGGACGTGATGGTTCCCCATGACGTGCACGTGCTTCCGATCATTCTGGGCGGCATGAGCTACAAGGATGTGATTCTGGAACGCATTGCCGGTGACGGTTCCGCCAAAAAGGCGTCCGAACTGGGCAAGGAAATCCCGACTGCCCTGTAAGGGGGAAAGAGGGATTCCCGGTTATTCATCCATTGAGGGGAGCCGTCCGTAAGGGCGGCTCCTTTTTGATGTTGCAGGAAATGGCGCAGCGGGTGCTTTTCCTTATACGGGAAAAGGACGCCGGGACCTTCCGAGAGAAATGGTTTATGGGCGTGATTGTCGCCGGATTCACGATGCACGGCATCGTTTGAAGCTCCGGGGAAGATGTTGCTGGACGCGGCAGGGAGGAACGGCTAGCATGAATGAATCAAATTGGAAGCAAGCGGTACCGGACACGGAAAGACGGAATATCCCCATCGGACCCTGTCTGATGCCGCCTTGCGCCAACCCAAAGCTCACAGGAAATTCCCGGGAGACCGGCGCTTGCTGTAAGTGCTTGGGAAATGCATATTGACAAAAGAACCACCCATTATTGAACCTGGCAGCATCCGGCATCCGAATCAGGTTGGCGCAAATCCCCTTTTGCACGCTTGATACTCAACCCGTATGCTTCCAGGCCGTCGCACCCTCACGGGTGCGTGGATTGAAACCTCTAACTCATAAATATCCCCTAATACTTTAGCAGTCGCACCCTCACGGGTGCGTGGATTGAAACCAGTGTAGGATACGACCAGCCGTAGCGTCCCCAGTCGCACCCTCACGGGTGCGTGGATTGAAACGAGGAAAGCAATAACCAATAGAAAACCAATACAAGTCGCACCCTCACGGGTGCGTGGATTGAAACTTGCCTGGTGCCAGCGCCAGACCGGGAATATCCAGTCGCACCCTCACGGGTGCGTGGATTGAAACAGCATCCTGCCTCGTGTCATCCCCTCCGTCCCATGTCGCACCCTCACGGGTGCGTGGATTGAAACTGTGTAATGGAGGGCGTCCGGGTGATTGGATGCGGTCGCACCCTCACGGGTGCGTGGATTGAAACGCCGTTTCCAGCTCATCCGCATCCAGCTCCAACGGTCGCACCCTCACGGGTGCGTGGATTGAAACTCGTGGGGTGCGGGAGGGATGAGAAGACATCCAGGTCGCACCCTCACGGGTGCGTGGATTGAAACCCAAGACGGGATTGTGCGCAGCTACAAGCCTGTAGTCGCACCCTCACGGGTGCGTGGATTGAAACCATCGCTACAGGACGTATCCAAGCCAATTCAGAGGTCGCACCCTCACGGGTGCGTGGATTGAAACCGCGCTTATCCGGGGTATTTGTTTTGATGTTCAGGTCGCACCCTCACGGGTGCGTGGATTGAAACTGTCCCGGATCATAAGCCACAACAATATAATAATGTCGCACCCTCACGGGTGCGTGGATTGAAACCGCCTGCATCCCGCGGAAACCGTCATTTTCCGCCGTCGCACCCTCACGGGTGCGTGGATTGAAACTCTCCCATCTTCCCCTGCACGTCCGCTCCCAGCAGTCGCACCCTCACGGGTGCGTGGATTGAAACCAGTAAAGCGTGTCTCCAAGTAAGAATGCATTCCGTCGCACCCTCACGGGTGCGTGGATTGAAACCAGTTTCGCGCCGTGATTGGCGCGCCTTGGGAGGGTCGCACCCTCACGGGTGCGTGGATTGAAACCCCCGGCAATCCAGCAGCCGCCGCAAAAGGTCTGGTCGCACCCTCACGGGTGCGTGGATTGAAACCGGGGGGCGGCCAAGGAGGCGGCGAACGTGGTTGGTCGCACCCTCACGGGTGCGTGGATTGAAACCCCCATACTGACCAAGGTGCCCACCACAGCCGCGTCGCACCCTCACGGGTGCGTGGATTGAAACTGGATGATTGAAGGGGTGTCTTTCAACCTTGGCAGTCGCACCCTCACGGGTGCGTGGATTGAAACCCCGCTTCCATGCGGCGGGGATCGCTGGCGAGTTGTCGCACCCTCACGGGTGCGTGGATTGAAACCATGGAGCTCTATGTGGTGGGGGTGACGGAGCCGGTCGCACCCTCACGGGTGCGTGGATTGAAACATAGGCCGCATTGATTTGCTTGACGCCGGCTTCTGTCGCACCCTCACGGGTGCGTGGATTAAAACTGGACAATTTGATCCGGCAGTGGAGTGCTGGGGACCATGGATTTCTCCGGAAGTTGTTCCAGGTCACACCCTCATGGGTGCGCAGGATGAAATTGAAGGTGTATACTTGACGATACTGAATAGAGAATCCTCTCTGTTCTAAAAAATGGATTTAACTGGTTATTTGTTGATTATTTCTATTTAAGGAGAAGCTTCTGTGGACCATATGGAGGTGTTTCCGTTGGCTTCATGATGAGGCGAGAACAGCCTGTTTTTAGAAAAGGAGAAGTTATTCGGAGAGTTTCCTGCGGCATGGGGCATTTTTCCGCGTTCACAGTTTGTGATGGATAAGGCGGGAGGAATCCAATATAGAGATAAAATGCACACAGACTGGTTGAATGATTTTCTGGAATGGGCGCCTATTCTGCTGATGATACTGGTAGCGGGTGTTTTTCTGGCTGCGCTGAAATGGAGAAGCGGGAGGCTGAAGAAGTCCATGGAGGAATGGAAGCGGAAGATGGTCCGGGAGGCGGAGGCAGGCCACCCCTCCGCCCAGTTCCAGCTGGGGCGCATTTACCAGAAGGGGGATGGCGTGGAGAAGGACCCGGCCCGGGCGGAGGAGTGGTTTCACAAGGCGTTGCCCGGATTGAAACAGGAGGCGGAGGCGGGAGACAGGGACGCGGCTTTTTACCTTTACGATTGCTTTCATCAAGGGCTGGGGGTGGAGAAGGATGATGCCGAGGCCTTGCACTGGCTGCAGCGCGCGGCGACCGGGGGGAAACCGGATGCCATGTTTGCCCTGGCGCTGGAGTACCGGGAGGGAGGACTGGTGGAGAAGAATGAGGATTTGTTCATGCATTGGCTGAGGAAGGCGGCGCAGGGGGATGACAAGGATGCCCAGTACCTGCTGGGCGCCTGCTATGAACACGGCAACGGAGTTTCCCGGAATTTGGATCTTGCCCAGGAGTGGTATGACCGGGCGGCGGAGAAGAAGGATTCCGCGGAGGAGGACGGCCTGGAACGTGCACCGGGGAAATAGGAAGCCGGGGGAGCGTCTTTCGGCTGGACAAAACGGGAGGCGGACGACACTCTAGGCGCTTTATGGAGGGCATACGCTATTACAACCGCTACACGGGCACGGAAGAACGGGAACAAGTGCTGGGAGAGAGGTACCTGCAATGGATTTACGGCACTTCCACGGGCAGGGCGGCCCTGCATGTCCTGATCAAGCGCGGCGTGTTTTCCTCCCTGCTGGGGTGGATGAAGAACCGGCCTTCCAGCGCGCGTTCCATTCCGGCTTTTGTGAAGGAGTACGGCATCAATATGGAGGAGTCCCTCAAGGGCATTCCGGAGTTCAGGCATTTCAACGATTTTTTCTACAGGCGCCTGAAGCCGGGCGCGCGCCCCCTGGCCGGAGGGGAGGAAACGGCTGTTTTTCCGGCTGACGCCCGGCACATGGGCTGGGAGCGCGCCGACCGGATCAGAGGCGTTTTTGTGAAGGGGCAGAGTTTTGATCTGCCGGGCCTGCTGGGGAGCGGGACCCTGGCTGAACGGTATGCGGAAGGCGCCATTGTCCTGTCCCGCCTGTGCCCTACGGATTATCACCGCTTTCATTTTCCGGTGTCCGGGGTGCCCGGCCCGTGGGAGAGGCTGGGCGGTCCGCTGGCCAGCGTGTCTCCGTATTGCCTGCGCCATCGTTTGGCGTGGCTGTGGACTAACAAGAGGAATCTTACTTTGATCCAGTCAGAGTTATGGGGGCAGGTGGCCATGCTGGAGGTGGGGGCCACCGGCGTGGGGCGGATTGAGGAGACGTATTTTCCGGAAGTTCCAGCTCTCCGGGGGGCGGAGAAGGGGTATTTTGCCTTTGGCGGTTCCACCGTGATGTGCTTTTTTGAGCCGGGCAGAATTAGTCTGGCTCCCGACCTGCTGGAAAAGACGGTGGAGGGGATGGAGTTGTTTGCCCGTCAGGGAGATGCGATGGGGACGGCTGTGCGGTAATTGCGGATCAGGGAAGGGTATGAGTCGTTTTTCCCGGATTTGTAATCCGCTGCTTTTTGTATAAAAATACAGATTTTACCCGTACGGGAAATTCCGTATGGAGTCCGGCGTGGAGGGCGGAGGTAACGCCGTCCGCGCTGTTCCGGACCCGGTTGCCGCTTCTCTGGGCCTGCCGGGACTGGCTGCATTGATGCTGCGCCGCCGCAGAGCCTGATTAAAGAGTCATGAGTGAAAAAATCCGGCATCCCCCGTGGGAGTGCCGGATTTTTTGATGTTTCGGAATGACAGGCAGTCCCGCCGCAGGTTATTTCATTTCCGCAATGGCGCGGGCCATGTCCGGAGCCTTGAAGGTGGAGGAACCCGCTACGAGCACGTCCGCTCCCGCCAGGGCGCACTGCGCGGCATTGTTTTTGCCGATTCCTCCGTCCATCTGGATTAGGAATTCCGCCTGATGCTCCGTTCGCCATTCGGCGGCTTTTTCCACCTTGTCCAGCACGGAGGGCATGAAGGATTGTCCGCCAAAGCCCGGAACCACGGACATGACCAGCAGCAGGTCTATTTCCCCCAGGAAGGGGGCGACCGCCTCAAAGGGCGTTGCCGGGTTGATGGCCAGCCCGTTTTTTACGCCAGCCTTGCGGATGCGGCGCAGGGTGTCGCGGATGTAGTATTCGTCCCCCAGCTCCACATGGAAGCAGATGAGGTTCACCCCCGCTTTGACAAATCGGTCAAAGTAGTGGTCCGGCCGTTCGATCATCAGGTGCGCGTCCAGAAAGTGATCCGGCCCCACCGCTTTTCTGACGGCGGCGCAGATTTCCGGGCCAAAGGAGATGTTGTCCACAAAGTGGCCGTCCATGATGTCCAGGTGCAGCCAGTCTGCTCCGGAGTGAAAGGCGCGGCGCGCTTCCTCCCCGATGCGGGAGAAGTCTGCCGCCAGCAGGGACGGGGCGATCATGGTCATGGTCGTGTGTTCTTTCCGGAGGTTTTAGTTGGCGACGATGTTGACGAGGCGCCCGGGCACGACAATTACTTTACGCACGGTGACGCCGTCCAGGAAGACTTTTACCTTGGAGGAGTCCAGAGCCAGTTTTTCCAGTTCTTCACGGGAGATGTCCCTGGGCACTTCCAGCTTGTCCCTGAGCTTGCCGTTTACCTGGATGACCATGGGAATGGTGTTTTCCACCAGCAGGGCTTCATCACAGGCGGGCCAGTTTTTCTGGCAGAGCTGCGTTTCCCCCAGGGCGGGGAAGCGTTTTTGAAGGAGGCTGTGGATTTCTTCCGTGATGTGCGGGGCAAACGGGTTCAGGAGCGTCAGGAAGGTGTCGTAGTCCTGCACGTCCACCACGTCCGCGGAGGTCATGGCGTTGGTGCATTCCATCATTTTGGCGATGGCGGTGTTGAAGGACATTTCGTTGATGTCGTCCGTCACTTTCCGGATAGTTTTGTGCAGTTCCTTGCGCACAGGCAGCACGTCCGCTTCCGCGGCACCGTCCGTGAGCTTGGGGTTGATTTCCCATTCGCCTTCCTGGTTTTCACGGAAGGCCACGCGCCAGACGCGGGCCAGGAAGCGGGAGATGCCTTCCACTCCCTTGGTGGCCCAGGGTTTCACGTCCTTGAGCGGTCCCATGAACATTTCATACATGCGCAGGGAGTCCGCTCCGTATTCACGGACGATGTCGTCCGGGTTGACGACGTTGCCGCGGGATTTGGACATTTTCTGCCCGTCTTCTCCCAGGATCAATCCCTGGTTGACGAGTTTCTGGAACGGTTCATTGGTGCTGAGGTGGCCCAGGTCAAAGAGGACCTTGTGCCAGAAGCGGGCGTAGAGCAGGTGGAGCACGGCGTGTTCCGTGCCGCCCACGTACAGGTCAATGCCGCCGGGGGTTCCGGTGGAGCCCATCCAGTATTGTTCCGCCTCCCGGCTGACGAAGCGTGCCGTGTTTTCCGGGTCCAGATAGCGCAGGTAGTACCAGCAGGAGCCGGCCCATTGGGGCATGGTGTTCGTTTCACGGTGGGCCGTGGGGGTGTAGGCAATCCATTCCGTAGCCTTGACCAGCGGTCCGCGCGGGTCGCCCGTGGGGGCAAAGTCGTCCAGATCAGGCTGGAGCAGGGGGAGTTCGTTCTCCGGCAGGGCGCGGTGGCGGCCGTTTTCCCAGACAATGGGGAAGGGTTCGCCCCAGTAGCGCTGGCGGGAGAAGAGCCAGTCGCGCAGCTTGTAGTTGACCTTGCGGCGGCCCTTGCCGTTTTCTTCCAGCCAAAGGGTCATTTTTTCCTTGGCTTCCGGGGTAGGCAGTCCGGTCAGGAAACCGGAGTTAACACTGGTGCCTTCATAGCCGCAGAAGCCGCGCCAGTCAATGTCTTCACTGGGGGGCTGGACCACCTGGAGCACCGGGAGGCCGAAGACCTGGGCGAAGGCGAAGTCACGCTCATCGTGGGCCGGGACGGCCATGATGGCTCCGGTGCCGTAGCCCATCAGCACGTAGTCCGCAATCCAGACGGGAACCTGTTCCCCATTGACGGGGTTGACGGCGTATGCGCCAGTGAAGACGCCCGTCTTTTCCTTGGACAGGTCCGTGCGTTCCAGGTCGCTCTTGGTGGCGCACTGGCTGCGGTACTGTTCCACGGCTTCCTTTTGTTCCGGCGTGGTGACGGAATCCACCAGCGGGTGTTCCGGGGAGAGGACCATATAAGTGGCGCCAAAGAGGGTATCCGGCCGGGTGGTGTAAACGGTGATGGTTTCCCCGCCCAGGGTGAAGTCCACTTCCGCCCCTTCAGATTTGCCGATCCAGTTGCGCTGAAGCAGTTTGATGGATTCCGGCCAGTCCAGGGGCTCCAGTTCGTCAATCAGGCGTTCCGCATAGTCCGTAATGCGCAGCATCCACTGGCGCAGGGGGCGGCGTTCCACATGGTGGCCTTTGGATTTCCATTCCTCCACTTCCTCATTGGCCAGCACGGTGCCCAGGTCCGGGGACCAGTTCACGGCGGCTTCCGCCACGTAAGCCAGGCGGCGCTGGTCGATTTCCTCGCGGCTCAGCCCCTGTTCCTCCAGTTCGGAGACGGGGCGCGCCTTTTTCAGTTCCCTGTTGTAGTAGGAGTTGTAGAGCTGGAGGAATATCCACTGGGTCCAGCGCACGTATTCATGGTCCGTCGTGGCTATTTCCCGGTCCCAGTCATAGGAGAAGCCCAGCATCTTGAGCTGGCGGCGGAAGTTGTCAATGTTTTGGAAGGTGGTGACGGAGGGGTGCTGCCCGGTCTTGATGGCGTATTGCTCCGCCGGAAGGCCGAAGGAGTCCCACCCCATGGGATGCAGCACGTTGAAGCCGTTCATGCGCTTGAAGCGCGCCACGATGTCCGTGGCCGTGTACCCTTCCGGATGCCCCACGTGCAGGCCCGCGCCGCTGGGGTAGGGGAACATGTCCAGCACGTAGTACTTGGGTCTGGACGCGTCAAAGCCCTCTTCTCCGGGATTGTTTACCTTAAAGGTTTTTCTTTCGTCCCAGATCTGCTGCCATTTGGGTTCAAAAACGTCAAAGGGATATGGTTTCTTGCGCTCGGACATGATGGGGAGGAATGTATACTCCGCCTGCGGGCCAATCAAGCCTAAACCCGGCGGTGCGCAAGCGCTTTCAGTGCTTGCGGGGGCATGGGAGCGTTTTCCGGAAAAAAGTGGAAAGACCAGAAGTTGACTGTGCGTACTTTTAGGTTGAAAGGATTTTGACGATCGTATTAAATAATTGCAACCATGAAGTTCACTGCCTGTCTCCTGTCCGCCGCCTGCGGCGTGTTTTCCCTGTTTGCCGGGGCATCCGCCCAGGGCAATGTTTCCCACCCCGTTTCCTCCGGAAAGAAGCCCAATATCATCGTTTTCCTGGTGGATGACATGGGCTGGCAGGATACGTCCCATCCGTTCTGGTCCGACAGCCGCGGCAATCCGAAGAAGACGTTCCTGAACAAGCGCTACCGCACGCCGAACATGGAGAAGCTGGCCGCCCAGGGCATGACGTTTACGGATGCGTACGCCCACCCCCTCTGCACGCCTTCCCGCGTGAGCCTGATGTCCGGCATGAATCCGGCGCGGCACCGCGTGACCTGCTGGGTGCGGGAGCAGAACGGGACGACGGACCGCAACAATAAGAGCCTCCAGCCGCCGGACTGGGCCCTCAACGGCCTCCAGCCGGTCGGGATTCCTGCCAGTGGAACGACGAAACGCCCCATTTCCGGGGAGGATATACGTTATAACATGACGCGCCCCTTCGCCACGGCGGCCACGCTGCCGGCGATGCTGAAGAAGTGCGGCTATGTCACCGTGCACTGCGGGAAGGCCCATTTCGGCACCCAGGGAACGCCGGGGTCCAATCCGCTGAACATGGGGTTTGATTATAATATCGCGGGTACGGAGATCGGCCACCCGGCGGATTACCGTGGTTCCAAGCATTACGGAAAGGGGTTCAACCATGTGCGCGGGCTGGATGAGAATAATTATTACCAGGACGATGTGTTCCTGACGGAGGCCCTGACCCAGGAGGCCATCAAGCGTCTGGAAGCCATCAGGACCAATCCGAAGGAGGCCGACAAGCCCTTTTACCTGTACATGGCCCAGTACGCCCTGCACGCTCCGCTGGATGAACGCGCCTATGACAAGAGGTTTGCGGATTCCTACAAGAATCCGGAGGACGGGCACAAGTGGTCCCCGGTGGAGAAGCATTATTCCGGGTTGATTGAGGGCATGGACAAGAGCCTGGGGGATATCATGAAGTACCTCAAGGAGCACAATCTGGACAAGAATACGGTGCTGGTGTTCATGTCGGACAACGGCGGCCTGGCCATTTCCGGCAGGCTGGGCAATGAGGATGCCAATTACCCCCTTTCCTTCGGCAAGGGGTCGTGCATGGAGGGCGGTATCCGGGAACCCATGATTGTTTCCTGGCCGGGCGTGACAAAGGGCGGTTCCCGGTGTGCCGTTCCGGTGGTTATTGACGACTTTTTCCCGACTCTGCTGGATATAGCCGGATGCCGGAACGCAAAGACTCCGCAGAAGCTGGACGGCCTCAGCTTGGTTCCGCTGCTCAAGGGCGCCCGGTTCCCCGCGGACCGTCCCCTGCTGTTCCACCAGCCCAACAACTGGGGGGAAAACAATCGCCAGGCTCCTCAGTACGGCGCTTCCACCGCCCTGCGCCAGGGGGACTGGAAGCTGATTTACCGTCACGGGGACCAGAGCTTCGAGTTGTACAATTTGAAGAAGGATATCGGCGAAAAGGAAAACCTGGTTTCCAAAGAGCCGCGGAAGACGAAGGAAATGGCCGCCGCCATGGGCAAGCTGCTCCGGGAGCGGAAGGCGCAGATGCCTACCTACAAGAAGGGCAACGAGCTGGGCGCGCCGGAAGGGAGCTCCGTTCCGTGGCCCGACCAGGTGAAGAAGAGCGGGAATTGAGATTCCGCCACAGTCTGCGGTTCCCTTTTCACCAGGTCCGGCGAATGGCCTCCGGTGAAGAGGGCGCGAATTGGGATGCCCTGCTTTTGGCAGGGCATCCGGCTTTTTGACGTTCCCGCCGGGCGGAGCGTCCGGTAAAGGATTTTTAGGGGTGATGCGCGTTCCTGCGGATTAAACTATGTGAGTGTGTCCCTTGCGTCTTTCCCTGCGGGCGGTTTTCCTCCGCTGGCGGAGCAGATTGAGACCTGAAGAATATCCTCCTTTCCCGTGGTTTTTTCCGTAACCCGGATTGAACGGGGGCCGGAGGCTTTTCATTCAAGCTTACGAAAGCGCAGGCCACTTCCGAACCGGGGTATTTACAAGCTTCACAGGCGCTTTCCCACGACAGGGATGGTTTAAAATAAGAGCAAACTTGCCGTTGTTCCGGAAGAATGGGGATAAAAAACGCCCCGCCGTGCGTGCCGGCGGAGCGTGATGGAAATGGAGGTATGTAGTCCCCGGAGGGGGGAGGCATCTTAAAAGTCGTCGGTAGCGGCGTCATCCGTCGCCGTGGCATCGCTGTCTTCAGCAGTGTTATCCGCGGCGGGCGTTTCTTCCGTGCCGGTGGAGTCTGCATCATCGGCGGGCGTTTCTTCCGTAGCGGCGGGTTCCGTGGAAGGTGCGGCCGCAGGCTTGGCGGCTCCGGCTGCCGGAGCGGCTTCCTTGGGCGGAACAACCACCTTCACGGCGGGCGGTGCCGGAACAGGCGTGTTCAGGCCGTCAGCCTTGCGGGTGCTGACGCGCAGTCCATCCGCATAAGCCAGGTTTTTCAGGATGGCATAGCCCAGGGCCGGGGCCTGGTCCGTGGTGTTGACCAGCATTTTGAAGTGGTTGTTGACGGACATCTTGCGGGCGTCCCTGCCGTTGCGGAAGGGAACGATGCCGATGAGGTTGCCGTCATTGTCAATGCAGAGAGCCCAGTAGGAGCGGTCCACCTGGATGAAGTATTGCGGGCGGATGTAGTCCATCGTCTTCCATTCAGCGCCCTTGATGTATTCCTCCATGGCGCGTCGCGCGTTGGCCGGCATGCCGCCCCAGTCGGCATAAACCCTGCTGGTCAGCGTTTCACGGCCGTTATACCCGTGTACGGAGACGTTCTGGGCGGTAGCGAATTGACGGGCGTAGCTCTGCGGAGAGGTAGGCTGGCAGGAGCTGGTGAAGAGCGCTGCTCCGACGGTCAGGAGGCAGGCTGCTGCGGTGGTGAAGGGATGAATGTTAGTCATGGCAATCGCAATGGTTACGTTATAAAAGAGGAAAACACATCCCATTTCAAGGAAAAGAATGCAGGAAGAGGCGATTTGTGGCGTTTTTTAACATTTCCGTTTGATAGGGGGAGCGGGCTTTGCCGGACCGGGAGACTCCGGGCGCCTCCCGGAAGGTATGATGGGGGATTACTCAAATTTTTCTCGCAAATCGTTGGGAATCGCTTAGGTTGTCGTTGCTTCATGTCCGCCTTTATCATCAGCCAGTCTGCCCTGGAACGCAACGCTCTTATCCTGAGGGACGTGGCGGAGGCTGCCGGGTGCCGCATCGTGCTGGCCCTGAAAGGTTTTTCCTGCTGGCCCTGTTTTGATGTCCTGGAGCCCTTGCTGGACGGCTGCTGCGCGTCCGGCCTGTGGGAGGCGCGGCTGGCCCGGAGCAGGTTCGGAAAACACGTGCTGACGTATTCTCCGGCGTATGCTCCGGAGGAGGTGGCGGAGCTGGCGGAAATTTCCAGCCACCTTGATTTCAACAGCCTGACGCAGTGGGCCCGTTTCCGGGAGGAGGTGATGCGGCATCCCCGCTTTCTTTCCGGAGAGCTGAAGTGCGGCTTGCGCGTCAATCCCCGTTTTTCCACCGGGCATACGCCCCTGTATGATCCCTGCGCGTCCGGCTCCCGCCTGGGCGTTACGCCGGATGTGATGCAGGGGGCTGATTTAACCGGCATTTCCGGCCTTCATTTCCATACCCTGTGTGAGCAGGGGGCGGATGACTTGGCGGCTACGCTCGGCGCGGTGGAGCGGCACTTCGGCCACATCCTGTCCCGCCCGGAGATTACCTGGCTGAATATGGGCGGCGGGCACTGGATTACCAAGCCCGGCTATGACCGGAAGCTGTTAGTGGAGCTTATCCGCGGCATACGCGGGCGCTACGGCGTGGACGTATGGCTGGAACCGGGGGAAGCCGCCGCCATTCATACGGGGGTGCTCCGGTGCAGGGTGCTGGATATTTTTTCCTCGGAAGGGGTGGAGCATGCCATTCTGGACGTTTCCGCGTCCGCCCATATGCCTGATACGCTGGAGATGCCCTACCGTCCGGATGTGTTCCAGATTTTAAAGAATGCCTCCCTGCGTTCCGGGCAGCAGCCCGCCGTGCGGATGGAGGGGGAAAGCTACGCCCTGGCGGGGAACGCAGGGGAAGGCGCGCGTACGTACCGCCTGGGGGCGCCCACCTGTTTGGCGGGGGACCGGATAGGGGATTATTCCTTTGCGGAACCCCTTGCCGCGGGCGACGAGCTTGTTTTTGACGACATGGCGCATTATACGATGGTGAAAACGACGTTTTTCAATGGCGTGCGCCATCCGGATATTGCAATCCAGAAGAAGGACGGCTCCGTGGAGACGGTACGCCGTTTTTCCTATGAAGATTTTGAGGCCCGCCTGGGCTAGAACATTTGACCAGACAGATTGACATGGCAGCATCCAAAGAAGGCATCAAGCAGAAAGTCCGGGGCTGGAGTCATCATGATTCCGCAGATTTGTACGGCATTGACGACTGGGGCAACGGATATTTCCGGATTAACAAGAAAGGGGAGGTCACCGTACGCCTGAATGACGAGGACGGCGGGAAGAAGGACATCAGCTTGTGCGACCTGCTGGAGGGCCTGAATGAGCGCGGCACCACCGTTCCGGTGCTGTTCCGTTTCCGCGACCTGCTGCGCAGCCGCATTGCGGAGCTGAACGAGAGCTTCCGGAAGGCGATTAAGGAGGCGGATTACCAGGGCAAGTACCAGGGCGTGTATCCCATCAAGGTGAACCAGCAGCGGCAGGTGGTGGAGGAGATAGCGGAGTTCGGCACTAAGTATGATTACGGGCTGGAAGCCGGTTCCAAGCCGGAGCTGATTGCCGCCATGGCGCACATGCATAATCCCAACGCCTACCTGATCTGCAACGGCTACAAGGATGACGAGTTTATTGACCTGGCGCTGACGGCCCAGAAAATGGGGCTGAATATTTTCATCGTGCTGGAGATGCCTTCCGAGCTGGACGCCATTCTGGCACGAGCCCGGAAGATGGACATCCGGCCCAATCTGGGCGTGCGCATCAAGCTGGCGGCCAAGGGTTCCGGCCTGTGGCAGGAGTCCGCGGGGGACAAGTCCGTCTTTGGCCTGAACGCCGCGCAGGTGGTGGATGTGGTGGACAAGCTGAAGCAGATGGATTCCCTGGACTGCCTGAAACTGCTCCATTACCACCAGGGGTCCCAGATTCCGAATATTTCCGTGGTCCGCGAGGGGCTGACGGAGGCCGCCCGCATTTACGTGGACCTGGTGAAGGAAGGCGCGCCGCTGGGAACACTGGACATGGGCGGGGGCTTGGCCGTGGATTACGACGGGTCCAAGACGAATTTCCATTCCTCCTGCAACTATTCCATTGCGGAGTTCGCCCGTGACGTGGTGGAGGTGGTGGGGGACATGTGCACCAAGTACGAGGTGCCCCATCCCACGCTGGTGACGGAGTCCGGCCGCGCCGTGGTGGCGTATTATTCCGTGCTAGTGTTTAACGTGCTGGACGTAACCAGCGCGCCGGGCGAGGAACCGCCCCCGGATTTGCCGGAGGATGCTCCGGAGCTGCTGAAGGCTTTTGCGGATACGGACCGGACCCTGGCCAGGAAGAATATGCAGGAGTGCTACAATGACGCCTGCTATTACCGGGACCAGCTGCGCGCCCAGTTCTTTTACGGGAACGCCACCCTGCGGCAGCGCGGGCTGGGAGAGGCCTATTACTGGCACATCCTGAGCCGCATTTCCCGCATGCTGGCGGAGATGGAAACCATTCCGGAAGACCTCCGGGAGCTTTCCTGCTCCATGGTGGACTTTTATTACGGCAATTTTTCCCTGTTCCAGTCCCTGCCGGATTCCTGGGCCATACGCCAGCTTTTCCCCGTGATGCCTCTGCACCGCCTGAATGAACGGCCCACGAACAAGGCCGTGTTGGCGGACATCACCTGTGACTGCGACGGGAAGATAGACCATTTCATCGACCGGGAGGACGTGGCTACCGCGCTTCCGCTGCATGCCATCAAGCCCGGCGAGGATGATTACTACATCGGCGTGTTCCTGGTGGGCGCCTATCAGGAGACCCTGGGGGACCTGCACAACCTGCTGGGGGATACGAATGTGGTGGGCGTGCACCTGGAAGGGGGCCGCCCTGTTTATACGCATGAGGTGGAGGGGGATACCGTGGCGGACGTCCTCTCCTACGTGGAGTATGACCCCAAGGAGCTGATCAACAAGTTCCGCACGTTTGCGGAACAGGCGGTGGCGGATGGGAAAATATCTCCGTCCGAACGCCGGAGGGCCCTGGAAGTGTTCCGTTCCGGCCTGAACGGCTACACCTACTATGAATTATAGGGTTCGTCCTGCCTGAGAAGGGAGGAGGCGCCTCAGCCGGGGCCCCCGTCCCATCTCCGTTATTGCGTCTGTTCCTCCGGAGGTTCCGTTTCCGAAATCACCTTGGCCGGAGTGAGTCCCCAGAAGCGCGTGGCCGTTTGCGGGGAAATGCCCTTCATGTTCAGGTACCGGGTGCGGAGCAGTGAGGAGGAGCGGTGCCCCATTTCCATCTGCAGCAGGTTGTAGTCCTTGAAGTGCTTGGCGTGGTAGCTGGCATAGGTGTGCCGCAGGCAGTCCGGCACCCATGATCTTTTTCTGCCGCCCCAGCCCGCGTTCCTGCGGATCTTGCGCCACTTGATCGTCCAGCCCTTGGGGCAGATGGGCGTATTCGGCCCCGGCTTGGTTCTGTCACGGCAGAATTTGAGCCATTTGGCTAGAACGGGCAGGATGGTGACATGCCGGGCGCCCCCGGTCTTGGTGTGCTTGGAGTTCAGAATCACGCAGCCGTCCCGGATGGCGATGTTCTCCCAGAGCAGCCGCTCCACTTCCTGCGGGCGGATGCCCGCAAAAATCATCAGGGCGGCTCCGGCTACGCAGCTCCCGTCGAATTCATTCATGCATGTCTTGAGGAGCAGGGTGACGTCCTTCAGTCCCAGGGCCGGGATTTCCTGTTCCCGCAGGAAGGGGGTGTCTACGCGGAGGATGGGATTTTCATCACACCAGCCGCGCTTGACGGAGAAGGAGAAGATTCCGCTCAGGATCAGCCGCGCCTTGTGCCGCTGGCGTGACGTGGTGAACGTATTCATCAGAATGCTCTGGCATTCTTCCACGGTGAGGTTCCTGAGGGGAGTTTCCTCCAGTTCCGGATTGCTCTTCTTGAGTTTATGAATGATGCTCTTGATGTCCGTCAGCGTCCGGGGGCGGCGGTGGCTTTTGGAACGCAGGCATTCCGTGGCCGCCGTCCCGAAGCTGACGGTATGGTGTTTGTTCTTGATGGCGTTCAGCCCCAGGGTGACAACTTCCCTGCACCGGTTGATGGTGCAGATTTCATCCCCCAGGGCTTCCTTGATTTCCAATACCAGCCGTGCCGCCTGGGTCAGGGTGACTGATTCCCCTTCCAGAAGAGCGGTTCCAACATATTTTAGTTTATTCGTTTTCGGTACTTTTCTCATATAGGTTCATCGTGTTTGTACAAACACGGTTTTAATGAAAAAGGCCATCCTTATAGTAAAGAAAACTTATGCTTTCCATCGGAAAACGCGTATCCGTCAAGGATATGTTGTAACTTATGTTTTCTTTGATCCGATCGGAAAATCAAAGTTTCTGATGGTGCAGGAACCGAAAATGTTAGAAAGCATGATCCCATGCGTTGAATATCAAAATAAACGCTATTCGTTAGGTGTTGGTAAATTTTTGTTAGACCGGGAAGAAAGATACGGCAGGATGAAAATATTTTACATGCCTGAACGTATGAGATATACTGTTTCACTGTATCATGAACATCAGAATCCTCTCTTTCAACGTATCATGTGCCGGGCTGTGCTGTGCCCTGGGTTCCATTCTGGCGGCTGATGCCCGTGAAGTCCATTCCCTGAACGGTTCCTGGGATTACAGCTTTAACGGAGGCTCTTCCGGGAAAGTAACGGTGCCCCACACCTGGAATGCGGAGGATGCCGCGAACGGCGTGAAGGGGAAGCGCGGAGACGCCAAGTCCGTCAACAGCGACGCTTACCGGCGCGGCCCCGCCGTTTATTCCCGCACTCTTCCGGTGGCTCCCAAGCCGGGCAAGAGGTACTTCATCCGCGGCGGAGGCGCCAGCATCGTTTCCGAGGTTTCCGTCAACGGGAAGCCTGCCGGCAGGCATGAGGGGGCATTTACCGCTTTTTGTTATGAAATCACTCCCCTCCTGAAACAAGGCTCCAACACGGTTTCCGTTCTGGTGGACAATACGCAGCGGGAACATATCGCGCCCCAGCGCGGGGATTTTTCCATGTTCGGCGGCTTGTACCGGCCCATTGAGCTGATTGAAACGGACGGCGTGTGCATTGACCCCCTCTTTTACGCCTCCCCCGGCGTCTTCATCACCACGAAGTCCCTGGACAAGTCCGGGGCGGAGGTGGAAGTGAAGACCCTGCTGAACTCGGACGGGAAGGCGGGGGACGTGGATGTAGCCGTGGAAATCCTGGACATGAAGGGCAGGAAAGTGGCCGGAAAGACGGTGAAAGCCGCCGCCGGGGAAAAGAAGAACCTGGAGGTTCCCGTAACGCTGGCGATCGCCAAGCCCGTGCTCTGGAACGGAGTCAGGAATCCCTACCTCTACCAGGTGAAGACTTCCATCAGGACGGCGGACGGCCAGATGGACGAAATAGTGCAGCCTCTGGGCCTCCGGACCGTTTCCGTCGATCCCGGGAAGGGCTTTGTCCTGAACGGGAAGCCCATGCAGGTCAAGGGCGTCAGCCGCCACCAAGACATGAAGGGGAAGGGCTGGGCGCTTTCTCCGGAGGATGAGGCGCGGGACATCCGGCTGATTGCGGACATGGGAGCGGACGGCCTGAGAACGGGCCACTATCCCGCTTCTTCCAACGTTTACGACCTGTGCGACAAGACTGGACTGGTCGTCTGGTCTGAAGTGCCCAACGTCAACCTGGTGCGTGATACGCCGGAGTTCCGGGAGAACAACCGCCTCCAGGCCCGGGAAATGATTTACCAGCACTGGAACCACCCCTCCATCTGCATGTGGGGCATTTTCAATGAAATCGGCCACCAGCCGGAGGCTTCCAACAAGGTAGACATGGATGCCGAATTGACGGAATTGAACAAGTTCGTGAAGGAGACGGACCCCACCCGCATGACGGTGGGGGCCAGCAACCAGCCGGGCCGCAAGAAGCTGAACAATATTCCGGACCACATCGCGTTCAATACGTATCCCGGCTGGTACGGGGGCGGCCCGGAAACCATGAAGGGGAACCTGAACGGCTACATCCGCGATTACGGCGGCAAAATGGGCATCGCCGTCAGCGAATACGGCCATGGCGCCAGCACGGGCATGCATGAGAATCCGGCCAAGAGGCCGTCCCCCACCGGGTTCTGGCATCCGGAGGAATGGCAGTCCCAGGCGCATGAGATCAATTACAAGTGCATCAGGGAGAGGCCGGAGGTGTGGGGCTCCTTCATCTGGAACATGTTTGACTTTGGTTCCGCCTCCCGCTTTGAGGGGGAAAGCCCCGGCATCAATGACAAGGGGCTGGTGACCTATGACCGCAAGACGCCCAAGGACGCCTATTTCTTCTACAAGGCCAACTGGAGCCCCCAGCCGACCGTGTACATCACGTCCCGCAGGTTTGCGGAACGCACGGAGAAGAAGGTGCCCGTGAAGGTTTACAGCAATGCCCCCGCGGTGAAGCTGGCCGTCAACGGGAAGGCCGTGGGAAGCGTCAAGCCGGATGAATTGAAGCGCGCCGTCTGGCCTGAAGTGACTCTCAAGCCCGGCGTCAACACCATCACGGCCACGGCCTCCATGGGCGGGAAAACGTACACGGATTCCTGCAAATGGACCTTGAAGCCTTCCGGGGAGGAAGGAAAGAAGGATTCCGAGCGCTATCAGGACCCTTCCATCAACAAGTACAAGTAAGCAACCCAGCACCTGACCCGAGATGAAGACGGTACGAGCATTTTTGTTTTCCATGATGTGCCTGGCTCCGGCGCTGCCCCTGCTGGGGGAAGTCCCGGACTGGGAGAATGAAGAAGTGACGGGAATCAACAAGGAGGCTCCCCGCGCCTCCGTTCTCCCGGCGGGAGACAAAACGCTGAGCCTGAACGGTGACTGGAAGTTCAAGTTTTCCATGACGCCGGACGGGAGGCCTGCCGATTTCTTCAAGCCTTCCTATTCCGTTTCCGGATGGGATGCGGTCAAGGTGCCTTCCAACTGGCAGCTTTACGGCTATGGTACGGCCATTTACACGAACGTTCCGTATCCCTTCAAGCCGAATCCCCCCAAGGTGATGGGGGAACCGCCCAGGAACTGGCCGGCATACAAGGAGCGCAATTCCGTGGGCTCCTACCGACGGGATTTCAATCTCCCCGCCTCCTGGAAGGGGGAGCAGGTAATGATCCGGTTTGACGGGGTGGAATCCGCCTTTTACGTATGGGTGAACGGCCGCAAAGTCGGCTATTCCGAGGATTCCTACACGGGCGGCGAGTTTGACCTTACTCCCTACGTGAAGCCGGGCAGGAACACGATTGCCGTGGAAGTGTACCGCTGGAGCGACGGCTCCTATCTGGAGGACCAGGATTTCCTGCGCCTTTCCGGCATTTTCCGGGACGTGACCCTGTTCGCCCAGCCGCAGGTGCACGTGCGCGACTTGTTCCTGAAGGCGGGGCTGGACAGGAAGGATTACGCGACCGGGGTGCTGGACGGAACGTTCACCATCCGTAATTCCGGCAAGAAGGATATTCCCGCCGGAATGAAGCTGGATTATTCCATTGAAGGGATTTCCACCAATTTAAATTGGGAGGGCGCGAGCGGCTCCGGCCGCGTGCAGACGGACAACAGGGGCAGGCTGGATTCCGGCACGCTGGAAGTTCCCGCCATTCCCGCCGGAGGCGAGGTTCAGGTGGCTCTGGACAGGAAGTTTCCCGGCGTGAAGCCGTGGACGGCGGAAACGCCCAACCTGTACAAGGTGACCTATTCCCTGAACGGGAAGGACCCCCGGTCCGTCAATATCGGCTTCCGTTCCGTGGAAATCGCCGATAACGGCGCGGTGCTGGTCAACGGAAAGGCCGTCAAGTTCAAGGGCGTCAACCGCCATGAAGCGCATCCGGACTACGGGCGCGCCATTCCGCGGGAGGTGATGGAAAAGGACGTGCAGATCATCAAGGCGCACAACATCAACACCGTCCGCTGCTCCCACTATCCCAACCATCCCTATTTCTACGAACTGTGCGACCGCTACGGCCTGTACGTGATGGATGAAGCCAACTGCGAGGCCCACGGCATCCGCAACAGCGGCATGGACATTTCCCGGAAGCCTTCCTGGAAGAAGGCGCATGTGGAACGCAACATGAGCATGGTGCACCGTTCCAAGAACCATCCCTCCATCGTGTTCTGGTCCCTGGGCAACGAGTCCGGCAACGGGCCGAATTTTGAAGCGGCCTCGGAAGCCATCAGGGCCTATGACGATACGCGCCCCCTCCATTACTGCGAATTCCCGCACGGCCACAAGGCCGTGGACATGGATTCCGCCATGTATCCGCCCGTGGACCGGGTGGAAAACTGGGGGAAGCAGAAGACTTCCCGTCCCTTCTTCGTGTGCGAATACGCCCATTCCATGGGGAATGCCCTGGGCAATTTCAAGGAGTACATGGAAGCCTTTGAGTCCTCCCCGCGCATGGTGGGCGGGGCCATCTGGGATTTTGTGGACCAGTCCCTCCGCGCCAATCCTGCCGGGAACGGCATTTACAAGCCCGCTCCCTTCAAGGGCGTGACGCAGGCTTACGGCGGCATGTTCGGGGACAGGCCCAACCAGGCCAATTTCTGCGACAACGGCATCATTCTGGGCAACCGGAACACCACGGCCAAGACGAAGGAGGTGAAGAAGGTGTACCAGTACATGGCCTTTGACCGCAAGGACGGTTCCCTGACCGTTCGCAACAAGTATTTCCACAAGCCGTTGAAGGGCTATACGCTTTACCTGGTGTCCCTCGCGCCCGGCGGCAAGCATGCCGTGGAGCGCATGGCTCTGCCGGAGGCGGCTCCCGGCAAGTCCGTGACGGTGAAACTGCCTTCCGCCGCCATGCAGACGGGCTCCCTGATGGTTCTGGCGGATGCCCGGTTCAAGCTCCCGGAAGACGTGAAGGAGCTTTCCGCCAAACAACTGGAGCATGTGGCGGACGAGTGCGAAGCTTACGAGTGGTTCCCGGCGGCCGTGGAGAAGGAGGCTTCCGTGAAGGCTCCGGCGGCGCTGCCCGCCGTCTCCGTGCGCCAGGGCGATCCCGTGGTGGTGCAGGGGAAGGGCTTTTCCGCCTCCTTCAAGGGCGGCATGCTTTCCGCCCTCCGGTACGGCAGCCAGGACCTGATTCTGCCCGGCTATCCGGTGGCGCTCCAGGCGTACCGTTCCCCGGTGGACAATGACTCCTGGATCAGAAGCAAGGTAGAGGGGAAGATGAAGATGCAGAACATGAAGGCGGAGTATTCCGATGTGAAGGCCGCCGTCATTTCTCCCGGCGTGGCCCGCATTACCGCGCAATTCCGGACGAAAGGCTCCGACCTTTCCTTCTCCGGAGAGGTTGCCTGGACGGTGTTCGGCAACGGCGTCATCAATGCCTCCGTCAGAATGTATCCCTCCGCCAAGGGGGAAGAGCTCCTGCGGCTGGGCGTCACCTTCGGGATGCCTGCCGCCTATGACCAGGTGGAATACCTGGGGTTGGGGCCGTGGGACAATTACCGGGACCGCCGCACGAGCTGCTGGAAGGACGTGTTCCGCACTTCCGTGGACGACATGTTTTTCGCCTATTCCCGCCCCCAGGACATGGGCAACCGCATGGAAACGGACTGGGTGGCCCTGTCCAGACCCAAGGCGGCTCCGGCGCTGTGGGTAGGCTCCGCCTCTCCCAGGGCCCCGCTGGAAGTGTCCATCCTGCGTTATACGCCGAAGGAGCTCAACAACGCCAAAAGCCTGGACAGGCTGCCGGAGAAGGACAAGGTGATCGTGAATCTGGACGCCTTCCAGATGGGGCTGGGCGGTTCCTCCTGCGGGCCGCGCCCCCTGGCGAAGTACCAGACGCTGAGCGAAGCCACCCCCCTGGGCTTTGTGCTGGCCCCCACGTCCGCCCTGCTGAACCTGGGGCGCGCGGGACTGGGCGTGCCCCATTCCCCCGTGATTGAACGGGACGGGGACGGCATGGTCAGCCTGGTTTCCTCCACGCCCGGAACGGAGATGAAGTATTCCGTCAACAAGGGGCCGGAAAAAACGTACCGGAAACCCTTCAAGCTTCCCGAAGGGAAAGTGAGGGCCTGGGCTGCCGCCGGGAAATCCGGCAAAGTGCCTCCCACGTCTCCCGGCGAGCGGAAATTCCCCCTTATCAAGGGGCAGGGCGAATGGAAGATCCTGAGCGCTTCCTCGGAAGAGCCGGATACCGGCTTCGCCCACTTTGCCATTGACGGGAACCCGGATACCTACTGGCATACGTCCTATACGAACGGCCTGCCGGGCTTCCCCCACTCCATTGCCGTGGACATGGGAACCAGAATGAAGTTCACCGGATTCATCTACACGCCCAGAATGGACAAGGACAAGGGCCTCATCAGCCAGTACACGTTCTCCGTTTCCGATGACGGGCAGAACTGGAAGGAAGTGAAAAAAGGCCAGTTCACCTACCATTACATCCGGAAGGATCCGGCTGTTCAGCGCATCGACTTCGGCAAGCCTGTGGAGGCCCGCTATTTCAAGCTGGACGCCCGCTCCCCGGTGAAGGGCGGCGAGCAAAGCGCCACCGTTGCTGAACTGAATATTATTACCCAGTAACGGATCGGCAGGCGTTTTGCGCTGCTTTCCGAATGAAGGCTTTTTTCCAGCCGTGCAGCCCGGAAGGGGTGCGCGGCTTGTTGCTGCGGGAGCTCTAGGGTGCGGAAATGTTTTTTGGTTGAAAGAAAGAGCACCGTGGAATGGTAGCATACGCATGCGCAAGATGATTGCCTGTATGCTGGGCGCCGCCGCCCTGTGTTTTTCCATGGCCGGAGCGGAAACGCCCGTTTCCGCCGCGGAGAAAGCTTCGTCTCCCTGCAGGAGGATGGCCTGGAACCGCGGCTGGGAGTTCCGGCTGGAAGACGAGCCCGGTAAAAGCGGCTGGCAGACGGCGCATTTGCCACATACGTTCAGCCTGCCCTATTTCATGTCCGATTCTTTTTACACGGGACGCGGCTCCTACCGCAAGAAGCTTGTGGTGCCGGAGGAATGGCTGGGGCAGAAGGTTTTTCTGGATTGCGGCGCAGCCTTCCAGATGGCGGAGGTGACGGTGAACGGAAAGGCCGCAGGATGGCATGAAGGGGGGTATACGGCGTTCCGGACGGATTTGACGCCTTTCCTGAAACGCGGGGAGAATTGGGTGGAGGTGCGCGTGGACAACCGCTGGAACCCCCGCATCGCCCCGCGGGCGGGAGAGCATACCTTTTCCGGCGGCCTGTACCGGAACGTGCATCTGCACGTGTGTTCTCCCGTGCATCTTCCCGCGCACGGCATCTGGGTGCAGACGCCGGAAGTGACTCCTTCCCGCGGGAAGGTCCGCATTCTGGCGGCAGTGAAGAATGATAGCGAGAGGATAAAGAGGGTGACGGTGCGTCATACCGTGAGGGAGGACAAGGGCGGCCGCGTGGTTCTCCGCGGGGAAGAGCCCGTGGAGCTGGGCGCGGGAAAGGAAGCGTGCGTTCAGACGGACCTGCCTCCGCTGGCCGCTCCCAGGCTGTGGAGTCCAGCCGTTCCCAACATGTACCGCGTGACGACGGAGCTGGTGGGCGAAGGGGGAAAAGTGCTGGACCGGGCGGAGAATCCCCTGGGCTTCCGCACCCTGGAGCTGACGGCGGACCGGGGCATGCTGATTAACGGGAAGCCCGTTTACCTGCAAGGAGCCAACGTTCACCAGGACCACGCGGGATGGGGGGACGCCGTGACGGACGCCGGAGCGCGCCGGGACGTGCTGCTGATGAAGGACGCCGGGTTCAATTTCATTCGCGGCTCCCATTATCCCCATTCCCAGGCTTTTCTGGACGCCTGCGACCGGGAAGGGATGTGCATGCTGAATGAAGGCATTTTCTGGGGCATGGGCGGCTTCAAGGAGCACGACAGGTACTGGAATTGCGACGCTTATCCCACGGACGAGAAGGACCGCGCCGCGTTTGAGGAGAGCTGCATGCGCCAGGTGAGGGAGATGGTGCTGCAATTCCGCAACCACCCTTCCATCGTCATCTGGAGCATCAGCAACGAACCGTTTTTCACCCGGCATGCGCCGGAGGCCAGAGCCCTGTGCGGCAAGCTCATTGCCCTGGTGAAGGAGCTGGACCCGACGCGCCCTGTGTGCGCCGGGGGAGGCCAGCGCGGCGATTTCGACAAGCTGGGGGACATGGCCGCCTTCAACGGGGACGGCTCCCATGTGAAGACGCCCGGCAGGCCCAGCATGGTGACGGAATACGGTTCCGTGAGCTGCAGGAGGCCGGGGGCTTATGCGCCGGGCTGGGGGGACATGGCCGCGGACAAGCAGGCGGGGGTGCGCTATCCCTGGCGCGCGGGGGAGGCGGTCTGGTGCGGTTTTGACCACGGCAGCATCTGGCCCTCCGGCGGACGCATGGGCATTGTGGATTACTTCCGCATTCCCAAGAGGGCCTGGTACTGGTACAGGAATGAGTTTAAAAACATTCCCCCGCCGGAATGGCCCGTGGAGGGAACGCCTGCGCAGGTGAAGCTGACCGCGGACAAGAAGGTCATCAGCCCGGCTGACGGCACGGACGACGTTCACGTGACCGTGAAGGTGGCGGATGCCTCCGGCAGGCAGATAGCCAATGCCGTTCCGGTAACGCTCACGGTGGAATCAGGCCCCGGAGAGTTCCCCACCGGCAAGAGCATCACGTTCACGCCCGGGACGGACATTGACCTCATTGACGGCTGCGCGGCTATTGAGTTCCGGTCTTATTACGCCGGGAAAACGGTCATCAAGGCGTCTTCCCCGGGATTGAAGGGGGACAGCATCCAGATTGTTTCCCGGAACGCCCCGGCGTACGTGGCGGGCAGGAGCGCGGAAACCCGGGAGAGGCCCTACAAGCGTTTTTCCGCGCAGGAGAGGGACGCCCAGGTGGCGCGGTACGGGCAGTCCGGAACCGGAGCCGGAGAGAAGGCGAACCTGGCGGCTTTGAGGCCTTGTTCCGCTTCCTCCAATCTTCAGGACGCGATGAAGGCGTCCGATGGCGACGGCGCTTCCTCATGGCTGCCGTCCGCAGAAGACAGGGAGCCATGGTGGCAGCTGGACATGGAGTTTGAATTCCGCCTGGACCGGGTGGAGGCGAAAGCCTCCGGGAACTGGAAGGGGCAGCCTCCCGTGGTGCAGGTCAGCAAAGACGGCAAAACCTGGAAGGACGTGAAAACCGTTCTTCTGAAGGACGGGGCCGGATTGGTCGCCGCGTGCTCCGGGGAGGCGAAGGCCAGGTATGTCCGCATCCGGCTGTCGCCGGGGCAGGGGATTGCGGAAGTGGCCGTGTGGCCGGCGGATGCCTCATGAGGGGGCCTGTTCCTCCGGAGCGGGGGGCTTTTTCCGGCTCCTTCGCGTGCCGGAGCTTCCGGAATCCTTCTCTGCCCGCTGGCGGCGCAGTTTGTCCCAGTATGCCAGCCGCTTGTTGATTTCCCGTTCAAAGCCCCGTTCCGGCGGCTTGTAGAACTGGCGCCGGGGCATTTTGTCCGGAAAGTAGTTCTGCCCGGAAAAGGCGTCCGGCGCGTCGTGGTCGTACGCGTAATTTTTTCCGTAGCCCAGCTCCTTCATTAGTTTGGTGGGCGCGTTCAGGATGTGCGCCGGAGGCATCAGGGATCCGTATTCTCTGGCCGCCTTCCGGGCTGCTCCCCAGGCGGTGTAGGCGCTGTTGGATTTGGGGGCGCAGCCCAGGTAGATGACCAGTTCCGCGATCGCCAGCTCTCCTTCCGGAGAGCCCAGGCGTTCATAGGTGTCCCATGCGGCAATGGCCATTTGCAGCGCGGCGGGGTCCGCCAGGCTGATGTCCTCCATGGCGAAGCGGGTGAGGCGGCGCAGCAGGTAGAGCGGGTCTTCCCCGCCCTGGAGCATGCGCGCGGCCCAGTACAGGGCGGCGTCCGTATCAGAGCCGCGCAGGGATTTGTGCAGGGCGCTGATGAGGTTGTAGTGGCCCTCCCGGTCCTTGTCGTAAACCGGGACGCGCTGCTGGACGATTTTCAGCAGCGCGGCCGTGTCCAGCGTTTCGTCAGGCTTGCAGAGGTCAAAGACGCTTTCCATCAGGTTGATCAGGTAGCGGCCGTCTCCGTCCGCCAGTTCAATGAGGGTGGCGCGCGCTTCCGGGGCGAGCGGCAGCTTGCGCTGGAGAAGGGATTCCGCCCGCTCAATGATGCTTTCCAGCGCCGGAGCGTCCAGGGAATGCATGACGAAGACCTTGCAGCGGGAGAGAAGGGCGCTGTTCAGTTCAAAGGAGGGGTTTTCCGTGGTGGCGCCCACGAGCGTGACGGTTCCGTTTTCCACGTATGGCAGGAAACCGTCCTGCTGGGCGCGGTTGAATCGGTGGATTTCATCCACGAAGAGGAGGGTTCCCTGGCCGTATTCCCGCCGTTTGGCGGCCTCGTCAAAAGCTTTCCTCAGATCCGCCATGCCGGAGAAGACGGCGGAAAGCGCGACGAAGTGCATGGACGTGCGCGTGGCCAGGATGCGCGCCAGCGTGGTTTTTCCGCAGCCGGGCGGCCCCCACAGGACGAAGCTGGTGAGCTTGCCGGAATCCGCCATGAGCCGGATGGGCCCTCCCTCCCCCAGCAGGTGGTCCTGGCCCACGATTTCCTCCAGGGCGGCCGGTCTCAGGCGGTCCGCCAGGGGCCGGTCCGCGAAGGCGGCAAACAGGCCCGGCGTATCGTCTTTTTTCATGGTGTCCATCATACGCCGCGGGAAAAAGGAAGGCAAGGGGCGCATCATGGCATTTCAGGCGGAGCGGATGGGCTGGCGTGTCATGGAGCGGGAGGTTCCCCGACCGCTTTTAACGGGATTAAGGAAAAAACGGGAAGAAAAGGAAAGACTCCCGGCAGAAGCGGTGTATACTGGACGTGATGTTCCGCTATGTTTCCCCTGTATTCCTTTTCCTGCTCTCCGGAGCATGCTGCCTGACCGTGAATGCGCAGGACCAGATCATTCCCCGGCCCGTTTCCGTCAGGATTGCGGATAAAAGCGAGGCGAAGCCCGTGAAGCTGGATGGAGGCACGCGCATCGTGTGCCGGGAGAAGGACGCCGGGTTCCAGCGGCAGGCCCGTCTGCTGCGGCAGTTTTTATCAGGCGGAACAGGACTGCCCCTGGCGGGGATGGGGGGAACGGGGGCCATCCGAATAGAGAAGGATGCTTCCCTGAAACAGTACGGACCGGAGGCGTACCGCCTGGAAGCGGCGCCCGGAAATATCGTGATCAAGGCTGCCGCACCAAAAGGGGTGTATTACGCCGGACAGAGCCTGGCGCAGATGCTGCCTGCCGCGTTTTTTGACGATGGCGCGGATAAGGGGGCGGTAAGCTGGACCGTGGCGGAGAAGCCTTTTTCCATGCTGGATTATCCCCGCTTTGCGTGGCGCGCCTTCATGCTGGATGAAGCGAGGCATTTTTTTGGAGAGGAGGAGGTGAAGAGGCTGATTGACCAGATGGGGCTTCTGAAAATGAATATCCTGCACTGGCATTTGTCCGACGATGCCGGATGGCGCATCCAGATTAAAAAGTATCCCAAGCTGACCTCCGTCGGCAGCAAGCGGAGAGACACGGAGATAGAGACGTGGGGGAGCGGCAAGTATGAGGGCAGGCCCCATGAAGGTTTTTATACGCAGGAGCAGATCAGGCGCATCGTCTGCTATGCGGCCGACCGGAACATAACGATTGTGCCGGAAATAGATATTCCCGGGCATTCCGCCGCCGCCACGTTCTCCTATCCGGAATTGAAGTTGTCCGCCAAACCCGTGACGGAGATTCCCGTGAGCTTCAATGACGGAACCGCGTTTGACCCCACCAACGAGCGGACCTACCAGTTTCTGGGAGACGTCATGACGGAACTGGCGGCCCTGTTTCCCAGCGGCATCATCCACATCGGCGGCGACGAGGTGCGGTATAAGAAGTACTGGGCGGGCGTGCCCCACATTGAGGAGTTCATGAAGAAGAAGGGCATCAGGAATTTCCCGGACCTTCAGATCATGTTTACGAACCGGATTTCCGGCATGCTGGCTAAGAAGGGAATACGGATGATCGGATGGAATGAGATTCTGGGTTCCGACGTGCACAATGACGGCGGCCAGGGGGCCGCTCTGGGCAAGCTGGACGGGAAGGCCATTATCCATTTCTGGTACGGGTCCGACAAGATTGCCACCAAGGCGGTTGAAGACGGTCACCAGGTGGTGAATTCCACCTCCCATATGACTTATATGAACAAGGGTTACGACAAGCTCCCCCTGTCCAAATCCTATTCCTTTGAACCCGTTTTCGCGGGATTGAAGCCGGAGCAGCAGCAGAACGTCATCGGCCTGGGCTGCCAGGTCTGGACGGAATGGATTGCAGATGTGGACAAACTGCACCGCCATGTGTTCCCCCGCATTGCCGCTTATGCGGAAACGGGCTGGACCCGGAAGGAGGACAAGAATTTTCAGGATTTCCAGAGGCGGCTGCCTGGCTATGAGAAGATTCTGGATGCCTTGAAGATCAAGCACGGGGAAGAGAAGTAACGGAACGCCCCGCCTCCGCAGCTGGAGGACGTTTTCAGGAAAGACAGGCTGGTTTCCCGTTCCGGAGGGAACGAGATGAGGGGAAACCTGTGCCGTTCCTCCTTTCCGCGAAGGGGAGGCGTGATTTCCGGGAATGCGCTCGTTTTTGGTGCGGAGATGACTGCCTTTTCCAGGGAAGCCTCCGGTCCGGCGGAGAACTGGCTGTCTTTTCAGGAGAGCCTGCCGTCTTAAAACGGTTTGTCACACTCTGGCATGGTGTCAACAAAAACAGGGAAACTGGTCTCCAACCATCATGGACCAGCGGTTTTCTGACCGCCTGCGGTCCCGATTTCATTAATTAAACATAGATTATAAGGAGAATAAGACGATGTCCCTGATATCCTCGCATTATCATCAGCTGTACACGCCGGAAGACGCTGCCGTAGTTTTCATTGACCACCAGCCCCAAATGACCTTTGGCGTAGCCAACATCAACCGTGCCGACCTGATCAATAACGTCACCCTGCTGGCAAAGGCCGCCAAGCTGTTCCAGGTGCCCACCGTGATTACGGCCGTGGAAACGGAGGGTTTTTCCGGCTATGTCTGGCCCCAGCTCCTGGATATTTTTCCGGGCCAGCACGTCATTGAACGCACGTCCATGAATTCCTGGGATTCCGATGAGTTTCGGAAGGCCATCAAGGCGACGGGCCGCAAGAATATCCTTCTTACCGGGCTCTGGACGGAAGTGTGCGTCACGTGGCCCGCCATTGAGATGATCGGCGACGGTTATAACATTTACGTGGTGGAGGACTGCTGCGGCGCCACCTCCAAGGACGCCCAGAAGGCGGCCCTTTCCCGCATCGTCCAGGCGGGCGGCACGCGGCTGACGACCATCGGAGCCCTTCTGGAGTTCCAGCGCGACTGGAAGAACAAGGAACATTACGACGCCCTGATGAATCTGCTCAAGCAGCAGGGCGGCGCTTACGGCGTGGGCGTGGAGTACGCCTACACGATGGTTCACCATGCTCCCCAGTCCGCCCTGTCCCCGCAGGTGGTGAAGCATGACGCCTGATTGCCCGCAGAGTTTTTCCGGCGCTCCCTCCGTTAACACGGGGGTGCGCGCCGGAAGAAAAACCCTGAACATTCGTCAGGCATGAACGCCATCAATCCTTCAGAGGAAGTGACCGTTGTGGTGAGCCGGCATATTCTGCCGGGACATGAAGGCCAGTTTGAGCACGCCATGCGGGATTTCGTCAATTTTGTGCTGAGCTGCCCCGGGCATGTGGGCATCAGCGTCCTGCGTCCCTCCGATGGAAACGGGGAGTATGTGGTGGTGGACCGTTTCGCGAGCGCCGCCGCCAGAAAGGCCCTGGTTTCCTCCCCGGAGTACGAACGCTGGATGAAGCTGCTGGGAGCCCATACGGAAGGGGAGGCCCATATCCAGGAGATGAACGGCCTGGACGCCTGGCTGAACCAGCCGGGCACCCCGATGATGACGCCGCCGCGCTACAAGACGGCGGCGGCCACCTATCTGGGCGTGTGCCTGGTTATCTTTCTTCTGAACATTACCGTGGGTGGCCCCATCCGCAGCGTGCTGCCCGGGTGGCTTTCCTTTTTCCTGTTCAACGCCTGTGTGGTGGCGCTGCTGACCTGGGTGTTCATGCCGCTGATCAGCAGCATTCTGTCTCCCTGGCTTTTCAAGGCGCAGGCCGGAACCATTCCGGGAACAACCCCGAACCATGATGAAAACAATGAAAAACAATGATAAAATTTACGCCGATTTGATGATCTCAAACGGCAACATAGCAACGCTGGATGAACACGGAACGATGGCCCGCGCCGTGGCCGTCAAGGATGGAAAGATACTGGCCGTGGGGTCCGACGAGGACGTTGCCCAGTACAAGGGGCCGGATACCCAGGTGATCGACGCCGGGAAAAGGACCGTCATTCCCGGCCTGAACGATTCCCACCTGCACGTGATCCGCGGCGGCCTGAATTACAATATGGAACTGCGCTGGGATGGCGTGCCCTCCCTGGCGGACGCCATGCGCATGCTCAAGGAGCAGGCCCGCAGAACGCCGCCGGGACAGTGGGTGCGCGTGGTGGGCGGCTGGAGCGAGTTCCAGTTTGCCGAACGCCGGATGCCTACGCTGGAGGAGATTAATGAGGCGGCGCCGGATACGCCCGTTTTTGTGCTTCACCTGTACTGCCGCGCCATGCTCAACAAGGCCGCCCTGCGCGCCTGCGGGTATACGAAGGATACGCCCAACCCTCCGGGCGGGGAAATCCAGCACGACAGCGAGGGCAATCCCACCGGCCTGCTGATTGCGCGGCCGAACGCCACCATTCTTTACGCCACGCTGGCCAAGGGACCCAAACTGCCCCTGGAACACCAGATCAATTCCACCCGGCATTTCATGAAAGAACTTAACCGCCTGGGCCTGACCAGCATCATTGACGCAGGAGGCGGCTATCAGAATTACCCGGAGGACTACCAGGTGATTGAAGAGCTGCACAAGCGCGGGGAAATGACCGTGCGGATTGCCTACAATCTGTTTACCCAGAGGCCCAAGGAAGAGAAGGAGGACTTTGCCAAATGGATCAGGATGACCAAGCCGGGAGAGGGGGACGATTATTACCGCTGCAATGGAGCGGGTGAAATGCTCGTCTTTTCCGCCGCGGACTTTGAGGACTTTCTGGAGCCGCGTCCGGACCTTCCCGGAGACATGGAATCCGAACTCAAGGGGGTGGTCAGCCTGCTGGCCGCCAACAAATGGCCTTTCCGGCTGCACGCCACGTACAATGAGAGCATCTCCCGCTTTCTGGACGTGTATGAAGAAGTGAACCGGGAGATTCCCTTTGACGGCCTGCACTGGTTCTTCGACCACTGCGAGACCATTGACGAGAAGAATCTGGAACGCGTCAAGGCGCTGGGCGGAGGCATTGCCGTGCAGTGCCGCATGGCCTACCAGGGGGAATATTTCATGGACCGCTACGGCAAGGAGGCGGCGGAACATACGCCGCCCGTGCGCAGAATGCTGGAAATGGGCATTCCCGTAGGGGCCGGAACGGATGCCACGCGCGTGGCGAGCTACAATCCATGGGTTTCCCTGTACTGGCTGACCACCGGGAAGACCGTGGGCGGAGAACCGATGTACCGGGAGGAAGACTGCCTTTCCCGTGAGGAAGCCCTCCGGCTTTATACGCAGGGGAGCACCTGGTTTTCCTCCGAGACGGGCAAAAAAGGAGCGATTGTTCCAGGTCAACTGGCGGACATGGTCGTGCTGAGCGAAGATTATTTCTCCGTTCCGGAAGAGGAGATCAAGGGAATAGAATCCGTGCTGACCGTCATGGACGGCAAAATCGTTTATGCCGCGGGACCGTTCAAGGATTTGGACCCGGCGCCCATTCCGGTACTGCCCGAGTGGTCCCCCATTGCCGTGTTCGGCGGATACGGCGCTCCCCTGGACCCGAAGAAGGCGGCCAGGGCTGGCGTGCCTTTCCAGCAGGAGCACCGGCATTCCTCACACTGCCATGAACACGGCTGCATGCATTCCGCGTTCATGCTGATGGAGGGCGCGGCGAATGCGTCACGGCCCAGGTATTCCGATTTCTGGGGCTCCGGGTGTGGTTGCTTCGCATTCTGACGGTAAATGATGCGAAGCTTCCTGCGCCCCGTCTCCCTGGTGGGACGGGGCGCTTTTTGCCTTTCCCGGAAGGGGTAGGGAATAAGGCTGCGGATTTTCCTGCTGGAGTTACAGCACTTCCCGGTACAGGGAAATTTCAATGGCTTCCTCCGTCATGCCGCTCAGTAGCGGAATGATGCGCTGGAAATGCTCGGAATCCGCATGAACGTCCACGGCTGCCTGGTCCTTCCATTCTTCAATAAAAGTCAGAATGTCTGGATCATCCATGTCTTCATACAGGTGGTAGGAAATATTGCCGGCTTCCGCACGGCTTTTTTCCACCAGTTCCCGGGCAGTGGTGATGAATTCTTCCCTGGCCCCGGGTTTAACAATGCTTTTGGCGGTAATTTTAATCATAACTGTGGTGGTTTACCGACTCCACAGTAAAGGAGCGGAAGAGCCCGTGTCAACGCCCCTTTCAGGACGTTCCGGTCACGGTTGTATTTCCTTCAGGTTTTTCAGCACATTGGCGCGGGTCGTTTCCGTATGCTCCGCACCGCGTATGCAGGAAAGCCCCCGGTAAAGGCCCACGGTTTCCAGGCGAAGTTCCATGTCCGGACCATGCAGGTCTTCCCGGGTGGGGAGGGGATAGTTGGAGGCGGGGCCGCTCAGGGATTTCATCTGCATGGTATCCAGGTTAAGCAGGCAGCTCTCCATTTCATTGGTAAATACCAGGCTGCCATGGTGGCGGTTATCCTGTGCCCTCAGCCTGTATATGGTGATGGCGCTTCCACCACCGGGATTGATCAGGACAGCCGGAAAGATATGCTTGCGCCCGTCTTTTTCCCGGACAGTCAGGTCAAAATCACATTCCCCGAAAAACCTGTTGGTGACACGGGAGGAAATGCGGACGTCCAGAGGAACCTCCGGAGGCAGGGGAATGCGGGTGGAGGCTGAGAGGGCCGATCCCGGGGGAAGTTCCGGGACGGGGAAGGGAACCGTGATGATATCAATGGCGCAGCTGATGGCGCCGATCAGGACGAAGAGAAGGATGCCCTTGTTCCGGAGCTGGCCAGGCAGCAATTTCCGGGATTCTCCCGGGTAAAGCTTGTTGGCGGCCTTATCCTGCCGCAGGTAGTAGGCAGTGAGACGGGAAATAACAGCCAGGGCTGCGGCCACGGCCAGCAGCCATCCCAGGGTGAAGGCGATGTCCTCCAGTGTGGAGCCTGCGGTGAAAAAGCCGAATATCCAGGTGATGAATGCCGTCAGCAGAAGGAAGATGGCCAGGAAGGCTACGCATCCGAAAGGGGCCGTGGAGACGGGAATCCAGCTTCTGCCGCGCTTGCCGCAGGCACGCAGAATGACGATGGCAAGGAGAAAGGCAAGGATTGCCAGCGTGGAATAGAAGTGTTGAAATAAATAATCAAGCATGGGATGCGGGAAAAATTTGGATATCGGCCAACCGGACCGTCTCTATTACTGTTGCCGGAAAAAGAGTATGGGACAAGCTGTTTTGCGCGTTATGGAAGAAGTGTGCCGAATTTTGGACCTCTTTATCATTTTAGACTTTTTCCATCCTTGTTTGCAAGATTTTTCATTTACTTGTTTCATGTTATCTGATTTTGTACCATGAATAAGACATTATTCCACAAGGGTATACGGATGGAGATCATGCCGGAGCATATACATGGGGCAGGAGCCGGGAGTCTCTGTGTACGCCGGAAGGCAGGGTGAAGTGCCTGCCGGAAGGAGAATGGATAGCAAACGCATAACTTTTTTCCGGACGCGGTTTCTTTTATTCTAAAATAAGGGATGTGCAGAGAGTTGTTTTTGTGACTAATTAAAATGGCAACTTGTTTACTTTGCTTCCAGTTATGGTCTATATCATATGAAGTTGATAGGGAATTTCTTAAAAAGAAAAATTGAGGCAGCTTTTGTGCTTTCCCATCCTTATGGAATTGTACTTGGTACGGAGGGAAGCTGCCTGAAACAGAGGACCGGAATGCCAATTGAATAGAAATGAGAATATCAGGAAAAAACGTTCTTTCTCAAAATTAATGTAAAAACGGGAAATGAATTTAAATGGGATATAAATTTGCATCCAAAAATTTATATGCAGAAATCAAATAAATTTGTGGATGATTGGGGTGAGACATTTGAAAATAATTGATAATCAATATAATTCAAGGAGTGCTCCCGTTTGAAAATATATACGGTCACCTTGTTTCCCTGCAATGATTCCCGAAGATGGGGCGCTTGCGTGAAAAACCGGGTATTTTATACGTTTACCCGGGTTGCAATTCAGAAAGATAAAGATAGGGAGCAGAGGCGGTCTTTTGAAGGGAAAAAAGGCGTGACAGAATACCTCGGTTCCTTTTCAAGATGGATTCCGGAATCCTTATCCTCCAGGGAAAGGATGGTTACAGGCAGGCGGAATAAAGCTTGCCGCGGCCCATGGTTCAAGCGCCGGGATATTCGGAAAGCTGTCCGCCTTTTTTCCCTAGGGAAAAGGTCAGGCCTGTTCCGGCTCCGCCAGCACTTTTTTGAGCTTGGCAAAGCGGGGGAGGGAGCATTCCTTCTGCATGGCTGTTTCTCCCTGGATCAGCGGCAGCACGTAGTCAATGAACGGTTGCTCCACGCCATTGCCACGGGCATTGATCCATTCACGTGGAACGAGTTTTTCCACGTTGGCAACGTCCGTCAGGCTGGTCAATTTAGTCTTGCAGGAATACAGGCCGTTTTCCATTTTCCGTTCAAAGGCCACCATCTTGTCCGTCTCTCCGGAGATGGCGGCTTCCACGGCGGCTTTACCGGCCATGTATGCTTCATCAATGTCTGTCCGGGAGGCGACGTGGGAGGCGCAGCGCTGCAGCAGGGAGAGTTCAATGCTCCTGACCTTGGCCCCGGTCTGGCGTTTGACGGATTCCGCCAGCATGGCCCCCAGGCCGCCCAGCTGTGTGTGGCCGAAGACGTCCCGGTCTCCGGATTCCGCCACAAAGCGGCCGTCCGCATACTGGACCCCTTCCGAGACGGCAACCATGCAACTACCTTTTTTCTTGTAAATCCGGTCCACGTCTTCCCAGAATTCTTCCATGCGGAAGGGTACTTCCGGCAGGTAAACGAGGTCCGGTCCGGCGCCTGCGTAAGTGGCGAGCGCGGCGGAGCCAGCCAGCCAGCCGGCATGGCGGCCCATGATTTCCACGATAGTGACCCGACCCTTGTCATACACGCGGAGGTCCTGGTGCACTTCCATGCAGGAGGTAGCGATGAATTTGGCGGCGGAACCGAAGCCGGGGCAGTGGTCCGTGCCATAAAGATCGTTGTCAATGGTTTTGGGGATTCCAATCACGCGGCATTCATAACCGGACTGCTGCATGAATTTGGATATCTTGTTGCAGGTATCCATGGAATCGTTGCCGCCGTTGTAAAAAAAGTAACGTACACCGTATTTCCGGAACACTTCCAGCAGGCGGCGGTAGTCCGTATCATCCACGGCCGGGTCAGCCATCCTGTAGCGGCATGAGCCCAGGGCGGAGGCCGGCGTGTACTTAAGCAGTTCAAGTTCCTCCGGGTCTTCCAGGGCCATGTCGAACAGGCGTTCCTGAAGCACTCCTTCAATTCCGTTGGCAGCTCCCAGCACGCGGGTGACCGGTTCACATTGCAGGGCCGTTTGGATGGCTCCCAGCGCACTGGCGTTGATGACGGCAGTGGGGCCGCCGGACTGCCCGATGATGCATGCTCCTTTCAATGGGTTCATGGGGAATGATGGATGAGAGAGTATTCTGCCGTGCCCCGTTCCGCAGCGTGGCCGGACCGGGGACGAAATCAGAGTCGACCCTATCCGCAGCCCGGAGGGATGTCAAACATTATTGGCCCTCCGGGCGCCGTCCTCAGCCTGGAAGGCCAAAACGCCGTACATCAGTTTTTTGTGTCTCCATGCCTTTTCCCAGGCAAGAGGCAGGGCGTTCTTCCATGGTCAGGATTCCGTACGTGCCGGGATGAAAGGTATCCGTAGGGTGAAACGCAGGGAAATGCATGCTGCGCAGCAGGAGGGTATCCTTTTCCCTTCTGGAAACGCATTATGCGGAAGGGGAAGGATGCCGCAGGGAGACGGATTGCCCCGGGTAAATTTCCGGAATGACGGAAATGCTCTTGATGCTTTTGCCGGAGGTCAGTGCGCGGAGCATCCGGATGAGCTTGTGAACCGTTTTTGTCTGGTTTTCCTCATAATAGGTGATGGGCGGGAGCAGCCGCTCCATGAAAGGCTCATACGTCAGGCTCACGAGGCTGAGCTGGTTCGGGATGCTCAGGGAGCGGGCTTCAACCCAGGAAAGGAGGGGGACAATCTGGTTGCCCCGCGTGGCTACCAGGGCAGACATGTCCGGGTGCTCCCTGAATGCCTTGGCGAGGTATTCAAAGAAGAGAGGCGTTTCAAACGGGGTGGGGATCAGCACGGGATTCCAGCCCTGCGCCGTAAAGCTGAAAAAGCCTTTCTGCATCAGTTGGTGGCCTTTCAGAGGATCCGGAGGCAGGCACAGGCCGACCGTCCGGTGGCCTTTGTTCCAGAGATGCTGCGCCGCATGATGCGTGGTGGCTGCCCAGTGGCGGTCCAGATACGGCAGGTTGCTGCTCTGGTAGGAAGTGCCGCGGACGATGCAGGGGATGCCGTGCGTCTTGAACCAGAGCTGGGTTTGTTCCGAGGAGCGGTGGAGTATCCAGCAGACGCATTCGGATTTGGTCACCAGCTTGGCGAGCCGTTTATCCGGGTTGTTGCCTAAAATCCAGGGAGCTTCAAAGATGCGGACGCTGATTCCGTCTTCCTCCAGAATCTTGGAGATGGTATAGATTTCCGCCAGTACGCTTTGTGCCAGCCTTTTGAGGGGCTGGGGCGTCAGGAATCCGATGATGCCCCTTTTCTCCTGAACGGGATGGGAGGGAACATTCCAGTCCGACCCTTCCTCCGTGGTTTTCAGGATGCGCCGTGGCACCTTGATGCGCGCCGGGGCGATCCATGCATCCCTCTCCAGAAGGGCCAGGGCCTTTCGGACGGTTTCTCTCCCCACGGACAGCCTGTTCCCAAGTTCCCGTTCTCCGGGGAGAATGTTGACCAAGCTGCCGCTGAGGATCATCTGTTTGATTTTATTGGCTACGGTTTCAACCAATGAAGATGCGGGCAACGAGGTCATAGTCTTGTATATACGTATTGGCCCGCGGAAATTCGAGCCAATTGTAGGGGGCTGGACTGCGGCTGGTTTCCGTATAAATGTTGTTGAAGAAGTAAGTAATTAATAATCTGTTATATATGGTGAATTTCATACTCCTGGTCTTTTTCGGCGCCGGAGTTGGGGGTGTTGATGTGTTTATTCTGTTTCATAATCAATTGATTATGTTTATTTTTCAATAGGTGGCGAGTGGTTGTGATTATTTTGTAAAATATTTAAAATGAGCAGGTTTGTGCGTTATTCTCATCAGTGGTGTCATTTTTTGATGCCGGTTCTCCGGGGCGGGGTTTGTGCCTCCCCCTGCTTTTTCCGGCAGGGAGCTTGCACGTATCAACATGGATGACTTGCGTTTTTTTCCGGTACTAAATCTGCGTGATGAAAGTGAATACCATACCGGGAGCATCCTATGCGTTGACATGTACGGCAGCGTGCACTGTCCAGGCAGTCCTTAGTGACGCCTCCTCCCTGACTCTTCTGGAGGCCGGAAACCCCGGCCAATATATTTTTGTGGCGCCTACGGATGCCGTGGAAGTTTCCGATGAAGATGCGCTGGTAACGCAGACTTTTAAAGCGGCCGCCCCGGGATTGTCTGCCCAGGGCGGCCGCCATGGAGCCAATCCGGACGCAAGCCTTAATATGGAGATATTTCAATGAATAAGGAGCTTCAATTCTATTTCCCAAAACCCGGCCAATGGGGAGAGTTCATGTTAACCGCCATTTTTCCGGATGAGTCCGGATTTATTCAGAACCAGCGTTACAGGGCACGTGATTTGCCTGCGGAGCAGTTGGAGGCTTTCTCCGGGGTGGTAGAGACCATTACCGTCCTGTCTGATGAATGGAAAGCCATCCAGGCCTGGGCGCGGCTGGTCCCTGTTGCGGCCCTCTCCTCCATGGAGCACGGGACAGAAGCCGTTGAAACGATTGAGGAGGTTGTTCTGACTGTGGAGGCTGTCAATCCCCACGGGGCCCGCAAATTGTTCACTAGCGCGGACTATCCGGAGTTTACCATTTCCGGAGCGGCGGCAGTGGCGTTTTTCAGGCAGTTTACGGACAGTCCATCCATTTCCGCATGAGGTAATCCCGGATGGGGGACTGGGTTCTACCCTCCACACCATGCGGAGTGAACGAGCCCGCGGCATGGCAGGAGCCTTCCTTTGCCTACCACCCCATACCCCTTCACATTACCAGAGGGGGTGTGTGCGGCTATTTTCAGAGCGCGCGGTATTTTGAAGGCCAGGAGCCTTTTATACGGTCGCTTTTTGCTCCCTTCATCGCGGAAAAGGAACCGCGTACGGCGGGCATTCACATCCGGCTGGGGGACTACAAGCAGCTGCGCCATAAGCACCGTGTCCACGGCATTGATTTTCTCCAACGGGCATTCACCCATATTTCCCCGGATGTAAACCGTCTTATTTTATTCAGCGATGAACCGGAGGCAGCGGCGGATATGCTTGTGCACTTGCCGGAGTTCAGACGTCTCCCGCTGGAGATTGACCGCAATAACACCTGTGAAGCCCTGCGCCGCATGACGGCCATGGAGGAACTTATCATCTCCTGCTCCTCCTTTTCCTGGTGGGGAGCCTGGCTGGGGCAGGTACGCAAGGTGATTGTCCCGCGCCATTGGTTCTCCGGTGTGATTGAAGACTACCAGGACGTCTACCTTCCGCACTGGGTAAAACTATGACTCTCATACACAACACACTAAAAAATAAAATGAAGATACAAACAATCACCGGGCTATGGGTGGGGAGTACTCTCCCCCTGATGGCTCAGCTTTGCATTAAGTCCTTCCTGGACCACGGCCATTCCTTCCAGCTTTTTACCTACACGCATTACGACAATGTTCCCAAAGGAACACTTGTCCGGGATGCCCGTGAGATTCTTCCTGAAGAAGCTGTGTTCCATCATGAGAATGGAAGCCTCGCGCCTTTTGCCGACTGGTTCCGCAATGTATTCCTGGTGCAGGAGGGCGGTTTCTGGACGGATTTGGACGTGGCGTGCCTGAGTGACGAGTTCCCGGCCGCCATGCCGTGGTTCTGCATGCAGGAGCCGGGCCTGGTGGCGGTGGGAATCATTGCCTTCCCTCCCCGGCATCCCATGATGGAGGCATTGCGGAGGCTTGCGGAAGATCCGGCGTCTCCCGCTCCCTGGGATTCCCCTGAGGAAATTCATGCCAGGGAAGTTTTTGGCAAATCCGTTCCCGATGTGGCGGAGCGCCGGCGCAAGGCTCCATGGGGGCATTGCGGACCGGAAGGTTTTACCCGCGCGCTCAAGCATTTTGGGCTGCTGGAACAAGCAGCCAAACCCTCGCGGCTTTATCCTCTGCATTATACCGTCTGGCGCAAATGCTACAACGGAGACTGCAATCTGCGCAGCCCGGAGCTTTCCAATGCCTGGGCCATCCATCTCTGGGGAGAGATGCTGCGCCGGGAGCCGGATGCGTGGGAAAATGTGTCCCGCAACAGCGTTGTGGGAGAATTGCTGGACAGGCATCTGCCGGAACATCCGGCAGGGCCGGTTCCTGCAACAAGGAAGAAAGTCAAGGTGCTGGTAGGTATTTGCAGCTGCAATAACGCCGTCAACCGGCGCAAGGCGTGCCGGGAGACGTGGCTCTCCCATCCCGCTCCGGGCATTGAGTGCAAGTTTTTCCTTGGGCGGCGGGAACCCATTGATGGAGAAGATGACGTGGTTACCCTGTGGGTGAATGATGATTACGCCCATCTTCCGTCCAAGGGATTGGCGTTCTATAAGTATGCGCTGGAGCACTACGACTTCGACTGGCTTTTCAAGTGTGATGACGACACTTATCTGGTGCTCGACCGTCTGGAAAGCTTGTGCGATGACCGTTATGATCTTATTGGGGACATGTGCGTGGAGTCACGCAAGTCGCCCAGCGGAGGAGCAGGGTACCTGATGAGCCGCCATCTGGTGGATCTTTTTGTCTCTCATGCTTCCCAGGTACCGGATACCGGTTGTGAAGACCTTATTTTTGGGGCTCTGGCGGTGGAACTTGGCGTCCCGATGCTGGCCTCACGGCGGCTGGTCATGAGTTCCTCCCCTGCGCCGCACAAGGAGAACGATCTGGTTACGGCCCACTGGTGTTCCCCGGTGCGTTTGCACGACATAGAGATGCTGTTTCATGGTACCCCCATCGGCGTTTTTAAAGGTTGCCACCCTGATTGGGAAGATGATGTTCTTTTCTTCCGCAACGGGCGCTTTATGCGCAGGGGGAGCGGCTGCATGGGCCGTTATTTCCTTAACGGTGAGTCCTGTGTGATCCTTAAATGGGATGACTGGCCGGAGGAAACTCTTTTCCGGGACGGCGGTGTTTTCCGCCAGGGAGGTTTCAGCCTTTCTCCCACTCCTGGACAGCCTTCTCTCCTGGCTTTATTAACCTCCACACATGCCTGACCGTCATGAAATGCGTTTTTCTCCAGACTCCGGGGGAGACCATGGAAGGTCTCGCGGAAATGAACAGTCTCGGGTTCGAGTGCGTGGCCTATCCCTCTACACAGGACACCAGTTCCCTGCGCGATACACGCTACGAAGAATTTGCCTCTTTCCTGGGCCGCGTTCCGGATTGGACGGATACGCCCAAGGTCCGTTCCCTGCGCGCTTCCTTTGCCCGGATGCTGCTTGATCCTGCTTTTGAAGATGATGATTTCATCATCTTCGGTGAAAGTGACTCCACCCCGACCGTTGATGCTTCCGTACTCCGGAAAGCCGTAGAAGAAGAGTTCCTGCTCCATCCGGAAGTGGATATACTACGTCCGTTTCTGGAACTGGCTACTGGCCCGTCATTGCCCCCCACTTGTCCGGCGCATCTGCGTTTTGAGCCGCTCCATACTTCTCCGCGCACACTGGATTCTCCCTATGTGTGGGGAACGCATGCGCTCATTATTCCAGTGCGGAGCCGTCGGAAGATTGCTGACCTTTTCCTGGACTGGCGCCTGCCTATAGATACCACGATAGAGGCGGCCTGTGCGGAAGGAAAGCTCAGCATGCGCATTACCCCACACAACCTTTTTTACCAGAAGCCCCGTACATCTTCCATCAATCTGTCTCAGGAACCCGGACGGAACCGCCGTATGGCCCTTTGCCTGTCTTCCTACAAGAGGCCGGAGGATCTTCAGCGCCAGATTTTTTCCATGATGAACCAGAGTTACGGCAATTTCCACCTGTTTGTAGCCGTCAAAGGGATTCCCGAGTTCTTTGTCAACACCTTCATCATTCCCCAGTTCCAGCATTTCATTGAGGCGGGAAAGCTCACCATCCGCTGTTTTCCCAACGGTAACCAGCTCTCCAATCTGCTGGATACGGTAAGAGGGATTGATACCTCCGGGTTTGAACTTTTCCTCAAGATTGACGATGACGATTTTTACTGCCGGGATTACCTGAAAACCATCAACGAATTTTGTGAAACCGTGCCTGACGGGTATTCCTGCTATTGCAGTGATTGGAGCTGGGTGCTTTACAAGCACGGCGGGGTAGTTTCTCCCCAGAAGGAACCTTTTTATGTGTTCGGCTCCTCCCTGGTGATGTCGCGCGAAGTGATGGAGCAGGTCTGGAAGAGCGAGACGGAGCCGGAGATCATCCGCCGGATTATGGCGAAATACTACGGCGGGGAAGGGCACAGCCGCATCGCGTGGTCTGAAGACAATTTCCTGCACAAGCTGATGATGGACTTCGGGTGCGGCAATATAGCCCCTTTTGTCTCCCGGAAAGGAATGAAGCATTTTCTGATGGTTCAACGTTCCAATGCCTCCGTCACGCGTGGAGGGCTGGTGCCGGGTGATGCCGTACAGCATGTGGATGTGGCAAACGCTTCCTCTCCGCGGGAAATGGTGCTCACGCTGATCCATCCGGAATGGATGGATACGGTGCGCATTTACGGGCAATCAAGCTACCGTGTCTCCAATGGAGACCGGGCCCGCGTTGTGAGGCAGACGGATTCCTCCATCACCCTGGGCTGGGAGAAATGGGGGGAAGAACTTTTTGTCCGGAATCCGGACGGTTCTTATCATCTCAAATAATTCATTCCTATTACCTCCATGACCGATTCCTATTCCATTCTGCCTGCTCTCATAGAACTGGGTGAGTTTCAATACTGCGCCAACGAGGGCAATATGGGAGATTTGCTCATTGACATTGCCACACGGCAGTTTTTCCGCCGCCATCACCTGCCGGTGAGGCATGAATCCCATCACCATGTGGTGTATGGCGGGGGAGGACGGTTTGTGCCTTTTTATGGATCCCTTGAAGTTCAAGCGGCCAAGTTAACCTCCGCCCGGGTGGAACGCTGCATCATTCTCCCGCACAGCTTTTACCAAGTGGATTCCTTCATCCACGTTCTGGATGAACGTCATCTGGTTTTCTGCCGGGAACAACGCTCACTGGAGTATTGCCGCTCCCTGAATGAAAGGGCGCAGTTTCTTCCGGCAGACGACATGGCGCTTCACTTCTGCCCGGATTATTCTCCACCTCCTGATCCGGAAGAGAGGGGGGCTCCTCATTGCCTGAAACCGTGGGCTGTTTCTCTCATGGGAAAAATCCGGAAGGCTGTGCAGGAATACTCTTTCCCTGTATTCCGGGAAAATTACTGGCAGCGGGGGGCTTTTCTGCCGCGCCGGGGCAAGGAGAGCGCTCTGCCTGCAGAATTGGTCCTGGGGCAGGATATTTCCGATCTCTGGAGTGGCACGGGTGACGGCTCCCCGGAGCAGGTTTTCCTGATACGGGGTCTGCTCACTGTGTTGTCCGGATTGGACATCGTCATTTCAGACCGCCTGCACATCTGCATTGCAGGCCTGTTTGCCGGATGCCGGGTATACTTTCTGGACAACAATTACGGAAAACTCTCCGGCGTTTATCGGCAATCCCTGTTGGAGCATCCCCGCGCGCATCTGCTTCATCATTCGGAACTCTCCGGATTTTTTCCCGAGATATTTTCTCTTGTCCGCAAATAGTCCGTTTCCGTCCATAAGCCCCCCCTCCAGGGAAAAGGCATGGACAGGAGATGTGATTCCGGAGGCCCTGCATCGTGCGCAGCCCATTCAACAATGAATTTCTTCTGAAAAAACGAGCGGCAAACTCATTCAGAAGCTGATTTCTCCTACCGTTAACTCAATAACAAACAAATAAAAAACTAAACACATGTTTACATCAAACAAGAATGCCGGACGCGTTATTTACGAGAAGTCCGACAGTTACAGCAAATCCGAAAACGCCACCTCAGGAGATGTGTTGTCTCCCGTCAGTGAATCTTTCATCGTTCCGGAAGGAGGGGCTACCGCCAAGGCAAGCCTCACCGTGGACGACTGGGGCAAGCTCTCCATTTCCGGTCCCGGAGGAACATTTGAGCTTGATCTGACGTCTGCTGCCGCTGATCCCGGAGAGATGGGCGGCCATCAGGAGTGGTCCAAGACCGACTCCTTTAAGCTCATTCCCGGGGAATACACGCTCACGGTAACGCATGAAAATGCCGACTTGCCTTCTGGCGAATCCAACAAATCCGTATGCATTTACTCTGTAATAGTGACGGCCTATGAAGAAGACTCCGGTTTAGCACCATCGTCATCAAGTAGTTCTTCAAATGACGGATATGATTGGAGCACTTCCTCCGGTGGTGGGGAGATTTCTTCCTCTAGCTCGGGAGAAGATTCATCATCATCTTCTTCGTCTGAGTCGTTCTCGTCTTCGAACAACAGCAGTTCATCGTCCAGCTCAAGCAGTAGTTCGTCGTCCAGCTCAAGCAGCAGTTCGTCGTCCAGTTCGAGCAGCAGTTCATCGTCCAGCATCAGCAACTCTTCCTCATCCAGCGACACACCGCCGGAAGATAAGGAAATCTGCTGCAAATGCGGTTCCTGTACTGATTCGGAAGGCAATGAATATACCATTGCTACGGAAAAATTACCAGATGATCCCAGTAAGAAAATTTGCATGCCTCTGTCCGAATTCCAGAAGATGGGGGGCTCCCCCTCCCCCACTCCTGCTGCCTTTGGCTTTCGTTCCGCAAAAGCCGCCAGTGAGACAGTGGAAGCCTGCGGGGGATTGAAATATGTAAGTCCCTGGGCATGGCGTGCAAGTTTGGAAGGAACATCCGGTCTCATCACCATCGTGCCTCCCACGGGTGCTGCCCTTTACTTCAACATTCACCCAGGTTCTGATGTGGCAAAGCCTGTGGGTATCTCCCGCAAGCGTGATTTCCGTGTGCAGTTGTTGAATGAAGAGCTTAATCCCTGCACGACAAGCAATCCTGCTTTCCTGACCTTGGTGGATGCCGATGGACAGAAAGTGCGTTTCTCCGCTGAAACCGGCGCTGTCGTCAGTATGGCCTCCGCTTCCGGCAACGTGGTCCATGCTGACGATTACTTCCAGAGTGTGAAAAATACCTATGATGGTGCGGGCAACCTGGTGAGCAGTTATACCGCCGTGGAAGGCTTGATGCGCACCCGCACCGGGGAGGCCGGCGCCCTCGTCATGGAATGGTATGCTCCCTCTGCCGTTACGGTGCTTGAAGACGGTGGTTATGAAGTTTCGGGCTCTCCCTACAAAACTTCTTCCTATAAATCTTATGAATCGGAAGGTGTGCATACGACCGTGATCACGCGTCAGCAGCGTGGGCTCCCGGCGCATACCATTACCCGTAGGGAAGAACCCGGCAAAGTCACTATCACCAAGGGAACGGGAGACGACACCATCATCCGTACCATTGAAACCAACCGGCTCTACGGAGGGATGGTGGAACGCATTGAATCCGTCAAGGGCATCAACGATGTAGAACCTGTCTCCTGCAACCGTTCCGTGAAGCAATACACGGATGGCGGCTGGTTGACGGTGAGTGAAACGGAGGCCTTCAGGACACCTCTTGCACGTATTACCACCTATGAATACAACAGTGAATACCATGTCTCCCGCGTCAACCGCCCGGATGGCGGCTACACGCGCTACGAATATGACGACGAAGGCCGTGTGATTCTGCAGGCGGAGCCATGGGCCGGAGGCTTGGAGGAGATCATCCGCACGGTCTATGCTGACAATCGCTTCTACGACAATCGCCCTGTTCGGGTGACGAGGTCCTACCTTCAGACCAACGGTGTGGAAGTCACGTTGAGTACGGAAGATTATGAATATGAAGACTCATCTCTTGTGGAGAAGGCGACTAAAACGGTTACTGCTGCCAGCTCCGGGCAGCAACAGATAAGTATGGAAGAAACTTACGGTGAAGCTGTCACTTATCCCTATGCCGCAGGGAAAACGAAATTCATGCAAAACATGGATGGGATACAAAGCTGCTATGATTATGAAGCAGCAGGTGAATATGGCGCCGCTCACAAATGTACCGTTACCACCAGGGTCAAAGCTGAACTTGTTCCCGGGCAAAGTACGAAGGAAGAAAGTTTCATTGCTTCCGACGATACTGTCGTCTCCGAACGGAAATTCATCTGGGATGGCCATGAATGGCTCCTTCTCTCAAATATCTCCTATGAATACGACGAAGAACGCCGCCGTATTAAAACCACTCACGCCAATGGCCGGATGAGTACGGCTGCATGGATGTGTTGCGGCAAGCTCTCGGAAACCGATGAAGATGGGGTCATTACTAACTATGGTTACAATTCAGCCCATCAGCTTGTGGAAACCATTCGTTCGGAAGTACATGATGGAGATACGGTAGTCACTCCGGAAACTATCGTCACCTATACTCGGGATGCTGCTAACCGCATTTTGCAGATGCGCCGGGATGTTGGCGCCATGACCACTACGGAAAGCAACGAATACGACGCCCTTGGACGAATCGTTTCTCAAACGGATACCCTTGGACGAATGACCACGACAATATATGGAGACAACGGATTGACAAAAACCGTCACCACTCCTGTCGGGGCTGTCTTTGTCACGGAAAGGCATCCCGATGGCTCCGTGCTTCATGTTTACGGTACGGGACAGCAAGAGCTCTACCATGCATATGACATTAATAACAATTGTTTGAGAGAAACCGTCACGTTGGCGGATAAGTCCACCATTGTTTCCCAGGTCCTCGTCAACGGCTTTGGCCAAAGTGTCGTACAAATGATGCCGACTACTGTCGGTTTCCTGTATGACCGTTCTGAATACAATGAAAAGGGATGGCTCATCCGTACGCAACGGGATTCTGGTACGTATGAAGGCGCCGTCTTCATGGCGCCTACGCTCTACGAATACGACTCCTTTGGCAACGTTACCAAGCAAACCTTGGCTTTGGTGGAAGATTCGGGACCTATTAACTCCCCCGTGCAGAAATCCTCCTATAGTGTGGAAAACACGGACGAAGGGGTCTTTCAGGTGACGGTGATGACCCGTTACAATGCCCAGGGAGCGCCTTTGACCTCCATCAGGAAACAGCTCATTTCCGGAATGTCTTCTGCGTTGGTATCAAAATCAGTCAGCATCAATGAACGCAACTTGACTTCCACGGAGTGGGAAGAGTATGCTGAAAATACGAAAAGAATCCAAAAGAGCGTCGTTCCTGACTCTAACATCACGGCTGAAGCAGTGATTGTAGATGGGATTGTACTCTCTCAGAAGAATCACGCAGGGGTAACCTTCACGGCAAGCCGGCGCTATACAGCTACGGGAATGATCCTTACGCAAACGGATGCAAGAGGCAATACAACCACGACGCAGACTGACATCGCAGGCCGTAAAGTCCTAGTCACAAATGCTGCAGGCGACAGTACCAGTTACATGTACGGCCAACCTTTTGATCAGCCAACCACTGTTACTGATTCCCTGGGCAATACGGTAAACTATCGTTACGACCGTCGTGGTCGCAAGGCTGCGGAATGGGGGACGGCCGTTCAACCTGCTCTCTTTGACTATGACTCCATGGACCGTCTAGTCTCTTTGACGACTTTCCGGGTCGGCTCGGAAACGGTATCCAGCGATCCCGGAGGGAGAACCGATGGCGACACTACTATCTGGACTTACCATGAGACTTCCGGATTGGAAATCTCCAAGAGCTATGCCAATGGAACACATGTAGATAAAACCTATAATGTTCTTGGGCTGCCGGAGCGTCTTTGCAACGCGAGGGGAACGAGTGAAATCCGCGAATACGACACTCTCACGGGGCAACTGACCAGGGTGTCCTTTAGTGATGGCTCTACTCCCAGTCAAACCTATACGTACAATCATCTCGGCCAGCTCACTCAAGTAACTGATGCCGCCGGAACGCGAACCATCGGCTACAATGAATACGGCGAGCAGAAAACCGACAGCCTGGCAGCCGGAGGCAAAACCCACCTGATTACGGAAACGCGTGACCAACTGGGACGCAGTACCGGCTACACTTATGCCAAGGATGGCGTTGTAGAGCAAAATATTTTCACCGACTATGGGAAGGATGGGCGCATTTCTACTGCAGGTTTCCTGCACGGAGGTGAAGAAAAACAATTTGGTTTTTCCTATCTTGAAGGAACCAATCTTCTGCACCTACTCACGAAGCCAAATGGAATAACGTTCACGCAGACCTATGAAGAAAAGCGTGATCTGGTCGCGGGCATGTACTACAAAAAGGCAAGCATGGCTATCGCAGGACGGGAATACACCTATGATGCCTTGGGGCGTCCCCTCACACGGCGTATTGCACGCGAAAGTATCTTGACGAATGACAGCTTTGCTTACAATACCCGCAGTGAACTGATAAAGGCAACCGTAGACGAGAGGAATTATTCTTACGATTACGACAACATCGGCAATCGCAAAAGTGCTGAAGAAGCGACGAAGGGACTTATTTATGGCGTTAATAACCTTAACCAATACAAGTCCATTCAGGAAAGAGAGGAAGAGATTTTTGTTCCTGTTTTTGATGCGGATGGAAATCAAACCCTGATAAAAACTTCTACCGGCATCTGGACTGTAGAGTATAACGCAGAAAATCGTCCCGTGGCTTTCACTAGGACGGAAGGGAACATGGTAACTGTTGTTATCTGCACTTACGACTTCATGGGGCGTCGTGTCAAAAAAAAGGTGGAAGTCATTGCTGATGGCCGCTTCGGAGAAAGAACAGTTTCGGTGATTCTTCATCAGCGTTATCTTTATCGGGGCTATCTCCCAATCGCCTGTTGCGACTTGATTCGCTCTTCCCATCCCTGTCTGTGGTTCATGACATGGGATCCCACGGAACCTGTATCCACTCGTCCCCTAGCGGTTCAGAAAGACGGTACGTGGTATACCTATGGTCTTGACCTGACCAAGAATGTATGGGAAGTTTTCAATACCCAGGGCTCAATAACTATGATTTACTGTTATGAACCTTATGGTGCAGTAACCGTAAAAGGAGATGTGGGGCAGCCCTTGCAATGGAGCAGCGAGTATTATGATGATGAACTTGCTCTCGTCTATTATAACTATCGTCATCTTAATCCTCTGGACGGCAGGTGGATTAATAGGGATCCTATCGCAGAGCAAGAAGGATACAATCTTTACGCCTTCATCGAAAATGCCCCTGTTTCACGAGTAGATATACTGGGGCTTTGGAAAAAAGAAACAGGCAGTGAAACTATCTGGTCTGCTGAGAAAAATGATACTCTGGAATCTCTTGCTGTCGATGAAGGAAGGAATAAAGGAGATTCTGTATGTATTTGGCCTACAGAAGACACAAAGGATCATGGGTATCCTAAAAAAATTAAGCAATGTGATAAATATGATGTAAGTAATTTGCGGCTTCCTGAACAGGAAAATAGCGTAGAATTGTTAGTCGCTGCCGATTTATTTAATAGCTATAAAGACATTTTTCCTGGTATACGTAAAGATATTGATGGAAAAGGTGTCGCGGCATTCTTGCAAAAAATATCTCAAGAAGGAAAGAAACCTATTACTTCGTTTATTCTTGCTGGTCATGGAGGACGCAGCTCTAAAAACGGGAATGCTTTCACTATTAATTCTCTATCAAAGTTAGAAAAAAAACCTTCATTTAGTAGAGCCCAACAAAAAAAAGGTCCTATCCGTTGTTGGTTTTCTGTTGTAGCAACCGTCATGTTTTCAGGATGCAGTAGCAGTGATTTTGCAAAACAATTTGCAAAAAAATTTATGAGAAAAAATACAACTGTTTCTGGAACTAATCAATCGATAGGAACTTTCGTTGATCCAATAAAGGGTCCTCAAATAGCCCATGGTTATTCTAAAGATCCACGTACTCAGAATCTTGTGTATGATGATTATTATTCGTCAAGCGTATGGGAAATATTTGATGGAAAATTGTAAATTATTATGTTATTAAAAAATATATTATTTCTGTTTGGTGTATTATTTTGTTCTTGTTCAAAAGGAGTTCGTTTTATTGAATCTGAATTAAATGATGACTGTGTTAAAATAGAAAAACAGGATTTATTTAAATGTTCTCCAGAGGAATTGTTTAATAAATATCCTCTCAAAAAATACTCTTGGAAAGAGAGAAAAAAAATATCCCAGTCTCTAATTATTGGAACAACAACCCAACAAGAAGTAATAGATATTTTTGGGATTGATTCGGTAGGTCGTAGTAATCCTCCCGTCATAGATAGTTTAATTTATCACTGTAAGAAGAGTGATCCAGAGTATCCTGGCGATGGATGGTTGAAGTTTCTTGAATTTAAGTTCAATGAAAATGGGAAACTCGTTAATTATTATGAAGTAACAGTTCCCTATCCTGTTCCTCATTAGTATTCTCATTGTTTTTATATACTCCTTCCGGTTGTATGTCGGAAGGAGTATATATGGTACCGAGCAAATCATCATTCTGTTCTAGACGTTACCAATGGCTTCGAGCATCCCGTCGTTCAGAGTATGAGGGGTGCCAATTAACACCAACGGACAGCTTATCCGTACACAACCGGATACGGTAATGCATGAGGAAACCTTCTCCATGGCCCCTACGCTCTATGAATACGACTTCTTTGGTAATGTTGCCAAGCAAACTTTGGCTTTGATAGAAGAGCCGGAATCTGCTAATTCCTCCGTCCAGAATGATAATCCTACGGTGTAGAGAACACGGAGAAAGAAGTTCTCCAAGTAACAGAGATGGTCCGTTACCACACCTATGGCGTCTCTAGTCTCAACTAGTACACGTGCTTCAGGAGAGAGATGGAAAAGCCTTTGTTCCTGCCTTTGACGCCGACGGGAATCAGATGGGTAGTGAAAACTTCTATCGGTATGTGGAAGGTGGCTTATAACGCGGAAAATCGTCCCGTGATTTTCACGAAGATGGAAGAAAACACGGATCAATGGAACATATGGATATCCTCCTTTCAACGTGCCTTCTAATCCATATCCTAGTTTTTTCCCCTCTAATACTGAACAGGACAATATTAGTTTTCCAATCAAAGGCAACGTTAATATCAAGGTTGAGAATGCAATTGAGTTTATGCAGCTTTAACAGCAGCAGAAATCGCTTCTCCTTTGGCATATGAAATGTTCATTAAATATCTTTCAAAGACAGGTGGAGAGTATATAATAAATCCACAAGATATTATAAATCTCGAAGAAGACGAACCAGATGGATTACAAGATAATATTAATTTATTGGCATGGTTTGCTATAGCATATGCATTTGAACATAAAAGTTTTAAAAAACAATTATATTTAGATTCTTGGCAACTTCTTCATACAAGATACTGGCATGCGAATTATATTTTAGGAAAATATTATATGACTATGACTGCTACAGTAAATTCAGATTGTTCCGTAAATTATACTGCATACATCAGTGATATTTATGATTTTGATTATGATGATTGGTTACAAATGCGCTTTGCTGCCTTGGAAAAAAACGGTTATGCTGCTTCTTTTAATGTAAGAGGCAATATCTCCGGAGTATATAAAAAAGAGAAAAAGTGATGAGTGAAATATTATTTATTATTATTATTTTAATAAATCTTTTTTGGTTTATATTTTATCTGATGTTTGTTGAGAAATTACCTTGGGTGAAAATACTGGTATTTTCTTTGATTAATTTAATTATTATAACAACATGGAATGGTAGAGAGTATTTTTTACAACATGCCGTATACGTAATTTTTGGATCAATCCTTTTGGGAGCTGGAATTGCAGGATTTATTGAATACGTGAAGAATTTATATAAGAACTACAAGAATGGTAATTTATCATTCAAATCAATTTTACCCATTGTGTTATATATATGGATGTGTGCTGTTACCCTGGGTTTAGTTCAGAAATAATTTTATATAAAACGACAATTTTCCTTTCACAGTTCACCGAAATTTATTCAAACCTGTTTTCTCCGTCGTCTTTATTTTTTACCAAAGTCCGAAGGATATGTGGGATTTTCTCTAATATTGATTTTAGTTATTGTTAGATAAGATCACCTTCCAAATATTATTGGTATAAGCCACATTCCTGAATTAACGTTATTTGGCTATTTCCATTCCTTTAGGATTTCATCTTAAAAGTATCTAAAGTGGTCTCAAAATTCAGAGAATTTATTTACTCCGAGCAAGTTATCACTTGCTTGGAGGTTTAATTTGTAGTTACACGTGTTCCAAAAGTTGACTTTGAACATCATGTCAGATACTGGTTTATATTAGAGAACTGGAGAAACAATAATGAAGAATAGCTACAGCTATAAAGGGAGTATTTAAATGACGGTAAAGATTGAAAAAATGGTTGAAGCTCTCCTTGCACGGCCAACAAGCAAGCAAGTCCTAGCCTTTGAAGGAGTCTTTTTGGAAGATTTAAATGATTATGTGAAATGGGCAATTGATTCTTTACATAATTCCCTGGGCGAAGAAATGGACGAAGCCCTGCTTTTGTTGAGTTCGCATTTTGGAGAGCCTTCAATTAATTATTTTGAGTTGAAGGACGATCTCCGGGTATTTGCCTCAGCCGCCAGAATAATTCCGCCAAAAGGCAAGGATGCCGTTAGGCTTTATTGTCTTGGATGTCTTCAAGATGTTGTCTGTGGTTTGAAAGGAGGAGTAGAATCTGAAAAAGACATGCTTCAGCATTTATCAGATTTACTTGGGAACTATACAGGGGTAGATGAATTTGGATTGATTCCGGAAATGGAATACCATTGGTGGCATCTTCAACAAGGAGAATCCCATGACGATATTGTAAGAGATTTTTGCAGGGAAGCAGAAAGACTAGTTCATTTGTTGCATGTAAAATTACATCGCGAGGGCGAATATTGGAAAATTAGAGTAGAATAATTTTTAATATAAAGTATGTAATTACTGATGATTTTATTTATAGATATAGTGTTCCGAAAAAAGTTTCAGAAATTATATCTATATAAACACACGAGTGTTTCTTCTGGAAATTATTGTATTCAGTTTTCTGTTTCCTGGCCGAGAGCTGTTAACTGATAAAAGAAAACCCTGAAAGCATTGAGCTTTCAGGGTTTATTTATTGGTACCGCCGGTGGGACTCGAACCCACACTCTTTTGGAACTCGATTTTGAGTCGAGCGCGTCTACCATTCCGCCACGACGGCACGTGAAGTGGAAGAATTAAGCGGCAAGAGGGCCGGGGAGTCAAGAATTTACTGTGAAATATAGGGGCCTGCCGAAAAAAAACGGAGGGAATCCGTGGTGGATTCCCTCCGGAATGTTTCCGATTGGAAAGGAGCGTTAGAACGAGTAGCGCACGGTGGCGTTAACGCTCTGGTTGGTCATGTATTCCCTCTGTTCCAGATGGTAGAAGGCTCCGGCGCTCCAGGCGTTTGAAATGACCCAGTTCAGGCCCGCATGGACGATCAGGGCGTGGCGCCCCGGATGGACGCCGTCCACCCGGAAGGGCGTGCCGAAGGCGTCCGTTTTCACGGAAGCGTTGCGGCGGGAGACGTCTCCGGCGTAGGCCACTGTCACTTGAGGCAGCAGGTACTGGCCCTTGTCGACGGCGATTTGCTTCTGCCAGGTGACGCCAACGGGGACGCTCCAGTTCTGCACGGAGCCGTCCTGGTACCAGGCGGTGCCGGCATCGGAATGTTCCCCGATGGCACCCTGGGAACCGTGCAGGAATTCAATGCCAGCGAAGGGTTTCAGCACATCCGTGCTGCTCAGGCGGATGTTCCAGGTTCCCTTCAGGCCGAAGCCGTATACGTCATCATTCCAGGATGCGGTGGTGGGGCTGCTGCCCAGCGTGCCATCTACGTCGTTGTCCATGTTGCCATAGGTGAAGTAGCCGTCAATGTCCAGGCTGTTTCCACGGCGCAGGTCGCGATGGTAGCGCTGGTAGAGCGCCAGCATCAGTCCATCCTGGTCCGCCTTGAACTGCTTGTCCGCGGAGTGGAAGGAACCGAAGGTCTGGCCGAAGGCCGCTCCGGATATCCAGTTTTTCGTCCAGGCGTAGTCCATGCCCACGGCATAGCCGCCGCCCTTGTAGTCAAAGCCGGAGGCTCCCGTGGTGGAGGAGACATTCATGAAGTCCCCCAGCCCGGAGAACCAGATGTTACGCGCTCCCGGTCCGCGGAAGTCCAGTTGGGAAGCCGCCGTATGGGCGAAGCTGTCCACCACCCGGACGGAGGACCACAGCGTGTTGGCGATGCGGGAGGCTTCCTCTCCGCGCAGGGCTTTCACGGCATTGATGTTGATCTTGCCGTTGAAGATCAGGTGCAGGCCGTCGTCGGAAACCGTGAAGCCGGTGTCCGTGACCAGGTCCGTGCGCCCCTTCAGCGTGGGGTCGATGCTGGTGAGGTCCCACAGGGATCCGTCCGGATCAATGACGGTGTCCGGGTCCAGGTTAACCAGGGACAGGGAGAAGCTTTGTTCCTTGCTGAAAAGCAGGTTGTCTCCGATGACCACATTGACGTGCGCTCCATCCACATAGTAGGAGGAAGAGACGTTCATTTGGGAATAGGTGTCCGCTCCGGTATGGGCGGCGTCGGCCGCCGTCGTCCCGTTCACGATGAACGTGAGTTCCTGCACTCCTCCCCACGCGTTCAGGCCTCCTTCATAGTTGTGGTAGCCTGCGGAGGATCCGGAGCCGATCATGATTTCACTGCCGTAATAGGTAACCTCTCCCTTGAACGTGCCGGATCCGGATACGGTGGAGCCATTGTTGGTATCCACGTCGGACAGGACGGTGGAGCCGTTCAGCACCAGATGTCCCGGATTTGCCGCACGTGTGAATGGCTGTCCCAGCTGGAGGGTTCCGCCTGCCACGCCCAGGCTGGCGTCCCTGCCGTCCAGAACGAGGGTGGCGTTATTGCTGATAACGATGTTTTCCGCTGCATAGGAACCTGTGGCTACCACTGTCACGTCTTCCCCTGTGACATTGAGGTTTTTGAAGGCGCCTCCATTGGCGGCGGAGGCGCTGTAGCCTACCGTGCCGGAGTGTTCCCAGTTCAGGGTCTGTTCCTTTTCATCACTGGCTGCCAGAGTCAAATGACCGGACGTGCCGCTGATGGAGCTGGAGGAGATGATGGCGTCTGACTGGCTCAGATCCGCCTCCCCGCCTTCCAGCACGATGCCGTGCTCCGGCAGGTTTTCTCCAATGATGACCTTGGAGCCTTCCCCCACATAGATGCTTTCTCCGGGGTTGACGACGATGGGTTTGCCTTCACCCAGGAATACCTGGCCCTGAAGACGGTAGCTCATGCGGTAGTTTTCCAGTTGGAAGTCCTGCACCTTGGAGCCGTACATGGCCCTGATGCCGTCCTTGATCTGGTCCAGCGTGACGACCCAGGCGGAATCCGTGGTGTTGAGCACCGTAGTGCCCACCGTGGCGTTTTGCGCCAGGTCCAGATTCACGTTCAGGCCGTCAAAGCCCACTTCCAGGGCAGTTCCCGTTGCATTCTGCACCAGGGTCCCGTTGAGCAGAGTCATGCCTTCCGCAATGGTGAGCGTGCCATTGCCGGACAGAGTGCCCATGTTGTTAATGACGGCTCCTTCACGGAGAATCTGGGAGTTGCCTGTCAGGGTGGCGGCGGAGCCGTAGCCCACGTTGAGCCGGTTGAGCAGCCCGGCGGCTTTTTCCGTGGAGATGGTCCAGTTTGCCTTGTTGTCCGTACTGCCCACATTGAGCGTGACGGAGGAATAGTGGGTGGACGTGTCGGACTTGTTGGTGTTGACGGTTGTCTGCACCGTGTAGTCAAATAGTCCCGGGTCGGCTTCCGTGCCGGAGAGCAGCGTGATAGTGTCCGCGGAGCCCTCTTTGCCGGATCCGCCCAGCTCCCAGATGCCGCTGATGGAAGCGCCTGCATGGACGGTGATGTTGTCCGCCGTGTTTTCCGTGTAGAAACCGGAGCCCATCGTGGAGCCGCTGTACAGGGCATAGGCCATTCCGTCAGTTCCCGTTGCCGCAGCATGGAGGATGCCGGTGGAACCGATGGTCGTCGTGATGCCGGCTCCGCCCATCAGGGCAACTGCCGTATTCCCGGCAGTTGCCGCGCTGACGGTTCCATTGATGGTTCCTGTGGTCAGGGAGAATTCCGCCAGCAGGCCGTAGGCTGCCGCAGTTCCCGTGGAGGTGCCGGAAATGGTGCCGTTGATGTCTCCCACAGTTACGGAACCGGTGGAGCCTGCTCCTGCGGCGGTTCCGGCCATGGCGTTCGCCCGGATGGCGCCGTTCACATTGCCGAGGGTGATGTTGGAGTGAGTCTGGCTGCCGGATTCCTCCCCGGCATAAATGCCATAGGCATCCGTGCCGTTGGTGGTGGCGGTGATGGTTCCCGTTGCTCCCATGGCGCCCAGTGTGATGTTTTCCCTGGCTTCAATGCCGATGGCGGAAAAATCCTCGCTTGTATCGCCGGAGCCGGAGGTTGCCGTAATTTGCCCGTCAAGCCGGGAGATGTTCACCTGTCCGTAGTTGGACTGGATGCCCCTGGCGCCATAGCCGTCGTTTGTCACTGCGGAAATGGTGCCTGTAGAGGAGAAGGTGCCGATGTTGACGTCCTTGTAACGCGGACCCTGGTAGTCCATGGTGTTTCCGTAGGCATACAGGCCTCTGGCATAGTTTCCCGTGCCCAGCTCCACGGAGATTTTGCCTGCCATCGTGCCGATGTCCAGCCGTCCCTGATAGGCATAGATGCCGTTGGAGGAGAAATTGGCCGTGATGGAGATGAGGGCGTCTTCCGTGATCGTTCTGATGGAGAGGATTTTCCCGTAGCTCCGGATGCCGGTGGCATTCGTATTTGCTGCGGAGATGTTGAAGGTTCCTGCCAGGGTGCCGATGTCCAGATTGACTCCGGAGGAGGTGTCAATGCCAAAGGCGTTGTTTCTCGTGGAGGAGACGTTGAATACGGCGTCCCCGGCAATCGCGTCAATGCTGAGGGTTCCGGATTTTCCCCAGATTCCGCGCACATTGCTGGAACCCGTCACGTTAAATGTGGCGGAGACCGTTCCCAGGCCCGCGTCTGAGGCTGTTCTGGCTACCGTGGCGTCATAAACGCCGGTCAGGTTTTCCTTGGAAGTATCCTGGGCATGGACCGTTCCCAGCATGCCGAGGCAGGCCAGGGTCATAGCCACAGCCTGCATCCGGTGCCTGGCGTGGCACGGTGTTTTTCCAGGAGTGTTGAACATTCCGGACTTCAAGGAGGCCGGACCATCATAGTCTGCTCCGTTCAAGCGGAGCGTATTGGATGAATGCATGTGTATGGTCTGAATGCCGGAATACTCGCCGGCGGTTCATAAAATACTTCGAGGCTGGCGATCTGGCTCATTGCAGGTTTTTAAGCCGTGCAATATACAGTGGCGGTACCGCTCCGGATTCACACCGGATTCCCCATTTATTTCCTGCCCGTACCACGGGCTTCCCGGAAGCGCCTCCCGTAAATCATGAAGGCCCGGCCAACATACCACAGGGGCACGGCACGGTCAATCTCCGGCGCATTTCTTTATGTGAAAATGCACAGTCCTTTGAAGTTCAAATACTTTTTGCTTTTGCTCTTTTGCCGCAGGTTACAGGGAGGGGAACCGTCCCCGGACGTCCTAACGTTTTTTCACGGTCAGGGGAAGCCCCGCCACCATGAAATAAACTTCATCCGCGCTTTTGGCAAGGAGCTGGTTGGCAATTCCCAGACCGTCGCAGTAGTGGCGCGTTTCCGCGTCCGCCTGGCTGATGCCCATGCCGGTTTCAGAAGAGACCAGAACCCAGGGCACGGGGGAGTGGGGGATGAGTTCCTTCAAGGCCTCTATTTCCTCAATCAGCGCTTTCTGGAACGGCTCGTAGTCCGTAGGGTCCTTCTGGGCGTACAGGGTATTGGAGGCGAGCAGGGTCACGCATTCCAGAATGACGCCGTCCACCTGGTCCAGCAGGCCGGATTCCCGGACGGCGGCGGCCACATGGCGGGGGCATTCCAGCGTAAGCCAGCTTGCCGGGCGCCGTTCCCGGTGCTTGCGCACGCGGTATTCCATGGAACCGGCCCCGGGCCACACCTCCGCCGTGGCGACGTACAGGATTTTTTCCCCGAATCCGGCGGCTATTTGTTCGGCGTATTGGCTTTTGCCGCTTCTGATGCCGCCTAGGACGAGCGTCATGCGTGCGGGATTGGCGTCAGTGTTTGGAGATGTAGCGTTCATGGGATTCCAGCATGGCCTGGTGGGAGTTCAGAAAGTCGTCCAGACTGAAGACTTCCAGGGTAATGAGGGGGGAGAAAAGGATGTCCCACATGGGGTGGAGGAGGGCGTCCAGCGTGGCGGCGGGCATGTGGTGCAGGGATTTGTGATCCCGTTTTTCCAGCCCGTGCAGGTGGCACATGCGTATGTCCGGCAGCCAGAGCGGCAGAAGTTCTTCCGGCCGCAGGCCTTCCTTCCAGACATGGCCTATGTCAAAGCAGCGGGAATGGGGCGTGGCGGAGACCAGCTTGTCCAGGTAGTCGGTCGGGTGGCGTTCCAGGTTTTCCAGGGCCAGGCATTCCGGCGCGGGCAGGTGGGGCGTGATTTGCTCCAGGCTGCGGAGGATGCGTTCCGTTTCACGCTCCGTAAGGTGGGGGCGCATGTCCGGGCCGGGAATGTGGTCCGTAACCACGTGCATGACCCAGGTGTGGGGCTCCAGTTCCCGGGTCAGGTCAATGGCGCGGATGATGTTTTCCGTGTAGCGGCGCCCTGATTCCTCCGTGGCGAAGCCGCCGTCCGTGGGCAGGTGGACGTTCCACTTGACCCCGGCGTCCGCGGCGATTCCGGCCAGCTCCCGGATTTCCGCCGGGGTAATGAGTCCCTCCCCGTGGTCTCCGGCTTCCAGCAGGAGCAGGGCGATGTCATCCGCGTAATGGACGCATTCCCTGATGGCGGGGACGTAGTAGTCCGGGATGATGAAGGAGGTGCAGCCGATGTTGAGGCCCGGAACGCGGCATTTGTGCGGAGTTTTCATAAGGTGCAGAAGGTGAGCAGGACGAGCCATTCCGTGCATTCCACGGTGCAGCCGAACACGTCTCCGGTGACGCCTCCCAGGCGGCGGCGGGCATACAGGAGCAACGCCGTGGAACCGGCCAGGGCCGTGAGCAACGCGTACAGCCCGTGCCATCCCGCCAGCGCGCAGGCAGCCAGGGTGACGGCGGCGGCTATCAGGGCGTGGACTGGGCGCGTCCCTTGCTTGAAGGCTTCCCCCATGCCGCCGGCGCGCGCGCCCGGAAAGCGCATGGCGATGAAGATCTGGCTGCGGGCCAGCAGCCCGGCCAGCGCGCATGCCGTGAGCAGCAGCTCCCATGAACCGCAGGCCGCCAGCGCTGCCAGCGCGGCGCCCTTGAAGGCCAGGTTAAAGAACAGGGCCGTGCCGCCGAAGGTGCCCAGGCGGGAGTCTTTCATGATTTCCAGCCTGCGTTCCCTCGGCACTTCCACGGGCAGTCCGTCCCCGCAGTCCGCCACTCCGTCCAGATGCAGGCCGCCCGTGATGGCTACCCAGCAGGCGCAGCCGATGACGCCGCAGACCAGCGGGGGAAAGAGCAGGGTAGCCGCCCAGGTGAATCCCCCGGCCAGCCCTCCCACGACGAGGCCGACCAGCGGGAGCCATGCGGAGATGCCGTTCAGGTCGTTTTGCAGCGGCCACGGGCCTACGGGCAGCCGGGTCAGGAAGCCGAAGGCGGAGCGGATGGTGGTGATGACGGCCATGGTGCAGGGAAAGGAGGAGTTAGCGCGGAACGGTGATGTCCAGTTCCGGCAGGGTTTTCATTTCAGACAACACGCGCGTGGCGGCGTCCAGCAGCGGAAAGAACAGGGCCGCCCCCGTGCCTTCCCCCAGGCAGAGGCCCAGGTCCATGTACATGGTGACGCCGATGTGGTCCATAATGAGCTTGTGCCCCGGTTCCGCGGAGTTGTGGGAGCCGATGAAATATTGCGCCGCTTCCGGGCGGATGCCCTGGGCGATGGCTGCCGCCGCCCCGGCAATGAAGCCGTCAATGACGATGGGGACGCGCAGGGAGGCCGCGCCCAGCATCAGCCCGGCCATGGCCCCTATTTCCGGTCCTCCTACTTTCGCCAGCACGTCGATGGCGTCGGAAGGGTCGGGCTTGTTCAGGGCGATTCCCTGTTCGATGAGCTCTATTTTTTTACGGATGACTTCCCCCTTGACGCCGGAGCCGCGTCCCGTCACGGTTTCCACTGGGGTGCCCGTGAGCACGGACACTATGGCGGAGGAGGGCGTCGTGTTGCCGATGCCCATTTCCCCGGCGGCCACGATGTCCAGCCCCCTGGCTTTTTCCTCCCGGGCCATGTCGATGCCCACTTGCAGGCATTCCAGCGCCTGTTCCCTCGTCATGGCCGGGCCCCTGCTGAAATCGCTGGCTCCGTGCATGACCTTTCTTTTCACCAGCCCCGGCAGGTCGCCGAAGTCGTAATTCACGCCCACGTCCACCACGGAGAGGCGGGCTCCCGCGTTGCGCGTGAAGGCGTTGATGGTGCCGCCGCCTTGAAGGAAGTTGCGGGTCTGGATGTAAGTGACGTCCGTGGACGTCAGGCTGAGGCCGTGGTCGGCAATGTGGTGGTCCGCGGCGAAGAGGACCACGGCCTTGTCCTTCAGGCGCGGCGCGGGATTGCCGGTCATGGCGGCAATCTGGATGGCTACGGGTTCCAGCTTCCCCAGGGCGAGGGGGGGCTTGGCCAGTATTTTCTGATGTTCCAGGGCGGCTTTGGCGGCCTGTTCGTCCAGCGGGGGAATATGCAGTTTGTTCATGATGGTCAGAAGCGGGGAATGAAGAAAAGGATGAGGGAGAAGACCAGCGTGCCCGTGGCGGTGGTCACCCACATGAGGCGTATGGCCAGGGCCAGGTCACTGACGGCGGCTTCCGTGCGCCCGGTTCCTATCCACGGGTAGTCCGCAGGAATCCCCTTGTAGGAGACCGGGCCGCCGATACGGAGGCCCAGCGCGCCCGCGAAGGCCGCCTCGCTCCAGGCGGAGTTTGGGCTGGCATGGGCGCGGCGGAAGGCCCAGCCCGTGGTGAATGCCCTCCGGGCGGAGGTTCCCTTCACGAAGAGGGCCGCCAGGGAGATGCACGGCAGGATGAGGCGCGCGGGAATAAAATTGAGCGCGTCGTCCGTGCGGGCGGCAAAGGTGCCGAAGTGTCTGTACCGGTCGTTCTTTTTCCCCCACATGGCATCCAGAATATTGAAAACGCGGTGCGTCAGCGCGGCGAATGCTGCTCCGAAAGGGCCTCCTGCCAGGCAGCCTGCTGTAGCCCAGAACAAGGTGGAAAAGACGCCGTCCGTCAGATTTTCCGCCACGCTTTCAATGGCCGCCCTGGCCATACCGTGACGGTCCAGCCGTTCCGTGTCCCGCCCCACGATCATGGAAACGGCGTGCCGCGCCTCGCCGTCCTTCCCGCTGCGCAGGGCGTTCGCCACCCGCAGCGCATGCTCCGCCAGGCCGCGCGGAGCCATGCAGATGTAAATGACCAGAACGGCCGGAATCCAGGGAATCCACGGGGAGGGGAAGACGGAAAAGGGAAGGCAGAATACCGCGCAGGCAAGCCATGCGGCGGCGCAGGTTCCCAGCGCCGCCGCCGTTCCCGCCGTAAAAGTCCCTCCCCACAGCCGCCGCGCCAAGGCTTCCGCGCGGCGCGCGCACCAGCCGATCAGGCAGACGGGATGGAACCTGTTGGGCGGGTCTCCCGCCAGAATATCCAGCAGAAGGGCCGCGGGCAGGATGAACGGGCACGGAAGCATGGGTCAGCGTTTCAGTTGAAGAATACGGTAGATGGCCTTGAGGTCCAGATGCTCCCGGACTACGTCCGCCAGGCGGTCCAGCGCGCCGTCCAGGTCATAGGAGGCGTGCAGAGCCGGGTTGGCGGGCAGCCCGGAATCCTCCCTGACCATGTTGATGAACGCGCGGCGGAACTCGTCCCCGTCCAGAATGCCGTGCAGGTACGTGGCCCAGATGCGGCCTTTGCCGTAGCCGCAGGGGGAGCCGTCTTCCCGGAACATGATGGGGATGCTAGCTCCCTCATGGCGGGTGACGCCGTGGTGGATTTCATAGCCCGCCGCGGGAGGGTCCAGCGGCGTGCTTGCCCGGCGCACGTTGAGCAGGGTTTTGGCGGAGGCGAAGGTGGTGGAAAGCTCCAGCAGCCCCAGCCCCGGCATCCGTTCCTCCGCGGATTCCATGTGCAGCGGGTCCAGAATGTCCGTTCCCAGCATTTGCAGGCCGCCGCAGACGCCCAGCATCCACTTTCCCTGTTCGGCGTGCCGGCGGATGGGTTCTTCCAGCCCGGCGGCGCGCAGTCCGGCCAGGTCCGCCGCCACGCTCTTGGTGCCGGGCAGGATGACCAGGTCCGGATTCCCCCATTCCTCCCGTGTCCGCACCTGGCGCAGGCGAACGTCCGGCTCCGCCGCCAGCGGGGCGAAGTCCGTGAAGTTGGAGACGTGGGCGGGCATCACTACGGCTACGTCCAGGCTGTCCGCGTGCCTGGCTTGCCCGTCATGTTCAAAGGGCAGCGCGGCCCGGTCCTCTTCCGGAATGCTGATGTTCCGTATCATCGGGATGACGCCCAGCACGGGCTTGCCCGTACGGTCCAGCATGTAGCTGTGCGCCGGGGCCAGCAGCTCCGGGTCTCCGCGGAACTTGTTGACCACAAAGCCCGCCAGCAGCTCTTTTTCCCAGGGGGCGAACGTCATCCACGTCCCCAGGAAGGAGGCGTACACGCCGCCCCGGTCAATGTCCCCGGTGAGCAGAACTTTGGCGCGCGCATAGCGGGCCATGTTCATGTTCACCACGTCTGCGGATTTCAGGTTGATTTCTCCGGGGCTTCCGGCCCCTTCCAGGCAGAGGACGTCATACTCGTCCGCCAGGGAATCGTACGCCCGGCGCACGTCCGGCCAGAAGCGCCTTTTGGCCGTAAAGTATTCCCTCGCCTCCATGTGGCCCACGGCGCGCCCCATCACGATCACCTGGGAGCCGGTGTTGGAATGGGGCTTGAGCAGGATGGGGTTCATCCTGGCATCAGGGTCAATGCGGCAGGCCTGGGCCTGCACCATCTGGGCGCGGCCCATTTCCTCACCCAGCGCGGTCACGCCGGAGTTGAGGGCCATGTTCTGCGCCTTGAACGGGGCCACCCGGTGGCCGTCCTGAAGAAAAATGCGGCACAGGGCCGCCGTGAGCACGCTTTTTCCAGCATCGGAGCAGGTGCCCTGAATCATCAGGGCCGGTTTGGGCAGTTTGCGGAGAATGGCGGGGCCGTCTCCCTTCAGCTCGGCCCGCAGGGCCTCTGCCAGCAAGGCGTGTTCCTCCGGCGTGCGAACGCCTGCACGGAGCCAGCCGCCGTTTTCCAGCCCCGGATAATTGGAGCAGTCGCGCAGCGCGATGCCGTGGTTTTTCAGGAGCCGGGCGGCCAGGCCGGAAGGCGCCCCCGCCAGGCGGAAGAGCAGGAAGTTGGCTCCGGACGGGAGTACTGCGGCGCCCGGCAGGGCGGAAAGCCTGCGGAACAGGTCTTCCCGGCGTTCCCGGTTCAGGGCGCGTTCCCCGTCCGCCCATGAAGGGGGCTGTTCCAGCACGGCCCGCGCTGCCGCCGCCGCAAAGGCGTTCACGTTCCACGCGGGCAGGGACTGCCTCAGCCGTTCCGCCAGCGGAGCGGCGCAGACGGAAAAGCCGCACCGGACACCGGCCATGCCGTAAAATTTGGTCAGGGAACGCAGGACAACCAGGTTGGGCAGAAGGGCCGCGTCATGGAGAAGCGATTCCGTTCCGTCCGCGTAGTCAATGAAGGATTCGTCAATAATCCAGATGACTCCGGGGCGGTCCCGCACGGCCTGGCGCAGGGCCGGAACGTCCAGCAGGCCGCCGGACGGATTACAGGGATTCGCCAGGAAAACGGCGCTTCCGCCTGCGGCCTGTTCCGCCGTCAGGAGGGGGGACGGAATGAAGGAATTCCGTTCCTCCGTCCGGATGGAAAGAACGTCCGTGCCATGGCGCAGGCAGGCCAGCCTGTACTCGGAAAAAGCGGGTTCCGGAATGACGGCCCGTTTCAGTTCCAGCGCGCGCGGGAGGGCGTGAATCAGTTCGTTGGCTCCGTTGCCGAAGGTGAAGCAACCGGAAGGCAGCCCGTAATGAACCGCCGCCAGTTCCCGCAGCTCCGCCATGTCCGGGGAGGGGTAGGGAACGGCTGTATCCATGGCCTTCCACAGCGCGGAGGCAATGAACTCCGGCATTCCCTCCGGCCTCAGGTTGACGCTGAAATCCAGAATCTCCCGTTCGGGCCGTCCGGCGTCCGCCGCCAGGGATTTTAAATCTCCTCCGTGTGAAAAACTGTTCATGCCGTAGTAGTAGAGACCGGAATTCCGGACGTCCGCGCGTGCCGGGAAAAGGAAGGAAACGCCTTGAAGAAATGGTTTTTCCGGGAGTTGGGAACTCCGGTGAAAACGGAAATCCTTCCCCGCTGCGGGAAGGAGGGTGAAAGGCGCGTCATGGGCGCATCATGTCCTGTACGCGCCGGGGGTGACAAGACAAAAATGGAGAACTCCGGTTGGAAAAACGGGATGGCGCGCGGCGGCTGAAAAGAAGAATCGTCCCCAAAGCGGCGGAATGTTCAAAGAAAAATTTTTTTGGCTTGTCATACCGGCCCCTTTGGTATTTTATCCGTTTCATGAACCCTCATGGGAAGGGTTACAGACCTCAGGGACGCCCGTAGCCGGGCAGGAAATAGATTGGGGAATACCGGTGAGAATCCGGAGCGGTACCGCCACTGTAAGCGAGCCTGTCTCGCAAGCCAGAAGACCAGCCTGTGGGGTTGTCCAACTGTTCGGCGAGTTACCGAACGTAAGGCACCACAACCATGCTTTATACGAAGAAAGCCCTTCAGATGGGCGCTATTGCCGTTGGCCTTGCCGCATTCGCAAGCCAGTCCTCTCTTGCCGAGTCCGCTAAAAAAGAAGACTCCAAGACCTCCGCCAGTTCGGAAACCATGCAGGTCATGCCGGAATTGACCATGGCGTCCCACTTTACGGGCGTGCCGTACAACCGGTCCGGGGTATCCGTTTCCATCATCAATCCGGAAGAATTCCAGAAGGCGGGCATTGAAACCCTGACAGGAGCCCTTTCCCAGACTCCCGGCGTCTTCACGCTGGACGGCGGCGGCACCTGGCAGCGCGGTTCCGTGAGCAACACCGTCATCCGCGGGATGAACAAGGAAACCTACACCCTGACCATGGTTGACGGCATGCGCATCAGTGATGTCAACATGTCCGGCAACAAACTGCTGGGGATCACCAATCTGTTTACGGTGGGCAATGTGGAAGTGGTGAAGGGCGCCCAGGGCGCCGTCTTCGGTTCCGGCGCCATTGGCGGCGTTGTCGCCATGGACACTCCGGAAGGGGAAGGCGATCCCGTGACCAGGATTTTTGCGGAAGCCGGTTCTTTCCATTCCTTCAACAGCTACGCGACTTCCTCCGGCAAGATCAAGAAGCTTTCCTACTTTGTGGGCGTGGGGTTTGAATCCACGGAAAACGATCCCACCATTTATCCGGCCATTTATGACAACCGGAAAGGCATGAACGACTTCCGCCAGTGGCAGGAAGCCGTGCGCCTGGGCTATGACGTCAATGACAAGGTGAAGGTGGGCTTTACCTACCGCCGCCTGGATTCCTACTTTGAATACCCCACACCGTATGTGGATTACGACCAGTGGCCCGCCGTGACGGACCCCCACCTGTACAACACGGAAGACAAGAACCGCAGCAATCTGGTGACGGGGCGCGTGGATGCGGAAATTACCAAGCTGTGGTCCACCAGCTTCATGATCGGGCATTACAACATGGACTATTCCACGCATACGCCGGGCTTCGATTTCCAGCCCAACGTGATGCGCAACCGCCGTTTCCAGACGGAATGGCGCAATGCACTTACGTGGAACAAGGAATGGAAGACGGTCGCCGGCATGGCCTGGGACCGCTCCGACTACATGAGCGAAAACAATTACGTTGCCAAGGATGAATGGCAGAGCACGCTTGCCTTCTTTGCGGAGCAGATGTGGGCGCCCACGGACAACTTTGACGCCAGTGTGGCCCTGCGCCTGGAGCATGATTCCGTCTGGAACAACCACTTCACGTGGCGTTATTCCAATTCCTGGAAGGTGACGGGCAAGGATTCCCCCACCCGTATTTTCGGTTCCGTGGGTTCCGGCTTCCGCGCCCCCACCTACTTTGAACAGTACGCCGCCAATTACGGCTACGTGGGCAATCCGGACCTGGACGTGTCCAAATCCCTGGGCGGAGACCTGGGCGTGGAACAGCGCCTGGCGGACAACCATTACGCTTCCGTAACGGGGTTCTGGACCCGCATCAACGATGAGATCGGCACCAAGAGCGTAGGCACGTGGCCCAACTCCTACACGACTTACGACAACTTCTCCCACGCCACTTCCTATGGCGTGGAAGTAGCGTTCAAGGGGCAGTTCAAGGATGCGTGGAACAGCGGCTATTATGCCAACTACACCTTCACGATGCCCAAGCGCGACTCCATCGGTAAATATGAAACCGTCCAGATGGCCAATACCGCCCGCCACACCATCAACGCGGAGGTTTATACTTCTCCGGTTGAAAAACTGACGGTCGGCTTCGGCGTAACCTCCGCCATGGGGCGTACGGACTACAACTATGCCCGTCTGGACAACTTCTTTACGGCGCGTTTGTTCGCCAGGTACCAGGTGACGGACAATGTGGCGCTCCATGTGCGTGTGGAAAACCTGTTTGACCAGAATTTCATCATCACGAATGACTATAACTTCGGACCGCGCCAGGCCCGGGGGCTGGGAGTCTTCGGCGGTGTGACGGTCGAATTCTAATTGCTTTTCAGGACTAATTGTTGATTGCACCCCCATCTTCCGTCTTGCGGGCTGTTTCAGGCGAAGGGAACAGCTCCGGGCGGAAGATGGGCTTTTTGTTTTCCGGTGGTTCCGGAATCGGTTAACATGCGGCGGTAATCTGAGCTGTGTTTCGCTGGCTGTACATTCTGGGGGCGTTGGTCCTCGCCGTCTTTCTTGCAGGAGTTTTTTACTTCTCCCAGCGGGAGGCGGACGTTTGGCATGAAGCCTCCGGACGCACGGACGGCAGGGGCATGCCTGCCATATTTGACGGCTTCGTGGAACGGTGGAACAGGTCCGTGGAACGGGAACTGCTCCGGGAACTGGCGGGAGGGGAGCGGAAGAAAAGCCTGCTGTCCGTCTCCCGTGGCGATGGGGATGGGCGGCGTCTGGCCGAGCAGGAGCGTTCCGTGGAACGCATCGGCAGAAGGCTGGAGCTGAAAGACCATATCCGCCAGCTTCCCCTGAAGGAAGTTCCTGCGGGATTGGAATGGCAGACCGGAATGGAGGAGCCGGAAGTGGGTGACCCCCGCGCCGTGAAAGGAGGGCTGGTCCGGCTGTGGATCAATACGCCGTTTCCCGGAACCCTGCGGGCGTTCGGACCGGGAAGCGAAAACTTTTTCAACTACTCCGCCATTGACAACGTGTGGCTTCCCCTGGTGGGACTGCATCCGGAAACCTTCCGCCCCATTCCGGGGCTGGCGGACCGCTGGGCCGTCTCCGCGGACGGGAAAACCGTTTTTTACCATCTGGACCCGGAAGCGACATACTCGGACGGCCGCCCCGTGAAGGCGCAGGATTTCCTGCTGAATATCTGCCTCCGCACGTCCGGCTTTGCCCGGGACCCCTTCTGGACCACCTTGTTCCGTTCCACGTATGACCAGATTACGGTATACGGGGATTCCGTCATTGCCCTGACGCTTCCGTCACCCGGGCCGCTGCTGCCTTACATGGCCTGTGTGGATTTCCATCCGGCCCATCCCGGTTTTTACCATGATTTCAACTCCCTGTTTCTGGAACGCTACCAGTGGAAGGCGCCCCCGAATACGGGGGGCTACGTGGTGGTTCCCGGTAAAATAAGGATAGGCGAGCGCATCACCCTGGCCCGCGTAAAGGACTGGTGGGCGAAGGACAGGAAATACTACCGCTATTCCTGCAATGCGGACCAGGTGGAGCATGTATTTGTAAACTTGGAAAACAAGGCGGTTGAAATGTTCCGCCGCGGGGAGCTGGACATGATGAACGTTCGCAAGCCGGAAGTGTGGGAAAACAGGCTGGAACTGCCGGAAGTTCACCGGGGCTACATAGACAAGTACAGCCTGGAAGCCGGTTATGCCTGCCCTCCGTACGGCCTGTACCTGAACTGTGCGGACAAGCTTCTGAAAAATCCCGGCGTCCGCAGGGGGCTGGCGCATTCCGTGAACATGGGCATGGTGATTGATACCCTGTTCCGCGGGAATATGAGAAGGCTGGGTTCCTACATGGAGGGGTACGGCGATCTGACGCTTCCGCTGAAAGCGCCGGAATACAGCAAGAAAAAAGCCATGGAATATTTTGCCCGCGCCGGCTACCGGGAAATGGGGGAAGACGGCGTGCTGAAGAATGAACGGGGGGAACGGCTGGTGGTGGAACTGACCTTCGCGGACTCCTCCACCCTGATGACCAACGTCTGTTCCATTCTCCGGCAGGAGGCCCTGAAATGCGGGGTGGACCTGCGCCTGGACCCCCTGACCTATAATGTCTGTTCCCGGAAGGTATTTGAAAAACGGTACCAGGCCGCCCTGTGGGCATGGCCGCTCCAGACGCCGTTCCCCCGGCTGTATGAAACCTTTGCTTCCGAGCTGGCGTACGATGCCCGCGGCAACCCCGTGGGCAACACGAACAATATCTTTGCCGTGGCGGACACGGAACTGGATGCGGCCCTGGACGCGGAGCGGAGTGCCCCGGATGGCGCCGCCCTGAAAAAAGCCCTTCACCGCGCCCAAAAGCGCATTTATGAACTCTGCGTCTGGATTCCCGGCTGGCGGGAACCCTACACGTACGTCGCCTGCTGGCGCTGGATACGCTGGCCGGAATCCCCCACGCGGTTCTGTTCCCCCCGGATTTACAACCCCCTGGAATCCCACCTGTACTGGGTGGATGAAAAAATGAAGAAGGAAACGCAGGAGGCCCGGCGCCGGGGCGTTCCGTTTGAGGAAAGGCACCAGGTGATACGCCTTGAAAGACCGGATGACGCCGCCCCGTAATAAGACCAGTTCTCCGGCTTCTTTTTAAATTGAAGGGAGGCGGTTTTTCATCATAATTCCCCTTATTATTCCCTAGAACCGTTTATTGACTCCATTATCATGAAAATATCACTTTTTTCCGCCCTGTTTCTGGCAGGCCACCTTTGCATGGCCGCTCCCATGCCCCTGCCGGAATCCAATGACGGCGCCAAGCATGTCTTCGCCACCAACCAGGAAAACTTCCTGATGGACGGAAAGCCTGTCAAAATCATCTCCGGGGAAATGCACTACCCGCGCGTGCCGCGTGAGCACTGGCAGGACAGGTTCCAGCGCATGAAGGCCATGGGCATGAACACCGTCTGCACCTATCTGTTCTGGAACGTGCATGAACCGGAACCCGGCAAGTGGGACTTTTCCGGCAACCTGGACTTTGTGGAATTCATCAAGGAAGCGCAGAAGGCCGGCCTGTGGGTCATCGTGCGTCCGGGCCCTTACGTTTGCGCGGAATGGGAATTCGGCGGGTTCCCCGGCTGGCTGCTGAAGGATGAAGACCTGAAGGTCCGTTCCCAGGACCCCCGTTTCCTGGAACCGGCCATGGCTTATCTCAAGAAAGTCTGCTCCATGCTGGAACCGCTCCAGATCACCAAGGGCGGCCCCATCATCATGGCCCAGGTGGAAAACGAATACGGCTCCTACGGCTCCGACAAGGACTACGTGAAAAAACACCTGGAAGTCATCCAAAAGGAGCTTCCGGGCGTGGTGCCCTTTACCTCGGACGGCCCGAACGACTGGATGATCAACAACGGCACGCTGCCCGGCATTGTCCCCGCCATGAACTTCGGCGGCGGAGCCAAGGGCGCCTTTGCCAACCTGGAAAAGCACAAGGGCAAGACTCCCCGCATCAACGGCGAATTCTGGGTAGGCTGGTTTGACCACTGGGGCAAGCCCAAAAACGGCGGCAGTACGGAAGGCTTCAACCGCGACTTGAAGTGGATGCTGGAAAACAACGTCTCCCCCAACCTCTTCATGGCGCACGGGGGCACCTCCTTCGGCTTCATGAACGGGGCGAACTGGGAAGGGGCCTACACGCCGGACGTGACCAATTACGACTACGGCGCGCCCATCTCTGAAAACGGAACCCTGACGGACCGCTACCGCACGTTCCGCCAGACCATTCAGGACTATTACGGTGATACGTACAAGCTCCCCGAACCGCCCGCGCAGCCGGAAATGATGGAGCTGCCGCCCATCACGTTTACGGAGAAAGCCGGCATGTTCAACCGGCTCCCGCAGCCTGTCATCCGCAAGGAGCCCGTGCACATGGAAGCCCTGGGGCAGAGCCTGGGCTTCATCCTGTACCGGACGAAGGTGAACGGCCCGGTGAAGGGAGAGCTGAAAATGAACAACATGCAGGACCGCGCCATCGTTTACGTGGACGGCAAAAGGCAGGGAGCGGCGGACCGCCGCTACAAGCAGGACGCCTGTGACGTGGTCATTCCCCCGGGCCTCCATACGGTGGACATCTTTGTGGAAAACATGGGCCGCATCAACTTCGGCGGACAAATCCAGGGGGAACGCAAGGGAATCCGCGGCCCCATCACGCTGGACGGGAAGAAGCTGGAAAACTTCCTCATCTACAACCTCCCTTGCAAGGGCGTGGAGCTTCTCTCCTTCTCCGGCAAGAAGCCGGGCGGCGACCAGCCCGTGTTCCACCGTGGATATTTCAACGTCTCCAACCCCAAGGATACCTACCTGGACATGCGGGACGGCTGGAAGAAAGGCGTCGTGTGGGTGAACGGCCACAATCTGGGCCGCTTCTGGTTCATCGGCTCCCAGCAGGCGCTTTACTGCCCCGGCGAATACCTGAAACCGGGGAAAAATGAAATCGTGGTGCTGGACGTGGACGGTGGCTCTGGCACGGTGAAAGGCGTGAAGGAAGCCATTTACGAAGTCAACAGGGACCCCGCCATGGCGGACGTCTTCCGTGTGGGCAAGCCCGTAGCTCCCGCTGCCAGCCAGCTCGTGCACAAGGGAACCTTCGCCAAGGGCGCCGACCAGCAGGAAATCAAATTCCGCGCTCCCGTCCAGGCCCGCTACATCGCCCTCGTCAGCAAGAACGCCCATGACAACGGTCCGCACGCCGCCATTGCGGAGCTGAACTTCCTGGATGCCTCCGGCAACCTGCTTCCCCGCGAACAGTGGTCCGTGGTCTATGCGGACTCCCATGAAACGGCGGGGGAAGCCGCCCAGGCGGGCCTGGTGATGGACAACCAGCCCACCACCTACTGGCACACCAAGTGGCAGGGGGACAATCCCACGCACCCGCACATGATCGTGCTGGACCTGGGCAAGGTGCAGAAGCTCTCCGGCTTCCGCTACCTGCCGCGCCAGAACCGGGAAAACGGCCGCATCAAGGATTATGAAGTCTACGCGTCCCCCAAGCCGTTCAAGCCTGCCAAATAAGGATTCCCGGAAATCCTGATCTTTCCGGGGCCGCTCCATTCTTTGGGATGGAGCGGCCTTTTTCCTTTTGGAGCATTTTTGGAAGCAACGGAATCTTCACGCGAACGCGGCATGCGCTGGTTTTAAGAACACGTGTTTGCTGATGCCTTGGTTACCGCATGGCAAGCGCCCCCCGGCATGAAAAAGGCGGCTCCGTGGTGTACGGAGCCGCCGGGAGGCAGTAATGAACTCAATGATTAATTGTTAGAAGTTCCAGGAGAAGCCCAGCTTGATGGTGTGGTAGCCGGGATCACTGTAGCCCTGAATCTGGTAATATTCGTAGCCGATCAGGAAGTCAGCGCTCTTGGAGATGCTGAATTTGAACCCGGCCTGGGCCGCCCAGGAAAACTTGGTGGTGGAAATGGTGTGGGAACGGCTTCCGTCTTCCAGACCGTGGATGGTGGTTTTAATGTCTCCGTACGTGGCGCCCGCCTTGCCGCCCAGATAGAACATCGTGTAATCGCCGATGGGGAGGTTCAGCGTATAGCCGGCCATCATCGGAACGTAGGTGGAGCGGACGCTGGCGGTATAGGGGCCGCTGATGCCCAGGTCATGCACGCTGGGATGGTGGGAGCCTGCCAGAATGCCGCCGTTCAGGGAAATCTGATGAACAATGCTGCCGGTTTCAATGTAATTGAAAATGCTCAGATTGCCGCCGGCCACGTTGGGCATGGCATCCTTGGTGGCGATGCCGTAAGCTCCTTCCAGGGACATGCCGAATTGGCCGTCGTATTTGTCGGCGTGGTAGGCATTGGCGGCGGATACGGAGGCCACGAGGGCCAAACCTAACAGTATAGTCTTGTTCATATGGGGATAAATGGTGAATTTAACTGTGATCCATTCTTGGCAGTTTTCCCTTTTGAAGTCAAACATGAAATGTCAAATTTGCATGAAATCCCCGGGCGCCGGGAGATGAAGTTGCCAGAACGGACCCGGTGGGGTACATTCTGCGCCATGGAACAACAAGCGTGTGATTTGCTGGTGACCGCTTCCCGCATGCTGGCGGGCGCGGGGCAGGCCGGCGCCGCCGGAAATGCGGCCGTCGCCGTCCGGGACGGGAAAATTCTGGAAACAGGGAGTGCCGTGGAACTGGAAGCCCGGTGGAAGCCCGCCGCCCGCAGGGATCTGGGAAATGTCCTGCTGATGCCGGGGCTCGTCAATGCCCATACGCACGTTCCGATGACCTTCTTGCGCGGCTTTGCGGATGACCTGCCTCTGATGGAGTGGCTGACCGGGCATATTTTCCCTGTGGAAGCCCGCCTGACGGACAGAATCGTCTCCCTGGGGGCGCGGCTGGGCATGTATGAAATGATGCGGACGGGCACGACGGCTTTTGTGGACTCCTATTTGCTGGAAATCAACGTGCTCCGGGAGGCGGAGCGCATGGGAATGCGCTGTGTGGGCGGGGAGGCTCTTTTTGCGTTTCCTTCCCCGGCATACGGCGGATGGGATGCGGCGGAAGCCCTGTACCGGGAGCAGGCGGCGCGCTTTGCGGGCCGCGGCAGGGTGCAGGTGGCCCTGATGCCGCACAGCGTGTACACCACCAGTGACGACGTGCTCCGGCGTTCCATGAAGCTGGCGGAGGAACTGGACCTGATGCTGCATATCCATCTGTCGGAATCCGCCGGAGAAGTGGAACAGTGCCGCTCCCTGCACGGGGACAGGCGCCCGGTGGGTTATGCCCGGGACATGGGGCTGCTGAATGAACGCACCGTGCTGGCCCACATGGTGGACGTGACGGATGATGAACTGGAACTGGTAGCCTCTTCCGGAGCGGCAATCGCCCACAATCCGGTCAGCAATTTGAAACTGGCTTCCGGCTTCGCCCGGGTGCGGGACATGGTGCGGTCCGGCATTTCCGTCTCCCTGGGAACGGACGGAGCGTGCAGCAACAACAGCCTGGACATGTTTGAAACGATGAAGCTGGCCGCCATTCTTGCCAAGGGATGCAGCGGGGACGCCACCGCGGTGCCCGCCACGCAGGCGCTGAACATGGCCACGGCGGAGGGCGCCCGCATCTTCCGGACGCCGGGGCTGGGAACGCTGGCCCCGGGAGCTCCCGCGGACATGATTGCCCTGGACCTGGATGAACCGAACCTCTGCCCGATTTTCAACGAAGCGTCCCATGCCGTTTATGCCGCTTCCGGCAAGGACTGCGTGTTCACCATGGTGGAAGGGAACATCCTGTACGACCGCGGAACCTACACGGACGGCCTGTATGCGGACACCGCCGCGGAAATGCGGGACCTGGTGGAGTGGGTGAAGGGGAAGGAATAAAGACGGAAGACTAAATACAAAAGAGAAAATAGTCTTTAACAGGAATTTCCCCTCTATTTAATCTTTTGTCATTGGGGCGTCGTTCAGGCGGCGCATGCTCATATTCCTTCTTTACCCGCAAGGGGGGATGCCTTTATAGTAATTTCATGCAATATGATCTCATCGTCATTGGTGGAGGCCCTGCCGGCTATGTGGGCGCCATCCGCGCCGCCCAGCTGGGAAAATCCGTGGTGTGCGTGGAACGCGACCGTATAGGGGGCACCTGTTTGAACTGGGGTTGCATCCCCACCAAGGCGCTTCTGAAAAATGCGGAGGCCTACCTGACCGTGACGGCCCGGGCCAAGGAATTCGGCATGACGGTGGAAGGCGTCAGCGTGGACTGGAGCGAGGTGATCGGCCGTTCCCGCAAGGTCAGCGACCGCCTGGCCGGCGGCGTGGGTTTCCTGTTTAAGAAAAACAAGGTGGACTCCGTTACGGGAGAAGCCTCCATCATTGCCCCCGGCAAGGTGGAAGTGAAGGCCGCCGACGGAACGACGAGCGTTCTGGAAGGGAAAAACATCCTGATCAGCACCGGCTGCGTCACCCGCACGGTGCCCAGCCTGCCACTAAACGGCACCACCATCATCGGTTCCAAGGAAGCCATGGTGCTGGAAAAGCGGCCTGAAAGCATGATCATCATCGGTTCCGGCGCCATTGGCACGGAATTCGCCTACATTTACAACTCCTTCGGCACCAAGGTAACGCTCATTGAAGCGCTTCCGCGCATGCTTCCCAATGAAGACGACGACTCCTGCCAGACGCTGGAACGCGCGTTCAAGAAGCAGGGCATCAAGGTCATGACGGGAGCCTCCGTGGAATCCGTCATGGAAACCTGCGACGGCAAGGTCAAGGCCAACGTGAAAAACAGCAAGGGACAGGAAGAGGAAATCACGGCGGACGTCTGCCTGGTGGCCATCGGCGTGAAGCCGGTCGTTCCCGCCGCTCCCGGCCTGGAGCTGACGGAAAAGGGATTCATCAAGGTGAATGACCGCTACGCCACATCCATTCCCGGTGTTTACGCGGCGGGCGACGTGATCGGCGGCGTGCTGCTGGCGCATACGGCCACCTTTGAAGCCGTGCAGGCCGTGGAAGGCATGTTTAATCCGGACTACCAGCCCAGGCAGGTCGGCTTCTTCCCAAGCTGCACGTACTGCTACCCGCAGGTGTCTTCCGTAGGCAAAACGGAACGCGCCCTCAAGGAAGCGGGCGTGGAGTACAAGGTGGGCAAATTCCCCTTCCAGGCCATTGGCAAGGCCGTGGCCGCCGGAGAAACGGACGGCTTCGTGAAAACCCTGTACGGCGCCAGGAACGGGGAACTGCTGGGCGCCCACATCGTAGGGCCGGAAGCCACGGAACTCATTGCCACGCTGGGCGTCGGCATTCAGGCGGAACTGACGGACGAGGACATCCACGCCACCATCTTCGCCCATCCCACGCTGTCGGAGGCCATCCATGAATCCATGCTGGCTTCCGAGGGAATCGCCATCCACATGTAACGGTTTTCATGGGAAGAGCCCCGCAACGGGGCTCTTTTTCTCATTTTCTTTTCAGTTGCCCCAAGGCTTGCGGCGCTCCTTAGGTGTTTCATCTATGGTTTCAAAAGGGGCAGAAAACCGCTCTTGCGATTTTACAAGAGCCGGAAAATCTCTGATCAGGAGAGACGGAAGAAAAAATATTCCATGGTTTGGCCGAAAGACAACCGCCTGGGACGGTGGCCTGATTCATTCCAGTTTTCCTGAAGCAACATGCCGGAAGAACTGATTCCCGGGGAAAAACTGTAAAGAGGAAAGACATTCAGCCTTTCCTCTTTAGTATTTAGACTTTTTCTCCGCGACGCCTCACAGCTCAAATACCGGATTTTCCACGGCGTTTTTCACCGCAATGAGGAATTGCACGGCCTGCTTGCCGTCCACCAGGCGGTGGTCATAGGAAAGGGCCAGGTACATCATGGGCCGGGCGACGATCTGGCCGTCCCGGACCACGGGGCGTTCCTGGATGGCGTGCATGCCCAGAATGCCGCTCTGGGGCGGGTTCAGAATGGGGGTGGAGAGCAGGGAGCCGTACGTTCCCCCGTTGGAGATGGTGAAGCAGCCGCCTTGCAGGTCCTGCATGGACAGGCTTCCGTTGCGCACTTTTTCCGCCAGGGCGGCGAGTTCCAGTTCCAGCTCCGGGAGCGTTTTCCGGTTGCAGTCCCGCAGCACGGGGACCACGAGGCCCTTGTCCGTGCCGATGGCCACGGAAATGTCGTAATACAGGTTTTCCACAATGTCCGTGCCGTCAATCCTGGCGTTGACCTGGGGCACCTCCTTCAGGGCCTTGACCACCGCCTTGATGAAGAAGCTCATGAAACCAAGCTTGGTGCCGTACCGTTCCCGGTACGCCGCATTGAATTGTTTGCGGAGCTCCATCACGGCGGACATGTCGCACTCGTTGAAGGTGGTGAGGATGGCCGCCTGGTGCTGGGCCTCCACCAGCCGGGCCGCGATGGTGCGGCGCAGCGGGCTCATGGGCTTCCTGATAAAGCGCGGGGGAGCCTCCTTTTCAGGCTTTCCGCTCTCTCCAGCGGAATTCTGTTCCGGGGCGGACATTTGCTTTTCCAACTTTTGCTCCGGGGATTCAGTCCCGGCGGCGGGGGCTGTGGAAGCGGGTTCCTCCCGTGTTTCCGGCGTTGCGGTTTTCTGCGGTTCCGGCGGCGCGGGAGCGTCTTCCTTTTCCGGCGCGGCGGCGGTTCCGGCTGCGGAGGAGATGCGGCCCAGAGCCGCGCCGATGGGGGCTTCCGCTCCTTCCGGGACGAGGATTTCCAGCACGCCGTTTTCGTCCGCCTCCAGGTCTGTGGAAACCTTGTCCGTTTCCAGAGTTACCAGGGTGTCGCCTTTGGCTACCGGGTCACCGGCATTCTTGTGCCACGCGGCTACAGTGGCGGTGGTGATGGATTCTCCGAAGTTGGGGATCAGGATGTCGCTCATGGAATAAGGATGGTTCAGGATTGCGCCCGCGGCCCGAAGGCGGTGGCGATGAGACGTTTTTGCGCGGCGGCGTGCAGGGCCTTGGCGCCCTCCGCAGGGCAGGCCATGGGCGGCCGCCCCGCATAGCGGAAGGAGGTGGCGAAGAGGCGTCCCAGCCTGTTCCGCAGGTGGCCCCAGGCGCCCATGTTGGAGGGTTCCTCCTGGCACCAGACGAAGTCGCGCACCTTCTGGTAGGGAGCCAGCAGGTAGGTGAGCTGTTCCTGAGCCAGCGGGTAGATTTGTTCCAGCCGGATGATAATGGTATCTGAGATATTCCGCTCCTTCCGGTAGGCGGCCAGGTCATAGTAAACTTTCCCGGTGCAGAAGACGGCGCGCGTCACCTGGTCCGGCGCGGGAGCGTCCGGGTCCGGAAGCACTTCATGAAAGCGGGAGGGAGCCAGGAATTCCCGGTGGGGGGAAACGGCCTCCGCACGGGAGAGCAGGCTTTTGGGCGTGAAGACGATCAGCGGCTTGTGCACGTTCTGGTGCACCTGGCGGCGCAGGGCGTGGAAGTACTGCGCCGGGGTGGTGGGGTTGATGACCTGCATGTTGTCGTCCGCACAGAGCTGGAGATAGCGTTCCATCCGGGCGCTGGAATGTTCAGAGCCCGCCCCTTCATAGCCGTGGGGAAGCAGCAGCACGATGCGGTTCTTCTGGTGCCATTTGGCCTCCGCGGCTGCAATGAACTGGTCCACGATGACCTGCGCCCCGTTGGCGAAGTCTCCGAACTGGGCCTCCCACATGACCAGCGCGTCCGGGCTGTCCAGCGCGTAGCCGTATTCAAAGCCCAGCACGGAGGCCTCCGAGAGGGAGGAATTGTAAATGCGGAACGTAGTAGTGCCGTGGTTCAGCTTTTCCAGGGGGGTATACAGGGAGCCGTCGTTGAAATCATGCAGGACGGCGTGCCTGTGGGAGAAGGTGCCGCGCTGGCAGTCCTGGCCGGACAGGCGGATGTGGTGGTCTTCCGTAAGCAGGCTGCCCCACGCCAGGGCTTCCGCCATGCCCCAGTCCAGCAGTCCGCCGTCACGGAAGGCTTCCCGGCGGCGTGAGAGGAAGCGTTTTTCCAGCGTGGGATGCGGGGTGAAGCCGTCCGGCAGTTCCGTCAGGATGTTTCCGACGCTTTGGAACAGTTCAGGGCTGATCCCCGTGCGCACGCTGGTGCGCGGGATGGGCGTTTCATCCGCGTCCTGCGAGGTGGCGGGGAGGATGTAATCAGCCGGGTTTTCTTTCATCTGCTGCAGGGCCTGTTCCATCCCGTCCCAGATGTGTTCCCGGATGTCATGCTCCTGCTGGGCCGTCAGTTCTCCGCGCTCCCTGAGTTCCGTTCCGTACAGGGCGGCTGCAGTGGGGCGCGCCTCAATCCGTTTGGTCTGCATGGGCGCGGTGAAGGCGGCCTGGTCCGTTTCATTGTGCCCCAGGCGGCGGTAGCAGTACATGTCCAGAATGATGTCCCGCCCGAACTGCTGGCGGAACTGGAGGGCGAATTCCGCCGCCCAGACCAAGTCCTCCGGGCTTTCTCCGTTGATATGGAGGATGGGGGACTGGAGCATCTGCGCCACGTCCGTGGCGTAGCGGGAGGAGCGGGCCTCGTCCGGGCTGGTGGTGAAGCCGATCTGGTTATTGATGATGAGGTGCACGGTTCCCCCCGTCCGGTAGCCTTTCAGCAGGGAGAGGTTCAGCACTTCCGCCACGAGCCCCTGTCCGGCAAAGGCGGCGTCTCCATGCAGGACCAGCGGCAGCACATGCTTGCGCTCCGCGTCTTCCAGATTGTGCTGCATGGCCCTGGCCCGGCCTTCCACCACGGGATAGACGGCTTCCAGGTGGCTGGGATTGGAGGAGAGGCGCACGTGGAGTTCCTGCCCGTCCACATGGCGCGTGGTGGCATAGCCCAGGTGGTACTTCACATCGCTCCTGCCGATGGGGGATTCCGGCAGGTAGTCCGGCGTGAATTCATGGAAGATGGTTTTCAGCGGCTTGTGAAGGATATTGGCAAGCACGTTCAGCCTTCCGCGGTGGGCCATGCCCATTTCAATGTGGGAGACGCCGGCGGCGGGGCACCGCTTGACGAGCGCGTCCAGCAGGACGATGGCGCCTTCCCCTCCTTCCAGGGAGAAGCGTTTTTCCCCGATGAAGCGCTTGCCCAGGAATTCCTCAAACAATTCCGCCTTGCAGAGATGGAAGAAGGCGTCCCGCCGGACCTCCGGGCCGTAGTCCACGCCGTTCGCCCGGAGCTTGATTTTTTCTTCAATCCAGGAGCGGATTTCCAGATTGTCTATGTGGTGGTATTCAAACCCGATGGCTCCGCAGTAGGTTTTTTGCAGGTGGCTGATGATTTCACGCAGGGTGAACGTCCGGCCGTCCATGAACGTGCCGATGTTGGCGGGCTGGTCCATGTCCTCCTCCCGGAAGCCCATTTCCTCCAGGTTGACGGGGGTGCACGCCTTGTCCGGGGAGGCCAGGGGATTGAAGTGGGAGCACTGGTGCCCCATGACCCGGTACGCCCGGATAAGCTGGTTGACGCGCCCGCGGCATTCCGCGCTTTCCGGCGGCACGGTGTAGGGGGAGGAGTCCGTGCCGTTTCCGGTGTTTCCGCGTTCCTGCGGAGTGCCGCCGCTGCCCAGTTCATACCCCTCAAACCAGGCTGCCCAGAGGGGATCTACGGACAGGGGGTCATTCTTCCATGATTCATGGAGCGCCGTGATTTCTTCAGGCGCGAGTCTGGAAAAGATGGAGGCGTTCATGCTGCGGATGGGTTGGTACGGGGCTATTCTCTCTTCACTGGTCACTATTCTCTGCCCGCAGGGCATTAATAGCTGTGTTCGTTAAGCTGGACCTTCCCGCGGAAGACCCAGTAAATGGCGGCGGAATAGGCCAGCACGAGCGGCACGCCCAGGATGGCGATGTACGTCATCACCACCAGGCTTTCCCGCGTGGAGGAGCCGTTGACGAGCGTCAGGGAGTTTTCCGGATTGGGCATGGAATAGAGCAGGTTGGGGAACATGGCCGCCCCGAAGAGGGCCATCATGCAGCCCATTGTGGAGCAGGAGGCGATAAAGGCCCAGCCCGGACGGTTCCTGTGGATGAAGATCCAGATGGCCGTGATGGAAATGACCGCCAGGGCCGCGATGCCGTAAATCCAGGGGGAGCGTTCCAGGGCCGCCGCTACATGAGGCACGTACAGCAGGGTGGCCGCCCCGTGAAGGATAATCAGGATGGTGAAGATGATGATCCAGGGCTTGAGCAGTTTTTTGATCTGGTCCTGAAGATTCCCCTGTGTTTTCATCAGCAGGAAAATACCGCCGTGCATGGCGAACAGGGCTACCGTCGTCAGTCCCAGCAGAACGGAATAGGGGTTCAGCAGGCTGAGGAAGGTTCCGGTGAAGTTGCCCTGGTCGTCCAGCGGGATGCCCTTGGTCACGTTCCCCATGGCTACGCCGATGAGGAGGGCGGCCAGGAGGCTGCTGATGGAGAAGGTGGTGTCCCACCCTCTGCGCCACCATTTCATGGGCTGCTTGCTCCGGAATTCAATGGAGACGGCCCGGAAGATCAGGGTGAGCAGCAGGAGCATGAAGGCCAGGTAGAACCCGGAGAAAACGGAGGCGTACACGTACGGGAAGGCGGCAAAGAGGGCGCCGCCGCCCGTGATGAGCCAGACTTCATTGCCGTCCCACACGGGGCCGACGGCATTCAGCGTGAGCCTTCTGTTTTCATCTCCCTTGATGAAAAGCTGGAGCGTTCCTGTTCCCAGGTCAAAGCCGTCCAGGATGGCGTATCCGGAAAAGAGCACGCCGACGAGGATGAACCAGATGATTTGCAGGTCTGTGAGAGTGAGATTATCCAACATGGTTTTAACGGGGTGGGGGATTAGTCTTTGATGAAGGGAACCTGGAGCTTGCCTTCCCCGGTTCCGTCGTCTTCTTCCGCTTCCTGGTCCGGACCCTTGCGGATTTTATGGGTGATCTGATAGAGGAAGAGGGCCAGAAGCAGGGTGTAAATCACGCCGAACATGCCGAGGGAGGAGAGGGCTTCCGCCGGAGTAAGGGTGGGGGAGACGGCATGTTCCGTCCTCAGGATGCCGTACACAATCCACGGCTGGCGGCCCATTTCAGCCACAGCCCAGCCCACCTGGTTGGCGATTTGGGGACCCAGTACGGAGAAGACGAAGCACCAGAGAAGCCAGCGTTTCTGAAAAAGCCAGCCCTGTTTCCAACCCCATATTCCCACCAGGAACAGCGCGGCCAGCGCGCAGCCGATCAGGATCATGATGTGGAAGGAATAGAAGACGGGCAGGATGGGGGGGCGTTCATCCTGCGGAATGTCATTCATGCCCGTAATGGGCGTATCCAGGTCGTGATGGGTCAGGAAGGTCAGCAGGTACGGGATGGAGATGCCCGTGACTTCATGGGTGGACGGGTTCATCCAGCCGACGAGGTGGAGGGACAGGGGAGCGCCCGTTTCCATCACGCCTTCCATGGCGGCGAATTTGGCGGGCTGGTGGATGGCGACTTCCCTGCCGCTGGAGTCTCCCGTGATGCCCATGCCCACTACGCCGATGAGGCCGATGACCAAGGCAACCTTGAAGCTTTTTTCAGCCCCTCCGGTAAAGCGTTTTTTCAGGATGTACCAGGCGGAGACGCTGAGGACGAGCGTGGCCCCCGCCAGCCAGCAGCCGGCCAGGGCGTGCGTCAGGCGGTCCATGGTGGAGGGGTTGAAGACCACGTCATAGAAACTGGTGATGTGGGCCTGGATTTTTCCGTTCACCTCCACCAGCTTGTACCCGGCGGGCGTCTGCATCCAGGAGTTCGCCACAATGATCCAGATGGCGCTGAAATGGGCGCCCAGGGCGACCATGCAGGAGGAGAAGAAGTGCATTTTAGGTCCCACCTTGTCCCAGCCGAAGAGGAGGATGGCCAGGAAGCCGGATTCCAGGAAGAAGGCGAAAATGCCTTCCGCCGCGAGGGGGCTGCCGAAGATATCGCCCACGCAGCGGGAATAGTCCGCCCAGTTGGTGCCGAACTGGAATTCCATCACGATGCCGGAGGCGACGCCCAGGGCGAAGATGATGCCGAATATCTTGGTCCAGAACTTGGCCTGCTTGTGGTAGAGCTCATTCTTTGTTTTCAGCCAGAGGCCTTCCAGCGCTACCAGAACCACCCCCAGGCCGATGGTCATCGGCGGGAAGATGTAGTGGAACATGATGGTGAGAGCAAATTGAATACGGGATAATAAGACCGGATCGTCCATGATTGATTGGGGATGAGTGGTTTTTAATGGAACAAGATGCCGGCAGCCAAATTCCGGTACCTTCATGATTTATACATCCCAAACGCTCCTTTGTTCAATTATTTTCCTATTTACCCAATAACTTTTTTAGATTATCTCTAAAAAAGAATGGTTTAGAGCTGGATGGACACGGCGGTTCCCTCTTCCACCAGGTCAAAAAGGACCAGCATGTCTGCGGGGGAGAGGCGGATGCACCCGTGGGACTCCGGCGTTCCCAGGAGTTCCGGATGGTTGGTGCCATGAATGTAAATGTAGCGTTCCCGCGTATTGGCGTTTTCCGTTTCCAGGCCGTCCAGCCACAGGATGCGCGACAGGATGAGGTCTGAATGTTCATCCAGCCCCTCCGGAATAGCGCCGGGGTAGCGGCCAACCGGAAGGCGTGAAAGAAAAATGGTGTCCTCCGGTTCTCCGTCTCCTATTTTCCGGCAGATGCGGAAACGGCCCGTGGGTGTTTTTCCGGAACCCTCTTCAAACCCAGCTCCGGCTTTTCCGCTGGAAACGGGGCACCGGAACAGGACTTTTCCGGATGCTTCCAGCGCCAGCTCCTGCCGGGACAGGTCAATGCGTATGGAAGGGGCGGACACGGCGGAAGGCGGGGAAAAATGGTCAGGCCTGCTGTTCCATCCGGGCAATGATGGCCTGGATGGCGGCTGTCAATTGCCGCGCCACGCTGTTGTAGGCGGACTGTCCGCAGCCGATCGGGTCTGCAATGCTGCGGTTGTCCGTGTAGCAGGTGACCAGCCGGATTTTATCCGCATGCTCGGGGAAATTGGCAAGCAGAGCGGCCAGGTGGCTCTCCGTCATGGCGTAAACGGCTGTGGCTTTTTCCATCAGCTCATGCGTGACGGGGCGGCTTTCATGGCAGGACAGGTTGACGCCGTGCGCCTCCAGCACGTGGAGCGTTTCCGGGCTGGCCTCCTGCCCGTGCCATGCGGAGGTTCCTGCGGAACCGGCCTGCCATTCCGGATGGCCGGCGGAGAGTTTCCGGAAAAGGCCTTCCGCCATGGGGCTGCGGCATGTGTTGCCAGTGCAGATGAAAAGAATGTGTTTGCGCTGTGTCATGAGTCGGGACGTTATCTTTTGGAATGATGGGGGATAGGCACCTCGTTGGGTTCCTGGTACAGGTTGTCCGGAGGGAGGACGTGGCCCGCTCCGCTGCCGTCCGCAGGGGTGGAGCCGCCGTCTTCCTCCTCCTCGTCATCCGCATTCCCGGAGGGAGGAGTGAGCCACGGAAACAGGAATCCCGCCAGGGCCACGCACAGCACCCCCGTGACGGGCGTCATGACGGGGAACCAGGTATCATGGACGGAGAACAGGTACCACGCAATAACCGGAACCGCCAGAATGCAGAGGCCCCAGATGATGAAGCGGCCCCGGCGCTGGAAACGCAGAGCCCATATAGCCAGGAGCAGGACATCCAGCACGATGACCCACTGCACCCAGGCCGGAGCCGCCGGAATCAGGACGGGAGGGGCCGGAGCCAGGGAACCCATGATGCTGCGGATGGTTTGGGCGGCCAGGAGGGCCTGTGCGTCAGGAGTCTCGGAAAGGGCGGACGGCTCGGAAACGATGACCGCATCCGCTGAGGAAAGCAGTTTTCTGACGGCGGTGGTATCCGGCGGGCGCAGTCCGGACATGACGGGTACGATCACCTCCTTCGTGTCCAGCATGGTGGGGCTGCTGTGCTCCGCCAGCGGAATGCGGCCGTACTCGTCCAGGGGAATGGAGCGCTTGTTGCCCAGGAAAAGGGTCTCTCCCGGAATGATTTTCACGTCGCCGGGCTTCAGGTCCAGTGCATTCAGGGCGGCGACCAGCGGCAGGGTGGGGATGATGTCCCCGCCCCAGCGTACGAAAAGGGGGGGGGACACCCGGTCTTCCGGGGAGGGGGAAAACAGTTCGTTATTCTCCACAACGGTGCCCAGGGTGAGTGCCGCCGTCACCAGTTGGGGAGATTCTCCCACCAGTCTGTCCGCACGCGGGAAGCGGTCCGCCTTCCCAACGATGTTGGCGGCGGGAACAGCCAGCTTCTTCCAGTCCGGCGGCAGTGGCGCGTGGCGGGAGGACTCGCTCATCTGCCGCCCCAGGGCCTTGTGGGGAAAGCGGTCCAGCTCATACCCCACGGCGGCTTTCACAATGCTGTCCGGCTCCTCGTCCCACGTCAGGGGGGCCATCACGTAAACATTCTTGGCCCCCTGCTCGTACAGGTGGCGGAACAGGACCGTGTAATCCATGGGGTTGGGCGGATACGTGGCAAAGCTGTTCAGGGAGGATTCCCGGTGAAGGGAAACTACGGGAAGCTGGGCCGTCTGCCCGTTGTTGAAATAATCGTAAGGCTGGAGAACGATGCTGTCTTCCGCATTCAGCCCTTCCGGATGCACGTTTCGGTACTCTCCGGCCAGGGAGCGTTCAGCCGCCCATTCATAACAAAAAACGGTGGGGGGAAGAAACACGTACCCCAAAATCCAGCCCAGGCCCAGGGATATCTGGAACAGGGACACAATAAGCAGGAATCTGGGGGTCAGCGTCATCAGAGTACGAAATGAAAAATCATGCTAACATGGCCGCCAGTGGTTCTGCAAGCGTGGAGCCGGGCAGAAGCCTCCGGAGGTGTTCCAGCCCGGCGGGAATCTGGGCAAGGTACCAGGTTTTCCCCTGGTTGTGGCCGATGTTGGCGTAGGCTCCCAGCATCTGCATGACCCGCTGCAGGGCGCAGGCGCGGAAAATGCGCTCATCCAGGGGGTGCCCGGTAATCCTTTCCCACTCCCGGAGCAGCTCCTGCACCTGTGCGGGGGCCAGATGGGCGTAGCCGTCATAAACCAGAGAGGCCAGGTCATACTCCGGGCGTCCGCCGCGCATTCCCTGGAAATCAATCAGCCACGTCTTCCCGGCATGGATATGCACGTTCTGGGACTGGCTGTCCCGGTGGACGGGCCGCGCGGGAAGGGAGGCCAGGAACTGCGCCAGTTCTTTCAGGGCCGGGTGGTTCAGAAAGGGTGCCGCCTCCATTCCTAGATGGGAGCCCAGCAAATGTTCCGCAAAATAGGCCTGCTCCCAGCGGTACAGGGCCTCGTCAAAAGCGGGCTGAAGAGAAAAATCCTCCGGGAACGGGCAGTTATGAAGCAGATGAAGCTGTTCCATGGCCCGCACGTAGCGCGGGCGCAGGGTGGGCCAGGGTTCCCCCCGGAAGCCCAGAAGATTGGCATCCCCCAGATCCTCTACCAGGGCGGCTCCGCAACCGGGGCCGAGCGGTTCATAATCGTAAATTTCCGGCACGTTGACGCCATGGGCACGCAGGTGCCGGGCCGCGGGAATAAAGGAATCGTTATCCGCGCGGTCATTGCCCCAGCGGATGCCTATGCAGGTGCGGCCGTCAAGCCGGATGCGGACAATGGTGCGCCCGGACGCCCCCAGGGCCAGGGTCTTGAAATCTTCTTCCCGCGGAACGGCGTGAAAACTCCGTTGAACCAGGCTGGATAATTCTTTCATGAAAAGGCGTGGCAGTGGGGCCTTGCGGAAGGGAGCGGACGGAGGGGGCGTCCTCCGTCCGCTGAAAATGGGGTGGGTGACGAATCAGGCCGGGAATTGGCGGTCTTCCCCGTAGCCGTAATGCTCCACAACGTAATCCACATCCTTGTCTCCGCGGCCGGAGCAGTTGACCAGGATAGCGCCTCCTCTGTTTTCCCGGGCCCACTTCATGGCGTAGGCGATGGCGTGGGAACTTTCCAGAGCGGGAATAATCCCTTCGTAACGGGAGAGCTTGAAAAAGGCGTCCACGGCCTCTTCATCCGTAGCGGTGACGTAATTCACGCGGCCGATGTCGTGCAGGTAGGCGTGTTCCGGTCCCACGGAAGGATAATCCAGCCCGCTGGCTACGGAATGGACGGGACCGGGATTGCCGTCCTCATCCTGAAGCATAATGCTCTCGAACCCATGCAGAACGCCCTTGCTCCCGTAGGAAATGGAAGCGGAATGGTCCCCCAGCCTGGGCCCCTTGCCGAGCGGTTCCACGCCGTAAATGTCCAGCGGGTCCCCCAGGAAGGCGGTAAACATGCCCATGGAATTGCTGCCGCCGCCCACGCAGGCGCACACCGCGTCCGGCAGAAGCCCCGTCATTTCCAGGAACTGTTCCCGGGCTTCTACGCCGATGCACATCTGGAAATCACGCACCATTTGAGGGAAGGGGTGCGGACCCACCACGGAGCCGATGCAGTAAATGGAATCCTTATAACTGTTCAGGTAGGAATCAAAGGCGGAATCCACGGCTTCCTTCAGGCTCTGGAGGCCGTGCGTGACGGGCACCACCTTGGCGCCCAGAATCTTCATGCGCGTGACGTTGGGAGCCTGCTTGGCAATATCCACCGCGCCCATGTGAACCTCGCATTCCAGCCCGAAAAAGGCGGCGGCCGTAGCCAGCGCCACGCCGTGCTGCCCGGCGCCCGTTTCCGCAATGATGCGCTTCTTGCCCATATACTTGGCGAGAAGGCCTTCACCCATGCAGTGATTCAGTTTGTGGGCGCCCGTATGGTTCAGGTCTTCCCGCTTCAGGTAAATCTGTGAGGTCCCCAGATGGCGGGAAAGGCGCTCGCAATGGTAAACCGGAGTGGGACGCCCCTGGAACTGCTTGCGGATGCGGCGCAGTTCATTAATAAACTGGGCGGAATGGGCGATCGTCTGGTAGGCTTCCGTGATTTCTTCAAAAGCGGGAACAAGCTCGTCCGGCAGGTAAACGCCGCCATATTCGCCAAAGCGGCCCTGAGCATCCGGAAAATTGCGTAAATAAGTATGGAGATCCATGGTCTATTGCATTCGTGACTGACAGTATTTAGCACGCCGCCCCAATTCAGGCAAAAACAATCTCCGCAGGAAGCCTTTTTAAGAAAAGGAGAATTTCCCCTCTGCTGCACTGCGGAAGAAATTCAGGCACGCAGCCCCCAGGCCTCCGCTTCCGGCTGGCTGTTTTCGTTCAAGCCATGGGATACTGTCCTTCCTCCGTCACCTCTGATGGCTGCACTGCCGGGAACAAGGTCCCCCGCCCGTGTAAAAACCGTAAACCGGATACTGAAAGGATTGCCGCAAGCCTTTGCGGCCACTGAAAAACAATGGAGCGCCGGAGAGCCAATAGGAAAAAGAGCGCCCGAACCAGTCAAAACCGGCTGCCTTTTCCCGGTACAGAACCAATAAAACCGGAAATCAGGCCAGACGGCGCTTCTTAATGGATTTCCCGGTATCGGCAAGCGTCTGGCGTGCGTCGGGATCCGCTCCGGCCATCAGGGCGGCTAGGTCCCGGACGATGTTCTGGCGCATGCGGTCCACCAGATCGCGCCCCTCCTGGGTGATGGCGACCATGATTTTACGGCGGTCCTTGGCCGCGCTCATGCGCTTAAGGTAGCCCATCTCCTGAAGTTTATCCACCATGCCGGTAGCCGCCGCAGTGGAATGCCCCATCTTCAGGGCAATGCTGGACATGCTCAGAAAATCCTCGCTGGCCAGGTAAGTCAGCAGGAAAAACTGGGGATAGGAAACCTTGCCCTCATTCAATTCTGAAGAAAGATTCAGAATGCAGGAACGTTGCGTGAACAGGATGAAATCCGCCAGCTTGTTTGCTTCTTCGGAAATGGAGCTCATGGTCGTTGTGAATGTCAGGGGGTAGGTTTGTAACGGTGCCGTCCGCAGGCTTGGCGGCGGTTCAGCCAACCTACTGCCACGGCCTTCCGCGGGCAAGTCAAAAATATAAATTTTTATTAAAATTTTACATTTGCGGATAATAAGCCTTTTGATGGTATTTGAAATACAATATGTTGAATGTTAATAGAATGGTTGTATTTTGAAGATAGAATGTGAATAACATGTTAAAAATAGGTGTAAGCTGTTGATAAGTGGAAATCTTCTCCCTGACTGCCCGGAAGCCGGAGAAAATCTGGCATAAAAAGGCGCCGCAGCATGACAAGCCCGGTCCGGAAAGAGGCCTCATGCAAGGGTTCTCATGGGAGAAGACGGCCTGTTTCAGAAAAGTTTTATACAGGTGTGCGTCAGGAAAAACAGGATGCTGCCGCCTTTGGAGGCAGTCCCCGGCGTCGGTTCCGGATTGCCGGAAAAGAGGGAAAAGAGGGAAAAGAGGGAAAAGAGGGAAAAGAGGGAAAAGAGGGCTCTACCCCCGGAAATTCTTATGGATGCCTGACGGCATCGGCAGGCATGGCGCATTGGTGCGCCGGGCTGGTTCATTTGCCGTGGACAGGCGTAAAGACAGGAGAAACCCCTTTAAACGGGCCTGGACGGGTGCAGAAAGGGGAAAGACGGCATTGCAGCCATGCCGATGAACAAGCGTGTTCTAGGGCCGCCTGGTAGCGAACGCTTCCCCCTGGAGGAACCAATGCTCCCCGTCCTCCGTGGCCATGTTCCTCCAATGGAACGTATTTTCCGTAAGTTCGGAAAAAATCCATTTCATCTTTTGCCCGGTAATTTCCGTCAGGACAATCCGGCTGCCTTCCTTTCTCGCTTCCAGCCGCGTGGCTTCTCCGGCCACGCCGTAAAAAATGTCCCATATCCGTTGCTGGGGATTGTAGATTCTGACCGTCGTGCCGTAGGCGGCGTCCGCCCAGGTTTTAATCTTCCGGGCCTCCCGGGAAGGGCAGATGAACACATCCTGAATGGCCATGCCTTCCAGGATCCATGAAAAAATCCATTCCCCTTTCACGTGGCGTTCATGCTCCGTGCCGTGCCCGTCAACCCACTCAATATCCCAAGTCCCGACGAGTGGGCCAAACCAGTTGTCCTCCTCCGGAATGAGGCTGTTTTTCTCCGGGCTCACCAAGGCGGTTTCAAAATCATTCATCTTTAAAATTCTATTTGAAAAACTGGTTACAGGTCCAGACGCATTTGTCCGGGATGCTGTTATAAAATGTTCACACTCGCAGAAACCTTCTGCCAGTGCCATTATTCTCCAATGCCACAAGTTTCCGGTTGCCGCGCAGCATGACAGGCAAAAAAATTATTAAACGGAGTGCTTATTCTTTGGACATTATTACACATGCTGCCAGCCTTGTGCTTATATCCATACACTCCTGATAATCGAACTACTCTGCCGGCCATTCCCCGGAAAAGGGCTTCCGTGAAGAAGCCTGCCGGAGAATGGCCGCCAGAGCGGTTACGGTACCCGTTAATTGGCGGGGGGAGGGGTAAAGACGCGGGCGCCCAGCTCCTTGTCCATAAGAAGCATTCCCTGGCCTTCTCCCTTGATCATGCGCAGTTTGCTGATGATGTCCTTGACGGTTTCTTCTTCTTCCACCTGTTCACTGACAAACCAGTGCAGGAAAATATCCGTAGCGAAATCCTTTTCCTCCTTGGACAGGCGGACCAGATCATTGATGCGGCGCGTAACTTCCTGCTCGTGGGTCAGCGTTTCTTCAAACATTTCCAGAATGTTGGACCAGCTCGCTGCGGGTGCGTCTATGGACAGCATGGTAAACTGGCCTCCGCGAGCCAGAAGAAAATCATAAAATTTCAAGGCATGGGCGGTTTCTTCCTGATACTGGACACGCATCCAGTGGGCAAACCCCGTCAGGCCGGCGTCCTGCAGGTACGCGGACATGGCCAGATAAAGGTTGGCTGAATACATTTCCCATTTGATTTGCTCATTAAGAGCGGTTGCCATTGTTGTACTGATCATATGTAAAATCCTGTTGATTTCCTTCTCTTCTACAAAACAAAGTCCGCAGAATCAAGATAATCCTGCGGACTGTATGACGGGGGAATTCCAAAAAAGCGTCAGGCTTTTACAGCGGCGGCCTCCGGAACATTTTCCGCAGGAACCTCTTCCTCCGCGGGAGCGGCGGGAGTTTCTGCGGGTTCCGTTACCGTGTCAGTTTTTTCACTCGGTTCCTCGTTGGCTGCCGGGTGTTCGGAAGAAGGAATATCGGACTTCTGCTCCAGGGGAGCGGAGCCGGCTTCCGCAGGCTTGGGCTGCGTTTTCTCTTCCGTCTTCTGCTTGTCCTTGACGGCCTTCTTGGGAGAGGGAGCCTGGGTCGGAACGGCCTTCGGGCGGCTGACGGTGTTATTGGAGAAAACAAGAATGTAACCCTGTTCGGACAGCCAGAACAGGTCGCGGACCAGATTCTGCTGTTTTTCCGTGGCCTGGGCCATTTCCTCTTCCGTGGCTTTTTCCGGGTCCGGAACGGGAGCCAGTTCCTTCAGCATGGCGTCAACGCCCTTGCCCGGATTGCTGGCCGCCCAGGTGGCTATGGACATCAGGGAATCAGACAGGACGGTGCCTTCCTCCATGGCCTTGGGACGCGCCGGACCGGTGTAATGGTTGCCCTTCCACTTGAAAATGGGCATGTGGTGGCGGGCCAGACCGTGGCAGAGGTTTGGAATCAGCATGCTGGGATGGCGGCGCGTGGTGCCGGACAATTGGATCAGGTGCGCCCACAGGCCGGGGGAAAGATGGTTCTTCTTCACGGCGCCGTTGACGAACACCTTGTCCGTGACGTCATAACAATCCTCAAAATGGTTGGACTCAAAATCCTGTTCTACGGCGGCGGGGGATTCCAGAAGAACTTCGGATGCCCCTTCACGCACGGGTTTCCAGGCGGTGCGCTTGGAGACTGCGTCCTGCCAGGCCTGAACAGCTTCTTCGCTCTTGTCCGTCACGATTTTGGAACGGAACGCCTCAAAAGGCATGCTGGCAAATTTGGTGCGGTGCAGGTTCATCAGGGCGGACTGGTAGCCGTGCCAGTTGACGGGCCCCACCAGTTCATTATTCAGGGAGCACTTGGCAACCGCCTTGAAATCGCCCTTGGGCGCTTCCACTTCCTGTTCCACGGACTCATAATACTTGGGCATCCAGGCTGACTGCCAGAGATGCTTGACGGCCTCCTGGCGGGAAATGAAGCAGGCTCCGTCGCCATGCTTGCAGTGGTACAGGTCCGGTCCGTTCTCCTGCTTCATGAATACCAGGTCATAACGGTCATAGGATCCCATGACCACCTTGGCCAGGTCCAGCAGGGAAATGGTGCGGCGATGCTTCTGCACCTCCTGATGAAGGGCGGCCAGGCCGGAATCTACGGGGCGCAGCTCCACGCGCAGTCCTTCTGCGGGTTCCGCCAGCGGGGGGCGTGCTGCCTCTTCCCGGCGTTCCCCGTCGCGTCGCGGACGGAAGGAACCGCGGGTGCGGTCATCCCGGTTGAATCTTCTTTCGCCACTCTGACCGTCAAAACGGCGTTCCCCCCGGGGCTGCCTGCCTTCGCGGTTATCGCGCCGCGGCCGGCGGTCGCCTCCCTGCCTGTCTCCGGACCTGCGTTCCGGATAAGACGCGGCACGTTCCTGCCGGGCACCCGGTCTCGCCCAGGCCGGACCGAATTGGAAATCGGCCAAGCCGGAAAGATCCGGAATTTGCTGCTTGGGGTCTGTGGAAGGAGTTTCGTCGGTCATCATGTACGGGTTGTTTCAATAGCAACTAAATGAGGTAGATGGCAATCATTTTACGTGCAAACAGGCTGAAAATTGTTCAAAATGTCATGAAATGCATCTGGAAATGCAAATAATCCCGGTGCATTCTTCAAATCCAACCTTTGTCAAATTCTCTATTATGGATAAAATACGTCAACGCCTTTCCGACCTTGGTTATGCCATTTATGATGCGCCCGCGCCCGTAGGTTCCTACGTGCAGTGCGTGCGCACGGGAAACCTGCTTCACCTCTCCGGCGGCATCTCCGTCAACGGTGAGGATAAATACTTCGGCAAGGTGGGGCAGGATTTAACCGTGGAAGAAGGGCAGGCCGCTGCGCGCGCCGCCATTCTGAACCGTCTGGCTGTCATTGTGCAGGCGGTGGGTTCCCTGGAAAAAGTTTCCCGCATCGTGGCCGTGAACGGCTTCGTGAATGCCGGTCCCGACTTTTACGACCATCCCAGGGTTCTGAACGGCGCGTCCGACCTGCTGGTGGAAGCCTTCGGCGAAATCGGCCGTCACAGCAGGACCGCCGTAGGAGTGTCCGCACTGCCGCTCAACGTAGCGGTGGAAATCAGCATGGTTGTGGAAGTCTGCGGCTAGGCTTTGAAAGCCGGAAGGGGATTCGTGCTTGAATCCCCGCGGCATTCCTGTAGAGTGCCGTCCGGTAAATGCCCTCGTGGCGGAATGGTAGACGCTGCAGACTTAAAATCTGTTGTCCGCAAGGACGTACCGGTTCGAGTCCGGTCGGGGGTACTTAGCTAAATACAAATTACAAATCTATGTAGATAAAAGCCCGCTGCCAGCGGGCTTTTTTGTTCATGGCATTCCATCGGTTTTTTTGAATGGCTGCATCAGTAACTGCTGAATCCCCGTTTGAAGAAATAAAATTGGCTGCGTTCCATTGCTCCGTTTATGATGCGGGGAACCAATGAAAGAACGCTGGGCGAAAATAGTTGCCGGACAAAGAATTGAAAATGGAGAAAGCAGGCCATTTTGGGCTGGAAAATCTGAATACTGCTTATGAAGTTTTTCAATATACGCTGGTTTGGGAAGCCGGCTAATTCATGCCGGAGCGGAAAAAGAGGGGTCTTGCTGGCGTTGAAGATAACGGGCGGCGTTCTTGTGGGAATGGTTTTGTTGTCCGCCGCGTCGGAGTGGTACATTTTTTCCGCTTCCAAGAACAGAATTTTTGAGCATTCCGCGGATGTTCCCGTTCGCGCGCCTGCCCTGGTGCTGGGGTGCTCCCCTACGTTCATGGGAGGTCCCAACGGGTATTTCTATAATAGAATGGATACGGCGGCGGAACTTTGGAGGGCTGGGAAGGCGGCGGTTTTTGTCGTTTCCGGGGACAATAGCTCCCACGCCTACAATGAACCGGATTGGATGAAGCAGGCCCTGGTGGAGCGCGGCGTCCCGGATGACCGGATTGTGTGTGACTTTGCGGGGCTGCGGACGCTCGATTCTGTCGTGAGGATGAAGGAGGTCTTTGGCGTTTCAACCATGATCATCGTTTCCCAGGAATTTCACAATGAACGCGCCCTGGCGATCGCTGCACATGAGGGAATGGAAGCGTGGGCCGTCAGCGCACCGGATGTTCCCAACCGCCGTTCACGCATTAAAAGCTGGTTCAGGGAACGTGCGGCGCGCATGTGGATGATACTGGATTTGTGGCTGTGGGGGCGTGAACCCCGGTTTCTGGGGGAACCCGTGGCGCTGCCGGAAGTAAAAGGGGAAAAATGATCAACGCCTCATGCGGCCTGGCGCGTCATGAGGCGTCTTTTTTCATGCGGAACGGCAAACCTGGGGAATGCCCGTACCTTGGCCCATTAAAGACTGGATGAATCAATCATGTGGGTTACGTGGGAAATCTGCCATGGGGATGGTGAACAGTCCAGAAGGCCTGAGTGAACAATCCGTCACGGAAGAAGGCCGGCTGGAAAATAAGGTTCGCCGGAATAGCCCCTTGTGATAAAGTGAACACATGGATGACGCTGCTGAAACAGTTCATAATGCATTGCCTCCCAAATGGCTGGAATGGGCGGTGGAACTTCAGTTTCTGGCCCAGGCGGGGATAACGTATGCGAAAGACCCCTATGATCTGGAGCGTTTCCAGCGGTTGAGGGAAATCGCCGCGGAAATCATGAGCGCCAAATCCGGGCTGGATATGGATACGGTCCGGGGATTGTTTTGCAGTGAAACCGGATTTCAAACGCCGAAAATGGATACCCGTGCGGCCATCTTCCGGGAAGGTAAAATTTTGCTGGTGAAGGAAAAAGGCTCCGGCTTGTGGTCCATGCCGGGCGGCTGGGTGGATGTGAACCAATCCGTACGGGATAACACGATCAAGGAAGTGCGGGAAGAAGCCGGACTGGAAGTGGAAGCGGTACGGCTGATAGCCCTGCATGACCGCAACAGGCACAACCCGCCTCCCTATGCGTACGGAGTCTGCAAGGTCTTTGTATTGTGTGAAGAAAAGGGCGGCTCTTTCCAGCCCAATCTGGAAACGTCTGAAAGCCGCTGGTTCGGACGGGGTGAACTTCCTCCCATGGCTCTGGAAAAGAACACCCCGGAACAGGTGCTTCTGTGTTTTAAGGCAGCGGAAGATCCCTGCTGGAATCCCGTATTTGATTAAAAAAGGGAACATACACGGCAAAATCATTGACTCTTTCCGGGAAAGTGCTATGCCAGTTCCAGCGGCTTGTGAAAAGCACGCTGTTTTATTCCGATTGCAACGTTCCCTTCTTCTAGCGGTCAGGAAGGCCGTCTCTCCAACGGCAAAGGCTCGGTTCAACTCCGGCAGGGAATGCCATCCGGCGGCCTATGGCCCCATAGGGGCCGGTTCTTCTTCCTGATGCCTGTTGACAGCAACTCATTGTCCGTAAAGGTGCTCTCTTTTCGGCGCATGTCCCAGGTGCATTTCTTCGGAGTGCCGTCCTTTTCCGAAAGAATTTTCCGTTCCGCGGAAATTCAGGTTCCTTTTCCCTTAATTTTCCTGTTTTGCCATTGCGGTTCCCTTCAACTGCGACATATTGAAGCCGGAATATTCTGGTTGTTCCTGTGAGCGTGGAAAACGGTTTCCTTTTTGCATGAAGGACGATGTTTTTCGCCTTTCCATTTTGTTGTTGTTGCGTTCATGAAAAGTGCGGATTTCAAATCCGCCGTCAATGATGAATTAATATTTTTTCATGCGTATCAGATACTTGTGATTGAATATATAAATGGCAGGGCTTCCGTAAGCCAGCGTGAAAGGAAAGTTCAGATTTATATAAGTTATTTACCATCATTGATAATGAGCGTTTTTATACGGGCATGAAGATGCCGGATTTGAAATCCGGTAGTTTTCGGGCAGAGCTATGTATAAGTTTTTTGGAAAACGCGTATTGGATATTGCTATCTCCTTATGGACATTGATGATCGTATCGCCTCTTCTGGCTGTTATATCCATAATACTCCTGGTTCATACGCGGAAGTCCCCGTTTTTTTCCCAGATGCGTGTCGGGTACCGCGGAGAATTGTTCCGGGTTTTTAAATTCAAGACCATGACGGATGCCCGTGATTCGGAGGGGCTGCTGCTTCCGGATGACTTGAGGTCTTTTCCGCTGGGAACTTTTTTACGCCGCTATTCCCTGGATGAACTGCCCCAGCTGGTCAACATTATCAAGGGAGACATGTCCATTGTAGGCCCCCGGCCATGGATTCCGGAGCAACTGGAAGTTTTTTCCCGCCGCTGTTGCATGGCGCGCTGTTCCGTCCGGCCCGGATTGACCGGCATGGCCCAGGTATACGGAAGGAACGGAATCCCGTTCTACAGGCGGTTGTGCTACGACATCGTTTATGCCCGGAATGTGTCCCTGTTCATGGATGTCAGGATTGTTTTCCAAACCGTTGTCCGGTTGCTGACCCATAAGGACGTCCGGCAGTGCGAAGACGCTTTCAGGAATATCTCGGGCAGCATTCCTGTCAGGAACGATCTTTCCCTGCCTGTGTTTTTTCCGTCCAAGCAGCAGGAGTCCTGACTATTTATCTGTTTAACAACATACCCTTGCACCTCATGATTATGCATCATCGCCCTCTTTTTTCCTCCGGAATTTTCCGGCTGGCCTCCCTGGCTGTCTGTACCCTGCTTCTGGCCTCCTGCGTTAATCCGAAAGAGGTTCTCTATATCCAGGACATTACGGGTGAGACCCGGCAGGATATAGTCACCAAATACCAGACGACTATTCAAAAAGACGATCAGCTTTATATTTCCGTCAGCAGCAAGCAGCCGGAACTGACTACCCCCTTCATCATGGCGGAAATGGGCAATTCCATCTCCAACAACACCGGCAATTCGCGGCCCAAAGGGTACCTGGTGGACGACGATGGATATATTGTCCTGCCGGTCATCGGGAAGATGAAGGCCGCCCGGAAGACGTGCTCCCAGCTTGCACACGACATTTCCGCGAAGCTCCGCAACAGTGATTACATCAAGGACGCCTCCGTCAACGTCCAGATCATGAACTTCAAATTTTCCGTTCTGGGGGAGGTGAATAATCCCGGTTCCTACCAGGTGGACGGCCAGCGCGTCACCATTTTTGACGCCATCAGCCGGGCGGGAGATTTGAATATCGACGGCAACCGGGACATCGTGCTGATCCGGGAAATGGAGCGTGACCGGAAGATCGTCAAGCTGGACCTGCGCAGCAAGTCCATTTTCTCCTCTCCTTATTACTACATCAGGCAGAATGATATTATTTATGTCACTCCGTCGGACCGCAAGATCAACATGAGGAGCGAGAGCGCCCAGTACTACGCCTGGGGCCTTTCCGGCCTCTCCCTGCTTATTGCCGTCATTGCCATCAGCCTGTAAGACGCTTCATCCGATTTTTCCTTCCATGCCCGTTTCAGTGATACAGCCTGAGGACAACGATATTTTTTCCTTCCGGTTCATTTTTTCCACGGCCAGGAGGTATTGGCCCTGGATTCTGGCGTGCGCCCTGCTGGGCGGGGGGCTGGCTTATTTCATCTCCGCGCGGCAGGGGTATTTGTACCAGAAGACCGCCCGCATCATGCTGAGGGATGACAAGCAGAAGAACGCCCAGGTTTCGGAAATCATTCTCTCCGATCTGGGATTCAAGCCGGGGGAGGCCAACCTGGCGAATGAGAGCTATGTGGTCAAGTCCTCGGAGGTGATGGGCCGTGTCGTGAAAGGGCTGGGGCTCAACGTTTCCTACTGGGAGAAGCGGAATATCCGGAAAGTGGATCTTTACCATACGACTCCCCTGAAGGTTGAGTTCAGTGAAGAGGCGGCGTTTCAGCCTTGTTCCCTGGCGGTTACTCCGCTGAACGGTCGGGAATTTTCCCTGTCCTGCCGGGAAAAGGAGGGCGGGGAAAACGTTCTGCACGGAAAGTTCGGCGTTCCGCTGAAGCTTCCCTTCGCCACGGTGAAGGTATGCCCTACTTCTCATTTTTCTTCAGGCAGCATGGGAAGGACCATTTTCGTGGAGCGTGTTTCCGTGAAGGAGGCCGCCGCCGGAATGCTGGGCCGGCTGAGCGTAACGCGGCCGGATTCCAAGGAAAGCAGCCTGCTGGAGCTGACGTTGAGGCTTTCCCATCCGCAAAAGGCGGAAGACGCCCTGAATTATCTTATTGAAGTTTACAATGACCATTCCAGGCGGGAGAAGCAGCTGGCCGCCTCGCGGGCGGAGGAGTTCATCGTCAAACGCATTGGCAAGCTTGGCGGCCAGCTCGGCGGCGTAGACAAGCAGGTGATTGACTACAAGCGCAACAGCCGGATCGTCAAGGATATGGATACGACGCTGGATGCCACGTTCAACAGGGTGCAGGAAATAGGGACGGAACTTTTCTCCACCAGGACGGAGTTGATCCAGGTGAAGGTGCTTGCCAGGCTGCTGGCGGACCGGAGCCGCCAGCAGGACATGATCCCCGCCAATATAGGCATTCAGGATGCGGGAATTGCCAAGCAGATTGAACTTTTCAACGACAATTTCCTCCAGCATAAAAAATTGTTCGCCAGCGCGGGAAGGCAGAATCCCATGGTCTCCTCCCTTGCGGAGAACATGAAGGAGATGCGCGAATCCATTGGCCGTTCCATTGCCAATTACTGCAATGCGCTGGAAGTGAGGATGAGTGAACTGGAAAAGGAGCGGGATGAACTCAACCGGCTTTTGTCGGACATGGCCTCCAAGGATGAAGGCCTGGTCCCCCTTCTGCGGGAACAGAAGGTTATGGAGGAGCTTTACCTGATGCTGCTGAAAAAGAGGGAGGAAAACGCCCTGGCCCTGGCCACGACGGAACCAAGCGCCCGCATTCTGGAACCTGCGTTCGGCTCCAATGCCCCCGTAGCGCCCAAATTGTTCCTGATGACGGTGGGCGGCATGACCGGAGGAGCTTTGGTGAGCCTGTTGGCCCTGCTGGCCGGAAACGCCCTGAATACGAAGGTGCGGGACAAGAAGGACCTCGCCGGACTGACGGACCTGCCGCTGGCAGGAGCGCTGCCCCTGCTTTCCGGAAAAGAGCGGGGGAAGCTGCCTCTGGTCGTCATGAATGGCCGCTCCCTCATGGAAGAATGCTTTCACATCCTCCGCAACAATGCGGAACTTATGCTGCTGCCCAATCCGGAGGAAGCCTCCCGCGTGCTGTTCCTGACGTCCACAAGAGCGGGGGAGGGGAAGACGTTTACGGCCCTGAACCTGGCCGCCGCGTATGCCCAAACCGGAAAAAAAGTCCTCCTCATTGACGGGGACTTGCGCAAGGCCAGCCTTTCCGCCTTTTACGGAGGGAAGAATAGCAGGGGCCTCGTGCACCTGCTGATGAACCCGCAGGCGTCTCCGGATTCCGTCCTGCAGTCCGGCAGGAAGTTCCCGGGGTTTGACCTGGTGACGGCAGGCCCCGTTCCCCCCAACCCCGTCGCGTTGCTGACCCAGGACCGTTTTGAAGAGCTGCTCCGGTACTGGCGCGCCCGGTATGACCGCATCATCCTGGACGGCTGCCCGTATGAGGCCGTGGTGGACGCTTCCCTCATGGCGCGCCATGCGGACCTGGTTCTTTATGTCATCAGGTGCGGCATGATCGAGAAGCAGTACGTCCCCGCCATCCAGGGATTGGCGGACAAGGGCGAATTCCGTGCCGTCGCCCTTATCCTCAATGCGGAGAATTTCAAAAATTCCCGTTTTCATTATTACAGCGAGTATTCCGAAACAGACGGATAGAGCCGTTGATCCGCCCCTTTTTCCAGCATTCGCCCTTCAGTCTTTTTCTTCCGCCGTTTCATGAACACCGTCTCCAGAGTGATAAGGAACACAGGATTCCTGTATATGAAAATGGGCGTCACCATGTTCATTTCCCTGTACGCGACGCGCCTGGTCCTGAATGCCCTGGGAGTGGACGACTTCGGCATTTTCAACATGGTGGCGGGCGTGATTGCCATGCTGGCTTTTCTCAACGCCAGCATGGCGGCGGCTACCCAGCGCTTCATGAGCTACGCAGAGGGGGAAGGGGACCCGGAGAAACAGAAAATCGTGTTTAATATCAGCGTGGTGCTCCATCTTGCCATTGCCGTGATGGTCGGAATCCTGCTGTACGCTGCGGCCCCCATCCTGTTCGGGCATGTTCTCAATATTCCGGAGGACCGGGTTTTTGCCGCCAGGTGCGTTTACTGGGCCATGATCGCCAGCACCGTGTTCGGCATTCTGGGCGTTCCTTATGAAGCCGTGCTGAACGCCCATGAAAATATGCTGTACTTCGCCGTCATAGGCGTTCTGGAATCTTTCCTGAAGCTGGGGGCGGCCCTGGCGGTCGTTCACGTGCTGGCGGATAAGCTGGTTTTGTACGGGGTGTTGATGGCCGGGATTTCCATCCTTGCCATGACGGCCATGCTTGTTTATTGCCGCAGGAACTATGCGGAGTGCGTGATTGCGCCGCGGCGTTACTGGAAACGCGGCGTTTTCCGGGAAATGGGAAGCTTTGCGGGCTGGAATTTCACGGTTTCCGCCAGCAGCATGCTGTCGGAATACGGCGTCGGCATCGTCCTGAACCACTTTTTTGGCGTCGCCCTCAATGCGGCGCAGGCCGTCGCCCAGCAGATCAACGGGCAAACCATGGCTTTTTCCGGGACCATGCTGAAGGCCCTGAATCCGGTCATTTCAAAAAGCGAGGGGGCGGGCAACCGCGGCCTCATGCTGCGGGCCTCCCTGTCCGGTTGCAAATTCGCCTACCTGCTCATGGCGGTTTTCGCCATTCCGCTGATTCTGGAGGCTCCGGGGCTCCTGGGCCTCTGGCTTCATTCCGTCCCCGCCTGGGCGGTCCTGTTCTGCAGGCTCCAGCTTGCCAGAACCTTGCTGGAACAGCTTTTCCTCAGCCTGGGGTCCGCCATTTACGCGGAGGGGAACATCCGCCTGTACACGCTGGTGAAAACGGGGTCCGGAATTCTTTTTCTGGGCGCTACCTGGGGATTCTACCGCATGGGATGGCCTCCCTGCATGATGTATGTGGCCGCCATTCTTTTCGTAACCCTGCCGGGGGGGCTGCTGGCCCTTTCCATCTGCGTGCGGCGCCTTGGCCTCAGCCTGCGGGATTTTTCTTTCCAGGTGCTGGCGCCGTGCCTTGTTCCCAGCGCGGCTACGTTTGCCGCGGGCATCCTCCTGTGCCGGATTGATGCGTCGCTTTCTCCCGTTCCGGTATTGTTCCGCACCTGCTCGCTCCTGGCCGTCTTCCTCCTTTTCCTCTGGTTTTTTTCTCTGGACGGCAGGGAGCGCGGCACCCTTGTTTTTTTCCTGAAAAGCGCCTGGAGGAAAATTCAGTTTTCCAAATAATTCCATGAAAACCTATTCCATTCTCGTCAATACCTGTGATTCCTTTGAAGACTGCTGGGAGCCTTTTTTCAGGCTCTGGTCCCTTTATTGGCCCGATTGCCCCGCCCGCGTGTACTTGAATACGGAGTACAAGACCTATTCCGGTCCGGAAAAAAACGTCGTTTCCCTGAGGAGCTGCGCAGGCCGGATCATTCCGGGGCGCAGGAGGGCCACGTGGAGCGAATGCCTGAAATGGGCCCTGGAGGCCATGGAAACGGATACGGTGCTTTACATGCAGGAGGATTACTTCCTGACGGCGCCGGTGGACGGCGGGGCGGTGGAAAGATACGCGGCGCAGATGCGCGCCCATCCGGAAATTCCCTGCATCCAGTTGACGCCGGAGGGAATTCCGGCCCGCGAGCCTTCGCGGTATGAAGGCCTTTTCACCAGTGACCCGGATTATCCCTGGTACGCGTGCTGCCAGGGCTCCCTGTGGCGCAGGGAGGCGCTGCTTTCCCTGTTGAGGAAGGAAGAATCCGCATGGAAGTTCGAATGCTTCGGCAGCCGGAGGGCTAAGTATTCCCGCATGGAGTTTTTGACGGTGGACCCCACTTTGTTTTCCCGGGAGGGGTACCAGATCATTCCCTACATTTTCACGGGCATCATCCACGGCAAATGGTACGGGCCGGTGGCGGAGCTGTTTGAACGGCACGGCATCTCCATGGATTTTTCCAGGAGGGGTTTTTTTGATCCGGAGGAGAAGCCCCCTTGCTCCGCAAGAATCAGGAATGCCGCCAGGAACTGGAAGACGTGGCGCAGCCGGCTGGAGCTCCGCTCCATGAAGCGCCGCTTCCTTCGAGAGGAGAATGCCTGCGGAGGTAATTAAACTTGTCCATGCCATGATTTCACTGATGTACCAGGGTTTGCATTTGCTGCGCCGCATGTTTGACCGCTGTTCCAGCAGGGAGGAACTGAGCCCCCCTTCCTGTGAACTGGACGCGGACGCGGCTTCCGCGATGATTGAGGACCTTCTCCGCTCCGGCCGCCCCGCCATGGTGGGACGGTTTGGCTGCACGGAAATGTCCTGCCTGCATAATTATCTGGAAATTGGGAAGGCGGGCAGGAATCCGCTGGACTACATCACGGGCCGGAGGGACCAGTGGTGGTGGAATAAAAACATCATGAGGCAGATGAGGGAGTGGTCCGGCTTTTTCCCGGCCGCGCCGGAGTATCTGGCCCGTTTCTGCGAGCTGATGCTGCGTGACATGATGGAACTGGATATCCTGGGAAGCTGGCTTCCATACGAACGGGAGGTGATGCCCATGATCCGGGACGTTCCCCGCGTGCGCCTGCTGAATCTGGAGCCTTACTGGTCTTCCCGGCCATGGAGCAGGGCCCTGGAGGGAAGGAAGGTGCTGGTGGTCCATCCTTTCGCGGAAAGCATAACGCTCCAATACGAACGGAACAGGGAAAGGATTTTTGAAAATCCGGAGGTTCTTCCTTCCTTTTCCCTGGAGACGCTGGCCGCCGTCCAGAGCATGGGCGCGGGGCCGGACCGTTTTGCCGACTGGTTTGAAGCCCTGGCATGGATGGAGGGGGAGATGGACCGCCGGGATTACGACGTCTGCCTCATCGGGTGCGGGGCTTACGGCTTTCATCTGGCGGCCCATGCCAAGAGGAGGGGCAGGCAGGCCGTGCATCTCGGCGGGGCTCTCCAACTGCTGTTCGGCCTGCGGGGCAGGCGCTGGGAAGACCCGGCCTACGGGGCCGATCCCGGCGCTCCCAAACATGATTATTCCCGGCTTTTCAATGACGCGTGGGCGAGGCCGGGAAGAGAGGAGACGGTAGGCCACGCCAGCCGTGTGGAGGGGGGGTGCTACTGGTGAAAAACATGAACGCTCCGGAAAAAGGGATGAATGTGCTCTGGCTGTCCAATATCCTGTTTCCCGAACCGTGCCGGATGCTTGGGCTTCCGGAACCGGTTCTGGGAGGCTGGATGTACGCGGGAGCGCAGGAGCTGATGAAAGCCGCCCCGGGTTTAAAGCTGGCCGCCGTCATGTTTTACCCGGGGCGCACCCTGCGCCGCCTGGACGGGGAGGCCATGACCTATTACCTGGTTCCCGCCCCTGCGGACATGGGGGTTTACAGGAAGGAACTGGAACCCTGTTTCCGGGAAATCAGGGACATATTCAGCCCGGACGTGGTCCATATCCGCGGTTCCGAATACCCGCACTCCCTGGCCTGGGTGCAGGCCTGCGGGGCGGAACGCACGGCCGTTTCCATCCAGGGGCTGTCTTCCGTCTGCGCCGGGTTCTATATGGGCGGCATTCCTGCCCGGGAACTCGTGAAATCCGTTACCTTCCGCGATCTGCTGCGCCGCGACACGCTTTTTGCCCAGCAGCGGAAGATCAAGGCGCGCGGAAAATACGAACGGGAGCTGTTCGGCAAGGTGCGCCATGTAATCGGATGTACCGCCTGGGACCGTTCCCACGCATGGGCCATGAACCCCGCGGCGCGGTACCATGTTCTCCAGCCCACGCTCAGGGAACCCTTTTACCGTCATGAATGGGATGCCGGAGCGTGCGAAAAGCATACGATTTTTCTCAGCCAGTCCCACTACCCCCTGAAAGGATTCCACAAGGTGGTGGAGGCTCTTCCCCTGGTCCTGCGGCATTATCCTGACGCCAGGGTGAAGGTGGTCGGACCGGACATCCTGTCAGTCCCTGCGTGGCGCAGGAACGGCTACGCCCGTTATTTGGGAAACCTGATGGAACGGCTTGGAGTCCGGGACCGCTTCCACTGGCTGGGACGCCTGGACGCGGAGCAGATGTGCAGCCAATTCCGGAAGGCGCATGTATTCGTTTGCCCCTCCATGATTGAAAATGAGTCCAATTCACTGGGGGAAGCCCAGATGGTGGGCACTCCCTGCATCGCGGCTTATGCCGGGGGGATGATGGATTCCGTGTCCGACGGGGAAACGGGTTTCCTGTACCGGTTTGAAGAGACGGAAATGCTGGCCATGCTGGTGTGCCGCCTGTTTGGGGACATGGATCTGTGCAGGCGTATTTCCTTCCGCGGAAGGCAGGCCTCCCTGGCGAGCCATGACCGTTCCGCGAATGCGGAACAACTGAAACGCATCTACGGGAGCATTGCCGGAGACGCAGGGAACGGCACGGAGGAACATGAAGGAAAGGGAAGGGAGGGGGCCGCATGCAGCAATTGATTTATCTTGCCAGGAAAGCCGTGCTCCGCTGCTGGGCCGTCTGCCTGCATCCCCTTCACAATTGGTATGCCAGGTGGCTCCTGTATGCCGGCAATGCGGTTTACGGCCCCGGCCTCTGTTCGTTCGGAATTCCGGACGTCAGGATATCCAGGGGAAGCCGCCGCCGTTCCGTTCCGTGCCGCATAGGAAGGGAATTTACCATGCGGAACGGCCCCCACGGCGTCTCCCGTTCCTCCCAGCGCTGCCTGATTTCCGTGGACCGGGACGGCGTGCTGCGCATCGGCAGCCGGGTGGGCATCAGCAATACCGTGATTATCTGCACGCGGTCGGTGACGATCGGAGACGATGTAAAGGCCGGATTCGGAGTCCACATCATGGATACGGATTTCCACGCGTTGGACCCGGAAGCCAGGCGGGGAGCGGAGGACAGGCTTCTGCGCCGGTCCGCTCCCGTCAGGATTGGGAACAACGTCTTCCTGGGTGCCGGAACCTTCATTTTGAAAGGCGTTTCCATCGGGGACAACGCCGTCGTGGGAGCACGTTCCGTGGTGACGCGTTCCATCCCTTCCAATGAGGTGTGGGCCGGAAATCCGGCGCGCCGCATCCGCCGGGCGGAGGAGGGGAAAGCTTCTCCGGTGATGGAAAGGAGCGCGCATGCGTAATACGGCCCTTTCATGTCAGGCGAATGAAAGCCCGCCCCTTGATGGGAAATCCCGCCTTCCTTCAAGCATCCGGGTCGTGCTCCCCTTCATCATCCTGGTGAAGGCCATGATTATGTTGTCCATGTACTCGTCCGCCGCCGTCATTCACCCGATTTGTACGGAACAGGCCATTTCCCTTTCCTCCGCCCTCCTGCTGGCGGTGTCCTTCGTCATCATGCGGAAGTATTTCAGGAGGGAGGACGCCCCCGTTTATCCCCTCTTTTCCATTTATTTCCTGTGGGTATTCATTTGCTGCCTGCGGGGCGTCTTCGCCGTGGACGGCTACTGGTCCGCGCGGGCCCTGGTGACGAATGCCCCCACGCTTTTCATTCCCGTGCTGGTTTACGTGTTCAGCCTGCCGGAGGTGACGCGGCAGGTCCTGTCCGTCTGGTTCAAGGTGTTCATCCCCGTTTTTTTCCTGTTCATGTTCACCCTCAATCCGGACTTTTACGCCTCCCTGCTGAATCCCCTGCTGATGCTGGTGCCGTGGCTGCCCCTGCTGCCCCGGAAATGGAAGCTGGTGGTGCTGGTCATGGCATGCCTGATGGTGTGCGTCAGCATGGGAGCCAGGAGCCAGATTCTAAAGGCGCTGGTGGCTTTGTCCCTGCTGGCCGTCTATTGCGGCAGGGATTTGCTCAAGGACTGCTTTTACAGGATGATGCGGCACGCCCTGTTTTTAATTCCAGCCCTCTTTCTCGCCCTCGGGCTGGGCGGCGTCTTCAATGTCCTGGACGTCGGCTCCTACACCGGAGCGCCGGGAAGTTCCGTGGAGGACGACCTGCTGGCGGATTCCCGCAGCATCGTCTTTGAAGAGGTGGCCTCTTCCTCCCTGAAGGACGGCTGCATTTTGCTGGGGCGCACCCCGGCGCAGGGGTATGAAACCAGTTTCCAGATGTCCCAGGATGAGCGCCAGTCCTACCATGACCAGAAGCGCCGCGCCTGGTGCGAACCCGTCCTCCTCAATATTTTCGCCTGGACGGGGGTGGTTGGGCTCTTCCTTTACACGGGATTTTACTGGCAGGCCTCCTATCTGGCCATTTACCGCTCCAACAACCGCTGGATGAAATTGCTGGGAGTGTTCGTGGCCTTCCGCTGGCTCTGGGGATGGCTGGAGGATACCAACTTCAATCTGGATATCATGAACATCTCCCTGTGGATGATGATCGCCATGTGCTATTCCAGCCGTTTCCGGGCCATGACGGACGGCGAGCTTCATGAATGGGTGGAAAGCATCTTCCGCCGCCGTTCCTCCAACCCTCTCCCTTCCATACGCATTCCATGAAAACTGACGATACCTCCGGAAAAAAACTTGCGGTCCTGATGACGTGCCACAACCGCAGGGAAAAAACGCTCCGCTCCCTTGCCGCCCTGTTCTCCGTCCTGCCGGAAGCGGGGCTGGACGCCTCCGTGCATTTGGTGGATGACGGTTCCACAGACGGCACCGGAGACGCCGTGCGGCAGGCTTATCCCTCCGTATCCGTCATCAGAGGTGACGGAACCCTGTTCTGGAACCGGGGAATGAGGACGGCATGGGAGGACGCCCTGAAGAAGGATGCGGATTTCTACCTGTGGCTGAATGATGATACCATGCTTCATCCGTTTGCCGTAAGCCATCTATTGGATGCCTCCCGCCGGATGGAGCACGCCGCCGTCATCTGCGGCTCCACCTGCCATCCCGGCACGGATGACTGGACTTATGGAGGCACGGCGGGCGGCAAGCCCGTTATTCCGGATGGAACCCTGAGGGAGTGCGAATTATGCCACGGGAACATTCTGTGGGTGCCGCGGCGGGTGGTGGAGCGCATAGGCATTCTGGACGGGTTCTACCTGCACGCCCTGGGGGATTACGACTATTCCCGGACGGCGCGCGAACGCGGAATAAAGCTGCGGGTGGCTCCCGCCTGCCTGGGAACCTGCGAACGGCATGACAAGGCCGTTGCCTGGACGGACCGGAAGGTGCCCCTGGCAGGCAGGCTCCGCAATTTGTATTCCCCGCTGGGGAATGCCCAGCCCAGGTATTACTTCCACTACGTCCGCAGGCACGACGGCCTTTTGGCCGCGTGCAAGGCCATGATCTGCATGCATGTACGAGTTTTTCTCCCCTTCTTATGGACAGCAACGAAATAGACTGGGTTTTCCAGACGGATGATGAAGAGGTGCTGGAGACGTACAGGACCCATGACAATTACCTCATGGAGCGCTCTCCGGAGGGGAATGATTCGCGGTGCGCCGTTTATTTCAGCAGCAACGACCTGTACTTTCCCAACAACCGCGCCCGGTTCCATGAACGGGTCACCCTGCGGAATACGTTTGAATGGTTCGGAACCAGGGTTCCGGGCTGCGGCAGGCACATCTTCATCCGCGACGTTTTCAAGCAATGGTACCTGGGCGGCATCAACAGCCGCCTGAACTCTCCGGAAAAGGTGCTGAAGTGGCTTGAAAACGAGACGAAAGGCTGCCGGATAACGATGGTGGGCAGTTCCTCGGGAGGCTATGCCGCCGTCCTCTTCGGCTCCCTGCTGCATGCGGAGCGTGTTTTCTCCTTCAACGGCTATTTTGACCTTGCGCCGGAAACGGAAATGGAAGATGCCGCCAGAATCAATCCCCTGCTGGTACGGTACGGGAACGACCCGGAACGGGCGCCTTTTTACCGCCTGGCCCCCTTTCTGCATGCGGGGACCCCCGTTTATTATTTCCACTCCCTGTTTTCTCCCATTGACCGCAGGCAAAGGGAACTTCTGGGCGGCTGCCGGGGGGTGCACGTCATTCCCTTCCGTTCCCGCCGCCACGGAATCCCCTTCCTCAAATGCTGTTTAAGCCGCCTTTTCCAATATTCCAATGAAGAGCTGCTGGAGCTGTGCGGCACAGTTCAACACCCCTTGCGGTTTTCCCTCCGGTGTGCGGGCGTCCGGGAGACGGCCTCCGGGTTCTTCAGGCAAGCGCGGCAATATTACAGGAAAAGGTACTGAACCATGAACGGCAACAAACGGAAACTGATGGTCTTTCATCAATACCTGGCTCCTTACCGCATTGATTTTTTCAATGCGCTGGCCCGGATTGGAGAGATGGAGGCGTTTTTTGAATATGAAAATTCTCCGGACCACCACTACAACAGGCGGGAAATGGAAGCCCGCTGCGCGTTCCGCCCCCAATACCTGAACCATGTCCGCGTGGCCGGGCGGCGCGTTCCCTCCGGCCTTGCGCGCATTCTACGGCAGGGACGGCCCGATCTGGTGATCGTTCCGGAGTTTTCCATTCTGGCTCTGGAGGTATGCCTGCTGCGCGCGGTTTGCCGCTGGAAATTCAAAATCGTCAGCATCTGCGATGACAGCATGGACATGATCCGCGGAAATGAATTGTCCCGCATGCATGCGCTGGCGCGGAAGGCGGCGATGCCGGTGATGGATGATGTGATTCTCCCGGACATGGAGGCATGCCGCTGGTACCGGGAACATTATGGAAAGGGCGTCTTTTTTCCGATTGTCAGGGATGAACGGGCATTCCGGGAACAATGCCGGGAAGCGCTTTCCATGAGCCATTCCATGCAGCGGGAATACGGCCTGCACGGAAAACGGGTGGTCCTGTATGTGGGGCGCCTGGCCCCGGAGAAGAATCTGGAATGCCTGGTCAGGGCGGCTGCGGCCCTTCCGGAGGACGCCGTTCTGGTAATAGCGGGGTCGGGAAGCCTGGGACCGGAATTGCAGGATTTGGCCGTCCGGTTGGAGGTCAGCGCCATTTTTACCGGCTGGCTGGAAGGCGAGCGCCTGGCGGCCTGGTACAATCTGGCCGACGTCTTTGTCCTGCCAAGCCTGGTGGAACCGTTTGGGGCGGTTGTCAATGATGCTCTGGCCGCCGGGTGCTTCTGCCTGGTTTCCGGGCGCTGCGGCTCCGCCTGCCTGGTCCGCCGGGGCTGGAACGGGGAATTGTTCGATCCGGAAGATGAAAAGGGGCTGGCCTCTCTTCTCCGGAAAACCTGCCTGGACCGCGGCGGCAGTCCGTCCCCTCCGCGCCTGAAAGAATGCCTGATGCCTGCGGGATTCCGGGAATACGTCAACCATCTCATGGAACATATTGTATGATGAATGCTTCCGCCAATGCCGCCCCGGGCAGGTCCCGGCCAATCCTGTTTCTGCGTTCCCTGGCTAACGGAGTGCGCAGTTTCATACGGTTCCGCCTGCTTCAACGCTGGGTCACCGTGGAGGGAATGACCAGGATAGGAAGGCATGTGCATCTGAATTCCCCTCACAAACGGATCATTTTCGGGAACAGGGTGCAATTGGGGCCGCACTGCCATGTTTCCTGCGATATACGCTTTGGAAACAGCGTGTTGTGCGCCGCCCGCGTTTCATTCATCGGAAAAAGGGACCATTCCTTTAACAGGCCCGGTTGCGCCATCTGGGATTCTCCCCGGAACTGGGAGGACGGCATGACGGTCATCGGCAGCGACGTGTGGATTGGCCATGGAGCCGTCATTCTGGGCGGCGTTTGCGTGGGAGACGGGGCCATTGTAGCGGCAGGCGCCGTCGTGACCGGAGACGTGCCGCCCATGACCGTGGTGGGCGGCAATCCGGCCAGGGTCATCCGCCGCCGCTTTGCCACTCCGGAGGAGGAGGAAAGGCACCGGAACTACCTTGATTCCATCAAATAGACAGACCATGATGCAAATCCTGATTAACGCTTATGCCGTCAACCCGGACTGGGGCAGCGAACCCGGCATGGGGTGGAACTGGGTCGTCCACCTGGCCATGCACTGCAAGGTGCATGTGATTACGGAAGGGGAATGGAGGGAGAACATAGAACGGGAGCTCGCCCGCCTTCCCCAGGCCGGCAACATCGTGTTCCATTATCTTCCCGTGCCGGAAAAGGTTCGCCGGATGTGCTGGAACCAGGGGGACTGGCGTTTTTACTACCATTACAGGAAATGGCAAAAGAGGGCTCTCTGCCTGGCGCGTCAAATCATGAGGGATAACCGTATTGATCTGATCCACCAGTTGAACATGATAGGGTTCAGGGAACCGGGCCTGCTTTGGAAAATCAAGGGTGTGCCCTATGTGTGGGGGCCGGTGGGAGGCATGGAAAACGTGCCTGCCGCCTATGCACGCTGTGCGGGATGGAGGCAGCGCCTGTTCGTGCGGGTGAAAAATGCCCTTAATTCCTTCCAGTCAAGATGGCAGCCCCATGTACGGCGGGCGGTCGCCAGGTCCTCCGTCCTTGTTGCCGCGGTGGAAGGCGTGAAAAACAGAATGGAAGAAGTTTATGGGAAACAGGCCGTGGTGATTAATGAAACCGGCTGCAGGCCCAATCTCTCCGGGGGGCGCCTGCTGGATAAAAAGAAAGAATTCAGCCTTTTGTGGGTGGGCAAGGCGGATTTCCGGAAACAGCTTCATCTGGCTGTTTCCACGCTTGCCCTGCTGAAGGACTGTGAGGGATTGCGTCTCCATATATGTGGCGTGAAATCTTCCGAAGAGGGGGGACGGTTTATGAAACAGGCTGAAAATCTGGGAGTTTCTCATATGTGCATATGGCATGGAATTGTTCCCAATGCGGAAATTCTGTCCATGATGCGGCAGAGCGATCTCTTTTTCTTTACCAGCATTATGGAGGCGACCTCTACCGTGATCGCGGAATCCTTGATGGCCCGGCTGCCTGTGCTGTGTTTTGACACATGCGGAATGAGCACCGTTATCGATGACTCCGTCGGGTGCAAAATTCCTTTGTCAAATCCCGGAAGGTCCGCCCGGGACTTTGCGGAACGCATCCGTTTCTTTTTCCATCACAGGCAGGTCCTGCGGGAGATGGATGGAGCTTTTCTCGCCAGGCAGAGGGAGCTGGACTGGAACTGCAAGGCGGAAAGGATGGCCGGCATTTACCGCGAAGTTTTGAAGGCCAGTCAACATTGACCATGAGTGAAAACCGTATGGAGACCTATTTCAACATCAGATACGAATTTGACCGTGAACGCGTTTTCCGGCGCATGGACGAAGTGCTCCGTTCCGGGGGCGCCGGATACATCTGCGTGGCGGACGGGCATGTGCTTTCCGAGGTACAGCGCAACCGGGAATACCGGAATGTGCTGAATGGAGCGCTCCTGACCATTTGCGACAGCGGCTGGGTGCCCGTCTACCTGAAATGGCTGCTGCATGCGGACAGGCCCCAATACTGCGGCGCCCAGATTTTCAGCGACGCCATCGGCATGAAAAAATACAGAATGATGTTCCTGGGAGGCAGCCGCGAGACGCTGGATGCCCTGCGCCGGACCCTGGAACGGGAAGATCCCCGCGTGAAGCACATGCCTTTTCAGGAATTGCCGTTCTGCCCTGTGGATGAATTTGACTACGCGGCTATTGCCGGGAGAATCAATGAATACCTGCCGGACATCGTCTGGGTTTCACTGGGCGCTCCCAAGCAGGAAATATTCATGAACAGGCTGTGCCCCCATCTTCAACGGGGGGTTATGGTGGCCGTGGGTGCCGTCTTTAACTTCGCCTCCGGGCGGAATATCAGAAGAGCCCCTGCCTGGATGGTGGATTGCAGGCTGGAATTTCTCTACCGCATTTTCAGTGAACCCCGCAAGCAAATGAAACGCTGCTGGAAAATAATCTCTGTTCTGCCCTGGATTTTTATCCGTGAAAAACAACGGCAAAAGGCGGCCAGGCCGGCTGCCGCCTCCGGAATGGGAGGAAAGACGCCCTCTCTTCCCTGCACGCTGGTCTCATGTTTCGGCCGGCTTCCCGGCAACATGGGGGACCTGCTGGCGGCCTGGGGCAGGGAAGAAGGCAGGAAATTCGTCATTGTGAGCGACGATGCCGGGTTCTGGAACCTGCCCTCCAACGCCAGCCTGGTGCCGATGGCTTTTTGCGAACTCCAGTGCCTGGTAAGGAAAAAACTGGGAAGACGGCATCAAATTAACGTTCCGGAGGACCTCCCGCTGCTTCTGCCGCAATATCCGGTTCTCTTTGAGGACTATGTGGAAGGGAACCGGGAATTGGAAACAATGGCTCTGGAATGGGAGGAGGGGTTCTCCCATTCAGCGGTTTCCGCCGCTCCGGTTTAATCTTTACCCCTCTCCATACAGCAACATTCACACCTTAATACATTTCAACGATGGCTACCAAAATATTCGTCTCCGGTTTTTACGATATCATTCATGCCGGGCATATCCAGTTCTTCCGTGAAGCGCGTTCGCTGGGGGATTTCCTCATCGTCTCCTTCGCTTCCGAGCAGGTGCTCTGGAAAAGCAAGCGCAGAAAACCATCCATCCCGGACGGCCATAAAAAAGTAATTCTGGAAAGCCTGTGCATGGTGGACAAGGTGGTCTGCGGAGAACATCTGGAGCCGGGAATGGATTTTGAACACGTTTTCCTGAAAGAACGGCCCGATATCCTGGCTGTTACGGAAGATGACTGTTACGGCGACCTTAAAAGGGAACTGTGCGCAAGAATTGGAGCGCGGTATGTGGTGCTTCCCAAAACGCCTCCCTGTTCCGAACAGATTTCCACCACCCAGTTGGTGAACAGAATCAAGGCCCCGCTTAGCGTTCCCCTGCGCGTGGACTTTGCGGGGGGCTGGCTGGACGTTCCCAGGCATGCGCGGCAGGGGGCGTACATTGTCAACTGTGCCATCAGTCCGTTTGTATCCCTGGACCACTGGCCCTATGAACTCCGGTCCGGACTGGGAGGCAGCGGAGCCTGGGCCATGCTGCAGGGTAGGGACTCCGTCCAGTCGGAACTTGCCCTGGGGGTTGGCTGGCAGGACCCGGCCGTGATTGCGGAAACGGGGCTGTGCGTCTGGCGTTCCGGCGCCGTCCCCGTGCTGGACATCAAGAGCACCGGTGACTTTCTGGCCGGGAAAATGGCGGTCTTCCACACCGGGCACGACCATGATACGCCGGGAATGGCTGACGGGTGCAGGGACTATGCCCGCATCGCCCAGTCTTCCCTGATTGCCCGCGCCGGAGTGATGGAGCGTAGCATTCATGAACTGGCTGCCGGAGTGGCGCTATACCATAGCGTGCAGCTCCAGGAGGGGATGGCTCCCCTTCCAACACTGGGGGAAGAACTGGCGAAGAAATACCTGGGAGGCGGGTTCGGCGGATATGCCCTGTACCTGTTCGCTTCCCGGGAGGACAGGGATGAGGCGGTGCGTCTTCATGACGGCATGAGGGCTGTAGAGCCGTATTGCAAAAGCCCCTTCTGATTTTTTTTGCTGGAATGAAAATGTCCATGGTTGAAGAATACTCTCCGGACACGAAGCCGGAAAAGGAACAGGTCTCCCCGTCCGGAGGATGTTCCCGGAACGCGCCGAGGGAATGCTGGCTTGACCTGGGCAGGGTAGTTGGCCTGTTCTTCATTGTCCTTTTTCATGCTGCGGGAAACGGTGTGGAATTCCCTCTCTTCTTCCAGCGGGTGCCCTTTCTGTTCATGGCGGCTGCCTACTTTGTGGGACGCAGGAAAATATTCGACTGGCGCCATTCCCCGTGCAGATATGTCCTGTTCTATCTGGCATGGAACGGGGCGGCTTTTCTGGAAGCGTTCTTCAGGCATTGGATTTATTTAAGTCTGGGCCATTCAAGCACGTGGGACTGGAGCAGCCTGCCCTGGAAGCTGACGGGAGTGGGAACCACCTTCCCTTACGACGGCCCCCTGTGGTTCCTGAAATACGTGATGGCGCTGAGCATGCTCTCTCCGCTTTTATTCGCCCTCGGAAAAAGAAAGCTGCTGATTCCCGCGACGATTGCCGTTCTCTTCTCCGTGGTGCTGTTTCCGGAACTCAACGCGTTGTTTTCCGACCCTCCCCGGGTTCCGTGGGCGGACTCCCTGGCCTTTTTCATGCTGGGGTTCTGCCTTTCCTCCCTGACGCTGGGCGAGATTAAGCTGTTCCTGAAAAAAACAGGTTATATTTCCCTTCCCGTGTGGGCGGCAATAGCGTGGTTGAACCATTGCGGCGTCATCTCCACGGAAACCCTGCACACCCTGCCTTGCTGGATTCCAGGGATTCTGGGATTGGGCTCCCTGTGCGTTCTGCTGACGGAAAAGACGTTCTTTCTTAACATCGCGCGGGCATGCGCTCCCCTCTTCTTCTTCATTTATGCCATTCATTGCCTGATCCTGCCCTACTTGATGCCGCTCCTGTCAAAAATCCTTCTTGAGGGAATCACTTCCGCCATGGTTGCGACGGTTCTGATATTTGCGGGAGCATTCTTTCTTCATCAATGGGTGGTCCGGCATTACCCCGGCTGGGAATACCTGATCTTTGCCCAAAAGCAGAAAAAGCCGTCGATTGACGGAAAGGAAAGAGAGAGGTTTGCCGTCGGCTCCCTCCGCTCCGCCTCCATGAATGAACCCCGTCTTTAGTGGGAGTCTGTTTTTCCTGCGCCTTCTGATCGGGAAAATGGGAACCTGCATGCTGGGGCAGACATCCTCTTTTCAGATGAGCCTTTATTGATGCTCCTTTTCCAATTTCTCCTCCACCGCGCTCAATATCCATTCTTCCACGGACAAGCCTTTCTTGACGGCCCGCTTCACAACGTCATTCAGAATGGAGTTTTTCATTCGAACAGCAATTTGAGATTCCAATTCCGAAGGGTATCCGGCATTCATCAAATGGCGTAATGAAGCCTGCACGTTCCTGGGGATTTTTTGACGGGCAAACCAGTTGTGGATCACCGTCGTTTGGACGCCAAGAGCCCTGGCGATTTCAGCCCGGCTGATGGAATGTTCATTGAGCCACTGGCCTAGTTTCCTGGTGTCCACATAATCCGCTTGAGGCTGGGAATTGCTCGTAAACATGCGAAGAAATTATCAAATAGAATCCTGTGCATAGGAAGAAAGAGCTTGTATGATTCGCATTTGTTATGTTAATAACTCGCAAATATTGATTATTGCGAGTTGCAACAGGAAAGAGATGAAAGAATATTATTGTTAACAGAGTATTCTCAAAATCCAACTAAAAGAAAAACCCTTATTGATTTTAAAAAGATGACTGCCTTTATTCAACTTCGCGTCCTGTTGCTCTGTAGCTTGCTGGGTTATCCGGCTGTTGCGCATGGAAAGGGAAAGGAAGGCGTATCCGTCACGGTGCCGGAACAGGCTTCCCGGGAAAAGCTGGTGGATATGGCGGTCAAGGTAAGGCCCTCCGGCCGCCAACTGGATTACCAGCAGCGGGAAATGCTGGGCTTCATCCATTTCGGCATGAACACGTTTACCGGAGTGGAATGGGGAACCGGAAAGGAGGAGCCTGGAATGTTCAATCCTTCCCGGCTGGACGCTCGTTCCTGGGTAAAAACGTTTAAGGATGCCGGCGTAACGGGAGTGATTTTTGTAGCGAAGCATCATGACGGGTTCTGCATGTGGCCCACCAAATGGACGGATCACAATATTTCCCGTTCTCCTTACAAGGGAGGAAAGGGAGACTTGGTCAGGGAAGTCTCCGCGGCCTGCCGGGAACTGGGCATGAAATTCTGCATCTACCTTTCCCCGTGGGACATGCATGAAAAAAGCTTTGGGACGGAAAAATACAATGATTTCTATGTCAAGCAACTGGAAGAGCTGCTGACCAATTACGGCCCGGTTTATCTTTTATGGTTTGACGGCGCCGGGGTGGATAGCAAAGTCAACGGGAAACAGACTCCCTTCGACTGGGAGAGGATCTTTAAAAAGGCCAGGGAATTGCAGCCGGAAGTTCTTCTTTCCGGGGCGGCTCCCGATGTTCGGTGGGGCGGGAACGAGATGGGGCGTGGGCGGGAAACGGAATGGTGCGTCCAGGGGGTTACGGCTTCGTCACGCCTGTTTGGCGGAAATAATGTGGGGATTCGGGCTAAAGACAGGAATCTGGGTTCCATTGACAGCCTGGTGGGGAAAAAGCAGCTCGTCTGGTACCCTTCACGGGCAGGCCTTCCCATCCGCAAAGGCTGGTTTTACCATGAGCGCGACGACAAATCCATCAAGTCCCTTGATTACCTGGTGGATTGTTATTTTTCAACGGTCGGGCAAAACTCTAATGTTCTTCCCAATCTCTCTCCCAATAAGGAAGGAATCATTCCGGAAGCGGACGCCAGGAGGATGATTCAATTCGGACGGGTGATTGAAAAGATGAAAAAAAACGACTTGGCCAAAGGCGCGCGGGCGAAAGCCCTTTCCGGGTGGTCCGGAAATCCGGACTCCGGACTCTTGTTTGACAACAACCCTTTTACAGGCTGGGCCACTGCCGATGGCACAACCCGGGCGGAGGTTGAAATCCAGCTTCCCGGAAAAAAAGAGTTCAACGTCATCAAGCTTCAGGAAAATGTCCGTGACTACGGCCAGCGTGTGGAGCGCTTTGCCGTGGATGCGTGGCTGGACGGCCAATGGAAACCCTTGGCTGAAAGTACCACCGTCGGGTTCCGTAAAATGATCAGGCTGCCGAAAGCGGTGAAGGCTGATAAGTTGAAGATACGCTTCCTGGATTCCCGCAAATCCGTTTCATTCAGCAATTTCTCGTTGTATTACCTGGCTCCTTTCTCAACGGAGGACAACCTGGAAGCCGTCCGGAAACTGGACAGGAAGGAATGGAAAATAACCGTTGCCGGGAAAAACCTTCCCGCGGCCCAGTTGGAGAGACTGAAAGACGGAAAAACGGATACTTATGTGGAAATTGGCCTGCCTCCCCAGGGATGCGACATTGTTATTGATACGGGAAAAGTGCAGAAAATTGCCGGGTTAATATACACGCCTGTGATGGAGGGAGGCCCGGGCCATATTGAAATGTATGATATTCGTCTCAGCAGGGACGGCAAAACGTGGGAGAAGCCGGTGGCTTCCGGCCGTTTCGGCAATATCGTCAACAACCCGGTGGAACAGGAGGTCAATTTTGCACCCTCTGAAGCTAGATTCGTCAAATTCAGCGCTAAAAAAGGTGCCGACGGAGCACGTAAAGCAGCTGTTGCCGAACTGGATTTGCTTTAACATGGCTTATTCTTTCCACGAGGGAACACGGGGAAAGGGAGGTGGAAGCCAGACTAATGGAAATTTGGGTCTTGCTCCGGTGTACTTCAACAGGAAGAACTGCCAGGCAGCAATGCGGCGGATGAAAGGAAGAAGGCTACTCGGTTTCTCAATGAGTAACCAAAACCACCTATGCAAAAAAGAAGCGGCTCCAATGTTTTTCCGCTTACCATGCTTGTATAACGGCTAACACATCCGCTTGCTCTGCAATCGTGGCGCGTTGGAAGTAGGGGTAGGGACACTTCAAACGTTTTTATAGAAAGCTTATCCTGACGGGCCGTATTTTCGGAAAGCAACGGTTTCATTCGGTCCCGACGCTTCACACAGGATGATATTTCCCAGGAACTGGCAGAAACTTTCAATGAAGTGGCATCACGCCTTGACGTTTTATCCAACGATTGGAAAGCGTTTCAAGTCTGGGCGCGGTTGGACCAGATCATCAGCTCACCTTTGATGGAAGGGGTGTATCCCCGGAAGCCAGGGGTGCGGTTGCTTGACCGTGGAATCAGTCCATGTCCGGGGAAGACGAAGGCTTTTCACCAGTCAGAATTATCCGAAGTTCACGATGATGGACGAGGCGGCAGTGGCGTTTTTCAACCACTTCATACAAACAACAATGAATAATCATGAATAAAATTACTTCTATCAACGGGACCTTCCTGGCCCCTCTGAACGAATTAAACGAGCACGTGGAGAATGGAACTGTACATGTTACGGAGGACGAGCGTACTTCCTGGAATGCTCAGACCACGGTTAAGACCAAGGGGATTCTGATTGCCGCCCAAGAAGACCTTGATGAACATACCGGGAACAAGGCCATGCATGTTACAGAAGAGGAGCGCACCACGTGGAACGCCAAGGCGGATGCTTCCGTTCTTTCTACAAAAACCGACACATCTGTCTTCGACGCACACAAGAATGATGCCGTAGTCCACATAACAGGGAAGGAACGTGAAACATGGAACGGCAAGCAGGACAAGTTGACGGATGAGACAGGCAATATGACGCTGGACGGAGGGCTATCGGTGGCAGGAGCTATCACCGCTCCCGGCGGCGTGCGTGTGCCGCTGCCATCCACAGCTCAAGAGGCTATGTCTTACGAGGCATTGCTGGAGCAGCAGGCCTTGAAGGATTGGGAGTGCTTGACCTATTATCTGGAGACCATGGTGCCATCCTGGGTAACCGCCATGATCCGTTATCAGCAGCTGAGGACAAGTGGCAATCCGGCAACCCCTAACACATCCATCAAGGAGGGTGTCATTAACAATGATCTTTGTGACCACGTAGTCACCATCACTCCGGCATCTGGCATATCTCTGACAGGCAGGTCTACAGCGCCCTGGGTATTTGCCAATTACATGGGATGCTACCGCAACAAGGGGTACGCGACTACAACTGCGTGGCGTTTTGCTGGTTCTGATCAAGTATCTATCATGTTGGGCAGCACGTCCCATGGGTACGTGTCAACCGCCAGCCCGTCGGCCCCTTGTTATACCCACCCGATCCATTGGGCGGATTACAATTTGGCCGGAGCTGATTACAGGTATCCGCTGGGTAATGCCGTCAATAATCCTGGTATCCGGGAGCAGGGGCCTGCATGGCAGGTGACGACTTACCCCAAGGGCTACCTGGGTAGTAGCACGTCATGCCTGATACGGGGCACCAATTACGGAATGGAGGTGGGTGCGTCTGACTACGTTTGGGCCCTGGTTCCAAGCATCCTCTATCTATCCGTGGCCATGACGCCGCGGCATGCGGATGATAACAATTATGTGGTTAATGGATGGCGCCTGTATGTTGATGGATTGCACGTTATGCGCATGACCTCTGCGTGGCTTGGGACGGGCGTTACGGCGTCCGTAACGACCAAGGTCAAGGCACACGATGTGCGCAGCACCCGCCAGGTGGGTCTGAGGATGGGAGGCATGAGGATTGACATCAATTCATCCATGGGCATTAACGACGCCGCACCAATCATGGAGCGCGCCGTGATGCGTAACGCGGTGGTCAAACCCGTGCCGGAGGTGACGGCCTCCGCGCTGGAGGTGGCCGCGGCAGGCGGGGAGGTGGTGCTGACGGTATCGTCAACATTGGCGGAGGCTGTGTACATCGTCAACGATACCATGTGTGGCCATGAACCCGCCGCCGTATGGTGCAGTCAATCCTCCGAGCAGATACCGTCCGAAGGAGGCCAGATAACCCTCACGCTGGCTCCGAACACGACCGGAGAACCCCGCCAGGTGTGGGTATTTGCTGGTCACCACTACGCTCAGGCGGTCGTCATCAAGATCAACCAGTTAGCCTAACGATATGTAAGAGATACAGATACAATTCCCGGAGCCAGGCCGGTGGGACAAATTTACAATGATCGTCGTCTATCGGGGCACGACAGGTTACGTCCATATACGCATTTACAGACAAGACGACACACGGGCTACGCCGTATTGGATGAACCAACCCATCCCTGGCACATGGAAGACAACCTCAAATACAACTGCCTCGTCGGTCTTGCCTGAACCGTTTCCATGTTGGAAACACTTGCCAGCCCTTTCCTGTTCACGCCGGGGAGGGCTTCTTTGTGGATAAATGCATGTCCACCACTGCAAGACGATGCCTTTAAAAGGCCGTTTTCATCTCCTGCAATCTGTCTTGCATTTTCAAGAAAAAACCGCAAGCGTTCTATTTCAAACGCTTGCGGTTGTTTTGAGATGGTGGAGGCGACGGGAGTCGAACCCGTGTCCTGAAGGCCGTTGATGCCGGCATCTCCATGTTCAGACGCATATTGCTGCTTTCGCGGCCGCTTCGTCATGCGCCAACTAGGCAGGCTCGCTAGTTGCCTGTGGAAGTCTCGTGCGTTGCGCGGCAACCCCGCATTGCACCAGCCTGCTGAATATTCGTCGTCCCCTCTAGCAGGCGTTGAGGTTCTGACGCGGCTGAACTAATTAGGCAGCCAGAGCAAGGTCGTTAGACTCTGCATTTATTTTTTTAATCGGCTTTTTAGAAGGCCAGCCGATTAACCTTCACATGCAGCCAGCACCTCAGACTTCCAGTCGAAACCATGGCGCCCCCATATGTATTTACCGGTAGAGACAAAAAATCCCGCCATGATGTTCAGGCAGGAGTGATTTTATTTACCGATGGTGATGCAAGTGGCACGCCCGTAGGGATTCGAACCCCAAACCTTCTGATCCGTAGTCAGACGCTCTATCCAATTGAGCTACGGGCGCTTTGACTTGCGTCGTGTACCGCGTAAGCGGTGAAGGAAATATAGGTTTTTCTTCGGGAAAGTCAAGATGTTTGTAAGATGATTTGAGAAAAAAATCTCATTTTTCCTTTTCACGGGAAAGGACTCTTTCAGGCACAGTCCGTTAACTCCGGGAGCCGGAAAGAGGGAAAGGCGTTGCGTCCCGGAATGGCCTGTGGCACACTGGACGGAGAAGATGAGTGGATTCAAGGTGATCAGATCGCCGATGGAGGCATTGAAGGAGCACTTCGGCTTTTCCGGCTTGAGGGAAGGGCAGGACCGCGTGGTTTCCTCCATCATGGAGGGCCGCAATGTACTGGTGGTGATGCCCACCGGCGGGGGCAAGTCCCTGTGTTACCAGCTTCCGGCCCTTTGTCGGGACGGGGTTTGCCTGGTGGTCAGCCCTTTGATCGCCCTGATGAAGGACCAGGTGGACGCCCTTGCCGCCAGGGGGATTCCCGCTACCATGATTAACAGCTCCCTGAGCTTCCCTGAACAGAAGGAACGCCTTGCCGGCATGAAGGAGGGGGTGTTTAAGCTGGTGTATGTGGCTCCGGAGCGTTTCGGCCATGAGGGGTTCATGCGCGCTCTGGCGGAGGTGGACATCAATATGGTGGCCGTTGACGAGGCGCATTGCCTGAGCCAGTGGGGCCATGATTTCCGCCCGGATTACCTGAAACTGGGCCGGGCTATTGAAGCGATGGGGCAACCCCAGGTGGCGGCCCTGACCGCCACGGCCACTCCCCGTGTGCGGGAGGATATTCTGGTGCATTTGAGGCTGGACGACCCGGTGACGATCGTACGCGGGTTTGCGCGGGAGAACCTGCATTTCCGCATTACGGCGTGCGATACGCACAAGGATAAGTACAAGAGGCTGTATGAGCTGGTAAAGCTCCATAAAACAGGGATTATTTACTGTTCCACCCGCAAGAAAGTGGAGCAGGTGCATGAGGCCCTTTCCGATCTTGGCCTGAACGTGACGGCTTACCATGCAGGCATGACGGATGCCCAGCGGGAAGAAGCCCAGAACGCGTTCATGAACCGCCATGCGGACATTGTCATTGCCACGAATGCGTTTGGCATGGGCATTGACCGTGCGGACGTCCGGTTTGTGGCCCATTTTGAGATTCCCGGCAGCGTGGAGGCTTATTATCAGGAAGCAGGCCGTGCGGGGCGCGACGGAGCTGATGCCTATTGCGAGCTTTTGTTCAACCACGCGGATTTGCGGACCCAGGAGTTTTTTATTGAAGGGGTGAACCCCGGCGTTCCGCTGATTGTGGAGTTGTATGAACTGCTGCGGAAGCATTGCAGTGCGGATTCCCATGATGTAGCGTGGTCCCTGGAGGAGATGGCGGAACGCCTTAAATGCCGGAATGCCATGCAGGTGGGGGCGGCTTTGTCCGTTCTTATGCGCAATGGGGTGATCAGCCGCCATGATGTTCCGGGACAGCGCGTGAAGCTTACCAGAGTGACGGACCCCTCCGTAAGCGGCTTGAAGATTCCTTTGGACGAACAGGCCCTGCGGGAAAAGGAAGTGAGGGACCGGGAAAAATTGAAGGCGGTGACGGAATTCGCTTATTCCACCGGCTGCCGCCAGCAGTGGATATTAAATTACTTCGGGGAGGAGGATAGCGCCCCCTGCGCCCGGTGTGACCAGTGCATGACGCTGGGTGTGGAGGAAGGCCAGTCCCTGGGTGAGGAGGAAAACAAGGTAGTCCGCCAGGCCTTAAGCGGAATTGCCCGCGCGTCCGTGCGCATGGGGGACGGCTCCTGGCAGGGAAGATGGGGGAAGACGAAGATCATCCAGATGCTCAAGGGGGCGAAGAATCAGGAGATTTTAAAAACTTCCCTGGCCCGGCTGAGTACGTATGGCATCCTTTCCCGGTGGAGCGAGGACGACATCCGCCAGTTGTTCCGCGCCATGCAGATGGCGGGCCTGACCAGAATGAGCGGGGAGGCGGACCGTCCCCTGATTACCCTGAGCCCGAAAGGTAATGAAGTGATGATGGGGCGGAAGGATGCTTCCATGATTTGGCCTTTTGCCCGCAGAGGAAAAGCTTCTGCCCCTTCAGAACAGACCAGGGTGCGCTCCACGGGGGATTTGACGGCCCTGGGCGAGTTTGATGAAGACTTGTTTTTGAAATTGAAGGAGCTGAGGAATGAACTGGCCCGTGAAGCGGGGATTCCGGCTTATGCCGTATTCCACAATTCCACCCTGGAAGGGTTGGCGCGTCTGAAACCCACCACCCGCCGGGGCGCCATGAATGTCCACGGTATCGGGGAGCAGAAGGCCGCGAAGTATCTGGATGATTTTCTGGAGGTGATTGCTGAACATTGCGAAGTTTAAAAAGGTTTTCTGAACCGCCTGCTTCGTGTCTATACTGCCTTGAGGGGGAATGATGGCCCTTGTTTTCCTCTGGTCTGGCCGTTGCTTGAAGCCGGACGGAAATTCCAGGGGAGGATTGAATTAAAATCCAGTGAGTAAAAGTAACCGGCCTGCCAATATACCTGCCCGGAGTAATTCCTGCCTGTACTATTTATGTATTGACTTCATTTTGGGAAGTGTGTAATTTCTTTTCCACACATTACCCAAGACGGAGCGGTGGCTGAGAGGCTGAAAGCACTCCTTTGCTAAAGGAACGTACTGGCAAAACCGGTACCGAGGGTTCGAATCCCTCCCGCTCCGCCAAAATCTTTCATTTTTTGAGAGCCTGCACTTCAATGCTGCGGGCTCTTTTGTTTCTTCGGTTGTGCATTTTTGAGTGGCGAAACCAGCAAATTCCGCATGGGAAGGGAGGTTTTGAATTGATGTTTTATGATTATCTGTGATTTTTTAGGATTAGGCCTAAGTAGTGAGAATGACCCAGTTGTAGTTGGAGCAAATCTGCGCTATGGAATTAACTCCATGGTTCCATGAAAAAAAAGCGCCTTCCGGTGAAGGAAGGCGCCTGAAAGCGAATTGATGAAGAAGGGGGCTTACATGCCTTTGTTTTTCATGGCTTCCGCCAGGGCGGCGCCCATTTGGGCGGGCGTCTTGGCGACCACGATGCCGGCTTCCTTCAGGGCTTCCTGCTTGGCGGCGGCGGTGCCTTTGCCTCCGGCCACGATGGCGCCTGCGTGGCCCATGCGGCGTCCCTTGGGAGCCGTGGCGCCTGCGATGAACGCGGCGACGGGCTTCTTGCAGTTGTTCTTGATCCATTCAGCGGCTTCTTCCTCTTCGGAACCGCCGATTTCACCGATCATGATGAAGGCGTCCGTGTTGGGGTCTTCCGTGAAGAATTGAACGGCCTGTTGCTGGGTCATGCCGTGGACGGGGTCGCCGCCGATGCCGATGCACATGCTCTGGCCCAGGCCCATGTTGGTGACCTGCCACACGGCTTCATAGGTGAGCGTGCCGGAACGGGAGACGATGCCTATTCTGCCGGGCTTGAAGATGTAGGCCGGCATGATGCCGATCTTGCAGTTGGCGGCGGGGTTGACGATGCCGGGGCAGTTCGGACCGATGAGGGTCACGTCCTTGTCCTTCAGGAAGGCTTTCACCTTCTGCATGTCCTGCACCGGGATGCCTTCCGTGATGCAGACGATGAGCTTCACGCCCGCGTCTGCGGCTTCCATGATGGCGTCCGCGGCGAAGGGCGGCGGCACAAAGATCATGGAGGCGTTGCAGTCCGTGGCTTTTTTGGCTTCCGCCACGGTGTCGAAGACGGGGACCTTGCCTTCAAAGAGCTGGCCGCCCTTGCCGGGGGTCACGCCGGCGACCACGTTGGTGCCGAAGTCCATGCAGTTTTTGGCGTGGAATGCCCCGGCGCTGCCGGTGATGCCTTGCACGACCAGGCGGGTGTTCTTGTCAATGAGAGATGTCATTGTCGTAATAAATGGTGAGGGTTATTTGACTGCTGCAACCGCCTTCTGGGCGGCTTCGTCCAGGTTGTCGGCAGGGATGATGGCAATGCCGCTGTCTGCGAGGATTTTCTTGCCGATTTCCACGTTGGTGCCTTCCAGGCGGACGACGAGCGGGATTTTCATGTCGATGTTTTTCGCCGCGGCCACAATGCCCTGGGCGATGACGTCGCAGCGCATGATGCCGCCGAAGATGTTGACCAGAAGGGCTTTTACGTTTTTGTCGCTGGTGAGGATGCGGAACGCGTTGGTTACCATTTCCTCCGTGGCGGAACCGCCCACGTCCAGGAAGTGGGCGGGTTCCCCGCCGTAGTATTTGATGATGTCCATCGTAGCCATGGCCAGCCCGGCGCCGTTCACCATGCAGCCGATGTTGCCGTCCAGGCCGATGTAGTTCAGGTCATACTTGCCGGCTTCCACTTCACGGGGGTCTTCTTCCGTTTCATCCCGCATTTCCATGATTTCCGGGTGGCGGTACAGGGCGTTGTCGTCAAAGTTGAATTTGGCGTCCAGGGCGCACACGCGGTCGTCCGTGGTAACCACGAGGGGGTTGATTTCCACCAGGGAGCAGTCCAGCGTGGTGAAGAGCTTGTATACGTTGGTGATGAGCTTGGTGGCCTGGCGGAGCAGGGGGCCGGTCAGGCCCAGGGCCACGGCGATCTTGAGGGCCTGGAAGGGGAGGATGCCCAGGGCCGGGTCAATGTGTTCACGGATGATGGCTTCCGGACGGGTGGCGGCCACTTCTTCAATGTCCATGCCGCCCTCCGTGCTGGCTACGATGACGGGGCATTCACGGGCGCGGTCCTGGAGAATGGCGAAGTAGCATTCCTTTTTCAGGTCCACGGCTTCCGCCACCATGATCTTGCTGACCAGCTTGCCGGTTTCCCCGGTTTGCTTGGTGACCAGAACCTGGTTGAGCATCTTGCCGGCCACATCTTCCACTTCCTCCACGGTGTCAACGACGTGCACGCCGCCCTTGAAGCCGTTTTTGAAGGTGCCTTTGCCACGGCCGCCAGCGTGTACCTGTGCCTTAACTACGTATTGGGAGAGGCCCATGTTCCGGGCTATTTGTGCTGCTTCCTGGGCGGTAGCGGCGGCAATGCCCTTGGGGGTAGCCACGCCAAAGCGCTCAAAGAGTTGTTTTGCTTGATATTCGTGAATGTTCATGACAGTGGGCCGTTCGGCCAAATGTTTGCGAAAGAAAGGCTATGCCTGTTTTTTGTGCCGGTCAAGGGAGAATGGTTTGGTCTTTTGATTTTTTGTCCGGGAGATTCATGGAGTGCCTTTGGAAATCAAAGAGGACAGAAGGCTTGACTGCGTGCTTAAAGATTGTGAAACTTCCTTCTCATTTTTCCGTATTATATCTTTTATGAAAATTTACCGTCCTTCCGACACCTGTTTTGACGAGATGAAGAGCCGGATGAACCGCCGCGCTCTCCCGGAGGATTCCGTAAGGGATACCGTGAACGCTATTATCCAGGACGTTTCCGCGCGCGGGGACGAGGCCCTTTTTGATTACGCCGCCAGGTTTGACAAGGTGCAGCTGGACTCTTCCTCCCTGTTCGTGACGGAAGAAGAGCTGGCGGAGGCGGAAGCCGCGGTGGAGGATTCCGTGAAAGAGGCCATTGCCGCCTCCCTGGCCAACATCCATTATTTTTCCGACCGCAGCCGCAGGCAGGACTGGTGCGGCGTGAACGCCCAGGGGGTGGAGGTGGCGGAACGCTTCCTTCCGTATGACCGCGTGGGCATTTATATTCCCGGCGGGAAGGCTCCCCTGGTGTCCACGTCCATCATGACGGGCGGTTTTGCCCAGGCCGCCGGCGTGCGGGAGATTGTGGCCGCCACGCCCTGCGGTCCGGACGGGCGGGTGAATCCCGCTCTTTTATATGCATTGAAGGCTTCCGGCGCTACGGAGATTATTAAAATAGGCGGAGCCCAGGCGGTTGCCGCCCTTGCCCTGGGGACGGATAGCGTGAAGCCGGTGGAAAAGATTTTCGGCCCCGGCAACCGTTTTGTGGTGGAGGCCAAGCGCCAGCTGGTGGGGGCCGTCGCCATTGACCTGTTGCCCGGCCCCAGTGAAGTGATGGTGCTGGCGGATGAAACCGCTGACGCGGAATTTCTGGCCGCCGACCTTCTGGCGCAGGGGGAACACGGCCCGGACAGTGTGGTGGTGTTTGTCACCACGTCGGAAACGCTGCTGGAACAGGTGGAGGCGGAGGTGGAACGCCAGGCCGCCCTGCTGAGCCGCGGCTCCATTATACGGGAAGTGCTGGACAAGCACGCTTACGGTTTCCTGGTTTCTTCCATCCAGGAGGGGGTGGACCTGGTGAATGCCTTTGCCCCGGAGCACCTGGTGCTCGTCACGCGGGATGAAGACGCCGTGCTGGACGGCATCCGCACGGCGGGCGCCATTTACGCCGGCGCTCTCTCCACGGTGGCCTGCGGGGATTTCCTGGCAGGGCCCAGCCATACGCTGCCCACGGGAGGGGCCGGCAAGTCCTTTTCCGGCCTGCGGGCGGACCAGTTCCAGCGGCGCACCAGCGTGGTGCGGATGAACCGGGATTCCGTGCTCAAGTCCGCCCCGTATGTGGCGGAGTTCGCCAGGGTGGAGGGGCTGGACGCCCACAACCACTCCCTCCAGGTCCGCGCCGCGCGCGTTGACCGGTAATTCAAACTCCCCCCAACTACTCCCCCATGAAACAACAGCAAGGAACCAAGGAACGATTGCTGGACGCGGCGGAATGCCTGTTTGCCGAGCACGGCTATACGGGCACTTCCATGCGCATGATTTCCCAGCAGGCGTCCGTCAACATTGCCTCCGCCAATTATTATTTCGGCGGCAAGGAAGGCCTCTGGAAGGCGGTCATGATGAAGTATGCGCCGCAGGCGCGGGATTTCCGGATTTCCATGATGAATGAGGCCATGGAGAAAGGCACAGTGCAGGCGCTGGCCCATGCCTATGTTTACCCTTCCTTCCACGGCCTTCTGCATGTGAAGCTGGAAGACCTGGGCAATTTCCCCCATTACCTGCGCCTGCTGGGCATCTGCCATGTGCAGACTCCGGAGATAGCGGTGGAGTATATCAAGGAGGTGTATTCCCCCATCCGCCGCCGTCTGCATGACTGCATCCGCACCATGTTTCCGGACGCTTCCACGTACCAGGTTTTCTGGACGGTGCTAGCCATTGAAAGCATCATGATCGGCCTGCTGACCCGTTTGCGGATGATTATGGAGCTGATGGAGAACAACCGGGTTCCCAAGGGCAGCGTGCAGGATTTGTTTGAGCTGATTGTCCGGCAGGTGGACGGGCTGATCCATTTGTGCGGGAAGCCTTCATAACCGTTTTACTGCCGCCCGTACCCCATGTTCAAATCCCTCATCCGCACGTTTGCCATTGTGGCGGCCTTTATTGCGGGATACCTGATGCCCGGTCTGCACGTCTATAGCTGGACGTTCAAGTGGATGCTGATCGTGATGCTGTTTGTGACGTTTCTGGGCATCCGCTTCAAGCGGATGAAGCCGGAGCGGACGCACTGGCTTCTGGTGGGGGCCAACCTGCTCGTGGCCCTGGCGGCCTGGGGCGTATGCCGCCTCATCTTCGGGAACGGTTATCTGGCGGAGGCGGCCTTCTTCGTAGGCATCATGCCCACGGCCACGGCGGCTCCGGTAGTGATGGGGCTGCTGGGCGGCAGCGTGGAGTTCATGCTGACCGCCCTCCTGCTGGCCAATGGCATCATCTGCGCCCTGCTGCCCTTCATCCTGCCGGCGGTTGTGGGGCAGGGGGGCTTTGAGATTTACCTGAACGTGGCAGGGAATATTTCCCTGGTGATGCTTCTTCCGCTGGCGCTGGCGCTGGCGGCGCGGCGTTTTTATCCGCGGGCCATTGCATGGCCGCGGAAGCTGAAGGATGTCACCTTCGGCATCTGGGTGGTGATTCTGGTGCTGATCGCGGCGAACGCCTCTTATGATATTTCTTCCCGTGACGGCATTTCGGAACGCGTGCTGGAGCAGATCGGCGCGGTTTCCCTGCTGATCTGCGGGATCAACTTCGGGCTGGGGCATTTGCTGGGGGGCCGTACGCGCGCCGCGGAGGGCAGCCAGGCCCTGGGGCAGAAGAACACCACGCTGTCCATCTATCTGGCGCTGACGTATGCCAGCCCCATTGCCGCGCTGGGCCCCACGTTTTACGTGCTGTGGCATAATTTATGGAATGCCTGGCAGTTATACCAGGCGTCCGAACGGAAGCGCAGGAATGGCTGACGGGAATTGCCGCGGCGTTTCCCGGAAGAGGGGCCCGGGGAGCGGCTGCCCCGCTTGTTCCCGATGGCTGACAGGGAAACGGTTGACGGCGGTTTTCCTGCTGCCTTCATGAAGGGCGCGGGAGTTCCTTCCATGCAAAAAGCTTGAAATTCAGAGCGCTCCCGGTAACGTTATGCACTTGTTATGCAGGCCTCTTCTCCTTTGAAACCCCTGTCTCCGCGCACCAAGTGGCTGATTGCCCTCTGTTTGTGCGTGCTCGTGATGCTGCTGGAGTTCCTGACGTACCACATGGCGTACCGCATCGGCCATGATGAAGGAATGCTGACCACCCCGCCGGTGGTGGTGCAGAAAAGCGATGAAAAGGCCATGCAGAATTTATCCCGCTTCATGGCGGACGTGTTTGCTTCCCGTGAAAGCCTGGCGGGCATTCTGGACAACCGGGATGAACGCCTGGCGTGGATCAGGGATCCGGAATTGCGCACGGAGACGGCCTGGGGCCTCACCCGTGAACTGATCGGCCGGGACGGCGTGGACCGCGCGCTGCCCACGGCCAGGGAATTGATTGATACTGGATACGCCGCGGGGCGCTACGGAACATGGGCGCCCCGTGCGGATGCCGTGGCGCAGGCCCTTCTGTCAGTGCACCGGTATTCTCCGGCCTATGATTATTTGAAAACGGCTGTGGAGGGGTATGAAAAGGAGGGAATGGCCGCGGAATTGGTGAAGGCCCTCCAGACCATGAGTTCCATTGACCAGATGCTTAACAGGAATGATGAGGCGAACACCCTGCTGCAGCGCGCCGTGGATGCCGCCGCCCATCTGGGGCCGGACGCCCTTCCGGTCAGGTCCAGGCTTCTGGCCGCCCAGGGCAGGCTGGCCCGCACCACGGGGCGCATTCCGGAATCGCGCGCATATTTCAAGAAAGCCCTGGCCCTGTGCCCCCAGCCGGACAAGACGACCGGCGACCTGGCCCTGGCGAGCATCAGCATGGGAGAGGCCATGCTGGAAGCCGGCAGGAAGGAGGAGGCGCGGGAATTGTTTTTAAAGGGACTTTCCGGTTCGGAAAACGCCTCCTACCTGCTGAATGACTGCCTCAACGCCCTGCGTGGTCTGGCGCGCATTTCCACGGAACAGGGGAATTATGAGGAAGCACTGGCTTATCTTTACCAGGCGGAAGGCGCTGCCCGCGGCGTGCTGCCGGCGGACCATGCATTCTGGGCCGGGCTGTATGACCAGAGGGGGTGGGTAAACATCATGCGCAAGGCCGCTCCGGAGGCCCGTTCCGATTTCCAGAAAGCCATCAGCAACAGCGCATCTTCCCCCGTCATTTCCGCCCAGTCCCGGGAAGGGCTGGGCAAGGCATGGCTGGATGCCGGAGAGGGGGACAAGGCCAGGGAAAACCTGAAAAAGGCCATTGAGCTCCGGGAATCCCATTTTTCCTCTGACGCCCTGTCCCTGGGCCGCGTTTATTATTCACTGGGCCTTGCCAGCGATATGTCCGGGGACCGGGAAAGCGCCCTGCACGCCTATGCCGGAGCGGTGGATTCCCTGTTGAAATGCGGAGAAGGGCCGGAGCGCAAGAGCCTGCTGGTCCAGTCCTATTTATGCAAGGCATATGCCCTGTGCGACGGGGAGCAGTGGAAAGAAGCCGTGGAAGCCTTTGAAGCGGTGCTCCCCATGCTGGAAGGGGAACAGCGGTCGGAAAATTACAAGCAGCTGGGCCGTTGCTATGATGAGTTGGGCATGAAAGAGAAAGGGGATGCCTGCTGGAAGGAATCCGGCTTTCCCCGCGTGCGCATGGAGTCTCCGGGACGGAGGCCGTCCGGAAGCTCCAGGTCTTCCCGGCGTTAAGCTTTCACTAGTCCCCGTAAGACGTTGGGAGGTGTTTATTTTGCTTGATTTGTGCCGTCTTTTTGGCTCAATGCCTGCATGAGTTCCGAGCGCCATTTTTCCAACAAACCCTACCGTCCCTCACGCAAAAAAAAGTCTTACTGGAAGCCCGTTCTCTTTCTGGTGGTGCTGGGGGGGCTCTGGTTCGGATACATCCAGTACTGGCCCACGATTGAAGGTTGGTTCAAGCCGACCATTCATGAGGTGCACAGCCAGACCCAGGCCATGGGGCACCTGCAGGGCATGCTGGCCTCTTGGAACGGCTCTGATGCGGAGCTGGCGCAGCTGGCCGCTTCCGTGGACAAGCAGGTGGAATGGATGAACTCCCCGGAAGCGCGGGATTCCTTTACGTGGCTGCTGGCGGTGGAAATGGACAGGCGCGGCATGCTGAAGGAGTCTGAACCCATGCTGGCGTCCCTGCTGGAAAAGAAGCTGGCTGATTCCGCCTCCATGACGGCTGAGGACAGGGGACGCCTTTTGGGCGTGAGCCTGAACTGGGCACGGGAATTTGCCGCCCGCAAGCATGACGCCACGGCAGAAAAGCTTTATGAGGTGATCCTGAAGAATACGCCGGAGGACCAGGTTTCCATCCGTCTGGCGTGCCTGGAACCACTGGCCCATTACGCGTATGACCAAGCCAAATTTGAGCGTTTTTCCTCCTTGTGCCAGCAGGCCGTTTCTCCCGTGATGAGGAGCAGGCTGAAGAATCCGGAGGATGTAAAGAGCATGGTGAAGATACTTCTGCTGCAGGATACCCTGCCGGACAAGGCCACGGGACAGCCCGGCACCACGGGGAGCGCCATCGCCCGGGAACTGCTCACCAAATTCCGGCTTACCGCCAGCCCGGATATGGGACGCATCATTCTGAATGAGCTGAATATGCCGCTTAATGCGCGCCGTAAGTATTCCCAGGCGGAGCTGAAAGCCATGGCAGACCAGCTGGAAGCCGCCTTGATCTGCTTCCGTGCCGCGGAAACGGAGATGGACTGCACGCCGGAAACCATGCTGGCCCTGGCGAAGGTCAGGATGCAGATGGGGGATTTAAAGGAGGCCGGCCGCCTGCTTTCCCGTGCGGAAGGAGCTGCCATGACGCTGGGCGTGGATGCGCCGCGCATTCTCAGCGGCTCCAGCCTGAGCCAGGATATTGCCGCCCTGCGTTCCCAGCTTGAGAAATACGGCCAGGCGGAGGCCCTGGTGAAACGCGCTTATGAGGATGTGAACGTTGCCGCTGCTTTCCTGAAGGCGCGGGATTATGACCAGGCTATGAAATATCTGGACCAGGCCATGAAGGTGGCCCGTGAAAATACTGCGTTTGTCCAGGCCCTTCAGCCTGTCATCCTGAACCTTCAGGCGGAGATAAGCGCCGGCAGGGAGCAGTGGGCCCTCTCGGAAGCGCAGTATGGAAAGCTGGTTGAAGAGTGGGACGCGCTGAACGCGGAAGACCAGGCCAAACTCCAGAACAATCTGGCCTCCATCCAGTCGCAGGAGCTTTACAATAAAATCCACCGGAACTGGGCGGATGTGTGCCTCAAGCAGAACAGGACCACGGAAGCGCGCAGGGTACTGGCAAAAATAGGGGAAACTCCGGCTGAAGAACCGGAAAAGCCAGCCTCTCGCCGCCGCCGCAGGTAATATCCCCCTGGAGGGGAATCTTCAGAGAGAAGGATGGGCATTCCGGCATGTGGTGCGGAAGATGTTCAACCCTGTAATGACGTTCCGGCGGCAGGCATTTCCGGATTCCTCCGCCGCAGAACAAGGGAAAAGGCTCCTGCGGCTGACGCCTCCGTTTTTTCTTTGCGGCAGGTCCACCCGCCGGGCGCAGGGACGGGTATTGCTAACGGAATGGAGGCATACGCGACACGTTACCGGATGTAATATTTCCGGTATAATTCAGAAAAGGCATTGAAGCCGGGAAACAGCCCCCATGGATTTCCCTAACCGCGGACTTTGGCTTTTTGAAGAGTCCTCTTGCCGTGGATCATCTTTTCCCGGCGGTCCGCTGCGGACTGCCGACGTGAACGCACTGTATATTTTGCGAAAATTTGGCTAACCGTAAGGTTGCCCTGCTCAAAAAGGTTGAAAATGTTATCTCTCACTCTCATCGCTTCCTGAAGCGCCGCGTCAGCGCCCCCGTACTGGGAATCGGAGAAATAACGAGTGAACAAACGCTTGTTCTTACAGATAGCCAACCGATAGCCCTGGAAGGCTGTTGTTTCGTAAGTGTAACGGGTGATGTTTTTACAAGGCATATGTACAGAAGTTATGGGACCGGGTAATAGGAGCAGTGACAGGCTTCTATTAGGATAGGTCTCACTTCCTGCAAAATCCAGAAAAAACACAATTTGTTAGATTGAGTGCAAAGAATGCGATGCTAGGTGCTTGTGGACAGTTTATTGTGATGTGTCATCCTTGACAAAAAAATAACCGTCGGAGACACGGACTTTCAATTTTTCTCCGGGCTGGACCTGGCTCGTTTGGCGAATCAACTGTTTTTGCCGGTTCTCCACCAGAGCATATCCCCGGCGCAGCGTTTGCTCCGGGCTGTGGGCATCCACCCTGGCTTGAAGAAGAGCCAGTTGTGAAGCAAATTCAGCCATGCGGGCAGCGGCGGCATGGGACAATCCCGCCTGGAGGGAGTCCAGGAGCTGCACGCGTTCCCGGTTGCGGTGCGCCGGATGGCGCATTTGCAGCCGATGTTCCAGCTGGTTGATATGAAGGGTGTTCTGGAAGATGCGCGTGGCGGAGGAATTCAGCAGGGTCTCCTCCATATCGTCCAGGCGCTGGGCGTAGGGGGAAAGCAGGGAATCCGCATCCAGCAGCTTTCCGCGCAGGTAAACATCCAGTTTCAGCTTGGAACGCAACAGGGAATGCCGTGCGGTGGCATGCAGCGCCTGCTCCATTCTGGACAGTTTCCGGAGCCATTCGGGGCCATCCGGAGTAGCCAGTTCCGCCGCCGCGGTGGGAGTGGGCGCGCGCAGGTCCGCCACAAAATCCGCAATGGTGAAATCCGTATCGTGCCCCACGGCGGAAATCACGGGAACGGTGCATTCGTAAATCGCCCGGGCTACCGTTTCCTCATTGAAATTCCACAGGTCTTCAATGGAGCCGCCGCCGCGGCCCACAATAAGCACGTCCACGGCGGGGAGGCCGTTAAGGGGGGCCTGGGACCAGGCGCGGACCGCTGCGGCTATCTCATGCTCCGCTCCGGCCCCCTGCACGCGCACGGGCAGCAGATAGGCCTTCACCCACGGGGCGCGGCGCTCCAGCACATGGCGTATATCCTGGATGACGGCTCCGGTGGGGGAGGTAATGATGCCGATGGCGCGCGGGAAGGCGGGGATGCCTTTTTTACGCTCTGCGTCAAACAGTCCCTCACGCTGGAGTTTTTCCTTCAATTCCAGAAAACGGGCCTGCAAATCTCCCTGTCCGGCCGCCTTCACCTGCCTGATAACCAGTTGAAGCTGCCCCCTGTCCGGATACACGGTAGCGCTCCCCAGCACATGGACCTTCATTCCTTCCTGAAGCCGCACGGGGCATTTGGAGGCCGCCGCCTTGAAAAAGGCGCAGAATATTTCCGCTCCCTGTTCCTTCAGGGTGAAGTAAACATGGCCGCTGGTGTGGTGCTTCACGTTGCTGAGTTCCCCCACCACCCACTGGGTGCCCACGGCAATGCTTACCGTATCCCTCAGGCGGTAAACAAGCTGTTTGACCGTGATGGGCCTGGGGGCTGCGGGCATTTCCTCCGGGAATTCCATAAACTACGGTTCAAAGGGGATGTTCAGCGCTTCATAAGCCAGCATCCTGCATTGCTTGATATCCAGCTTGCCGGACGGCAGCACCGGAATGTGCTCCACGGGAATGATCTCCTTGGGGCACCACAGGGCCGGAAGCCCCTGGTCAATCAGGCCGTGCCTGATCAGGGTGCGCGCCTGGTGCACGTAATCCGTCACCAGGGTGGTGAGCAGGGCCACGGCTTCCCCCTTTACGGGGTCCGGAATGGTGACGACGGCTATGCGCCGCTCCTCGTCCGCCGGGTCCAGGTTCCAGATGTTCATGATGGCGGCCTCCAGCGCTTCATGGGGCACCATCTCCCCGCCAATTTTGGAAAAACGGGAAATGCGGCCTTCAATTTTCAGGAAGCCGAATTCGTCCGCGGAGCCTATGTCCCCGGTTTTCAGCCATCCGTCCACGAAAATGTCCCGGTCCGCTTCAGGCCCCCCCAGGTAGCCGGGGAAAATATTCGGCCCCTTCAGCCAGATCATGCCGGACGTGGTGACGGGCACCACGCGGCCCGTGTGCGGGCTGGTGATGCGGATGGCTATGCCGGGGAGCAGAGCGCCTACGGAGCCCTTCTTCATGCCGGGAATGAAGTCTCCGGCGGCATTGGACGGGGCGGGGTCAATGAAATTGACGGAACAGACCGGAGAGGCTTCCGTCAGGCCGTAGCCTTCACACGGAATGGTGCCGAATTTTTCCCGGAAGGCGGCGGAAAGGTCGTCCGGCAGCTTTTCCGCGCCCACGATCAGGTAGCGCACGGTCTTGAAGGTATCCGGTTCGCAGCGTTTCATGAAGCCGCGCAGGAAGGTGGGCGTGGTGACTACCAGGCTGATGCCGTACTGCTTGATGAGGGCGCCCAGGCGCTTGGCTTCCAGCGGGGAGGGGTAGGTGACCATGTCGTACCCGCCGATCATGGGGTACCACAGCCCGATGGTGATGCCGAAGCAGTGGAACACGGGCAGGCTCCCCAGGAACCTGCTTTGCGGCGCGAGCGTGATGCGGGAAGAGCACTGGGAGATGTTGGAGAGCAGGTTGTGGTGGGTCAGCGGCACGCCCTTGGGTTCTCCGGAGGAGCCGGAGGTGAACATCAGCACGGCTTCATCCGCACCCGTGGGCGCATCCAGCCCCAGCTTTTTAATCATGAACCCCGCCGTCAGGAATTTGATGGCCAGGCCCCAGCGTTTGGCGGACCCCTTGAGCAGGGGAATCTCCCGCTCCATGAAGATCAGGTCCCGCTGGGGGGGCCATGGGAAGTTCTGGAGCTTGCGCATGAAGGTGTCAGCCGTGATGAACCAGTCCACGCCGGATTGCTTCACGGAGCTGGCAAAGGCCCCTTCCGAGGCGGAATAATTGAAATTCACCGGCGTTTTTCCGGCGAACAGGCACCCCAGGTTGGCAATGGCCGCGCCTTTGCCGGGCGGCAGGATGATGCCCACCCGGCGGTTGGAGGTGATCTTTTTCAGCCGCTTGGCAAAGGCCACGGAGATGGCCAGTAGCTGGCCGTAGGTCAGCGTGGTATCGTCAATGCCGTCAATCACCCGGCAGTCCGAATGCTGCTTGAGGCTGCGGAATAGCAGGGCGGACAGGGAGCCGTGAAGCTGGGGCAGCGTGGCGTAAGCCTGGGCGGAGCATTCCAGCCAGGCGGAGGTCAGGCGCGCCGCCATTTCCGCGCCGGGGGCCAGCTTGGGAAGGATATGTATCTGGATATCCGCCTGGACGTCCGTATCTGCCTCCGCATCCAGCACGGAGCTGGTGTAAAAGCCCACGCATACCGGTACGGGGGAAATGTGGAGCGCTTCCAGGGCCTTGATCACCCGCGGAGGAATCTGGCTGATGGAGCCTTTGATGTGCGCCACGGGGCCGGGAAGGAAAACCACGCGCCTCCCTGCATTAATGCGTTCCATGATGGCGGCACGCAGGGCGATGGGATCGCTGGAGCCAGCCTGGAACAGGATGCCGTCCGCCTTGGTGGATTCCAGATGGGCGGCGATGGATGGGTCCGGGGGCAGGCCTTCTTCCACCAGGTAGGTGATGCGCTCCCTGCCCAGTTCCTTTTCGAGCATAAGCAGGGTTTTGAGGGAAGCCTTGTTGAAAATCAGCAGGTCGCCGGAGTCGGATAGATTGGAGGAACCGAAGATGGCCATGAGAAAAATAGGTGGGGAAACTCGCTCTGTTTATAATAGCAATTTGAGGTGCGGAGGGCAAGTAGGAAAGGCGCCTTCATTCCGGTTCCCGGCAACCATGAATAACGGCAAAATACAGCCGCGGCGGAAGCATGTTTTTTATGGGAAGGATATTGTTTTTCATGGAACGTGCCAGAGGGCTTTCCGGGAACCCCGGAAGCGGCTCCTGCCGCAGAACTGTCCGGACCAGTCAGTTGGAGCCCCCTGCCACCTCTGGAAAAGCCGGGATGATGGAAGGGAAAAAAGAACCTGATACCGGAAAAAACATCCATGATCCAAGGCGGATTTGAAATCCGGACGGGGCCTAGATACTGCGCGGCCGGCAGCTGGGAAGGAAGATAAGGCATTCATGGGAATATACTTTCCGATGCGTTAAATGGGATTTATTACTGAATTGCATGGATTGATTGGAGGGACAAACCAAAATAATTGGAAGAAAGGAAAACAAGGTAAAGCTTTGAAAACCCCACTTCCAGATTGACACCGGATTTCAAATCCGATATTTCATTCATCTAATAGCATGTCTCATTTCTGCTAAAAGACCACGTCTTCCTCAATATATTTATAATTAATTGTTTTCTTTATGAAGCTGCATTTGCCCCTCAAATTGTTGTCCGCTCTTCTTGCCTGCTGCGCCGTTTTGTCCGCATCCGTTTATGCGGAGCCCCTCACCATTACGGCCAACCAGACTTTTGATACGGACGTTACCTGGAATGAGACCACGACGATTGGGGCTGATAACCTGACACTGACCATTGAGGCCGGAAAGACCGTCACCCAGGCGGAGGGAGCGTTCAACATCGGAAACAACAGCCTGACCCTTACTGGCGGCGGCGTGTTCAAGATTGAAACGGCGGCGACAGAGAAGGCCGGAAACCAGACCAATCCTCCCGACAGGACCCTGACCATTGACAACGCCACGCTGGATTTAAGCTCTCCGGGGGCCAGCCTCAGTCCGGCGGGGGATAACTATACGCGTTACAAGGTAACCGTTACCAACGGCGGCGTACTGCGCGTGGGGGAATATACGTATGACGGCGCGGGTCTGGGCTCCATGGCCGTCAATACGGATTACTGGACTTTGAACAACGGGCGTCTGGAGATTACCAAGGCAACCAACGGAACCTTCGGGAACGGCCTGACAGTCGCCGCGGGCGGCGGCACCGTGGAGGTGGTGAATGCCGCCAGCACCATGACGATCACTGCGGATGATTCTTCACATTATATCCAGCTGAACGGCGCCCTGACCATTACCGGGGCAGGGAACATGACTACGGGTAATGACAATGTATTCCGCGGAACCGGGCGCCTGATCAAGGATGGCTCCGGAACGCTGACCCTGGCCAACTCCTCCTCCTTCACGGGAGGCGTGGAGTTGAAGGGGGGCACCCTCGTTGTCAGCAATGCCTCCGGAATGGGGACCAATAAGAATCTGTCCGTGACGGGGAATGCGTCCATTGGCGGCATTTCCGCGGGGTACCAGGGGCTTTCCCTTGCCTCCGGCGTGAGCCTGGACGTTTCCGCCGTAGACAATAATGCCGGGCTGACCATGACCTCCGGCATCTTCTCCCTTGCGGGGCAGAATACCATGACCGGCAACCTGAATCTGGGTACGGCCGTGCGGATTGACGCCACCCACATGACGGTGAACGGCAATGCCCTGCTGGCCCTGAACGGGGCCCTGACGGTCAACGGCAGCCTGTTGCTGGAAAACAGCGACGGCGTGAGCTGGAGCGCGGGCACATACAATCTGATCAATGCCACGGGAGGCATCACCGGGGATCTGGCCAATACCATTCTGCTGGGTACCGACTACATCGGCAACTGGAGCACGACGGACAATATCCTGAAGTTTGTCGTGGAACAGGTCGCGTCCCTGACGTGGACGGGCGGCGGCGACAATACATGGACGGTGGGCGGAACGGGCAATTCCCCCTGGAATGCGGGCTTGGTTTTTGCCAACGGCAACGGCGTCATCTTTGGTGACGTAGCCGGGAACGCGCCGCAGACCGTGAACATCGCCGGACAGGTTGATCCTGGGCTGATTGTCATCAATGCGGAGACAACCAACTACACGTGGACGGGAACCGGCTCCCTGACGGGAAGCTCCAAACTGCAAAAAACGGGAGCGGGCTCCCTGGCCATCGCCACGGACAACTCCGGTTTTTCCGGAGAGGTTCTGTTGGGCGGAGGTACGGTGGAAATGCAGCATGCCAGCGCTCTTGGCACTGGTGATATTATTTTCAATGGAGGCGCGCTCAAGTACGGCGCGGGCATGACGGCGGATATTTCCGGCCAGATCAAGACGAATGCGCTGGCTTCCAACGCCATTCTGGTGGACACGAACGGGAATGCCGTGACGTGGGCCTCCCTGGCGGGCTGGGCCGGAACCATTACCCGCACGGGCAACGGCAGCCTGCTGCTGGCGGCAGGCACTTATGGCGGCAAATTGACCAACAGCGGCTCCGGTTCCCTGGTCATCGGGGCGGGGGATTCCACCTTGAACGGGGGAATCAACGGCACCGTCACCAAGACGGGAACGGGAACCTTGACGCTGGGCCTTAATTCCTTCAACGCTTCAGGTAGCGGCACGCTGGTAGTGGAACAGGGCACGGTGAAGCTTGCGGACAACGCCGGAACGTGGAGCTCCAACCTGAACATTATACTGGGGGAAAATACCGTGATGGACGTAGTCGGTGCTTCGAACAAGGTGACGGGCACGGGTACCCTCATCATGGGCAACGGCTCCACTCTGCACCTGAGGAACGGAAATGTGAATGGCGCGAATTTCGACATGAAAATCGTTCTGGATGCCGCGGGCGGATTTGTCTCCATCGGGGGCGCTATTTATGGTGATGCCACAGCGGTTTCATCCACGATCACCGGAACGGGCGGCCTCAAGATCATTTCCGATGCCGGGGCGAACGGCTGGGGTTTTAGAACGGGATGGGTGAAGAATTCCTATGACGGTGACACGGAAATAGCCGGAACCGGCAACCTGATCAAGCTGACGTACAACATCGGGAGCGCTTCCATCGTTTCCGGCCAGACCCTGACTCCGTGGGGGCAGGGCAATGTAACGTTGGGCGGCAGTGAAAAAGACGTCACCGTGACGTTCAGCAACCTGAATTCCAATACGGTGACGGGCGGTGTTTCCCTGGCCGGGGACATCACCCTGAAAGGGACGAATGCGGCCACGAAGCTGAGCATCTTTAACGGAGCCTCCGTCAACGTGAACCTCAATGGCAAGGTATCCGTGGAAACGACCGGCACAGGAACGGCGGCCATTTTGAGCGGGGACAGCCTCCAGATACTCGGCGGCCTGGGCGGAACGGGAACGCTGGCAGTCAATACCCGCAACAATGCGGGAGCCCTGACGCTGGGCGGGGACGTCTCCGGCTTTTCCGGAACGCTGAACCTTTCCGGAGCCAACCTGTACCTGAATGCGGATACGGCATTGACCGGAACGCTGAACGCTGCCACCGCCAAGGTGACGGCGCTGCGGAAGCAAAACGTGACCGGAACGCTGAACGCCGCTTCACTGGCGGTTGAAGGGAACGCCCTGAGCGCTGACGGAGCAGCGCTCACGGTGAGCAACCTGGCCCTGGGCGCGGATGCGGGCGTCAGCTTGGACATCAACGGGAACATCACCGCGGGGACCTATACGCTGGTTTCCTGGGACAACCTGACGGCAGGCAACTTCGCGGATGCGGGGACGATGACCCTGACCGGGGCGCTGGCCAGCCTGTACCAGGGAACCTTCAACGTGAATACCGGGGACAAGACGGTGACCGTCTCCGTCAGCATGGCGGACGGCGTGGTAGTCTGGGACGGCAACCCGATCGGCGCCGTGGACAACACCACAACCTACCTGTTCGACGGTACGCACACGGGAGTAGCTTCCCTGACGGGGGACGTGAATGCCAAGGCCATTTATTTCAACAACGGGATCGGGCAGGACCTGGAGCTGACCAACAACGGCGGCAAGCTGTCCGGGAACGGCGCCATGACCAAGCTGGGTGAAGGAAAAGTGACCTTCAACAGCGCCAACAATGACTATTCCGGCGCGGTGAACATCAAGGAAGGAACCGTCGTCGTGAAGGCTAACATGGCCCTGGGAACCGGAACAGTGACCGTGGACAGGACGGGACGGCTGGAAATAGGCGTAACGGGTGGAATTGCGGATATTCTGGGAGCCACGATGCCGACGATCAACGGAGGCACAATCGCCTTTGCCTCCGGAGGGGCCAATACGCTCGGCAAACTGCTGACCGGCTCCGGCATCAATCTGGAAGTGGCGGGCGCCGGAACGGCCCTGACGGTTTCCACCGCCCAGACGAAAACCGCGCTGACCACGGTGGGCGAGGGCGCAGTCCTGAACCTTGGCAAAAATGGGGGCGGAGGAGAATCCATCCTTTACGGGAACCTGATGGTGAACGGCGGCACGCTGAACACCACGGCGGGCGACCCCTTCGGCTACAACAACACAACCAACTTCGGCACGCTGACCGTGAACAACGGCACCTGGAATATTACCGGAGGCAATACCACGATGGCCAATACGAGGATGGTATTCAACAACAGCCGGGTGATTTTAAATCTTACCGGCGCTGAAAACGGCTTGGATCTATTTAGTGGCACCAACTACATCATCACGCAGCAGTCGGCAACCGGCATGAGTTCCTTCTCCGTGGCGGAAGGCGGTACCGCGAGTGGAACTATCAATGCTCTGACTCTGCGCGGCGGAACGGCCATCTTTGACATTGCTCGGGGCAACTTCTCTCTGGATGATGTCAATACGTCTGATTTGAAGCTGGACCTGGTCGTGGCCACGGAACAGGGCGGCACCAACCTGACCAAGCAAGGGAACGGAGTGCTGGAACTGACGAAAGCCAACACATACACAGGACAGACCTTAATCAAGGAAGGGACCATCCTGCTGACGGGAGCAGGAAAACTTGGAACGGGAGCGGTAACGCTAGGGGGCAGCGGAAACGCCTACCTGACCTATGCGGTAACCGGGGACCAAACGGTAGCCAACGCCATCAGCGGCTCGGGAACCGTCACCCAGAAAGGAGCGGGCAAAATCACGCTCAGCGGTGCCAACACCTACACGGGAACGACCAATGCGGAAGCCGGAACGCTGGCGGCGGGAAGCGCCTCGGCCTTCGGGACCAGCACGGTCTCCATCTCCTCCGGAGCAACGCTGGACATCGGCAATTATGCGGTGAACAACGCGGTCAACGTGAAAGCCGGAACGGCAGATGCCCTCTCCACGGGCGCCATCACCAGCAACGGCGGTTCCATCGGCAGCCTGACGCTGGGCAGCTACTCGCGCCTTAACGTTACCGGAAGCATGGCGATGGCCGCGGGTTCCTCCTTCACCTTTGACATGACGGGACTGACGGCGGGAGGAAATGCCCTGGTGACGCTCACCGGCGGACTGACGCTCACCGGAACGCACAACGTCACCCTCAACAACTACGACACGCTCACCGACGCGGGAGACTACTCCCTGCTTACGGTGGGAAGCGGAACGCTCACGCTCGGCTCCTTCAACATCGGGGACCTCATCAATGACGCCCATCCGGAACTGACCTACACGCTGGGTCTCTCCGCGGACGGCAAAACGCTTCAGCTCAAGATTGAGTCCTCCGCGAACATGCTCACCTGGAACGGAACGGCGGACGCCGGAACGTGGAGCGCGGGCGACGTGAGCAACTGGACCTATGGGGGAAGCGGTTCCGCGCCGGCGACCACGGACGGGCAGCCCCTGCTCTTTGACAATACGGCGGCCAACAAAACCGTGACGATCACGGGAGACGTGGCTCCCTCCTCCATCGTCGTCAGCAACAGCGGCGCGGACAACACCTACACCCTCCAGGGAGACGGGCACATCACGGGAGCGGCAACCACCCTGACCAAGAGGGGGGACGGCACCCTGCAAATCCGCAACACGAACACCTACGGAGGCTCCACGTCCCTGGAAGGAGGCATTGTGGACATCAACGGAGACGGAGCGCTGGGAACGGGTTCCATCATCTTTGGCGGCGGTACCCTGCAGGCCTCCGGGAACGTGACGCTGACGCAGACCATGGTGCAGAAAAACGCCGGGGACGCGGTCAAGCTGGCTGCCTCCGGAACCGGCACCACGCTGACGGTGGACACGGCCGGGCAGGACAGCTTCCTGTCCCTCAACTGGAACATCTCCGGAAATGGAGCCGTGGCGCTGGAAAATATCGCCAATACCAAGATTCTCTCCGGAACCGTGACGGTGGCCAACGGGTCTACCCTCAATCTCTCGGGCGGCAATGAAATCGCCCTTTCCGGCGTGCTTAAGAATATCAACGGTACGCTGGCCAAGACGGACGGGGGCTCCCTGCTCATCAAGGCGGCCAACGGCAATGACGCGCTCAATGGCACGCTCTCCAACGCCGGAGGCAGCATCGTCCTCTCCGGCTACGGAGCGGCCACGGCCAACCGCACCATCACGGTCAACGGCACGCTGAACGCCGACCTCATTGACGCCACCTACGGCGTCACGCTCGACCTCAAGCATTCCCAAAACATCGCCACGCTGCAAATCGGCGGCGGCACCATGGGAAGCAACACGCAAGCCTCCGCGGTCAACGTCAACACGGGCGTCACCCTCACCAGCACCAGCGTCAAGCTGGGCGGGGCCAACGGCCAGGGAGCCCTGGCCGGCAACCTCAACATCAACGGCGGCACGGCCGTCCTGGGCGGCATCAACCTGGAAAATGACTCCAACTCCGGCATCACGCTGGCCGGCAACGGAACCCTCACGCTGGGCGGTGACATCACCGGCGCCTCCGGCACCCTCACCTTGGGAGAAGGCACGCTCAACTCCACGGCGGACTGGAGCGCCTCCCTCAGCGTCCTCCTCAACGCCGCCTCCGGCAAAACCGCCACCGTGGACACCACGGGCGGCAGCATCACCCTCAACGGCGCGCTCAGCGGCACCGGCAGCCTCCTGAAAACCGGCACGGGCACACTCACGCTCGGCAACGCCAGCGCGGGCTACACGGGCACGGTCACGCTCACCTCCGGCACGCTCGCCCTCACGGCGGACGGCTACAAGGGAGCGCTCAACATCACCGGAGGCACCCTCACGGGAGGAAACAACCACAAAGGAACCAAAAACGTCACCGTCAACGCGGCCTCCGGCGTCACCTCCATCTCGCTGGGCGGCCTCTCCGGCTCCTCGCTCAAAACCATCGGCATGACGGACGCCGGAACGGTCATCAGCGGCATCAACGGCGCCGCCAGCCTGGACAGCGCCAGCCTGGTGGTGGGAACGGGCAACGTCTCCAAAACGCAGGACCTGGCCGGCAGCACCTCCATGATCCAATTTGACGCGGACGGCACCCAGCTGGAAATTGAAACCCTCACCCTCACCCTCTCCGCCGACCTCATCAACGCCATGCAGGGCTGGGGAGCGGGAGACCGCACCGCGTGGCTCAACCTCACCAACGGAGCGCTGGGCTACGGCACGGCCGTTTTCAACCCGCTGCTGGAATCCCTGGGCTTTGCGGTGACGGGCATCAACGGAGGCTCCATCGGCATCACGGGAGACGCCACGCAAATCTATGCGGTAGGCAGTGAAGACAAAACCGTCTCCAGCAACTCCGAACTCGACCCGTACCGCGCGGTCATTGTGGACGGCAACCTGGCCCTCAACCTCCCCGGCGTGGACGATACGGCTGACGGCCTGACGATCAACAACCTTTCCGGTGCGGCTTCCGGCGTCATCAACATCACCAGCACGAACGACAAGACGGCTTCCGTCATCCTCAATAACGAGTTGCTGGGAACAGACCCGAATACGTCCGGTCCCGATACGAAGTACTCCGGAACCATCAACGGAGGCGCGGCCAACATCACCAAGACGGGAGAAGGCTCCCTGGAGCTTGCCGGAACCCTGAACACCAGCGGCACGCTGGACATGCAGGACGGCAAACTCATCCTCTCCGGCACGGCGGACCTCGGCTCCATCAAGCTCAACTCCTCCAACTCCGGCGACCTTTCCTCCCTGGACATCACCGGGAAGACGGAAGCGGGAACGCTGACGGATGAAGGCAACGGCGGCAACCTCGCCATCGGTGAGAACGGCACGCTCACGCTTACGGGAGCCGGTTCCGAACTTTCCAACAGCACCGTTTCCGGAGCCGGCGTGCTCCAGGTGGCGGACAACGCCTCCCTGGCGCTCAACGGCACCTCCAAGCTTGACGGCGTGCAGGTGGACCTGGACGGCAACGGAATGCTGGAACTCGGCAACGCGGCCAACAGCATTTCCGGCTTGACGGGAAGCGGCGCGCTGAACAACGGGTCCGCCCTGGAAATCACCACCGCCGGGGATGCCCTGTATGAAGGCACCCTCAGCGGGGAAGGCAGCATCACCATGAACGGCACCGGCACGCAGGTCCTGAAGGGGAACGGCGCGATCGGGCAGGCCCTCAGCGTCACGAAGGGAACGCTGGAACTGACAGGTGCGGAAGGCGGCAACGGCTCCGTCACCTACAAGAGCCTCACGGCGGAAAGCGGCGCCCATGTGCGCCTGAGCCCGGTAGGGGAGGGAACCGGAGCGGTCAACACGACGCTCACCGTCGCCAACGGACTCAACCTGCAAAACTCCCACCTGGACCTGGTCATCAACACCAACCGTGACGACCTCTTCTCCAGCCCGGTCATCACCGTGCAGGCCGGAGACGTCAATCTGGACGGAACCACCGTTTCCTTGGGAAGCCTGGGTGACTACGACGACCCGGCGGACCCGACGGCCAACCTTAACTTCACGCTGGTGGACGCGACGGGAGCCGGAACGGTCTCGGCCAACGGAGCCACGGTGGACCCCTCCGGCTACTTTGACTTCTACTACCAGGAATTCGGCATCCGCACGGAAGGCGGTAAAATCGTCGTCACGGGCATGGTCAAGACGGAGAACGCCTTTATGGATGCGGCCAATACGGCCAACTCGGAAGCCGGGGCCAACCTCCTGTGGAACAACCGCGGCAACGCGCCGAAGGGCACGCAGCTCGGCGACTTGAGGGAAGCCGTCAGAAATGACATCCAGACGGGTAACAGCTCCCGTGCGGCGCGCTCCATGGCGGCGGCGGCAGGCAGCACGGTCAACGCGCTGGGCACGGCCCAGAAGGACGCCCTGCGCGACCAGATGGGCTGGATCAGGAACCGCACCACCCTCATGGGCGTCA